>Ga0209700_100032_pt1 | contig 201825 bp, 89 predicted proteins | sample SiratroredBW_FD_187528 | JGI IMG/M metagenome (GOLD analysis project Ga0209700, IMG submission 187528) | Root nodule microbial communities of legume samples collected from California, USA - Siratro red BW (SPAdes) (version 2) | ecosystem: Host-associated > Plants > Roots > Nodule | place: USA... | reverse complement strand
CTGACTGAGTTTTTTTTTTTTTTTTTTTTTTTTCATTTTCTAAATTTACTTTTGCATGTTCCATTTTCACAAACTATTTTTTATAAACAGCGGTCCAGATTAGAACTTCATCTGGATCGGCTAGAAGTTCATAATAAAATTTTCTTATGAGTGTGTCCTACTTTTTGCAGATTAGAACAGAAGAAATGGATTTGATAGCTGAGAGGGGCATTGCTGCCCATTATAGTGGGAGAGAATTTGTCACAGGCTTGGTTGGAAGTGCAACACCAAGTAGTAAAAGCTCAAGAGGGAAGACAGTTTGTCTTAACAACGCCAATATTGCTCTCAGAGTATATTATCTGCCCCTGAGATTACGATAGAAATAATCTTTTAGATTTTAAAGAGAGATTTTGGTGTTGCCATTACCCAATTTTGATGCCATTAGGTTGTTGGCCTAATGGTAAACCTTGGCTTTGTAATTGCAACCAAAATAAAATCTTGATGCTGATCTCATGAATGAAGTATTTCCGTTTCTACAGATTGGCTGGCTCAATGCAATTAGAGAGTGGCAAGAAGAGTTTGTTGGAAATATGAGTTCTAGGGAATTTGTGGACACTATTACAAGAGATCTGCTGGGTAGTCGTGTCTTTGTGTTCACACCAAGGGGAGAGGTAAGGATGAACTCTGTCATGTATTATATGACTAATTCCCCTTCACGCGCCTTCCCCCCTCTCCAAATTGATTGAAGAAAATAATTAGAAACTTGTATCTGAATACTAGCTGCCGTTTCTTGATATTTTTTGTCACACGATTTGCAGATTAAGAATCTTCCTCAGGGTGCAAGTGTCATTGATTATGCTTATATGATACACACTGAAATAGGCAACAAAATGGTAGCTGCAAAGGTATCACTCCCCACATTTGCATGCTTTAATCATGTTAGTCATAAAAGAGATGTAAATGTGTTGTTGAAATATTAGAGGCGCATTTGGTGTAAATGCAGGTCAATGGAAATCTTGTTTCTCCCACACATGTACTTGCAAATGCAGAAGTTGTGGAGATAATCACATATAATGTCAGTATTGTTCAACCCATCCTTGTGTTTTGTTTTTTATTTGATAGATTTGATGTAATTGGAAACTCATTATGTTTTGAGTATATGTGCAAATATAAATTTACTTTGCGATGTTAGAATTAGGAAGATGTGCTGTTTTATTTTTATTGAATTATATGATTCACTTCACTCTCTATGCTCTAAGTGTGTGCTATCTGTTAGTTTTTGTATTAAATAGTACATGTATACACTAATTTTATTTGTTAGAATACCTTACTAGTATATAGAATATCTTAGCATATCATCATAATATATTTGTAATATCTTAGACTATCTATAGAATATATTATGAAACAATTATTCTTAGAAGTTATTAAAATATTATGTTTCCTTATGATTCTCAAATCATTGAGGAATCAATTACGACTAGTAATCTTGTTGGATTATGCTTCCCCTTCATTTTAATTTGTATGTTTCTTCCATGACAAAGAAAAATAGTTTACACACTTCTTACACTGTTATTTAAGGAAAATGTTTTGTTTATAGATACATAAATGGTTAGTCACAATTACCGTATGTATTTGCTTTTCACTTCATTACAGCTCATAATATTAACTGTTCTCGCAGGCACTTTCCAGCAAATCAGCTTTTCAGAGGCATAAACAGTGGTTGCAACATGCTAAAACACGGAGTGCGAGACACAAAATAATGAAGGTAAGATTTCGTACGAAGGCTTAACCTTGAAAAGTAGTGTTTTAAATAAACATCTTATATTTTTGTGTAGTTTCTGAGGGAGCAAGCTGCACGCTCTGCTTCTGATATCACTACGGAAGCAGTCAATGACTTTGTTACCGATTCCGAGGGGGATAGTGAATCTGAAGAACTATCAAAAGGTTCCAGTGGTTCCAAATATCCGTTGGGTAAAACGTTTGTGAATGGAGAGGAAATGTCAACTTCAGCAAGAAGTGAGTCTGTCCTCCAAAGTAAGAACGGAAGTGTTTGGATCCCCAAGGTCAACGGGAAACATAATAAGCATGTGCAGAATGAAAATTTCAACGGAAAAGGGGAGATGTTACTGCAGGGTAACCTTGTTGCAAAGATGATTCAAGTTAACATTCCAAGATATAAGGAAGTCCTTCCAGGTTTAGAAAGCTGGCAAGCCCAGAAAATTGCTTCTTGGCACAATATGGAAGGGCACTCCATCCAATGGTTATCTGTAGTATGCATAGACCGGAGAGGTAAGTTTGCTATTCTGAATAATATTTGACTAAATCTGCTCTTGCTTGGATGTGCAAAATGCAAATGAATATTGTTGATAAGGATATGCTGTGCAAGAGTCTGGGTAATCATAATAATACACTGTCAACATAAAATGTTAATCGATAATTTTTACTTATTATCCGTCAGTAAAATGGATGCTTTACACCTTGTGGCCTATTAACATTGTGGTAACTGCATTTTTCCAATCTAATAATGTAAGAATAGAGTGCTGTCTAGATGAAACGCATGGGGTCAGCATTTGGCTTAGGGATGGGGATGGTACGACGGAGAGAAGAAAATTTAATAGTGTTTCATTAAATGCTCTGGTTGATGATGACTCATCTCTTTGACACATTAGACAAACGTTGTTTTCACCATCTCGATTGTAACCTGTTAAACAATTATTTCAGGCATGATGGCTGAGGTCACTACAGCATTGTCCAATGCAGGCATAGCCATATGTTCTTGTGTGGTGAGTGTTTAAACCAAAATCCAAACAATTAACTGTACTCAAATAAGACGTCTCGACATTATATTAGTATGGTTCAACTGTTGGCATGTCTGTGACACGTTTTACTTATCAAATGACCAGGCTGAGATTGATGGAGGAAGGGGAATGGCTGTTATGGTATTTCATGTTGAAGGAAATTTAGAAAATTTGGTACAGTATAATGTCTGAAAACACTCATTGTGATTGATACTTAATCTAGATGATCCTTGTTCATCAAATGTGTAAAATAAATTGTTTTTCAGGTCAGTGCTTGCTCTAAAGTAGATCTGATATTGGGTGTTTTGGGATGGTCTACCGGTTGCAGCTGGCCAAGCTTAATGGAAGACCGTGGCGTTCTCGAATGCTAGTTGATTCGATTGCTTTGTCTTTTGGCGTCTACTGCAGTTTGTCCAACGATTACAGACCCAGACCAGGGAATTAAGTTTTGTCCACAGCAACGTAGGCATTTATGTGGCTAAATTTTGTTTATAGTTCTCATATATTTGTTCGAACTTACTAACCCAATAATCCGGCAGCAGCCTATTGAGTCAAAAACTCGAATCTCAAGGCACTGTATATAGAAAAGAGTGATAGGATAAAGGAGCATACAATGTAAATTACTTGTGCAGAAACTAAGCATTTACCCAAGGAGACTGCTAGGGTGTCTCTTGTTAGAAAATGTCACTTTTCCTGGCCAGAAGTCTTCCATTTCTACTTTAATTGGGAAAAAACTGCTAATCATTGGGTATTCATAATAAGCAGGATCAGTAAATGCATTCTCATTTCTTAAAATAAACACCTTTTTATTTTATGCAAATAATTTTACTTTTAATTTTTTTAATTTATTGGTATATGGGTTCTCGATGTAGATTTATTTCCACTGAAAATGTTAATAACCTTTTTCAGTCTTTTTGTCCTCAATAGGAATTCGTAAGAATTCATAAATTATGAGTTGAGCTATACCTAAACTTAAAGTGAGAGTTACAAAATTTCATAAATTTTAAATGGATATTAATTTAAAAAATGTTAATTTGACGTCACTATTTATTTATATTTCTATTTGATATTATATTTTATTAATAAAATATTATATATGAATAATAATATATATTAGTTATAAATGGTAATGATACCAAAATATCACAGTCCTTTTTTGGTATACTTAGTTATACTTAGTCGGTAGGAGAAATTCATCAAAATCCATGAAATTATTATTAAAGCTAATTGAATTTAAAGTGAGACAATTTTTCATAAAATTTAAATAGAGATGATCCGGATCCATGATGTAAGTTTTTGTACAGGTAATTAGTTATATTCTAATTTTTTAAACAATTATGACATGAACGATTAATGATTAATGAATAATATAAATAACTATATAATCAGTCTAATTGAACTAAATAAACAATAAAGAATCATTAAAAATCATGCTATAGCAATCTTTTCTCCATACATCTTAATCCATAACAATGCACTTTTCCAAACTCATTAAAAGGATAGCAAATATGGTTACTTTTTGCTTATATAAAAAGATTTGTTAAATTTTAAGAAACCTATATTTGTGGACTCATTAAAATTATATTTTAAATGATCTAATGGGAAAATGTTTGACATTTGATTCTCTAAATTCGCCTCACGACTGAATGACCCTCATCTAGTACATAAAATGACTCCTGTGGGCGACGGGTGAGTAGAACTAAAAGCATCAGCAGCGCTAGCAACAGCAAGGGAAAAACCCAGGTTAATGGTTGATTATTCGGAACCATAAAGAAGTTCATATTTTGGTTCAAATTTGCTTGGTGTGTCATTATCACGTCCTCGTCGTAGTCGGAGCTATCCACATCAGAGTCGGAGCAGACATGGCTCTCTCCCTTGAATTTTTGCTTTGCATGTTGTATCAGCTCTGAGGGCCAAACTTGCTCCTCCTTGTAGTCCAGGGAGGTTGTCCCTGTTTCTTTAGAGCTATCCTCTGCGCCAGCCTCTGAAACTTCATCCGACATCATCTCATCCTCATCCTCGGTTTCTGTTTCTTCTTCTGAGGATGTTAGATCGTCTTGAGGTACTTCATCCTTTTGATCCACCTCTTCTTCTTGGCCACTGGGTCTGTTAAACAATGACCCCATGCATTCTTCCGCAACTCCACTTCCGTTGGACGAAGCCGCACTTTCTGGGTGCGAAGAGTCAGAAAACACAATTTCCTGATGTTGAAAGCAGGTTGGGCTCTCCTCATCACCTATTCTCGGTTTAAGCTCGCTTTTCTCCTCCTGAAAATAGATCCAAGTTTTTGTGACAATTGAAAGGCCATGCACAAACTCATGCATTTACATTCATAAGGGAATTAAGGATTCATTACTTGGTCGATGCTCATATTGGATGTCCAATAGCTGCATGCAGTAACAGACAAACACTAGTTAACGAAGCGTTGGAACCGGACAGGACAAAACGACAGCAACATATGTATAAAAAAATGGTATATGTTCACGTAGCATACCATGTGGCATCTCCATTTTGGATTGATGAATTCTTTATAAGAGAGGCGAGACTTTGGGTGGTCTCATGATCATCTTCACTCTTGCATTCGTGTTCGTCCAACAGCAATTGTTGGGGTTTATGTTTAGCTTTAGTTTGTTGATCATGGGTGCCCTTTGCCTTTTGTTTGTTGCTGGCGAAAGAAGCAACCGCCATGAAACCTGCAATGGCCAAGGCTCCACCGAATACAAAAAGACCCGCAATCCCTCCTTCGCCGCCAATACATAAGCCGCTTAACGGAAGAACTTTCTTCCTTCCTTGCCTGTTTGTCATGATGCTCTTTTTGTCCTCCATGGATGTGTGTATATCTTTGTTTCTTAACAGTTATTGTCCCTTTTTGGTCCTTTGTTTCTTCGAAGTGAGACACTAGGCCAAGGGATGGGGTTGTGTGTTATAAATAAAGGAGATTGAGAGTGAGAGAAACCTGAGACAGAAGCGGGCTTCTTTACTTGGCATCTTCTTAGGTGAAGAAGGAAGAATCCAGCGTGACACATGTTTGCTTATCAGCCATGATTATTAACACTCCATAATTATAGCTTCATCGACTAAAACTTGTCCACTATTCAAATAAAACTACTTAATCATAGATCCGTGAATAACTGTCTCATCTCATCTCATGCCTCCTCTTGCCCTAGTTTTTCTAACTCGCACACGTTATTTTTTGTGGAATAAAATAACAACTCTTACTAGCTCTCGCCACTCTTGAGATATGGTCATCATGCTAATTTCATTTAAATTTTCATAAACTTATACCACTTGGGATGAACATGGTTACCTAAACTTTCAATAATAATAAGCAATCACTGTTAATATGTACGAATTATGAGCATAATAATATGAATATTTTACGATATCGAAAAATGCTTCAGTAAATTATTTTATACATATCCATAAAATTTGTTGAATATTTTACATTTTTTAACGAAAGTTTTATTTTTACATTACTTTGAAATTTTTATACAGTTTGAATATCATAATGTAAGTGGTAATAATGTCATTATACCTTTTATAATTCACTTCAACACGTGTTACTTTTGCAGATATATTAACATTTTTTATTAACAATTGAATTATACATCACAAAATAATTAAAACTACTAAAAGTTTAATGTGACAAATATTAAAAATTATTACAAACTTTAATTAATTTATTACCATAACTAACTTAAATATATAAATCTAAACAAAATATTAAATATAAAATGAAATTCAAACTTTTATTATTCAACTATAATCATTTCTAGTTTTCTCAATATATTCAACTTTAAATACTTTTTAAACAAGTATAAATAAAAAAATGCAAGTCAAAATCAAAATTAGAATTACCGTAAATAATCTATAAATCAAACTTCAAATGTTATCATCACATTCAAACGTCTATCAGCTTAAAATATAATTCATATCTTAAAACTACGTCATGCATAATAATTCTTTAAATGAGAGTTTAAATTACTGTAAGAAACCTTAAACTCTACTTTAAAAAAGTTAGATTTAATTACAAAAGTATTATTATATATTTTTTATGTGGGTTAGTTTTTAGTTCGACGTAAATTAGTTGACTTAAAAGCCTAAATTTACACCACTAATAACAACCAATTATATAATATATTATTTTCCATACTTTTTTACTTATAGTAAAAGAAGTTCATGAAAAAAAATCATTAAAAAATCATCAAAATATTGTAAAGTTAAAATTAAAATGACAATAGAATGCGTTCATCATAGCTATTATTAAATATGTATCCGTTCATACAATACAATTAAATAAATATCAAATTTCAATTTATATATTTTTTTCTTCATTTTGTATTTATCTACTACTTGTAAAACAGAATTTAATATATATAACTTTCTAATGTTTCTCATCTATGAAATTAAGATCTTTAATTTATTCGAGATTTTAACCAACATAAATTTGGTTAGTTATTCTTTAGCTTCTTAAGTTTTTTTTCACCTTTAAAATTCTTTTTATATATCCAAATTGTCGACATTTAAAACAAATTATATTAGTGAGTTTTAATCCAGACATCTTCTTAAATTTTAGTATTTTTTATTATATATTTTTCTTACATTTAGATGAAGAATGACTTGATTTTTTATATTCATATAGGAAGCAAATATTTCTTATCTCTAGTTTTCTTTTTTCTTTTTTTCAAAGTGGAGCCAACTAGTAGGATATATATATATATATATATATATATATATATATATATATATATATTTTTTTTTTAATCTTTTGTCATATGTTCATCAATTTGCAAAGAGTCCCATCGAGTGGGGAAAGAAGGTGCTGTATTTTATAAGTCTTGTAAAGTGTGTTTTTGTGTCTTAAATCTTATAACTCTCTATCTTATGCAGATGAATTTCCAATGCTTCAAGCATAGGAGTTTTAAACTTAGAAGACAATATCTAAAACTTTATAACATATTTCTGTGGAGACTTCCTTTTATACTGACATGTGTTTAATGTTAAATTATACTGCATTTAATGTTTATTTTTATATTCAAGTAGATTGTTAAACACAAAATTTTGTTATTATCAAAAATATGGATGTGTTAGGCATAATGTAAGGATTCAGACTTCTATTCTTATCATAAAATATGTTTATACTTTAATATGTCGGATTCAGATAAGAAATTTATGACATTTGATAGTTAATTTTCTAGTTACTTATAATTTTACTGCATATATGATTTATTACACCTTATGCAAAATGCATGTAATGTTGGTTAAGTTGTGTGAGTGCAAGATATTAATGATTTAAATTGTAATGATTTTTTCACTAAAAAACTCTTTGAAGGAGAGAAACTTGTTCATATGATTTGTTCATATAGGTTGGTTATAATTCATTAATACTATAACTGAACTATGTTAAATTTTTGTGCATTATATTTTTTCTTTCCGTGATTCTTATTGTTGTTTATGAGTTCATGTGGTGTTTGTTTGTGAAATTCTTGAATTGGATTGTTTTAGTGGTCATGAATTAAAATCCACAACAATAATATGGATAAACAAACAATAATATAGATGAACAATGCTTGTCCTTTCAATGAAGTAGAATATTGATATATTGTGAGAGAAATTGCAATCTGAAATGTAAGTTTTTTTAAGGATAAGTTTTTCATTTTATCCAATCGTAGGGTTGCAGGTTTAAAAACATGGGGTGCAGAATGCAATGCCATTAAAAGTATTATAAACTGTAATTTTGTTAAGGCCAACTTTTTCATACACCTCCTACTTTTTTACGGCACTCCTATAAGAGAAATAAAAATACCATTTTACTCTCTTAATATTCTTTATATTGTCGATCACAACTCTAACTCTATTGTATTTTATATTATACAATTTATAATATTTTTTTTAACAAAATAAAATTTTTATATATTGAATTGTTAAATTCATAATATAATTTTTGTACTTTATACTGTGCAATCAATAGTATATATATATATTATTTTAGATTATAAATTTTAAAAGAGTGTTTTTAATATTTTTAAAGGTATGAGGGTGCAGAAGAAAAACATGGAGGTGCAGGAAAAAGTGATCTTCTGGTAGAGAACAAGGGACGCAAAATTGGGTGTTTAGATTGGGCCACTGAGAGTCAAAGCGAAACGGGCCGTGAAAAGTAGTGGATGGCACTCGAACCCAACCTAACACGTATATTATCATTACGTGTGCACTTCATTCAAAACCCTAGGCTTGTAAGGTGCTTCCCCTTCACCGTCCAGCATTCGAAGCAAAAATGGTTTCGCTGAAACTGCAGAAGCGCCTCGCTGCAAGCGTTCTCAAGTGCGGCAGAGGAAAGGTTTGGCTTGACCCAAATGAAGTCAACGAAATCTCCATGGCCAATTCTCGTACGCACTCCCTCTCTCCCATTTTTTTTTCCACTGTTAATTTCGTTTCATTACTTTCGTTTTAGGTTTTATAGGATCTGAATCTTTTCGTTGTTTTTGAGCGTTTGCCACAATATATGCGAATCCTATTTAACTAATGTTATCATCGAATGTTGTTAGTTTTTCTAATGATTGCATAGCTCTTGGTGGACGCTAATGCCTCTTTCGAGGTTCTGTGTATTCTATTTGAACACTTGGGAGTTTTGATTTTCAGGCCAGAACATAAGGAAGCTGGTTAAGGATGGGTTTATTATCAGGAAACCCACCAAGATTCACTCTCGCTCACGTGCCCGCCGAATGAAGGAAGCCAAGAGAAAAGGACGTCACTCTGGATATGGTATATTCAGTCACAGCCCTAATTGTGAAACCTATTCTATCTCATGTTTTGGGGATCTAATCATTGTTTTATCATTTGTTTTTTTATTCTCAATTGGTTAATTCTTTACAGTTTATTTAGATTTACATTATGAAGTAAGCACCTGTGGAAATGGTTTAGAGTTTTTTAAATAATTTATGACATGTCTATAAGCTTTTTCTATAGCTAGTAAAGAAAATCTTGCAACTTATATAAATAGTTCAACCTAATTTTCTTTTTATTATAAAACCAGTATATATAATTAGGTGCCTGGTTGCGTGCATAATATTTGCTTATTCAATAAGATTTTAATTTAACTATTTATGTAAGCGGACCTTAATGTGTCATGTGATCTTTAATCTTTATCTTTAATTCTTAATGTCCTAGACTTTATTGGTATTTATTATAAATGTCATGAAATAGCTGTGATATTGTAAATATTTTACTGAGTTGTTTGCAATTTTGACAAGCAATGATGTTAAATGGTGGTGCCATGGCAGAACAGTGTGGTGGTTTGTTTTTTTGCTGACTGCAATGTGTCATATGTGAAGGGAGTCTCGCAATGGTGGCACCATAAGCCACAATTGCATGTTTATATGGCATAATTTTTGCGTTTTCTATTGATAACACTCTTGATAATTGGGTTGATCAGTGTAATTGTGTTGCAAAATACCAAGTTTATATGAAACATTTATGCGTGAGACTGCGAGGAAATATGAGATTACTTATATTGTTTCCTGAATACTACTAGGTAAGCGTAAGGGTACGAGGGAGGCAAGGCTTCCCACCAAAATCCTTTGGATGAGGAGAATGCGTGTGCTCAGACGCTTGCTTCGCAAGTACAGGGAGTCTAAGAAGATTGACAAGCACATGTACCATGACATGTACATGAAGGTTAAGGGTAATGTTTTCAAGAACAAGAGAGTTTTGATGGAGAGCATACACAAGTCCAAGGCTGAGAAGGCAAGAGAGAAGACCTTATCTGATCAGTTTGAGGCCAAACGTGCCAAGAACAAGGCCAGCAGAGAAAGGAAAATTGCCCGGAGGGAGGAGCGATTGGCCCAAGTGAGTTTCATACTGTATTGATTATACATCAAATTTGAATATAGTGATTGTTGCAGTTATGGGATTTAATGCATTCAAAATTATTCTTGCTGAAATTGGAATTATAGAATTTGACCATTGGCCCTTGCTCTCTTGTGAAATGTCCAGGGTCCAGGAGAAAAATCAGTAGCTGCACCCAGTGCTCCTGCTGCTACTGCGTCACAGCCTGCCCAGTGAGTAGTCTAATTTATGCTTGTCCTATGTTTACTCCCTTTAGGCTTTATGTGTTGTCTAAATGAACAACATCTTTTATTTTGCAGAGCACCAAAGAAATCCAAGAAGTGAGCCACACATTCTAGTATTGGCTCGTAGAATTTTTTTGGCTGTCATTCTCAGTTATTGTTCTAAAGTAGTTTTGACAAGTATTGTGGAATTTGTGTGTTGGCTTAGACCTTCTTTAGTTTTTAAGTATATGAAATTATAACATTATGCCCGTTCGGTTTTGGCTTTTTTTGTATGGATATCATTATTGTTTCGGAAATACTTGTGTTAATTCTTTTATGGCTATGGCTTAATGTTCTTGAATCGCTTAGTCCCGATCGAATTTGTTTTATTTGCCGCTTAAACAATTCACATATTTACGTAACTATATATTGTTTGTAATATTTATAGTAACCATTCTTGTAGAGATACGCATCGGAATGTTTATTGATTAATGAGGTTAGTGCGATGTAAATGCAAGTGTAGAAAAAAGTGAGTTATTTTATAATTTTGTAAAACTTCATGTATGGATAGGATAATTTATCGTATTTTGTTTATTAATTTTAGAGAAACTTCTATTTCAAGATATTTTCGTGAAAAAACTGTTACTGTGTAATATTTTAAATTGTATTCTATAAACGGACTAAGCAAAATTATTGACTTGGTTATAACTAGAGAAAGCTTAAGATTTCAGTTCTTGCCATTCATAAAGGTCTGATGAGGCTGACTTAAACTTACGTGTGCGTGAGACAAACTTGAAATCCAAGCGTACATTTAATTCAATACATAAATTGAAGATGAGGTTTCAATTCAATTCACCTGTACTTGTCAGTGTAGAATATCCGTAGTATTATCTCTTTCTCATATATTTTTAGACATTTCAAAAATATTATATTCAAAACAATTGATGCTTTAAAATTTCAAATTTAAATAACTTTCTTTTATCGAAGCATGCTTTTATTTCATATTAATATATCTCAGGCGGTGCAAACATTTAAGGTAAATAATAAAATAATAATAAATTAAGGTAAATAATAATAACATGCGATGATTTGCTAGAGGAAGATATAAAGTAAAAAGCAAAATAATAATAAATTAATAAAATTATGATAAATTTAATAAAATTATACAATAATAATATTATAATAAAAAATATTAATAATAATTTTATAAAATAAGATAATTATTAATAATATTAATAATTAAAAAAATAATAATAAAATTATAAATTTTTTTATTTAAATTTAAATTTTAAAATAATTGATATTTTTTATAATTTCATCAATTAAAATAATAATTTATCAATCATATTAATAAATTAATTATATTTAATCTTAAATTAATTTTAATTATGATTTTATCTATTAAAAAATTATTTTCTCATCTACACTTATTATATCACTCACAAAACTTTTATAAATTGATATATTTTTTCACCGTTCATCTTTCATCCAAAACAAATCATTAATGTATATATCACCTATAGGAGATCTTACGTAAATATTTGAAAGAAACATAAATTACAATATATAAAAATGTAGTAAAGTTTTACTTTTATGAGATATTTCTTGATATATGTATATTAACCTTAAACATCAAAATACATATATGTATATTAACCTTAAACATCAAAATACATAGAAAGGGTTCTGGAAAAACATGAAGTATCAATGGTGATATCGTATAATTGAAAATAGCAGATAAATAGAGGAAATAAAAGTGCTTAATTCAAAGAAATAAAGAAAAAAAAAATAGGTGAGAGAAGAATATGAATAGTGTAAAAATAAGAATTGGATTTCATAACTTTAAATTTAGTCCTTTTTTTTAATCAATCAACCTTATGAGTTAAATACATAAAAGAAGCTAAAGCATCCTCTATAAATTTGTGTCATGGTGAAAGATATGCAGTAATCGACATGACATTGAGATATATGAAATGTGAAATTTTAATACTTGGTCTTAATTAAGGTTTGATTACGGTGCCTGTGCTCTGATAAATAAGGAAACCTTGCCGTGGTAAAGTTGAACTCACCATTTTCCTTTCAAATATTAAGCTCCAGTCTACAAATTCTATACCAAAGCTTCTTGGTATATAATGTTCCTTTCACAAGACAGTTAAATTTCAACACAAACTACAGACAGCAAATCTAACGAACCAAATAACATGGTGAGATGGAGAACCGATTCATACCGATACTGTAATTTTTATGAAGACAGATGCCACTAACGCAATATATACTACAAGTCAAATTAAGTAATGGATCGTCTCTCAACTTTGTTCCATTGTATTGTATTCTAGTTAATACGGCATGAGTTCGGATGAAAACTGTTTGTTAGAGATATGCCTGCCATCCTAATCTACAGCTGCAAACTGTAAATTATACAATTTAGTACATGCAAAATGAAAGTAGGTTTACTCCATCTTGTCGGCTACGATTGGAAGGTATGCAATTTTGCTGTCTTGGATATTAGAAACTTCTTTGATTGCGCCGATTAGAAAAACCACTGTCGTCTTCATCTTTGATGAAGGGTTTAAATCTGGCGAGGCCACCACTTCCACTATATGCTTGGCTTCTGTTTGTAGCTTGATGATCTGATGGATCTGGATTGCCACAAATCCCAAGTTTGACAATAAATGTAGCTGTGCTTCCTTTGCCAGGGCCCTCGCTCTCAATCCATATGTGACCTCCCATGAGGTTTACAAATCTGAATCAATTTTGTGGAAGAGTCAGACTTAATAGACGAAAGACAACACTATTATTTACGCTTACAGTATTAACATCCATTTAGCATGATGAAAATTGAGAGACTACTGCAAATTCAAAGTAGTATTCGATGTTTCCCCCCTACCTTTTACAAATTGCAAGCCCAAGACCTGCACCACTGCTAGGTCGGGCTGGTCCACTCCGAGACTGAGCAAACTTGGTAAAGAGATGAGGAATATCTTGTGGGGGAATCCCACATCCAGAGTCCTTAACCTGAACAAAGGATGATGCTTGTGTTAATAATAATAACAATAAAGAAAAAGCAAATTTAAGTTAACTTCTAACAGTCGCTAACTTGACAAAATTAAGGCTGAGATATTGAATGTCGCAATCATAACCTGGACTCGAATGTAGAAATGACCATCACTTGATGTTGGATAAAATTCTGGAGGTCGCCAATCTTGTAAAGATTCTGGTTTTGCTACAGATGCTCTTATAGAAACATAACCCTCCTTAGTGAATTTGACAGCATTACCCACCACATTCAAAAGTGTTTGTGTTAGCCGCTTTTCATCTCCAATGGCATGAGCAGGCAGATCAGGAGCCAGAATTAAAGTAATAGGTAATTTTTTCACAGATGCTATTGGCTTTATCAGTTCAACAATCTGCACTCAAGATAAAAAAACAAGAACACAATACATAAACTCAGGATAAGAGAATTATGTTACTGCTATTTCAGAACAATAAAGCATAAAAACTAATAGCAATTACCTCTCCCAAAACACCATGAAGGTTGAATTTTCCCATTTCTAATTCGAGGCTACCATCTTCAAGTCTAGAAAGATCTAGAACATCATTAATGAGTGTCGCCAAAACATTACTACTCTTTAACACTGTCTCTATCATAACCCTCTGCTCCGGAGTCAGTTCAGTCTCCAAGAGAAGTGACGACAATGCTATGATTGCATGCATTGGTGTCCTCATTTCATGATTCATGACAGCAAGAAAATCATTGCGAGCATGGATTGCCATCTCTGCCTCTCGCCGAGCCAAATCCAAAGCAACATTCTGCTCCATGAGTTGATCACGGGCTCGCATAGACTCCTCCAAAATAGCAGCATGAGAAAGGGCGACTGCTACCTGTTTGGAAACTACAAATGAATTCAACAAGTAGAGGAATAGACACTGACGGTAAATATTTTGAAAAGTCTTAACAATACACAGCCATGTTGCCCCATTTGACGGGAGGCATATAAAGAAAAAAAATCCCACCATTACACCAGAAAGTGTGAGCAAAATTTTGAAATGGCAATTTCCACACAAACATCATACTAACATAGTCATTTAATTTAGTAAGAAAACAATATTCCAAGAAAGCATACAACTAAATGAAATGTTTCCCTTGTAATTAATATAGTTATTCATATTAGGAGGCATACATAGAAGTAGGGAATGAGGAATATCCCACACAATGAACAACTGATTATATTTAAGCTAGAAAGAACTACATCAGATCGGCTCAATCTCTTCTGTCAATATACGCTACTAGACAGTATCAAATGTATATTTTCACCTTTACCCGATATCCAAGAGAGGTTTGTTACTATCCCGCATCAACTAGGTATATAGCCAAAGAACCCTTCATGGTGACTTGGATCATGTTCCCCCTTGAGTTAGCTTTTGGTTGAGTTATGGGGTATATACAATCAAAAGCAAGAACGACACGAAAAAAAAATGACAACTAGTGTGATAAAGAAATCTCAAACGAATCCAATACCTGATCTGCAACCACATCAACAAGTTCCAACTCATGGTCTCGCCATTTTCTAACACTGTCAGTAGGGAGGATGAGAACCATGATTGCATAGCTTTTCGCTGATATATCGGGCCAATCATTAATTTGAAAATTGGACAAATTTAGAAGTGGCACCCGAACAGCGACAACTTCAGGCGGCACATATCTTCCCACAAGAGGTCTGATCCGGGCCAGTGGACAGGTGGGGGGTATCCGCATAGCTCGAGGGCTGTTGAAAACTTCATTGACAATAGGATTGTTCGTCTGCACTGTAGACCCAACTTGAACATGGTAGGTTAAAGTATGGGACAGTTGCAGATTCAGACCATTTCTGGAAGGCATCCATAATGCACATTCCTCCAAGCCCAAAGTCCTCCCCAGCTCCACAAGAGTGGTCTTCAAAATTGTATGCCTGTCAAGCGTGCTCCTAATTTCATGAGTCAACATTCTAACATGCCTTCCAGTCTCTTCCTGGGTAAGAATAAGTCCCATCTCCCTGTCAAGCTCTTCAGCCTTGTTCTTGAGGAACAATTCACGCGTCTTGACACTCAACAGATCAGGAATAATGTGCACAAGCATCAGAGCCGTCGCGCAAGACACAATAGCACAGGACACTTTGGCAATCGTCATGACAACAGCAACAGCTTTGGAGTGCGGAGAGAATGTCCACAGGTTTATGAAATGAGTTGCTCCACAGAGGACAATAAAAGCACCAAACTGCATAAGCACCCATCTATACGGAAAGAAAGCAGACTTCTGCACAAAGTAGATGAGCTCCACCGGAATCGAAAAATACGCAAGAGCAATCAGAACATCCGAGATATACTGATACTTCACAAGAAGCTCATCCGGCGGATATTGCGTATCTATACAATCACAGGACTCCATCATCTAACTCCGTATCAACGGATCTGTAATAACAGGATTAAAAAAACATCATTCTCCGCGCAATTGTATTCCAAAATTTCACAAACTAGCATTCAAACTTCAAAATCAACATCAACAAGTGAACAGCATGATTTACACGATGAATAAACCCTAAAACACGAGTTTAGAAACTGAACCAAATACTTTAAAAAAAAAATCCAACACGTTTCAATATATATTAGTAAAATCCAACAATCACTTAAATCGTGATAAAATCTAGCTGAAAAAAATAACGGCGTATTTAATCCATACATGATAACGGTCAAACTAAATCTGGCGCAAGCGAAAAGAGTGAATTAAGCAAGGCTTAGAGTGTTTCGGAAACAGTACAGAGAAATAAGGAGGAATGGATCGAGAGAGAGAGAGAGAGAGAGAGAGAGAAGTGATTATTACCAAAGGAAGAGGAAACGGAGAAGTGGATCAGGTGGTGGAAGCGGCCATTCGGTTAGGCGAAGAGGTGAAGAAGAAAAAAGAAAGAGAGAAAAAAAGAAAGAAGAGTGTAAGTTAAAAGCATGACATGAAATGAGGCAGTGATTGAATTGAATAAGCTTAACCCATCTCACGGACAAGCATGGCAAGCTCCTACTCCGACTCGGGCGTGCCGTGCCCTTTTTTCCATGCTTCTCTCATTTTACTTTTCGCTTTACACACGTGCCACATCGTTTTCGTATTGGCTGTCACCTTATTGTATCTTTTTCCTCTTCTTTCTTTCTCATTTGTGGTAACATTTCCCAAAAGTTAATACCACTTCCTTTCTGTTTAGAGGTTAGGATTTTTTGTGCAAGCAACTCACAATTCATTGGACGGTGCTGGCCCTACTCCCCTTCACTTTTCTGTGTACGTGTAAAATTTAAGTTGGATTTACCCATTCGCAAAAATATTGAACCGCAAATACAGGGCTTCTCAATTCTCATTTGTTCTTTGTGTTATGCCTCAATCAACTTTCTTAACCTTCTTTGAATTTGGTCCACTATATGGATTTGTGTTACCTTTTGCTTTGAGTGTTGACAAATTGGTGTGAAATCCAGCGCATCGGGTCCAAATTCCCAATTGCATTCTTTTGTTTATCAAAACCGCGGCTGCTGCCTCCATTACACCTTTTAATTAATACTAAATGCTTCACTAAGCGCTAATTCCTCCCACAACTTTTCACTCGCATTTCTGATATACGTAAGCATTGAACAGTCAATATGTATTTGTTCTTAATCAAATTATATCTATTTCAGATAATGTCCGTTAGTGTCTTAAAATAACGTTTAGAAAATAGAATTAATTATTTCAAATTTTAGAAGGATGAACAGTGTAAAAGATATATTTTAAAATCAAAACTAAAAGTGACCGTATTTTACCACAGACAAAGAATGATAAGTTCAAATTTGATAGGAAAGAAATAAAAAAAAATATTGAAAAAACTAAAATCACAATCTCTTTGTAACACTCCAAAAATTATTTTTAATATCTAATCTATCCAAAACAGTAGTTAAAACATAATATATAATGTATAATATATATATAGAGAGAGTATTCACTAACATTGTAGTTCAAAAGATTTTCATTTTAATAGAACATTAAAATATAACTAATTACATTTACACATATATACATATAAACAAAATAAGAATTTTTTAAAAAAAAAAGCTTTTAAAGCAATATCTGTCACAATATCATCTGTAACATTACCTGCTCCTGTGTATAACAGGATCATGGAAGTAGAAACAAATACACACCACAAACAATAAAGGATAAGCTAATAATTCAAAATATCTCAAATAATCACAATTATACATCATTTAACACATAACAATCAATTGACAACATCTATCATCCAACTCAAGACATCACATATATAGATAGACTCAATCTATTTTCGGAAGACTCGTGCATTGAATAGATCCCGAGATTTGCATCTGTCATACTACCTCCATTTGTGTGTCTCATCTCATCACAATTAATTTCATATGACAGGGTTAATCCGTATAACTGTCTTGATCAGCCCTTTTTCATATTGCAGTTTCAGTCATATAAACCTCTTTCGACTCTCACCACTTAGTAATATTCATCTATTTGATTCCTATTACTATTAGATTCAGGATATCAATTGTTAAACCAGATCCTTAGACAATACACATCCTATTTCTCAACATAGATGTTTTCTTTTCTGAAAATACTATATCTACGCATCACTTACAATTCATATCATACATCATCGGTTTTCATTTATCTATCCATTTACTTTCCATTTCAATTACAATAATGTCAAGAAAACTTCACCACTTTGTATAAGTACACAATATCATATACAATTCCTCAATCAATCATGCATAAAGACGTATCCACACGTCATAACTATCAAAGTCTTATCACAAGTCATATTCAATCCATTAAACAACAATAAAAAATTCTCACATATTACTTTTTCAAACATCGTTACTAAAATAATGTCAACTAATTATATCAAATCACGATAAACAATCAAACATATTCAGTGTTCAAGGATCAGTCAGACTTGCAAAAAAAACTTGAACACTGATAATCACATATTCAAGTCTTCGATCCTAAAGTTTTATTTGAAAGTAGCTAATTAGTATAAAACCAGCTACTAGCTTTCTTTACTGATGAAGATCTCTACATCAGTTCCTCCGATACCTGATAGAGATACTGATCTAAAAATCTAGAGATCTAAAACAAGTTATCTGAGCAAAACCAAATTTCAATATAATCTTAATTAAGTTGAGATAAATTCTTTTCTCAACTGTTCTTACTAAGATTGATGACAAAAGTTTAAGAAAAAAATAAAAAATAAAAAATCTTTAAAGTAAATATAAACTTAGTCTGATCGGTTAAAAATAATTCTTAACTCTCCAGCTATTGCAATGTGTGATCAGATTCTAAAATAGATGAGATATGAAGATAAAAAATTAAAAAGAAAGAATAGCTTGGTCGAGGGAGAGAAAGAAAAAAAAAAAGAGGAAAATGGAGGTGCAAGGGTAGGGTTGTGTGTCTCCGTTTTTCTTTCTTTAAATACTGTGCCTTACAGTTCATGTCATTTTAGATAAATTAAAAATATGTTTAATTTTTTTTTCTCTAAATCGTATATATTCACTTTTAACTTTTTTAATAAACTAATAATTAATTCGTATCCAACACGAAAAATAAAAGTTATATCAGTCTTGTTTTTATATAGGCTGAATTATAGTTTTTGTCTTTGAAAGTGTATTTGTTTAAGTTAGTCTTTGAATGTTAATAAATAAATGCATGAAATTAATTTCCATCTTTTATCTTCATCTATAATTTCCAATAGATTTTGCTGTAGTATCATTTAGATGCAAATTTATCATGTAAAGATAAAATTGTATTTTAATGATAAAGTGTATATACTTGCTTAAAAAGAAAGATAAATGTGAAATATAAAGTTATTTTCAATAACTTCTTTTTAGTTAATTTCAATTCTTAAACTAAATTAAATTTTGCATATTGAAGTGTTAAATTCATTATTCTTCCATTTATATATATATAAGACTCCCTTCTTCAAAATTTACTTGCTCTTTCTTATATTATTTAAAACTATTTTTCATGCTAATTATATTTTACTAAAATGTGTTTACTTAATAATGTTTGTAGTTAATGAGATTCTTAATACACGTTAATTAATTAATTTTTATTCATTGGAAAGAAACACGTTAATTAATCTTGTTAAATTAAATAAGTGCAAAAAGTTATGTGAATTTCAATATTTTAAAGTGTTAAAAATGGAAAATAGTAATTGATATAATAAATAAATTTAATTACTGTAGTTAAAATATTTTTAGGCGTGTACTTGCTTTTAGTTATGTTGCTATTATTTTCTATAAAAAAAGTTAAATAAAAATATACTTTATTTTTAAAAATTTTAATATATTACGAACAAAAAACTCTTATATTATGTTTATCAAATAATTTTTTAATGAAATTTTATTTTTAAAAAGTATGCACTTACATTTTTGTTTACATGCTATATGATAAACTGCTGTATTTATCCTTTTATAAGTAAACAGGGGTTAAAAAAAATGTATATATTATTAAAAAACAATTTTTATATTTATTTTTATTTCGAAAGATAGGAAGAAGATGAAGACAATCCTTACTACTTATATATCTTTTATAATTTTTTAATATATCATAATAAATAAATTTAAAAGTATAAAGTATAATTAATAATTTTAGTAATTTTATTTTTTACATAAATCACGATGATATATTTCAGATTAAATTACATTAGTTACTATATATAACATAGTGTATTTCATCAATTACCCAATAGAACATTAAATTTCCAATAAAGTTAATAGTTAATAGAAAATAAAACATTTATAGCTGACAGTATAAAGATTAGCGTTATAAGTAAAACATTTATAGCTGACAGTATAAAGTTTAGCGTTACAACAATCACAATAGGACATACATGACACTACATATCAATTAATCACATTATCAATATATCATATCTACAAAAAATTGCAATTGAATCTCTTATAACTTATAAATAAAATTTGTATCAAGCATATTTTATCATAAAGTAACACTTCATTTGTAAGAAATATCATTAGTAAAAACTAATTTCAATTTCTTATCTTTGGATGGTTAAATGCATGTATTTTAGAAAACATTAATATAATAACTTTCTTCAATTTCTTACCATTTAAAGTCTTATTTATATCATCAATGAGACATAAGGTATTTTCTTTATTTAATAAGACATTTGCTAATACTATAATGCTTGAGGCCAACATGTGTGTGTTTAAGTGATATAACTTTAGAGAGCAAAACTGATATTATTTCTCTCTTACTTAAACACTCAATCTACACTTTAGTATACATTGCTTAAGTGTCTTCATAATGTTTAAGTGAGACACTTATTATATAATATACAACAAATTCTAATAGTCTTCAAATCACTATTTTCTCAACACTTAAGTCTTACACACAATTAGATAGTGCCACACATTAAAATAAGAGAGATGAGTGATACTTTATTAAAACATATAAAATGTAAGTGTCATTTGTTAAAATATGAAAACAAAAATTGAATAGTTATATAAAAATGAAAGGGACTGTGGATGTTATTTTAAAAAATATTAAAACATAAATCTCTTGTAAATCCAAAAAGGTATGAATATCATTTAATTATTAAATTAATAACATGAAAATATTTACATCAATAATGCATATATATTAAACACCTTTTAGATTCATCCCCAAGTATTCTAATTATAAAAAACTTTTAATTTTTATTTTTCTTGATTTTTCCATAAAAATAGTAAATTATATCCTTTTAAAAATGTTTAAATGATAATTTTATTCTTGAAAAACAAAACAATAAGAAAAAAAAAATATCATTATTAAGGTGCATGAACGGTGGAAGGACAGTGTTAAAAAGTAGGCCCCAGGTCTACGACTGGGTCAATGGGTTATGAGAGTAGGGTATCTTTTCCTTTACCGCGTAATTTCTTGGTGCATGTTCGTGATATTGGATAAAAGATAAAAATGTATTTAGACTTATTATTTTACATTGGTTTTTCCTCGACTCTCTATTTTCTTGATTTTATGTTTTCAACGTTTCCGAAAGTATCAGTGATTTAGATTCATTCTTTCGGAACAGGTAAATTCAGAACTTTTTCCAAAAATCAATTAGTTTTAGGAACTATTTGTTTCAAAAGTTAATTAATTTCTGAAAAATAATTTTGAAATTACATGTTTCGAAACATAAACCTGTTTATATTTGTATAACAAGTTATTCTAAAAGTCATTTTATGTTTTCAAACAGATTATTTCCGAAGCCATGAAAAATAAACTTCATTTCTAATAGTAAAATTATCTTTAATTATTATCAAAATCTTTAATAAATTATTTTTATTTTACAAGATTGATTATTGAAAGGCTAATTTTTAGTCAATGTATAATTTTTAATTCATTATTGTTGAAACTTTTCAATTTAAATGTAAAATTTATATTCAATAACAAGTGATTTATAGGTTTAATAACTTTATTAAAATAACCTTTAATATTATATCTATAAGAAATAGATTTTAAATCTAATTTAATTTTATATAAAAGGTTTTTCAGATAAGATTATTTACTATTAAAAACTAAAAGAGGTGAAAGAGTATAGGAAAGTGTAGAATTAAAAAAGTTATAATAATCTGCTGCTCAATAAAATACGAGGGACAGTTTTGAGAAATTTAAAATATTTAAAGGTGCATGAAGAAAACTTGGAAGTGCAGGAACCGACCTCTGCTTCGCGTTTACTGTGAAACCAAACTTATTTTTCCAAAATGTGTTGCTTTTAATAATGGGCAATGTATTTAAATGCTTAAATGGTTAATCCTAAACAATAGCAGGAAAAAAATAAGCATTTACAAAAGGAAAAATAAAAATATTTGAATCTATTTAAATTAATATTTCCATAAACATTTACAAAAGAAGAAAAGTGAAATAGATTTATTTTATACATAAATTAAAAAAAAAAAACTGATTTTCTTTTTCTTGCAGACTATGCATTGAACTGACAAATCTATAAAGGCGCACATGTTCATGTATGGGAGTGCAGTTGGCTATAATCGAGCATTTGTTTTATACCTTTAAGCAAAAGAGAACAATAAATTGGCGATGCACTATAATTCACACAACCTTCTTATACTTTTTTTCTGGAATACAATTTATACACTACTTATATAGTTACTTATTTTTCAAAACTATATTTTTATTCTTAACGTCTTGTCTGTATCAATATGAAGAAGAGTATGATGAGGAAATACAAAAATACCTAATAATAAACTTACAATGATAATGATAATAATAAAAATATTATTTTGTGGGTAAAAGTAAAATTATTTTTTTCTGTTTTCTCTCCAACTAGATAAAAAAATAATTCTTTACTCCTTTTTTTCTTCCCATGAAACATATGATTAGTGATCTAGTGGGTGAATAAGCTTTGAACAGTAGCAGCTACAGTGATGTGCATCCCAAAACTCTGAACTTGCAAGTTGAAAATTAGCCTTTTGTCCGAGTCCTGGGACATAGCTACCGCACATTTCGTGATCTGCTTCCAACTACGAACTCCTAAACCAGTTATCTCCATTCAATTATCACGTGAACCTAATCCTTTCGTTTACATTCATACAAACATTTTAGTAGAGGAAAAAATAAATACAAATTCAATTGTACAAATATATTATATCTAATTTATCTTCAGCAATTAGAAAAGTTGTTGGAGTTTACCAACTCGTTTTTTCAGTTATAAAATTTAAATATTTCAAAAATTAAATAATTTTTTAATTTTAAAATATTCTTTGTTCTTCTTTCAGCCTTTAATTAAAAAAAAAAAACTCACATTAAAGTTTTTATCATTATCGTGAATAATTGTTTTGGTAAGTGAGATATAGACTAAACTTAGGTTCATAAATCTAGAAATTCTTTAAAGTGATAAATTACTGATAAAGCAAAAATTTGTAATCCAATTTGGGCAAGAGTGAAATGCAACCTTTATTTTATTAAAGAATATCGTTCAAGTGGACATCTCTTGCTCAAATGATGTTTTCATGTATTTTAAATATATTTTAGTTAGCTTGTTTAGACTATTCTTAAATTATTATACTTAATATTTGATTCTTTTATAACATGGTGATTGTTGTATAATTTTATTTTGATATATTATAATTATATGATATTGAGTAACTAATGAATTTATAGGATCTGAAAAATGATTGCTATGAGATATATAATAATATGAAAGAGTAGTTAGGTGAGTGATAATTTGATTTGATTTAAGTAAAATGTGATATTTGATCGGTAACTCATTCAATTCATGCAGATGAATATTTGATCGGTAACTCATTCAATTCAATGAAAGTTTCTCCCTAGTGTTTTGTAAAGTTTGTGTAAGGAGTTACTCTAATTTATGTGAGTAAAAATTGATTCTCTCTCACTTTTGAAGTTCCACGTTTTTTTTTTTAATCTTTGAATGTTTTGATATCTCAAGTTGTATTTGTTCTCTCTAAATATTGCCTTTAAATTTGTGTGATCTTAAATTTAAATATTAAAGAATATATTAAATTTGAACAGAATAACATAAAAATAAGTAAATAATATAAATAACTATGCACTAAAAATATTAAATTTAAAATTAATATATAAAGTGGAAAACATATTATAAAGATTCAATTTTAATTCAATAAACGTGTTTTCACTAATTTTAACTAAATTTGTTAAAAATAGTTATGTTAAGAAAATTCATGATACTCTAGATTTAATATTTCATATTGCATTTATTCCTCTCTTTTTTTAGTTGCTTATTTGATCTCTTTCTTCCTTTTTCTTTTATTGTAAGGCATATGAACCCCCATGAAAAAAAAAATATCAATATGTAATGTAATAAAAGCATGTCCACATCATCTGTTTTTTTTTCCTCCCCTTAAGCTACATAGACACACACATAGTATGATTTATAAGACTCAAAATCATTGTTACTCAAATCAGGAGAGAAAGACAGAGATAGATGTATCAAGTTTTATAAGAATTGAGTTTAATATGTTAATTTATATGATATATAATTTTATTTTTAAAGTCTAATACAACGTCACAATAACTTTGACAGGAATGACATTTCCATCATAATATAGGTCAATATATTTGATAGTTTAAAAGTAACTAAATAAATAAATTATGATTTTGATACATTTTAATAATCTCTCATAAAAAAATGTATTATAACAAATTTAATATAATAATGATACTAATAAATATTATAGTTCCTATAATTTTGTATAAAAAAATATGTCTAATTATTTCTTTAAAAATCAGACTTGTTATAGGTTAGGTTACAGACTCCAACAAATCTGGGTAACATATTTTCATCCTTATCACGTGTAAAAAAAAAATAAAAAATTGGAAATGTGTTTCACTATTTTCATGTCTTAAAGAAAGGACTTTATTTCTTATTAATGTTAAAAACGTGTTTTCCTATGCTTGCCACTTCGTACACAAGTTTGAATATTATTTTGTTAATGATATAAAATCTTCCCACATAAACAAATATTTTCTCATTTAATATAATTTCGAAATAAGACTATTCTTATATTTTGTTTGAAAAATTGACGAATATTAATTAATTAGTGCATTAAGAATATTAACTAAAAAATAAATATACTTGTTGTAATAAAATTATTTTTCCGTGTCAAGAGACGGTGAATGTGTTGTAAACGGTTGAATAGTAAAATACAGGGAGAGAAACAAAAGAGACAGCAAGCAAAACATAGCGTTAAATATGTTTTGTATTTAGGATTTAAAGTTTAGAATTTAAGATTCACGATTTAATAAAATATAAGTGTAGAAAAAAATTAAAAATTAAAGTGTAAAAGAGTGGATCTCACATAAATTAAATGTATATTTTGTTCATTGTTAGATAAAGGTGTTTTCAATATTAAATGGTTATTTGAATTAAACATAAAATTCAAACAGTGGTTTATTTTAAATTCAATACAAAATTTAAATTTGCTGGATTTAGATTAAAATTATAAAACCCTTTTTATAAAAAATATTAAATGGCTATAATGAAAAACTTAAATAAAGAAGCATGCTATAAATGTTTTTTTTTTTATATAATTGTTGTTATATTAATAATTTGATTTGTATATTTATAAATAAATTACATATTTTATAGTTAAAAGTTATAATACAAAATTGTCATTTTGTTTTAATGAATAAAAATATATTATAAGTAAAATATAGTTAAATGTTAAAATAAATTTTAAGAGATATATTTGTATTATTAGTTGCCAATTAATTCTAAATTCATAACACGATTTTATTCGATTGGGTTCTATTTTTAAAATCTAAAAGAAAAAATTAATCAATTTTTTTACAGATTTAATTTAAATACCCTTAATATTGGATCAAGTCAAATCACAGTCAATAATATTCATTAAACTAAAAACTACTTTAAATAATTTTGTTACATAAAAAGATAAATAAAAAACTTCAAACATCAAATTTGCTTATCTCAAGAAAGGCGCTTCCACACAAATTTGTAGTGAAGGTTCAATTCATGTCTCTCTAGCATAAAAATAAATATTTCTTTAAAACTTTGGCAAGTAAAAAAAGTTACACCTAATTGCAGTACATACTTAATAGATTTTTGCATACTAAACAGCCCCTAACAGTGCACATTTATTAAATTTTTAAATGAATCAATGCAACATTTGTTTGGTAAGAATTAGTTTTACTAAGGTGGGTAAAAACAAATAATTAGTATGTTTTTCCGTATTAAATTAAAAAAATAATGATGTCATTCCGAATAATGGGATTGTAGGTAGAAGTTTGGGCAGATGATGAGATAGGTGAGTTGCTCAGAGGGCACGTGACTTAAGCGCAAATTAATGTAATCAATTATTTTAATTAATTAATAAAAATAAATTGTACAATTTTATTTCTCTCAACTTAAAAAATGCCCAGGACACATTCATATTGACCCTATGCAACCTCAGCATGTGTCGGCACAAGCCATGGGAAGGACCATAATTTGCCCATTTCGTATATTTCCATAGTATATTAAAATCAAAATTCAAAATATTGTTGATATTTATTTAAGAATCTCTGAAATATTATTATTTATTATTAACTTCATATTAGTTTTTTCTTGTTGGATGCGTATAAATTTGTTAATGTACAAGGTAATAGAAATGTACAATCTGGCATTCTGGTATACCCTTTTTAGCTGTCTCTTTCTCTTACCACCCTTTTTTTTATTATTTATTTATTTTTTATGAGTACAGAGTACTTCCCTGGCATTATATACGAAATACTGGTTCGCTCTTTCTCTTGTTCTGTATTCTATGTTCTTCATCTAACTCGCTCCCTCTCCTTTGCTCCATGCAACTGTTCTTGCACTGGATTCAGAACTTCGTTGCCTCATTGCAGTTTCAACTTGTTGCTGCTCAAGCACGCATGAAGGGCCTAGTAAGTACGTTGTCTTGACATACCATAAGATATTCTAAACTAAGGTTTTTTTCTTCTAAGGTTGTTATAAACGGTTTTTTTCTTCTTCTTCTAAGGTTTGTTCTAAGATGGTCTTTAAAATAGTTTGTTTCACTCACTTCAACAATTACAATATGTCTTGATTTTTGTTCCTGTGTTTAGCTTTTGCAGTACACTTCCAAGTTCATATAGCAGTCATAAATTATACGTCAATATCTTGTCAGGTCTTAGGATCCAATATAGAATTATGTGGAGACAGTTTGAGAGAATAGAGATCGGTGACTCCGCTAAGGTAGGGTAGTTGAGATATTGCTTTCTTGTCTGTGAAACTGGATGTAGAGATCTTTGAAGTTCATTTGGTACAATGTATGGTAAGATATTGTTTTCATGTTACATTTTCCGATTGGAAAATAGAATTTCAAACGCTAAAACGGTTTGCTTGATTGATTTACATGTTTCAGTTTACTTTCTGATGAAGTATTTGCATATCTCTAGAACATGTTTCAGTTAGTGTTTGAGAAGCACTTTCTTATTGTTAAGCTGGAATTGCACTTTAATTCTTCTCCTTTTCTATCTTCTTTTTAGGTGGCAGTGCTTTTACTTGTGGCAATATGCACTGCTGTGGAAAGCAACGGAGAAGACAATGGTGGACCATGTAAACAGAATGCGTTGAATGCTAGGCCTCACAGTGTGTCGATCTTGGAGTTTGGGGCCGTTGGAGATGGAATAACACTGAACACAGTTGCGTTCCAAAACGCAATATTTTATCTCAAGTCATTTGCTGACAAAGGGGGTGCCCAACTATATGTTCCGTCTGGAACTTGGCTTACTGGGAGTTTTAACCTCACCAGTCACCTCACTCTGTTCCTTGAGAGAGGTGCTACCATCATTGCATCTCAGGTTCATTTTATCTGTCTCTTCCTTAATAGCAAAGAACAACAAACGTAGAATAGTAGAAGTGCCATTGAAGAAGAAACGGAACCAAAATCTTTAATTTCATTTTTCTAATCCTTGCTTAGCATGGTTAGTTGTTAACTTGTTATCCTTCTGAATTCTTCTTGTACGCTTCTCTTGGAGCTTAATGAAAAAATTACTATTACTATTTCCAAAAAAGTGTAGATGATGTGATTCTTCTGCATCCTTAAAAAAAAAAATACTATTATATTGGAAAACTTTTTAGTAAGGACCTAATTTGTTCTCTCTCTTGAAATTTTTTATTTTTTGATCTTATATCAATTCAGGATTATTCTCATTGGGATGTAGTGGATTCCCTCCCTTCTTATGGTAGAGGAATTGGGAGATATCGCAGCTTAATCTACGGACAGAGTTTAAGCGATGTGGTAGTTACAGGTAAGAAGTTTCTTTCGTTACCATTTTATCTTTCAAGTATTTCTCTCATTGTATACGCAAAGCAATTCTTCCTCACTTAAATTGGTATATTTAATGAATGCAACAGGTGATAATGGAACTATAAACGGGCAAGGTTCTATCTGGTGGAAGCTGTTCAGTTCTCATTCCTTAAACTACAGTCGACCAAATATTATAGAGTTTGTTGATTCCGTTGATGTCATAATTTCCAATTTGACTTTTGTAGACTCTCCAGCTTGGGGCATCCATCCAGTATATTGCAGGTACCACAAGCTCAATTTTGGGTTTACTCACCAATCTCTAAAATGAAACTTTTTTAATCTTTCTTCTTTCGACAACGCAGTAACGTTCAAATTCAAAACATTACTTCTCGTGCACCACCCGAATCCCCTTACACAAGTGGTATAGTTCCAGGTATATTAATTACTTTTAGTTGTCTCTTACCACACAAGCTACACACCTTTGAGTCAAACTTTTTAGTTTGCTAAAAACTTTTATTTCGCAACCAATACGAGTTTTAATTATAGCTGAAGAAAGTATTGTTTACTGTTAATTGGTTTATTAGTCCCGTTAATACCCTTGATTTTGTTTGTTCAATTCTCAAAGGTGTTTGTCATCGTTTTGATATTTTGGACATGCACTTTAGTCACGTAGTAGTATCTTGCATTGCTTTTCTTGGAGTTTATTTTGTGAACCAGTTATTATGGGGGGGCGTCATGGCTCATTAGTTATTGCAACTTTCAGATTCTTCTAAGTATGTATGCGTCGAGAACAGTAACATTAGCTCTGGTCATGATGCAATTGTGTTGAAGAGTGGTTGGGATGAGTACGGAATTGCCTATGGAAAACCAACCTCCAGTGTTCACATCAGCAATGTTTACCTACAATCATCATCAGGTGCTGGCTTGGCTTTTGGGAGTGAGATGTCTGGGGGAATATCAGATATTATTGCAGAAAAGCTTCATATACTTAACTCTTCTATAGGCATTGAACTGAAGACAACTAGGGGCAGAGGTGGCTATATGAAAGGCATCTTCATTTCTGATGCAGAATTGGAAAATATTCACTTGGGAATAAGCATGACAGGATACTCCGGTTTCCATCCAGACGACAAGTATGACACAAGTGCACTTCCAGTTGTTGATAGCATTACTTTCAAGAATGTGATGGGTGAAAACATTGATGTCGCTGGCAATTTTTCAGGAATAGTTGAATCACCATTCTCAACAATCTGTCTTTCAAACGTGACTTTTTCTCTCAGTTATGAGCTATCCCCTTCATGGTTCTGTTCTAATGTAATTGGTTTCTCCGAGGAGGTGATTCCTGAGCCATGTCCCGATCTCCAAAGCTCTTATTCCAACTTCTCCTTTTCTTGCTTTCCTTCCTTATATTCACACTTTAGTAATGTCTCAGGCTCTTTAGATCAAGAATTATAGTCACCCTTTTCATTCACTCTATACGAGATACAAATTTCATCATGCATCTTGGGCCTCTTCAACTTCATCCAATTTTCCACTAAACCAAAATTCTTGATGCAAATATGTTCCTTCTCTTCAACATTTCAATCAACCTTCCATTTGTTGGTGTCAAGTCCGAACAGTATGTTTATGTACAGCCTTAATTTCTTCATTCATGTAAGAAATTTTTTTATGGTGGAGCCTTAGACGCCTTTTGCTTTGGACGTATCATTTAAAACAAGGAGTGCTATCATGAATTGGCACTGTGGTACACGGTGTATTGGTTTACTTAAAGCAAAGCTGACAGTATTCTCTTTAATTCACAGTATATGATTGCTTCTGTTGACTTGCTTGGTGTGGCAGAAGCATGCATGGTGATGGAATTTACCTTGAACTCCATGACATTGTTTTCTTGTCACGGCAAGCATAGCCAATCTTAAAATAACACGAGGACAGGAATATTGGGAGGTAGATTTTGATGAACAAGGTTGAAAGGTTGGTGTCCTATATCCAACGTTAGGTCAGTGGTCTTGATTCTTCTGCTTTTCCTTTTCTCCGTTGGTAGACAGCTATACTTGACTAAATCTGATGGACTGCGAGTGGCCACCAATGCCATCAATGGCTGTGCATTGTCCCACTCCACCCTGGAGCTGGGGAACCTGAATCAGCTGGTTACATCACTTCAACTTTCTTACGTACCATCTAATTAATGGAGCCACCACTAAACAAACATTTGGCGTGCAAAACATGGTCACCATTGCCATCAAATCTATAAGCGATACCTTACTTTCTTCATTTGCATTATATTCACAGATATGTAAGTACTATCATGTTTTTCTTTACACGAACTTGTAAGGATTTTCTAAAATAAAGAGATTCTCGTACGCTTTTAAGTCAAAGAATAATTAAAATGTCGTTACTTCGAACAATTATTTAATGATGATTGTTTTTTTATATATATTTGAAATGGAGGGGCCTGGTTCCATGTCTTTTGCATTAGTATTTCTTTCACCACCATCAAGAACTTTTAACACGGGATTTACAAGTTCTGCTACAGCGAGCATTTAGACAGGTTGAACCAAAAAAGAAAGAGCAAAATTGATTGATTTAAGGGTGAGAAGCATTTGGCTATACACTTGTCAGCTTAAGAATTTTGTTTGAAGGTGTATTCAGTGCAGCCTATTTCCCTTTCATTGGCCGATTTCAGCAGTAAAATTAAGAAGAAAAGGAAGAATTGTATTCGTCACTCAAAGTAAATTTTTTGAATATGCTGAAGTCTTTAGGACATAATAAACTTTTCACTGTTCTGAATTGAACTCAAAACTACTACAATTTGTAAACACAAGTCACATGAGGACCGGAGGAAAGAGAGAAAACCATTTGAAAGAGTTGGAGAAAACATAATTCAAAAATAGTTTTGTTATCCCCTAATATGGAGACCCTAAGTCAAAAATCTCCTTTCTTTTTTTTCTCTGTCTCTATTCTCTTTTTATCTAATATATTCTCATTTCTTTGATTCTTTTTATCTAATATCTTCTTGTTTCTTTGGATATTGTCACCAAGTTTATATACTTGAAATTCATCATCCTTATAATTAAATTGTATACTTAATATCGCCACCAAGTTTAGATATTTGGAATTCGTTATTGACATACATTAAGATCATACATTTCAGGTTTCACCAAATTTATATACTTGAAATTTATTGACATACATCATTTAATGTCTTATACACTTAGATATCAAATTTATAATATTTGGTGTCTACACCAAGTTTATACACTTGGAATTGACATACACCAAATTTATATGTCTGTCAAGTTCATTATTTTAGCGTTCAAAGCTCAAAGTTAGAAAATGTGTAGTGTTATGATTTAAGATCAACTTCAAAGACCTTCTTATCTGCTAATATGAAAGGGGTTTATAAGATTACTTTTGCCCTCTAGGCTCAAAGTCCAAATAGAGTCATGGGTTAAGACTAATTTTAATGATTTTTTAATGAGTTGTCAGTTTATCTAAAAGAGATTAATTAGCTATTAAATTCATTCAATAAGTATATCCGGATACTATCTAACAAAATATACAATTCAAAATTTTAAGAACAAAATTTTATGAACGTGTGTCTTAATAAATATAGTAAATAGAGATGGAGATCTCATTCGGATAATTAAGAAAAAACATATACACTATATTAAAAAGGGAAAAAAAATTGTAACTTAAGTTTTCCATACTCCTTGAATAAAACAAATTCATTAAAAAAATAAAGTTTCGTTGAATTAAACCAATGGTCTAACTTACTACCTTAAGAAAAACCTCACTTTCAAAGTTATGGTTGAAATAATTTTTTTCAATTCTAAAGGTAAATTATTTTTAATTCTCTTTATTAATTAACGCGGGATTAATTTCCATTAAAAAAATTTAAATACGAATACAAAAATACAAAATAATTCCTTACACAGTTCAAAAATTTAAAGAAAAGCAATATAAAAATTTTAAACATTTGTAGGTTAACACCATAGGTGTAATCCACGAAGAAAAGAAAACCTGTTCCCCTCATCCGTACAGTAGAAATGCTTATCCAATTTATTTATTATTTTCAATCAATTCTAACAGTTTAAAGTTGTATTTGGAAACTGATCTGGATAGTTGAGCAGTAAATAAGTCAAGAGTGATCGGTTGAAATAAATTATAAAATCGATTTGAAGTACAAAATCTGTAAAAATTTGAAAAATCAGTAAAAATATATATATAAAAAAACAACTTGCAGTAATAAGTCAATATAAAATGTTGAATATAATATTATTCGAACTCTTGAAAAATGAAAATTCACCTAAACTATGTGTTATTTTTATTTTAAATATAATTTTTCTATTATTAATAAATATTGATATATGTTATTTGTTTCATATTTTCGTATGTATTTTAATTGATTAAGCTAATGGGTTGATCAAATGAACCAACACAATGTCTTATCTTATTTTGAATTCCATCCAAGGTAAAGGTAGTATCTTTATGAATAATTTTTAAATTAAAAAGCATTTGCTAAGTTAGATTGAACTCATCCTCTCTGTCAATTCTGATCATAAAAAGTCTAATTAAGTGCGAATAATTTCTTCCAGATATACTTAATGCCTTGTAACTAAATTGTTTTAATGGAAATAATTTTTTCCACCACACACCCATTTTTACGTAAAAAAAAGTTAATTAAAATGTAATTAATTATGTTTAATAGTTTAAAATTAATTTCATTCAACTTTAAAATAAAAAAAATACAGACCAACTCTTTCTTCATCCAAACATGATAAATTATAGTTTAGTTAATTTAGATACGTATTTTTTAGTGTAATATATATATATATATATATATATATATATATATATATAATTATTGAATATTATATATGTATAATATTCAGTAATTCAAAATTTATTTTATCAAAATCAATTTTATTCAATTTCTATAATGAATCCTTAAGCTTTTACCACTATATTTGCTTGTATTGATATATTAATTTGGAGAAGAAGAAAAAAAAGCTGGCAATATTGATAGCTGGAAATTTAAGAATCTTAATAATTCTCAACTATGGAACTGTACATTGAAAGAAGGTGGTGATAAAAATAAATTATAATTAATTGAATTGTAACACGAGAATCATAAAATACGAGTCCTCTTCCTAGGACGTCGAGATGAATTCAAGCTAAACCCAGACTTTCCTATCCTTTCATTGTCTTCCATCATCATATCCGATAACAATCCTTGCAGATCCTCCATTATTGTTTTCTCATCCTAAAAAACAATTATTTTAAGAAGAAAAACAATAAATAAAAACTCCTCTAGTGTTAAGATGCTAACCAAACAAAGTGTTCAATGTGGAATGCCATATACTTAATATCCAAGTCTTGTTTTGAAGTTATAAAATCAAAATAGAGAAATTTCTAAATAAAAAAAATACAAGTTTAATTGTATTTTAGTTCTTAAAATTAAGAACAAAAAATATAAATAGAACTATATTCCTAAAATGATAGAAACCCAATCAATTTCTTACTTCCATTCTATTCCTAGTAGTATTGATCACATTCTTGAAATGGAAATGACATGATTCTCTATTGAAAAAAAAAAATATTTCTGTCTCTAAATTGAAAAAATAAATTATTTCTTCAAATGTAAAAATGTTATACAGTAGGTAGACAATGTCAAATGCAAGTAGAGTCACTCTCTCAACCTAGTGTGGTTTGAAGAACTAAATATTATTTTTTTAAGATTTAAGAAGCAATTTTTTTCTTCAATTTAGGAGACAAAAAAACGAAGTTATCTTAAATTTTAGATACTAAAATTAATTAAACGGAATATAAATATAGGATTTAAATGAATTCAAGTACATTTTTAATCATTTAAAATGAATTTCAACATCATTTGCATACCTTGGGTCTTACATCCTGCATCATCAACATCATTTCTTGCATGAAATCAAGAAATCCCTGTAATTTTGACATACGAAATTCAGCCATCAAATCTCATACAACAATTAATTAATAATTCATAACATAAAACCCACCTCATCATCTTCCTCTCCAATTAGACCAAACAAACCAGCATCATATATCCTTCTCTTCCCTGTGTCGGACAAAACTATATTTACAAAGGAAAACAGAGACATTGAGTTGCGGCTTTGTTATAATAAAAGTCACATAACAGGTTAATTTTGTTCTCGAAAAGTAAAGCACCTGAATAAGCCTCTTGAACGTGCTGAAACTGCTTTTTTGCCTCTAGTGCAAACTTTTGGTCCTTGCTCCCTCTATCAGGGTGCCACTTCTTTTGATCCAAAAGTTCAACAAAAATGCACTCGATTCAGAACCATGTTAAATTCAAAACAAATGACCATAATATTACTGATAATAATATAAACATGGTACGATGTTTAAGTTGAGAGAGTAATATTGAGGGAAATACCAGAGCCATCTTACGATAAGCGCATCGAATTTCACCTTCGCTCGAATGTTTGCCAATCCCAAGCACCGAATAGAAGCAAACGGCACCGTTTGACTCCACCGTGCCTGACATTGTTGCTTGGAACAATTAAAACCTAAAGGTGAAATGTTGTTATTTTAGTTAAACGATGTGGGAGGTGGTGGAGGTTCTCGTACTTTATTATGTTGTCGAAAAGGTTTGGAAGTGAAAGCTCCATGTTGCGCTCTGCACCCAGAAGGTTCCAGAGATTTCCTTTGGGTCTTCCACCAATTAATAAATGTTCCAAGGTTTCACCAAACCACAAATTGTTATTGCCTAGCCACACAAATTCCACTATCTATTATTTTTCTCTCCTAGATTCTTTCACCAATAAATGCAAAAACTGGAAAAGAAAAAGAAAAAGTGTGGTAGTCCACGTACTAACTTATTTTTGTGGCTATGTATTTATCTAAGGTTTTTTCCTACCCCATATTAATATAATTTATTTTTATACATGTTTGAGAGGATTATGAAAATAGTTCACTTTATATTGATGAAATTTTCAAGATAAAAAAACATATAACTTGTATAAAAAAATAGTTTTGTCCAACTCTTTCTTTAATTATAGAAGCAATTCTTACATAAAAAATACTTATATTGTTGTAAACACTATCTAAAAGATTGTTGTAGATATCAAGTTTCTACAAGATATTACTTTCTTTTATCCTTTTCATATTTTTACTTTGTTCGTATTGAAAGATGTATGCAGCTTTACTTAAGGCTTTCGAGTTCGGTGAACTAAAGATTACTTGAAATTAGAAGAAATAATATCCTTTTTTAATTAATGGTTTATTGATATAATTATCAGTTTACTTTTCATACAGTAATAATGTAATTGTATACCAACTAATAATCACTATATATAGTCTAATTTCCAAACTGTATTAATGTAAATATTTTTTATATGTATAACTTTTGAAACAATTATTACAAAATTTAATAATCTTTCTGTATAAGAAAAACAGTGTTGGTGCGTGCATTCTAGTTAAATCCTACAGTTATTGGTAATTATATTTTTATTTATTTTGATCGATATGTTAATAGGGTTGTATATATTTGTTTGGTCTTAATGTGATTATATTTTAGTTTATGTAGTGTAAGCTTCCCTATATAAACTTTAGATCCGTGTGCTTAAAGTCCAATCTATAAATTTTAGACCCAGGCATAACTCCATATTGGGCTCTTAAACAGTGACAAAAGTCCATCATTCAACATTGGGCAGACTGATTTTTGTGGGCTGAACAAAGGTTTTGGGTTGCTCCAAAATGGGAGCTTTCTTTCAGCACCCCAATAAAATTCTTACACCTCCCATTCATTCAGAAGTGTATTTTTCACATTTCGAATCCCGTCTCAGAACCACAAGGAAATTGCTAGAGAATTTTATGAGGATTAAAAATAAACACTCTTTAATCTGTTCCACGAAGGAATGAGCAAGAATAGGTTAGCACTTGAATCATAGGTTTAATTTGTGAGAAAAAAATTTCTTGTTCAAGTTTCATCCATTTATTTAGATGAGTCCAATTGAAAACTTGAGTTTGACTTGATTAAAAAATAAAGTTTGAATTTAACTTAGTTTAACTTCTTTTATAAGATAATCTAAAAAAAATTACTTATAACATGATTATTTATGTTTTCTTGTTCATAAATTATATGTTCAATATTCTTTTACTAATTTCAGCCAGAAACAATGCTGACATCCATAATATGCAGTTTGTAAATAGCCACGGCTTTCATCTGTGCGAACATTTAAGATTTCAATATTTTTTTTTTCTAATTTATTAGTTTTACTTAAAAACACGATATTTTTTGAGGTCGTATTATAAGGTAAATATACCACCTAAAACTAATCTTATCAACTCACCTCTTATACATACAAATAAAGTAGTTAGATTTATTTTCACTAAAAATGATTTAGAAAAAGTGGGGGAGGGATATAAAATATGAGGAAATTGATTTGTACAAATAAAAATTGATTGCAGTGTGAGGAGTTTAAACTTTTACATCCCCTAAAATGTAGAGTGTCATGATACAAACAAAGCAACTGGCATTATTGCTCCATTATCCGTGTGATGTTGATGATTACAAAATGCAAACCCAAAAAATAATATAACAATAGCTCTCTTTGTCTATCTAAAAAATTGAAAAAATATTTAAAAAATCAAAATATGAACAATCACTCTTTATACCTTTTGAATAACACATTGTTTTATTTTCTATTCCCACTTCTACGTTTCACATCAACAGGAGCCGGATGCCTTCCTGTTCGATGTGAGACGCCATTTGACTGTTTCAATGAAGGTGAAGGACCCAGAGGAGAAGAATGAACAGCATTCTTGCTGCAAAATTGAAAATATACTATTATCACCAAATACACATTACACATAAAAATAATCTGAAATAGACTATGTTCAGTATATCAAAAAAACATTTTACTAGAATATCACTTTTGCATTACCTCAACTCAGGGCTTTTTGCTGACTTAGAGATAGATCTTGTAGGCTTTGATCCAATTCCATTGGTCATGCTGCTAAGTTTGGAATGATTAAATTGCCAAAGCAAGTCAGGTTCTGAGGAATCACTGGTTGCAGCATCAAGCTCATCCGTGTCATCTGAACCCACAATGTTAAACTGGTTGCCTCCTATGAACATATTGTAGGATTGTTCTGAGTACATTTTGGGAGAATCTTTAAGATATTTCTGATAAAAGGCCTCAGATAAGTTCCCATTGCTTGTTTGCCAACACCCCAAGAGGTTCTCAGTTTTGTTTACATCTTGCTTGTTGTTCACCATGACCTTGTCAACCCATTCTCCAGAACCAGATTCTTTGTCATCCTCCCCATAGTTTTGTCCAAGACTATTGTTCACCGGGGGCCATGGTGGTGAATTTGCTGAGATCTCATCCAAATCAAAGGTCTGAGTTTTTTGCCTCACTGTGCTATTGCTCTGAAGCTGCAGGATGAATTGTTCAAATTCCATCTCAGTTTAACATGGAACAGTAACAAACAAAATTTTTGCATGATCTAGTTCACTTGAGGACAGACTACTCCTTGAGTAAAAAATCCTAACAGTCAATGCTATGAAGTCATGTTACTATGTTAGTTTCCCTATACCATGAATCATTTTTACCGAGTAAAATGCCTATAACTGTGTTAATCCGTAAAATGATAAATGTCTCGGCATTTCATGCATGGTATAATCAACAGCTTTTGATAGTAAACGTGTTTGTTTGTTCCTAGGTCCTAACCAAAGTAAGTAGTTGAGCACGCAACTGTATTTCGACGATTCCATTGAATCATTAATAACCATGTGTCTGTGGTTAGTGACAATATCATATCAAAATTCTCTAAAATAAATTCTCTGTACTAAATATAAGGAGATTTCTGTATAAATAAAAAAATAAGGGGATTTCTGTTTTCCTACATGCATCAAATCACTTTGTACGAATGCGTAATTAGAAAGCTTTATCAACATAAGAAAACCTCGACAAAAGAAGTATGCATACCTCTATATTGCCAACCTCCACCATTGGTCGCCTGCATCCAAGCTGATCCCCGGTGTCAGGATCTCGCAGGTTCATATGGTAAGGTGAAAGCTCATCACCCTTTGTCCTGTATTTTTCGGAGCTGCTGCATAAAGAATGTTCTGATTCTCCTTCCTTTCTTGCCAGTGCTGCCTTAAGGCTGGCAATCTGAAACGTAATTCAGTAGTTAGATTTGATTGGCCTGCAAACGAAATTACTGAGATTATTGTAAGAGAACCGAAAAATTAGATTTGACTATCAACCTGTTCTTTGAGCTCTTTAACATCTGAACTATCTTTGTTTACTCTAGCAGCACCAAGTTCAACTGTGGCAACTCTTTCAGCAAATTTTAAGGTACTAATTGTTTCTCCAATAGCATCACTCTCGGGACTTATGTGAACAAACATTAGTGTCTTTGCCTGTCCTCCTGAAACAATCCCACCAACATTATCAGAGAATTCAAAGGAACTGTGCTCCTAAGGAGCATAAAAAAATATGGCTGGCAAACCAGCTTCTTAAACCTTACCAAGCGAATTTTGGAGTAGTTGTGTGAGTTTACTGTTTCTGTAAGGTACATGTGAGTTTTTCTGAGCAAGGGAAGCAATGACATCTCCCAAAGCTGAAAGAGATTTGTTAATATGCTGTGCCTCTTTTAGTCTATCTCCTGTGGCCTCAGATTTATCCACCCTCTCACTTCCTGCCAAGTCAACCAAATGCATGCATCCACGAAGGATAGCTCCAGATGTCAAATCTCTTCCTTGAACATGAACAGTCAAGCAACTGCCAAATTGATATTTGAAAGATACAATATGGTTAGCTGTGGCCAAGAAATAACATGACAAAAGGTGAATGGGATACACCATACCTATGAGACCGGCTACTGCGGTCATTAAGGGCTGTTGCTCCAACTGCACGGTTCCTTTGACCAAGGTTCATTAGTTCAATAACATCAATAGTTGATGATACAGGGACGAGGTTTGCATCTGGAACGCTGAGTCCTTTTTGAGAACTGTTTCGAATATCCAATGTATTAATAGTTAAGGACAGCAAAGCAATCAATGTCGTGTGTGTTCTAGAATATGTATCAATAGTTGCTGCTTTCATTTATTAAGAGCAGCAAACAATGCACTGTACTATAATTTCTGAGATTATACAAAACCAAAACCGATAACACTTCTTATTGTATACAAAATAAAATAGAATCAAATATACTGGTAAAGGATATCTTTTGTTTGTTCCATCAGTGACCAAAAGATCCCTGACTTGCTCATTGTAAATCTCAATCATTTGAACAGAAACGTCATAGTGGAAAGTGTCCTTTCTTTGATCCGCTATAAGAAACAAATCGCCTAGAGCCCTGTAATTTACACCTTGGCTTTTCTCTGTGATTTCTTTTGGTCCAGTCTACATGTTAAAAGCAATAATGAGCAAAAGATCATTAATTTTTTTTTTTCTAGAGAAAATTCTAAATGGATGTGGATCCTACCATAGTGTAAGTTTTTCCTGATCCTGTTTGGCCATATGCAAATATGCAAACATTATAGCCATCAAGAACAGATCTAACGAGTGGCTGCATGTCCAAGAAGACCTCAGCTGAAACAAGAGAGAAAAAATTATAATCATACTAAACAATAGAAATCCTTTTGATAATTGAAAGCAGAAGCAAAAACCAACCCTGGGTTGCAGATGGTCCAAAGATTTTGTTGAAGTTAAAGGACCTGCGTCCCTTCCCATTCTTTGAAGGAATATTAACTGTGATTGTTCCATCTTCTATATTTTCCACTGCGCTCAAATGGTTTGGTTGTCCAGGAAAGAATGGTCTTACTCGACAGTACACCCTAATACTCCCTGAAGAAACAAATTTACTAATATTAATTCAATTCTGGGGTTAAAAAATCTGAAAGGCATAAAGATGCGGACCAAAAGCAACAAGCAAACAGTGATATTTATTTTATTACCCTTAAGATCCTGGACTTGATTGTATAGCTTGCGATTTTCTTCAAGAACTCTATGATATCCAGAAGCAGCGTGAGCTAAGCCATGAACGTGCATTCCTAGAAAGGAAAATAAAGAAGTTAAAGAAGATGTGGTGTTTCATCCACCAATCACAGGGGAACAAAGGAAGTACGAGAATTATAGTAGAAAGCTTAAAATGAATTAAATCACTATCCTTACCAAGATTGGAGAACTCCTCACGAAATTTCATTTGCATGAACTGCATACCAGATTTTGTTGTGTGAAGAGTATTTCTTAGCTCCTACAATAACACAAAAAATGGAGATATTAACTAATGTATTAAGAAATTGCAAAGATTAAACGTGATAGGTATTGTCTCTGATTCTCTACTTGAATTTCTCTTTGCTGCTGATCAAAGAGCATTTTCTTCTTCAGAAGTTGCCTTTGCGATTCCTCATCAGCAACTTGATTTTTATGAATGCGATCTTCTTTTTTTGTTACTATAGCATTAACTCGACTTTTATGAATGCCATCTTCTTTTTCCGTTACCACATGAATCTTCTTCTCCCCCTAACCGAAAAAATAGGTGATTATAAGAATTATACATTTTCAAGTTTCATGAAGGTCCTGGAATATGGTAAACACTAGCCACGTTACCTTTTTATCTGCCATAACAGACCCATTGCTTTGAGAAACAGGATCAATTGAAGTTACTTTTGCCTGGGAAGTTACAAGATAATGAAGAAATTCAAGAACAGCTTGTCACCGAAGTCAACTTAAGTAAGAACCAGTACACTCTAGGAATGGACTAAACTCATAACAGAACAGGTCGATAATCCAAAAACTAAGGAAATTATGAGTAGGTAAATTGTCACACCTTTTCACCTTGGCTTGCTATTCGTTGTTCAAACTCCTCTACAACCTTGCTCAAAACAGATTCAACCAACTGCTCCGCGCACAAGAAAAATATTAAAAACTAGCTTTAAAGGCACTCTTGCTCTTGGTATTATGAATGTAATATTGTTTCATAATAATGTTATGATTTTCGAAAGCTTTTTATCATACTATAAACTTATTTTCAGTTAGACACGACTTAATGAGTAAAGTTATGACGAAATTTAGCTGTGAAACACGTAGAGCTACTTGTTATCTTACCGTTGGAACTTCTTCTGGCTTCTTATCCGATAGAATCGCACGAACAAGTGAACTCAAAGAATGGGAACCAGACTGAAAATAGAAATATAAAAAAATTCCGTTGGTTATTCTTTCGGTTCAACTAGACAAATCCAGAGCAGGTACCAAAAGCCAAGCGTACCTACCTTTTTATCAGAGTCTACGTCAGAATTAAGAACAGCGAGATGTTTATCATTGATCGATGAAGTCCTTGACAAGGAATTAGTAAATGGGTCCGAGTTTTTCCTAACAAAAGATTTGGCAGACACAGTGGGTTTGAGATTTCCACCAAATTTCCACACGCCATTTGCCCCACTCATTTTCCATTCACTATAGGACTTCAGGGCCAACACGCAATTGACAATCCTAGACGATTTTCCTCCCTAAGATAACAAAAAACTTGTGTCATTAACAATTGAATTAACCATGATACAAATTGATTCCTTGTCCAATGCTTTATTCACGTACTTGTTCCAGATCAGATGCCTCAAAGGTTGGAAGTCCAATTTCTTGGACAGCCACCAGGAAATTCCTCACGTTTTCAAAATACTGATATGCTGTTAATGGTGCCCCATCAGGGATCGATGCAGAATCAACAGGACTCTCCACAACCTTAAAAGTAGAATACAGTGTAAACAAACACTTACAAAACATTAGAAAATCAAACTAAACAATGATCTCACCCACCTTGGGAACAGCTCCGGATTGAACTTTATTAATAACATTACAGAGAATAATCCCACTTCTCAAACCAAGCCTAAACTCTTCCTCAGAGGGCTCCGCCGGTAAATCTTTAGCCGCAACAACTCCAACCATTTTTCTCAACCACCCCGCTGCCTCGTATCTTCTTGATGCTGCATGGTAAAGAACTTTCCGTTTCAGGATAATTGATAATTTGAAACAAAATTCAGATGCTTTTTCTTGAGAACGAATTGAAACTCGTCAAATTCCAGTAAAAGCAATCGCCATATAAAAAAACGCTTTCACATTAATTAATTTTCAGTCGTTAATATTAGTATTAGAGCTATAAGCAAATCCAAAACTGAATTTTGAAGGTAGCCCAGAAAAAATAACGGGAAAATACCAGCTTCTTCTGCTTTCCTAGATTCCAAATCAAGATCTTTGAGACGAGGACCATGCTGCTGAAGGACGTCCTCCACCACTGATGCCACAGAAAAGAACAACGCCGCCTCTGCCGCCATAACATTAACACGAGAGAGTGTTGTTAACAATGATGTTGATGTCCCGGCCACAGACCAAGAAGGTCATCTACATTGCACAATCTGATCCATAAGGTGGAGGAGGAGGGGAAAGCTGGATTGGAATTGAAGAGAGAAAGAAAAGAAAAGAAAAAGAATGTGATGTGAGGAACAGAGAAGAAGGAAGAAAGAACGAAAGAAAAGAAGAAGGATTTAAAAGCGTGTGATGGTTTTGTCTCTGATGATGCTATTGCATTGAGTGTTGTTGACATATGTTTCCATGTTAGTTCCATTATATTTACCTTTCGCTTTTCTTCTCTTTTCTTTTTCTTGTGCCTCTTCCAGATACAAAGTGGAAGGTATTGCTATAACAACACCATTTCTGTATTCAAATCCTCTTTATACTCTCCTCTCTCTTCTCTTTTCTCTTCCCTACCTCAACTCCGAACCTACTCCCATACCTCACTCTTTCAAACTTATATTCACTAAAATTAAGATTTCTGTTTTTCCTCGCTTCTAAGCGCGTGTTCTTCTCCCACCTCATTTTTTTTTATCACCAATATACAATTTTTTATTTTAATGTTCTAGTAGCTATGAAGGGTGAATATTTTTATTATGTTTAACTTGAAAAATTAACGACATATATAACAGGTTAAAATATCAAAATGAAAATTTTAAACTTAAGAAATTAAAGTAGCATCCAATTTTAATCTTTATCTTTGAGTTTTACAAGAATCTTGTTTTGACTGTTCGTTGATAGTTAGTGATTTGAGTTCTAGTCTTTATTAAAAACAAAAATGTCTATTACAGATACAATTTTTTCTTTAAATATTGCAAGACAGTTATATATCAATGATTCGAATTTAAGACTATGTAATAAATGAAAATAACCTTACATTAGTTAAGTATTAATTTATATCCAGAGTAGATAAATGTAGTTAATCCATGAATTTTTTAAGTATTTTATAATGGTCAAAAGAATATTGTGACTAAAAGTAGCAAGTCTAGGATCTTACAATTGTAACTTTTCCGGATAAAAAATAAAATTTAAAACGAAAATAATGATAAAGAAAAAGTGAATGGTTTAGTTTTTGTTTGTCTTGAAAAGATCTGTTGAGTGCAGATTGGTGGTGATTTATCTTGGATACTATAGTCTTCCTAAAAGGGATATTATGGTTGGATTTTAGGATCCAAGAGAAAAAGAATGTGCTAGCTAGATCTTCTCTGCACCCCCTTGCTTCAACTTCCAGATAAATCACTGCACCTTTATTTGCAGACTCCTTTGTCAAAACTCATAACTATTTCTTCATACTGCTCCAGCAGACAGTGATAATTTCTCAAAAGTAAACCCAATGATTTTATTTTTCTTTTTCTGTTACAAACGCATGCAATGATGTATCTGAAACAATCTTGGTGATGTTGTTTAACCAATTAAAGCAACACTCAACTTTGGTTACATGAAAATGTCAATGATTTACACGATGCTTTAATTTGGGTAATGTTATGGCCAGACCAACCATTTGCTGTTAATAATGATACTTTGATTTAGGGTCATTATTATCATAAGCTATGTTTTTTTTTTTTTACTGTTCCATTGAGACTATGAACTTGTCCTCATTCCCACCACCAACTTTATCAAAACCGACTTGGTCACATGAATACTTGCCATCCCTAATTATTTTCTTCTCTTTTAGACCAATTTTCCAGCTTAAGAATTACGTACAAAAGGAAAGCATAAACTTTGGAGGCATAAACAATGCCTTTGGGGCATGACCCAGTCTTGTTGTATTGGTTGTCAGATGTAACCTTTTATTCTTAAACAAATTGAAGTGTATAATTTAAGAGTTAGGGAATTATGACAGCCGCTTAATGATCTTTTCCTTATACTATGTTTCTATGTAATGTTTGAGAAATAAAGTAAAGCAAAAATAGAAGAATGGAAAAGAAAAGTGAAATGCCATCTCTTGCCTAACTTAGCGGAATAAAAACCCCTCCTTTGGGGTTCAAAAAATAATAATTCGCATGTAGCTGCTAAATAATTGTGTGAGAGGGTGGGAGTGGTTGGGTTTGTTTGTTTGTTTGGTCAAGGATGTGTTCTGTAAAACTTAAAACATTCAAAAAGTTATTTTGGGTTAAAAATATAAACTATTAGCCGAAAGCTGCCCATGGTTTGGATTATAAATATTTAGTAATTATTCCAGTGTGCAATAAATGTAAATGATATGAAACCATTTGTAGATATAATTTTTTTATATAAATGGATCTTGATATTATAACTAAATTAAAATAATTCTCTTTGTCTAAAAAATTAGAAAATTTGTGTGGTGTTCTTTTAAGAATCAAATTACATTATCTTATACATTAAATATATTTTGTGCAAAAAAATCCATAATTATGAGTAATTTATTTAACTTCAATAAAAAATAAACAAAATATATTAATATCGGTTTTATTTTGGTAATCTGTTGATGAGATGGTTAAAAGGTTGACAAAAGGAGATGGTTAAGAGAATTAAAGATTAAAAAATTTGAAAAAAAAATGTCTGGATAATCCTTTTCTTCTATAGTAAGTACTTTTGCGTTAGAAAAAAAAAATACAAGTCTCAAAATACGTATGATTTTTTTATAAATTAATATTGATTATTTTCTTATTTATACTCTTAATTTTATTTTTTTAAAATTATTGTCGTGTTTCCGACAACAAAAAAAATAGTAATACCTCTAATTATTTTTATATGCTTTTTTAAGCATTATGAAACACATAAAATATTATTTATTACCTTATTAACGTGGTTTAACTAAATATTATACATTAGGTTGATTCATTTGGTTTAATTACCAAAAGCTAAATAAACTCAAACAGGAGATATAAAGTAGTTAGTTTTGCACTAAAAATAGAAGGGAGAAAAAAATAGGTAGTAGATTCGAAAAATTTTCACTAACAAAAAATATTAACATATGAACAACTAATATTAATCCATTAACATAAAGTCAAACAAATATAGTTTAAAAGTCATTTCAAAATATATGTTATTAAGAATTTTTCATTTCATAGTTTACCTTGTCCGTCAATAGATCCGCAGTGATGAAATGGTTTTTCCAACAAAGATTATAAAACAGAAAAAGTTTTTAGTTTATGTATAGGTTTATTTTATTTAACTTTTTGTTTTATTTTTGTAAAAATAGTTTGTCGAAAAATGGATGACGATCTTGTTACGCTAAGATGCTTAGATGAGAGTAATGAGAGAAGGGTGTGTGCATTTTGGTGATTAATTAAAGAAGAAGTTAGCAATGGTAACTGAAGTGGTAGTGTTGATGAGTGCGGTTAAGTTTCCAAGTCAGGAAAGTAAGTAAAAAAGGTGAAAATGAAGCATAGAATTTGGTAGAATTTCTCTTTCGGTTAGTGCAGTGGTTGTTGGGGAACAGTTATTTCACCCAGCCTTCAAATTAAGATGGAGATGCTCAAACACAGTGCAACAACTGCTCATCAAGTGTCTGTGACAGTCTAATCCAAACTCCATTTGGTTTCTTTATATTTGAAATTCATGAACTCAATATTTAACTTAATTTTAATTTGGTGTACTAAATAAATCACTAGTCAATCCACAAAATGTAGTTGGATGGAAGTGGTTTTACACCCCTTTACAAGTGTCCCTAGATTGCAATGTTCATAGAAATAAGTTATGTATTACGATGACATTTTATGAGAAGTATTAGACTTTCATAACTTTTACAACTTACAATATAATTTAATTATTGAAATATTTTTTATTCTTTTTCAGATTTTATATAAGACTTTTCTTTTTATTTTAGGAATCTGTCATGTTATATAAACATGTTTTAATGGAAGTTTTTTCTATACAAATAATATAAATTTTTCTATATCTTATATTATTTGTTGTCATCAAAATATTAAATATTATGAGAAAAAGTAATAATGTCAACTATGATAAGTATCGTGGAAAGTATATGTTTGGAATGAATTTTTTACTTTTTAACAAAGATTTTGGTAAAAAGAGATATGTAAACAATGATAAATTATTGTGGGTTACTCTTTTAGTTTTTAAAGCAAAATTACTTGTACAAAATGACTAAAATATTACTATTCTAATGAATTATTGTTGGTCACTTTTTTTTATTTTTAAAGTAAAATTACTTGTATAAAATAATTAAAATGTTACTATTCTAAATAACGTGGAAATTAATATAAATGTTAAATAGATTATTATTTGTCACGTCATCAAAATTATTGATGTCGTCTAATCTTCAGAATAAAAAAAAAAAATTATGCAACATTAAAGAATCTGAAAATGAAAAAAATTTATCAAGGAAGATCAAAAGGAATAGTGCACAGATGGATAAAATCATGTTTAAATTTTTAATAAACTTTCAAAAATTCATATCACCTAATTAAAATATCCATGTTGAGTAAATATTTGTTTGTCATATCATCAGTGCTCACTCCATCAAAATCTCATGTGAAATAAACATTTTTTTATCATATCATTAATATTACCGCAAAATTAAATGACTAAAAAGTAACAAAAATTATATTCTTGGACCAAATAAATAATAATTTGATTTATAGGACTAAAAATATATTTAAGTCATCAAATTTTTATTAATTACATTTGATCTTTGTAGTTAAAACAAATTTTTACAACAATTTAAAATATAAACAGTTAAATACTACATATAAGAGTTATTTAAAATAATTCTATTTATTTTTAAAATAATGATCTTAACATCGTGTTTGAATATGAAATTTCTAAAAAATTCAAAATACATTAAATTTGAATTATTTTTTTTAATGTCTTTTTGATAAGAAAAAATTATTTTATCTAGTTCTAATTTTTTATTTAAATAAAATATTTCAATTACTATCAAAAAACACCAATGATATTCATAAAAAAAAAAATAGCACATTGAAAAAAAAAACTACTATATATTTCAATAAACAAACTCTAGGTAACATCTATTCAAAAGTATCTCCACCATATTTTAAGATATGCTCAAAGGTAAAATATAAAGAGATATAGAGATTTAAACGAGTCAGGAATATAAATAAATTTAAACTCTTCGTTCTTAAAAAAGTTGAAATTATACAATTTTAAGTTATTAAATTATTCTTATTAATTGTTTTATCCAACAAATAGGTTTAATCAAATTTAAGTACACATAAATTTTGATATTTTCAATTACAAAAGTCTGTTTTGTTAAGTGTTTAAAATGTTCTTTTATTTATTTAAGTACTCTATTATTTGACATAACTATCATTTTTGTCTTCTCATCTCCAACTTAGTGATAGTTTTTCTCTGCAATCTTCAACTCATGGATCAACACGATTTCTTCTCCTTTTCAATGATGAGTTTTTTGATTTAGGAGTAAGGGAAAAAAAGATGGAAAGAGACTGAAAAATGAAAAAAATAAAAATAAAATGAAAGTGGACAAAATTTTTTCGGAATTCTTTCTTCATATAATTATGCAATTTTTTTAAAAAAATAAAACTAATCTACTAATTACAACATATAATCATTTACATACATAATTATAATAAAATATCTACTACATAATCAATTATTTATTTACACAATGGATTAGGTAAATAAATAATAAATTATATAATAAATATTTTATTATCTTTACAAATATAATCATCACATTAAGTATATATATATATATATATATATATATATATATATATATATATATATATATATTACTTTTTGTATAATTAATTTTGTATTATTAATTTATTAATATTTATATTTATATCATAATAAGATAAATATAAATAGTTATATATTATAACATAATAAAACAATAAAATATAAACAATAATGATAAATAATAATTTTAATAAAATTATAAAATAATAATAGCACAATATTAATAAAAATTAAAAACATTAATAATAAATTTATATAATAATAATAATAAGATAATTATAAATATAAAATCATATGGATTATAAACAATAATAAAAATAAATAAAATTAAACAATAGTAATAATAATAAATTTAAAATGATTAACTAATAATAAAATTATAAGTTTTTATTCATTAAAATTAATTTATAATAATAAATATAACTTAGTTTGCTAAACTTATTATTATATCTATCCGATCACTTATAATTTTTTTCTTTTGCTTTTTAATTGTTTATTTTAATCTGAAAAATCTAATTTTTTTCATTCTCTTTATCGTTTTTTTTCTCTTTCGGTCCTCAACTCTGTTGTCCAATCCAAAGAGCACATTAAACTAAATATATTATATATGCTAAATTTTAAATGAAATAAAAAGTATTATCACTTTGGAGGCAAAACATTTGGCAGAGATGAGAATTGGATGAAGTAGGACCCGAGAAAGAAGACAAGGACGAGGGCATAGTTGTGAATTCCACAAAGAAAGAGTAAGGAGCATCCCGTAACGTTCAAAAAATTCAAATTCGAGGTTCGGAACCATAGCTATTAGGTTCGGGAAGGCCCACGAGAGCGTCTTAAAGGGGACCCACTTTACCAAAGTGATAGGTTATTCCTTCTGAATTAAGATCATCCAACGGCAAATTAACTTAAGTAAGCATACTACTTCGCCACGTGGCAAACTTCAACTGGTGCTGTCGTGTCAACCGAGGTGAACAACTTAAATCTCAATATTTTTATTGCCAATTGACATTTTAAGCGCGTGGAGTATCCATTAGCAATATACTTACTAGTTACATAAAAAATAATTTCATTAAATCACACATTTATATTCACTTTTATTAGAAAATTATTAAATTATTTTATATTTTCAAGAAAATATATATGTTTAACTTTTATTAAGTATTTATATTAAATAGATGTTATTAATAAAAAATAACATCGTAGAGATTGTTATGAGCGTTGCTCTTTATATTTAATCGTTAAATTTCTGATAAAACTAAAGCCAATTTTCTCTTTAACACCTGCATTCACCAGTGCAGAAATCTCCTTAAAGGTACTTTTTAAAATCTCTAACCCAAAGAAATGAATTATGAACATTAAATGCTATCTTGATGTTAACACCATAATCTATCATTCCTTCAATACAGATCCATTTCAATGTAGCATATGCTTATATACACGTATTAATCTTTAATTTGTGTTTACAATAAGCAATATTAACTTTGTGATTAAAAATTATTCTTTTCGAATAAAGTAATCTCTTTTCATTTATTGTCAAATCTAGTTAACATCATTGGAATTTATATTATATGGTTTTCCAACAAAAAAAAAAAAATCATCTCTATGCGTTTGTTGTCAAGTCTAGTTATTATAATTGGAATTTGTATTATTAATATTATTATTTGTATTATCAATGTTCATATTATATGTGATATTAAAAACAGTTGTTTTTTTTCCACCTTTTTATATATACATATCTCTAAAATTCATTGTAAAATCATTATATAATTTTGAAGTTCAGATATCATTTTCTTTATAACGCAAGGGAGAAGAACTCAGTGACATTATGCTATGCTTTACATGTTAATTGAACGTCGCTAGTTTTTTTTTTTTTTTTTTTTTTTTTTCTTTTCTTTTCAGGGAATTGAAAGCAGAATTAAAGAATATGAAACACGTATGGGACCTGCAGAATGGTTGAATAATGATCACTGTTTGTTTCTTAATGAAAAGGTTTGTATTATAATTTGAAATGCTAATAAATCTAAGAAAAGTTGTTAATTGCAGTTATTATTGAAAGGGTAAAGTGTGCATGTTATTGGCTTTTCTTTATGAGTTTCACATGTTGAGTGAGCCCACAATATTATGCGTGAATTCTCTTTGTGAAGTTCACATCACATTCCGGTGCAAAATGTGGAGATTCATGCTGTCAACTCTGAAGATGGCCAGCCACATCACACAATGGAGGCACATGCACCTTCATTTTATGGAAAGCAATACACAAAATATTAATTACTCTTTAATCTTTTCCTCCAACTCAATATTCTTTCCCTTCCAAAAATCAGTAAAAACTCAATTTTGTTACTTTAAAATGAAAACAAAGATGTATGTCAAAAATAGTTGCTAATTGATTACGACAATGACTATGATATTTGTTTTAAACTTAAAATGATCAAAAGAGGACAAATCTGTCCACGTTATTCCAATCTGGTTGGCGTTTTGTATCATTTTTATTTTCAAAATGAAAAAAAAAAAAAACTCTCAGTTTTGAATGTCATGACAAATTATTAATTCCAAGAAGAATTCGATAAAATTATATTATTTTTTATCAATAAAAGTCTATGAATTCAAATTCAAATTCAAATTTTGTTGTTATTACCACTAATGAAAGTCCAACTAAATGAGTTTGCTCACTAATAAATATTCTTTATTCTTTTGGGTAACGTTGATGTAACTTAATTTTAGTCTTTATCCATGATTAATATGACCCCAAAAATATAAGAAGATTGTCACTTATTACATTCATCATAGCAATGGCTTTTTGGAGGATAACTTTGGGTTTGGTGAAAAATATTCCACAAGGTAAAAAAGGATGAAGATGCCCATTTTTTTCCTTTGGAAGACAAGGCATGGATCAAAGCGATCATAACTGGAAGTAGTATAGAACAAAAAAAGTCAAAAAAAAGGGCATATAATGATATTTTATAAACGAAAGCTAAGCCTAACCATTACTTTCATTATTTATTTTTTTTTGGTGGTGAAAGGTGTTGATGCGTTACCAAAATGTGCCGGTAGAGTAGGTGAGTTATTCTTGGCAAAGAGAAGAGTTTAAACTCTATGAAGGGAATGAAAAGGGTTCGTTGCACATTTAATTTAATTAATGGATTATTAATGGTCAAAATCCAAATATATTATAGTCCAGAAAAGAAGGTCCCCCACCTCCACCATTCCAAAACTAATGATGAAACTGTAGCACTTTCAATTTCTTGTTCCGTAGGTTACGATGCTTGTAAATATTTTGCTTAGTTATATTTTTATGCCATGTAAATATTTTTAAAAAATGTGTTTTTTTGTCAAAAACTTATTAGATGTGACTTTTATCTTTCAAAAAAAAAAGTGTCCTTTTTTTCCCTCGTGTTTATAGGACTAGATGCATCACATGCTTTCATAAATGAGAAATTAAAAAAAAATGAGATATTCATAGGAATTAAAATAATTAATATCTTATTTCTAGAGACTGTATATGTATATATGTGTGTCCCAAAAGAACTAATCCAAACTATGATATGAAGTTAAAAACTGAGGAATCCAAGGTATTTAAAAGATTCTCTCGCAAGAATAATCGAGGTTAAAGCAACATGTTAAAAGAATGTTTATCAACGAAAATGATTAAAAAATCTTATCGAAGGACTTAAAGTTGCATGGTTTCAAGATGAGAGATTTTCTGAGAAAAAAAAAAATATTGAGCAATTACTGGAAAGTACTGTAATTATTTCATGAATTTATAGCTTTGCGATTGACAAGTGTGATGTTATTAATTTCAAGATTTTGATTAGGGCCTTGATTGGATACTTACTTGTCAACAATTTAGGATTTAGTTGTTAAGGATAAAAAAAAACTATTAGTAATAGTAGTTATTTTGTACAGAAGAAGAGTAGAATCTAATGTACTGAAATTTTTAAATGGTTGACACATCTTCAATCATCAATTTAAAGGCATTTATTTTATTAATAACTCCCATGACTTTTTCAAATTTACGTGAGCATTCGGCAGTTTTGATGTGACTTAAAATAATAGATAAAACAATATTATGGGTTTACACTAAGAATTTTAAAAAATATAAAACGTAAAATATTTACAAATCAAAATACTTTTTCACAATTTAAAAAATTAAAAATATTTTTTTTTACAATAGATTGCTATTAAACTTACTACCAGTAATATTGGGTAAACAATAACATTACCATTAATTAAAATTAGTTGATCTATAATTATTAGTTAAATATAGTCATTACTACGAATTAGATAATGATAATTATTAGTTAAATATAGTCACTCTCCAAGTATATTCTTTAGCCACTTAGGTAAAGCAAACAACAAAAGAATGGTATTTCAGCAATGTAATTGATGACGAAAGTTCCTTTTTATAGCTCTTACAATTTTTTTCAAAGATACATTTAAATAAACTTTTATAAGGACTTCTAAAAAAAAAAAAAAAAATATAACCTACAATTTTTTATACACACATTAAAAAAATAAAAATTTAGAAAAGTTATGTAAAAAATTTCTACAACTTAATTTATATATAAATTAATTTTAACTTAAAAGAGAAGTTCGTTTATTTCTTTTTACTTTTCCCTTCTAGAAATTCATAGGAAAATTTCTATCCAAAATACTCTTAATTTTAAAAACCTTTATTTCAAAATCCTAAGAGCAAACATGAATAAGACATCAAGCATAACAACAACTAACCTAAAAACAATGTAAAAAATAAAGGTAATATTATTTTTTTCTTGTCTCAACATTATTTTATCATTTACTTTCAATGTCTAATATTACTTCCAAAATGTTAGTCCGTGTTTTTTTAATTAGGATCAAATATTATAAGTCTGCCTCTAAGAAAATTCTAATAAAGTATTTGACTTTGAATCACAGATACTCATAAATTTAAGAATACTTTTTTATTATTGTTATTTTAAGTTATGCTCTACTAATTGATGAGTTGAGTCCTAGGTTTGTTGGACCAAAGAAACGAACTATGATGTTGGTGAAGTGAAACCCGACACGGTAGTGCCCTTCTCTGATCCTCATTTGTATCCCATTCCCAGCTTTGCCCAAGTTCATCATCACCTTTCTTCAATGTACTATTTCGTACTTTTCATCTTACATCGTTTCATATTACCAACTCCTTTAGATTTAACCAGTACAATCTTACTTTGTCTTCATTATTTCATAACTTATAAATGTAATCGCAATTTCGTTGAAATATTACTAAAAAATCACAATATATAAACAATATAAAACTGTTTTACAAATCCATTTTATGGAGTTTAGTTAATTTAAATTTACTTTAAGATAATATTAAAATTTGTTAGATTTATGACATCATTGGCTCTTAACGCGTTATTAAATTATTAATAGGTATCTAGATGTTTGAAATTGTTCTTAAAGGACAATAAGTGGCTTAAGACTCAAGAAATAAAGTGAGTGTTTTAGATTTTAAGGATCACAAAAAAATTTAATATTAATATATTGTTATAAAATTAAGAAAATATATTTAAATTAAAATTGCATTTAAAAATAATCTTTAATTAAAAATTTAAAATATCTCAATTGAGTTTAAGTCTATATTAATATTATTTAATGACTTTAAATTTATATTATTATTATAAGTATTATTTAATGAATAATATTTTTGAAATTTTCTCCTAATAAATTAGTAGATAATTTTGTATAATAAAAACTCTAAAAATAAATTTTAAATAAAAGTACTATAATTTTAATTATTTATCAATTTAAAAAATTCATTTTTTAAATTTGATTTAAGCTCTAAAGCTTTGAGCCGTCTCAGTATAAGATCTACAAGGATATCATAATTTCTCTTAGATATCAGTATCAACAACTTCTCTATCTTTGACCTAGTCTGTTTTGGTTTCCGATCTCCCGTCTTTAATCTTGTATTAAAGGGAATGAGAGATATTTGCAAAAGGTACTTTGATACCAAAATCAATAATTAGATATCAAAACTTATGAGTTGAAAGATAAGAAAACTTACATCTTTATCTTGATGTACTATAGTTGTTTATAATAGTTTTTAAGATATGATTAATTTGTCAGATTATTATTTCCTCTTCAATTGATTGTTAGATATGTGACTTGAGGTGAAGAGACAATAATGATAATATTCAACTGATTGAACCCACATTCTTGATTAAGAACATTTCGACCATGTAGTACACTGTATTTTGTACATAACTAATTGAGAGTTCATCTTTGATTGAAAACATCACAATTGTATTACAGCTGAGAACATTTGGACTGGACTCTTAATACATAAGTGAGTAAGAACCCATTCTTGATTGAAAACATCTCAATGTATAATACAAAAATTAATATTTAATAGAGTGTGTTAAGGATCTTTAAGTACAAATATAATCAATTAATAAGATATAAATGATTGCCATTTTCAAGTTGCTAAATCCTTAATCCTAAATTATTTTATAATATTACTAATAATAAGAAATGATGGGGATGAAGGTGTAATTAAAGTAATATATGGTGGTTTTCCTTTAATATTTTGGATGTGATCGAATAAAAGTAGACAAAGGAATCCAATCGCATGTGTTTTGTCTAGCCGTCCAAGGATGTCTTAAACTTTGGATCCCAACGAGTGGACGCTAATGCATGCTTAGTCTTTAATCTTCATGCTAAGTTAATAACGTGCTTCATATTCACCACTGAGTTGTCTAATTATGGCTCATCATTACCTCAATTTGCATAACATAATTAACATTCTCATGGAAAGAGAATTAGACGAATTTTGTAATGAAATAAAGGGTAAATCCAAAAACCTTTTTTGTTATGTGACGAAAAGTTAAATAGAAGCTTTATGGGATAACACATGTTCCCCTTTAAACAGAATGTGGGCATCCGCAATACAAAAGATAGCATGCTTCGCAAGGAATTAGGAATCTGATGAAGACGTGTTCTCTTGCAAGAGATAAACCTCCCTTTTGTTTGGTATTCAAAAGTCCCTTTGATTTTGACAACTTAGCTTTGCCTAAAACCTCACACAATCAATGTATTCTCCTACGATACCCATCACCCTTCATCCCACTTTCATGTTTTCATTCAGTGCTTTTATTTCTTTAATATTATTGTTTCACAAGAGGAAAAAGCAATTTGAGTCCCTACCATGGGTACTCATTTTTTTATATTTTTTTATGAGAATAAAATTATATATACATCTTTCTTTACATTGTTGTTCAATAAGGAGTTATCATCATATGATAAGTTTATTTATGTTCATAATAATCATCCTAAAAAGTCACATCCAAACTTATTTGTTTTAAATTAACGTGAAAGACTCAAAGTTGTTGCATGATGAGAACCGAATTTAGATTTAATGGACACTTAAAAATTATTTGTAGTTAGCGTAATTTGTCTATAAATGAATAAGAGAAGAAGTACTGTTTTTTTAAAAAAATGTAGGTATTACTTTTATAGTATACAATAAGACTAATTAATTAAATTAAATTAAAAGAGAAGATGATAATGTAAGACGTAAAATGATCAGACTTTAATTAAATTTTGATTAATGCAAGTAAATATTAGTTTTTATCCAGGTCAACAATATTTTATCTTAGAAAAAAAAAATTCACTTCATGCATACATATGAAATGTGTTAATGGTTGCTAAAAAGCTTGGGTTACATCTTTTTAGTAATATATCTCCTATAGGAACTTTGGTATGATAACATTGAATATTGTATTTTTTACGTTTAGTATTGAAGTGTAAAATTCACTAAAGTTATACTTGCATAAAATATGTTATTCAAGGTATATAAGTATATCGGAGTATCTCACTGACAAGATCTAAAGCTAAAAATATAATTTTAAATTATTCTTTTTAAGTTTTATTTTTTATTTTTTTGTAATAAAAGGCGTTGAATTGTCATAAACATGGAAACATTGAAAAGCACAAGATAAGGTGGTTCATTCCTATTCTCATAATAGTAAATAATGATGTTTATATGGAAACTAAAGGCATTGGGGGAGATTTAATTGTTAGTGCAAATAAATATACTTAGTGGGAATTAACTGAAACTTAGTCAATTATTATGGTTGTTAGACTAACATATAACTTTATGATTATGAACTCAATGACTTATCATCATTTACTTCAACTTTTGGTGAAAAAAGTTTACCTCAGACTCTTAAAGTATTAAATACACATGATTTAGTGCTTGACCATAAATTTTCCAAATGATGCAATATACAATAAAGAAGAAAATAGGACAGACAATAAATAATTTGAAACCCATAAACATATACATAAAAAGAAAATTAAGAATGTAAAGAAATAGACACACAAATAATAAATTACATATTCGTCAAAACAAGCATGCAAGATTTCTTCTTCATTCTCTATAAATAGGCATTAACCATTTGTATATTAGGGGAGTAAATATTTATTGAGATTAAACCTTATATTTGTCCTTAATAATATTAACTATAAATTTATTGAATTATGAGTCAAAAACGAATTTGTAAACACCTCAATAGATAATACATGAGTGACTTATATTATTCATTTAATTATCCATTTGTACAAGTTAACTAAGTTGTTTCAAAAAAATATTTATTAATTTAATTAGAAAAAAATAAAACAAATACTCATATTACAAGTCAAGACAACAAAGAATACTTATATTTAACTAATAGTCATATCTAACTAGTTGGTTAATAAATGAATATAGTTTTAAAATAAATAAATATAAAAAAAATTATATATTTTTATTTTATCCTTCACCTTACATGTATTTATCTAGTTGAACTAACATTTGAGTTATGTTCTATTTTTTTGCGAAAACATATTTTAACTCGTATTATCTATTGTGTTTTTATCACTAGCCCGTAAGTTTAATTTCTTTAAAACTACAAACAATAGTGTTTGTCTCTGGCCAAAAACTAAAATACTATTAAACTTTTTTTTTTTTTTTACGTTTTCAACATTTTAAAAAATTCACATTTATAAAAATGATAAAAAGACGGCTTATCAGTGAAGTAAAATTGATAGTTTGATTTAGGAGAAAGGAAATCACATTCGATCATATATTTATTAACCTGTAAATGATAAAGCTAGAATTTTACATTTGTGCCCGCAATTGTTTTTTTCTTTTTCAAAATCATGAATGCATGATTTAACTTTTAACTTTCTGTTCAATCAACTGTTGAAATTCAATAGTTGATTATATATTGAATTTAATCAGTTAATCACAAAAATTACTTGAGAGACATAATGAAAATTATAAAATCTAACTAATTTATTTTTAAAAAACTTTAATTTTTTCCTATTTCTCGTATATTCTTTTTCACCCAACAACTTAGTATTCGATTTTATTCCTTACAAAAATGTTATCAACTTTTTTTCTATTTTGAATTTTATTTATTTTTCTTTCCAAAAAAATGAAATTAGTACACTATAAAATAATAAAGGAAAGAAAAAAAATAATCCATTGAATATGTTTTTTTTAACTTGGTAAGAAAAAAAGAAAAAAAAAAACAATATCAATTTGTCTTTCATAATTAAATCACGTAGCAATACAGTTATTATATTATTATTTTTATTTTAGATTAAGAAATATATATTTTTTTCTATATTATACTTATACCAACAAACTAAACAATTATTTTATTTATTTTTTCTTTTTCTCTTTTCTTTCTGTTGCCTTTGACATTTTATTGAAAGAGTTAAGAAGAGAAATATTAAAGAGATTAACTAAAAATAAAATTAAACTAAATTTACACAAAAGATTAGTCTCACTTTCAATCTAAAATCTTAAGACAATAGATTTATATATTTTTTATATATTAATTTAGGCTCACACTTAGATATCTTAACACTTGTATTCTATTTTTTTTAATAATAAAATATTAAAATAATTATTATAAAGTTAATAAATTTATGATACACAAGAATACAGTTATTTTATTTTTTATATATTAATTAAATATAAATTACCATAAGTTCACTGCTAAGCATGTAAGTTCTTATAAAAGAGTGGGCAATAGTATTTATCCATATAAGTCTAAATGTAGTTTTTCTTAAAATAATAAACTCATAACAATAAATTTCAATATTCTACCCAAACTTATTCCATAGAGCACGTTTAAGAAAGTTTTTAAGTTTGGTTTTAACTATTTAATTAGATAATAAACTTGCTTGATTTGATTGAAAGAGTTATTTTTATCATATCAAAGGAAATTATTTATATTTTTGCAACGTTTTAATTTCATTTTTAAAATACTATTTGACACACAATTTGAGCTTAAAAAGCCTTAAATCTTTGTTCACTTTTATCTTATTACAATTCTTTCGTTTATATTTTCTTATATCATTTTACACTTAAAGTTAATTTAATGTACTAGGCAGTTTTACTAAACATTATTTTAATCAGCTATTCATTAACTTATGATTTTCACTTCCTACTACTTTTTTCAATTGTAAACTAACTTAACTAATTTTGTTAATCACATTCACATGGTGTTTTTAATTAATACAGTAATCTGCATTCATCTCAAGCTTACAAATTTGAATATCGCGGTTCCCCAACCATTGATCGCATGTTTGGATATTTTGGTATCAAAGGTCCATCAAATTAGTCAGATCATATTAAAACATTTCTAACTTCAATTAAAATAAGATTATTAAAAAACATTTATTGAAACATATACATAAATTACAATTTATATATTAAATTATTGTATTTAAAATTAAAATTAATTTCATTAATATAACTTGAAAAAAATACATATTTTACTTTTAATCCTTTATTTAATTTTTTTTAAAGTGGATAAAATAATCTATTTGTTGGTCAAACAATTTTTGTTTAACTTGTTTAGAATAAGATTTAATCTGGACCACATATCCTACCAGATTGACCCTTCTAATAGGTCTATTTCTGCATAAATTTTAATTCTACACCTACATTCATTTCACCGTTAACTTAAAAGTTAATATTGTTAACTTCAAGATTTGCGCATAATAAAAATAAAATTTGGTCTATAAATGTGAAATCAAAAAGACCATAAACTTTACAAAAGTGATGCTTTGATATCCTTCAAAACAAAACAAAAAATTCACTTCACAACTTATTTTAACAATATAATAATATATATTATAAATTTAAGTTAAAAAAATATGATTTAAATATTAATATATTAATTATCAAGTAATACTACCATCCTAATATTAATCAGGTACTAGGACAAACGTAATATCTCCTTCTCATATACTTCGTCATTTAGTGTAGCTTAAATGTTTTCACTAATTTTACAAATTGGTTGGAATTTACTTTTTTAATATAATAATTACAATTATATTCTAATATATTATCTTAAACAAATGTTACTATTAATATAAATTATTTTCTTATTAGTCATAAATCAAACCAGTGAGAGAGAATGTTGCTCAATAATTATTGGTGCATTATAAGTTACAAATCAATTAGGTAGAAGAACAACATATTACTCCATCCATTTCATTTTATCATTCATTTAAGGTTTTCTCACACATTAAGAAAACAATAAATAAGTCAGTGAATACATTTTTTTACTAAAAGGTCCTTACAATCTTGCATAAATAATTAAGATGCTAAGTTGTTCTCCCACCAATTGGTTTATAAATATTCGCCATCACCTAGTTGGTCTATGACTAATAATAATAATTATTATATTAATCTGAATATTTGATAAGGCATATTAGAATAAAGTTGTAATTATTTATATAAAAAGAAATAAATGACAGCCAAATTTGAAAAATTATATATATAAAAAAAAGTTTAAAACAAAGTAAGATACAAGGAACATCAAGTTTCAAAGTTAATGCAGCGGCACAAACATCATTTTGTTCCCTCGATATGTAAAAGTGTAAGCTAATGAAGAACTGTTTAGGAACTATAGTTGGTTTCAAAGTCGTACGGCTTTTTTGGTCGTCTAAGTTGTCTCCATTTGAAAATTTACTTATAGACAAAGCAAGCTATAAATTCTAGCTCCAATACATTTATTTAGTGGTTTGTCACCACCAAAATGATTTTGTACGAGGAACCACTTTTGCAGCAATCATGGATTCGATCAGTAAAGGAAACGAAATTGTTAAATAAATACCCGATGGCTCGAATCTTAAACGTGTTTCTTATGTCTTCCATCTAGCAATTTTGATTCGCTAATTGCATGATTCTCATCGGTACAATCCAGATCCGCCAGATATGTGAGGCAACATATCGTGCTATCGTGCTAGATACTACAGGATATTATTCAGCTGTTCCAAAATCAAATAAGTTCCACTTTATCATCTTTATCGTCATTATCACTCAAAACTATAATTATTCCTCAGTCTCCCTACAAAGACTTTGCACAAGTTTGACCAGGGAAACCGGGCTCAATTGGGGTTGGAAAATATGGGGCTCTATCATACATGAACAACTAAGTCACAAAGAATGATATCTGCATCGCCAAGGGATAGGTTACTCAGCTGGACTAGCTTATGCTTTGGAATCTAACAGCTACAGAAGACAGGTGACCTCCTAGATCAATTGTCACAAAATATGAGGTCGTGGATCAGAAGGAAAAAGAGAAACAAGAAATCGGTGTATCATTTCAAAGCTGGTGAATGTGATTACAGCAGCTGGAGTTGTCCTCAGAAGGTTGGTGGCACAACCTCGGTAAAAACCTGATATGCCTTCTTGTTGAAAAACCTTTCTAATACAGTCAATCACACCAGAGTACCGTTTCTCTGAATGATGCCCTTGTTCTTGCAGTCTGGAACGTACGACCTGCAAAAAAAATACAAAACTTTTTAATGTTTATCTGCCCAAATAAAAGAAATGCAGAAACATGAAAAATTATTCCTAAAATCCCACCCCAATTATACATGGCTTTGTAGTTTCAAATTTGGCAATGAAAGAAAAAAGTGTGAGCTCAAAATATTCAAGAAATACTTAAACATAATATTCTTGGAATATTTGTTAAACACTGATAATAGATTCTAAATCATTTTTCCATCAGATGGTGGGCGAGCTATAACTCATTCACAAGACCAAAGGCATGATATGAGTACCCTATGTGGGAGAAATAACCTGAACTAAACTACCTCAATCATTCAGCAACATACCTCATGAGGATAAGTCAATGTGGATGCAAAAATTTTGGAAACTGATGATGCAATTGCAACATCACGTGCACCAAGTTTATCCATTGCTGTGTCATCTGATACAAAATAGTTAAAACATTAATTAAGTGCCAAAATTTTCATGAGCTCACAGAAAGCTGTGGACATGAAATTACCTTTATTTGCCAGATAGAACTTTATCGTCTCGTATGTGGGAAATTGAATGGCGACATGACTGATACCAGCCAAAGCAGGTACAAGTCCACTGTTTAAGGAAAACAATTGAAAGTCATTAAATCACTCATATTATTTCCAAATGCATTGACCATCATGTTGCATTTGTGTTAAGCAACACCAACCTGTACAGGCCCCGAATGCCCTCCTCATGTGCAATTCTCCTCAATGCAGATAGTGTGCCCCTATATGGCACAACACCAGATCTCATTCCTTGGGTCTGCATAAAAGGACGGCAAACTTATAGTGCAGAATACATAAAATGAAGCTAGATCAATTCGTGTTCATCAATTCGTGCAGTTATCCATGCAATGCCTTTAACAATATTCATAAACCTTTCTCCTAAAATGATTACACTATCTGCCCACAGCAAAAACATTGTAAGTAGCTGTTTTCTGAGTTCAATACTTTCCCAAACCATGAATCCGGGTTGTGTTATGAATCATGACATCATCTTGCACAACAGAGGTCACACAGAAAGAAAAACAATGTCAAATTTATTTCCTTCTCGGTTAATTCCCATAAAATTCTAGAATTATGGAAAAAAATCAAATACCAAATTTCAGATAATAACGACAAATAAGACAATCAAATATCAGCCTAAATTTTGCTTGAATTGAAGAAACACACTTGGAGTCTAGTCTTGACAACCCAGAGGGGATTTGTGAACATGGTAGTTGCAGCTCCAGCACCAGAAGCAGCTATCATATTAGATCCGATTGAAAGATGATGGCTGTCATCTGCATACATTACATAGCTATTATAATTCGTAATCTAGATGGGGGAAGGGGGGTGACACAGCAAGTTAACAACATAAAAATAAAGGTTAATAAGCAGATTAATTAATTTTATCACAAAAATAAAAATGCTTCTAACAATCCTTATTTGGATCAACAGAAAATAATGGACTAACCATCAGACTGGAGAAGGCTCTTTAGCTGCTCATATGTACTAAAATAAACCTGCAGGTTCACAAATTGAGACAATTAGAACACTATCAGTTTTCTGCAATTGAAAAAGTTGTGGACACACTAAATATTTATATACCAAAACAATAAATTAAATTATTCAATAATTAACTAACTTTGTCTTAAAAGTAATCATATTAGGGTGGTTCATAGCAATGCACAGGGCCATTTTGAGTCTCCTATCAAGAATCACCAGGTACCTACCTGGTCAATTAGTTTCACCTTTAGTTAAGAATTAAAGTTCACTATTCAGTCTCCATCTGTGTGCTCTATATACATGGGCCATTCTTTAATTTATTTGAATGGCTTTGCGCACTTTATTTATTTGAAAACCAATGTAGTATGAATACTTAAGTCAACATGGTGTTATGATTTGAGGCATTTTGAGGAGTTTCTTGAATGAAAGTGGATAATGTTTTATTGTTTTGATATGCTCTGTTCACCTTCATTTGTTTTTCCTTATTATAAGTTTTTTTTTTTGTCTTCTATAATTGTATTTTCAATTCCTTTTCCAATAAAATTATGATTTTAACACACTCTATTTCTAATTTTCATAGCAGTGTGCAGCCCAGTAAGTCATCACCCTGAACCAGCCATAAAAATGGAGGTTGGTTGATATGTGGTCAAGGGCACAATGATGCTGTACTCCAGTGTGAAAAAAATAAAGTGAATCAAAATCAAATCTGACAAACAACCATGAAATGCACATATTTTAACTCAATTCAGAAAGTACTAATGTTTCTCATGAATGACTTCATACCCCAGGCTTTTCAGAGATATAGCATGATCCTTCATTTATGTCAACCTTCCACAAGAGCAAGGTAGGCAGTAATTACTATAGTATAGTCCATTACCAAATCCATGGCTATAATTTAGAAGGGCAGTTACAAATTTTGGACATGAAAGGCAATGAATTTGTCAAGATTTTATTTGTTGTTTAATCCATCAAGAAAAATAACACATTCAAACAGAACACAGACAGGGAGAAACGACTCACCGCCCAATTTGGAAGTAAAGCCAGCACAGTAGGCGCAAGCCCTCGGTACATTCCACGTAACCCCTCCTTGCGAAAAATTTGCTCCAAACTAGCAACTATTATGCTGCCTGCGGACAAACAACACTCATAAGCTAGAGTCTCAATATTCAGTTTCAGCAGTTCAACCGATGGTAAAATTCCCCACTGTTGTTTCATCCTTCATATATTACTATTAACAAACCGAAATCTAAAAACGATGGCAACAACTCTTAGGCTAAATACAGGGCAGGCAAACCTTCCTCGTTATCTTATTTATTTCCCAGAGCTAAAATAAATGAAACAAATAAAAAAGGAGCCGGAGGGAGGCTTGCGGTTATACCTTTAACACTTCCATTTGTGAGTTGCGGGACACCATGAACCTGAAACCTAGTTTTGATGACATCTAAAGGACACACAAATGTAGCAGCAATAACCCCTGCACCAAATTACAAGACACGAAAACAGACAATTACAAATCGAATTGAGCAGAATGTAAAATTGAAAGAGGAAACTGCGAAAAAAAGAATATAATAGAGGGATACCGGCGGAAGCACCAGCGGCGGCATTGCAGAGGAGGCCCTTGGGATTGATATGATTAGCGGCGTGGGCGTCGGCAGACATTGGCGGCGAAATCGAGGGAGAAAGTGGCGAAGATGAAAAAGGAATCCTCTCTGGAGAGGGCGGTGGCGGAGGAACAGGGTAGTCGCATGGCCTGAGAATTAGGTCACAGGAGAAAGACACAGTCGCTCGATGGATCAATACTAAAATTTTGTTTTGGGATTAAATTAGGGTTTGGATGAGATCCAAGAAGACGAGTCAAAAACGATACTTCTTCCTCTACCACAACACCAGACCAAACAACAAATACCTCTCTCTCTCTCTACTGGGTCCCGTCTCTAAGAATTCCAAAGTTTATTTATAATGCTTAACGTTCATCAATGTATCATCCTTATCAATTCTAAGAAGGCAGGGGAAGTTTAACTAGTTACCAGTTCTCTCCTCTTTTAATCTTTATTTCTCAAATATCAGAATGTTTATTTATTTATTTATAAATAAAAGTAAAAAATCAATTTATGATTTATAGTAATATTCTCCTCCATTTGTTTCATAATACTTAAATGACAATAAGAAACATTAAATTATTATTATTAAATAATAATGTTAGTGCTTATTATTTAAATTAAGTATTTGAATTTATGATATAAAAAAAATAGCTTTATTTTCTCTCTTTGTGCTATTTAAAAATTATAGAAGTATTATTTATAGTTTAATATTGGTATTAATCGTGTTTTAACTTTTCTTTAGTAGATCTGTTTTCTTTTTTTTTTTCATCTTCTACTTTCTCTCCATGAAACTTTATAATTCTTTTTCATTCTTTGTTTGATCCATAAAGAAGAGATGGGCACTATCCTATCTTAGATGAGAAAGAATAGTAAATAACTTGTTAATATTTTTGTTAAAAAAATAATCTTGTCAATATTTTTGTTAAAAAAATAATCTTGTCGCATATCTTTCCAAATCTTTTAATCAATAGATTAATCGCATTTATTGGATGTGTCTTTGTTATGACGTCCAAGAAACTGAATTAAAGTTGTAGAATTTTTTTAAAATGATTTCTATGTGGCTGTTTTAAAAAGGGGATTCATGGAGGATTTCTTTTGGCAGTGACTTTATTTAATAATATCTAAGGTTTGCTATTAGAAAAAAATGATTTTTAGGGTCAAACAAACGTGTTTTGCATGGCATATGTCATTAAGTCAACTTATCATAAATATAATCAGTTATGTGATTTTTTTCAGCTTAGTGAGTGATTTTTTTGCATAATATAAACAGTTATGTGATTTGAGTAGATTTATAGTAAGGGTGTCCAGATGGTATAAGTTTATATCAATTCATATGTCAAAACAGACAGAACAGATTACGATACTTATGTCCAACATTTCATGAGATCTATAAAGAAATACATCTAATTTGTGTTATCCTAATATCTTTGTTTCATGTGACAAAAATAAAAAATAAGGTTCTTTGGTACGTCTTCCATTAATTATATGTATTATATTTAAATAAATTGCTGTATGTATGTGTATTTAATTTTTCATCTATTCACACAGAATAAAGTACTTTATCATTGTAATTGTATATGATTTTGTGAATAAACATTTAAAATAGACTTAATTGGTATTTACGAAAATTACCCTTGTGCTGCAGATACTATCCTTCTCTAGAATGAGCTTTAGGTATTACAATACAACTATTTTTCTCCTTTACGAGGTTGTTAAAGTTTTAACCATTTCATCCTTCAACCAACTAGAGTGACTGATCTCCACTATGGGATGCGCCTCAAATTAAATTAGAAAATTAAATTTGTAGTATAATTAATTTATGTCATTCTTTTCAAAGATTAGTTAATCATTTTTTAAAAATATTAAAGAATTTTACTGAAATAATTAAATTTTAATAAAATAAAATCAGAATTTTAAATAAATTAAATAAGTACAAGTAATAAAAAATATAATTTTAAATAGATTAAATAAATTCAAATAATAAAATTAAAAAAAAAAATCTTAAACAGATTAAATAAATGTAAAGTAATAAAATAAAAACATAATTTTCAACCGATTAAGTAAATTTAAATAATAAAATAAAAATAGAAATTTAAACAAATTAAATAAATTCAATTAATATAATAAAAATAGAATTTCAACACTTAAATAACAACTCATAATATTTTTTAACACTATAAGATATAATATAAAAAAAATAAATTGTGTTTCTTCATCATCAATTTGGAGAAAATGTTAATTATCACTTCCATAATATCTTGAATATGATTATTGGAAAAAAAAAAGTTTCAATTCGATAGAATTGATGTTAATCAGATATCACAAATAATAATATATTTTACTCATATTTTAAGATAATGTCAAGTACCTATAACTTTGTTTTTATTTTTAAATAATGACAAGTATCTATAACTTTGTTTTTATTTTTTAAAGAGGTACTACAAGAAATACTTTTGATTTTTGATATCTTAGAATTATTTAAGGGTTATTGACGAAAATCATTTGCGAGTTAAAGTATCAATATATTTCATTCTTATCAAAGAAATTACTATTTAATACATAATACTTTTATTATTTGTGAACTATAAAAAAAAATTCACATATATTATTATTATTATTGAATAAGAATAAACAATATGGGATGATATTAAAGAATGTCAATACTAAAAAAATTCAAGTAAGTTAATACTTTTTATTAAATATATCTTAATTATATATATTAAATCATTAACTAATTCAAATAATATATAAAAGTTGATACATACTCCAACAGTATTTTATTTTAATAATTATTATTTTTAGTAATTAATTTTTAATTCCTTTCTATTATAAGACAAAATGAATATATATATATATATATATATATATATATATATAGATATAGATATTTATTTTCCATCGAGAGTATAAATGATATTATTTTTTTAAGACTTAATACTATTTTAAAATTATACTTTAATATTATTCTTACCTACAACTTTAATAATTTTAAATATGTTAAAAGACATATCATTTTAACATTAATTTTATATTTATACAGTTGTCAATGTAATGCTTATCCTAATAATTGTATATACAAAATGATTGAAAATTATGTTTAAAAATATATTATTGATCAAAATCATCTTAATAATAAGAATTTAAAAATAAAAGTTTTTAACATAATTCATGTCTATTATGAAAAAGTAGTAAATTCACAAGAAGAATGAAAATGATATAATTTCGTAAAATTAAAATCTAAAAATTAATAAACAGCATGAACATTTTATAAATATACCCACTACAATTAAAAAAAATCCAATTTATATTTTATAAAGATAAATTAATAAAAAAATAAGTTTTGAAAATACTTTATAATTCTTTTTGAAAAATGATAATGATAGAGTTAAATTTGTAGTCAAGAGCATTTATTATTGATGAACATTTTCAAGAACATAACTGAAGTATCAAATTTTTTCAAAAGAGATATATAAATTCATCTATACATTATAATATATAAATAAAAAATATTATATTTTTTTAAGGAAATTATATTCCATACTAAGAGATTAAGTGATAACCCTAATAAGGTTCGGGTGCAATCGTATCCCCCAACAGAGCAGATTCAACCTTGTCCCGGAAATCACTATCCCCACCAAAGCAAACTTCAAACTCTTCAGAAGGTGTTGTTTTTGTTATCGCCATAGTTAATTGTTAATCTCAACGCTCTTACTAGATATAAATTTATGCACAATCTGTGTTCTCCTTATGTTGGAAGAATTGTGATAGATTCTGTTCTCTTGTTCTTATTCTGATTCATCATTACATTTTATTTATTTATTTACCATATCATGATTATGTGGTTCTTATCACTAACCAATCTCGGCTTCTACTTTTTAACTTCTATTAGTCTCTTGTTTTCAAACAACAAATAATAAATTATTATTTTACCAACATTAATTATATCTCCAGAAGATTATAATTATGATGTCTTGAACAATGCATGTGCTCTGGTTATGATTCTGTATGAAATACTCATCAACCTTGTTAGTGATATAAGTCATATTGTGCTACATTGTAGAAATGACTTTAGGAAATGGCACTGAACGCCTAAGAACAATTTGGACACCAGAGATGAATCGTTATTTCATCGATCTTATGTTAGAGCAGGTTAGTCAGGGTCGTGAAGTAGAGGATCATTTGTTTAGCAAAAGGGCGTGGAGGCACATGTCATCAAAGTTCAATGCTAAGTTCAATTTTCAGTATGAAAAAGATGTTCTTAAGAACCGCCACAAAACGTTAAGGAATCTGTACAGGAGTATTAAGAACCTTCTTGACCAACCAGGGTTTAGCTTGGACGAAAAGCGAAATATGGTGATTGCTGATGATCAGGTTTGGGATAGATATCTCAATGTATCAAAATTTGAAATTATTTTAGATGGTTTCAACTCTACTAAAGGAATTCAATAGGTTATTTTCTGCATAATATAATGCAGGCAGATGTGAATGCGCTGTCATGTAAAGTGAAAAAAAGCATACCCAATTTCAAAGATTTGTGCACTATTTATGGACATGTGAGGGAAGCCAAAGGTAGCTCTTGTTAAACACTAATTTGTATATGTCATGCTTAGAAGGTCCAATTATGTTTCAACATCTAATGAATGTGAATTTCCAGGTGATGCTGCACCAGAAGAGTTATCTAATTCAGGTGAAAAGGGAGCAATTGTTCCTTATGTATCAGAGATTGTATGTGAGGATGCTGATGAAGACAGTGGAATCTCTACCTTGGATAAAACAACTGATGATTGTGAACAAAGAATATCAAAGGAAACAACACCTTCTTCTGCTACCCGGACCCGGACTTATTGGCAGCCACCGATGGATCGTTACTTCATTAACTTGATGTTTGCTCATGTGCATAAAGGGAATCAATTTGATGGTGTCTTCAGCAAACAAACATGGATGGAGATAATTTCATCATTCAATGAAAGATTTGGTTTTGAGTATAGTGTGGATATTCTTAAGAATAGGTACAAAACTCTGAGAAGGCAATACAATTTAATTAAAAGCCTCCTTCAGTTGGATGGCTTTGCCTGGGATGAAACACGCCATATGGTTATTGCCAATGATTGTGTCTGGCAAGATTATGTTAAGGTGCGTATCAATTGAATCTGCTGGGAAATTGAACCTCTTTGGACATACACTTAGAAGTATAATTTGTTATATTGGCAATGAATTGCCTGTCTTTGCCCGAGTTCCCTTTTATGATGATTTATGGAGTTTGGGATGAATGCTTCTGGAAAATAGTTTTGAGTGAAGTCTTATTTTTTATTCTTGTTTTATTTTCCTGAAAATAATTGTATGTACTCATTTTTTCAGATGGTCTCTTATAATGAATTTAGTAATAGACTCTCACCCTTCCTGTGCAATTTGAAAAGGCAAAATATACATATTTCATAGATTCTGCAAAGCTCAAGGGTGTTTCTGGTGGTAAAGGTGTAAAGCAGATAAGGGTGAGCTTTGCAGAAACACCCTTGAGTTGGGTTTCTGGTGGTAAAGGTGTAAATCAGATAAGGGTGTTTCTGGTGGTAAAGGTGTATAAGCAGATAAGGCTGATTTTTAATATGCAAGTTGGTACAAACTTCACTTTATAAGTTGATTTTCAGAATGATGAGTTGGGTATGAAATCTATTTTCTAAAAGGAGAGATAGAAACAATATGTTATACAGGGGGATCAAACTCTGTATTTAGTCCCACATTTTTTAATAGGTATTTATTTCTTTCTTAACATGACAAACTTACAAGAGATTTTTTAGATCCTAAAAGTTCTTGCAATAATATACTATCCTCATTGGCAAAGCTTGTGAGCTAATCCGGCCTAAATAAATTTGTTCTTACGGGAATGTGGACCATCTTGAGACGAGTAATTAAGAAGGGTGGAACCTCTTTGCTGAACTCTGGGCTCCTAGGTGATGAGCTTTGATAGATGATGCTTGAGCATCGAATGAAATTCTACCTTAAAAAAGATTTTCCGACATTCAAGTCAACAAAAGATCAAAATGATAATTATGAGCTTTAGTAGATGATATTTGAACACCAAATAAAGTTCCACACTCCATGTGGACTCCTAGGTGATATGCTTTGATAGACAACATTTGAGCACTGAATGAAGTTTCACCTGGAAAAGTATTAAAAGATCAAAATGATAATTAAGAGTGATACAGTGAGTATGAGAAAGAGATGATACTATCTTGGATGAAGGCATGTATAAATGGGCCTCCATATATAAAGATAAATAGTGGAAAAGGATATTAAGTATTCAGGAGAGTTTCTTACTTCACTTTAGTTGAGTAGTTGTTATTTGTAATTGACTGGTTACCAAATGACTTTGGTTGCGTATATCTGAGATACTTCGCAGTGGGTAGGTACAAAATTAAACACATAATTTCTATATTTATGTTTGAACTCATTACATTTTATTTTACATTATATTTTTCTAGATTCAAAATAAAACAAATGCTACTGACTTCATTTTCCTCTATTCCATGTACGTAAAGCCATGCAATGATTGTATTTAATATCTATGAACCTTCCCGTTTTCATCCTTACCTAGAATGCCTTAGGATTATTTACAAGGTTTAAAACATTTGATGTGTCTATGCAGGTTCATCCTTATGCACGACAATATATGACTCGACCTTTCCCATACTATAAAGATTTGCGTGTCATATGTGATCCAAATTTTGATGAAGAAGAATATTCTCTGCCTCGAAATAAGCATCAAAATTCAGTTGATTTTAAGATCGAGTGTCCTTTAGTTACACCCAATTCCAATGAAGAACAATTTATCGGTTTCAATGAGTTAGCTTATACAGGTCAGAAACAGAAGCGCCTATTAGAGAACTGTTCTAATTCTACTAGTCCTAAAAAATCAAGGAATGATGAACAAGGCATGGCTGCTGCACTCCATGAGATGGCAGCTGTAGTTTCAACTGTGTCTGCAAAAAAGAATGATACCTCGATATCAATAGAGAATGTCATAGAAGCAGTGCAAGCATTGCCTGATATGGACGACGATCTGGTCTTGGATGCTTGTGATTTCTTGGAGGATGAAAGAAAAGCTAAAACATTTCTTGCATTGGATGCCAAGCTTAGAAAAAAATGGTTGATTAGGAAACTTCGCACATAGGTGTATCCTACGGCGCCCTTCATTTTTCATTTTGTTATTCATTTTGGTCCATATTTTTTGAGAAGTATTAGCTGATTAGATTTTTTTTGGGAGGATTCTAAGCAGATTAGTGCAACTAATCATTTTGAGAATATAATTAGTATTTTAGAACGCAAATTAATTTGTATATTCATCATGTTTAGTTAATGACTGCACAAAATGCATTTATGTCTAGCAATACACAGGTTATGTGAATGGAAGGTGTTTCAAAAACTTGCATCCTGCAATTGATTGATAATCTGATAGGAACTAGATATTTATTGTAGTGAAATAGGATAAATCCCGATTAGAATAACTCACAAATGCAGTGCTTTGAGAGGCTGCACCTCCCGCTGCTCAACTCATTCAATGATTATCCCCCTCATCCCTACCTTTCTCTTCAAATTATCTTTGCCTTGCTTACACTTTTCCCTTCGCAGTTCATACCCTCCTTGCTACATAAACAAGGTTTACCAACCCAAATCCCTCTTATGCCCTCTACTCACATTTCCCACATGTTCTGACATATGATCCCTAATATAATCCCTTCCGTGAAAGTTTATCATCACAACTGTTATTCCAGTTTATCAGAGGTAGCAGAATGATAGTTCTAGTTTTGACTAAGGTCTCATATTTTAGTTTGATGCCCTTTTGAACACTGGTCCTTATAACTCGCTACTTCATTCTACATATATGGACCCGTCGTTTTATATTTTTGGAAATGTTATTTTTACATTTTTATTATATATAATTCCTTTTCGGATGATGAAATTGGAAAAGCGTATTCTAATAAATTTTCCCCTGTTTTGCAAACTAGAAAAATATGGGAAGACGGTAAAATATTATTTCCATGTTTCTATGTTGGATGATCTTCCTTGGATTGCAAGCCAATCACCCCTGGTATTGGAAAAACTATGTTTCCGAGCCTGAGCATCTGTAATAAGTAAAGTTACTCCAAAAATGACAACCCTACAGATGATAAAATGACACAGTTGTATATTTTGGAATATCCACTCGAACAATGCTTGGGTATTTGACATGGTGAAAAGTGTATAAAACCAGGATCAGTTAAGACATTGATTTTACACTATAAAAATCAAACTAGCGTTAAACATTAATGGAGTTAATATAGTGGCCACTTTCGCTATATAAGGCGCAAGGCCTTGTCAACGAATCAAGAAAATTGAACATTTGAAAACATCCGTTGGTCAGATGGCTACCAGAGCAACTTATCATTTTTGGCACGCTTTTATCACATAATTTAGTTATAGCAAATAGCAAGAGTAAGGCATTAAGCTAATAAACCTGTTATTACAACGAAACACAAAATCCTGAGAGAATGCAGGTGCGTACGCAATTGTTCTAAACCAATAATAGCATTGTCTCGAATACACATTACATTTAATTCCTACATATAGCTTACTTCTCTGTACTAGGTGTATGCCAGTGCCATACAAAGGAAAAAACATTGGTCCTATGACTAAGAATAATTTTCAAGATTGAAACTAGTATATATTTCTTTTTTTTTACCCATTGAATTGAAACTAGCAACTGATGTCCTTAACTGTCTCAATCAGAAGTCAGAATCAAGGATAGTAGACATCAACAGTCCCTGTACAAATTTACTGCGCTGTGTTTTCTCTATTTGGTCTTTGTCAGATAAAAGTGGCCGAACATCCCTGCAATAATTAAAATATTAGGTACATATTTAAGAGAAAGATGAAAGTAGTTACGTAAAATTAAATATCTAATAAATAGGTACAACGTCAAACAAGAGCAAGTCAACAAGAAGATAATGAATGTCTTATTAAAAGGTACAAGTAACAAACGTAATCATTTTCCCTGAGGCCCTAACCTTAACAAAGTGTGAAAGAAACAAAAAAAGACCAGCGCTTTTATGGGTACTTGCATATGCAGCTAAGTTTTTGGTTCGAACAATCATTTGCCTCAATGTACCTACCATGCTAGATGTAGAAGGATGTGGTACAGACAAAGAACACTTAAATTGCCCCCTGATTGGTGCATTATCATCGCTACAGCTTTAATTGCATTAATCTAAAAATTACTTGAAAAAAGCAATCATATCCAACTGTTATAGGGGATGCTTCGAATGATTTCAGATGGTGTGCCTGTTTTGAATATTTATAGATTATTGCTTCACAAAGTGAAAGGTTGTTGCGAAAGATTATTGCTTCACTGGATGAAAAGTGGTCTTAGAAAATCAAGTTTTTTGGTAATGTTGATCATTAAAAATAGGATTTTATTTTTTGGTCTCAAAACTGACTTGTTTCATCCATAAAATCTATAATGATGGATCAAAATAAATTTGTGATTTCGTAGTTGATGTTTGACAGCACATGTGAATAATGCGAAATGACACAGTTGACAGAGTTATACTTCATCATACCTTTCTAACACTTTATCATTTGAGTGTACTTCTTCAACGCTTATTTCACTTGAAGAATCTGGCAGCACATTTTCAGATTCATCAACAGCAGATGCACCATATAAAAATGACAGCCATGGATCACGTGATGTGTTGGAGGTAGACATCCCAGGAGATAACCCAGCAGAAAAAGATTGCCAGTGTACATCTGGTTCACCCTTTCTTGAAAAGGAAAGATCTGGGTAGGATTCATCTTTGCATTTTGATTTCAGCTGACTGTAATCTCTAGTAAAGGAAGTACATAGTTGAACGAAGGACAAAGACTTTGGTAAAAAGGAGACAAAAGGGCAACAAACTAATACTATTTATCAATAAATAAAACCATTCCTATCAAGCAGATCAGAAAGGATATCTTAAACAAGTTTCCATGTTGTGCTGCTATATGATCAACGAGATTTGACCCAATCCACACGGTACACACAGGACAAATCTGCATGAGCAAACAGAGATAGAGATAGTTAGTGCAATTCAACGAGCACAAACATAGATAGTAATGCAAATTGTAAGCAAATTGAGAAATTCAGCAATTGTATAAGAAAAGATTATACACACATCTGAATTTTTAGGGCTATTGCAAGTAGCCAGTATAAACTTCTAAATCCGCCAACTGAAACCTAAAATTAGGATAAATACTACAACAGATCATTCTATACCCCTTTCTAACAAGTTTTGTAAATTGTGTGATAATCATACATAGTCTGTCTAACACACTTGTAACATCCCTGACAGCCACTTGAAATAAAAATATTATAAATCAATTAGAGGTTTTGATATTATAAGCATGACCATTAAAGAAACTATGACGCAATGAAAACCACATGAGTGATCTAAAAGTTTGAGGGTGAAGAGAGCTTGCACAATTGATGGATTTAAAAGTTCATGGTGGTTACTTGCAATCTCCCTAAAGTCCAAGGTGTGTGTCTGTGTTTGCCTAGTCATACTCAAATCAACCGACAATAAAGTAACAACATCAACTTTACATGGAAGCTCATTCTAGATGTGCCAAAGATCTAAACTGAATTCATGTGAAGTAACCACTTCAGGTTCTACAAGCTAAGATCTTGTGAGGAACCACATCTTTAAGGGCTTCTGCATAGATGCAAGATATATTAAAAGCCAATAAGAGCATCAGAAAAAGGTTTCACTTTGCAAAATCACCTCAACGGTTAGCCCCAAGTTAAGATAAACATACTATTAATCGTGAACTAGAAGTAGTAATGAATATTTTCAGAGGCAATAATAGAATGCAGAAATGCAAAGGTCAATTTGAAAATCTGTCTCAATTTGTCAAAGGAAAATTTCATGTCTGTTGTCCCCAATGATGACAAGCAAGCTATAGACTTAAATTACAAGTATCATGCACATGGCCGATGATTAATCGCTAATAAAGATATATATAATTTGATGGATACAGTTAGCATATTTCAAATGAAACTACCAACACTATCTTCTTTAGTTCTTAGTGAATTTGGTGTTCAATAAATCAATTACAAACTTAATCAACTACCAAACCACCCAATTGGAATGTGATAGTTTCAAAACTATAAGGCTAACAATGAACTGAGATATACCTCTATAAAAACATACCAACTAGAACACATTAATTATAGTCACGCAGCAGTTAAGAGGCATCAACAACAAGGCAAAGGTATGGAAAAAGTTCTCATGCAAAGGTACCAAGGGGAATAAATTAAGGTGAAAGATAAATAAAATACCCCAGACTTGGCTTCTGTTGGATGGTCCAAGTCAATATGGCAACACAGCTCAAGAAGATCAAAATCCTCTGCGCAAAAGGGGCATGGATAAGCCGTCCTAAAATCCTCATCCCCATTGACCTCATCAAAATCGATGAAAAGCTCTGCTTCAACGACCAAGCAAAAAGGTTAAACATTTAGCCAGAACAAGACACCCCACAAAACCAAAACCAACAAAAACAGTATCCACAAGACCAGAACGAACAAAACGAGGTTTGAAACAAGGAATCACCGAAGTGTGACTTGAGCCTGGATTGGTAGCTTCTGGAGGCAGTAGAGCGGCCAAAACTGAAATTCTTGTCTTCCATTGACTTGCGCTAAGTAGTAAGTACAGGCACGATGCAAAAAATAAAAGGGTATTTCCGCTACACGGTAAAGTTGTATGAGAGATGGTTGTTGTTGGTGTTTTATTGCGGGTGCCGGTGGAAGATGGGAGTGGTGTGTGTACTATATATATGATGTTAATGTCAAGGGGAATAGGACGAGGAAAATACTAGGGACTTTCGGTTTCGGATTGTGCGTGGTTGTTGCGTTGCGGATCCTTAGCCTATACGAATTCTGGTTATTCCAAATTTACCCAAACGCCCTCTGTGGCCTTGTGCACCACCACCACATATTAATGTAGCCTCCCTTGTAGGCCAAAACCCATTCAAATGTATTACGAGACTACCACAACCACTATCCAAGAATAGGCCTCACTCACTCACTTGCTTCAACGAGATCTAGTGACAATTCATTTTACCCAAATTAAAATGAAATTATAAGTATAAAAAGAATATTTAGTGAATAATAATAACATTGAATATACTTTTTAAACAATAAAATTATATTTATAAGTCTTTTTAGATTTAGACTAATATCGAATTTTAAATTATTACTAAATATTGACTGTTAAGATTATTATAATAAATATCATTTTTAAAATCAATCTGAATTATTTAAATATGCATGTCTTTATGTCAGATAATATATATTTTTTTTTTGAATTTTGATACACAGAATATATGTTGGTTATTTTTTTTAATAAAAATACTTAAAACAACTTAATACCAATTATAAATTTAGTACTTCGTATAATTAATACTAATTTCGGAATTTCATATGTAGAATAGGTTAGTTTGTTTTTTGGATTGAAGTATACTTTAAAGTCCGTACCAATATTAATTTATACTTGCAAAGTAAATGTTAAATAATTTTTCCTCTCTATCTTTCAAATTTTTAAAGATAATAAAGCTCCACACAAATCTATTCGAAGATTAAAATAAGTTAATATGTTATTTTATTTAGAGCTAATATTGTTTTATGATTTTGATTTCTATAAAAATAACATTTTACAGTTTTTTATTTTATTTCTAACACTATTAGCACAGTGACAATTATCTGTTAAAAAAAGGCCATGTTTCTTTAAGATTTTTTTTTTTTCCAAAGAAGAATAAAGGTAAACCCAAGTCTCAAAATGAAATTATTTAAAATATTTAGATATACAAAGGAAAAAAAATATTTTAACTCAGAAAAAGAGATACTCTTCCCATATTAGGAAAGAAAAGGAAAAAGGAAGGTTGAAGAAAGTGTAGACAGAAATGTTTCTTTTCATATCATATTTGCTTCTACGAAGAATTTATGTTACGTCCTACCTAGGCATACCTTTGTATTAAACTTTTTACTCAATTAAATTAAAAGTCGTATAAATGAGTTTACTTTTTATTTTTTTTCTTTCTTAGAACCAAACACATCATTTATACTATTATATAAAAAGATACTTGATAATTTTTGTGTCATATTTCAATTTGACGATTTTATCTTTCAATAAAAAAAATCTATTTTATTTATTTTAAAAAATAAATATTCAAATAATTACTTTATTTTAAAATAATAAATAATTTTTAAGACTATTCTTATAAAATTATACGCATATAAACATAAATTATATTATCATTATATTTTTTTAATTAATTATTTTATATCATTATATAAAAATACACTATTTTATAATTTTAATTTGAAAATTTTATTCTTTAATAAATAAGAATCATTTATTTATTTAATAAAATGAATAATCAAATTTTTTTCTTTATTTATAAATAACTAAATAATTTCTATTTTTCTAAAGTAATGACTACATATTTTTTGAATACTATTTTCATAAAACTATATGTGTGTATATATATATATATATATTTAGATTATATATTTTTTAATTAGTTACTCATAAAAATAATAAAATTAGATATCTTTTAATTTAATCAAAAAAGTGAATATTAGATAATAAGACTGAAATAAAGAAAAGCATACAAATTTATAAAGATTGAGATACACCTTTTTTGTGAAAGATTTAAAGCGTATAGTTTAAGAATTACAAACAAACGACCAATCAAAATTTACAGTTTTATGACATAAAAATAAAATTTTAAATAAAGAGAAATTAAAAAAAAAAAAAACGAATAACTAAGAACATTAACCAATATTCTTCCCAGGTCAAACATTAGAGCTTGGAAGTTCATCTCTTCTAGAGTAAGGTATGTGCTGATGTAAGTAATTTACAAATATGACCCTTGTTACTGATTCCTAATCGGAAAAACTGGTACCATTTTTGTTGCTGGTGGTTTTGCAGGGAAAGCAGAGAAAGCGTGGTTACCTGAAATAGGATTCAATGGCGACGAGAAATCGAACTGTGGAGTTTAGGAAGCACAGAGACGCCGTGAAGAGCGTGCGTGCTCCTCTCTCCTCCTCCGCATCTGCTTCTTCCACCGGTCCCGTCATTGAAATGGCTTCACTTCTTCCTTCCAATCGATCATCCTATGCTCCTTTAAGCACCGAGGACCCATCCACCTCTAGGTTTTCCTTTTTCACCGATTCACATTCCATTAAGCTTCTGCAAAAGTCTTTTTGCGCTTTAATTTCATATATTCATGTGCATAGTAGCGATACCCTATGTGTAGTGCCTTAAACCTAGGTGTTGAACTTTGTTGCATTTGATAGTTAATAATGCCTTTAAAATGTTAGGGATGCGTTAACTGTGGGGTTGCCACCGTCTTGGGTGGATGATTCTGAGGAAATAGCTACAGCTATACAACGTGCTCGGGTTAAAATTTCTGAGTTAACTAAAGCTCATTCCAAGGCTTTGATGCCTTCCTTTGGGGATGGCAAAGAGGATCAGCGTCTTATTGAGACTCTCACCCAGGAAATTACATCTCTTCTTAGAAAGTCTGAAGTGAGGCTGAAAAGACTTTCTGCTGCTAGCGGATCATCTGAGGATTCTAATGTTAGAAAAAATGTACAGGTAGGGTAATTTTGCTGTAGAAGTATTATGGATAATCACTCTATCATATGCCTTGCAAACTAATTTGATCAGACTTTAGTTTTTTCTCCAGTTGAGGTTGCCTGTTATTGACTTACTGTTCTTAAGGTCGATAAAGGTTCTTGGGCAATTATTTGTTTTGGGTGCGAAAAAGAAGGTTATTAGTTTGTGGATGAGTAGATAGCCTAAGCTCTGTTTGCTCTCAGTCAGTTCAGGACTCTGGTGACTGTTTTAAAGATATGAGCTATTGCATAGAGTTTATCTTCTATTTTGACTATGATTATGAGGCCTTATTTTGCCTTAGTCTCTCCCATCGTTTGAAAGCCTATTCAGATATTTTTCTTGTTTCTCCTTGTTTTTCAGTACTGTATGTGAAGTTACGTCTTAACCTCATTTGGATTTTGTATGTGAGAGTTAAAGGAAGGGAAAATGTAGGGTGAACCCCTATTCATGTTTGAATGTTACCAATTCACCAGGTAAAGGAAATAGGGGGGTAGTTAAAATAAAACTATTAAAAACAATATAAATTTTTATTTCACCCCTCTATTTTTTTGAAAAAAAAGAAAACTAATGTAATTTAACTTAATATACCTTTTCACCTAATAAAAGTAAGGAGGGTGTGTGAAAAATCTTTATTTCCTTCCCTCCTTTTAGGTTACCCCGGCAAGAGAATGGCTAAATCAAGGCTTTCCCTTCGTTCTCTTTCCCCATTGTAATAATCCTTCATCCAAGTATACTATTAGTTTCATAACAATGATTCTACACTGTTTATTTTGAAAATGGTTCTTTGGTGAGAAGTGGTTTGTAAATACGCAAGACTTTACTTTGATCTTGGTTGCTTGCTCAAAATTTTAGGCAATTTATGACATGCCAGTTTTGCTTTTATCTTGAGATTGGTATGACTGGCTTTTTTGTATTTACTTTTGGCAGCGTTCCCTTGCTATAGACCTTCAGAACCTGTCAATGGATCTTCGGAGAAAGCAATCAGCATATTTGAAACGTCTACAACAACAAAAAGAGGTTTCAACTTTTTATGTGTAACTTATTTTCCACTCCAAAATCTTCTGTATGGCACCACTTGTGTGGTCTGATTCTCTGTTTGATAACTTATCAATCTACTTTTCTAGACTTGTCTTTTCTTGATTTTTTTTTCTTTCTATTGTTAACTCTATTGGTATTCAAATGCTTGAATTTATGATCGCACTATCCTGATTCTGTGTTTGCATCAGTAGGACTGCGGTGTTATTTTTTGTGTTAGTGTTTATGTCGCTTCACTAATGTCTATATTTGTGTGTAATCATGCAGGGTTTCGACGGGGTTGACTTGGAGATGAACTTTAACGGGAGTAAATTTGGATCACATGATGATGAATTCAGTGATGTGGTATGTGTTCTTTTTGGCAACTAATTTATCTGGCAGGGCCATATTTTTTAAGATACCTTGTGCTGTGTGTAAACGATTATAGGAGATGTAGGTACTGAGGGAGGAGAAGGAGAAATTAAAAACTATTTGCAGTCAGTATCAATGTAATGGTTATGTTACAAATTGATGAACCACTTGTACTTGTACCAAATCCTGAACCCTAGTTAAATAAAAAAGAAAATATGACATCATAAAGGAAATATAAAACCAATCATTGAGATGATAAGGAAATGTTAATTAACTGTAAAATACTCAGTCTTAAAATAAAAAAAGGTATCATTGATATATTTTATATTATTCTAACAGTGTGTAGGGTGCATTTATTTTTACCTACCAAGTGATTATTGGTGATTTATTTTCTTTCGTAGCAATTATTGATGCAAAATTCTAATGATGAATGTGCAAGATTTCTGTCCATATGCAGTGATGCCTCTATCAATTCGGAAAACATGAATTATGAATAAGACATGTAACATGAATACTATATGCCATGGACATGGATATACGGCAAATTTTAAAAATCGCAAGACAAAACATGGCTATAATTTAACGTATAAAATTTAATTTAAAGTTAACATATATTACAAATCTTTGATCACAAGAGAGAACTCATGTTTTAAAAATGAGCATCATTCATTGTAAACATAAGAATATGTTAAATCTATCCAATTATTGCAGTGTCCAATTTGGATTGGCAAAAAAAGGTTTTAAAGTTAGAATTAAAACCTGTAAAGATGAAACGAAAAGTATTCAATGTGTATATGCAGTGTCTTACATGAAATTGTGTACAACACGAGTATTTTGTACTGTCCATGCTTATTTCAACCTGTCAGTTGAATCAGGGTGTAGGTGTGTGGAGGAATTGATCATTTCTTGAATAAATGAAAATATGAGGATATATTTAGCATTTATTTGAATCTGAAATGATGTTTCACGTGAAAGGAAAAGCGTGATTCATTAGTCTCATTTTACTACTGATGAAAATTGTCTCTCTGGACAACTTTCTATCATTACAATGAAGTTGACGGTTTAAAAGGAACATTAAATGATATGAAATGTGTACTTACATTCTTCTTCATCCTGAATGTAGTTATATCCAAAGTAAGAGATAATGATATTTGTTATTTGATTAACTCCAGGGTTTTAGTGAAGAGCAAATGACAAAGCTAAAGAAAAGTGAACAGTTCTCAGTGGAAAGGGAGAGAGAAATTGAACAGGCAATTTGAATGCTTTCGGTGTGTTGCTTCAAGACTAATCACTTTGTGTACCTTGTTTTACTAAGTAAAATTTGCTGTAGGTTGTTAAATCAGTCCATGAACTTGCCCAAATCATGAAGGATCTCTCTGTCCTAGTGATAGACCAGGTGAATGCTCCACCCTTGTATAAAATGGATCTATAGATAAAAGGTGACTCATGAAACTGCTGTTCATGCAGGGAACAATTGTGGATAGAATTGACTACAACATTCAGAGTGTTTCTACGTCCGTTGAAGAGGGCCTTAAGCAGTTGCAAAAGGTTCTGTTTTCTCTCATGCTCTTACTTGAGGAGACCTTACTCAGTCTTTATGATTGCAAATTGGAGGTTTTTCTTTCGGAATCTTTAGCTGCTGTTTAGCCTGTTAACATCATTTTAAACTTTGTGCATTGCAGGCAGAGAGAACGCAGAAAAAAGGAGGGATGGTTATGTGTGCAACATCGCTTGTTATAATGTGCTTTATCATGCTAGTTCTCTTGATACTCAAAGAGATCCTCTTCTAGTCATATAATGGACCACTTTCTCCGCCAGCAACATGGTAATTCTTCCGTTCGATGTGAATAAAATTGCATTCTGTTCAAAGACAACTATGATAATGCCCTTCAGGTGTATGGGAATTTGTTTTTGAAGTGCTTGAGCTTACAATTTTGGCTCCTTGTTTATTGAGAGGCGAGTTGGTATGACCTTGTTCAGCATAGCATCGTGTAAAGATATAGTAGTTCCTCTCGCAGTGGCCAATTTTCTTTAGTAAAAAAAGAAAGTAGTGCTGGATAGACAAAATCGTGCTGGAAGATAAGTAAGACGAAGGAGAAGCGCAACTTGTATACATCCAAAAGTCCCTTTTTACAAGCTTAATCTTAATTCTTGCTTTCTGCCACTGTTTATATTCCGCGAGGGAGAAAAATTCAAAATTGTATAGTGATTTGGCCATTCTACTGCAGCAAAGTTAAATATTATTATTTTTATTTATAGGAATTTAATATTTCATTGGTTTAAAGGTCGAAACTTAGATTTTATGAAATGTTAGCTAAATTCAAATATTTCAACTAGAAACCAAATGATAACGGGGAGATAGTAAAACGGGTTTATGGCTAATATTAATATTCTTTTATGCTTTTATATGTATGTTTTTTTTCTATTGGAAAATAATTTTCTTTAGCAAAATTATCTTTGTTAAAATACTTAGAACGTAAATGTAAATCTATTCAAATGTGTTTAACTTTAGCATATTATTATTACTGTATAATTGAACTTTTATATTTTTTGATTAATTAGAATTTCCTTAAATTTAAAGTACTTTATTTTATTTTATTGCAAGTACACGGACTAATCAAACTATTAATCTTTTTCGTTTTCTTTCATTGTCTAGTGATAAAAGCGTAAATATTAGTGGCAACTAAAAGTTGAAGTGCCTTGTTGATTTTTTTTTTTCATGTCACGATTTGATTAATCCGTATATGCTATCAATTTTCTACTATTTTTTGTTAATTCATTCTCTAGAAAGTAACAAAAAAAATTATAGATCAACACCTCGGAAACTAAATAACATTCAAATGAATTACGGACATGATATAATAAGAAGAAAAGATAAAGAAAACTTTTTTAGGTATTAATAATATAAAGAAAGTTATGGATATTAATTAAGTATTTAAAAAGATGATCACGTATCATTCTTTATAATATAATACTAGTACAATAACATGATCTCACGGGTTACAATATGAATTACGGACCTAAAAAACAGAAATTTAATATAGAAATTAAAAGTAAAGTGCACATAAGGTTTAAACTCATGTGCACCTCCATACTAGCATGATAATCACATCTGGTTGGTTATATTATATATAACTTAATTCTATGAGAAAAAAAATACATATATTTATTTATTATTGTTGAATAAATAATATAATATCATTTTTGTTATTAAATAATATGATATCATAAAACTAAAAAATAAGTATACTACTTTAAATAGTTATTCTGTATATTGTATTATTTTAAATATTTCTTTTACGAATATCAAATTGGTTAAGTTTAACGTATTGAAACATAGATAAAAAAAAAAATGAAAGATAAAGCTTTGTAGAAATAGATATGAATACGTGGAAACGAGAAATATATTAAAAGTTAAATAGAATTTGAAATTGTTTCAAAAACCAACTGTAGAATTAAAAGATACAGAAAAAAAAAACATTGTATCTGTAATAATATTTTATTTTAATGACTAAAGTGTAAGAAAAAAAAAAGCATGTAATGCGTTTCTTGTATTTTAATTACAATGATGTTCTTTTATTTAATGAAAACGTTCTAATAAAATTTTTAAATTTTTTGGCTCCATGTTTTCCTTCGGTTTCTCACCGGTCAACGAGAACCCCCAAGTGGACAAGATCTCAATCTATCTCTGTTAGAAACTAACAAAAGCAACTTCAAAATTAAGTAAATTAGTGGTCCAGATCTATCAACTCCAGCATGTAGTAATTCAGCGGTCACGATTTATCGACCGTTGCATTTATGTCTCAAATCGACCGTTGCACCTTTTGTTTGCTACTTGTACCTCTGCTTCATCCTCCAACTTCAAATGTCACACTCTTAACACGCTTATGTTGAGGCCATTGAGGATCTCCGTTTTCTCACTGTTCTTTCTTTAATTTCTCGCGCCTTCTAATTTTAGCATCATGGTCAAAACGGCGTCGTCCCCTTCTTCCTCTCCGGTCACCATAATGGTGTCGTCCGGAGGACGACGCAGAAGCGTGGGACTAACCAGTCCTGTTCCTCGCGCCTCAGTCTCCAGCAACAACCCAACATCCCCTCTCCGAGCTTCCGGCGGAGGTAGGAGACTCTCCGGCGCCGGCGCTTCCACAGGCGGTGGCATCGAAGAAATGAACTCCGAGTACGTGACGTACACCGTCCACATTCCCCCGACGCCGGACCGCAAGCCCCTGACAATCTCGGAAGACGGAAAAGGAAGCACGAGTTTCATCTCCGGCACGATCTTCACCGGAGGCTACAACTCCGTGACGCGCGGCCACTCCTCCGTGGAAATCGAAGCGCTGCCAAAATCCGGGTCGGTTTGCGGAATGAAGGGTTGTAACGAGGAAGCAATGAAAGGAAGCTCGTGTGATCCGTGCGAGTGCGGGTTCAAGATCTGCAGGGAGTGTTACTTGGAGTGTGGTGGGAACAATGGTGGAGGAAAGTGTCCTGGGTGTAAATTGCCTTATAAGTATGCGAGTGATGAGGAAGATGATGAAGAGGGAGAGGGATCTGAAGGTGAGGATCAGCCTCTGCCTCTGCCTTCAATGGCGGAGGTGAAGTTGGACAAGAGGTTTTCTCTTGTTAAGTCCTTCAAAGCGCCTCAGGAATTTGACCACACGCGATGGCTGTTTGAGACTAAGGGGACATATGGCTATGGAAACGCTGTGTGGCCTAAAGATGGTTACGGTGCTAACGGGTTTGAACCCCCTCCGGATTTTGGAAAGAGAGCGAAGAGACCCTTGACCCGCAAGGTTGGGGTTTCAGCTGCTATTCTCAGTCCTTATAGGTCAGTTCAATTCTAAACCTCTTTTCACACTTTCTTTTCTGTATTCTTTCTTCACAACATGCTACTTAGTGGTTGTACTTTTTAGGGTTTAGGGTTGTACTTTTTTAAAAATAAAAAACTTGATTCTTTCACATATATACGGGCTCAGGAATCAGACTCTGAAAACATGTTCAAGAGACTTGGTTTATTTATATGCTAACCATAGCATATCATGTTTCCATGTTTTGGTTCTTTCATGCATCAACAATAAAAGGAAAAGGGCATTGTTTTGTATATCTACTATCTTTTATAGCTCACATAGGATACTTGTGATTGCATCAGTGCCAACTTATAACTATTTCTGTACTTGCCTATTTTGGTTGATGAATAAATTAGTTTTTCTAATGATTTCAGGATTCTTATTCTGCTACGTCTTGTTGCTTTGGCTTTATTTCTTACATGGAGGATAAGACACCCAAACCATGAAGCGATTTGGCTGTGGGCAATGTCTGTGACTTGTGAACTATGGTTTGCATTTTCTTGGATTCTTGATCAGCTTCCTAAGCTCTGTCCCGTGAACAGAGTCACTGATCTATCTGTTCTGAAAGAGCAGTTTGAGTCTCCAAACCTGCGCAACCCAAAAGGAAGATCTGATCTACCAGGAATTGATGTGTTTGTTTCCACGGCAGACCCTGAAAAGGAGCCTCCTCTTGTCACTGCCAACACCATTCTCTCCATCCTTGCAGTTGATTATCCAGTGGAGAAGGTTGCCTGTTACTTGTCTGATGATGGTGGAGCTTTGTTGACATTTGAAGCTCTTGCTGAGACTGCTAGTTTTGCTAGAATTTGGGTTCCTTTCTGTCGGAAGCACAATATAGAACCCCGAAATCCTGAAGCTTATTTTGGGCAGAAACGTGATTTCCTCAAGAATAAGGTCCGGTTGGACTTTGTGAGAGAGAGGAAAAGAGTGAAGAGGGAATATGATGAGTTCAAAGTGAGGATAAACTCCTTGCCGGAGTCCATTAGGAGAAGATCCAATGCTTACAATGCTCATGAGGAGCTACGAGTCAAGAAGAAACAGATGGAAACAGGTGCCTCCGAACCCGTTAAGGTTCCTAAAGCTACGTGGATGTCCGATGGTTCTCATTGGCCAGGAACTTGGGCATCAGCGGAACCAGACCACTCAAGGGGAGACCATGCTGGCATAATTCAGGTTTTTAGACATCTAAAATATCATATTTTAGTTCATGTGTTTATTAAAATCATTGTACATGTTTTTAGTTACACAAAATCGAACGAATAAAATAACCTTGTCCTAAATGTTAAAGGACTAACGCTGTATCTTTTCTGGTATTTGTGTAGGCAATGTTAGCTCCACCAAATGCAGAACCGGAATTTGGTGCCGCTGATGGAGATAACTTGATTGATACAACAGATGTTGATATTAGGTTGCCCATGCTTGTTTACGTGTCTCGTGAAAAGAGACCAGCATATGACCACAACAAGAAAGCAGGGGCAATGAATGCTCTAGTTCGCACCAGTGCCATCATGTCCAACGGGCCATTCATTCTAAATCTTGATTGTGATCATTACATCTACAACTCCTTGGCTCTACGAGAAGGTATGTGCTTTATGCTTGATAGGGGTGGTGATAGGATATGCTACGTTCAGTTTCCTCAAAGGTTTGAGGGCATTGACCCCAGTGACAGATATGCAAATCACAACACTGTGTTCTTTGATGTGAGCATGAGAGCCCTAGATGGCTTACAAGGCCCCATGTACGTGGGAACAGGCTGCATATTCAGAAGAACAGCTCTGTATGGATTTAGTCCTCCTAGAGCCACAGAACATCGTGGATGGTTTGGCAGGAGGAAAATTAAGCTGTTTCTGAGAAAGCCAAAGGTCTCAAAAAAGGAAGAAGATGAAGTTTCTGTGCAAATAAATAGTGATCACAATGATGATGACGCAGACATAGAGTCCTTGCTTCTTCCCAAAAGATTTGGGAATTCTACTTCTCTTGCTGCATCCATTCCTGTGGCGGAATACCAGGGAAGGTTGCTTCAAGATTTGCAAGGAAAGGGAACACATGGAAGGCCAGTAGGTTCTCTTGCTGTGCCTCGTGAGCCATTGGATGCGGCCACTGTTGCTGAGGCAATAACTGTAATATCTTGTTTCTATGAAGATAAAACTGAATGGGGCAAACGAGTGGGGTGGATATATGGTTCAGTTACAGAAGATGTGGTAACTGGTTACAGAATGCACAATAGAGGGTGGAGATCAGTGTACTGTGTAACCAAAAGGGATGCTTTTAGAGGATCAGCTCCAATCAATTTAACTGACAGGCTCCATCAAGTGCTTCGATGGGCTACAGGTTCCGTTGAAATCTTCTTTTCAGGTAACAATGCGTTATTGGCAAGTCCTAGAATGAAGTTTCTGCAGAGGGTAGCATATTTAAATGTAGGAATGTACCCTTTCACCTCAATGTTTTTGATAGTCTATTGCTTTCTACCAGCAATGTCTCTATTTTCGGGTCAGTTTATAGTCCAAACTCTCAGTGTAACTTTTTTAGTATTCTTGCTGGGTATCACAATTACACTGTGTTTGCTTGCACTGCTGGAGATTAAATGGTCAGGAATCACTCTACATGATTGGTGGAGAAATGAACAATTCTGGCTAATTGGTGGAACAAGTGCACACGCTGCTGCTGTTTTACAAGGGTTATTGAAGGTAATAGCAGGAGTGGAGATATCATTCACTTTAACTTCGAAGTCAGCCACTCCAGATAATGAAGATGATGAGTTTGCTGAACTCTATGAGGTGAAGTGGAGCTTTCTAATGATCCCTCCCATTACTATTATGATGGTGAACGCCATTGGTATTGCTGTAGGGGTAGCTAGGACCATGTACAGTCCCTTTCCACAATGGAGCAAACTAGTAGGAGGGGTGTTTTTCAGTTTCTGGGTCTTGTGCCATCTTTATCCTTTTGCAAAGGGCCTCATGGGAAGAAGAGGAAAGATTCCTACCATCATTTATGTTTGGTCTGGATTACTCTCCATTATTATTTCTTTGCTCTGGGTATACATAAACCCTCCTTCAGGCACAACAGAAGATTACATGAATTTCAAATTTCCTTGAGTATGTAGTAGACGAAGTTTCCTTGAGATGTAGATGTATGTAGTAGATTAAATTCAATTACGAGCATATTTTGGTTTCTGATTTCTGATTATGTGTGGCCTACCCTCAATATTCTGTAGGTCAGATGAGAAATGAAGTTACTAACTTCATATGTTGTAGCCTTAAATTTTACTGTCAAACATCTCAAATGATTGAGATGGTCTCTCTTCTCTTCATCTAATGTATGCTTTTACATTATTTCAATATTTGTTTGTACTTGTAAATTCGATTTTATTGGTGTCATGTCAAATAATCGAGATAAATGCAATTTCCTATTCTAAGTATAATTCGTGCAATCACTTTTTACATTATGTTTTTTAGGAATCAATGAGTGTGAAAAAGATAAAAGATCTTTTAGATGACACAATATAATGCAAAAGAGATGATAGTTACAAAATTTAGTTAATTATCGAAACTTCTTAACTCAAAGTTGTAAAATCTAAAGATTTCGTTATTTTATTTTATTTTATTTTATTACAATTTAGGGATAATTTTTAATGTGTATACTTTTATTTTTAATTAATAATATTTTTATATTTTTAATTAATTTTGGGTATGACTATATTTTAAAAGGCACATATTTGACTTTTCATATTATTGTTAACATTTTATTATATCTTTAAAAAAATATCTAAATAGGTTTTAAATAAAATAAATACAACACGCTCTTAAAAAAGTGTCCTGTTTATATTTTTTTTGATAAATATGTTTTTATTTATATCCTTTTAACTTTAATTTTTTTAAATTGTAATTGAAAATAAATTCATTATTTTAAATAAGATTTATCCAATCAAAATTATTTAGACCTTATTTGATATTACTAGTTAAACTTGAATTTTAAACATATTTCCTTACTTTTTTTTTTGTTTATAATTATTTGCAGAGATTATATAAGTTCTAAATTTAATAAATTTTTTTGTAAAAAATATTCTTGATATGTTTTCTATAAAGATGATTTTTTGAAATTCTTACTTGATTTAAATCTTTTTCAAATATTTTGCAATATCTAACATAATTGCAAGGATAATATCTAAAAATTAATTCTAAATTAATTTCATGAAAAAATGATATTATAAATAGAGGCTACAGAAGACATGACATGATAGACACGGCTGTATAACATAAACTCTAGTTTTAGTTCATTGTGTAATTTCTGTTTAATAAAATTTTGTTTTTTACCTTCTCTATAATAATTGTGTTATATTAGTGGTCTTTTTGAAATTTGTTTTTAAAAAGATATTTGTTTCTAAACTGCATTTGAGAATTTCAATTATTTTTCTTAATTAAAATTCTTGGTTAATTCACTCAGTTCTAATTCAGATTGTTTAATTATTCTCAAAACTTTCTTATAGATAAATTGTGAATATTAAACTCTTTATTTCCTTTATTGTTATTAATAACTTTCATTTCTTCAAATAAATTATAAACATTGATGGACCAAATTTACTATTATATTTGTTGAGAGACAACTTAGGAGTTAACTTTACTCTTTTTATACTAATCTCTTTCATGTTATATGGTCTAGTACCATGAATACTTCTAATTTGCTCACAGCAATCACTTTTCTTATATTAATCATTAGTATGATAATATATCATTAATTAACTTTTAATAACACTAAATATTAGTATTTACATATTAGCACATTATCCAATTCCGGGAGGATAATAATATTATTAATGTTTGCCGAAACGCATTCTAATGATTAACAATTAATATTTATCATTTAAGATATACACATCTTAAATGATATACACATATTTATCATTTAAGATGCGTCTTTAAAGAAGATAGAATTCCCTCTAAAATGAAAATTTTAATAAAGAAATCTGAGAGAAGATATGGTTTTGAAAAATCCATAATTATGGTCGAAATTTTCTCAAGAAAGCTAGCTCGCACAAGAACGATATTACACCGACAGCTTCGTGCTTAGTATGAATTGATTGATGTAGTGTTTTTGACACCTAATTGGACAAAAGACCTAAAATGTTCATCTTAAGTGACAAACTACGTTGTCATTTTTCCATACGAATATAGCACTATGATATGACTGCTCAGCCATGGGAAAGGAAAACAAGACCGTAGACATCCCAATGAGATAGCCACCAGATTGATCAAAATTCTACGCCTCCACTCAGTGAAAAAGCTCTTCCAGCTTCCCCCGCACCAAACTACTTCAACCCTTTTACAATAAATCAATAAAAATATCTGCATGCACAAAATTCATGTGAATTTCACATGAATGAACTAGCTTTCTGCCCTCTGAAAATTTGGTGAGAAACAACTCTGGTTTAACCCATGTAAAACCCTTCCAAAGTCCCAAGAGTCAAGAAGTATGAATAAAATCCAAAATCAGACCTCAAATGAAGTCATAACAAATCCATATTCGGTAGATGGTCTGTCTAGAGAATAAACTATACAATCTTTGGCCTCATCTAATGCCCCTCCTATACTTATCTCCACATTTCATATCCACCAAAAACACGTAGATATCAAACGAAAAAGTCGTGTTTGCAATTGGTGATTATAATAATGACAACTAAAAAGAAAACTGATCTTTCACCTTTCGCCTGTAGCTTTAGCTCCATCAATAGACATGTCCTAAACCTTTATTAGAATAGTACATTATCCTAACCTCAACGCAGAACTGGAGACTTTATTCCCCACTTTAATTTATTACCCAATTATTATATAGCAACAGCTAGCAATGCTGAAGCCAACCACATAGCTCACATTTTTTAATTTATCATAAAACTGCCAATAAAAACCTTCAGAAGTTAAACTTTTAAAGTTTAATTCTTAAGGCAAAGAAATTTGGCAAAAGAGAATTTCTAAATGCCAAAATCCTTAAAAACTTTATTCTCGTCCAAGGAAAAAAAGACAATCAATTCTTAAAGATTGCAAGTAGTTTGAACAATGGCTCCTTACTTTCCAGTTTTCACAACGAAAATGTTAAAAAGGGCACATGTGGACATTAAGATTAACGGAATGGGACCCCAAAACATCTCAGTGACACTGAGGAAACACTTAACAGCAACAATGACGCCCGGACCCTCATCCCATAGTAGCAGATGTAACAATTGACTTAATTCGTTCCACTCCTAGAACACAACAAAATCTTTTATATAATTTTTTATTAATAAATGAAAGCATCGAACAATGTCTGGATTGAGGAATAGGAGTAGGTCCCATTTTTTGTTTCATTAATTGTAGGATAGAAAAAAGTGGGAAGCGTAAATCCAATTATGGAAGAGAACACATAAGACAGAATTGCCAGCTATGCATGCGGTGAAAAGGACAAAGCGAGAGTGACACGCAATGAAAAAATAACACAAAGGTTGAAAGATAGCTAAATATGTTCCGCCACTGCCACCGAAGCATGATTCCCTTCGACTAGCTGCCAACACAATCCAAAGGGAGGGGCTCCTAGGATTATTCTACTGCCTAATTTAGCAGCGCTGCCGGCCATATTGGATGCCTCATTTAGCCGTCAACTTCTATTTTAGCCAGTAAGCACCAGCAGCAGCAAACACTCCCTCTCCCTCAACACATAAAAGCTAACAGGATAAAATACAAACCACTCTCCTTAGATCAGCAAATCCAGTCAAGGTCGTTCAGACCCACAAGAAATTGAATGTCCATAACCAACTACTCATCCAACATCCTGGGCGACCACAAGCCAGAACAGTAGTACTAATAACTTCTACAAATTAAACTACAGCTTTTATAAACTATGAATTACATTTAAGAAGGCGAATCTTAAATAAGACGTTAAATGATAAGAATACAAAATTATTTTTCTTAAAAAAGTTATACTTGTATTAAACTTAAATAAAAAATTAAAAAAAATCCTAGAAGAAGATCTTAAAAATAATATGATACGATGATATCTATTTCCGTGTAGCCTGTCAAGACTAGTTCCAGCTCATATATCATAAGTAATAATGGATTCAATCTTTTCTTGTTTTATTTGCGAAACCATCTTTTTCAAATTCTGACTGTCAAATACTAACAGCAATACAGAACGAAAATTCTTATTGGATACCAGGTCTATCTACTCAAGTCCATGAGTATAGATTCAAGAATAAATAATCCTCCCAACTATTTTCAGTTCACACTTGGGACCTAAATGTCACCAATTACTAATAAATTAACAGTACACCACTTTATATACTAGAAGAAATCGGGAGATCTATTTTTCTTTCTTTCATTTATTTTTATTTTCAAATGAGGAATGACAGAAAAATAATAGAATATAAATGACAGAAAAAGCATCTACAGAAGAAATACAGGAATAATAACATCTAACTAGGGACGAATGATGAGGAAGGAGAAAGAAATTGAGTGTAATATGTATGTACCAGGCAGCAACAATTTAGTTAAGAGAGGGAGAGTGTGCGTACAAGTCAAAGGGAGCCCACAGAGAATCGAGAGGGCAAGGACGTTTGGAATGTAAACGGAGCCAGGGTTTTCCACTACCGGACCAATGCAACAAACTAACCGGACCAGGGTGCAACCCACGGCAACTACCCTTCACGTTATCACCACCCAAACCGTGCTGGTTCCATCGGTGCTCAATGGGCGCCACGTGTCCCGCGAACACCAGCAAAAACGGCGGTAGCGAACCCAGCTCGTAGATCCGATCACTCTTCTGAATCTCCATCCACCTCTCGATTTTTTTCGTGTACCCCTCCTTCCTCCACTTCACCAGATCCATCACCATCACCCCCGTGTTGAAGTAACACGCCCTCCGCTGCGCGAACGTCCCCGCCAAATTCGGCTCCGACCAGAACGCCGCCGTGAAGTACTTCGTGAAGTTCGCGTGGCAGTACTCCGGCGCGCCGATGGCTCGTGAGCCCAGACTCGCGCTCCAAAGCTTGGCCACGTCGTCCACCACCACCAGATCGGAGTCCAGGTAGATAACTCGCTCCACGCAAGTCTCGAGAAGGTCCGCGAGGTAGTTCCTGGCGTAATTGAGAGGCTGCTCGAGCGCTTGGCGCACGGAGGAGGAGATCAAGTGGGAGACGGTGTTAGGATCGAAGTAATAGACGTTGAACTTCAAGTGCGGGAAGGTGGACTCCACTAGGGTTTGAAGATTCGTGTCGGAGACGAGGAAATGGAAGAAGACGTTCTCCGGACAGAGGGAGTTGCGGAGGATGGAGTGCACGGCGGCGATTGAACCGCGGAGATATTCGACGTCGAGTGTTATGGCGACGTGGACTAAAGAAGGGTCGCAGACTTTTGTTTGGGCGGAAACCGAGGCGCATTCGTGGGCATTACGGAAGGGAAGGGTTTTTCGGAAGGAAAATCGGTTGGAGGATCGAATTGCTTCGGATTGGAAGGAGGGGGAGAGAATGATAAGAGCAATGACGAACATTGCGGCGGAGAAAAACCCCGAGAATCTCGTAATTGGAAACATTTTTATTTTCTGTCTTTTGGTTTTTGCCCCCTCCTCCTCTAGGGTTCAGGTTGCGCGTTCAGAAGCGAATTGGGAGAGAAGGATAATCCATGCGGAGCGGTGCTAACATGCGCACAGTGGCGCTTTCTAATCTTCCTCTGCTTCTGTTGTTGAGGCCATGTGTGAGTGGTAATGTAGGTTGGTGTGGAAGAAAGGAGACGATAAGGGAGTGGTGTGGAAAAGGTGTGTTTTCTTTCCAGCTTGGTCTTTGCGGTTTCCACTTTCCACCACTCAAATGCTCTGCCCTTCACAACTCCACCCTTCCATAAACAACACTGTTATCATTGTCATTTACAAACCCTTCTTTAATGGGTAAAAACTGGATTAAATCAGCAATTACAATTAACAGTTGTCCTTGTCTTTTTATATCCTTGTCCCCACTCCCCGCGTATACCATTTTCAAACCGCTCTTTTCCTTGCCGGAGTGGATTATGCCAAAATCCAAAAATATCCAGGCCGACAACCATTTTTTTTTAAATTATTTTAAAAAACCATCAAATATGAGCGAAAAAACCATCTTCATTTAGGCGTAAATAAGTAAAATACATATAATTTAATTTCAACCATCTTCTAAATTTTCAAAATAAACTATTTACAAAAAAAACTACTCGTGAGACTATATTTAAGGTAACGTGTATTTCAAGGTACGATTTTATATTTCCGGGAATTATAATGAACTATATTTCCGTAACATGTTTTATTAGTTCTTATTTTTCTATTGAAATATAAGATACTTACACTTTCTCGTTAGGAACGTTGAAGTTGAAGCAGTCTATATATTTATAAAAAAATCACTTAAAATATATCAAAATCGATTTTTTTAACAAAAATTATCTGTTTTTTTGTCTCATTCAAACATTTGATTCGGTTAGAAAAATAGATAAAAAACAGATTTTTTTGTTGGAATATAATGTTCTTTTTTCATTTTTCTCTATTTGAATAGCCTATTTCTCCCTTTATTTACTAAAGTATACCATCTAATTGCAGAGGTCAGAAATCGAACCCATTTCTTAACATATTTTGTCCAATTTTTCAACATTGGATTTGGGTTTGCTTTGTATTTGTCATGGGCTGTATAATTTTAAAGAGAATAGTTGGACCTGAATCATTGCTACCTATTAAAGGTCGTTCTGGATCTCCTTGAAGGGTTTTGCATTCTGCACCACCATGAATTTAAACCTGCACCTCCATGACGGATGAATTTAATGATAATTGAATGATAAAATTATAATTAATTTTATATCACTTTTTATTTTTTTCGTTTTTAAATTTTAAAATGTTTAACAAAATAACCAATTTTGACTTATTCTTATGGAGTGTAGTTTTTTTTTTTTTGGATGAATCAATATATCTTTATGTAAAAGAAAAAAGACTTATGTCTTGAAACATCTCGATAATTGCTGATAAAAAGAAATTGAGAACCATCTCTTACTATATGTTTTCTTATGTGCATACAATCAAATTCTCCATTGTATTTTTAAGACTTATCAACATGTTATAATAAATTACTCCGTCCTCGTTTATAATGGTGAGTTTCTCAATATTTTTTTCTCCTCTTTATTTATTATAATTAAATTTGGAAATAATATATTTTTTTCGAATTATACTTTTAATGTAATTAATACAGAGAAAGAAATTTTAGTTATGATAAAAAGATGTAATAAGACATTAAAATAAGAAAAAACACAAAATATAATAAATTACTTATTTAAAATTATATCGTCATGTTTCATGGATAGATATGGGTATCAACCAATATCTGATTAACCCTAAGACACGCTGGATTATCCGCGCCATGATATCATTAAGATAGATTATTAGAGGTAAAGTTTGACTATTTCTAGCCTAAGGACACGTTAAAAAAAATAGATGGAGAAATCAATCACTTAATACCCTATAAATAGATCCTCGAGAAGGACTAACCCCATCCCATTACTATTTATTGGGTCTATAGACCAAACATTCCCTTAAGATCCGCGTTTGGACAGGACACCTAATGTGAATTTGACTACACACACAGTGATTCAATCAGACACTGAATTGTAATGTTCATTTTGCTGTACTTATTAAATGCAACCAAGCCAGATCCAACTGGGATAGTTAAGAACCTAGGTGTGGGAACTTTGTTAAAATATTACAAGCAAGAACCCAAGAAAAAAATGAAGGGTTGGAATCTCGAAGGTAGAGGAACAAGAAGTTAAGGCCAGCTTAGCTTTTAAGAGATTTTTCTTTTATTTTGATACATTTTTATCTCAATTATATTTCATATTTTTTTCTTTAACATATTGAAAAAAAATGTAAAAGTAATATTTTTTTCAATTATACTATTTCCATACAAATACTTAAAAATGAAATAAAGATAAAGCTTTTTTTTTGTAATTAAAAAGAAATCATGAGAACGTGGTAACCATTGTCGTGACACGGTTGGGTGTTGGATCTGGGGGCAGCAGCTGTCCCTGTACCATAATCAAGGACTTGTACATATGAACGATCATCTTCTGGTCGTACTCCTTGGGCGGTGGGCCCCTCTCGAAGCCACCGTTGGCGGAGGTGGAGTCGCCGCCGTAGCCGACGGCAGAGGCACCCATGGAGCTAGCCAGACCCAGCATCATCCTCATGTAGGCGTCTCTGACCCACAGCACCAACTTCTTGGGCGAAGAGATTTTGCGGATTTTCATCTTAGGTTTGATCTTTATGCGCCATCTCCTTCTTCTTCGGTTCTCTCCAAGCTCAACCGTTTCTCCCTCACGTCCTTCCCACCCATGCAGTCTTTGGTATCCCCTTATGCTTCTCCTCCAGCACTTCTTCAACCCCACTGAGATACCTTCCATTGTTTTCTCCTCTTCCTCTAACTCAAACAAGAACCAAACCAAACCAAAACAAAAACACAAGAGAAAGAGCTAGCAATTGAGGAAGAAGGAGAAGCAATGAAGTTTGCTACATGTTGATGCTCTTTATATACTCGCACATATATAGAATAAACAATAATAATTATTTGACTTGCACTTTTTTTTCTTTTAACTCCTTTTAATAATAAAATATTGTATTTAACTAATAAAAATAAATATAAACAAAATTTTAAAATAGTTGTGTGAAAAAAAAAAAATACAGTATAAAACTATCATCATTCTAGAATAAAAGGAGAGAAGAAAAATAATAAACAATACACTGTAATTGAATTAAGAGATAAATGATGTAATATGGATAAGTAAACCATCATTCTCAATTATTCAAGTTTTTGAACTCTAAAATTGATATAATACATCGCTGCTTTTTATTTTTTGTGGCTGTTCGCCTTAAAACAGTACTATTTTGAAAAAAAAAAAAATCACCAAATGTTCCATTGTATTTATATCCGTATTAGACTCGTATGTTTTTTTTTTCTCAATACTAGGATCATAAATCCATTATCTTGCACACAAATCATATATCCATGCGTTTATTATACTAATATCAGTAGTTTCGTGAGAAAAGCTATCTAGTATAATGTTTACGTCACGTAACATTTAATAATAATGATAATAGTGTTATTATTATTAGTTCCTAGCTATACACTTGAAGTTAATGCAAACTTGTGATGGTTCCAACCGAAGATTCATCAGAATTTATCTTCGTGTTCTAACAAGATTGTGTGTATCAATGTCATAATACATTCCACGAATATAAATAATAAAAATAGAGAAAGAGTGGTTGTTTGCAGAGTGAATATTAAATCAAGTATACCTACCTGCAGTTGTTTTCCTAAAGAAGATATAATTTGAGGATGCATCCTGTTATATTTTCTTTCTTTTGGAAAGGAATAAAGGCATTTAACTAAATAAGGAAAATGAGCTCATATTAAAGAGAAACGTAATATGTGCATGATTGTAAGTATTTTTTATATTATAATTTTTTATCATAATTAATTTAAAACCCCTACAAACTTTTATATCGAATTATGCATAAATTTTAAAATAAGTATAACAATTATATTATAGCTAAAAGTTTTAGTATAACTTACACATTTTTCACTATTATACCAAGTACTGCCCACTTATCTTTTCCTTTATTTATTTTTATCGATTATATCAAGAATGTATAATCCTCAATGAAAACCTTACGTGGGTAACAGACATTCTTTAAAGGTTTAAAAGCTAAAAAGCTATTTTAGTGATGATAGACGGTAAATAATCAGCCATTAGCACATATACTATATAATAAAATAATATATATATATATATATATATATATATATATATATATATATATATATTAATTATTAAAAAAGTATTGAACAATTTTTCATATTTAATGTTCTTAAACGCGTTGGTTTGCAGATTCTTGAATGAAAATATCGATGCATTTAATTTGTGTAAAAGGAGAAAGAAAGAGTAAAAATGAGAAAATAGAGTGTGGAATGGAGGTCACGAAGTGGGGTAGCTTAAAGTTGACTTTTGAAGGGTTATCTTCCTTCATATGTTCCTCCGTCTTTCGGCTGGTGGTTGAGGAGACGACATTTCCATATTTTCTCCCATTCTCTCTGTTTTTATAAGCTTTTTTAGTGTCAATTTGCATTTGGAAAAATCATTTAAATAATATTTTAAAATGTATTCTAACATTTTTTTCAAAAACTTCTCTGTTTATTAAAAATATATCGATATTTTTTAATTAATTAGAGCTTGAGAAGAAAACTGAAAAGGCACCTCTAAATGAATTAATGTTTTGCGCATAATGTAGGTATAAGTGAATAAATGCGGCCGGCATGTATGAGGAGGTATCAATTAATTTCCACCGAGTTGCGTTTCATATGGGGTAACAATATATGAGTTACTTTGCTTTTACTAATTCATCATATCCGCAAACCAGATTAACCAGTTTCCAATAAATGCCTTTCTCCAAAAATATTCTTATACTAGTACTATTTGTTAGGACTAACCATCAATGCAAAAACAACATTTACCAATAATTAACATAAAATATTATTAATTAGAATTTCAACTTGAATTTCAACATTTTCGAAAACTCTTTTCTTGAAAGTTCTTCGTGGAACAGCACTTTATGAAAGCTATTCCCGTGATGTCACCCCCACCACCACCTTATCATACCTTTCATAACGCTATTCCCCTCTTCATTCACTGGGTTCAAATTTGTATTATTTTAATATTTTTAATTTATTTTCTGTTATAATTTAGATATTTAAATTTTAGAAAAAAAAACTTATTTAGTTAAAATTTAGTATTGGTTTTAAGATTAATAAGTGTATGATTATTTTAATATTGATTTACATAGGATGAATATATATTTGGTAATACGTTTGGTTTTGGTGGAGCACGATGAACATATATTGTGTACATTGCCTTTTTTTTTTTGGTTTGATCTGTTATTTACAAAAAGGAAAATTGCCTAAAGGAACAATGTAAAACATACACATTTCATATTAGTTGTTAATGAATTCATAAACTCTCTCTTTTTTTACATCAATATAGAATATTTAATTTTTTTTTACAAGAGTAAGATTTATTTTCATTTCGTATCAAATTCAACAGTTATAGTTATTACCTGTAAAAAGCTTACTAGTTTTAGAAATTAATACACGTAAACGTCGTTGTATACATATTCTAAAATGATTTTTGTCACTATTTATTAATAAAATACACATATTATAATATTTAAAAGAGATAAAAAAAAACAATGCTTCGTAAAATCATAAAATATTTATAAAAAATTATGTACTTTTTTAATTACATCTTGTATTAAAGATTAAAGAAAGTATTGTGTGTTCTGTTATATTTATTACACTTACTTCCAGCAGTTGCGGTGATTAATTGAGTTGACATTGACGGAGCCTCTGGTGTTTACATTGTCATGTCAATTAATTAGCAAAACATCACTACATTACAAAAGTTAACTAAAAAGTCTTTTGTACTACTATTATGAGTTAATAACTGGTTCGTTATTCTTGTCTATTTGTAATTTATTCCATAAGAAATAAATTATCAGAATTAAATTTTTAGTATAATAAATTTAGCTACATAATACCGACACTTAGATGAAGTCAAAATCCTCGTAATATAAATATATTTTCTTCTTAGAGTACGTTTGAACGAGTATTTTCATAAATATTTTTAAAAATGAAAATTAAAAAAATTAAAGCTAATTTTTAAAATTAAAATGATTCTTTTAAGTTACGGCTAATTAATTTGTAGAAACGCTTCCTTATAACCTGTCTATATTTTTCTTTTTTTCTTTAATTATATATGTAAGGTAATTTTAGCTTTCAGAAAAAGTGAATTTTTTTTAATTTCACATGAAAAAATTGGTTAAAACATATCCTTAAGTTGGATAGGATTGAAGACAACAATATATGATTTGGTCAATTAAGTTTAAAGACGAAATTTATGTGTTTGAACCTGCTATTTAAACCCTTCATACTCCTAATAGTTTGTAAATGTTTTACATTTTTGACCAAATTTTATTCTTTAACTTCTGATAAAAAGTTCTATTTAATTTAGCATCACTATTAATTATCCTTGATCTTTTTCACGGGATATAAGATTAATTAAATCCTTGCGTTATCATTTTTCTTTCTTATCTTTATTTTTATTTTTTGAGAGAAATATTTTCTTTATCTGCTTTTTTTTAACAATAATAACATTCCACGTTCTTTTTACCATTTAGATATGCAATTTTTTCAACTTTTATTTTTACCACTTTTTAATTCCTTTTTCGAGTTTCTTCTCTATTTTCATTAATAAACATTTCTGATCGAAATAAAGTACCATATTTTTTTTCCTTTTCATCCAGTTCTTAAAAAAAAATAAAACTTTTTGTAATTTTAAGATAAATATCACCATCAAGGATAGAATAAATAAATATGAAAGTAAATAAGAAATAATGAAAACTCACAAAATTCAGAGATAACAACAGTTTCAACACATCATCTTTATTTTTTATTTCATTCTATCTTTTCTTTAGTAATTCAGGTGTGCATTTCTTAATTTCGTACAGGCTCTTATCAAACGGAGGATTTCGCACATCTTCTTTTCTGTAGTATCTCCAACAGCTTCTCACAATTTGAGACAAATTTTTTTTTTTCCAGAAAAAATTACATAATACGTAAATAATTGACACAGTTGAGAGCAAATTTACAGTACCCTTTAGCTTTAGTTTCATACTTCTTTAACTCCACAATGTTAATTATACATAACATTAAAGTCAAAACAAATGATTGAATTATATTTTCTTAGTTAATAAATGTCATTTATCTTGTGATTATTAGCACTGCATTTTGATAGGGGAGATTCGTTTATACATTAACACAAGAAATTCACCAGACAACCACTTCAACATTGAACACTGATCAATGACACAAAACCAAACCTGCGATTAACACTGAATATGAATAGCGGAACTGAGTTTTATTTTTCTTTCTTTTCTTCTGCTTAAATGTCGTGGCTTCTTCTGCCCACACCTACCACGATGAGTACAGTTCTTTTTCTCTATTGGCATTCATTTTTGTAATACAAATCTGAATCTACCCGAGTTAATACAGTAAAAAAAAAACTTACAAGGGACAATGAATTGCTCAACCACAGTAGGCTAAATATTAAGCAAGTAATAAGGAAGACAAGACAGCACATAAATCAAGACAGAGTAAGAAGTCAGATAATCGGAGAAGAATATTCCCTGATATGGTTTCATCTTTCCACCGCTATTACCTGGCACATAGTATTGATATGGTGTTCCTGGTGGATAGTAAACTACCGGTGGATATTTCGGCAGGGGTGGTCCATGTGGTATGTCGCAATTATCTGGACATGCTGGCTTTGGTGGTGGTGGACATTCAACTATCGCTGGTGGAAGCGGAGGTGCCGGTGGAGGTGGTGACGGCGACGGTGGTGGGGGGCACTCTACCACAGGTGGCGGTGGAGGTGGCAGGGGTGGACATGGGTTCTCGCACTCGGTGCACATTGTGCATGGGACTAAGTCTTTGGCTACCTCTGAAGTGGCTTGTTGGGTGATAGCTAGAACATTAACACTGAATGCAAAGAAGAGAATGCAGAAGAAAGAAAGCAAAGGCAATGAAGTTGACATGATTTTCAGTTAAGGTTTGAGACTTGGATTTGAGCAAGAGAAGATAGAAGGTGGTGTGAGCTATAAAGTAAAATGTGAGAAAAAAATGGCTTTTACTTGTTTCAATATTATAAGACCGATAACGATGGGATACGCACGTGTATATTGTATTCGTGACCTGACCGAACCTGTTGTCGGTGCTTTATCTTCTACGGCATCATCTCATCATCAAATCTTGCACCAAAAGCATATAAAACAAAACCTCAGATCTGTTTCATGTATATCTTACGAATGGCAGACACTACTAAGTTGCGTGGCACTGAGTTAAGCTACGTGATGCATTAGTCACTGGTAAAGTATTGATAATGCATGAAGTTCAGTTTTTGGTGTGCTTCTTTTTGGTAAATTGTTATTGCACCGTGATAATTTGACACTGTCGAATGTATTTATATCCATCTGACATTGTTATATGGTAAAAGAATTATTTTTTATTTATTTGTTTATGTGTGTTATCTTTTCTTTATTTTTTATTTGGATTTTAAAAATATTTATTAATAAATCATATATCAAAATATAAAAATTATTTAAATATTTTTTTATTTTTTATAATATTAGAATTTTATTTTTTTAAAATAAATGAAACATTAAGAGGTTTTTATTTTCTATATTTATTAAATAAGTTTAAAAATATTTATTACCAAATCACATATCAAAATATAAAAAACAATCTACATTATATATCTTTAATATGAGAATAATATGAACGCATATATATTTTTAAAACATGAACAATATAAATATAAACATACGATATTTCTATTTTTCATATTTATAACATAAATTTAAAAAAAATTTCGAAAAAAACATACCAAAATAAAGAAAAGTACTTAAACGTACGTGTTATATATTTTAAAAGAATTTCATATTAAAATTAATTTTATTTACCCTTATAGAATCACGTATTTTTTTATATAAAGTTATCACTATAATTCTTTTATTAAACTAAAAAAAACTTAAACACATAAAGTTCTTAATTTTTATATTTATTAACTATTAAACTAAGAGAAAACTTGAATACATAAAGTTCCTAATTTTTATATTTATTAACCAAATTTAAAAATAATTATCAAAGAATTATATATTAAAATAGAAAAAACTATTTAGATACGATTGTCACATATTTTTAAAAAAACTTTATAATTACGTGTTTTTTTTCATATTATTGTGTTAAAATAGAAATATTTTAAAAACGATGTCAAAATATATTTTTTATTATTATTTACTAAATTTGGACTTGCATCAAAATAATAAAGAAAGAAAAAATAAACCGGCAAATGGTTGGATGTACACATTTTCGCTTTCTCCTAGTCACGTGAATATATTGAGAGAATGACATACTATTTATTTATTTGTTTGTTATATAAACTATTTTAGCGAGTATCTCCTTATAATTTTACTTCTATTATTATAATATTTTAATTATTTTTTAATTAAAATTAGTCTGTTGTTAAATTTTATTTTTATAATATTTTAATAATATTTTTTTTCATAATATGTTAGAAAATAAGCTAAGGAAATTAATTATATCTAAAACAAAGAAATAGCAATAGAGACATATTCACTTCATACTCAAACAAAGTCAAAAGTAATATTTTGTTGTATGAGTAGAAAGGAAACTTGTATTAGCAAAATTGAAAACTACACTGGTAGGAAAATGACATGATATAATGGTTTAAAAAAAAAAACTGTTATAAATAAAAATGCTATAATAATGTGACGTAAATCTATGTCTGATTTTGATCTTCAATGTAAAGATTTCGTATTTACATCAAACATTGATGTATAAAATGTAAATGTGAAATAAAAAAAGAAAAATAAACAGTGCGAATTTACATCAATCCGTACATAGTCCGAAATAAATTTAAACATCTTTTTGGTTTTGATTTCAAACCAAAACTTAAAAGTACAGAAATTTTCCATTAAACATTATATACAATATATCCTAAATCCTAAATAAAAGCAAATATTAGTTCAATAGAAATTATAACAAAAAAATTAAAAAAAAAATAGTTATACAATTAAATACTTATTCTCGTGTTAGACATAACCAAATGTTTAGATCAAGCAAGAAAGGTGTCTAAAACATCCCTCACGAACTTCTGTATTATATTGGGTAAAGGAACTAAAACAATAACATTTAAATTTCATCAATCTACTGAAAAATCCAATTACATGGATAATTAACCTTATTCTCTCTATTTATAGTTGTGACACACGAAATATGATGTTTAACTAATAATTAACCTTCTTCTCTCTATTCTCTATATTTATCGAAAGATCATATTTAACTTCTTCTCTCTATTCATCGAGAGATCATGTTTAACTTATAATCAAACTCAGATTGATTAGTGAATATAATTTATTAAAAAATTTATAATAATATAATTCTTTTCAACGTTCAAATGTTTCCGAAATATTATATATTTATTTTTTTTAATACTTACTTATTTGTTTCTTTTATTAGTGAATATAATCTATTAAAAAATTTATAATAATATAATTTTTTCCAATATTCAAGAATTTATAATAATACAATTTTTTTCAATGATCAAGTGTTTATATTTATTTCTTTTAGTAATTACTTATTTGTTTCTTTTAGTACTTACTTATGTAAAAAATTTATAATAATACATTTTAGTACTTACTTATTTGTTTCTTTTACTACTTACTTATGTAAAAAATTTATAATAATACAATAAGTAAAAAATTCAAAATAATACAATTCTTTTCAATTTTCAAGTATTTCTGAAATATTATATATTTATTTCTTTTAGTACTTACTTATTTGTTTCTTGATGATAATAAGTAAATGATTCTTACTTATTTGTTTCTTTTACTACTTACTTATGTAAAAAATTTATAATAATACAATAAGTAAAAAATCTAAAATAATACAATTCTTTTTTATGTTTAAGTATTTCTGAAATATTATATATTTATTTTTTTTCGATGTTCAAGTATTTCTGAAATATTATATATTTATTTCTTTTAGTACTTACTTATTTGTTTCTTGATGATAACAAGTAAATAATTGTATAAACTTAAAAAAGTAAATGGTTCTTAAACTTATTTGTTTCTTGATGATAACAAGTAAATAATTGTATAAACTTAAAAAAGTAAATGGTTCTTAAACTTATAGTATAAACTTAAAAATTTTAAAAGGTAGTTAAGTATTCTAAAAACTTATAATATAAACTTAAAAACACTATAAGTTATATGTTTTGGACCGAATGGAGGCCAACCTGCAAAAGACTCTCTAACGCTCAACCGAATGGAGACCAACCTGCAAAAGACTCTTTAACGCTCAAGGATGTTTAAGTATAAAGGAAAAATGTATAACTGCGTAAAGGTGTTTAAGTATGAAGGAAAAAAAGTGTTTAAGTATGAAGGAAAAAAAGATAGCTGCGTAAGAATCTGTGTAAGTATGAATTGTATTTATAGGACCGAAAATTGTCTGATGACATGATATTTAATCATAATTGTTCCATGATGGGGGTAGGTACATTATATAAGTTATTTTCTGAAGTAAAGACCGTCGGATTTGATTCAATTTTCTGAAAACAAGACTTGATCAATTTTCTGAGAACAAGATCAATTTTCTGAGAACAAGACTTTAATTTCTCGAAAGGATTGTAGGATTCATTCAATTTTTCTTTCATATTGTATCTTTATCTTTTGATTCAATTTGTAAAAGTTGATACTTCTTCACGATACTGGACAAAAATAAAAAGAATATGCACATATGTCTTGGTTGCTTCGATCTTACGCTGTCGTCAAAATATTGTCTTAACCATTTAGGAACCTCAGGAAAATGACAGTTGTAGTATACAGTTTTAAGATCTATTTTTAACAATAAGATGAGCAAACTGTGACGTGCGTAGAATCTTCCACATCTCGTAAGAGGAGGTAAAGATACAATGTCCCAGAGTCAGCTAGCAAGCCTTCCTTAGGCGCAGCAAGAATTGTAAGTATCGAAAAACTAATCTGCCAGCAACCCATGATAAAGATCAATAACAAGATCTTCTTTCTCAATATTGAAAATGTCATAATTTCTAAGATCAGGGGAGCGTCACGTTTAATCACGTTAGTGCGCTTCTTCGCATTCTGTTTTTAATCCTGTAATTCCACTCCTCAATTTTTTTACACTTGTTTAACAACTAATTTATTACTTTTTATTAAAAAGTATACCTTATATTTTAATTAAATATTTTATTATTAAAACAGTCGTAAGTTTTTTTTTTTTTTAATAAAGTGGTGACAATTTTTTTTTTTTCAAAATGAAAATTATGTACACACTTAACTTCTCTTATTTCAGTATGATTAAAAGTATACATTGATTTACGACGATTCTCAGAAGTCCTCACCGCGAAGAGCCCTCAGAACTCTCGAATGAGGTGCATCAGGGTCACCACGCATGACCCGTTGCCGCCACATCTCCGCCGCCCACAGCAGCGTCTCCTCCGCTGTCAACATCTGTTCCGGCAGCCACCCAATCACATCGATGCCTCGTCCGGAATCAGCAGTCTTATGAGAGGCTCGAGATACCGGCTTCCGTGAATCCACGAACTCTATCTCCGATAAGGGAGATGCTTTATTGTGCTTATAGTAATCTTTATTGTCTTCTTTTCCTTTGTTTTCATCCTCCGGCCATGGACTTCCATCAAGCCCAGCACAACTCACCTCTTCAATACCTTTCGAACTATGCTCCCGTTTCTGCTGAATGATTGGGTCCAATCGCTGGTTCACCCCCTCGCTCTTCAGTTTGGGGAAAGGTTCACATGGAGATTTTGGAGACTTCAACGTCTCGTGTGCTTTGCTTGCTCTGCGTTCTGTTTCAGCAATCTCGGCATCCTTAGCTTTATCATTTGTACTAATACCCTGCAATACTCATAGACCAAAAGTTGGCGTCCATTTTAAACATCATTTACATGAAAATTTGAAAGCCTGAGAGAGAGAGGATGAATGTTATCACTTACTTGGGGTTGTCCCCTGTGAACTCTAGGACCAGCTTCTTGTTCCCCGGAATGAATTTCAGGGTCTGCAGTTCGGCTTCGAGTGCCGGAGCAAAATCCACGTTTTAGAGTAAAACGAGTAGTCGAAGATAATGCACAAGAAGCTCTTCTTGTTGCTTCTACCAGTCTTGACTGCATCTTAACGTTGTTACTTTGTTTCTATGTCTGGTCTTTGTTTTTGGGGTTAAAACTGTTTGGGACACCTTGACATCAACTTAAGATTTAATGGGATTGGATTACACCATAGATAGAACTAAAAAAGAGAAAAAAGAATATGAGGGACGTTCTCGAAATCCTGCGACACGTGTTTCGATTTTGACGTGATAATGTTTAGCTGTTGCCACGTGGACTTTGTGTATTGGAAAGATAATTAAGGTCTACTCTAGAAGGAAGCACATTTTTCTGGAATGCTCCATTTTTTTTTTCGGTAAATAAGCATATACTCAGTAAATTAACATTTTACAAATCGGTTGAAAACTGATGTTGGAGGGACTAATTTCTATAAGCTGTGGCTGTTTATTGGGCTATCTAACAGTTTTGTGCCAGCCCAAGAGCTGAACAGTAAACAGACTGAATGAAAAAGTTAACGTTTTGTTTACTGCTGGGTTGCTATACTGTTCTACTATTTATTAAGCATGGAGAGAAAACAAAAATGCCAAAGTGCCACCAAGCAGATTTAACTGATACTTTTATCTAATTCTCAATCTTTTCAGATTCATCGAAGTTTATATCTATTTATATATTACAAATTAATTGTATTTCACCAAATCCTAAACCCTAAATATGAAACTAAAAATTTACAGTTAATCTAATAATAAGTGATACAATTAATTGAATTAAAATAAATTTAAATAATTCTATATTATCTTAAGATATAAATTTTAAGTTTATTTTAATCTTACAAAATCAATTTATAAAAAAATTACATTAAATTATATATTATAAACTAATTTTATCTCTAATCAATATAAAACTCTAACTCATATAAAATATATAAAATATCAAAATTTGGAGAAATTTGGAGGAATATTAGATTAATAGTTTAGATCATTTTAAAATTTAATATCGATATAATCTAATATTTTTTTGTTAAATTATTAGTAATGATAATGTTCATAGGAAAAACAAACAATTTGGAAAAGTGAAACTTGTATATAGTCTTGAAAATGGAGTATAAAGTGTCTATGATTTTTATATATTTGTTGGCTTTTTGAGAAAACAAATTCTAATTCTTATTTATAAGGTACCATTTATCGATATTTTATAAGAAGTTTAAACCAAACTAAATACAAATTGAAGATACTTTTATCCGTATTTTATACTTCACCCTCTTCTAAGACAGAACAATTATGCATTCTTCCCATGAACCATAATTACTACTAATTTACACAAAAAGTAACAATAACCTCAACCAGCTATGTATAATACTCCTCTAAATCTGTCCCATATATATCAGCTGAAATAGATAACCAAAATATAGTTTCAGGTATATGAAAGTCGTGTTCCCATTATCAAATCTAACTTTCTTTGAATCCTAATTGTACAAATTCTTAAAATATTTAAATATATTAAATTTAAATCATAAAAGAATTCCTAGCAACGTCAATAATCTTAATTAACATCCGACAATGTCTCAGATTTAATCTCTAACCAAAGTTAAGCTAAGAAAAAAAAATACAAATAGATAAAAAAACGTGAATTTGAGAATATAACAAAATTTAAATTCTTATTTTAAGTTGAATTAAATTTTTTATTTTAAGTAATTTAATTATTCTAATAAAAGTTAGAATTTTAATATTGTTTGAAATTTCTTAAGTTATAGAAATTTTTAAATTCTCAATAAGATTAATTATTTTCTTAAAAATTCGTATTAAAAAAAGTGTGTGAAGCACGCATATCAGTTATGAAATATTTCATAAAACTAAAAGAATTAAAATCCAAAATAACTAAATAATCTATAAATTTTAAAACAATCTAAAGTTGACTCAATAAATATTATTCTTCCAAAAGAATTATCACACCCCCATCGTTTTCCTTTAAAGTTGAAGTCTATAAGCTAAAAACATATCAGACTCAAGCAACTAGAACTGTTCATGAATAACACACTGCAACCACCACGACGAATTTGATCACAACTTTTTTTTGGTTAAAATATATAAATTGTTCCTACCTCCCATTAATTTAAATTTAAGAAACTAAATATTTTTTATAAAATTAATTTTAGTTCATAAAACATAATTAAGACATATACGTTTAAATTATTTTATCTTCAAATGGTAAAATAAAACGCATTCTACATCAGTGAAACAAGAAACTGAATGACAGATTTTTCTTATATCTTATAAACAAATTTGCACTGATTCTTTTTGTATTACTTTTTTATTTATTTTATTTTACACATATATCTTATATGAATTAGAATAAAACATTGTAATGTATGTATCTACACATATATCTTATATGAATTAGAATAAAACAGTGTAATGTATGTATCTACACATAGACTTGAGGAAACCTCTTACGTTCAAAGAGAATTTAGCCTACTAATTGGAAGAGGTGGTCCCATCAAAAGTATAATCCAGATGGACCAACCATATTCTCGATAAAATGTGATCCAATTGAATAAAGAAACTAAAACTTTCCCTTGTTTAAAATAAAACATATATTTATTTCAAGCATCGAATTTAAACTCATTTATTACTTATTTAATATCACAAAAATACTATTTATTAAAAGGTCTCAAGTACACTCTAACCCCTATGTTGAATTCTAATCATTCTTCTCTTACAGAAAATTTTCTCACTCAACCCAAACATGGAAATTTCTTTGCAATAACTAGCTAACTGTTGTTCATCATAACTTGAGAAATACCCATTTCGGCATCATCAATTATACCAGTAAAAATTTCGGTAAGTTCATAAAACATATACAAAATTAAATATTGAATCAAGATTATAAATTTTCTTAACTAGAAATGTTAAATGATTTATTTAAAATAAAAAGATGGAATTTGAGAATAAAAAAATCCATGACCAAAATTGTATTTGAGAAGGAAAAGAAACGGAAACCCTTTCCCTAAGAGAAATAGCGCGTTCACGTCCTGATCGATGTGGTACATGGGGTGGGCGGTGTGAATCCAACAAAGAACGGAAAACTAAACAAAGCATCCAAAGTTATGTGTTTTTTACCATCTCCGACAGCTATCTATTCTTCCAAACCCTTTTGCTTGACCTTTCATAACGGAACTCAAATGCGAACTATTATTTTCTACTTTTCTTTCTCATCTCAACACAAATCTTTGATCCCAACATTAGATATTAATCCGAAAGTTGAATCCAGAGAGAGACAAGGGGCCTATGTTTCTTAAATTACACGATACAAATCACATGAATTGCGGTTTGGGTTCGACTCCAAGTGGAACAACAACCATGAACCCACTTCCAACTGTAAAAGCTAATCCTGTCTTCGACTTGTGAACCTCTGGCCCCTCCTCCCAACACCTTCAGAAAGATGAAGTGCAAGACCAAATAAACATTTCTAAAACCTATCTCCACTAATTATTACTAGTAGTACTCGAGAGAGAATAATTATGGCTCAAAGCGCTGGACCTTTGACACTAGTTCAGTATCTTGCTTCTCAGAGCTCAAGCTAGAAGCAATCCTCATGTTTTTAATGACTCAATCACTGCGTATCTTTTGTTGGGGTGCTTTCATGCTAGCAGTTTTATCTTTGGTCCATAAATCTCGCTATATATGGGCACAACGTCTCCCACAACCTTAGAACGAAGAAAAATATATAACATCTTTCAGTGTAAGACTAAGAGGAGACTGGTTAGAAAGGGCATTTTAATGTTCTGGAGAAGCAATTTTAAATCCTAACTAAAAAAATCCCCATAAAGAGTCTTAAACCCTACCTACAAAACCCTATGGACAGTCCTTAAACCCTACCTGGAGACCCTGTAGCCGAACAAATATATAGTTTGCTCACGTGGAATTATTTAACTAATTAAATCCTGACCTTGGAATATATGAATGATCCTGCTATCATCTCGGGACAAAAACGTGGCCACCACTGTGTCCAACAATGCAACTAGATGGAAGTATAAAAGCAGCCAATGGCATGCATAGTTGACCTTAGATTTGAAATCTTATCTATTTATCAAAAGGTCTTCCTGCTTCATCATTTGTGTCCATGGTGGGCTTTTCTTCCCTCCTTGGAACTGAAAAGGGTAATAGGGTAGCTTGCCCTGTGGGCCATGTGCTAGGATTTTGCAATCTTGATGATGCATGTGCTCCATAAAATAATTCCATTTTGTGTTTGATCCCAACATCACGCACCAGTACTGTTTTGGACACATCCAGAAATAAGTAACCCTCCAAAAAATCGTTTACGCTGTTGTTCATACTCTTTCATTGATGTGAATCATTTGATCTGTCTAATTTAATAAACTTAAATGCAAGTTCATTAGTTGCCACATGTTTAAATTTGCAAAAATAATAAGTCAGATTTTCAGGGAGAACAGTTTAAATTAAGCGCATACATATGCCTACAAATTAGTTTAATTGATTATGGTATATAAATGGTTGAAGAAACACTGAGAGATTCTTTCGCATAACATTATGAAATAACATGTTACTACGTTCCTATAATCATCACAAAGTACCAAAACACCATAATGCGATGGAAGAATGAGAGACGGTACAAAAGTAAAAAATAATGATAATGAAAAGAAATTTTACTTTGTGGGGATGCCTGGGTTAAGCTTTAATGTTATTCAGGTAAGTTATTTTATATATGTTAAAACTTTGTAGTTAATTTTACGATAATGACTTTTATAATATAACAACAATTATTTACACGTATATACATTTGATTGAGTTTACAGATATATATTGTTGTTATTTGCTTCTTCTAGTGTCATTCAAACAACGTTAGGTTGAGGTTACGTGAATTATTATTTGATTAATGATTTAAAGAAAATATTGGCCACGGTTATAGTTATAAATTGACGTTGAAAGTGATTGACTATAGAGTATTAATCGTGAGGAAATGAGGGCAGAAAGAGATCTGTCAGACTCAAACGCATACATTATTGGGTTTGGGTTGAGTCTTTTAGAGAGAAGACAAGCCGTGATTAACAACGAAGATTGTGTGAAAATTGTCGAAAAGTAAAATGCAAAAGAGAAAGACTGAACTGGGAAAAAAAAAGAGTGGGCCATTTGCTGTACTTGGTGCTGCACTACGTATTCCATTGCCTGTGCAAAGCATAGTGATACCACACATCCGAGGAAAACTTTTTGTACAGACACCAGAGAATACAAGGTTTATATACTGCACTGCCCAAGTCTGCATACAATGTTTTATAATAAACATATGAAAAAGTTGAATTATGATATAAGATAGATATAAAAAATACATTTAAGTTTTCTTATTAATTGTAAAATATTTATTAACTTTTACAGTGCATTCAAATTAGCATAATATTAATCTTTGCTTGTCTATGTAATAAAAATAACCATAATTGTACTACATAAATTTCATTGTCATGAAGCTATTAGAAAGCTAGGTATCTATCACTCAATTCTCTGTGGTTTGGTCTAAGAGAATCCAAAAGATGGAGGGAAGCCAAGATTTGACACCATTACAGAGTGGTGGGGGACTGAACCAAGTAGCTGGCTTCTTGAAATGCATCTGAATTCTGAAATTCTCTTGCTAAAGTAGCTAAGTACATACAAGTAACAGAAACTGCACATGGACTTATACGAGCGCTGTCTTGTGAAATGATTCAAATTAAGGGGTGATGAGAATGGGGCCCTTTCCATAAATAATTTTGGGTATTTGGTTGTTTGAAAAGGTGCTGCAAAAGTGCAAAACTAAGTAGAGTTGTTGTCACGAAGAAGTAGATGGTTGAAGCGTTTCTCACAGAACTCGTTAAGATTGTTCAAGGGTCAATCTAAGCAGGGTTATGGGAGACACTGTGATCAAGCGATGAAACCCAATTGAGGAGTGAAGAATGCGAACAAAGAACACGCGCGTTCTAGTGGCCGACATCAATCTCGTCTTCTTTTGGATATACATAAGACTCGAACACGTGTCGAGGTACCATTTCGCCAAGTACAATAAATCCTACTTTACCTCCTATTTACTATTAAAAATAAATATTAATGATTTCAGCTGAGAGTTAAAATCAATCTTTTAAAATAGTAAAAACTTAAATTAAGTTGTTAATCTGCTCCACCTGAATTTTAAAAACAAATTCTTAATCATGCCTGAAAAATGTCACTATTTGTTAATTCTATATTGTTACCTCGCGTCATGAGAGATTCCTGTCGTGTTAACTGACTAAACGTTTTTAGAAGCAAATTCAGTAAAATGATCAAACAGATAGAATAATTATTTTAACTACCATATATAGCCAACTTAGTTGAGGGGTGGGCATATAGATTCACAGTTTGTGTAATTTTGGAAAATGATCGTTTCATAATTACTTTGCGTTTTTAAAAAACAACTTAGCAACCTTTTTCTTAAAATTATGATTGGATTTCAAATTGATTTGAAGAACAGACATCATGTTAACTATGATTAAAAAAATAAAAACAGGAGAGACGCAAAGAGAAAGAAACTCCGAACAAAAAAGAAAAAATTATTACATTCTATATTTTTAAAAAGAGTAAAAAAGTATAAATACATGAAAAGAAAAAGAATAAAAATCAGCCACGACAAAAGAATAAAATAAAACAAAAACAAACCGATTAGACATAAGTTGTGTATAGACTATGAATACAAGAGACCTCAGTAGATAATAGAGTCTACCTGTCTCTGTAATCGTCGTCTATACTTTTAGTAACAATTTTTTAATAATAAAATATTGTATTTAGATTATAATAATAGATGCAAATACAATTTTGAAATAAGATATTGTATGAATAATTATATATTATTTCGTTGGTTTCTCATAGTTTAGATAAGGATTTTCTTAAAAAAAAGTGTAGATGCGTTAAATTCCTAGAGTTTTCGAGTTAAATTGGCGGATTCCGGACATAAAATGGCCATGTTATAGATAGAAGAAAAATAATATAAGTGACAAATTTAAAAAAAGTTCCTTTAATTTAGTAAGTTTTAGTTTGACAAATTTTATCTTAACAAATGAAAGAAAGAAATAAATAAATTTAAGACCGATAGATTTTGTATGCTTTTATATTATTATTTAGGCTTGCTTAGGAATGTGTAGAGGTAGGGTTTGGAAAACATGTCACTCAATCAAATAAGAAAAATCTTATATTGGATTTCGTATTTGTTTTGTCGGACTTTATCTAAACAATCGATGATTGAATTTGATTAAGTTGGGACAATTGACTAAAGAATTTTAAACTTTTTTCACTAAAACTTTGTAATTTCAAGCATTTTTTTATAGATTTTTTAGAATAACTTATTAAAAATATACTATATATTGGTTAATATTTGAATAATTGAATAGTTAAATATTTGAAACATATATATTTTAGTTATTAAAATAATAAAATAAATTGAATAATATTTTTATTATATAAATTTAATATTATTTAATTATTTAATAAATTTTTGTTCCGGTGGAGTTAAGTAATCACTCAATAGAAAAATCAATTTGTTGAAATTGGTTCAATTTAAAAGAAAAGAAAAAGAAAATTAATTAACATAAAAAAAATTTAAATTTATTTTGGCTGGATTAGATGCAAAACCTTAAACAGAAAAACACTTACTCAACCCTTTTTAATTTTAATCATTTAAATATAACTCTATTTATAATTTATTTCAACAAATTAACATTCCCATCGAATGGACACTCTTTATATATTCACTTACTAAAAAAATAAATTTTACTGTCTAAGTAACACTGACTCATAATTTAATGCATAGTTTCTATTAAAAAGTTGAAAGAAAAGTTGTAAATAAAATCATAATATTAATAAATTACTTTTTAAATTTAAAAATACCCTCTTTAAAAGTGTTTGCAGACTCTGTATATAAATATTAAGCCAAATTTGTTTAACAGTTATAATTAGCGAGGATAGAAATCGGACTGTATAAGTACTGCCAATTAAACTGTTTTGGTCTAAACTTATTTATTAAATGAGTTGGGTTAGTAATTTTAAAGTTTTTGAAATTATCATTTTAAGCTATTAAGATATTAATTAAAGTTAAAATATGAATAGCAATTTTGAATAAGCAAGAGGGTGAAACTTAGAGGGGAGGCAAAGGTATAGGTATCTAAGCTAAATCCTTATCCTGGTTTCCCATTTTCACGCCCTATGAATGAGCCAAAAAATCCATCACATCACAAGAGGGTTTGTCTCATAGCTACACATACACAACACAAACCTATGCAATACGACGAAGAAGGATGTTTGCTTTGCATACATCTAGTCACACCATACGTCCACCATCTTTCTGGACTTCAAGGGAAGATATATATCATCACATACATTGAATTCAACCCTGTCCAATTCATGTATATACATGTTGTATGAAGTGCTTTATCAATTAACCACAACTATTCAGAGAAACGTGGGTTTACCACGCAGCAGATAGAAGCAATATTTAGGCACTGCAGAGCCACGCCTAGTGATGTAATGGGAGTACACTGCGTCCACCTTTGAACTGAATCAATGCATGATTAAAGCAAATTGGACATACAAAAACCAAGTGACTAAAACTACATAGGTTTTTCCATTAACATGTAAGGGGACCCTTTTTCAACCACATCTGAGAACACATACGGCTTATGATTTCACCAAACATGACCATCATATTTGGCATCTCACGTCTACGTCTCTGCAGCATTTATCAAAAGGAATTGAAGTAGATTTAACAACGGCAACTCCAGAATCCAGACAAGTGGATGAAAATATTATGTATTGAGGAAAATGACAAAAGAGTTGTGGGTACATGGAATGGAGTTTGAAGATAAGCGTGTATATCGTGCTAGCAACTTTTTTTTTTTAACTTTCACAAGTTCAATGGCCTTTGTCCTGTTGTACTGTATTGCAGGATCGCTCTCCGGGTCCCTTCTTATTCATACATGAATCTTATCACAAACTAAAAAACATTAACTGCATATTCAAGCCTTTTGTCACATGTCGTTTTGATAGGCATTCTTGTACGTATATTTTTTTGTTTGCTCTCGTTGTTATAATAATAATTAGTAAGCGCGAAACAAGAACAAGTACATATAATGCAAGTTTAATTCAACCTGTTTGTAAACTTATTATGTCAAGAATCTTACATTATGTTGCCACATATTATTCATTTGGGAGATACCAAGTTTACTAACTAATGCATCTGATATAAATTAACTTTATGCTATTTTTCTTTGATTTTAATTTATCAAACACATTACTTTCAAAACTATATTACTTTTGCTTTTTAAAAAAGACTTAAAATTTCTATAATAGTTTTTATTAAAAGACTTACTATGTACTGCTAGAGGTTAAAGCAACAGGTTAGTCAACTTACCAGGTGGATAGTGAATTTTAGAAGTGACATAATTAACATGAAATGGTATTTAAATTTTTGTAAGGTTCTAGATTGGTTGGAACAGGATTGGCTAGGAACAGGCCACGAAAGAAGATAATCACAGTAAATGTGAGGGAATGATGAATCAATTGTGGCGCAGTTAAAGAGTGTGTGTGTGTGTGGGTATATAGGGCAGCACAGATAAGAAGAGTTTGCATGCATTGACAGAGAAAAGAAACATGTCTGATAATCACAAGACTCAGAGTTCGGCACCCAAACTGTTTGGTTTCCCACTAACAGAGCAAGAGGAATTTGCAGAAAGGAAATACGATGTTGGAGAGGACAGAAAATTCAGATGCCACTACTGCAAGCGAGTTTTCGGAAACTCCCAGGCCTTAGGGGGGCACCAAAACGCTCACAAGAAAGAGCGTCAGAGAGCCAGGCGATTCCAAATCCACAACCACAGACGCTCCTCCATGCCAGCATCATCTGTTTCTGTTGCGCCTCTTACCTTTCTCACCTCCCATGCACTGATACGATCAGTGCCACTTTCTGTTAGATTGCCACCCATTTACCTTCCATCTCCTTCTACCACCGCAAAGCACTTCCCCTCTCGCCCCGTTTTCGTTCCTTCCTCCACCCACCCCACTTCTATTACTACTCCATGTTTTCCTTTTCAGCTTCGTGCCCCACCCACTGTACTGCAATCTGCTTCTTCTACTGTCTTTAATTTTTCTGCAGATAGGGAAGTTGATGTCCATCTCAAATTGTAGCTCTGTCAGATCATATTGCAGGTTAATTATATATATTATTACTGCTACTTTTAGCTTCCTGTTTCACCATCTTTGCTCCAGATCTCATATTTTTTTAATCCTCCTCTCCTTAAGATTATGAACTTGTTTTACTAATTACGAGACGCCCTATTGGTAAATCCACCCACTCGTTATATTTCATTTTATTACATCCCATAAATCAGATCAGAAAAAGCTAGCAATGCTCGCATTATTGTCTGTAGAATCTTATGCTCATTTGGAATCAGGGATATAGAAATTGTTCATTAACCGTAATTAATTTCAGCAGCAAGTTATAATTTTTTTAGTTCACAATGTCACTACATATGTAACTGATGTTGCATTCATCTTTAATTCCTGCATCGCAATATGAAAAATCATGATAAAATTGCCACTAAATCTTAGCTAAAACAAAAGTGGTAAAGAATGTAAATGATGACAATACAGTATTAAATATGTCATAGCCTGCATATTTAGTCAGTTGTGAATTAGACTAATTTTAAAACAAGGAATTGATGTAATCTTTTTTTTTTTCAATTGAAATAGTACAATGGATTATTTCCACGCACCTACTAAATAGAAATACTTCTTGTCTCTCTATATATCTTTCTTCTTCTTCTAATAACACTCTACTAACTATGTTAATTACATACTCTTATGTATTGATCTGGCTAAAAATTAATTATTTCTTATACCAAAAGACAGTCTTGTTATAAAAACTGTTTATATAGTGGCCCGGTATTTTTTTGGGCCTAACAGCACAATATCTTTGTGCGGGCCATATCTAAAGGGAGGCCCAAGTAATGAAGAAGACAAACATTTGGTTTGTTTGAACTCCACAAACACTCCCAGTGGCAAACGTATCCAACCCATCTGCACATCCTGCGCGTAACCACAGATGTTTTGTATTATATCATAACACGATCCAGAAGTGTTTACGGAAAACTTTGGTATTATTCACTATCTGTTAGGTCTTACACGTTGAAGTCATAGGAAATAACACATACCAAACGTTAAAATAACACAAGTAGCCAGCTGGACACTAGGTTTATCCAATTCCTGTTGTAAATTATATCAACTCTAGGTTAGGGTAGAATGTACTGTAGCAGTTTTTATCAGAATCATTACTGTGCCTAGAGTCACATTGAGTAGTGATGAGTGATCACATCTTTCTCAAAATAATGATACCATTGGGATTCGAGGACCACGTCAAATCTAGTGGACACCGGAAATGACGTCGTATCGTATGCAAAACGAATCCTCACACATGGTAACACCACCAAAATGGACAAAGTCATTGGTTTTACTGCAACCAAGGTATCCACACTGCACCACTCCTGAGTGCTCATCTTTTCTCTCTCTCTAAATTTGAATAAACCAAAAAAACGTTTTAAAAAGAGACACTTCATTGTTTGTTTAATCACGTCAAGTACGTCCCAGATTCCAATTCCAAGCGCGCACAAAGGCCCTTTTCAAAGATCAGAACATTGCTCATTTCTCGTCACACCAACACGTTAGGCCCTTTTCAAAGATCAGAACATTGCTCATTTCTCGCCACACCAACACGATTTCTGTGCTTCATTATATCCTCTTCCCAATATACCCTTTCTCGAAACTTCCAAACCCTAATAAAAATTCCTGCGCTCCCTTCCCTCCTCCCGCCGCAGGACATGGAGAGTTACGGGTCGGGTCACCGGCCTTACGGTGGTGACCGGAGGATGGAGGTGGTGAGCGGCAAAAGCCACGGTTGGAGTAGTAGTAGGTCGCCGGAGTCTACTCAGGGGAGTGAAAAGCCTTGGAGATTCGGCGATCCAGAAGCAAAGAGGAAGAAAAGGATAGCGAAATACAAGGTTTACGGCGTGGAAGGGAAGGTTAAGGCTACGCTCAAAAAAGGACTTCGATGGATCAAGAAAAAGTGCTCTCAGATCGCCCATGGATACTAATACAGAAGCTTGCTGCCACGTCAAGTGCCGACGTGGCAATGTCTGAAGGTTGCATTCCCCACCTCTCACCATCACATGCAAAGGTTCTTCCCGTCAATTCTTTGTTCTTCTCAAAGTAGGAATCTCTTATGCATTGATAGAGAATTATCTTGTTGCTTGAATGGGGGTGCTGGTGGAATTAGAGCCATTAACAGCGATATTTTCCTAATCCCAATTTTGATGTAAAAGGTGTTTGTTCTGTGTTATAAAATGCCATTACTTGTGAGAAATATTCCAAAAATACGAATTCGTTGTTCCTGCATAATGCGAAAGATGCATATGAAGCTGAAGTGTACTGCCATTTTATTTGGTTTGAGGTAGAGAGAAACTCACTGATATCTTTTGTTATTTCATTGGAAATGAAAAGTGAAAGAGGGAGAAAGAAACTGATGCCAAAGTAACTTTTGAAAAGGTCATGATAAACTAACTCTCCACCTAAAGTATCCTTATTTAGACACTTTTTCAGTCTTCCATTTAACTAAATAAAATAATGTATGTAGTGTCAGTATAAAGAGGTTATATATATATATATACTAGTATCAAATTACTTTTAAAATTATATTAGTATCAACTTTTAATTAGTTTATAAAAAATATTATATTAAGAGAGGATATAAATTAAATGAAAACTTTGCACTGAAAGTAAGAGAAAGGAAAGTAGTTTCTTTTTTAGTTTTAATTATTCTGAATGTAAAATAATTTTATATAACATAAAAATATAAAATGTTATAGTTAGGAGATGCTAAACCTTCTTCATTAAAAATTGTATTTTCTCCTTGATTGCTGATTTTATCCATTATTATCTCAATTGTTCTTTAGTAAAGTTACACTTATTTACATTATTTTTTAAAAGGTATCCTTAAAATGCTTTATTTAATTTTTATTCTTTTCTTGTTAACACAAAAAAAAATACTTATTTAAATTAAAGTTATGTAATTATTTCACATCTCTTTCATTAATTAACTTTTAATAATAAATAAGTTTATTTAATTATGAAATATTAGTGAAAATATTTAAATTATACCTGATTTTTTATTGGAAATAGTCTTGTATTTTCTTTAATGAACATGACTAAGAGACAACTAAATATGTCCAAATAATATCTATTATACATAATTTACTAATCTACGTTAAGACTATTTAGATATATCAAAATATGACTTGTCAGTATATACAACATTTCAAGTCTTGACTAATAAGATTAAATATATTAAAATAAGACTTATCCATACATAATTTTTTAATTTTGAGTAATAAAAGTATTTAAAGATATATAATAAGACTTACCCGTTCATAAGCTTTCACTCTTTTTCATAATCTTACAGTCTTGAGCGATATCTTTTTTATAATCTTACAGTCTTTAGCAATAAAATTATATAGTGATAGACTTGTTAATACAGGACTATGTCTCTTGTATATATCTTGTTATGGTTCATATAAAATCAGGTCTTATCTATCATTGGTTGTTATTATATTTCTATAATATTACATTAATTACATGATATAAAGTTATTTTAGAATTGTTTATCATATTATCAATCATTATCACATCAATCCAGTATCAATTATGTTTTAGGTACTTATATTTTTTTTTTGTTAAGTTAATTGTAATACATCATGTCAGTCTATTCAAATCCAATTAATGTTGTTTTTTTGCCAATTTTTCTACTGTCTCCTTAGAATAAGGTCAATTAAACCTCCCACATGTGTGTTTTGCTAAGTGTGACAATGTTAAATAAGACCACAACATGAATCAATAAGCAACACAACAGATATTTATGTTGTCATGTGACATTGTGATCATTTGTGACATAAAAGTTGTGGTGTGGTCATTGGCCTTGTAGAATGTTAAGACAAGATGTGGCATTATAGCCAAAGTTGGGTGTGAAGGTTATAATATACTGTTATGATCTATGTAAGGTGAGAAAGTCGCAATATGGTGTTATGAATAATATAGGGAATAAAGGCGACAATATGACGGTATTGTTGTTCTAGGGCATGCAGACTACAATTTGGCTTTGTGACCATAATTGGGCTTAATATACTTAAATAGGTTTTGTGATTATTGATGGGCTCAATATTCTCAAATGGGCATGGTCTTTAATGAGTCTTAATGTAATGAAATGTCTTTTATGACTTCAATTTGGTAGATGAGTGTCATTTCATATGAAAATGTTTAACTATTGAAGTTGAAAAAAAATAATAATACTTGAACATTATAGCAAAAGAAGAATTAAAAGACACAAAAAAAAAGAGTGTATGCAAATAACACCATTTTATAAAAGAGTTTTATCATTTTTATTAACTATTTTAAATAAATAATTGACTTTGGTGAACATTGTTGGTGTATTTTGGTGAAATAGATTTGTTGATTTAGGATTTATTGGAAATTTATATGTGAATAGTAAATTGGAGTTGGTTGCAATGGTTGGTGGTAACAATATAAAACTTATAACATCTAAGTCACAAGACATGTATAATAACAACTTATGAAAAAAAAAAATCATTGTAGTACTTTTTTAGAGTTTTTATGTGTTTATATTTCACAACGTATCTTACTCATTCTATTTGGTTCAAGTTTTCATGTGAGTTTTTTTTTCTTGTGGGGTTTTCATCGTTGCTAAGCAAAGCCTCCTCTGACTCGTCGAAACCTTCCATTGTTTGTGTTGCCACGAAGCCACGTCTCCACGAGCTTTCATCTGTTCACATCATTGCAAGTAATTTTTTCTCCATGATGTTAGATTTGATTACTAAGCTGTGTGAACTAATGCACTGATTGCTATTATCATTGCTATTAGTTTTTATAAGGAACATAACTGTGGCGTTGCACTTATATTTTGGGCCGTATCATGAGTCTGATTCTTTTTGTGATAGTTTGGATCCATTTTTGGTGCATTCTAAGAGTAAAAAAAAAAAGGTGTTGGGCTTTATCTTTTTGTTTTGTTTCTTTGTTCATTTCTAGAAATAAAATACTGGGTCATATATTTAGGATAAAAAAAATAATAATAGTTATTTTTATGAATAGGCATATTATTTTAGTTGGTAAACATAAGTATGGTGGCATGTATTATCTTTTTAAATAAAATTTTTGGTATAGATTATTTTAGTATAATTGTGTAGTTTTCGTTACTCTTATATTAAAAGAGTCATTTTGATATTTAGATATATGTATATGATCACATATTATCTCATATCTAATGTTTATTTTTTATATAATAAGAAAATAATTTTATATATTTAAAATAATTTTATATATTTAAATAAATTTTATATACTTATATGATCACATATGTCATCTCCTATTTAATATTTTTAAATTATGGAAATGAATATAACTATTTGAATATATGTATGATTGTATGCATCATTGGATTTTTGAGCTGAGTTACTCAATATTTTGATATTTTATAAATTATTTTTTTTAAATAAAATTCATACAATCAATTATATTATTAATGAGTAATTTACACTATTTTTATATATTATATAGTTTGTAAGAGTATTAAGTACAATCATTCGTATTATCTTATACTTGATGAGCGAAATTATAAAATAAACGAATCTAAAAAATGTTTACATTTTAAAATTAAAAAACATTAATACATGTAACAAAATCTTTGTACAAAAAATTATATAAACTTTAATTTTCTATTGTAAACAAAAATATGTAAGAATAAAGACCATCTTTATCGGGTCGAAATAAAATATTTCAAAAATGTTTTATTTGTTATCATGTAATATATATTTTATGAAAATTACATTTATTTTGTATATTTAATTAAAATTAGTCGTCTTAGGATAAACACGTCTCTCAAATTTAGATTTAGTTTATAAATTATTTTATTTTAAATTTTTTTATAAATTATAATAACGATTCTTCAAAACTTTTTAACTTAGAGACATCCAGATCTCTTATGAGTCCAGCTTCGATATAGTGAACGTCTCCCCGTATATTGTAAATTCCTCATTTTTCACTCTACTTACTAGCATGTTGGTGTGCGACGGTAAAGTGTATCACAAACTGTTGCCACATCTAAGAAAAAGTTGTACTAGGTTAATAAACTTTTGTGTGTGTGTTTATATATTTATAATTTGTGTAATATGGATAGTTAAATTATTGCTTTTAATTAACATTTAAGGAAGATTGAAATTTAGAATTAATATTTTAGTCAAAATTTAAATTTAGATTGTAATTCAAGATTTAAATTCAATGGTGGATTTATGAGTTTAAGATAAATGAAATAATAGACTTACATCAAATTAAATGGTACATTATTCATATAACATTACTAATATTTTTTTTTTTTTTAGGTCTGGAACAATAGATGATTGCTCTACTAAGTTAAGAACTAACTTATAAACTATTCAACTTTCTATATTAGAGACATCTAGATCAGGTCTTTAACTGATGTAAATACTCATAAATAACTTATATAAAATATAATTTTTATAATAATACCTAAATCATTTTATATATTATATGTAACTAATTCCTATTCTAAAGTTACATTTTTTTTTCTAATGCGTTACATTTGTTTATATATTTTATTTTTTCTTAGAATGGTATTCTTTTCAAGATTACTTACATAATTTAACTTTAAATTGTTGTCACAAACGTGTTTAGAAAGTCATTAAAAATATGAAAGCAACAAAATTTGAAATTTTATAAATAAAAGATATTTTTTAAAATTGGTCGAAATTAAAATGAAGTTAATTGTTTAATAATTTATGAGCTTGAAATTTTATAATTTTTATTAGAAATAATTATTTGGTATAATAATGATAAGATATGTGCAATGTCGTTGAATGATTAAAATGTCATCTCCCATTTTTTCTTACTCGCAAACCTAAATGAATAAAAAGTTTATTTAAATGGCATTTAGAAAATATTGTAAGATGAAAAGAAAAATGAGAATTTGATGATGAGTTAAGTTGTGTTATAGTTTTTTTTTTTTTTATCAATCTCCTTCCCTTTCCATAAAGTTAATTTCAGTTAATTAAGAACACATGAAGGAAAGAAACAATTAGCAAACTTCCCTTCATTCACTTTCCCTAATATCATAAAAATTCCAGATAAAAAATCAATTTCTTCATCCCTCTCTACCACAACCCATGCCATCTTCATATTCATCCTATATTTAGATGTTCCTCACCAAATGAATGCAGTATCCATCTGGTAAGAAAATGAAGCACCAAATGCCACAATCACAAACCCAGTGACCTTTGACTTCGCTCGTTGTAAAGACGATCCACGGTATCCATACGCTGCAGCCTCATTTCTTCGTAGAACTGAGTGATGAAATCCTCAGCCTTGGAATCAATCATCTCATCCCCGTCTCCATCAATGAACTCCTCGCACTCCTCAACGATCACCCCTTGCTTCTCATTCTCCTCGTCACCTTGAACCATCTCGTTCAACCCCACAGCCGAAGCGTAACGGGTACTGGGTGGGGAAGGCGAGTAAGGCTCCTCCTCCGCCACAAATTCAGAAACATTGCCGCCGCAGTCCGTCGCCGGCGACTTGGGCGAATAGAAAATGGTGGCGGAGTCAGAAACGGAGCGTGGGGATTGGTTGCTCTGAAGGTGCAATGGCCTCATGGACCCCACAATCTTCCTCCACCTCCTCTTGGACCCATCGTCGATTTGAACAAACGGGTGAATGGCCTTTGGCTTCTGGGAACGCCCTCGCATGAGGAGGAGCGCCACCCTGAGAAACCGCATGCCACGGCTCATCTTCTTGACCTTGAGGGGTTTTGGTTGGTCACTCTGAAGAGGGTCCATTTTTACGTCGGGGATGTTGATTATGGCGCATTCATGACCCTGTTTTTCCATAGATTGATGTGACGAGGATGATAGAGGAGATTGAGGAAGTTGTTGTAGGTGATATTCTCACCCCTGAGGGGAGATTTGAACGGTGAAAGCGCTGGTGAAAAAATGTTGTGAATATGAAGTTTATATATGAGAAAGATACAAACGGAAAAGGAGCGCCAGCGGAGCAGTGTGGTGCATTGGTCTAAGGTATCCGTTGTCCACTTTTATTTTTAGAGCAATTCTTGTTTATCTTTCAAGAGATTGTAAATTGTATGGTGTGCATGATTTGGGAAGTTAATTGATCACAACAACCTTTATTATTATTATTATCATTATTTAAATATTTTGTTTATTTTGCCTGAATATATAATTTATCAATTTTTTCATATAATACTTTTTGCTATTTTTTTTAGTATTTATGTGTAGTATTTGTGCACTCACTTATAGGTATATTTAAGTTTGAGTCTAAGTTTCATATTAGGTAAGAACGAGGAAGTTTAGCAACATATAAAAAAGAAGACCTACAAACTCAACGCCTTAAGATTTTGGATTGAAGGTTGTGCCATTCCCTTATATATTGGCTCAGTTCTCATTCTTTGTGAGATCTTCCCGGTGTTACCCTCGGATTACCCAACAAACTGATATCAGAGCTGATGGTGTCCCGTATAAGTGTGTGAACAACGGTACAAGTGAGGGATCATGAGTAATGTATCCACTCGAGGATGTAAAGTTTTGGATTGAAAGTGATGTCATTCTCTTATATGTTGACTCAATTCTCATTCTCTGTAAGATGTTCCAGTATTGCCCCTCACATTATCCAACAAAATCTATGGATTAACTTGATAGTTTACACGTATGTTGCTAGTAGATAAATTCACTTTTGATTCTTATCATTTTCGAAAACATGTTTTTCAGAAATACTTACCATAGCGCAAATAATATTAATTTATTACACCGTGATTTGCGTTGAAATAATGAAAAACATTAATTTAAAGATAATGGTCTTAATTTTTTAAAAAACTATGGGTCTTGAATTTCAAATTTTAATATTTTAAATAACTTATATATATTAAAAAAATATGTTAGTGTGCTATTTTAATGCATTTTAAACATTTTTCTTCACTTTATCCTTTTCTTACATGTAACAAAATAACCTCTCTCTATGTTCTCTCTTCCGGTCTCTATAAGATTCTAACTTCAAATTCATAAATTTCAAAATCAAATTTTATATGGTAAATCCTATCTAATTAAATTTAATTTTAAACGTAAATAAGTTTTTATCTGAAACTTCCGAAAATATAATTAGTTAAATTGGTCGTTTAGAAAATTTAGAATATTATGGAATTTTTTCTTATGAGATTAATATAATATAGTTAAAATTTTTTGAATGAGAATGTTGGCCTATTATATTTGATGCTTTGGTTGGTATTTTCTTGATAATAATGTTTTATTTCATTAAATGTCATTTTAAGCTTTGCATGATGGAGTTGTCTACAAATTATTTATTATGAAATTTATGCAGAAAATGGTTGATATTAGATTGGTTACGAAGATTAAAATTCAAGAGGTTGATTAATGAATTATTGAATTTCATATACACTTTAGTTTTCTTGGAATTATACATTTGTATAGTCAAATTTTATTTTACTGATATGAATGTGGAAGTAGTGAGATAGGAATTTGAACATTTTGAAATTGTTAGAATTATGATTTTGACATAACTATTTTTCCCTGCATTTAAGTAACATTTTCTTACTCAATCCAAAATGTGATTAAGTCAAATTTCAGTTTTCTTATTTTTTTTTGAAAGAATTTAACTCAGGCTAGATTTTTTCACTTAAGTGAAAATGTGACTAAGAATTTGGATTTATCTCTATTGTGTTTTCTCTTAAATAACACATTCTTTGCTCAAGCAAAACATGATAAAAGAAAACAACATTTTTTCTTAAGTTGATTCTCACGTAAAATAACATTTTTGACTTAAACTTTCATGTGTGATTTAATTATTTGATGTGAATTTAGTTGAATGATATACACGCATAAAATGTATGCATGAAGGTATAAATTTAGTATGATATATAAACTATTATTTGAATATATGTATTGAGTAATTTTTATTAACTCCTTATTTTCAATAACTTATTCTTATGTTTGTTTGTGTGGGGGGATTTTGAAGATTTGTTGTAATTATAATTAATATGAGTAGATTATACAGGGAAAGAGTCCAAAAGTAGTTATTATCATTGCTAAAATTAAGTGGTTGTCGTATGCTGAATATATGTATATTAGAATTTGTTATATTTTGTAGGACTTTTGTCCAAATTTCTTACAAAAATCGTAAGAAAAGAGATTTTTACTATTTTTCCTAAGGGTTTTAATTGGTGAGTAATTCATTCGTGAATAATTAGTTATCATGAAAATTCGCAAGAAATTTCCTACAAAATTTCATGTGAAAAATATTCACAGCAAATTTTCAAGCAAAAAAAAGTCATATTTTTTGTTGTAAAAAAAATCACTTAAAAAATTAGCAAGTATATTTTACAAAAAAATTTAAAATTCTCAGTTAATTTTTCTACTAATTTTAATTCCTCAAGTAATTTCTTGCAAAAAAAATGCCCAACAAATTTTTTCTCGAGAAATTGGGTTTGTAAGTATATTTCTTATACAAATTATTTTTGCAAAAATAATGAAAATATTTTTTTAATAAAAAAGTTAAAATATATATGATTTTTTATTTTCATATTATTCTAAAAGGATAAAATAACTTATAAATTATATCTTATTAATATTATTAATTAAAAAAATCATAAAACTAGTACTTAAAATAACATAAAAACGTGTAAGTATACTTAAATTATGAATATTGTAGCCAGTTTACAGGGTATTATGGTATTATGGAAGAACATGTTGCTTTTAATCTTCATTAGTTAAAGATATATAAACTATTTGAAATAATTGAAAGCAAAAAAAAAAGAATTATATAAAATTTTATTCCTAAAACTGTATTGGGGTGCTAATACTTGACCAGCTTTAATATAGTCATAGACACACTTGTCTATAATTGAAGTTAACAGTTTAATGAATAAAAACCTTTCATTTCTATTTTTTTTTTTAACCATAAATTTGTTGCTAGTCAGACTTAGAAGAAGAGACATAGAAAAGGAATACAACTTTATTTGTCTCACAACAAAATAAGCAAAATGTAATGCAACAAATGATGCTACAGTTAACATAACTAGAAGCACGTGGTTTTTTTTTTATACAATGGCTCATTAATTCATTTTCAGCAACAGTTGATGCAATGAAGCCACCTAGGCACGTTTTTCATCATTCTGATTTATATTCACAGATCTAACAGTCTCTCAATCAACAGCAGGTACTATCAAACGTGACATTCATGGAAAAATAAATTGACATCATCAATGAAAACAGAGTACCTGCATAGTATTATGATAAAATGTTTGCCCCTCCCAGGGAATCTATGACAAAAACATCAATCTTTTGTTTGTTACCACCTTACTAGGGGATTTAACAATTCAATTTAAATTTAATACTACCTTTTATCTTCCACCTAAAATTTCTATGCAGTGTGCCAGAAGGGAAGTATTTCTACCCTCGTGATAACTTCTAAAACTAAGGTAACTGAAGATCACAGTTTCAACAGAGCACAAAATTGAGAGATACGGGATTTTTAAAACAATCAAGGTAAGAATAAAAGCAACAATGTGACACAAGACATGACCCTTCTAAATTGGACAAACACATCCCAGTGCAGATTTGGAATCCAGAACCAAAATGCATCCAACTACCCCAGACAAGAGTAAGGAGAATATTAATAAACTATAGAAACAAAATATATAAAAACTTTAATTATAGAGACAACTTAAACCATTTAGTTTTTCTAATAATAAATACACACATCCATCATTGACTTTTAAAACTTACATGCAAACATCTTTGCCAATTGTATCAAATTTGTACTTATGATAGAAAAACTTTTATTTCTTACATATTCAAATGCAAATTTTTATTCATCAAAGAAACAAAACAAAATCAAAGTAATACAATAGTTATAGTATAAAATATCAAATATCACCATCTTCCATATAATCAAGGTGATCATCATTCTCATTATTAGAATGAACCAAGTATTAGAACACCCATACATTTTAAGGAATGAAATGTATAATTTGAGCCTGACCCTCTTTATCTGTGTAGGTACAATAAATAAGTTTTAAGTCACCAATTTATCACCCCTCCTTGAATCACTACCTTAGTAGATACCCCAACTTTATCCTCCCAATATTTTAATAACTTACCATAATCATGAATAAATTGAAGGGTCACATAAAATTCATTCAAGTGCAATCAATGTATAAGCTTTTTAATACTCAACAGTCCCCACACCAGTAGCATTAGTTACTAGTCCATACTACAATACTAGTATACTACATTACACTTTGTAGCATAATATCTTTCTATTTTAAGTTCATACCAACTTATTCATTTAAACTAAACACCAAAACTTAACTCTACCAAATCTTCTTATCTCAATAACATCAAAATAAAAATTAAAATCACAATTGTATATATATATATATATATATATATATATATATATATATACACTACGTTACCTATCTCATTTAGTCCTTCCAGAGGCTTTTCATCAAACTCAATGATAGACCCAACTCAGCACGCTCTCCAAGGAACTTAGGATGTACCTAGGCAAGAACATTGAAGTTCCTTGAAACAAATAGGTATGCATAGCTAACATTGATGAGCACAATGCACCAATCCTTATTACACGTAAAACATAAATGAACTCAATAGGTTCTTCTTTTTTTGTTACTTGTACACAAAGAAGAAATAAAATAAACATGTGAGACATGACAATTAATTTAATTAATGCCACAAGCATGGAATTTGTCTTCTCCGAATATCAAATATACACAGATCAAAAGCTAAATAAACTCAAAGCAAATTCGAGAACAAAAACTAAGTAAAATCAAAGCAAAATCTAAATAAATAAAAAAATCTTTATAAGTAAGACAACGATAGTGAGACGAGAGCGTCTATTAACTCTATTAAGAACTCCAAATTCTAATAAAAAAGAGAGTATATTATTACTTTTTTCACTTTTCTTCAAAATATTTTTTTACCAAACAAATAATATATTTATTATGGAAACAATTTTACAAAATTTTTGTATGTATGTAAAATATATTTGAAATTTTTTTTATGTTTATCTAAACAAATTTGCATTAAATTACTTATAATTTTGAATATTTTTTTGTGAATTTTTATTTATAAAAAAATTATATAACTAATGTACTAGTGTGTAATTTTACAAGTATTGAAAATAATTTTGAAAAATTCACATATATTTGTAACGGAATATTTTTTTAGGAAATCTGCAAGTATTTTGGGAAAAAATAATTTACATGAAAAGTGTATATATTTTGTCAAAAATTTTGAACAGAAAAAATTGCATATAATAAATGATTTTCTAATAGGAAAGTTTTCTAAATAGTTTTGCAGCAAGACTGTATCTGCAAAATGTCTAAATTATTATAGATGAAGTAATTTTGCAAATAAGTTTTTTGATAATTTTATATAAGAAAACTTGCATGTATTTATTGGGGGAAATTTTTTTACCAAAAATTTTATACGTATTTCTTATAATAAATATTTTACACAAAAAATCACACATTTTTATAAAAAATAGAAAAATTTGAGGATAATAAGTATTTTTTTTTCTAGTAATGATATATAGAGAGAAAGAGAGAAGCATATAAATATGGATGGAAGGAGAGATAGATTGTTTGAAAATTATAAGAGTATATAGAAATCTTTAGAGTATTCATGGTTCAGTTCCACTCCAATCAAGTAAATTAGTTGGACTTTTTTAACAGGATTTAATCTCAGACCAACAAGGTCAGAATATTTAGATTACACTTTGTTCCATCATTTCATATAACTGGATTTGGTTCTTCTTTTATATATTCTTTTTATCAATTATTATCATTAAATTATATTTTCATTTATATTTTATTTATTTATTTATTATAAGCTCTAAATTTGTATTTTAGATATAACCTATTTTTATTATTATATTTTATTTTTAAACTATAAATAATCGTATTAGAACTAAGTAGGACAATTATTATTTATAAGTAATAAAAATCTAATTTTCTAAATATTTAAATTAAATTTAAAAGATTGTAAATTTAAAAGTCCATAATCACTTATTATATTTCATAATATTTTTTATTTGTTTTTTCTAAATATTATAATATTTTTTATGACATAAATTGAATTTAAAGATATCGTATTTAAAAATTCAAATTTAAGGTTAGCTTTTATAGTGTAGTCCTCTGAACACGTTTTCTTAGTATTGGACTTGAGGTCTTAATAGGACCCGTTAGATAGAATACTAAAGTTTAATAAACAGGTATTCTAAGAAAATAATTAATTGTTGTTTATTTGTAGATAAAAAATAATTATATAATGATGTATTACTAAAAAAATATTTAGATTAAAATTGGAGTCAAATTTAAGTAAACTTGACAGAATATAAATTCGGCTTTAAGTTTTAGGTTGATCAATAAAAAAAACAATTTGTTAATAGTTTATAGATGAAAGAAATGTAGGTAAAGGAAAGTATCTATTCATTAAAATTAGAAATTGACAAGGTTTTTCAATAAAAAAACTACTCCCAGTTTACTATATGCTAACCAGGCTGTATTTAGGAAAGAGGGGTATAAAAATATATAAAATAAAAAAAATCAATAAAAATAATTATTACATGAATTTGTGAAATATAATAAGTATTATATATTTAATAAAAAAATGTCTTTCTTTTAACTAACAAAAAACAATTGTAAAATGTGTTGAGTAAATTCAGAGATGAAACACCGAAAAAATTAAATAAACAAAAAAATAACACTAGTACTTAAAACCTTTAAGGTATTTGATTTATAGAATTTTTTTATATTTTTTTCAACTTTTTTATTTCTACTACTAAATGTGTGGGAAAGAGATTCTCTATTGACATTTTTAAACTAAGACAACATAGTTACTTCATGTTATCAGTTTTTGGAACCTAAAATCCAAAGGGGAAGAAGAAAGGGCAAGGAACATATGCTCCTTAAAGTCCAAAATCGAAATGATCATGCATGCTCATGAGGTTGCTCTCAAGAGAGAAACCAATCAACCATGTCTTTTTGTTTCTGAGGATCAATCTCACCAACGCTCTCGAAATCCTTCTCCCAGTCTTCATCTTCGCAAAGCCAAGTGAGAAGGCTCTGATGCTGCTCCCACGGCACAGACTCACCCTTGTGATCCTGCTGCACTGCACTTTGGCATAAGTCAGGATTAGAAATCTTGGCTGAGCAAGAGCACTGCATCTCCCGACCAGTTGACATAACGGTGTGGTCACAGGTTTTATTCTCAATCACTTCATTGCTCTCTCTGCAACCATCCCCAGAAATGGTCCAAGCCCCACTTGCGTGGGGACAGTAATTGTTCATGATGTCGTTGAAAGATTCAAAACTCAAAGCCTGACCCCCATTAATAACTTCCTTGTCATAAGGTCCCCATAAGTCATCCTCATAGTTTATTATTTCTTTCTCACTCTCTAGCCACATGCCATTATTATCAACATTTTCTTCTTCTCGAGTAGTATTTTCATTGGCGAAAGAATGTTTCTCAGTCTCAAGTGGCGGAGTTGGTGGGAGAGGAACGGCTGCTACTAGCAGGGGCTGGTTTTGTTTTGGGGCACAATTTGTCTTGTTCTTCTTCATGGCCCAGCGACTGGTCCTACCACGTTTCCTCTTAGGAGGTAGGGTAAGAGTGATGATGCCTGGTTTAGCATTAGTTATGCCTCGAAGAGTGTAAAGTTTTCTGCTTAAATGGGAGTTCCAATAGTTTTTGATCTCGTTGTCGGTTCTTCCAGGCAAGTGACTTGCTATCAAGGACCACCTGAAGTTTACAGAGAAGCGAAGTTCACATGGCAATATGACTAAATAAATAATCAAACTAATCAGATTTAGTTATTTCTATTGTTTATAAAATTGTATGTTTTTAGCTAATAGTACAGGATGCCATAAAGTTTGTTATAAGGGCTTTCTATATAAGATTTCTCTTTTGAATTGAGTAATATATTAATCATTTCACACTTAAAAAATATTAAAATTAATTTTTGGTTTAAATTTGTCAAAACATTTGGTTTTGTCCGTTAGAATCATAAAAAAAAAAGTCAATCTCATTGATAAAAAAAATATGACATATTATTGACAATATAATTTTTTTTAAGAAAAAATACATTTTTATTTATTTACTATTAGTTTTAGAATAATACCTCCATCCATAACAAGTATGTTTTAATTTCTTTTTACGTACAGATAGATAGAAACAATAAATGTACTATAAATAAATATTTATTATTTGAAGATAGGTTAGAAATAAAATAAATAACATTGCTTTTGTAAACTCGTGATTGAGGGAATATTTAATAAAATTGTTATTGAAAAGTAAAAGAAATATTGAAATATAAAAGAAATTAACGTTTCATAAATATTATAAAAAGTATTTTATATAGGGTATCAAGTTACTAGAAAGTGATCTATAAGCAGAAGAGGAGTATAATGGTTTGAATGATTTGTTCACTATTTCATTACTTAAACATCAAATAATTCAAACCATATTTAACAACACATATAATTTTTATCTCTAACTTTTTTTTTCTTATTTTTCTATTTGCACATCTATTATCTCCTAAAACAATTTGAATTAATTCATTATTAAAAATGATAATTGATTATGCTTTAACATTATATTATTATACCTTGATTTTTTACACTTTATAGTTTTCTCTTAGTCTTTTATTACATAACAATTTGTTTATTCACTACTTTTCTTCTATTCTCTTTTGCATTTATATTTCATTTTTTTTTTTGTAAATCAAACAATACAGACACTATATTTTGATGATCTATAATTAGTATTCAGTAAACGAGATGTATGAAATATTTTCCAAATAAACCTGTTTTTTTTCAAATTATACAAATAAATTATCCTAAAATTTATATATGTAAATATTCGAGGTCAGAAATTCAATTTCTGAAAAGGCGAATTCTGATCTATAATGGTGACTCATATTGAAAAATCTATATTCACCATTCTTTATAAAAAAAAAAGTGTTTATATATTTTCCAAAAATTGAATTCTAATTTATGAATAATAAATTAGTTTATTTATTTAAATAAAATTAGGAAGAGTTTATTCATGTAATTTATAAAAAACAATAGGTTTATTTTGGAACAAGATACATGCATGGTTGCCCAACTGCATCTCTTTAAGGTTGGAAAAAAAAAATAAAAAAGAGAACTTTTAAACATACAAAAAAATAGGTAAAAGAAAGGGTAGAATTCTTTACTCTCTTTCAGTCAAGAGTAAAAACATTTATTTTCTGTTTTCTTTTATTTATTAAACGAAAAAAATATTATTATCTATATTTTTATGTCTCTGTTTTCTTTTATATTATCTAAAAATAACACAGTTTCTAGTTAACTAAAATTTTACAAGAATTGTTATCCAAGTCTTCTCTCTTCTCACTCAACATCAAGTTATTTAATAAATGGTTTTAAAGTTTGTCTAAATTAAACAAAAAGGAGAATAACTTCTACAAAAGTTGTTATCACAGTCTCTTTCTATCTTTCCCTCTTTCATAGAAACAAGAAAGTGATTCTTATGAAAAATCTTAACAAGACACTAATCGGTTGATTTAGTAAGTTTGCTTTCAAATAAAGTTTGTCTAACTTAAAGCTCAATGAAAACCACTTTCACAATAATCGTTGTCAAAGTCTCATTTTCTCTATTCTCATCTTAGACGCTATTTGGTTGATTTCGTAAAGACGCAAATGAAAACGAAACTATGGACCGAAAACGATTAGGTGCGGTATTCATGAAATTTTGATTTAATAAAATTGACATGCATCAGTTTGAGGTGCTTTTGTGCTTAAAATTACATTTTGCCCATTTAAAGATTCAGAAGTATGAACAAGAGATTGTTATATTAATTTTTAGACATTTATAAAAAATTTGGGAATTTTAATTTTATGGAAGCTGATACTTAATTTATTTTAATCTTGGAGAATTTTAAATGATGAAAAATTGTATACTGACAAACTGAAAGTTTTAAAATTATGAAAGCAAGTGGCATTATTTCAGAAATGGGCATCAGAATCATCTGGAAACTAACCTGTTGCCCAACGAAGCATGCAACTTCACAATGGTATTTTCTTCCTCAGCAGAAATGTCCCCTCTCTTTAGATCAGCTCTCAAATAGTTAATCCACCTTAGCCTGCAACTTTTCCCACATCTTAACAATCCTTCACAAGCCAAAAGAGAAGTGTGAATGTCAGTCAGAGAAAAAGTCATTCTATCAATAGACCCTTCTACAGCAAATTTGTGGCTGGAAGGTCACACTCAACAAAAAGGTACATCCAGCAAAGAAAAATACATGCACAAAATAGTTGTGGTATTAATTACTTTGATACCTGCATTTTTTGGCAACGACCTCCAAGAACCTTCTCCATTCGCCTGAATGTACTTGGTCAAAATTTCATCCTCCTCCTTTGTCCACCTCCCCTTCTTCAATCCCACTTTCTCACAACAAGGAGCCCTTCCCATTTCTGAAGTCTGCAACTCGCCCACTATGTGCCACTACATAAATATATGGTGGTGCAATAACACTGCACCAACAAACTAAACTAACCAGTTTTGAAAGACTCTACCTCCTTCACTTTATATTGTGCTGGCTCTAGGGTGTGCGTGGATGCATGTTTGAGTTTATTTATGTGCTATTGTGACGGTTTTGTGATTATAGCAAATGCTACAGTTAGCAGCACAAGTTATTAATAAAGGGGTAGGGTAGGGTAGTAGGCAGGAAAAAGGTGAGCCCACAGGAAGATAGAAAGAGAAAAAAAATCTTAAACTGAAATACATGATTTCATCTTGATACTTATGTAGTACACATATTTAAAGTTTATAATTTACAAAAGAATGTCTTTAACTACATATCTTTAGATATTAGTAAAAGTTATAACAATACAAGGCCACTTAATAACTTTTCACTACTTTTTTATTTTTTTTCATCTACTTTTTTCAACACACAGCTCAACATTTTATTTATATTTAGTATATAATTGTTTCATGAAAGTGGGGCTGTAATAATACATCGGTGGTGGAAGAGGAACCACGTTGAGGTGTATGAATGGTAGAGTCGTGGCGATCCCACGACAGGAGCCTCGAGTGACGGAGTATTCCATCTTCCTCATTAATGTGTCCATGCATTCACTTACAGCCCATAGCCCTTTCATTTACTTTTTAATTTATTGTGGTACTAACTTCTGATTTTGCTTCCCTACCTTCTATAATGGCTGTATTCCAAATTTAATGAAGTAAAAAAATGTTGCCTTATCAATTTCTAATCTCATGTTTATATTAGTTGTTCAGTTGGCTTATTTAGATTAGTTTAGGTGTTAGTTTAATTAATATTTGACAAATATTCTTCAGTGCAAAATCATTGTTTAATAGTGTTATTCTAAAATAATTAGAAAAAATAGTTATCAAAAGTTAGATGATGAAATCTTTGAAATTAAAGTGATCAATAGGAGAAAACAAATGTCTGTCATATTCTAGATCTTTGTTTTATTCTCTTATCTACATTATCCTGTCTTAATTTGCAACATTGTTACGGTTGTGTCCTGTGACATATTTGCCTCCCCTTTGGTTTACTCATTCTCGTTTGGTTATCCCTCTTTATTTGCGTTGTGTCGCGTTGTTTTCTACTTGAAGCGTTGTTCATTCTTTTTGTGTTGTCTCTATCTTGGTAAGCTGTGTATTTATAGTGTCTACTTCATTCAATTTTTAAATTTAGTTGACATTGTGTTTTCCCATTGTATTCTCTATAATCTAAATATATTTTTGATTCTATTCAAATTGTCTGGTTTGTTAAATACTATGGGATCCCAATTTTAGATAAATTACATTATTTTTTCAGAAATTCTGTATTTTAGGGATTATGTTTTTTTTCTTAAATTGTGTGATATAGGTTAACAAAATGAAAACTAGAAACTTTATGTAAGCTCGAAACATAAACTCGTAACGGTTTACTTCATAATGTATAATCATAAAATATATATAACATTAATAATATAATTTAGTTTACGATTTAATTTAATTCAAATATTATGGAATATAAAATTATTTTTACGTTCAAAATCCAATCACAATTTAATTATATAACATTTTTATAACTAAGTTTTTTTATCAAATAAATAAATAGAAAAATTTTCAATCCTATTACAAAAGATTTACTACTTAAATTATAAAAAAAAGAATCTTTGACCTCTACAAATAACTCAAATAACCCGTAAAAAAATTCTGTTATAAAATGACTTGAACAATAATGAACGAAAATGAATTAACTTTAACCATCAAGACTTTCGTACCAACATAGATACTTTCGGTGTTAAGGAATGACCATTCACCACCTGAAACCTTCTTAGTATAGCAACTGTAATCATCTTCATCTTCATTTCTTCATTTCAATGAAAATAATTTCTTTATCCAAACAACTTTGGGTCCGTGATCGACTAATATGAAGCTGAGTTTACTTTGATATACCGGTTTCTTCATAATACTCTCCTGAAACTACATTAACCTCCACCACAAGTCTCATTACTCACGTGCACCTCTATTTACCAAATTTTGTAATAACAATATTAAGCAATCTAGGCCTTTTAGCCTGATAAATATTAACAACAAAAAGACTTATACTAGTACAACTACACCGCCCACCATATCACAAAATTAGCTAAATAATTAACATTTTCCCTCGGCATATGCTGACTATGTTTCAGTAATATCACCTGATGAACAATACACACAACTTCAGGTTGAAATACCAATCCCAATAAGAAAACATGACTTTCCCACGAGCTTCTTCATTCTCCGTTCCTCCCTATTCCACACGGCCTCTTCTTCTTCTTAATGCAGAGGGTGATTGCCATAGAATGGACGTAAATTTGGGAGGTGCAGGCTATAGCATGCAGGGACTGAGCGTGTGAGAATAGTTCGTGTGAGCGTGCAAGAGAAAATTAAGGAGCATGTCGAATCGGTGGCGAAGGTGCGGAGGAACATGATTGTAGCGTGCTCGACTTGCCCACTCTGCAACAAGTTGTTCAGAGAAGCCACAACCATATCCGAATGTCTTCACACGTGTGAGCCCTCCTCTCTTTCAATCCTTGTCTGATTTTTTTTTTTGATTTCTCTGCTTCACTCTACGTCCTGATGCGGGAGCATCTGGACTTTGCATAACCGGAAAGAGATATGGCTATTTGGTAATTTGACATGTCCAACAAAAGTTTTGTTTCTTAATTTTTGTTTTTTTCTAATTTTATTTTCTTTTGGGTTCTCTCTCTAACTATACCTGATGGGGACGTGAATGCTGGTCAGAAGCACTGTGCTTTTCATTGGCCAAGTATTCTTATGCTGTTCCATTAATGTCCTTGGTGAAAGGTGTTTGAACCTTTTACTACACCCAGCACTGTTCTTTTTTAGTAAAACTCTTCCTTGTACAGACCAAGATTTAATCTTCATCTCACTGCATGCAAAATTATCCTAAGTGGAAGCGTGAATATTTTTACGGGATTGGTTCTTGCATTCTCTGAATAATTTTCTCTTGGTGTTTGTTATGTGTCGTTTGAAGTTAATTTAATGAAGCATTGATCTGGGTTGTGTTCCACTTGAGAAACTAAGGTCAGTTCCTGCCTTTAATTGAATTCCAATTTACCTTATTCCTTTAAAAAAAAAAAAAAAAACAAATGCCTCTCTGCTATACTTTAAGTTGTTGAATATGCATGGAGGATGCTATGGTGTGTAGTATAGCAACTGTAATCTTCATCTTCATTTCACTAAAAGCAATGTCTTTATCCAAACAATGTACTAATATGAAGCTGAGTTTATTTTAATATACTAGCTCCTCCATCAGGTGTTTGGTGTTTTTTTAATTTTCATTAAATTTAGGCATTAATTAAATGTAGGCACTAATGTGTGTAAAATTTAGGGACTAGATTACAGGTTCTACAAATTTTAACATCTACCCTGACTAATAACATTCACGGTTTTATATTACATTTAAGTTATAACATTCACGGTTCAATGTTTAGACTAACTTTTATATTACATTCAAGGTATATAAAATATATTCAAATTAGTTGTTATATCTTAAGATAAAAGTTATTTGATTGCTTCCATAATTAAAAAGTAAATATTTTTATTTAATGTATTGCTATTACCATTTTTTACCATAACATATTAACTTATTTTTATCATAACATATGATTTATTTAAATACAATATATTACATTGAAACATCATTTTGTTTCATCAATTTTTTTTTTGTATATTTATATATCAAACAAATAAAAGATATTTGAGCACAGTAAATACATTACTTTTATAAACAATTTTACCTATATTTGGAGTGAAAAAATAAATGTTAAAGCAAAATTTGTTTTTTACATATAAAGGTTAACGTTCTTCTTTTATACCACACACACAGACAGAAAATTATTTTAAAATTACTTTTGTTATGTTAATGAACCATTCTCTGTTGTATTTATTTTTTAAAATAAGTGTTTTTTAATAAATTAATTATAGTTTTTTTAAATGTTTAATCTAATCTGTTTTTTTTTAAATAATCAATCTCTTACTTATTTTAATAAGTCAATTTTATCACTTTTTTAAATAAGCTATAACTCCAAAAAGATTATTTCAAAAATATTTATTTTAATTTTAAATGACGTGACCCAATATCTTCCTCCCATATATGTATTTAAAGTTATAAAAAATTAAATATCAGTGAACAACCACCAACTAAACCTTCCCTCTGTTTTTTTTTTTTTAAATATAAAACATTTTAGATAATTTAATTTTATCTGAATCTGAGAGTGGTGTACAGATGAATTTTTTTATTCTAATTTTTCAGTATGATCTTACAAATATGTGAATATCATATTAATATAAGAATTATCAAATTCAAGGTAATATCCATTGTCTAATTTTACCTCATTTCAATTTTAGTTTAAGAAAATCTCAAATAAATTTAAATGACCGAATCCAATTAATCTAATCCAAATCAACTTCTACAATTTTGATTCAGTATATGGGTTTAACTAAGTTAGCATGTTTATGTAAAAGAAGTCAACATTATATAATAAGGGTGGTGTAAAGAGGAAAATAGTACCAATAGATAGGAGCCTGTTTACTTGCCTTAATTGGGCCGAAAGCACAAAAATAAAAGCAGCCCAAAAAGCTGAATGGCAATTTTGTGAATTTCCAAATTACGGGAGTTTCCAGGACGTTAGGAAGGGAATGAAACGTGTGAATGGAAAAACCACGTGGAGTGCTATGATTGGTCTGAACAACTAAAGGCTCACGGTGATTGGTCCGTTTGGCAACGAACACGTTGCACAGCAATGCTTATTGTCGACTCCATACTCCATAGTCAAGTCTTGGCGGAATCACTTTCAGGTCCGCCACTGTAAGACAGAAGCACCACCCACATACACATTCATACGCATTACAAGCGCAATATTCCTTTAACACACGTATTCCAGGACCCTAACCCTCAATTTTGATTCCGGTTCCAACGAGATCTGAGGGACCATTGCGGAGCCCTAAAATTAAAATTCCCTTTCGGAGAGATCCAAATCTCTTCATTCATGGCGCATCGAAGAGTCAAGCTCGTTTTCCTTCTATGCGCTCTCTGTTATTCTCTCAGTGCCATTGCTGGGTACCCTCTCTCTCCTTTGAACAGCACCGTACACTTTATTTGTTCTGCATTGCACTTTTCTTATATATATGTGTATTTTCGTTTGAACGTGATGCAGGAAGAGCTATTACGATATACTTCAAGTGTCGAAGGGTGCATCGGACGAGCAGATAAAGAGGGCGTATAGGAAGCTAGCCTTGAAGTATCATCCTGATAAGAATCAGGGCAATGAAGAAGCGAACAAGAAATTTGCTGAGATTAACAATGGTATATTTATTATACCTTTGGTTGATTTTGTTTTCATGATCTGGTGTGATATTTCCATTTCTGTTGGTTTTTTAATGGTTTTTGTGGCTGCTTTTGTTTGTTATTACTGGCAGCGTATGAAGTGTTGTCGGATAGGGAGAAGAGGGGCATTTATGACAGGTATGGGGAGGAGGGTTTGAAGCAGCATGCTGCTGGTGGAGGTGGAGGTGGTGGAATGAACTTCCAAGATATTTTTAGCACGTAAGTCATTATCTATGGCGTTTGTTGGATTAGCTCTTAATCTATTAGCTCTTAATCTATCCCTGTCGACATGGTTTTATTGTACTAATAGTCACTATTTCTTCATTTGACATCATTGTGCTTGAATTAGTATATGTACATAAAAAATTCAAAAGAGGCAACTAACTAAGGAAGGATATACAGCTTTTCTATAATATTGTTACTAACTCACTTTAATAGTCTAATCAGAGCATTTATATGGTTTTATTGATCTATGTTGTAAATCTCAATTTAGCCATTGATTTGTGGCCTAAGATTACATTGTGGTGAATAGGCAGAGTGTTGTGTTATGGTCCTATGGATGCCTGCATGGTCTAAATTGTGGTCCTGGTTGTAGGCTATGTGGCAATTGCGGTGTGAAATTATTATATATTTGCATCAAAAAGTAAAAATAAGAATTTGAAAATTATTCTAATTATTGGTATATTTTTACAATCATGCATCAATATATCAAACGTCTTTTCTGTGTACTAAGATGAGGTGCCTTCTGTATTGCGTCAACATTCCACATGACCTCACCCATTCAATTATTGACTCTTAGAAGTTAAAATAGAAGATTAAAATCTAAGTCTTTGTTACTATTTTGATAAAGAAGTGAAATTGAACAATGTTAAGGATTTGCTAGACTCAATTGTGTCTCTGTTGCGACCATTTATGTGAACAAAACTTAAACTGCACCTAGGCTGTTGTGATTGCGAGAAGCACAGCAACAACAATATCATATTGCTGTTGTGGACAACAATTATTCTGCCATATTTGTGTGTTTATTTTTATAGCATGGGGCCCTGAGTTTTGTTTTGTGGGTGACACTGAAACATAATTGTTTGTTTTAGTTTCTTTGGTGGAGGATCGATGGAGGAAGAAGAGAAAATTGTAAAAGGAGATGACGTGATTGTTGAATTGGATGCAACTCTTGAAGATTTGTACATGGGTGGTACCTTGAAGGTGAGGCCACATCTAGTTACTGTTCTGGCTCTGAGTAGACACATTAATTCTATATATCTGATGTGTTTGTGTACCACATGATGCCATTGTTGAATTTCAGCTACATTTTTTATTCTAAGAATATAAATGGACATGGAAGAGGTCCAAGATTTTCTAGTTGGCTTTCATGTGAAACACGGTATCTGGAAAGTACACTTTTATTTTGATACATTAGCCAGTAAAAAATTAGAAATAAAATGACCAGCAACTAATATTTGAGAGGTGAAACTTATATCTAGCTCAGCCACGTGCATCTAATGGTCATGTCATGTAACATATCCCACGTACACATGACATCTGACATTCCTGTAGATTTTTCTTAATTTGCTTCTCCCATTCATCTTAGATACTTATAGCCTGTCTCATGCGGTTAAATATATTAATTGAGGAAGCACTTTAACCACTTGTCAGGCATAGTTTAAACTGTCACTAGATATTATTTAATGGAGAGATTTGATCCGTTACTTAATGACTTAGTCTGCATCAGTGACTTGAAATATAGATTTTCGGAGTTATTGGTTATTATTTCTCCTTTTATGGCCGATGCATTTCAATTTTCAGGTTTGGAGGGAAAAGAATGTACTAAAGTCAGCACCTGGGAAAAGACGCTGTAACTGTAGAAATGAGGTTTATCACAAGCAAATTGGGCCTGGGATGTATCAACAGATGACAGAGCAGGTAAAGAGCACATCTGAGAATGCTGATAGGAAAACATTTTTCTTTACCCTTGTTATTTTTTAAAGATGCCTATACTGCTAATACACTGATTTCAAGTTTCATGACATTTACTGCCATATGTGGAAAATTTTCACCCATATTTCTGAATTTACCTGTCCAGGTCTGTGAGCAATGTCCTAATGTCAAATACGTAAGGGAGGGGTATTTCGTCACTGTTGATATTGAGAAAGGCATGCAAGATGGACAGGTAATCTTTTAAAGTTTATACACAGACTTTAAGTATGCATATGATGATGTCATATAACATTTTCATAAAATCTGTCTACTATGAAATATAAAGTATACAGTCGTGTGCTATATCTAAATTCGGAAGACTTAAGGGCTTTATAATGTCAATTTTAGTTTTAGATTAGAACCTATTTATTTTTGAGTGTTTATATCGGGAACTCAGTGCTATAATTAAAGTCGAAGAAAGTGAATGTTTAGATATGCAACTCCAACAGCCACAGCCTTTTTCCACTACATGGATTTAGCTACTTGAACCAATTGACATTGTTATGCTTGAGGAAAACTGTAGTACTAAAGTGAGAATAAAAAACTGTGAAATTCCAAATGTGAGAAGGCCGAGTTTCAATTTTAAGGAAGCAGAAGCTGTTTTTGTACTACGCTTTCTGTACCCCTTTTCTATTTTCCACTTCTTCTGATTATATAATAAAAAGGAATGCTAACAATAAACTTTCCCATTTCTCTATTTTCCACTGTGCTCTACGAGTGTTATGTTGCAATTAACGATGTATATGAATTGTGATTGGGGGAAGCTTGCTGATTTTTTTTTTTTAATTGTTTTAAAGTTAAAACTTTGACAATTGAAGACCGTAGATTTATAAGTTATTGTCCTTTCACAGGAGGTGCTGTTTTATGAGGATGGTGAGCCCATTATTGATGGAGAATCTGGAGATTTAAGGGTTAGTAACTTGTCACTTTCGGTATCGATGTTTATTGGGTATGCAGGGTATTGACAACTCTTATGCTTGAACAGTTTCGTATCCGTACTGCACCACATGATCTCTTCAGAAGAGAAGGCAATGACTTGCACACTACTGTAACTATAACTCTGGTAAGTATTGCCCTTCGTTGACATGCATATCAATTGCTAAAGTTGTACGGTGCCTTTGGTATTCTGAACATGTTGAAAGTAGTTAATACCGGTCAGCACGGCTTATTTGAAATATAGACATTTGATGATTTTGCGAACCTGTAACTGCTCTCTCGGATATTGGCATCCTTGAAATTCTTTATATTGTCATATTAACATGAATCTTTCTTCAGGTTCAAGCCCTTGTTGGTTTTGAGAAGACCATTAAGCACCTAGACGAGCATCTGGTGAACATAAGCACAAAGGTGAGTAAGAAATATCCTTGCTTCAGATGGCAATTGGTGTTGGTGTGTGTGTGTGAGGGACACAACTGACAAATTTATTTTGACTGCTCAGGAAATCACAAAGCCAAAGCAGGTGAGGAAGTTCAAAGGGGAGGGCATGCCATTGCATATGAGCAACAAAAAAGGAGATCTTTACGTCACTTTTGAGGTTCTATTCCCCACGTCACTAACGGAGGAGCAGAAAACAAAGATAGAAGCAATTCTTGGTTAGAGTACAAACAAATACGTATTATTTCGTCCATTATGTCCTGAATGTGACATGGTTAGCTGGTTATAGTAAACGCATACCTAGGGCTTCCCCTCCATGCCCATTTTTTGTTAGATGTCAAATAGAACCTTTTCCCCTTCGTAATGATGCGCATCCTGTAATCCTTGCCGTCCGGTGAATTCAATTCCTTTCTTGGCCGTGCTACTATTTTGATGCAAGGCGTAACACTAGCTGAAAAAAAAAAAATGCTCCTATTGTTTTTGTACCGTGATGAATTGGTTCATCTTGTGCTCTAGATTAGATTGCTACAGAACTTTCGTCTTACTGAAGTTGATACATTTGTAGCTGCAGAACTAGATTAGAATGCAGATGGACAATAACCATTGTGCCTTACTTATGTATTTGCCCTCAATTCTCAACGGTTTTTAAACTTTCCTTTCAACAAGGTTGGGAAACTCATTTGTTTGTCATAGCGCATTACCCATTTTGATTGTTTTGTTTGCTCACCAAGAATTTCATAACATTGTGGTGCACAAACAAATATGTTAATGATTGATTTAAATCAATGATCGAGGTAAAACCTGTAGCTACTCTACCACTCTTTTAGCGGCACAAACGAGGACAACTGTAGTAATGCCAATGTGGTCTTCGAAATAGTTTATGTGAGTTATTTGACTTTATTTTATGATAATATTAAATAACTTATTTAGTAAAATAACTTATTAAATGCCTTCTAGTTTATTTTTTTCCTTCATATTTTAAGTAACTCAGGATAACTTGAAGCAATTATATGAATGTATTATGTTTTCTCTTTAACTAATAGAACAACAAATTTATTTTTAGTTGTATGATAAATATTTCTTTAAAAATGAATGAAGGATTCAATTAAGTCGTGCATCCACATACAAGCGGTATATTTGCTTCGATATTACTGAAAAATAAAATTAAAACTCATAAGAGGCCATCTTAGATTCATGTTAAAGACATCACAGGACATTAAAAAATTGTGATAAAAGAAATCCGCGATAAACTTTCCAAATCAGAGGAATAGAGATTATTTGCCTCACACTCAAGTTTGGTTCTCCAAACTTCAAAATGATCTGGGATGTAACGAGTATAGCTGCAACAGAATTACAAAGGAAATAGTATGACCATGGGAGAGTGGGGGCATAAAGAATGTGACGTCTTTCTCTTTCTTGGGTGGATGTGAATATTTTCTGAATTATATTTATGCATGTATAGTAGTAGGTCGAGAACATGTTTACGAGAAGTCGGTATCGGTCTCGAAATTATTTTTTAGAATAGAGATAAACCAATCAGTTTATCATCTTATTCAGAAAACAAAACCAATAAACAATTAGAAAGAGCTAATCCTCTCACATATAAAAAATTACTTTCCTTTTATAAAAAATCAACAATTAGAAAAAAATTTGAATTTATAATGAATTAGTAAAAAATAAATATAATTCTTCATGATGACAATGTGTTAAAAATTAAAAAAAAAATAATTTAAGAACTCGTAAATGAGTTCAAGGATGATAAGATAATAAAGAAAAAAAAATTATAAGTAAAATACCAAATCCAATGTCCAACCTGATAAACAACAGATTTTATTAAGTTGGGTTTGACTCAAATACTCAAAATATTTTATCTAAATTATTTTAATTGGATTGGGTCCATTTGATTGCATGGGTACCCATACTTATGAAAATTTCCATCCAACAATGATAAAATCAAATACAATCAATCTTTTACAGTGATTTCAAGTGAAGTACTATTCATATTAACAAATGATATAAATATTATCCAATTAATCCTTAAAACAATCTTGTTAATAGTTAAGTTCCTAAAGTTTTCTCGTAATAATAAATTAATTTATGTTTACTTTCATATTTATGTGTCATGATAATATATTTTTCTCATTCCTTGTCATTTAAGTTTAAAATATCAAAACAAATTAGTAAATTTACCTTTTTTTTTGTCCTTGAAAAATATAGGCATTGACACTTAATTTATTAATTATATTAAATTTTGTACTTGTAAACTCAAAAATAAAATTTTATATATCTATTTATTATGAATTTCAATTATGGAATAAATCACATGTCTGAATGTTTACGTAAAAATTAAAGAGAAAAGAGATGTAAGAAAATTTTGATTAAAGAATAACTCTTAGAAAAAATGTTTGCATGTGATATACACAGCTAGAAATAGCGTAGATTGAGAAGGAACGAGATTTGGTAAATGCAGCAAATGAGGAAAGTAGTGTGTTGTGACGGGCGAGTAGAGAAGATACGCTAAACACGTGCGTGAGGGTGACAATCTCCCCAAAAAGATAGGAACAGGTTTCAGAAAGAAACTGAAGGAAATCCCAAAAGAAGGGACACGTCAGAGATTGTAGCCATGTTGTTCATCAATACTTTATACAACGTGGTACTTCACTAAAAACCACGCGCTTTGCCACGCGCTTTCAGAATAAAACGACACAGCTGCGACGACACCCCCGTGCGAATAAAAGCCAATCATAAGGTCCTTCTTTGCAAAATTCGAAATTGGAACGACCCCTCAGATTAGCAAATATAATTTCCTATTTTTGGGTATCCGTTTGGTTCCAACGCTTACTTTCTCTTCTTTGATCCCATTTCGTTCAACACAGATCGAAGGAACCTGAAGAATATTTGGGTTCCACCTTCTCCTTCTCTTTTCTTCTTTATCTTCAAACCAAACCAAACCAACGCAAACAAATCATAACATAATACTGTGTGATCGTAACGTAACGTAACGTAATATGGATGCTCTGTGTTTACACAGTAGCATCTGTAAGATAGCTCCTTCCACCATTCCCGTTATTGTAACTGCACGTGCAAATGATTACGCGTCGCAGTCTCAGGTGAGCGCGGTGGGACGCTCCTCCTTGTTTTCCAGATTCTCTTTTAGATACCCTTTGACGTCTTTATGGCCGCAACAACACACGGGGAATGCTGCCGGCTACAATGGTATCGCCGTGGACGACGCCGTTTTGGCAGAGAATGAAACAAAAGAAGGAGAGGAACAAAACGGGAATTGGGTTTTCAAGATTTTTCATGCAAGGTCTGGTTGGAGCGGGGAACAGAGGAACGATGATAACGATGAAAACAAAGTTGTTATAAATGATCTAACGGATGAAGAGGAGGAGAAGGAGGAAGAGTGTGATGGCTGTAGGGTTGATTATGATGACGACGAAGAGGAAGAGAATGAGGAGAAAAAAGAAGAAAATGAAGAGGTTTTGTTCGACAGAGACTCGTTTTCGAGAATGCTTCGGAGGGTGTCATTGCACGAAGCTAGATTATATGAACGCATATCCCACTTGGGCAATTTGGCATACTCCATCCCAAAAATCAAAGTATTTTAAATCCTCTATTTCCTTCATTTTAGTATAAATGAATCAGATTTATAAATTTTCAGAAACTGGTTTAATTGAAAATTTGCATGATACATTTGAATATCATTCTCTGAAGATTTCCTCAATGTATTGTAAATGCATAATTGTCAGGTCATTGAGACATATCAATATGCTTTTCAAAAACCCTTTTAGGTTTAATGTGGATGAGGCACTGATTAGCATTTTTGTGATGAAAACTAGGTATTTGGTTTTTCAAGAATCACCAATTTTTGATACTAATTTACATCATGTCTTTGTTAATTTAGCCAGGGATCCTCCTCAAAAACCATGGACTGCGTTTTGTAACTTCATCCATAGAGAAAAAGAAATTAGCTGCGGCAGCCGAAAAAAAACAGACATCGGCTGCAATTCAGAAAGAAGAAACTAACGAGAAGGATGTGGGAGAAACAAAAAAGAAAAAGAACGGTGGATGCATGATAAGTGCATGTACTGCATACGAGGTTGCTGCTTCTGCAGCCTCTTATCTCCATACTCAAACACAGAGCATACTTCCATTCACATCTTCCAATGCCGTGGAAGGTGAAGGTTCACATGAAGCAAAAGCAAGCAATGAAAAAAACTTTAACGGTGATAAGATGACAAATACGGAGGAGGCAGCTCTGAAGGCAACTACTGATTCGGTAACAGCAGTTGTTGCTGCAAATGAGGATGTAAAACAGGCTTTTGCAGATGATTTGAGCTCAACAAGCTCTTCACCCTGTGAATGGTTCGTATGCGACGATGACAAGACTGCTACAAGATATTTTGTGATCCAGGTGTGTAATATTAATCAGGGACATGATTTTATTTTGTCATAGAGCACATGTAATTGCAGTATTCTTATTAAAATGGTAATGCATGAACACTTGAACATGATAGCTAGTAATCCCATTTAGCAGTCAACATTTTTATGTCATTTTTGGATTTATATATACTGTGATCTATCCAATTAATCATTGTTTTAACATGCAGGGTTCCGAGTCATTTGCTTCCTGGAAAGCGAACCTACTATTTGAGCCAGTTAAATTTGAGGTAACTATTGTTATTGCAAGCTAAGTTAGCTTAGTGTTTCTTTGTAATGTTCCCTCTTATTGAAATGAGGATTTATTTTTCTCAGGGGTTAGATGTCTACGTACATAGAGGTATATACGAGGCTGCAAAGGGAACTTATCAGCAGATGTTACCAGAAATTCGTGCTCACCTAAAATCTCATGACTCCCGTGCAACTTTCCGTTTCACTGGTCATTCTCTTGGGGGAAGCTTGGCATTACTTGTAAACCTTATGCTGTTAATAAGAAAGGAAGCACCATTGTCCTCTCTGCTTCCTGTCATAACATTTGGCGCCCCCTCCATCATGTGTGGAGGTGATAGTCTTCTTGACAAGCTAGGATTGCCAAGGAGTCATGTTCAAGCAATCACAATGCACAGAGACATAGTCCCACGAGCATTTTCTTGCAAGTACCCTAACCATATTGCAGAACTGCTAAAGGCTGTCAATGGTAACTTCCGCAATCATCCATGCCTCAATAACCAGGTAAAGTTCCACTTTTTGACCATTTGGGTACTCACTAATCAACATAATCAAGCACTTATTTCACAAGCTTATGACTTTAATTTACATACAGTTAAATTTACAAAATTTAAAGCTATGTGACAATTTCTTATTAGATGGAAAGACTACACAGATTATTTACAATTCTTGGTGAATCTTTTATTGCAGAAGCTATTGTATGCACCAATGGGTGAACTCTTGATCCTACAGCCAGATGAGAAATTTTCACCAAGTCATCATCTGCTGCCCTCGGGCAGTGGTCTATATCTGTTGAGCGGCCACTTGTCACAATCTAGTGACACATTAAAAGAGATCCGGGCAGCACAGATGGTGTTTTTGAACTCACCACACCCACTTGAGATATTAAGTGACCGATCTGCCTACGGATCTGGAGGAACCATTCAGAGGGATCACGACATGAATTCGTACTTGAGGTGTGTGAGAAGCGTGATTCGGCAAGAACTTAACCAGATTGGCAAGGCGGGGAGAGAGCAAAGGCTAAAGGTGTGGTGGCCTCTGGTGCTCCAAGGTGGAAGTGAGAGTGGGGCAGTTGTTGAGGGGTCCATGAATGTGATTCAGGACCTCCCTTCTTTCTTTGGCATCATTCACACTGGGAGAGAGTCATTGAAAAGGTTCAGTAGCCTTGTTGCGTCCCAACACATGCAATTGTTTGTAGTGCTCCTGCTTCCTGCAAGGTTGTTACTGGTGGGAGCATATAACTTGATTAGCTTAAGATGAACAACAAACACATAACCATTCTTTGTTCTTCAGATGGAACAGTTGTTGTAGGGAGGGCACATTGTTGGTGGCGCAGTTAGACCATTCTTTATTCTTTCATTTCGAAATTTATTTTACCTCTCTTCAATAGCAATTGTATAGAGAAATACTGCCCCACATTTCACAAATACACTTCTTATTGCTTTAGCTCTCAGCAACTCAATTTCATGTCCAATATACAAACAATTGAGCATTAGGTGAAGTCTTCTTTATTCATTTTTGGGTTCATGCGTGTTAGGGCCACATCGAACTCGTGCGACCACACCATGTAATCCTTTTTATAGCAAGTAATTTCACAGACATTTACTGATTTCGGGTTATTTTTTATTTCATAAAATTAAGTGATTAAAAAATTTTATTCCAAAACTGACGAACTAAGTGTAAATTTATAACTCAAAGATGATTTTTTTTTTTTTTTATGACTTCAAATATGCTGAATCTGATTCAAACATTGAAATAAAAATCCATGCAAACAGAGATGACCATCAGTCTCAGGCAAAAGAAAAATCCCTAACACCATTGGTTGGGTCACTAAATTTTATTATCCCTATCCATCCAACAAAGCAACACCATTCTTCGTTATTTTGAAATTTCAATTGTTGACAAACTCAAAATCGGATTAACTAAATAAAAAATTAATTCAAGTCTTTACCTCTTTAGACTTCCGCATTCAAGATATTCTTCGCTTTAGAGTTCGAAGAAACCTTAAAAGGCCACTATTATTTGGTTACCATTTCACATCACCCCTTTCTTTATAAAACAACTATTTTTTCGGGTCTATTTAGACGAAGAAACCTTAAAAGGCCACTATTGTTTGGTTATCTTGTGAAATAACTTTTGGATCTTGGATGGAAGTTATCTATGAGATCGCACTTACTTCCTGCACTATACAAATTATGACTGCACTTACAATTCTTTCAAAATTTCACAAATGCCCTTTATCAGTTTCTCATACCATGGACTTCAGTGATGGAAACGTGCAACAATTCTATTCTACACCTTTCAAAATTAAAATGTCAAGGATACTTTTGGCATTTAAAAACATTTGTAAGTGCAGGAAGCAACTGTGCTGTGAGATACATACGGCCCATCGCAAGCCCAACCATAAAGAAGCAAGACTCTTGCCTAATATTGCTTACTTCTTGTGCACCTCAGAAAGAAGTTTTGAATATTTTCTTAATTATGACACTAATTCTGATTATTTATTGCTGAAAATAATTAGAAAAAATTTTCTTTCCGAAATCACTGATTTCATATATATAAAGTGACATCTTAGCTTACTTAATCCAGAGACACAGATTGTTACTGTTTTTAAAGGAATGCTACTAAAATTTGAGTAGTTGAAATTAAAGAGCTAGACATCATTTTCACTTTTTAAAGTTTCAATTTTTTTTTAATCTTACACTAACGAAAAAAAATCATCTGAAATTTATTGTAAGGGATGACGAAAATATTTTATTTGAATTTATACGTAAACCATATACAAACAAATTTTATTTATGTTACAAATTTGCATAATTTTCTGTATTTAAAAGGATAGAAAAGAAAGTAATTTATAGCAATATATATTATGTAAATACTATAATTAATACTTGAATTACATTTATGATTTATCTTTCAACTTATCTTGAAAGAAATTTATTTCTCCTATTTATTTTGTCGAAAATATAAATTTTAAATTCTATTAAACTCTATTTCACGGCTAGAAAACAGACATTCCCTTGACATAAAAATAAATAGGCACTTAATGGATACATTTTAAGTTATAGAACAATTGTAAATGACCTTCAATAAATACTTGATATTAAACATCAACTATGTCTTTGAATTTAATTATTTAAGTAAACTAAGCAAACAGCCTCATTTTATTTTATGTCTGTGTCCTTAGTGTTAGCAATTATTATAAATTTATGCAATTAAGGGTTCACCAAAATATTTGGTACAAAGAAAATTAAACCAAAAATAAAAGCATAGAAGAGGTAGGGCTGTTTCACTGTCATCTGATTCTTATAGGGGACAAAAGAAGGATTTGGCTTCATGCTAAGTTTCAACCTGTGGGATCACAGAAGTCTATAATTGCACCATACTCCTTTTGTTCATACTTCAATTTTAAAGTGGAAACACCAGCAATCAACCAAACTATATAGTACAAAGGCGTACCCAACTCACCTACCACTTTTTCAGGCACAGATCAAAAATTACAAACACATATTGCCTTACTTTTCTTTCCCATTCCCATAATCAAATTCACATGCTCCTCTATCACTCTACACAATTATGATGTTTATGGCCCATACTCTTTTCCTTGGACTTTCACCTTCACATACATAAAAAATTACATTCACAATATAGTGCCTAACACCATATCCATAACGTTTGCATTGGTATCTTCAGATCCTATATCCGTAGCATTGGTTATTTTCAGAATCTCTACTTAAACAAGTGATGTATTGTGAAAAGTGATTACCATTTTTCATATATAATATTAAGGTACAAAGTTTAATTCACTGTATAGTGACATAAAACCATTCTAAATGAGTTGTAAAGGTAGCTTACTGCAAACTCGGATCTCTATGACACGTTTCTTTCTCTTTTTAACTCATAATGAAACTCAATCGACTCCCCAGGTCCCAAACAATAAGAAAAAACAATTCTTTTTGTACGCTTTCTTTTGTAATTATCTGCATTGTTATGAATTAATTAATGAAAATAAATAATGTGAAATATTTTGTCAGAAATTTTGGTCCAGCACATCATGCCACCATGGTTTGACATAGACCCAAGAGGAAAATCCTATGGAGTTCATCATTGTTTGGATGGAGATGCCACATGATAATAGCACATGGTGCCTCTAACATTATAAGTGTCCATGACTTCCCCTTTTGCTCCCTACATTCAAACATGTGGTGTTCATTTTTTTTTCCTTCCCAAAACACCTCTAATACATGTTTCTACCTATCTCAATTTCAGCCCAGTTCTTGAAGACATTTGCTTGTAACTATTGCTAAATGTCCTCATCTTGGTCTAGTCCAATCAAATATTTAAAGGAAATTGAAACTCCTCATATTTAAGTTATTAACTGTTCGGTCTCTTGATTCTGTCTAAATACAATGTACAATAAGTGTATTATAAACTTCTAGTGGCATTATCACATGATGATATGGTGTGATCCTAGACAATCCCTAATTAGTGTCTATAAATTTAACAAAGTGTAGAAGTTTAGACCACTCACGAGTGAGGAAAGGATCAAGTGCCATACTAAAACATGCACAAAAAGAGGAAGAAAAAGTCTTCACAGATGCCCTCAAAACCCTGACAGCAGATTAAAGTAGTAAAGAAATAAAGCCCTCGTAACGTGAGAAGCAACTTTTTTTCCCAAGAAATTGAAACGTGCTTTCAATTTTCGTTCATCAAGTTTTAAAGATTATTTTCACCAAAATCAAACTGTGACAAAAACAAAACAATTCGCCATTGGGTTCAACCCTTCGTTATACGAAAAGGAAAGAATAAAATAGTATTCTGTCAGAGGAGTAGTTCGAGGACACTAATTTGCCTATGGTTCTAGGTAGAGGAATTTTTTGTTGTCTAGACAAATGATGGAGATGTGCCGGACATGTTATTCTCTTTTCCACCAATACAATTCATTGTTCTAAATCTAAGGAGAGATCTCTTAATTAATAATTGAGAAACCATATTAACATTGGTATAATAAAAAAAACAAAAGACAAATATTATATAAATTGTATTATTGATATAATATCTTATAAATAAATGCACCTTTCAATTTTAATTCTATGAAAAAAAGTAAATTAATCAAGAGCAAGAAAAAACTTAAAAACAGGACAGTATTAGGTGTGCAGCGTTGCGAAGTTCACAACAAATCCAACTATATATTTATTTCATGTTTCAGAAATTCAACCAAACTCACATTTTAATCCCACCCTGGCCCCATTATTTAAATGTTTGCTTGGAGTGAGTTGGAAAGCACTTTTTAGTGCAGGTGGCTAACACGATGTAAGGTGGGAAGTTATTATTTTACATGGCCACAATCTAAATTCGTATCCTATGATGCCAGTGCCAAACATTGCAGTATTATTAATTCGCTTTTCTCTTCAATTCTGTAGTTTAGTACAGAATTTCTACTATTAATTGACCAATTATTTAGTAAATGAATGGTCAATCCAGAATTGAATGATTGTGGATGACTAGAGACATCTTGATAATATAAAATTTTGTGGTTAAAGGGTGAAAAATGTGAGAACATAATGATAGAGTAAAGTGGAAAAATAAAGTGGCGTTCTTCGAGGAAAAGGGACGTCAAATCTTTTCTTTTAGTTGTTTATTCATTCTTGCTAAAGGAGAAAAGACATTAAATCACTTGCAAGCAAGGAAAGGAAGCAAATTTTGGGTCTCCCCGGTAAAGATCAATGAGAGTATTGAACATTTATGGCTCTTTACGAAGCTTCTAAATTAGGAAAACAAAAGTTCTATGAGATGTGCCTTCAAATAAATTATGCCTTACAAAGATGGTTAAAAATTTACTTGTACTATTATTATGTTGGTGTGTGGTCTTCACATGAGGGTGAAACCAGACCTATATTCACCCAATACCTCTCTCCTCTGTTTTGGAAATTCTAAACGCTTGTAGTTTGTTTTTCTTTATCCTTTGGCACAATATTTTGACTTCTATTTGCAGGTGAAAGATGAATAAGATATTTTCTAATCTCACGTTTTAAGTTGCTTTCACACTTTGGATTCACTCAGCATTTAGTCAGCCGGTGTGTTCAGAAAATTTTCTTTTCTGGCAACAGTTGTATGATTGGTCCAAATTGACAGCCAGGTAATCACGGTAACAACACAATAATGCATCTTTTCGTGAGAGCAGAAAAACGCAGCCTTTCTCTGAATCAGAAGCCACGCCTCAAATCATGAACCATTATTACTATCTTGGAGGGTGAAACCCACATTGATTGGAACTATTCCCTTTTAATATGGTTCCAACCAAAGGATTGAAAATTTGGATTTGATCTGTTATATTATATCACATTCTCTCTTACAGATAGCTGCTACCAATGCAACAACCCCCCAAGACTTGCTAATACAAGCTTTCACTCGCACTACGACAATTTACTCCACCTAAAATATAGCAGTACGGAAGAGGTACACAGAGTCAATAAAGTTAATGACATTTTGTACCTAATCTCTTTGTTTTCTTGTAGCGAGTGCAGATTAGACCCTTGCTCTTTTGTTGTATCTGAATGTGCATGGACCTGAAGGAGAGAAAAATCTGACATCCCTTTTTCCCTGTTAACTTCAAACTTTCCAGCACTACAATATGATCACGTTCACATACCTCAAAGTTATTGCAATATAAGCACGAAAAAGAATTACCAAAACAAAACAACTCGGGAACAACAAATTCTTTCCTTAGATACGAAAGCAAATAAAATTTAATGGAATGTGAGTTTTCCTGATAGAGTATTAGCCTGATAAAAGTAGAAAGCAAGCAGGGAAAGGCAACGGCAAAAGGAAATCAAGTTACTATTCCACGCACACCATAGCAAACAGTAAAAACCTATACTTTACACTACCTAACAAAACAGATATGAGTCATTTTTTTGCATATTCATTAGAAACTTGAAAAGAAAACGATATTTTTAATGCATGCAAGACTTACAGTTACAGAATCACAAACACACTTGTGTTGCCATTTTCTGCAGTCTTATTTTTTTGTAAGTAAAAAAAATGTATATATATATATAATCATTTTTTGTTTGATGAGGTTTAATTAGGTGAAACTTTCCATCCTTATGAATCTTTAGGTGAAACTTAAATTTACTCCAACAATAATAGAGATATTAATAATATGAAAAGCTCTTGGGAGCACGTTATTATGGATGAGAACGATAAGGTAGAAGAACACAAAATCCTCTACATACCTATAGTTAGGTGAATAATGAGGAGAATTTGATTCCACAGGTTATGAGTAACTCACAGAATTTGCAAGTAAAACGCACTTAGATCGCGAGTTGTACATGACTGCATTCAAAATTTTACCAAAAAAATGTAAACTCGAACCTGTGTGAGTTACTAGAGTAGTATGCGAAACTTTTGCTCAATGTCTAACTTTTACAGAACAAAACCACTTCTTTAAATGTAGAATCGAAGTGAAAGTGAGTCATCCACATCTTAAACGTGATGGAAAAACATGTTATGATAAAATGCACATGTATTTTATGATTCGGTGAAACCACATCTTCAAATATGTAATCGAATCCATTTATACATCCCTCAATGTTCCTCTAACCTTTATCCAAAAATTTATAAATATTTGAGTAAATTATGCTATATATTCTATAAAAAAAATTAAATTACACCCTGTTTTTTTCATTATTAGAACGTCTTCTGTTAAGGGGTGTATGTAATGTAAAAAGGCGATACATAAGTAACGTGCTTTAAAAGTCAAAGAAAGTACAGGTGTAGCGTAAACTGAGAAAAAGTGTAATATTTTTAAAATAAATTAGAAATTTGTGTAAAATTTTAACAAAATCTAAGGTGTCACTATAATTCAGTTTACTTACGTCCTTGTTTGCTTTTAAGCCGTGAAAAATAAAGAGCTAGAAAGAAAGAAAAAACATGTAAAACAAAAAATAAACAATTAATATAAAAAAAAACCATGAAAATCATGGCGTTAAATTTTCCGTGTAAAATCAAAGAAACTAGTACATAACTTATATGAATTATGTAAAAAGAAAATGATTACTTATATTAAAAATATTAATAAAAATATTTATAAGACAATCAATTAGGTTTATGTGTTATTTTTTTTATTGATATTTGTATTTTATATTGTAATAAAATAAATAAGTCACGTAACTATTATTAAATTAATATATAAAATAAAATAGAAATATTAATATTAAACAAATATATTTAACTTTTCATTCATTTTTATTTTTATAATTTAATGTAAACAAATTTTGCTTATTTCATTTTCTTTTTCCTTTTATGAAGATCCTCCAAGAGATATAGGATCCGAATAACTAATACACTTTGCCTATTGACTCTAAGCGTTTGAGACTTGAACTATTATGATTTCACTGGAGATTTCCTGTAACATACAATGACGAAGTCAGATACACATCTAACCATCAACAAAAAGTCATATCTTGAACGATCAAGTATAGGGTGTTTCTTGCCAGGTCTATAAGGAACTCCAAGAAACCAAAATTAGAATCGCTTATATAAGAAATCAGAGAGGAAGAGGGTTGAAGCTAAGCAAGGCAGACCAAACATCCAAGAATAGAGTCTGCATTCAGTACTCATAATCTGTACATCACATAGAGATGATAAAAAGATGACTAATGAAAGATAAAAAGGAATAGGTAAAATTTTCCGGGAGTCTAAACATATTGCTTTTGCTTTGCATAATTTGTACATCACAGTGAACGAACCAACCAGAGATTACCATCTCCAGCATCCCCCCACCAAATATTTCCATTTCATACGCAGTTCAATTCAATCAACAGCTCAACGCTTCATACTTCACAGGCATGGACCGATTAAACCCCGCCTGAGAAAGCAAGTTCCCCACCACCGCAATGTCACGGCAGAAAACGCCCTGAAACATCGCCGGATTCACAGTAGAAGAACACACCGTGGACCTATTTTGAGACATTTGAGCAATATTGTTATTGTTATTATTATTATTATCATTCTCCGCACTGCTCCTAGTACACTCAACATTGCTCAACGACTCAGGTTCTTCGGCTTTCTCTTTCTGCACTTGAATAGCCAGCAAAGCAGCCTTCTTTCTCTGCTTCTCAGCAGCTTCCTCATCCATGATGTTACTCATCACATTAGTGTAACCCTTCTGAACCAATCTATACAACAACAAAGATGACATCCTCGCCCTCTCTTTAACCGACTCAACATCACGCTCATCCGCAAGCTCACACCTTTCGATGAACCCAGTTGCCTTATCAGGCTTGTGCCGCAAGGAAAGCAACAAGTGAGCCCTCTCCAACTCCGACCGGGAACAACCTCGTCGGACACCAATCAAAGCATAGTAATCAACGTTCCCTGTTTCTCCAGATGCTAGCTTCTGTTTCAGTTCTTGAATTTTAACAGTGAGGGTGCAGAGTTTCCCTGGAATTTCCCTATAGCGCACGTTGTGGCGCTTCCACGCAGGACCGGGAAGCTTGCGGTCTCGTAAAATTGAATTGTAGAGAAGCTTCAAGTGTTCGAGGTCGTGAAGAGAATCGGGTAGGCAACGAATGGTTTCGAAGAGTGAAGCTCTTGTTTCGAGTGCTTGAATGCAAGTGGGGTCCAAAGCAAGTGTGCGGTTACAATCCGCAATTGACTCTGCGATTCTACCGGAGGAACGGTACGCGGAGGCGCGGAGGATGTAGCATTCGACAAGGAAGCTCTGCGGTGCGCTACGCCGGCCGTCCACAATTTTAGAGAAGTGGCGGATGGCTTCTGAGTAGAGCCCGGCATCGAGGGCGGCCAGTGCCGCAGCGCGTCGCCGGAGGAGGAACTTTATGTGACCGAGGAGTTGGGTCACGCTCTCGGAATCCGCCGCAAGAAGAGTTCGCGGTGGAGTTGTAGGTGGCGCATTTGTGGCGTCGCTGGAGAATTGGATGTTGGTAACATTGAAGCTGTCTTGTGACCAGCACACACTCTCTCGCCGGAGTGTAGCGCTTGCAAGACGTTTTCCCGTTTGAAGAAGAACCATTGCATCCTCCATTAGGCCTAGGTGGCAGCATGCTTCACCCAATACCAAGTATCTGTTTGAAAATTCCACGTTCACTTAGTTAATCTCACTCAAACAATAATAATGCTTAATTAAAAATTAGTTCATTGCATTACACATGGTATATGTTTCATATAATAACTTCACCATTTGATTGTCTATTTTTGACTATGTTACATGTCAACTAGTTTTATTTAAAACAACTTATTCATCACCCACACCGCTCTTTTTAAAGTGTTAATTCAAGTTTCTTGGGAGAAAGAAAAGAAATATAATAAATTTTCTTGAGTTTACTTTTTTATTTATTTATCACAATAAATATATGTATATATAAATTAATTAAAAATTAGATAAAAGTATAATGAACCTAAACAGGTCTACCCGAGACCAGAAATTTAAGTCACATTATACACGGCAAACGATATTCCATTTTAACGTAACTAAGCTGTCTATCAGCATGAAATCTTGAAAACATGAAATTCTATCTTTTAATTATGAAATTTAGGCTGGTAAACCCTGAATGTAAGGGAAATTTTGAAAAGAAAAAAAAAAGAGTATAAGATAAATATATACAAATACGATCTCGTAACTGGAACTGCATTTATTTTGCTTTTTCTTAACGATAAGAATAAGAAGAACGTTGTGGTTTTTGAATTAAGAACAGAGAAGACAATGTACAATATACATGTCTGGTTTAAGTCATAAATGTACCAAAGTTAAAAAAACCGTAGTAGTAAATATTTACATCTTTTATTGTGCGTTGAATTACCAACTGCGTTGGTGACAGCAGGGAGCATTTACTCAAACCCGTTTAAAGCAGTTACTTCCATCTGATCTCAAACTCAAATAAAAGGCATTTACTACGTTAAAACTAATTAAATTAATTAATTAAATAAAGCTCCCCGTAACGAAGAAAACTCCCTTTTTTAAAAACCTGTAAAAAACTCCACGGCAAAGCAAAACCAATGGAGGAAAATAATGCAAGTGTGTCAGTGAGAGAAAATAAAAGGAAATGATGAAATTACCTCCATTGCCCTTCCTTCTCGCAGGTTTTATACAGCCCTGCCATGACCTTCTTCTTGAGGTCGGAAACAGAGAAGCACTTGAAGCTCTGATCCCGCTCCGGCGACTCAGAGGAAGAGAGAAGCTTCACTCCCTCTCTCGAAAGCTGTTGGGAAGAGGTGTCGGAGGAGACAGAGGAGGAGGATGAATCATCGCTGATTCTGAGGCTGGGAATGTAGTCCTGAAGCATATCCGCAACCTCCTTGAAGCGGCGCAAATAGAGCAGAGCCCTGGCTCTGAGCTCCAGCGCTTGGTCCAGCCTGGGAGAAATCGCGAGAGCCGCATCTAGAAGGTTGAGAGCCGAAGCAATCTCCCTCTGATCTTGCGTCGCAATAAGACTCCGAGCGTCTTTAATGTATTTCTCAACAATCTTAAAAACGCAAAATGTTCCAAACGTGTCATCCAAAAGATTTGCAATGAAACTGAAATTGTAAAATGAAGCGATACCTTACCTTTCGATTGGTAAGCCACCAGTGTTTTTTTTCTGTGGCGGAGAGAGTGAGAGTAGTAATAGCCATTTTCGAGTTAATCTGTTGAATGTTGGAGCATAAAAGGGTTGGGAGAGGGGGCTAATTTGTATTGTGTTCCCTTCTTCTCCCACCTCCCTCCTAATGAAATTGTGTGGTGTAATAATAAAGGGAGAGAATATAAAGGGGAAGGTAGAGAGAAGAGAAGAGTGTTTGAGTGTGAGAGAAAGAATAAAAGCAGGGAATAGAAAGGTAGAAGAAGTGTAGGGTTTTTTTATATGGTGTGGGTTTCGTGTAGATGTGGTTATAAGGTGAAAGCAGAAGGGGGAAAACTCAAAAAAAAAATTGACAGCTTTGACCCTCGTGGAAAGCTTTCATCCTTCTAATTCATAGCTGGCATTGCCAACACACCCTGGACTCTCTCTCTCTCTCTCTCTCACGCGCGCCCCCACATACGTATGTATGTACGTATGTATGGCATTTTAAGTGTAAGTAATAAGGTACTAGTATTTATGATTTGGTACCTGACTCAGCCGGTGAGTGCATTATTCTAACCAGATATACCCGGTCACTCATCACGGGTCCTCGGTTTCAAGTTTCAACCACCAAGGAAAGATAACTGCAGCCAAATGTCCCAAAAGCAAGCGTAGCTTCCAAACGGAGGTCACCTTCGCTATTTATTTCTCCTACCCAACCAATTCAATCACGGATTTACCCTTCTCTACGTTGACCTTATGCTATTCTCTTCCATTCATCATATTTTTCTTTCTCTTATCATTTTTTTTAAAACAAACAAGTGTTACCGTCGCCCATTTTTTATTCTGTCCCTTTAGCGTAACGCCCCCATGATTGACTCAATGAGAATTGTGAATAAAGAGGCCAACAAATAGTAGCTCCACATGTGAGCTTGGAGGGTAATCAATCCATGAAACAACAAACTCTCTGAATTTCCAATGTGAAACAAACCGTCATATGGGAATGGGGACATCCAGTGTGTCACGAAAGGTAGTACATGCACAAGTAATCATTAATTAACCATTTACTTTCACATTGTTAACAAAAATCTTTATATTTTTAGTTACTTTTAAAATTTTATATATATTGTAATCTGTCTATAAATTCATAAATCTTATACTCTTAAGACAATTCTGCACTAATGTATAGATAAATCCTCTGTTCTTTATTAGTAGTTTTTTTTTTACATATGGCATGAGAAAAAAAATGATATATCCTAGCTTCGACCCTGATTAAGCACACCTTTTCTTTTCTCTGCTTTCGCATTGAATGATCATTACGACTTTGTAACTTTTCAAGTTGCAATTATCACAATGAGAGAGACAGGTGATCCATAATTTGGCCATTACCCTAATTTTGACAAGTAGATATTATGTATACTCAGAGGATATCATGAATCAACACCATTTCTCATTCCTTATTATGATAAATAATAATTTAATTCTTAAATATGTTAGACACTATCTATTTAGTTCTTAAAGTAGAAAACACTTATTTTATTTTTTGAATTTAAAAAAAAAAAATCTAAGTTAAGTTCTATTATTAAAATTTACGAAACTATTTTCCCGTCAAAATATAATTTAAAAATTTTCAGACCTAAGAATCAATTTCATTATTTTTTATGACTAAATTCCCAATGCTTCATTTACTTATTTTTCAAACTGATTATCTCTAGGCAGTTATTTTTAACGATGGGTTTGTTGTTGGTGTTTGATGTTTGTCTGGTTGAAGAAGGAGAGGCATGGATGATAGGATAAAAAGGAGTAAGGGTTAAAAGAAGAAGGGAGGGCAAAATGGTGAGAAAAGTGGAGAGTGTGAGGCTGAATTAGTAAAAAAGGAGGAGCATATTTATGGGGAGTGAGAAAGTGACTCTTGTCTCGTAAGACACAGGAATCATGCTTTTTCTTTTTGGAGGGTTAGTTCGCTTTTTATTTCACCCACATTGATTAATGAATGCACATGAATTGGGATTGGATGGCATGATGGGTTTGTCTTAAAGGCTCTCTAACTCACCTTTCCATTGCCCCCACAATCCCATTATAAATAATGCACTGCCTACAATTTCATAGTCCCCCATCACCTTGCCATGTCACCCTACTCAAGCCACCCTGTCTCCACGTGGCATTTCTCAATTTTCAGGCCAATACCCCTACCCTACAACTTCCTTCTCCTTCACCTATCTGGTTATGTATATATATATATATACTCATCAGATAAACCGAAGTTTTTGGAGCCTCCCCACTGATTTTGTTTCTGTTCTTCTTTCTGGACCAGAGCTGTCAAATTATAACGATAATAATAATGATAATTCTCTACTCTGGTGTAACATGATCAATGATTTCAGGCTATAGGAACATTTCAGTCCCTCCATATATAAATATGCACATTCGTTTTCCCAATGATAATGCAGAAAATTTTTCTCCAAATAATTGCACTTGGATTTCCTTTATGTCCTGGAAATTCTTTATTCATGTTCCAGCACATGAGCCTGATTTCGGCATGCCAAAACCCACCACTAACTGATCACGTGAAGTGTGACCCTTCCTCCGGAAAGAAAAAAAGGGACACTCCTTTGCTGCTCCTAAATAATTCCTTCCACACAATTAAATTTTTAAATTTAATTATTATTCATCGTGTATGGATAGGAATGTATCTTTTATTCTGTCTCCTGTTGGTAAGTATTTTCTTAGATTTTAATTGGAATAAGAGAATTTGTAAAATGTTATTCGACATTTAGGTTAATATTCGATAATTAGAGTATTTTATATTCATACATGTACCATTATCACTATTATTGATGGAAGGACTGCCACAAAGTGAAGAGAGATGCTATTACTTCCTTTCTAACACATGGTAAAATGGATCTAACATGAGATGTTATCTAAATGCATTTGAATTTTGTAAATTCCTACAGTGTTAGACTAGCAATCATATTAGAGTTGTCCTAATGTGGAAAAGGTTGGTGATGACAAAATTTCATTTTCTTTGTCTTTTATTTTTTTATTTTTTCTTGTTTGCTTGCTTATGGTTATGCAATTTAAACGCTGATTGAAAAGTAAAAAAAAGAAATTTGTATGTATTCATATCTGTTGATCGTAGATAAGATAGGAAAATAGATTTGCAATAAAATTTAATTTCCACATTTTCTCCTTAATGAGAAGAAAAGAGAAAAAAATTATCTGTTTAATTTTATCTTTTGACTTGTCATGACACATTAAAAGTATTATATACTACAAATATTTTAATTTACGGTATTAATTCAATGACTCGCAAATTTTTATAAGTCTTCTCTTTTCTTTAATGAAAGCAACTTTAATGTCTACTCTCTTTCTTTCATTTACCACTTTCTCAAATTCACAATTACTATATTAGTTTATTGTACTGATACTAATTTTGATATTTGTTCTAATTAGAGTTGATCAACCGAGATTGACGTGACATTAACATGTTCCTAACAAATTCAAATTACAATTGCATTATTCTTTTACTATTACAATTATTTCCATTAAAAAATAATCAATATAAATGTGAGATGTCCTCCTATAGAGGTTGTGTGGATTAAGCCCATGGATGATAATTAGTCTGAAAATTCTTCTTTGTTTATTTGATGTTCATATTTTGTTCTTGAGTAGCATAACAAAACAACCTAAGCAGCATTTGTATTGGCAGTGTTGGAAGGAGGATATATTGGGACCATTTGAGCCCCCCAAGGTTTAAGGACAAGGGTCTACAAAAAGTTTGGTTTCTTCCATACACATGGCTGCCATTCTGCTCTACGCTGGAACAGCTTAGGGACCCTTCATTTTGATGGCGACCATCTGTTTAATTTATTGCTAATTCGGTAGGAATCATCAATGGAAAGAAATTAAGATGCCCCACTTGTTTTATGTGATACACCCCCCTTGAACCCCTTACAACACAAGAGTAATTTCATGCACTATATACGTCACTTTAATTGGTGGGTGCTATTCAATACTTGCTTTCTATGCATGTCCTCATGTCCCTCTTGTTCCTCCATTGCATGGCCATAGCTTCTTAATTCCATCTTCAATGGGAGACCCATTATTATTTCAAATTTCTTCCTTAGGCCGATTGAAGTCTCTCTTTGTTTGTTTGTATGTGTGCAAGTATGAAAATGGGGTCATGAATTATTGAAAGGAGCTTTTTAAAGAACAGGGTAGCAAACATATCAAGCACTCATTTAAGTTTAACTCAGAACAACACATGCAGTGTCTAAGGTTTCTTATATTAATCAAAAAACTGGTTCTGCAAAGTGACATCTATATCACTACCCAAACACAGAAAATAGGCCCTTCTTATTAGACATTGTTTCATTGTGGCGCCCATAATTTATAATTGGACTTATCTTCATTTCGTTACCATTCTCCTCCCACTATTGCCAATTATTATTTTCCTCTACAATTCCAGCACGAAAGGTCAATGACCCTTTTATTTAAATCCGTTTCCTTTGGGGTCCTAGAATATAGGTCTCTCAACTTCTTATCTGACTTTTCTTTATCACATGTTTTGAACAGCAAATACGTATAGGGTATATCACATGGTTGAGAGAAGCTAGTTGATAAGGTATATATGGTCCTAGAATTTGGTCTTTCAAGTAATTATCTGCTCCTTTCATCACTTTTATAATTGGAAAGTGGTTAAAGAAGTGTAGTATATTATACATGACTGTTTTTGAGTTTCAATTTCCAACTAACAAACAGGTGTTAACAAAAATAAATAAATAAGTTCCAACAAAAGAAGATTGTAAAATAAAACTAAGAATAACTTAGTCTCATAAAAAATATTAATGATTAGATATATTAATGTATTTTATTAAATATTTTCTTTACATAAAAATGTATATAATAAGTATTTCATTCAATTTCAAATTCCATTTTGATATTTAACTAGTGTGTTAGCATGAAAATACTAATAAGTGTGATTAGAACTCTACAAAAAATAAGACTATTTTTCTAATTACAATTTTTCCTATAATTATACGTATATTTTTTACAAGAATATATTTCGGGAACAATATATTTTATTATTATGTTTTAATCCTTAAATATAATGTTTTATTTGTACTATTATACACTATTCGTCACTATATTAGATTAATATAAAATAAAGTTTACTTATATAATTAAGAAAAAGTAATTGACAAGCCAACTTGTAATAGATACTTTAGCTACTACATGATAAATTAATTTATTATATTGGAGTGTTTGGTATAATGAGTTGATAACTTAATCGGTAACTGTAAAATTCATAAAATAATATAACTACATAATTTTTATTATATAAATATAATGTTTTAGATAAAAATATATTATTATGTAATTATAATATTTTAAAATAATTAAACTATTTATTACACTTGTTAGTGTTTTTCTTCATGTTTTAAAAGTTGCATATTTTTGTTTATTCAGATAAGTCAAGTTATTTAAACTAAACGACCTATGGAGTATTAACTAAATTAAATTTTTATTTTTTAATTTAAATTATTGTTATATTGATTATTTTTATAATATTATTTATAATTTCAATTTGTAATATTAGATCTTTTTAATTTGAACTTCATAAAAAAATTACAAAATCATCTAATAAAGACTAAAAATAGTGAAATAATTAAAATAAAAATTCAATAAATTAGAAAGGTTTTATTTTCTATAAAATTTAAAGTAATAATAGGTACAAAAGAATTAAGAATAATAAAAAAATGTATTAAAATGTAAAAGAAAAATAGTGACAAAAGAAAATTAAACAAACTACAAGTTATTGAAGTGGTTTATATAACTTATAAAATGAGCTACTTTAAGATACATTATCAAACATTTTTATAAAAGTGAAACTAACTTACAAACTAGTTAAATAAGTTTATAATACTTTTATTGATCTTATCAAACACACTCTATATCTATTCGTTTTTTCTCTTAAAATGTAGTCAATTTATTTATTTTTTTAATTCTTGAAAATATAATTATAGTAATGAAAGGAATTATAATACTTGTTTTAGTTAAGATAGCTAAAAATATTTTTCTTTTAAAATAATTAATGTAACTTTAACTTTTTCAAGCAAAATTTTTTATTTCATTCTATTTATCTAGAAATAATACATAATTTTTTAGAATAAAAATTATAAATCACATTTTTATGTTATATATTGATTTTACTAAAGTATAGATGATAGTTTTCTTTTTGTATAGGTATACAAAGAAAATTATTAGTGTTTGGTCCAAGAATACAACAATGTCTTTTTAATTCTTTTTTTCTGATAAAGAAAACAACAGTGTCTTTCTTATATATATTTTGCAATGATAATGGGGGACCATTTTCTGCTAATAATGGGAATCTAAAATGGTTGTAGCACCTAATTGCAGCTATTTTAGTACTGTGTAATTAGAATCTCTCATTACTTGTTGTTGCCATGCCATGATTACAGCTAATTCAGTTGTAATTCTAACAATCGCCAAACATTCCTCTTATTAATTAGCTTACAAACTTACTTGATTGTCCCTATATATATATATTACTTTAAATATGTAAATTAGGTATCACATTCTAAGTCTTAAGCAGATTTTAACTACTTTTGAAAATATTTATTTTAATATCTCAATCATCGTGATTTGAAGGATTAGTATAGTTTAGTCCTTTCAAGATCATTATACTCCCATGTCTTTTAAGTTAGATATGTTATTTACAGGTTTATATTTTGCGTTTGATTATGAGCTGTTGGCAGTGCAAGGTTAGTTCGAAATCTATCAAAACGTGTAAATTATAGTATTTTTTTTATTGGGAAGTTTATTTTGATTATAATCAAGTAACTCTAAAATCAATCTCAATAGCTTTAGTTGGGGTGGCAACAACTACTATTAATTGTTTTATTTTTTTTAATGAATTTCCACTTTTTGGTATATTCTACTGATAAAATAAATTGATTTTTATTATTTTCAACTTGTATCAAAAATCGAGTTAATGGTTTGATTCGTAATTGTTAAACACAAGAATAATATGAAAGTACTTTTATAAGTATGGATAAAAGGAACAAGTGAAATAAAGTTTGCATATCTCCATTTGTACAAAATAATCATTTTTTTCATACATTTGTAAGTAAGATAGAGATTCACGTAATTACTTTTTTCCTAATCGTATAATATTATTGTCAAGTGATACTATTTTTAATAAACTCCTTTCAATCTCTAAGTGGTATAACTTAATAGTCTTACGTATCTATATATACGTATCTTAATATATATAAAAATTTGTTAAATTTTAAATCATTATATCAAATATTAAGTCAAAAATCATCTAATTTGTAGCATTAATTTATTTTTTTATTGTGACACAATGATAAGGTTATCATAAATTGCGTAGGTTATCATAAATGCTGGATAAACTTGACATCCATGAGTTGAGAAGAAAACTTAAAAGATCAAAATATTTCAACCCAAAATCTTAATGAATTCATGAATTATTTTTTATATATTATTTGTTTTTTTTCATTCCTACTCAAGATGCAACTCAAACTTACAATTCAAATCTTAACAATATAAACATTATTATAAATTAAATTTTTTTCTAAAATTACATTTCACATAGAAAAAATCATATTACTTATATCACTTTTCAAATCAAATTAAGCATTTCCTTTTTTATTTACGTATAACAATAATAATAATAACAAAAATACTAATAATAAATTAATTAATTAATTAATTAAAAATAAAATATAGGGTAGATGGAACTCTTGCATCATGAAAAAACAAGTTTTTACACAAGGAGGCAGTGTGACGTGAAGTTCTAAGGATTCTCTGATCAAACTATCATTCATGGATAATGTTTGTTTTCCCTATATTGCACGATGCACAGATACACAAGTTCTTTCGTTTGGCGGCACAATACATCAGTGAGTTTAATATTCCTGTAACTTATAGTAAAACATTTTTCATCATTCCGAGTCTGTAGTTTTCGTTTTTAAATATGTATGCAACACATTTCATTTCCTTACCATGCTAACCAAACTTTATTCAATATTATTATACTATATTTTATTCTTGGAATCAAAATACTCACTCTATGCTATGCACATGCACGTGGAAAATGGTGACCCATGTGCAGCTTGGGCTCTGTCAACCAATGGTGATGAAGTATTGTGTAGCTTCAATGAAATTCTGGCCCACAAGGCCAACGTAATCGGGGTGTGATCTACTCATAACTCAGATGCTTAGCTTAAATGTGTGACAATAATGCATGCATCTCACTCAGCAAATTCAAATTCAAATTTCTGAGGGAACATGCACAAAACTGCTACTTAAAATAATTTTGATTTCAGCTTATATATCTTCCAAATTAAACTATTTTAATATGAAAAAATAATTTGTGTTCACAAGTATACACTGGATTATTGGTGAATCTAATAAATGAAATCTATTGGGAAGAAGACAAGACAATTATTTAAAGGAATGCGACAGAAACAGGAGAAGAATAAACTCAACTGTTTGGGGTGAATCTTATCAAAGGTAATTGCTCTTGTGTTTGCTTTAGAATAACATGTCCTTCTTACTAAGATATACGTATTATTATGAATTCAGTTGTTAAGATTTCAATTATTTAATTAGATAACTTAATATTGTGGTTATTGTGTTTTCTTGTAAATTTTATTATATTTTATTAGATCAAAAGTGTAAATATTGGAGGTCATTTTTAATTAATTTATTATATTTGACTTATAATACACTCTGGTGAAAGCAATTATTACTATAATTAAGTTCTCCTTACAAAATCTGAGAAAAAATGAAGAGATTCGTATATAATTATTACCACAATGAATCGAGCATTACAATAATGAAACATAGTTTGATGTGTAGGAAATTTTTAGTATATACAATATTGTGAAGAACTTAAGGATAGAAAAGAAACGGTTGAAAGTGAGGAATGTGCATATTGTCTAAAATTCCTGAGTTTTTGTTTAACAAGCACTTAATAACGGTTGTGAGAGATTATTGTAGAGCAATTTCCACTTTAGACTGCGAAGAGCATGAATAATAAAAAGGAAAATGAGTAAAAACACATTATAGTTAGCAAACATGAAAAAAAACATGATAATTGTTTATCAATAAAATTTTTCTCTTTCTTTCTCATCTTATATTTCCTGGATTTGTAATTTGTAGGATTTTATCTAAAGTGTAACTATTATTAGATTTAAATGGGGAGCAAAATAATAAAAAAAATTGTAAAAAAAATTCATGCATTGACTAAGAAAACGAGTCAACAAAAGCAAAAGAAACATGTTTACAAGGGACATAAAAGAATAACCAAGGATATGAGTCACTCCTTCCAATTTGACCAAATTGAGATATTCTTTATTTTCTTAATTTAAATTTTGAATTCTCTTTTCATTTGTTTTTTAAACTCTTAACGTCCATATGTATACTCTAGAAACCACATGCATTTCATTTCACATGTATGTATACTTTTGTGAAGGAATAAACATTTTGGATTGGATTAGATATAAGTAGTCATCACTTCTAATTTAACCTTTTTTTTTATCTTGTAGTTTATGAAATTTCAGTTTTGAGAAAAATATTCTTATAAGAGTCATTACTAAATTGGAGTCATATCATGAATTTTTAAGAAATAAATGACCATTTTCGAAGAAAATAAATGTTCTTCGATCAATAAGTCTTGCATTTCAATTAATCTTTCTATTCTTTTTTTTTTCATCTTTTTTACTTCTTTTATTTAGTTTTCTTAATTTTATTCTTCTATTCATTTTTATCACCTATATGCATACTATTACCTATCTTCTTCTATATATATATATATATATATATATATCCTACAAACATGTTATTAATCATAAGAATAAGTATGATATTAATCATAAGAAACACCAAAAACACGTTATTTATTAAGTCAATACATTTTAATTTGAATCATGTGAAAATTTTTAAACTTATTTATATATGTTTGAGTTTCAGATTAAGTAAAAGTAGATAAATTAAGTAATATGTACGTAAGAAATACTTACAATTCTCTGAATTTAACTAGTTAATATTACTGAAAATTTTGTCCCCAGATTTATCTTAGTCAATAGTTAATCGTGCTGAGAAAAAAAAAAAACTGTTGTTGTGTTCTAACCATATTTTATATTAAGATCACAAGATGACCCTTTGAAACGGGACCCACTCTATGATTTTGATGAGAATGTTAATTATGAGATATTTTTGATTTGTGTTCTTCTCCGACTGAAATAACAGAACCCCTTCTCCTTTGGGATGGGGTGAGAAGGAAAGGACAGAGTTATCCTTTATCCGTATCTCCCAATAATTGGAAACATGGAAGCCAAAAGTAGGCGTCAACATTTGTACTGTTCTGCTGTGCTCTTACTTGTACACTTCTGCTCTACACATTGCTTTCTTTCTTTCTTTTTAATTTTACTGTCTTTTCTCATTGCCCTTAGAACAGTGGATAACAGTACCATGGCATGGCAAAATGCTCTTTCTCTCAGCTTCCAACTTTGCTTCCTCTGCCCTCCCTTCATTCCTTTTGCTTGCCACACAAACAACCATATTCCTACTACTATCATATACTTCAATTCAAAGCCACCTATCCCTTTTATACATCTGCTTTTTTAGTTAACATTCTACACGATCCACCTAATGAATTCAGATATCTGTTAGAAGAATACATAAATTATTATATATAATAGTATGAAATAAAATGATAATGTAAAAAAATTACATTAACAAGTATTCCCATATTAATATTGTATTTTCAATCAAATTAGTAAAACATGGATACATGAGTTGAAAACCTACTACATTATTGAGTTTATCTTGTAACCAAACAATTATTTCTTCATCTTCACTGTCTTCTGCTGACCATTAGGGTGTTGAGCACTGATGCTTCTGAAATTTGAAACACGAATCTGAGATTCACAAATTTGAAACATGGGGGGACACTGATGCTTTGGTATGGTTGGTTTCTGAGAGCTCATCAACCGTCTTTTGTTTTTATCTTCTCTTTTTTTTGTTGGCTATGTTTTATTGGCCCAACAACATGGCATGCCAGCTTCGCTCATCAGGTGCAACATTATTGTTCCACATGATTTTGCCTTCTTAGCCACTCTCTTTCTATTTCAGTCACATTGAAAACATACTAAGCATCCACAATCTCTTCTATCTCATAATTATTATATTGATACTTGAAGTTTTACTTTTAAGGTGAAAGGTAGTGAATCTCGCGTCAAATTGTAAACTGTTATACCTGAAGAACCAAAAATACTTTTAAATATGAATAAGTTAAAAAAAAAATTATTATATATTATCTATTGTAAGATCCTCAACTTCTCCTTTTAGCATTTCCTAATTGCAAAAGCAATGAACCCACCAACATTCTATATTATTATAATTTTGTTGTTCGAATTCAGAAACTTGAGCAGAATAAGCGTAGCTACAAAGGCACACCATATGTATACCATTACCGTACTTGGATTACAATATTTTGGGAAACACGGGGGCCACAGGCCGGAAAGAAGGAAGGGACTTCAATGTTATCGCGTGTATTGTGTTGCTTCGCCTCTTGCCTTCGTTTTTATTCATTACCATACTCTCCAAAACCACTTTTCTTTACTATTCCCAGCATTGCGTGAGGAAAGTGATGTCTCTGTCAACATTCTTTATTTCTTTAGAATTTGATTATTTGAAATTAACATTCTTTTTTATTTTTTGTTTGGATAGATTATGGATTGTGAACCCAATCTTACTATTCCAAAGAGGGGAAAATTACAATTACAATTAGAAAATGAGAAAAGTATCTTATGACCAATCTCCTCTCCAAATTCGAATGAATCCTATCACGTTATTTGAGTGTGATAGATGAATAAAATCTAACACGTATTGTCTTGAATCCATGTTTATCAACAGTTGGTCTCTGAATAATGACTCGGTTTGTAATTGCAAGCTAAAACTTGAAATAGTAATGTATGTACGTGGCATGAAGTGGAGTGAGTAGATGGGCGAAAAGATCAGGACTTGATAATCCCGAGTGCTGCAGCTTGAAGTGAGACGGAATGTTTAACATCACCAATGTTAAAACTGTGTAGCCCCAATGGGATTCTCCTGATCCCAGACTTATCCACTACACTTAGGAGCTTGCACACGTGAATATTGATTCCAACTCTCTGTTGAGCCTTGGCAGGAACATGGACTTTGTCGAAGGCCACAAGTTGCTTCTCCAGTGCCCAGTTCCCAGCAGCTGCAGGTGGAGCAGAGAACACAAGCAACGTGTGCGTGCCATCTCTGGACCCCACGTTTTTAATGTCCACCTGGAGGGTGATGAAGAGATTGTCACACCGTGCATGCGTCACTCTAATTGCCCTGTTGGAAATGTTGGTGGCATTGGAACGCCGGTGACCGTTCAGGGGAACTGACACCACTGTGGGAGCACTTGCTAGTGTCTGAACAAAGTGGGTGTAAGTTAACCCGTGCCCAAATGGATACACCACTTCACCCTTGTAGAATCTATACGTTCTTCCTGGGTACCCTGCTGATTTACTTGCTCGCATTGCCATGTTTGTCATTGGCAACTTTCTCAAGTACTCTTGTGGGTACCATGTCATAGGAAGCTTTCCCCCTGATACCAAAACGTACACATACTTTATTTTATTCACATTCTACAAAATCACAAATGCTAGTAGCACGTCCTACGATAACAACACAAACCTGGGCTAGATGTTCCAAACAGTATATCTGCAATGGCGGCGCCGCCAGCTTGGCCCGGATAACCGGCCCAGAGGATGCCCGCGATTCGAGGGTTATTCTTCGCAAATGTGATATCAACAGGCCCACCAGACATTAGGACCAAAATGGTTGGGCCTTTTGAGGCAGCTGCAACTTTTGAAACCAAGTCTTGTTGACGCCCAGGTAAAAACAAGTGAGTCCTGTCCACTGTTTCAGCTTCGATGGACTGGTCCAAGCCCATAACTAAAACAGTTGCATCCGCTTGACGAGCTGCGTTTATAGCAGACCCGAAAAGAATATCGTTCTTACAAGCTATATTTTCACAACCCAATTCATGAATGGTCCGGGCATATCTTCCTATTCCTTGTAAGGGAGTGGTGTATCCACAAGCAATACCTATTAGAAATGTAGTGAGAGAAATTAGGCAAATTTAGTTTGACTTGGGGAGACATTAGACTAAGCATTTTCCTATGGCAAATTTACCAGCATAGTTTCCAATCATTGTAACATCGGCTTTGGAATTGGGCCCAATTACAGCCACGGTATGATGACGCTGTTGGGAGAGAGGCAAAACAGGACCAGTATTCTTAAGAAGCACAATTCCTTGTCTGGCAGCTTCAAGAGCGAGCTCTTGATGGGCCGGTTTGCACACATCTTTTGGGCCCAATTTGCCATACTCTTGGGCCGATGGCTCTCCATCAAACATCCCTAACCTCATTTGGACCGTTAGTGTGTTGACCAAAGCCCCGTCCACGTCAGCTTCGCTCAGCAAGCCCTTTGTTACAGCATCCTGCGTGTGCACTGCTAGGAAAGGACCACAGTCTAAATCCAAACCTGTGACATGGTCAAAAAAGAAAATTTATGTTTTGACTTTGGCATAATACTAGTGAAGGAATGAACCGACTAATTGGTTTTGTAAATAGAGTGACTAGCCTGCTTTAATGGCATCGGCAGCAGCTTCTTCTGGCGTGGGTGTATAATGTTGATTACTATAAAACACCCCAACGGAGTCACAGTCTGATACAATGTACCTGGCCACAGAAAAGCAAATGAATGAGTTTGAAAAGTTGAAAGTTGAAACAGAAGGTGGTATGGAATGAGTATTAAGTAGGTTTACCCGTCGAGTTGCCACAGGCCACGAACTGTATTCTTGAGTAGGTTGGGGTCCGCACAAGTAGGAACCCCATTCACTTGATTGTAAGAACACATCACACTGGCTACTTTCCCTTCGCTCACACACATCCTGAATGGCACGTCGAATGTATCCTCTATGTCCTGCTTACTTACCTGCCATAATTAACAAAAACTATGTATTAATAATTATAATTTCAATGTAACATTAAATTTCAGAAAAATAAAGGGCACCTGTGCATTGAAGTGGAATCGATCCATGCCGTTCCAATTGTCGAGATCATAAGCCGTGAAGTGTTTGCAACAAGCAGCAACCTTCAACCGGCTAGCATGGGTTCCCTGGAGTCCTCTAACGTAACTAGCGGCATATATACCGGCTAGCACAGGGTCCTCACCGGGAGTTTCCTGTCCGCGGCCCCACCTTGGGTCCCTGAAAATGTTAACGTTTGGGCTCCAGTAGGTGAGCCCTGCTGTTCCACCGTTGTACATGGCCCTTGCCTCATCCGACACAACCTGCACATTAACACCTACATTAATATCCTCTTTCTTTTTTCTTTAAACCAGAAGTAAACTTTGTTCTTCATCCTCATATTTGGAAGTGTCATTATTATTATCTTCAAGTGGCTTGGTGAAGGGGGACACTCAACAGCCAAACAGGTCCCCACAGACAAATGATATGCGAGTTCAACCCAACCAATCACCCATCACCAAAATTAAATTGAATCTCTTTTAGGAGAAAATATTAACCAATCATTATTTCGTCGAAACCGGATTATTTTATTATTTACATTGGACATATTTATATCTTCAGTCTAATAAGGAATAATAATCATTTTTTTTATTATTTATAAAAACTAAATGAAAGTGATGCTCATTAATCTTTTATAAATTTTAATCCATAATATCTTTGATACAGTTATTTTAGATGAAACTACTTCTAATTAAAGAAGTTATATTAATAAAACAGAGAAACATATTACTTATTGCATTGTTATTTTTACAAAAAAAATCTTAAGTTGATATGAACTCATGACTTAAATAAAAAAAAAGTTTTATTAAATTCTTAATATCACTAATTGAATAAATTAAATTATTTAATTCATACAAAATTATTAGAATAATCTTACTACAATTAGAGTCACTTTATTGCATATTTCACATAGACTAGAGTCTCACCTTAGATGTTATAAAATTAACTTAAACTTAGACCTACTTTTATCAAAGTTTATCATAACTAAATTTGTAGGTTTTGTAGTGTCATCTGCCAAAGTTTATCTTAACAAGCCAACATACATTATATAATTAAGGATAAGTGACATGTTACAAATCTAATATACGAGAATGAGTTAGGTACGGTTATAGAAAACTAATTAAAAGAGAGTGGGAGTGTGCTACACTTGCAAAGCTTATTGGGAGTTTCCTCCTCTAGTCCGTGAGCGAACAATGAAGCAGCAACATAAATTAATGAATGACTGCCTCACCGTGCACAATGCACGCTGCTCCATAATTCTGTGCAAACCCTGCAAGCCCCACTCTCCATACATTATTTTATATCAATTTTATTATGTCATACTATTTCTAAAATTATTTTTACAAATTCTGTTTTTGATACAGACATTTTATGGGATTTATAAACTTATATTTTTTTATTTATATTTTAATGTAAGTACAATTTTGTAAATGAAAAATAATCTTTTTATTTTCATGATCCAAAATTTTCAATTTAATCTCTCATTATATTACATCAGCATATTATGTACCACCTCTTACGTTTAATTGCTGCCACTGCTAGACTCGAGACCTCATAATCACTCCCTTTCGCGCGCACGTGACTGTGTACACAGTATTTCATTTTTTAGATTTTGTAACGATATGCTAATAGTCTACACGGTAGAGAGAAATGTTAACACCGATAACTCTAATTTTAAATAGAGAATAATATTTACCTTTTAAAGTTTATGCACCATGGATAAAAAAATAATTAATTTATGAAGAACACAAAATAAATTAATTGTGGAATTTCTCGTGCATGGTAGCTGAAAATTAACTATTCGGCGCGCCCGTGCCACAGAGCAGAGGAGTAAAAAGTAAAAGTAGCACGATGGTAACACAACTTGACTGAATCTCGAAAAAAATAAGAAGAAAAAACAAACCGTGAGCAAAAGAAAAGTCAAGCATTTTAACAGGGATGACATAGGAAAATGATCTTAATGCAATTTATATTGTGACCTATATTCTATTGTCACTTTATTACTAAACACAAACAAGATATAAGAGACAATGTTGCCAACTAAAAATCGATTTCATGTGATAAATTTGTTTTAGTGTGATTTTTGGTTGCCTCACACTGTAGTTGTTGTGTTGTGTGGTGTCAGTGCATGCAAATTACATTCATAATTAGAATCGATTTTACTATTAAAATAATTGTAAAATTTATGGAAAGAAAATCTGACCCGTCCGATTGACTCCCAGAGAGAAGCGTTGAAGGAAGCAGCGGTGGTGATGACTTGGGGGAAGCTAGTTGCGCCGGGGAACTGTGCATTGAACTTGACTCCGGGACCCACATTTGAAACGCCGTGGAGTGCCTCCGACCACCACTCGTACCCTTTCATCCCCAGCCGCGGAACCGCCGCGGCATTGTTCACCAGAAGCCTAACCTTCTCCTCGAGTGTCAACCTTCCGATGAGGTCCTTCACCCTCTCCGCTATCGCCAATGAGACCTTGCAAAAGGGCAAGTTCTTGGTAGCGGCATTTTTAGGGTCGCAGGCGAATGCGTCACGTGCCTCACACGTGTGGCGGAGCAGAAAGAGGAAGAGGAAGAGCGCAACGAGGGGTGAGAAGGATGAAGACATTTGGAGCAGGGAGGAAATAAAGGTGAGTGAGGGGTGGCATGTTAAAGAATAGAGTGAACCTTATATATATAAATAATATAACAACACACAATAAGTGTGTGCTCGCGTGTGAGAGAGAGAAATTACAAATGACGGTGTAGGATGATAATGACGACGTAATAGAGAGGCCAAGCTAGTAGATAGCTCCTTTAATATGATGATTGGATTTTCCACTATCTCATTTTTTTACTTAGAACATTACCACTACTATTATTATTATTAATATTATGGATACCAAACAACTTTTGTTTGCTGGTGAGATCTCAATAATGTCTAGGCCTTACCAAAGATACATATATCACTCTGTTCATCATTTAACATATTAACAACCACTCAAATTCACCTGCGGTTATGAAGGACAACCATGTATAAAGGAAAAAAGTCACTTCTATATCACATGCTCATCATATAACATCTTTTATTATATTATCTTCATCTTCTTCTTTTTTTGATCGCACCAATTACTTAATGTAGTGTTTCATTCTTTAATATTTTTTTGGGTAAAAAATATTATACAAATTTATTGGACAAATATAATTTATCTTAAGAGAAAAGTAGGTTTAGTTTTGTATAAATAATTTCCACTTCATAAAATTATTTTATTTTCAAATATATGTTATATTATGACTGTGAGAACTATTATTGAGTTTGAATTGGTTTAATGTGAGTTAAGTGGAAATTTTAATTATTGTTATAGTGTAAGTAGGGTTGAAATTCGGTCATTTTTTTTATGAGAAGTCTACGACCTATTTCATATCATATGTATAGGGTTGGACTAATAAATTTAAGTCATTTGTTGAACAACTTAAGAATCTTTGAAAAACGGGTTATTTAGTTAAAAGATAAAAGATTTATGTGAAAACCGTGACTGATTTATTTAACCAATGATAGAGTTATTATTATCTTTATTGTATAAGCTAGACCTTAAAAAGTACCTGGATAAATAAGTTTGACTAATTTTTAAAATGGAAATTTGTAAATCTTAGTTAAGCTTAACTATTGTTTACTGCTAATTAAAACGATAGAATCTCCTCTATTCATTTTCATTAATATTTCCATTATAATGATAAAATTAAAAGAGTAATCTTGTTTATTTAATTTATTAGATACCTGCGGGATATTTTTAAAGTTTTCCGCAATTAAATTGTCTGTAGTATTATTTGATGTGATAAACTAAGCTCAATTAAATTGTATGTAGTATTTGATGTGATAAACTAAGCTCATATAAGTAAATGATCATACACTTTATTATACCAAATCTAACCAAAAATATTGTTTAGGCTTTGTTTGGTTGGGAGAGTGGATTTGAGAAGATGAATTTGAAGGGATTTGAGTGGATTGTGTGGGGATGAAAAGGTTGTTTGGATCAAGGGATGAATGGTAAGATTTGAAGGAATTTGAGGAGATGGATTATGAAAGTTTGGAAATGATTTGATAGATGTTATAGATTTGTTTTTATTTTTTTAATTGATATATTTCTGAAAATACTAATTAACCCTTGTGAAATAAAATGGTAAAAAATCAAAATGAATTGGATTAAATTGATTTTAGTATAAAAACATTACTAAAATTATTTAAAACATATCTTTTAAATTATTTAAAATTAAACATAAATCCTAAATAATGCAATAAAATCATAAATTTATTATTCTATTAAAATATACATTACTAAAATTATTTAAAACATATCTTTTAAATTATTTAAAATTAAACATAAATCCTAAATAATGCAATAAAATCACAAATTTATTATTCTATTAAAATATACAATTTAGTCTAAATTATAATTAACTGAAATCTGTAAAAAAAAAATTCTTACAATCTAAACTACTTTTTTTTATTGAAATTTACTGTTGTTTTTGTAAGTATAAATTATTTTTACATTTTACTTAAATTGAAACTTTTAAAATTATTAGTCTAAATAAAAATAGTTTGCAATGTTTTTTAAATTTACATTTTTATTAATTCTCTTACTTAAAAAGTTAAATAATTTTTTACTATATTTTTAAGATATTAAATACAAATTTTTTGAATTCTTATTTTATTTCTATAAAAATATTAATAAGTTATAATAAAAAATATATAAACACTCTTCTTAAATTGACTAAAACAAATAAAAGATATACTTAAATTTAAAATAAAGAATATTAATAGATAACATTTAATTAAAAGTAATTATTCAAAATTAAATACTCTTATTAACATATACATGATACCATTAAATGTTATATATGTTTATAAGGGTATTTGGTAATTTCCACCTCATTTATGGGGATTATTTTATAATTTCAAATTTCATCCCTTCAAATCTTTTCATGTAAGATGTCATCAAATCTGTCTTCATCCATCCTCTCAAATTAGGTCAACCAAACAGTTCTCATCCCCTCAAATCCATCCTCTTGAATAGTAAACCTTCTCAAATCAGTTCAACCAAACAGATACTTAATGTGTCGCAATAAAATTCATAACAATATATGATGAGATGCATAACTATTTTATTGAGTTATTTATCATACTCTAATATTTAGTTGGTCAAGCTCTTCGAATTTGTTTGGTAGGAAAACGCTTAACATTTCCTATAATTACGATATTTTTTTTTTCAAAGATTAGATTTTCACACTACTCAAGTGTCTGGGTGTGCATTAAATAATTTTGTTTTTAGATTATTTAATCTGTTTATCCAACTTCTTAATCCTTTAATGGGTATAACATCCTAGGATGTCGATCCAACATTTGAGAGGGTGGACATCTCTAGCTGTTTACACATGTTTATCAGTTGATATTTTTATTAAAGATTTCATTTTCTCTAAAATAAGAAATAATTTCGAGAAAAATATAATGCTGATTGGAAAAATTAATAACTACTGTTATATTAAACAAACATAAACGAATATTATTTTTTAATTAATAATTGTAAATCTGCATTTACTTTTCTTTAAAATGTATTCCTCTAATCTAAGATAGCCAAATTAACCAATTAGAAATCAATAATTAGTAGGTATGAGCTAATATTTGGTAAGTAGGATCGAATATCTTCGCTTTGTATGTAATATTTTCCATTGCTTGTTTCGTTTTACTGTTTCACACCTGGCAAGCACAAATTATTTTGGCTAAGAAAATGATTAGCTGATACAATGTCCAAAGATACATTATGCTTTATGAGTAAAGACAAAAGTGTAGTTGATCTGGTACAAAGAAAAAAGGAAGAGGAAGCTGCAGTTATCAGGTAGTGAAACAATGTTTAATGTTTTTCTCTGCCAAATACCTTGCTGCAATCCATCAAATGAATCAAAAGAGTGAGATACACGTCATGTTAAACTTTTTGCAAAGATTCTATGGCTTGATAGTTTTGGCCCTTTTAAGTTAAAATGTTAACTTTGGGCAAATGTTCTATAAAATTGGGTAAGAGTAATTAGTACAACACCATAAAAAATCCAGACACCGAAAAAGTAGAGTTATCAGTCAAACTTAGTGGAAATTATAGATGAAGAAAACATAGGTTGGATAAGAGAGATCGTGAACTTAACTACCTCAATCTACCGGTAATGTTACATATCTGCAAAAGTGCTTGTTGGTTGGGTTGAGGGTAGCTTCACGTAGAAGTTAGTGTAGGCATAGAACTTTTCTGTCTCAGATATTCAAACTCAGAGTGGCTCACAGTGGATATCTCCCAATAGCTAGTGATAGGAAAGGATGAACATTTAACAAGAAAAAAAAGGAAGATAAACATTACTTCATAAGAAAACAAAATGGCCTCATCAGTAATCAACTCTATTTTTTTAATGCTCGCACTGGTAAGGTAGGAGCCTAAGAAAGTCGAAAAAGAGAGAGAAGATATTATTTGTTAATCTCTACCATAATGTTGTAGGCACATATAAAAGGAGGCATCTTTAATTTTCCATGGTGTTCTAGTCTCGCAATTGGGCAAGTGTATGAAAGTTGAAGACGAGTGTAACAGTATTATTGTGGAGGCGAGTAGGCAGGGAATGGGATTTTATATATTGAGAAAATCTCCACTAGTGTTGTGTGTGGGTGGTGAGTTGGTGGCAGAACAACATTAATGAGAAAAAGAGTTAGGTTTTCTTGGGAAGGCCTCCATAATGTATTACGAAAGTCTTGTCTGGTTCCTTCCCTGACTGGACCTATTTTCATCCTTCAGTCTTTGCTCCCAATAATCTTTCTTTTCCATATTTCTTAAGGAAAGATCTATGAATAGACTTATAAGGAATATTTTGTTTTGATTCAAGTGGTCCATGACTATGACACGTTTGAATATTGGTTGTCTCTGCCTGGGTTCACTGTATCTGTTCAAAAGGAGGCACCCCTATGTCTTAGTGGATTACATTACACAAACTTTTGATACCTGGAGGTCTTCAAAACATAAACAAAAAATAAATAGAAGAGAAAAGAAAAAATACAAAGAGAATCACAGGGAAATTGACTAAACTGAACCATCATACTATCATAGTTAGAGTCAGGTTGAAGTCAGGGTAAGCTACTGACCTGCTGGACCCACCTTTTTATATAAGCTTCCAGGTATCAGATTTAGTTAATTTCATATAAAGTTGTATTTCACATAAACATTAAAATAGGTATAAAATTTCTTAGTAACGGGTCTGTTTTTGGTAGTAACAAACTAGTGCTTGTTGACATACCAAACGAATGATAATGTTTTGGACACTTCCAAATCCAAATAGAAATCAAGTGGAACATAATGGTAAATGATTCGTGATATACTTGAGGGCGACGTTTGAGCGTATACTCTAACAGATACTTGCAATAAGTAGGCCCAACTTCTTCTACGTTTGGGCCCAACTTCTACTATAAGAAGGCCCATGATAAAAAAGGCCCATGATAAAAAAGAAAGTTCACGAAAACATTGGTAGAGACTGGAGGATATGGTCTGCCCTTTATACATACATAAAGTGGCACGAGTCTGATCCAAAAACTTGTTTGAACAATTTGGTACCTAAGAGCAAAGATGTAAAAAGTGGGTCGGATCGCATTCAGCTCAAAAAAGTGCGATTGAAAAAGAATCAAACAAATCAATTTGATAAGTTCACTTGGTAAAACGAGTTAGAACACATTTGGAGAAAATTATTCGGATTCATTTGGTGAGATTTGATTTTTCTTTAATTTTAGATAAGTTGAATTAAAAATAAATAGATGAATTTTGATACAGCTTCACGGATCCAAAAGACACATTAAGTCGTGAAATGGATAATTTGTAAAGACTAACATGTTTTAAGACTCTACTTTAAAATTAAATGAGAAAAACAAAAATTGGGGTTTAGAATTTATATTCTCGCTCTAATTTTACTGACAAGGAAAATCAAAGAAAAGTAAAATCAATAGATAGTTTCTTTATAAAGAGATATTTTTTTATTAGAAATAGTTTTTTATAACGTTTGTGTTTTTTTACGAACATCATTGATAAGTATTATAAGATTTCGTCTTGATTTAATCTCACATAGTTAGAAAGTAACCAAAATCTATTTAAATTTGAATATTATCTTGATATTCAGTATCAAGTTGAATACATTAAATACTTCTACCCAACTTCTTGAATATGATGTTAATGTAATTCTGTCATTATAAACACGTTAAGTACTAGTTAAGTAAGTTATATTACTTTTAAGTGAAGAATAATTGAGGTAAAATTATTAAAATAGATTATGATAGTGCTACATTGACCAAATCTAGTTCCACCGAACTTGATAAAAAATAATTTAAGTGAATAGCAAGTCTAAATTTCCACCTGTTCAATCCCTATTTATTTAAAAAACAACATTATTATTACACTTTTGAAAATAATGTCTATATTTTTAAAAGTCTTTTCACTTGCAGTGGTAATAGGAATTATCCACTCGATTGGTAGTTCTATGGGTCGTGTACTAGTAGGAATAAAATGTTGATGTCTTTAACATGCTTCTAAACAATGACGAATTTTTAAGAAGTATTTTGGAGGTGTCAATTTTATTTTTATAGATGTATAAAAAAATTTAGGGTATCAAATATGTAAACTATAGTAAATTTTTTAAAAATTATATATATTTTATTTACACGTATGTAAAAGAAATTGGGGATCAAGACCCCTCGTATATCACTAAGCTCCTCACTACCTTTAAGATACTCTTAAAACTGGGGATTATGGTCTAGTAAAAATTATCTTATCCTTTATTGTCCCTTTGCCACATCCAATAAAGAAAATCTAAGATTATTCTTGTGTTGATAGAATGATGTACTTGCCTTTAAGAATCTCTTGTGTTTAATATTAAGGGTTATGGTCAAATAGAGATGATGTTAACTTATTTTGAACTATTGAACCGAACAAATATAATAATCACTATAATCAACAAATTAATAACTACAAGAAAATTAAAAATCATGGAAACCTAGATAATTATAACTCTACGAAAATAACTGAAAGAATATTTAAAGAAGTAGAAACAAAATTTAAATAATGAATGATGTAGTTTAATAGAGCTTCTAAAGTCTTGATTAGAATAGAACTCATCTTCTTCCAAAAGTTCTTATGTTTCACAAAGAATTTTAAAAGATATTGAAAGAACATTACTTCACTTTATTTATGACTTAATTCCTTAATATAATGAAAGCTTCATAAGCATTACTTAATTCAGCACAAATTGTTCTCATCCCTTCGAAAAACACATATTATATACATATATACACACACAAATATAATAAAAAATTGAAGATTGATTACTAAATTATGAAGATGAAAATCAATGAAAATTATTATAAAATCATAGATAATTATGATTTGCGTTTTATAAATATTCTGCAATACTTATTAAAACCTGTAAACATTCATATAAGTTCTAAATTACAATATATTTATTGATAAAAAAAATTACTATAACGTTCTCAATCATTTCATTTCAATCAATTACTTTCAAGTATTTAATCTTTTTTCTCTAATTTTCTATAATATTTTTTCATTAATCTTTTATTTTAATTACTTGTATGGTTTTCTTCTATTTTCCTATTTTATATACTTTGCAAATTTTAACTATTTTATTTATCATTTTATTGTAAATCTTGAATAAATTATATTTTACGCAATATATTTATTTTTAAATATGTTTATAAACATTCAATTTATAAAAAAATAACTTATAATAGAGAGTTTTGTTAATGAAATTTTAGTGAAAACATTCTATCTATCTCAACAATATATATATATAAATGAAAACTAGAGAAAAATCACTAAAAGTAAAAGACAATTCAGAATTCAGGCATTTCATTCTACCTCTACTAAAAAATAAAAACTAGAAACTAGAAAATCATAATTAAAATAAGTAAGCCGCGTTCACCTTTGCTGAGTGTCACAATAAGTGTCGATGACGAGCCCTTTATTTTCTCAACGATTATTTTTTTCTAGCAATCGAAATGACATCGTGAAAACTATAATGAAACGATATTTTTTTGAAAAAAAAAATGTGAACTTAAGAAATGAGAATAAAAATAAAAACCAAATGTTTTTTATTTTAAGTGTACATCGATATAAAAAAAATGATAAATCAAATCCAAGAGGGCACAAAACATATTGTTTTATGAGAGTATTAAAATGCTTTCTACAGAAACCATCACATCCCTCCTCAGTTTACGTTTTTCAAGTGGAATGCTGTTCAGGTTTATTTAGTTTAACTACGTCTGAAAGTGGATAGAGCGAAGGCTACTTCCAAATTGACGGTATAAATTAAATGACGGAAATAATTTGATTATTTCATCCAAACTTTGAGTCAACGTACATACTCACATACAAAACTCATCACTGCAAAACAAAGCCTTAAGCAAAGTATAAATGAAGTGTACCAACCATAAGAGGGGTAGCGAGAAAATTTTAAGAAACAAAGTGATAATTATGATGGAAAAAGTTAAATATAAATATATATCATGATTTTCTTTTATCTCATTTTCTATCGTATTTTCCTTCTTACGTCTTATTATTTTCTATTATCATTCATCTTGGTTTTCTCTTTCTCAACCCCGTTCATCTACAATAGGGTAGGTAGTTTTATTTTTCCCTTGAAAATTAAAAAAGAAAAGGATAAAAGTAAGATGAAGAAAAAGGTGAGTTTATGATAAAATTCCTTTTTATGGAATGGAATTAGTCATACTTCTCAGTTATTTACTAATTCAGCCTTGCAATTTTACCTTTATTTAACCTTTTTTTTTTCTTTTACAAAAAGTCTAAATCAGTATACCTACTTCAAAGAAAAATACTATATATATATATATATATATATATACCCTCTTTTTATTTTCTTATATATATTTAATGTAATAAAATATTTAATTTTAAAAAATTCCCATTATTCATGAAAATATTAAATTAAAGGTGACAAAATAAAATGAAAAAAATATAAACGTAGCACAGGCTTATTTTTTTACATAAATAGATTTAAAAAATTCATGAACCAAATGTATAGATAAACAGATAATATAATTTAATTTTACTTTATTTGTTTATATAACATAAAAAAAATGTATAATTTGGTGCATTAGTTGATGAGTATTATAAACATACGGATATATTAGACTATAGGAGTTTGAAGTGAGATTTTTGGTTTTTTTTCCATTCCGGTTCAATTTTTTTTTTTCAAAATTTCTAGAATTGGCAAACCTTTTTTTTTAGTTATCATGGGTAAAACGTGGTAAGTTGACACTATTTTATTAAAAAGAAATCATATTATTATAACACAATTTTAGTTAATTTAAAATAATTTTAGATATTATTATAGTGATAACTAAAATCTATTATTTCAGTTATTCTGTAATTCGTGCTGATTTAATAAAATTTAGTTAAATTTTTAAAATCATATCCTATTATCACGGTGGTAATGATAAGATTTCATTAATTTTTCATAATATTATCATACCAATTTCACACCATTTACTCAAGAATAAACTTTTTTTTACTTAAAAGAAATTGCACGTGAGAAGAAAGCCAACAGTTTTAATATTTATATTTATTCGTGTACAGTAATAACAGAGAGGAAATGAACTATCTTACTCTTCTTCCTTTCCATAACATCAAAAATGTAAAGTAAGAACATATGTGCGCATAAAAAAAAGTTATAGGAGTTCACATTTTGATGGTCTTGCTAAATTCCATAACATCTAAACACAACATGCTGCATCAGATCCTTTCACCTTGGAAGCTTCACAGATTTCACTCCTTTAAACACCAGTTGAGCTCTTTCTTAGACCAAGATATACACATACATAACATGTCTGAACCCTCTTACAACTTATGCTAAATATACCCACAAAAAGCAACAATTTTATATCCACCAAATTCAGACGTAGTTTCTCTAGTGTTGTCTTTTAATCAGAATTAGAATTTAATATCGATCAAAACATTGAAATAAAACTCCAGTGCTAATTAAACAACAACACCGAAAAGCGATTCAGTAATAACATCTAAATCTTTACAGCAGTAAAGGTTTTGAGGAACAACAACCATCGAGATAGTTTTGTATTAACCTTCTTCTTCTCTTTAATGGTGTCCAAACTAGGCTTCCAACCTTTCCCCGACAACTGCCGACTCAAATACTCCGGTCTCCCTTCTACCATTTCCGGCAAAAACTCAGAAAAACCGTACTTTTCTTCCACGTTCTCCACCTCTTCCTTTTTCTGCAACACTGCAACCTCTCTCTCAGTGTGGAACAACCCTGCAAGCCAAGGAAGAAAGCCCGAAGAAGAAACAAAATACTTGGAATGCAGAGCAGAGTTAACGAGGAAGAGAATGCGGCGACTGTCCTCGCTACTCAACCCCACAGGCTTCCCTCGCTTCACTGGAACCATCACATAGGTTTTCCTCATCTCCAGCTTTTCGTCTGCTGGCAGCGGCGTTGGCCTTTTCTGCTTCACGGCGGAATGAAAATCAAGCACAACCTGTTGTGGGTGCTCCATCATGAGCTCCGCCGCCGTTAGCGGTTCGTGAAACTCTCGAACCGACCCATCCCAGTAGACGATTTTGCCGGTGCCGTGATCTCTGGCTATTTGGTTTCCCATGAGAGAATATTTAATGTGTTTGAGTTATTTGTTGCGAAGCTCCCACAACAGGGAATGTGAATTGACTTATATGGAGGGTTACGTTAAGATGTTTGTTAAACCGCTCCATCTTGTGAAGTATATAATGGTGGACTTGGTAGTTAGATTTTGCTGAGTCGTTGGCTTTGTGGGAGAGTTTTACAAGTACATTTTTTGACTTGGAATTGCCCTTTCTCCCACGTTTATTAATTAATTATCTCGTAAGAAAAATAAGATGGTTCCTCAAAAGTTTGATTAGATTGCTCTTAATTTTGCCTTCTCTATTTACCTAACAGGAAAATCAATTCAAGGAACCGTTCAACTGCAATTTAGTGAATAATTTTATGGGCTTATATTATATTATAGTTTGTATATTGTATTTGACGCTGTACAATTTTATTGGCCTCTCCAATTTACCTGTCTTTTTCCTCCTATTTTTTTTTTCTCCCTCTAATCTTAATCATGCTCCAATTTAATTCAACCAATTCTGGGTTGCTTGTCGGTGCTATTTTTGCATAATTTTAACCTCCTGACCTTTTCTTTTCAGTGTCAGCAGTAACAATTCTAATAGCAAATGTTTATTTTATATAATCGGTTCTTTTTTTTTTTTTGGAAACAAACATTCTTAAAATGTATAAACTTATTACAGTGAAAATATATTTAGTTTCATGTAAAATTTTCAAACCAATCATAACTTCTCAAAAGAGATAAAAAGAAAAAAAAAACAAAAGAAAGATAACAAAAAAATTGAAAAATATTATTGTAAATAGAGTAGGGGGGGAGTGAATGGAAGAACAGAAAGTACGTACGTGCATTGAAGCTAGGATACCCTACGTTGCTGGGTATCATTATTAATTTGAAGTACCTTAGTATGGACGATGTGAATGTGACGAATTAATTTGCTCATGTTGACTTCATGAAGGTGGCACCCTATTTGTATGCAAATTCACTCCAAAAGTTTTGTTCATATTTATGCAGTAATACAGTAAGATGAAACATGGCAGAAATTATTAGGCTCACCATCGCAACATACTTATTTTCCCTTTAGTATTTAAATTATTCATATTTGAAATATTATATTTTTAAAATAAAATAATTTTAAGATATAATTATATATAACATAAAATTTGCCAGTATACTATAAATAGGTGGTGCAAAACCACTTAATAACTTAAGATGCCTTAATGTTTATCTTAATTTCATGGCTCAAATAAAAAGAGAAACAACTACTAAAAAAGTCTTCACTTTTTTATCCGCAAAATTACTTTTTCATTTATTTTTATTCATGAATATATATATATATATATATATAGTTAAAAGACACGGAACATGGACATTTAAGATCGATCGAGAGAGGATAAAAGCATCATTTTCCACAGAGTCAATTTGTTCCAGCATTTTTGCTTAAAAAAAAAATCATGTTCACTTTGTAAGAAAATGACACTTTATAAAACTTTAGCATGTTTGTTTAAACTTTCAAAGAATTATTTTTTTAGTTATTTTTAAATGTGTGTATGTATCAAACATGTTCTGAATTTATAATAAAATTGATAAAAAAAAGCATTTTATGTTATCGTCTAATTACATGTTGTTATGCGTGGTGAGTTGTTTACCTTCAGAATTAAATTCTTGAATTTAATTATTTTCAAAACTTGTTTTCTATAATCTGTTTTAGAACAACAAGGAGTTCCACATGGCTTAAAGTCCTAAGCTATAAATGGCAATGTTGCAAGCAGTGAAAAAAAAAGGTGTATTTTTATGGAATCTTAACAACTTTCTTGTTGTGTTTACTCTGTACCAACACTCAACCGTGCAAATATAGTTTAACAAAAGTTGTCGGTGGTGTGTCTCTTATAGCATTTCAGATTCTTCACCACCTCATATATACTGCAGTAGATCCCGGTAACTGCAATCATATGTTCAAGTACGAAGATTTTGCCGCTAGGGTAATCTTTGGGTTACAAGAATCTCTAGGCAATTTGCATATAGGGTATATGAAAGATTTTACAACGTATATCTCAGTTTAAGAGTGGATACGCCGTATAATTAATTTGATGAATATTATATATGAATTAGATAAAATTAATTTATAATATATAAATAAAACTAATTCTTACCTTATAGTTAAGTTTTTTAAGAATAAGTTAAATTTAAACTTAATTCTTAAGAGTATAATATCTTTAAAAAAATAGTCTTACGTTAACAAGTTAGTTCATTAGATTGACAAATTTTAGAAATTAAGATCCATAATATATCAATTTATCAAATGATGTCAAATTTGATCAGTTGAAGCTCAGTTCAAATACACAACTAATATAAAATTTAGTAAACTTCCATCTTGGTCTTGTTACATCTACTCGACCAACTCGGTTAAAGCTGTAATTGAAAAAAGGGTACGGTACAAAAACACATAATCAAGAAAGCACTACTTTAAAGGAGACAAAAAATAATAACAATATAAAATCTACAATAAAATGAAATGATTAATAGGTGATCAAATTTTAAGAAACACTCAAAGTCAAAGAGTACGTTTTATTAAAATAAAATGAAGATTATACAAAACTCATAATACACTGAATATTTGTTTTAGAAAAAAATAATAATTATTTGACGACGGCGTTTTTATTACACTTAGTTATCAACGCCTAACATGATATTAGTTTATTACGTGACCTATGACAATTATGATATTTAGATGTTATGTGTTTATCGAAATAAAACATTTGAATGAAAAAAAAAAAAAAATAGTTCAGTTTTTATGAAAGTGGAAGTGTGAGAGAGCTGGGAGCGAAGAACGAAGGTTGAGAACTGGGAAAAATTAAATTAGGGGGAGAATGAAACAAAACCGTTAAAAGGAGAAGAAGGGAGAAATAGAAATTGTTTCTAGGAGAAAAGAAAGATAGGTTTGAGATTTAGGTTGACAATGAAAACTTTACTTTCTTAACTCTAAACAAATTCCAATTTTAAATTTTTTAACCCTAAATGAATTTTAATTTCAAATTTCTCAAACAAATTTCAATTTTAAATTTTCAGTCTAAACTATAATTATTTTTTTTTCTTTTTTATGTTACAGCCTTATGATTGATTGTCATTTGAGTGTAATGACAAGTAAATATATCTACCTTTTCAAAATCTTTTAAGAAAACAGACATAATCAATATACACAAAAAGAAACTATGTATATGTAATATAATATTTCTTTTAGATAGAATAGTATTCCTCCATTGTTCTATGTCCTAAACTTATTTAAAATATTGTATGAGTTAATATAATAGGAGTTAAATACAAATGACAAAGTAGATTTTGCTAGCAAGTTGAAGGGTTAGTAGATTAGATTGATATATTTAATTTATCAGTGTTAAATTAGTGTATCAAAAACGGAGTGGAGTGGGCTAACATTTTTTAAAATTAAAAATTAAAATAATAAATAATTTGAAAAATTAACCTTTCTGTTATATTATTTAAAGGATATGAATATATCATAATATTTTAATTTAAATCATTGATACTTAATTATTAATTACAATGAATTATAGTCAAAATATAATGATTATATGTTAACTTAAAAAAAAACTATTACATTAACACTAACAAAAAAACACAATTTATATATGTATATATTGTGTTTAATATATATAGATAAGAGTGTATAATGTGTTTATTAATTATTAATATATGTTTAATATTATAATAAAAATAATATTTAAATAATTTAATTTTGATATTTTGCGAAAATATTAATTTTTATATTTTAAATATTTTTTTTATTAAGATTTTATAATTATTTTCAATTTAAATTTTTTAATTTAATTTATATTTTTTTAAGTTATTCTTATATTAAATTATTTTACCTTTTTTATCATATTAATCAAATCATGTACACATTTTCATTCATTGCTCAACATTCCTTTTTCCAAATAATTTTACTTTTTATTTTCTCTAATTCGTCAAAGAAAATAAATGGATAAAAAAATTACAAAGTATATTTAACTAATTAGAATTAATAAAAAGAAAATATAATTATTCTTTTTATATCATTAATTTAGTTGGATGAAGTTGTTTTCTCCTTTTGGAGTCCTAAATGAAGTTGAATTTGTGATTGAACTGACTATAATTAATTATAATTAGCACCGATAGATTCTATTTTATATATAAATTTATATATAGGCGAAAAATTTTGCGTGGGTGATTATGGAGATAATTTGTTTGCTTCAAATACATGTTTTTAAAACTATGTTTAATGGATATATATAATGAACTCTAAATGTAAGCTTTTTTTTTCTGTCTATTAAACATAATTTTAAATATTTGAGCAAAATTTTGAGTAGAGTAGATACTACAATTTTTTAAAAATGATGTAGAAGAGTTAGGTATCTAAAATTTTGTGAAAACAATTTTAAACATTTTAAGCTCTGAACTTATGTGAGGTTATCTTTCTTCATTACATTCATTCTCTCAATTCCACATAATCAATGGATCATACAAAACATAATTAACTATATAAACTTCTATAATAATAATAATATGTCCTTTTCAAAGCTATATAATGAATCTTACAATGTCTATATTAATTTATATAGATTTTAAAGTAATGAAATTCTATACTTTCAAAAATAGTTTTGAACATAGGCAGAGTATAGTTTGAAGTAAGGTCGATACAATTTTTAAAAAGTGGATAAGACAAAGTTAGGCAGTTAAAATTTTGACAAAACGAATTACAATTTTTAAGCTTAACTTATGGAAGGTCATCTCTTTGCATGACATTCTTCCTCTCATTTCCGCATAAATTGCTCAAAATAAGTTTAGAATTAGTGAATTTTTTTTCCTTCAATCCTCTGATAATTATAAAGTTAATTATGGTAAGCAAACAAGTTTTGTTTAAGAATCTTTTTAAAAATTAAAGAAAAAAAAATTATATAGCATTTTTTTTTACTCACTACAAAAAAATAAAAATTACCAACGAAACAAATTCATCGAAAATATTCAAAATATATCGATAAATTGATTGTATGTAAATTTACCGACAGATTTCTGAGTCTATCAATAATTATCGATGGATTTTCAATAGATTTTTATCCATCATAATTATTGACGGATTTAGGATAAATCTGTCGGTAAATCCGTCGGTAATTATCGACAGACTTAGAAATCTGTCGATAATAATATTTTACTGCGAATAAAATTTCATCTGTAGTTTACCTTTTTCTTGTAGTGACACTTTTTATTCTTAACATATCTCTCTCACACACATACACATGTTTAATATATATATATATATATATATATATATATATATATATATATATATCTATATATATATATATATATATATATATATATATAAATATATATATATATATATATATATATATATATATATATTAATAAAACATAAATAGAAATAACAAAAACAAAAATTTTAAAAATAAATTTTAAATAAAAAATATTTAAAAAAATCCCACTATAAAAAAATGGGGTAGACGGTTTATATTTGGTAATACATGTTATCTTTTTATGTAAACAAATAATTTAGAAACAATTTTAAAGTAAATAATTTCATTTATTAAAAACAATTCATTTATCATTGGACTAAAATCAATATAATTGTGTTTGAAGTTTTATGTATCATCTCCAATTTAACAATCTATTTTGTATTTTGTTTGTTATCGTTGTCTTTAATTAGATATCAGTTTTGTATATTATTCATATTTATCTATTTTTTATAATTTGAGAAGGTCACCTTTCAATTCAGTAACTCTAGAAATTTTATTAAATGATTTTTCTATATAATCCTATTTTATATTTTTATAAAACAAATTAAATACATAAGTCAATGAATACCAAGACCGAAAAAAAAGTTTAAAATAATGATAAAAAAGATGAAATACAAACACACAATTTTATATAATATTTTGATTATACACTAAAAGTGTTCCTAAATTTATACTCTTATTTGATTTTTTTCACTAAATTGAATTATCCAATTACAAATATTTGAATGTAAATATTTTGAAATACTCTTGAAGAAAATTTATAACATTCAACTATTAACACTCAATTATTGGTCTTTTGGCATTTTAGTATATTTTTTTACATTAATGTCTAAAATGGACAAAAAAATTTTTTTTTTTATCAAAATGGACAAATACTAGATAGGATTTTAAATTAAGAAATCCTTTCAACTAGGTATAATTTCAAGTTGGTCAAATAAAAATAACATGCTAGTGATTTCAATTAAAGATATTAATTATAAAAATCTTTCTCTCTATAATCATTTTTTAATTATCTGCCACTAGTTGGTTACATTTAACCATTAACAAAAAAATTAATAATAATAATTACATAATAATAACAATTAACAAAATCATAACAAAAAATCAAGGCATACAAATTTATTTTAAATTAAATCAAAATAATATAATAACAATAAAAAGAAGAGTAAATTTAATGAAATTAGTATGAATTTAATTTAAATAATAATAATAAGAATAATTTTAATTAAATTTATACAAATATAATTTAAATGATAATAATAATTATTGAAATAATAATTATAATTAAATTCATACAAATTAAATTAAAATAATAATAATAATAATAATAATAATAATAATAATATAATAATAATAATAATAATAACTATTATAATGATCGTTATTTAGAGATAATCATGATATAATAATAATATTATTATTAGTACTAGTATTTAGAAAATAATTATTATATTGTTATTATCTCTAATTACTATTATTATTTTAATTAAATTTGTATGAATTTAATTATAATTATTGTTTCAATAATTATTATTGTCATTTAAATTAATTTTGTATGAATTTAATTAAAATTCTTATTATTATTATTTAAATTAAATTTATATGACTTCATTTTAATTTAAAATAATTTTTTATGCCTTAATTTTTTTATTACGGTTTTGTTAATTATTATTATTCATTTATTATTATTAATTTTTTTAATTGTTAAAAGTAACAAATAAAGTGTTAAATAATTAAAAAATAATTGCACAGAAAGAAACTGTTTTAATTAATGTCTTTAATTGAAATAGTCAATATGACTTTTCTATTTGACCAAATCATGCCTAGCTGAAAGAATTTATTAATTTAAAATCCTATCTAACTGGCATAATTTATCTATTTTAATTAAAAAATAATTTTTTACTTATTTTAAGTATTAATATAAAAGTACATTAAAGAGGGCAAAAAATCCTTCAACTATCCCCAACAGACCAAAAGTTAATACAAAAAGTTATCAATATAAATTACAAGGAAAAATTAATAAATATCAATTGAAATGTAGCAAAATCATAATGAAAAGTATATAACATGATCACGCTGAACTTGAACACTTAGCTTTTCAGTCTTGAGAAATATAGTATTATTGTAATGAATGAGAAAAACTTCCCTTTTGAAAAGAGTTGTATGACTATTAAATGATATAATTAATTATAATTAAATATAATTAATTATCGTGTTTATCATGTAATAAAAAAACATTTCAATCAAGATAAAATAAGCTATTCATTAATTATTCATTGTTTATAATTGCATGTATATAAAAAAAACATCTAGATCTAGCTGTTATAATTGACTGTTCATACTTTATAATGAATTATATGTGAATATAAATATTCTATATTTAATTAACATGGTTATTCATTATTCATGCTCGATTATTCATTATTAAGTAGAATTTAAAATTTGTTTAAATTAAAATAATCAATTACAAATTTAATATATTTAATTATTATGTTTAAAAATATAAAAATATATATTTTAAATGAAAAAATGTTCAGAACTATTTTAAAAATTATTCATATTTTACATTGTGATCATACTTAAAAAAAAAAAAATCAGTAATAGAACTAAAAACTAAGAAAAAAAAAATGCAAATATCATAAAAATCACCGTGAAATCAACAAATCATTTTGTCATGTTTTTCTAAGAATTCTTAAATTATATTCACATCAATGCCTATATAAGCACTAAGAAATAAAGTCTCGTAAAAAAATCACTGATGAAGGCATATGTAATTTTATATTATCACTAATTTAATTATATAATTCAATAACATGAATGTCAATTTCTAATAAATGACAATGTAAAAGTAATTTATATAATCATACATTAATTATTGTAGAAGTTACTGATACTACATAATGTTGGTTGAAAATCTTTTAGTTCTTTTACTGTATTTTTCCCTTAATTACTTAATTAATTTTTTTTGTTAATAATGATATTTTTATCATAATAATTTTTATTATTAAAAGGATGATAGTATTGTTAATATTATAATTATTATTAACACTAATAGAAACACACTAGTGCCCGGTATATTTGTATATTCATTATTCTCTTTTATTTTATAAAGTTTAATTTTTTTTTTTGTAATTTTAAATTTTACCTGTTCAAATAATTTAAAATAAACTACACTATCTTGATAAAATATCACAGGAAAAGTGCATATCACAACTATACTATAAATTTTCAATGAAAAGAAACACATAGCTAGTTATTTATGTAAAATTAGCCATGTATTTTTAATATTTTTATTTATACTTAATTGTTACAGTATTTTTTAAATTATAAACAATGTTAATTACTCTACTATCGTGTGTTTCTTTATCTCCATCTAATTTTTAATTAGTTGATGTAGATTTGAAAAATGGTAAAATATATTTTTTCATAAATATTTTATTAAAATATTTTTTTTAATTCTCCAAAAGAATATCAATCGACATTTATCATTTAAATACCATAAATCCGCAATTTAGAACTATAAAATTTTATACAAAAGCATAAGAGAAAACATAACTATATGATTCAAGTTTATATAAGTTTTACTAAAAAGAATCAGATTAAAGACTTGTATTTCTTTATTTTTCTTCTTACCTTCTAATGTAAATATTGATTTTCATAATACACCCCACATTCAACGCATACAAAGTAAGACTTTTGCTTCCTACATCCCCATAATTATTATTAATTGCACCCTTATATTAAGTGAAAAAGATTAAAATATTATTTCTTATGGACAAATGCTATCCTGTTATTGTTATTATTATTATTACCACTACTGTTGCTTCTATCATCATTATATTATTGCAGAGGAAGAAAAAGAAAGAAGAGTTGTTATGGGAAGTTTGTTCTAAAATGAGTATGATAAAAGACTTGTTTTGGAGAACTATCAAGAAACTTTCTTCTAAAAAACTTATTTTGAAAGTACTGTTCCAAATAACTCATTTCGAAATGCATTTTATGTATTCTGAAAGTCTTATTTCTAAAAACCATATTTAAAAAATTATGTTCTAGAAATAATAATTCAGAAAATGATTTTTGAACACGTAATCCAAAAGTCACTTTTTTTTTATAAGAGTGTAGTTAGAAATTATGGCGGTGCAGGGAGAGAAGCCATACAGTAATAACTTTGATGATTGGGCTGAACCTTTAAAGCTCTGGGCTGCTAAATTGATTTATGGATTGGATCTCTAAACTCTATTTGGAGACGAAATCCAATAGTTATAAATTTTAATTAATTTGAAAAAAATGCATTATTAGCATTGCTCCACGTTTTAAGTATAAACTTGAGCATCCTCCAGCGTTTGGTTCAGAGGTACAAACTATCCATGTCAGTGTAAAGTTTTTCCAAAAAAACTTGGAAAAAGATACACAGAACACAAGTGTGAGGAAGAAAAATTTGAGAAGAAAGTCGTTAGCCAAATCGGTTAAGGTCAGAGGGGGATTACTCGAAGATCGTATCCAAAACGGGATTCCATCGTACTTGATTCCCCAACCTCGGACACACAGGGATAACGGTAACCTCATTTTCCACATCTTTCGAGGGTGAAACCTTGGCTTTATCGATTCCTCTTGTTCTCTTTTTGTGACTACTCCGTGTCTCTGCAATGTGCATCTCAAACTTGGAAGCCTTGGAATGGACCCTACTAACCGGCAACAGCAGGTAAACTTTTCCCGCTACAAGATCCTCTTCGGCCAATAAAGCAGAAACCCGTCCCGTTTTACGGAGTTCGTCCAACGGAGTGATGACGTGACCGAATTCTTCTATCATTAGCTCCCCCGATTTCACGGGTAGCTTGATGTCACGAGTGTTCCCATCACTCTCCAACAGAATCGCTGTTTTCGTACCTTTTATTCTCTTCTTCAAAACGGCCCCAATATTTCCACCGTTTGAGATACAAGAACAAGAAGTAGCGTTCCCCATGTACTAACTTATTTTTTTTTTTTTTTATACAGAATATGGTTGATTTTGTGAAGTGTGTGTGGTGGAAGATGGGAGTGATGTATTTATAGGCTTTAAAAAAAGGGATATGTTTGGAAATCTGTGGACTCAAAAGGGGTATGTATAGAAATCTGTGGACTCAAAAGGTTTGGTTGTGGGGGTTACGCGAATTTTGGCTTCTATGGAGAAGTGGTGTCCAAAACGCGGAATTTTTTTCTCCAGTTACTTTTTTTCCTCGTTGACTCTACTTTTCTCATTTTTTTCCTTTTAAAACCTTTACACTTCAATAATCATTGTGTTTTTCTACCTTATAAATAAACCAACTTATAAAACAAGTTTTAAACCTAATTATATACCATAATTTTGGCTTTATCACTTCTATGACATGATTTTTATACATTAAACGTAATTATAAATGTGAGATGCAAGCGTGGACCTTTCCCGTTTTGAAGTGTAGTGTGTGAGTCAGATTCCAACTTTGAAGGATACAAAATTGTGGATATAAGAAATGAGAATGAGAAAAGGTTTATGTGGTGACGTAGCCTTTTGAGATGGTTGTGTTTTACAGTACCAATGGACTGGCTTTGCTCTATATGCCAGTTGGAGGAATCACCTGTGAAAGGAATTTGTTTGATAAATAGAAGAGAAAAATAGTTACATCTATTTTGCGGGATGAATTTTATTTGAGACAAATATGGCTCCAAAAATGTTTATATCTGTCAAAAAATATTTTTTTACCTAATTAGTATCTTTTTAATTTTTATTTTTCTCAATAATTCTTTTTATTTTTTAATTTTCTCAATAACACTTTTTATTTTTTAATTCATGAAATAACACTCTTATTTTTTATTATTTAATTAATATATAGTCAGTATATTAATTATTATTATTTTTTATTCTTTATATTTATATGGTTTTATGATTGTATTTTATTATAATAATTTAATGATTGTATTTTTTGTATTAAAAATTGATATTGGAAAAAAATTATAATAAATTATAAAATTGTTATTTGAATTAAAATTTATATTTTTCATTTGTTAAAAATATATCTAAATAATTAATATCAAAAATAAAATAAAATTGTTAAAGTATTTTTGCAAATAAATATTAATTAAATGGTTTAAAATTTTTAAATAAAATTTAATTTATTTATGAATTGCTTTGAAATGTTATGTTTATTATTTAAAAATTGTTAATTATTGAAATGATGTAATACACATTAAACATAATGAGAAAAATAAATGACAATCATATATTCATTAAATAATTTAGTTAATGGTACGCGAAATAATTATATGTGAAATGAAACACAAATTTTATGTTTATCAAAACTCAAATTTCGTCTTTATCAAAAAATCAATTAAATCTTTATGGAAAATCAAATTTTATCTTTATAAAAAATCAAATGATATCTTTAATAAAAAAAATATCAAATTTCATCTCTATCAAAACTAAATTATATCTTTATCAAAAATCAAATTATATCTTTATCAAATTTTTATTTGATTTTTGCCATTAATTATTTAGATATTTTTTAAACAAACTAAAAATACAAATTTTAATTAAAATAACAATTTTATAATTTACTATAATTTTTTCTTCTAATATCAATTTTAATATAAAAATACAATCACAAAATTATTATAATTTATTTTAATATAATTTATTATGCTAAATTTAAATTTATTATAAAATAAAAAATAAATAGTTTATTATTTTTTCCCTATTATAATTAATTAGTTTAAAAACCTATAAAATATTTAATTTTATTTTTTTGTATTCTTTTTTTTAAATTTGAATTTAATTATTTTTACATTATTTTTTATCTTAATTTTAATAAACTAATCATCATAATTTTTAATAACTATTAAAAAAAGTACTATTACAAAAAATTAAAAAAAATATTATTTAAAAATTAAAAAATAAATAGTGTTATTGAGAAAAATAAAAAATAAAGGATATTATTGAGGAAAATAAAAACTAAAAAAATGCTAATTAAGTAAAAGAGTCGTCCCAAAAATTATTAAGATATCAAACAAATTCATGAAACTGTAATGTCTTAGTTATATTGGGCCTCGTCATTAATTCAGTGAGGGATTATAATTTATAATGACTAGGTGTTACAAAATTTAATATAGCAAGTTGGATACGTTTTTGACTAGACTGACATTAATTTTAGTTTAACACTAAAATAATGATTATTCTAATATTAAGGATTCAATTTAAATATCATGATAGTTGAAAATAAATATTTCATTAAATATAGTCAACCAAAACTTAATGATGAAAAATTAGTTACCAATAAAGATGATAAACACTTTATACCAATAGCATGATTATATGGAAAGACTATTATAACAACTTATCTCAATTTTAAGAATTTAAAATTCCATTTATTGTATTTTAGTATGTAATAAATTTTATTTTATACAATAAAGAATAAGTTTGAAATGCAATAAATAGTATAATAGAAAAAATATTTATCATTTTCTAATATACAAGTGGAAATTAAATAAATAATAAAGTCATGCATATTGAGTTCATTAATAATGCCTATTATAATCAAGCATATTAATGAAATAAAATCATAAATCAAGTATCATACTAAAAGATAAAATCTTTGATAAACAATAAATAGGGCTCCTCAAGACTAAAAGGAAAAGATATACCTATTTTGAGTGTTCACTCCTCTTAACATAAATATTTTAGCATCCAGTGTGATATCCAGTGAAACATTTAAAAAAAAAAACTCTTCTTTTAAAACACCGCGTGATTGCAAAACTGTGGGATTGAATTTTCTATTTCTCTATAATATTTGAGCAGGTAATAAATAACACCCTTCAATTAAAAATCATGGTGGTAATAGTGCTGCCAAACCATTACATTTTAAGAAACTATATTATTCTCCTACTTTTTTTATTCATATACATTTATTCTACACATTTTATATTTTTAAAAGTGTTACACAAATAAGATTGATTTTTGTCCAAAATAGATAATTAAGTAAGTTTACCATTTGATTTAACATATATGCCAAATTACTTCTTTCCTGTAACATATATCTCTATCATTATTTTTTATTATTTTTTTACAACATTGTTTTTGTCTTATGTCTTAAATATATTAATTTTAAATTGTAAAAATTTCGGTAATATCAATTGGTGCTAATATAATCTAATGTATTTCTATTATTATTGCAGATAATATTTCAATAAAAAAACTGTTACGAGAAGATTTATATTATTTGGTCATCAAATTTCAAAACAATACCCTTTTTTCTCTTATTATTCATGTTCGTTTGATTCACCTACTATTTAATTTGTTTAAACGCATAAATTTATTATGAAAAAAAAATTAAAAGTTATAAAATAAAAACATTTTAATTATTTTATTACAATCAAGAGAAGTTATGGAATTTATTTTTTATTTTAAGAAAAAAATATTATACTACTAAACTTGCGAGTATTTATTTAAAAATAGTCAATAAAATGATAAAAACAAAATTTGGATAAAACGCTTGTCGCAACCAAGGGCACGACGGGGACGGCGGACAAAAAACAATTTTATAATTTAAAAAAAAACAAAGGAGTCGCCACCATAATTTATTAAAGGAAAATTATGGAAAACCAAAAACAAGATAAGGCAAGTTCGCAAAAACCAGATTTCAGGTCCGGGAGTCGGTTACGTGTGGGGAAGGTACAAGCACCCCA
>Ga0209700_100031_pt1 | contig 207349 bp, 208 predicted proteins | sample SiratroredBW_FD_187528 | JGI IMG/M metagenome (GOLD analysis project Ga0209700, IMG submission 187528) | Root nodule microbial communities of legume samples collected from California, USA - Siratro red BW (SPAdes) (version 2) | ecosystem: Host-associated > Plants > Roots > Nodule | place: USA... | reverse complement strand
CCCTCGCTCTTTCACAGGCTCTCTCGCCTTTGGGCGCAACGGGCTCAGTTCCAGCAACGGGCGGTTCTGATCCAACCGCCCGTTTGCACATTCTGACAGATTTCTGGGACACAAGGGCGCAGGGAAGACCGGGTGCCGGCTGGGCACCCACGGTCCGCTGTGCGCGAAATGCGCGAAGAACAGATGCACAGCGGCATACAGGTGAAGCCAAACATCCGGCCTTCCCTGCGCAGTGGCTTTACGGCTTATGTCGCGCTCTCCCCGGGGAGCGATGCACTATTGCCCCCGTCGCCTTGCGAGTGATCGCAAGGCTTGACGCACAGACCCCGGGCGCCAGGACCACACGATTTTGCCGTACGCGAGACCGCGCCCGTCGTGCACGCGAGACAATCCCCCGTGCGACGCAGCCCGCGTCCACCGCCGCTCACCCCGCGTTTCGTGACGATCGCGATACGCCCCTCTGACTGGGATGAGGTGAGCGATAGCTACGATAATCCCGAATTTCGGTAAAGTGGAATATTTTTCCGCTAGCGGATTGACCCATGGCATGAGTGTTTTGCGCGACGGGCAACGCAAGGGGTGGTGCCGTAGGGTGGGCAGAGGCGCAACGCGCCGTGCCCACCATCTCGCCGAGATCAATCCTGAAGACGTGGGCACGCTTCGCTTTGCCCACCCTACAGGGACTGCCTACTCGGCTGCGATCTGCCGTGGCGCCGGCGGTGGGTTGGCGAGGTCGGCGGCGAGCTGGGCGTAGCGGGCCTTGGCGTCGTTCACCGCCTTCTCCTTCACCGGGCCGTAGCCGCGGATACGGTCGGGCAGCGAGAGCAGTTCGACGGCGGTGTCGTGCGTGACCGGCGATAAAAGGCCGAGCACGGTTGAGACGTCCTTCTCGTAGCCGGCGATCAAATCGCGCTCGAGCTTGCGGTCGGCGCTGCGGCCGAAGATGTCGAACGGGGTGCCGCGCAGGAATTTGAATTTTGCCAGCACGCGGAAGACGTTCAGCATCCACGGGCCGAAGGCGCGCTTCTTCGGACGGCCCAGCGCGTCGACGCCGCTGCTGAGGATCGGCGGCGCCAGATTGAAGCTGAACTTGAAGTCGCCCTCGAACTGGTCGCGGAGCTGCTGCTCGAAGGCGCCATTGCTGTAGAGGCGTGCGACTTCGTATTCGTCCTTGTAGGCCAGGAGCTTGGCGTAGTTCACCGCGACCGCGCGCGGCAGTGCATCGCCATAGCCGCCCTGCTTGGCGGCATCGCGAACCTGGTCGACCAGCTTGCGATAACGCTTGGCGAGACGATTGTTCTGGTAGGCGGTGAGGTGCTTGGCGCGGTGCTCGATGACCTCGTCCAGCGTCATCGCCTCCAGCGTCTTGGGCGCAATGACCTCGTCCGTCCCCTTCAGCATGTCGGCGAGGCGCTTGGGGTCGGCGACCGCGAGACGTCCAAGGCGGAAGGCCTCCTTGTTCATCTTGATCGAGACGCCGTTGACTTCGATGGCCTGCTCGATCGACTCCGCCGACAGCGGGAACAGCCCCTTCTGATAGGCATAGCCCATCATCATCATGTTGGTAGCGATGGCATCGCCGAGCAGCTGCTCGGCCGGTCTGGTGAAGTCGAAGAATACGGAGTCCTTGTGCAGCGCCGTCTCCAGCACCGCGTTCAGCTTGCGGGTCTGGAAGTTGAAATCCCGGTTGAGGATGAAGTCGGCGGTGGGGATGACGTGGCTGTTGATGATGCCGCGGGTGCGGCTGGAGTCACAGAGTGAGATCGTATCCTTGGCAACCGCGACCACCTCGTCGGCTGCGAGCACGAGATCGGCCGTGCCGGTGACGATGCGCGAGCAGGTCACTTCCGCCGGATGATCGGACAGCCGGACGTGGCTGAGCACCGCACCGCCCTTTTGCGCGAGGCCCGACATGTCGAGGATCATCGAGGCCTTGCCCTCGATATGGGCGGCCATGCCGAGCAGCGCGCCGATGGTGAGAACGCCGGTGCCGCCGACACCGCCCACTGCGATATTGTAGGGCTTGTCGAGCGTCGGACGCGACGCCGGCTCGGGCAATTCGCCGATGTCAGCCAGCTCGCTAGGTGCCCGGTGGCGCGGCTTGCCGCCGTCCACCGTGACGAAGGACGGGCAGAAGCCTTTCAGGCAGGAATAATCCTTGTTGCAGGAGGACTGGTTGATGGCGCGCTTGCGACCGAACTCGGTCTCCAGCGGCTCGACCGAGATGCAGTTCGACTGCACCGAGCAGTCGCCGCAGCCTTCGCACACGGCGGGGTTGATCATGACGCGGCGCGCCGGATCTTCCATCAGGCCGCGCTTGCGGCGGCGACGCTTCTCGGCCGCGCAGGTCTGCACGAACACGATCGCAGACGTGCCCTTGTATTCGCGGCACATCTTCATGACGTTGTCGAGCTCGTCGCGGTGATACTTCTTCACGCCGGGGGCTATGGTGTCGGCCGGGTAAGCGTCGGGGTTTTCCGAGACGAGATAAATCTCGCTGATGCCCTCGGCATGAAGCTGGGCCATGATCTTCTGCGGCGAGAGATCGCCGTCATGGCGCTGACCGCCCGTCATGGCGACGGCGTCGTTGTAGAGGATCTTGTAGGTGATGTTCGCCTTGGAGGCGATCGCCTGGCGGATCGCCAGGATGCCGGAGTGGAAATAAGTGCCGTCGCCGAGATTGGCGAAGATGTGGTTCTCGTTGGTGAACGGCGCGATGCCGACCCAGGGCACGCCCTCGCCGCCCATATGGGTAAAGGTCTCGGTCGAGCGGTCCATCCACAGCGCCATGAAGTGGCAGCCAATGCCGGCAAGCGCGCGGCTGCCTTCGGGGACTTTCGTCGATGTGTTGTGCGGGCAGCCGGAGCAGAAATAGGGGGTGCGGGAGACAGGCGCGACCGCCTGCATCTGCGTGGCTTGGCGGCCGTTGAACCAGTCGGCCTTGACGCGGAGCATTTCCGCAATTTCAGGGTTGAGATTAAGTCGAAGCAGCCGCTCTGTGAGCGAGGTCGCAAGCGAGGCGACGCTGAGCTCGGCGGCGAAGGTCAAAAAGCGCTTGTCGTGCTCATCCATCTTGCCGACGATGCGCGGACGGACGTCGTCACGCCAGTTGAACAGCTCCTGCTTGACCTGGTTCTCGACGATCTCTCGGCGTTCCTCGACGATGAAGATCTCTTCGAGCCCGATGGCGAACTGCCGTACGCCTTCCGGCTCCAGCGGCCAGGGCATGCCGATCTTGTAGAGGCGCAGGCCGATCTTGGCGGCGACCTCCTCGGTAATGCCGAGTTCGCGCAGCGCCTGCCGTACGTCCTCATAGCTCTTGCCCGATGCCATGATGCCGAAGCGGGCGTTCGGCGAATCCATGGTGATGCGGTTGACCCTGTTGGCGCGCGCAAAGGCAATCGCGGCAAAGCCCTTGTAGTCCTGCAGGCGGCGATCCTGCTCGAAACGGTCGTCGGGCCAGCGCAGATTGAGGCCGCCGGGCGGCAGCTCGAAATCGGAGGGGATGATGAAAGGCTTCATCTCGTCGGTGAGGTCGATCTCGGCGGTGGTCTCCACCGTCTCCGTGATCACCTTCATGCCGACCCAGCAGCCCGAGTAGCGCGACATCGCGATGCCGAGCAGACCCATCTCGATCATCTCGTGAATGCTCGAGGGATAGAGATACGGCATCAGCGCCGAGATGAAGGCGTGGTCGGACTGATGCGGGACGGTGGAGGATTTTGCGCCGTGGTCGTCGCCGGCAAGACACAAGACGCCGCCGTTCTTGGCCGAGCCGGCAGCATTGCCGTGGCGGAACACGTCACCGCAGCGGTCGACCCCGGGGCCCTTGCCGTACCAGATGCCGACGACGCCATCATATTTGGCGCCGGGCGAGAGATTGAGCTGCTGCGAGCCCCACACGGCGGTCGCCGCGAGGTCCTCGTTCACGCCGGGCTGGAACTTGACGTTGTACTGTTCGAGATGCTTTCGCGCCGCGAAGAGCTGCTGGTCATAACCGCCGAGCGGCGAGCCGCGATAGCCCGAGATGAAGCCCGCGGTGTTGAGGCCATTGGCGCGATCGCGCCGAATTTGGGCCATGGGCAGGCGCACCAGCGCCTGAATGCCGGTGGTGAAGACGTGTCCAGTTTGCTGGGTATATTTCTGATCGAGACTGATCGGACCCTGGTTGATGCCCATGCTGTCCTCTTCCACCCTTCTTGGCGTTTGGCCACTTAAGCCGTTGCCTGCCCGTCGTTTTTAGCTAGGGCGCGCCGACCACCTCCGCCACTTTATGTCGGATATTTAACGCTCCGCATCACAAATCTCGGCCAAACGAAGCGCCGGGTAAAAATCGCAATTTCGTGGCCTGAAACACGCTAGGCATTTTCAATTTGTGTCACCATACCCCCGCCGTCGCGAAATGAATTGATGCCCCGTCATACCGGATGCGGGCGATTGGTCGCAGGAGAGGCTTTCGATGCGGACGATTCTGGTTGGGTCGGCTCTCGTGGGTTTGGCGTTGTGCAGTGCAGTTGGAAGCGCGGCCCGCGCCGCCGAGCCCTCGCCGGAGCTGATCGCTTACGGCAAAACGCTGGTCGAGGCCGGTGGCTGCGCGGGCTGCCACACCGCCGATCCGGCCAAGCCGTTCGCGGGCGGAAAGCGCATCGATACGCCCTTCGGTGCGATCTATGCGCCGAACCTCACACCTGACCGCGACACCGGGATCGGCGCCTGGACCGATGCCGACTTCACGCGCGCCGTGCGCTATGGCGTCGCGCCTGATGGTTCGAACTACTATCCGGCGTTTCCCTATCCCTATTTCACGCGGATGACGAAGGACGACACGCTGGCGATCCGCGCCTACCTGGGAACGCTGGCGCCCCTAGCTAACCGCAACAAGCCGCCGGAGCTGCGCTGGCCGTTCGGCTATCGCGGCCTGATGCGGGTCTGGAACTATCTGTACTTCAAGCCCGGCCTGTTCGAGCCGGACCAGAGCCAGAGCGCCGCGTGGAACAGAGGCGGCTATCTCGTTACCGGTCTTGGTCATTGCGGCGCCTGCCATACGCCGAAGAACTATTTTGGCGTGGACAAGCAGGCGCAGGCGCTGTCCGGCAGCGAGATCGCCGGCTGGTATGCACCAAGGCTCGACGGCGCCGCGCGCACCGGGCTGAAGTCGTGGAGCGCCGACGATATCACCGAATATCTGCAAAGCGGCCGCAATGCCAAGAGCCATGCCGGCGGGCCGATGGCGGAGGTGGTCGTCAACTCGACCTCGAAGATGAGCGATGCCGATGTGCAAGCGATCGCGGTCTACCTGAAGAGCCTGCCGCCGGCGCGGCGCGAGACCATCGTGACGCCGCCCGATGATGCCGAGATGAAGGCCGGTCAGGCGGTCTACGCAAAGCTCTGCGTCGCCTGCCATGAGGCCGACGGTACAGGCAGCCCGCGGATCTATCCGCCGCTGCCCGGCAACGCGCTGCTGCAATCGATCAATCCGTCCTCCACCTTGCGCATCATCCTCGACGGCGCCCACACCGTGACGACGCCGCGCGCACCCAACACCGGCGAGATGCCGGCCTATGCCAAGCAATTGTCCGACGACGAGATCGCCGCGGTGACGAACTACATGCGCAATTCCTGGGGCAATGCGGGCCCGCTGGTGACGCCGTCGCAGGTGGCGAAGGCGAGGAAGGAGAAGGAGTAGGTCACCGTCGCCTCCTCACCGTCATTGCGAGGAGCTCTTGCGACGAAGCAACTACCACCGCCGAGGGATTCTGGATTGCTTCGCTGCGCTCGCAATGACGACGTGGATGGACCTTGCGTATGCCGACCAGCTTGACTCGCGAAAACTCCCCCTCACCCGCCGCGCTTCGCGCGTCGGCCTCTCCCCGCAAGCGGGGCAAGGCGAAGAGAGCGCGCTATCTCTTTTCATCTCCCGTGAATACGAATTTCGGCATCTCCCATCGGTAGCGCACCGCGAGCAGACGGAAGCTGAGGCCGAGCACGAAGGTCAAGATCGTCCAGAGCTCGGCATTGAGATTGAGACCGAAGGCAGTGGCGTAGAACAGCCCGGTCACGACCGAGACGCTGGCGTAGAGCTCGGATCGGAACAAGAGCGGCACGTCGTTGCAAAGCACGTCGCGCAACACGCCGCCGGCGCAGCCTGTCACCATGCCCGAGACGATCACGATCGGCAGCGAGGCATCCATCTGCCAGCCGACGTTGCAGCCGATCATGGTGAAAACAACGAGGCCGATGGCATCGAGCACGATGAAGGCGAGGTGCAGTCGATGCACCAGCCGCGCGATCAGGATCGTCAGCAGCGCTGCCCCGCCCGGCAGCGCGAGGTAGATCGGGTTGGCGACCCACACCAGCGGATAGTGCCCGAGAAACAGGTCGCGCAGCGTGCCGCCGCCAAGCGCGGTCACGCAGGCGAGAAGACAAACGCCGACATAGTCCATGCTGCGCCGACCGGCGGCCAGTGCGGCCGTCATGCCCTCCGCCGTCAAGGCGACGAACGCCAGAAGATGCAGCACGCTGTCGGTCGGCGGCAGGCTCCACATGGATTTGTTTCCCGGTCGGCCATGGAACTTAGTCCACGGTTCCCTGGACAGGTTCCTGATTCCCTTGGCGGGAGCAACATGCGACGAAAGCATAAAGCGCCGGGAACAGAATCTCGCATCTACGGGTTGTCCCGCGGCAATAACCCGAGGAGACCTATCGATGGCTGACGACCGTTTTCCCAACGATCCGTACCGCCCGAACCTCGCCGACGATGAGTATCTTCGCGCGGCGCGCCGGGACGCCGACCTTCAGGCCGATCCCGAACTTGGCGAAGGCCCCGCCTCCAGCGGCAAGGTTGCGCTGTTTGCCGTTGCGATTGCGCTAGTGCTGGGTGCCGTGTTCTACGGCCTGAACAATACCAGCACGACCAACCAGGCCAGCAACACACCGGCCTCGCAAACCGCGCAGACTCAGCCGACCAATCCGGCCTCGCCTCCCGGTATGCGCGACGTAACGCCGCGCAACAACGCCGGGCCGGGCGTCACCACGGGTGCGGCACCGAGCAAGCCGGCCCCGGATACGCAGACGCCGTCTGACGGCGCGAAGTAAAAGTAACACGATAGCTGTCGTCGCCCGGCTTGACCGGGCGACCCAGACTCCGAGATAGTCGTGGCTAAATCGAGAAGCCGCGGCGTACTGGATACCCCGCCCCCGGTGCGCAATTGCGCACGGGGGCATGACAGCGAGAGGATGCGAGAGCGGCGGGACCTCAGATCCCGCCGCTTTTCGTTTGGGTCAGCTGAACATCTTGTTGAGCTCGCCGCCAGAATAGCCGTTGCCGAGCTCGGTGAAGGTTCCCTGCTCCGCCATTTCCTTCGCCGCCCGCATGAAACCGCCCCAGGCGGCGCGGGCGAGCGAGCCACCGACGCTGATGCGGCGCACGCCGAGATCGGCGGCCTCCTGCAACGACAGGCCGGCGCCGCCGATCAGGAGATTGAACGGTTTTGGATGCACCGCCTTCACCACCGCCGCAATGTCCTCGCGGCTCTTCAGGCCCGGCGCATAGAGGCAATCGGCGCCGGCGTCCGCATAAGCGGTGAGCCGGTCGATGACCAGCTTGAGGTCGGTCACACCCCACAAATACGCCTCGCAGCGGCCGACCAGCAGCGTGCCGCTGTCGCCGATCGCCTTGCGCGAGGCCTTGATCCGCTCGACCGCGAGCGCGCGGTCGTAGAGCGGCTTGGCCTTATCGCCGGTGGAATCCTCGATCGACAGGCCGGCAACGCCGGTGCGCACGCAGCGCTCGACATTGTCGGCGACCTTGTCGGGCTCCACGGCAAAGCCGCCCTCGAAATCCGCGTTGACGGGGATGTCGACGGCGGAGCTCAATGCTGCCAGATGCTGACAGACCTCCTCGACGCTGACGTGATTATCGGCCTTGCCGATGGTCCAGGCAAAGCCCGCGCTCGATGACGCAATCGCCTTGAAGCCGAGATGCTGCAATGCTTTGGCGCTGCCGACATCGACCGGATTGGGCAGGATGAAGCAGCCGCTCTCGTGCATCTTCTTGAAGGTTGCGCGCTTGTCAGCGGTTGTCACATGCATGTTTCTCTCCCTTATTGGCCGCGAAGACATAGGCGCGCATTCAAGGCAGCGCTAGTAGCGCGCCCGGGCAGCGCTAGTGCATGCCCTGCAGCGCTAGTGCGCGTCGTGCACCGCGCGGCTGTCCTTCGGCGCCTGCTCCCGATCGTTCATGCCATAGTCACGGATGACGCTGGCAATGCGCAAATGATAGTCGGCGAATATCTTCGCCCTGCCCTTGGCCTGGGTGCGGCGATGCTCCATCGTGTTGCGCCAGGCCTCGACGGCCGCCTCATCCCGCCAGAACGACACCGACAGGATCTTGCCCTTCTCGGTGAGGCTCTCGAAACGCTCGACCGAGATGAAACCGTCGATGGTTTGCAGGATCGGCTTCAGGTCGGCCGCGAGGTCGAAATAATCCTGGCGGTGTTCCGGCTTCGGCCAGACTTCGAAGATCACGGCGATCATGGGCGTCTCCTGCTAACGATGTCGTGGCCTACAATACCACTTTACGCAGGAAGGTGCGCTCTTCCGCGAGAATGAACTTGTTCTCCTCTGCGAAACGGAAGTTCGCCATGCCTTCGGCGTCCTGCCGCAGCCGCGCACGATAGGCTTCATAGGCGGCCAGGCTCTCGAAGGTGATCAGCGCGAAGGCGATGTTGTTGGTGCCCTCATGCGGCATGAAATAGCCGATCAGCTCGCCGCCGCATTTCGGGATGATGGTGAGCCAGCGCTTCGAGTATTCCTCGAACTGCGCGCGCTTGAAGGGATCGAGCTGGTAGCGGATGAAGACGGTGACGGACATGATGGGCTCTCCTGTCGTTTCTCCGTCATTGCGAGCGCAGCGAAGCAATCCAGGAATCCCTCCGCGGAAACATCTCTGGATTGCTTCGCTGCGCTCGCAATGACGACGCCGTGAGAGACTACGCCCTTGCCCTACCGCAATGCTTCGGCTACCATCGAAGCATGAAATCAGGGCCTGACATCGCCATGGTCGCTTCGCTGGTCGGCGATCCCGCCCGCGCCAACATGCTGACCGCGCTGATGAACGGCCGCGCGCTCACTGCCAGCGAATTGGCGCAGGAGGCCGGCATCACGCCGCAAACTGCGAGCTCGCACCTGTCGAAGCTCGAGGCCGGCGGCCTCGTCGAACCGGAGAAGCAGGGCCGGCACCGCTACTACCGCCTCACCGACGACGACGTCGCCGGCGTGCTCGAAGGTCTCGCGGGGCTTGCCGCGCGGACCGGCCACATGCGCGTGCGCACCGGACCAAAGGATCCGGCGTTGCGGCGTGCGCGGATCTGCTATGATCATCTCGCCGGCGATCTCGGCGTGCAGATGCTCGACACCATGCGCGCGCGACAGCTGATCAGGCAGAAGAAGCAGGAGATCGAGCTGACGGCCGAGGGCGAACGCTTCCTCGCCAAGCATTTGCAGATCTCGCCCGACATGCTCACCCATCCGCGCCGCCCGGTGTGCAAGGCCTGTCTCGACTGGAGCGAGCGGCGGCATCATCTCGCCGGCACGCTGGGGGCCGCCATGATGCAGCGCTTCGCCGAACTCAAATGGGCCGCGCGCGACGCCACGCCCGGCAGCCGCGTCGTGAATTTCACCCGCACCGGCGAGAAACAATTCGCCGCGCTGTTCGGGAATGGGAAGGACTGATCACGCAAGCTGCGTGACGGCACACAATCCCGTGTGAACTCCCCCTCTCGTCATGGCCGGGCTTGACCCGGCAAGCCACGTCTTTATTGCGGCTGGCACGTGGATGCCCCGGACAAGTTCGCGAAGACGCGCTTCGCGCTTTTGCCCGGGTACACCGGAGACCTCAATGAACCGCATCTTCTCGGCCGCACTCGCTGCCGCCCTCTTCAGCATCCCGCTTGCATCCCGCGCCGCCGACACCGCGCCGCGCGAGCCCTATGGCGTCGCACTCGAAGGCTTTGCCTATCCCTATCCCGTGCACCTCTTGCCGCTCGTCAATGACGGCGAGCAGCTCAGCATGGCCTATATGGACGTGTCCCCCGCACGGCCGAACGGCCGCACCGTCGTGCTGCTGCACGGGCGCAATTTCCCGTCGAGCTACTGGGGCCCCGTGATCAAGATGCTGAGCGAGGCGGGTTATCGCGTTGTCGTGCCGGACCAGATCGGCTTCGGCAAATCATCCAAGCCGGTCGGCGAGCTTCACTTCGACACACTGGCGCGCAACACGATTGCGCTGCTCGATCATCTCAAGATCGACAAGACCGACATCGTCGCCCACTCGCTTGGCGGCATGCTGGGCGTGCGCATCGCCCGCGCCTATCCGGATCGCATCGTCCATCTGGTGCTGACCGCGCCGATCGGACTGGAGGACTACCGCCTCTACGTGCCGCCGACGCCGACCGAGAAAATGATCGAGACCGAGGACAAGCTCACCGCGGAGGGCTACCGCAAGCAGCTGCAGACCAATTATGCGATCAAGCTGCCGCCTGAGGCGATCACGCCGTTCATCGATGCCCGTTTCAACATCAAGGGCGGCCCCGACTATCCGCGCTGGCTGCGCGCCTTCGTCAGCTCCGGCCAGATGATCTATCGCGAGCCGGTGGCGCACGAGATCCCGCTTATCACGCTGCCCACGCTGTTCGTGATGGGTGCAGACGATCACAACGCACCGGGACGGCCGAACGCGCCGGAGGCGCTGCGCGCCAAGATGGGACAGAACGCCGAGCTCGCCAAAGCACTTGCCGCGAAGATGCCGAATGCGCGGGCCGAGGTGATCCCGGACACCGGCCATCTCGTCTTCCTGGAGGCGCCGGAGAAGTATCGGGAGTTGGTGCTGGGCTTTCTCGGCCAGTAAAGCGTTTTCGAGCGAAGTGGACACCGGTTCGCGTAAAGAAAACGCGTCAAACAACGTCAAACAAAGAGTCTAGCGCCATCGCTGTCGCCTGAAGCCGTATGCGGAGGAACGTTCATGCCGCATTCAGGTCATGATTGGCAGGTTTGGATCGCGACGTGTCGGCACGCATAGGTTTAGCGTGTCGAAACGTGTCTTTTGATTCATTGTGCGCGCAAGCGCCGTCCCCCTAAGCCTGCCCCAAGGACCAGAAGGAAGATCAAATGAAATATCTGTTCGCCGCCGTCATGCTCGCCAGCGCGGTCGTCGGCTTCAGCGAGGCGGCCAGCGCCGCCGGCGGCTGCGGCCCCGGCTGGTATCGCGGCCCCTATGGCGGCTGCCGTCCGATGCGCGGTCCGGTCGTGGTGCGCCCCGGCCCCGTCGTGGTCGCCCCGGCGCCGGTCGTCGTGGTGCCCCGCGCGCGCGTGTGCCCCTACGGCTTCCGCTGGTACGCCGGCCGCTGCCGTCCGTTCTGATCCTTTCGCCTTGCAAAATGGCCGCGCGGGACAACCTGCGCGGCCATTTCGTTTGGGCGCCGCTGCCGACTTGCGTCCGCCGTGGAATCGGAGCGGCTCCAGAATCGAAACGGGGGCCGCCAGCGGCGATCCCCGTCCAATTCGCGAATTGTCGCGAGCTTACCAGTAATGACGGCGATGCCAGCGCCGGCGACGCCAACCCCAGTGTCGGCGGCGCCAGCCCCAATGCCGGCCGCGCCCACGCCAGTGCACCTGCTCAGGCTTCGCCAGCGCGGCTTCCTCGCTGGTGGTGACTGCGGGATGAGCATCGGAACTGCTCTGCGGCGTGCGGGTGGGATCAGCGACCGGTTGCGGTGACAGCGGCGCGGCCTGCGCGGTCGCAGCGAAGGCGGCGGCTCCCGCCGTCACCCCCAATGCAAGTTTCAAAAAGTTCCGGCGCTCCATGGCTCTTCCTCTTGATCATCGTGCCTGTGATGCAGAAGAAGTGTCGTGGTCACGACATGAACCAAAGCTGAATCAGGTGATCAGATTAATTGGAGAATTCGTAGCCCTCCGCCCTACGTCGCGAATTCCTGCGCCAGCACCAACGTCTCGCGCGTGCGCGTCACATCGGGCCAGTCGCGGTTGAAGTCGGCGGTCAGGCGCTTGAGCGCATCACCCTTCAGCATCGCGGCGAGCTTCGTCTCGTCATCGAACTGATACATGGCCTGGTGCAGCGAGGGATCGTCCAGGCTCCAGTACCGCCAGGCCTTGGCTACGCCAAACGCCTTCACCGCGTCGGGCAGATGTTCCGTCTCGTACCATCTGTCGAAGGCGGCGCGCTTGCTCGCGTCGGCGACGATGGCGCGGACGACGAAGAAGGCTGATGGCATCGGGTTTCCTCCCATTGTTTGGGGCAAGACTAGCCGCTTCATCGGCCGGCGACAAAAACAGTTGGCACCGGTGTCGGAACGTGCGCCCTTCGCGCGTCCTTGATCTGAACCAGGACACGGAGACACCAAATGGCCAACCTCACCCTGACCACCTTCGATTGGGTTCCCGAGATGCCCAGAGGTTTCGTGCGCGACCTCCGTGTGCGCTGGGCGCTCGAAGAAGCCGCCTTGCCCTATCGCGTCGCGAGCGTGCCATTCGACGACCGCGGCCCCGCGCATCTCGCGCACCAGCCCTTCGGCCAGGTGCCGTGGCTGACCGACGGCGACCTCTCGATCTTCGAGAGCGGCGCGATCCTGCTGCATCTAGGCGATCGCAGCGACAAGCTGATGCCGTCAGATCCGCGCGGCCGCGTCGAGGCGACGAAATGGGTGTTCGCCGCGCTCAATTCGGTGGAGATGGCGAGTCTGCCCTGGGCGATGCTGAAGTTCATGGGCAATGCGGACGACACGCCGGCATGGAAATTCCTGGACGGGTTCCTTGAGGTTCGCCTCAAGCATCTCGAACTGGTGCTGGCCCGCCGCGAATGGCTGGCGGGGTCCTTCTCCGTCGCCGACATCCTGATGTCGGACGTGCTGCGCCCCGTCGACCGCTTCGAGGGACTGGCGAACCACCCGGCCTGCCGTGCTTACCTCGCCCGGGCCACGGCCCGCCCAGCCTTTGCGAAGGCCCGTGCGGACCAGATGGCGCATTTTGCTTCGGCGGATAAGGCGCGCGGGATCTCGTAGGGTGGGTTAGCCTTGCGGCTGCGCGAAGCGCAGTCCGCTGGGCGTAACCCACCAATTCTGTCGCCGCGGAGAGAAAAGAGGTGGGTTACGCCGCGCAGATGCGCTTTGCGCATCTGCAGGGCTAACCCACCCTACGCACCGTGGATGCGGCGCGTCACACCAGCTTCATCGGCGCATCCGCGACGACGCGCAGGTCGATGCTGCCAATCAGCGCCGAACGACGCGCCTCCGCGGCACTGATGGCCTCGTCCGTCTGCCGCAACGTGCTGACATTCGAGCCGAGCGACACGATCCCGCCCAGCACCAGCGCGATCGACCCAAGCGCGGCGGTCTGGCCGGTCCCGAACAGGCCGAGGATCGTGATCAAGAGCAGCGTCGCACCGCCGCCGATCGCGATCTTGGAGGCCAGGATGTACTTCCGGCAGCGCTCGGCAATCTCGGCGAGCGCTTCGATCCGTGCCTCGATGTCTGAGATTTCGTCGGTCGGATCGTCTTCGATCATTGGATCAAGGATACCAAATCAGAAGAAACCAGTTGCCCACATGAGCGAAGCGACATGCGGGACCTGAGGAAGAACCCGGATGTCGCTACGCTCATCCGGGCGACATCTTTCTCACAACGGCAAATTGTCGTGCTTCTTCGCCGGCATTTCCGTCTTCTTGTCCTTCAGCATCGCCAGCGCCCTCGCGATGCGCTTCCGCGTCGAGTGCGGCATGATGACGTCGTCGATGTAGCCGCGCTCGGCGGCGATGAAGGGGGACAGAAAGCGGTCTTCGTATTCCTTCGTTCGCGCCGCGATCTTGTCGGGGTCGCCGATGTCGGAGCGGAAGATGATCTCGACCGCGCCCTTGGCGCCCATCACCGCGATCTGGGCGGTCGGCCAGGCATAGTTCATGTCGGCGCCGATCTCCTTGGAGGCCATGACGTCGAAGGCGCCGCCATAGGCCTTGCGGGTGATGATGGTCACCAGCGGCACTGTGCATTGCGAGTACGCGAACAAGAGCTTCGCGCCATGCTTGATCAGGCCGCCATATTCCTGCGCGGTGCCCGGCAGGAAGCCCGGCACGTCGACGAAGGTGACGATCGGGATGTTGAAGGCGTCGCAGAAGCGTACGAAGCGCGCCGCCTTGCGCGAGGCGTCGCTGTCGAGCACGCCGGCCAGCACCATCGGCTGGTTGGCGACGAAGCCGACGGTGCGCCCCGCGATGCGGCCAAAGCCGGTGACGATGTTCTTGGCGAAGGCCTCCGCGATCTCGAAGAAATCGCCCTCATCCACGACCTTCAGGATCAATTCCTTCATGTCGTAGGGCTTGTTCGGATTGTCGGGGACCAGCGTATCCAGCGACATGTCGACCCGGCCGATGTCGTCGAAGCTCGGCCATTCCGGCACGCCGTCGGTGTTGTTGGACGGCAGGAAGTCGATCAGACGGCGCATCTGCAGCAGCGTCTCGACATCGTTCTCGAAGGCGCCGTCGGCGATCGAGGAGCGCGTGGCGTGCACCGAGGCACCGCCGAGCTCTTCGGCGGTGACGACCTCGTTGGTAACGGTCTTCACCACGTCGGGGCCGGTGACGAACATGTAGCTGGTGTTCTTCACCATGAAGATGAAGTCGGTCATCGCTGGCGAATAGACGTCGCCGCCGGCGCAGGGGCCCATGATGACGGAGATCTGCGGGATCACGCCCGAGGCGAGCACGTTGCGGCGGAACACGTAGGAATAGCCGGCGAGCGCGGCGACGCCTTCCTGGATGCGGGCGCCACCGGCGTCATAGAGACCGATGATGGGCGCCCGCGCCTTCATCGCCATGTCCTGGAGCTTCGTGATTTTCAGTGCGTGCGTTTCCGAGAGAGAACCGCCGAACACCGTAAAATCCTTGGCGAAGACGAAGGTCTTGCGGCCGTTGACGGTGCCCCACCCCGTGACGACGCCATCGCCCGGCACCTTGGTCTTCTCCATGCCGAACTCGGTGGAGCGATGCTCGACGAACATGTCGAATTCCTCGAACGATCCCTTGTCGAGCAAGAGCTCGATGCGCTCGCGCGCCGTCAGCTTGCCGCGGGCGTGCTGCGCCTCGATGCGCTTTTCCCCGCCGCCGAGCTTGGCACCGGCACGACGATCTTCAAGGGCGTCCAGGATGTGTTTCATTTGCTCCCGCCAGTTCTTAAGTGATGCGGGGTTCTAACACGGCATTTTGCAGGCCGGAAAGCGCCTTTCGACCTCGCAGGGCTGCCCTGTCCGGGCTGAAAGCGTGAGGGATTACAAAGTTTTGCCTGGGAGGCGAGCATGGACGAAGGAACGGCCGAGACTGGTGCGGCGACCGGCGGTGTCAACATCCTGCTGCGGCTGGAGGGCCTCACCCTGTTCGCTGGCATGGTGATGCTCTACTGGGCGTGGGACGGCTCCTGGCTCGTGTTTGCCCTGCTGTTCTTCGTGCCCGACCTGAGCTTCCTGGCATACCTCTCCGACGCCAAATTCGGCGCACTGGTCTACAACGCCGCCCACAGCTACATGGCGCCGGTGGCGCTGCTGACGCTGGGCTTCGGCCTCGCCTCGCCTTTGACCCTGTCCATCGCTTTGATCTGGCTCGCCCATATCGGCATCGACCGGGCGCTCGGCTATGGCCTGAAATATTCCGCGGGGTTCGGCTTCACCCATCTGGGGCGGATCGGCCGGCAGAAGGACGCCTGACCCGCGCGCGGCCTGCAAATTTGGTGGTCCGGCCCAGTTGACCAGGCCAGCCGATTCAGGCTTGCTTCAAGCTCACGATCAGGCGCCGAATGTTGCGTGAGCCCAGTCGGTACGGCGGCGGTCATTACGCCTCGGCTCGAGCATCACGCAAGCATCACTGAGATGTCCGCGACGGTCGTCCCCCTGCCGCCGAACTCATCGTCGGAAACCATCGACTTCCTGCGGCGCATGGCCAGCATGGTGTCGGGACGGAACGGCGAGATGCTGCTGCGCGGAGCAAGCCTGATCGTATCGCTGGCACAGCGGGCGATGTCGGCCGAGCGGCTCTATCACGAACAGCAGGTCGAGAGCACGCGCAACACCGAGCTACGCGAGGCCGCGGAGCTTGCTCGCGATGCCATGGTGAGCCAGACCGCAGCGCTGCGGACGCAGCTTGCCGAGGTCACCGCAGCGAGCGCGGCCGAGCGAGCCGCCTTCGATGCCGAACGCGGCAAGCTGCTCGGCCTGATGCAGCATGCGGAGAGCCATATCGGCAAGCTCACGAGCGAGCTCGAGACGCTGCGCGCCTCTGTCGACAGTTTCAACGAGACCGTGGTCTCCGTGCCGATCGAGGTGCTGCGGCTGGCGCGGACGCAGTTCGAGTATCTCTCGAACGGCTTTGCTAGACGCGGCGACGTGATCTCGCAGGCGATGAGCGAGATCGGCGGCTTTGCGATCGACCAGGCGCTGACGGCGAAGAAAACGGCCGATCCCGCCTGAGAGCTGCCCACCCTACGCCCCCGTCATTGCGAGCGCAGCGAAGCAATCCAGAATCTTCCCGCTGAGGGACTCTGGATTGCTTCGCTACGCTCGCAATGACGCGTGGAGAGAGCTGCGCTCGCAATAACGAGCCCTACGGCTCACCCGGCCTAAACGGTTCCTGCTTGTCCGGCGGCACGGTCTCCTCCGCCATGGCAAGCAGCATCGCCACCATCACGTAATTGCCGGCGACTGCGGTGAGGTCGACGATCTGCTGGTCGTTGAACACCTTCTTCGCGCGCGCGTAAGTCTCGTCGGTGACCTTCTTGGTGGTGGTGAGCTCGGTGACGAAATCGTAGACCACCGCCTCGTCATCGGCCATCTTCGAGGGCCGCTTGTTGGCCTTCAGCTCTGCGATGATGTCGGCCGACAGGCCCGCCTTCGCCGCCAGCGGCGCGTGTGCGTACCATTCCACCTGCGAGCGCCACTGCCGCCCGATGATCAGGATCGCGAACTCGTTGAGCTTGACCGGGACCGAGGTCTCCCAGCGCAGGTAGTGGAACAGGTCGAACAGGCGCTGGCCGAGCACGGGACTGCGGATCATCGGATTGTAGGGCCCGCCGATGCCGACGCTCGACACCTTCATGATCTGTTCGCCGAGCGGCTTCTGCCTGGCGTCCAGCTGATCCATGGTGAGCTGCGGAAAGCGTGGCTCCTTGCTGGTGGCGGGGCCGGCGAACATCGTGGCGCCGAGCCAGCCGGCAGCTGCCGCAAGCGTGAGCGACGACAGCCAGAGCGGCGTTGAGTTCATTGTTATCCTCCCGGTTTTTCCTTGGCGGGAGGATGCTAGTTGAGCGGCGCCAGCGCGGTAGCGCTAGATCGCGCCAATCTCGGCAAGGCAGGCTTGCGTCAGCGGCATGCGCTCACTGATGAGACGCGGCTCGCGGCAATCCATGTTGAGCGCGAACACGGTGTGCGCCTCGCCTTTCTCGGCCCAGCCGACCATCCAGCCCAGCGACGGCTCGCCGCGCTCGGCGCCCAAGAGGCCCGACTTGGCGCGGATGATGCTATCGCCGACCTTGGTCACCGGCAGGATGTCGCAGACGAGATCCTGGCTGCGCTTGCTGATCGGCAGCGCACGGCGCCGCAGCCGGTCGACGAAGTCGACCTGCTCGACCGGATCGATGCGCAGGGCGCCGGTGAGCCAGAATTGGTCGATGCCGCCGCCGATATCGCGATTGCCGTAGTCGAATTCGTCGACATATTTCTGCATGCGCTCCTGGCCGATGCGGCGCGCGATCTCCTGATAGACCGGCACCGCGCTGACTGCGATCGCACTGCGTAGTGTGTGATCCTTGTTCCAAGCCTCGATCGGCCGCTTCACGCCGTCCCAGGGAAACACGTCCTTGTCGGGGTCAGCGACCACGCCGGTCTCGAGCGCAATCAACGAGTTCGGAATCTTGAAGGTCGAGGCCGGCAGCTTCCCCTCGCCCGAGCGCTCCTTGTCGCTGGCGACGATCAGATAGTCCTCGACCTTGTAGCCGACGAAGGTGCCTGATGTGCCGAGATCGGTGAAGCGTTTGGCCAAGCTGTCGCGGATTTCGTTGCGCGGCGGGGCGACATGAGCGAGCGCGCGTGACGGCAGGGTGGCGGCTGCGGCGAGCAGGCCGAGGGTGGAACGACGGGTGATCAAGGGTGGTATCCGCTAATCGATGAAAGTGGCCGCAACCATGCAGCCCCCACGTGGTGAAACGATGACAGCGTTCAGCGCCCCCGCGACAGCCGCAGCACGAACACCAGCACTTCGGCGACGGCCTTGTAGAGGTCCGGCGGGATCTCCTCGCCGAGCTCGACCTTGGAGAGTGCGCCGGCCAAAACCTCGTTCTCCTCGATCGGAATGTCATGGGCCTTGGCGATCTCGACGATCTTTTCGCCGATCGTGCCCTTGCCCTTGGCGACGACAACCGGGGCGTTGGTGCCCTTCTCATAATGCAGGGCAATCGCGAGCTTGGATGGGTCGCTCATGTGGCGCGATCCAGGAAATGGCCGGCGCGAGCCGGCGCGGCCTGCGGCGGGGTGCCGTCGCGCACGATGATATCACCAGGCTTGAGCTCGGCTCTGGACAATGCCTGGCTGAGCTCACCGACGCCGGCTCGGAGCTGCTGTGCCGTCGCCGGCCGCTCCGCCCACATCCGCACGAAGGTCTTGTCGCCACTCAGCGTGATCAGCGCGTGCACCGGGCCGGCCGGCTCGACATTGAGCGAGAAGCGCGCGCGCCAGGCACGCGTGGCGGGATCGGCGGATTCATTGCTGCCATCGCGCAAGATCTCGAACTGCGCCATCGCGGTGCCCTGCGGGGTTGCGAAGGGAATCTCGAAATTCCATTGCGGCACGGCCGGGTCGATGCGGTGGCCGGAAGCATCGGTGCGATCGGGAAGCGAAGCGACCTGCAACAATGTCTGCCGCGCGATCGCGGCATCGGTGTCGTCGAGCAGGCGATGCACCGTGGTGGCCAGCGGCGTATCGGGCGCGAGCGATGGCGAAGCGATGGATTGGGGCGCTGGCAGCGCGCCACGGAACGGCGGTGGCGTGGTCGCGTGGATGGCCGCCTCGAAGATGTGGCCATCCGGCACGGCCTTGTTGGAGCCGGGCATGTTGCCGATCATTCGCGGCAGGTTTTGCGTCATCTCCTGCAAGAGGCTGGCGGCAAGGCCTGGGGACATGGTCCTGGGCATCGCCGCCTGTGCAGCGCCGCCAGCGATGTCGGCGAGCCCCGCAGCCGTGGGATTGGCGCTGCGTGGCGGTTGCAGCGGTTGGGCGATTTCGGGTTCGGTTGACGGCAATGCGGCCTGCGTGGCCTCGCCTGCTGCCTGGGCCGGGGCGGCAACGACCTGCGGTGTCGCCGTGGCGCCAGTCGGAATCATGGCGCCCTGGGTCGGCGGCGCGGCCGTCTCAATCGTGGTCAGCGTCTGTCGCAACACCAGCAGCGCCGCTTTCAAATCCGGCACTGCACCGGATGACGGGGGCGCGCCGGCGGCCAGCGAAGCCTCGAGGAACAGCCCCGATTTCTGGAAGGCGGATTCAATATCGCCGCCATCGAGCCCGGCGTTGAGCGGCGTCTGCTGCGCCAGCACGTCCAGCACGGCCTGCTTCAGCCCCGCCGGCAAATCGCTGCTGGTGACGACCGCTGCGAGATTGGCAAACAGCGGCGCCTGGCTGCCTTGCCTGGTCACGGCCTCGGCGGACGCCACGGTGACGGCGACTTGCTCCAGCAGAGTCAACGTATTGCGCGCCGCGCGCGCGGACGGCGCGAGCGGCGGGCTCTCCACCAGCGAGGCCGCAGCCGGCGTCAGCGTAATCTGATCGGACGCCGCCCCGCCTGTCCCGCCGACGACCGCGAGCCGGATGGTGCCGTCGTTTTGCGACACCGCGAGCTGGAGATTCTGCCCCGGTGTCAGCGCCACTTCCGACATCACGTCCATCGAGAGGTTCGCGATCGCGATCCGCACCAGATTGTCCGCGAGCACGCCGACCACTTTGGCGTCGACGACGCTGCCGGCCTGAAGCACGAGATCGGGCGTCGTCGCATCAGCCACAGAGCTGGCGGCACTGACAGGAACGATCGAGCTTATCGGCGTCGGCATCTTCAGGCAGCCCAGGGAATGCCATCCCACGCTAAGGCGCCGTCGTAAACCTCTCGTTAAGGACCTTCGGCCGCTTGCGGCTTCACCGCGGCCAAGACCGCCACGGCGGCCTCGAAATCCCGCAGGCGCGTGGCCCGGCGAGCGGCCGCTTCCTCGTCCACGCCCCATTGGTCGATGTTCCAGTCCTCATCGACATGGGCGGCGGCCCAGACCTGGCCAGCATCGCGCACGCCATGGGCCAGCGCCAGCGCGAGCAGCGCCGAGCCGGTCAGGGTGGTCACCACATGGAGCGCGGCGACCGACCAGGCATCTCTTGGCAGCGCGGCGCGGGCTGCCTTCAGCGCCTCGTCCGGCTGCTTCACATGCATGATGCCCTCGGACAGGATGAAATGCGCGCCCAGCGACTCCGCGGCCCAGAACAGCACGGGGTCCCAATGTGCGGCCTCGCGGGCGACCAGCCCTTCGGGGTGGCCGGCGCGATAGAACAACAGGTCGGTCTCGAAGTATTTTGCGAGATCGTCGCTGACGAGATCAACCCGGTCGATCGCACCCTCGACCACGCTGTTGGCGATCCGCGTCAGCGGCATGGTCACGGGATCGATCGTCTCGCCCTGCGCAGCCCATTCGGCAGCAACCGCATCGGCGAGGTCGCGCGAGGGGATCACCACCTGACGCCCGGTGGGCGTGCGGATCGGCTTGCCGTCGAGGGTGATGGCGAAGCCGCCCTCGGCCTCGCCTGCGCCGGCCTCCTTGTAGAAGCGCTTGCGCGGGGACGTGCGCGCGGAGGCGCGCGCCGATTCCCGCGGATCCGGCGGGGGTTGCCCCGCAGCTTCTTCGAACAATTCGCGCATGTTGAGTCTTCGGTCCCGGTCGCTGAATGCTAAGCTTTCAAGATAAGAGCGGCGGCCGATAAAGCGAGCGGCTGGCATAAGGGAACTTGCGGGCATTGCAACCCTGCTCGCCGGGCTTTGGCTGGCCGCGGCGCCTAGCCCTACTCCTCCGGCGCGTTCTCGATCGGATCAAACCGGCTTGCATCCAGCCCGAGCAGATTCCACGATTGCTGCATGTGTGGCGGCAGCGGCGCGGTGGCGTCGATCACGCCGCCGCGTGGATGCGGGATGACGATCCGGCGTGCCAGGAGATGCAGCCGGTTTTGCAAGCCGCCCGGCAGCTCCCAGTTCTCGATGTTGAAATATTTGGGATCGCCAATGATGGGATGGCCGATATGGGCCATATGGGCACGGAGTTGATGGGTGCGGCCCGTCACGGGCTTCAGCGACACCCAGGTCAGCTTGTTGCCGGCGGTCTCGACCATCGCATAGTACGTCACCGCGTGGCTGGCGCCCTCGTCGCCATGCTGGGCGATGCGCATGATGGTGTCGTCCTCGCCCTCCTCCTTCGCGAGGAAGGTCGAGATGCGGCCCTGCTTCGGTTTCGGCAGGCCCGGCACCAGCGCCCAATAGACCTTTCGTGCCGAGCGCGAGCGGAACGCGCCGGTCAAATGCGAGGCGGCAAAGCGCGTCTTGGCGATCAGGAGACAGCCCGACGTCTCCCTGTCGATACGGTGCACGAGGCGCGGCTTCTGGCCCTTGGAATCGCGCATCACCTCCAGCATCTGGTCGATGTGCCGCGTCATGCCCGAGCCGCCCTGCACGGCAAGGCCGGCCGGCTTGTTCAGGACGAGGACGTCGTCGTCCTCCCAGATCGTCATCTCCTTCAGTGCGGCAAGCGTCTTCTGCGCGGCTTCCGACAGCGGGCCGGCCGTCTTCGGCGTGTCGAGCTTGAGCGGCGGAATGCGGACGCTCTGCCCCTCCTCCAGGCGATCCTTGCTGTCGACGCGCTTGCCGTCGACACGCAGCTCGCCTTTGCGCACGACACGCTGGATGTGGGAGAACGACAGACCGGGAAAGCGCGCTTCGAGAAAACGGTCGACGCGCATGTTGTTCTCGTCGGCCGTCACGGTGACGGTCTGCACCTTGGTCGGCAGCAATGCCTCGACGGGCTTTGCCGGCGTGGGCTTTTCTATTGCGGCCTTGGGCGCACGCCGCTCGGCGCGCTCGCCCGCAAAGCGCGGCGGCTTGGCACCGGGCTTACCGCCCGGACGCGGTCCGGCCTTCTTCGCGCTGCGCGCCTTGAACGGGCGCGCCTCCTTGCGCTGATCACGCGAACGGGGCTCTTGGTTGGTTCTCTTGATGCGGCGGCTCATGGCTGCCTGCCTAGCCCAAAAGTGCCGTTTCGTCACGACGAAATGGCGATTTGGCCTCAGCCGCCCCGCTCCTTGCGCAGCTTGGCCCAGTAATCCAGCCGCTTCCTGATCTCGCGCTCGAAACCGCGCTCGGGCGGGTCGTAAAAGGTCTGGCGGCCGAGGGCTTCCGGGAAATAGTCCTGGCCTGAAAAGGCATCCGGCGCGTCGTGGTCGTATTCGTAGCCGGAGCCGTAGCCTTCGGACTTCATCAGCCTGGTCGGGGAATTGAGGATGTGCTTGGGCGGCAGCAGCGAGCCGGCCTGCTTTGCCACCTGCATCGCCGTGCCGAAGGCGGTATAGACCGCGTTCGATTTCGGCGCGGTGGCGAGATAGACCACGGCCTGCGCGATGGCGAGCTCGCCCTCTGGGTGACCCAGAAAGTCGAAAGCATCCTTGGCGGCGTTGGCGATGACCAGGGCCTGCGGATCGGCAAGACCGATGTCCTCGACCGCCATACGCACGACGCGGCGGGCCAGGAACAACGGATCCTCGCCGGCATCGAGCATGCGCGCGAGGTAATACAGCGCGGCATCGGGATCGGAGCCGCGCACCGACTTATGCAGCGCCGAGATCAGGTTGTAATGGCCGTCGGCCGACTTGTCGTAGATCGGGGCGCGGCGTTGCAAAATCTCCTGCAACTGCGCGGCGTTGAAGATCTCGTCCTTGCGCGCGGCGCGCCAGACTTCCTCGGCGAGCGTCAACGAGGCGCGGCCGTCGCCATCGGCCATGCGCACCAGCACCGCGCGCGCCTCGGCATCGAGCGGCAGCTTGCGGCCTTCGACCTCCTCGGCATGCGCGAACAGCTTTTCGATCGCGGCCGCATCGAGCGAGCGAAACACCAGCACACGCGCGCGCGACAGAAGCGCCGCGTTGAGCTCGAACGACGGATTCTCGGTGGTGGCGCCGACCATGACCACCGTGCCGTCTTCCATCACGGGCAGAAACGAATCCTGCTGGGCGCGATTGAAGCGATGCACCTCATCGACGAACAGCAGCGTGCCCTTACCCATCTCCCGGCGGGACCGCGCGGCATCGAACGCCCTCTTCAAGTCGGCGACGCCGGAGAATACCGCGGAAATCTGCTCGAAATGCAGATCGGTCGCATCCGCCAACAGCCGCGCCACCGTGGTCTTGCCGGTGCCGGGCGGCCCCCAGAAGATGAGTGAGCCGAGCGTGCGCGTTTCCAGCATGCGCGTCAGCGCACCGTCGGAACCGAGGATGTGGTCCTGGCCGACGACCTCCGACAAGGCGCGCGGACGCAGCCGATCCGGCAGCGGATGCGGAGCATCATGATCGAGCCCCGCCGCGGCGAAGAGGGTTGGCGTCTCCTGTGGTCGCTTCGGACTCATCCGCCCAGCGTGACGTTGATCTGCTGGCCGCCGCGCACCAGCGTGATGCGCCAGATTCGGGGCCGTTCACCCGCGGCCTTCTCGAGGTCGCCGGTCTTGCTGATCTTCTGGTTGTTGACCGCCAGGATGATGTCGCCCTTCTGGAAGCCGACACTTGCGGCCGCGGTATCGCCGCCGATATCGGTGATCACGACGCCGTCGGTGTCGGCATCCAGATGCAGCTCGTCGGCGACGGCCGGCGTGATGGTCGAGACCTTCGCGCCTTGGAACGGCGAGCGCGCGGTGACGACGAACTCGTTGCGGCCGGTGTCCGGCGCGGTCTCCAGTGCCACCGTCAACTTGATCGGCTTGCTGCCGCGCTGCACGTCGATCTGCGCGGTGCCGCCGAGCGGACGGGTCGCGAAGCGGTAGTCGAAGGCGTTGGGATCATCCACGGTCTGGCCGTCGATCCCAGTGATGAGGTCGGAGGATTTCAGGCCGGCCTTCGCCGCGGGGCCATTCGGCACCACGCTTGCGACCAGCGCACCGGTCGGCGAGCGCAGGCCGAGACTCTCGGCGATCTCGGGCGTCACCGCCTGCAACCTCGCCCCCAGCCATGGCCGCTTCACCGCCTTGCCGCCGCTCTTGGCGGAAGCGACGACGACGCGCACCATGTTGGCGGGAATGGCAAAGCCGATTCCTTGCGAGCCGCCGGAGCGCGAATAGATCGCGGTGTTGATGCCGGCGAGCCTGCCGCTCATGTCGACCAGGGCGCCGCCGGAATTGCCGGGATTGATCGCCGCATCAGTCTGGATGAAGAACTGGTAGTCGGTGATGCCGACCTGCGTCCGCGCCAGCGCCGAGATGATGCCGTGGGTCACGGTCTGGCCGACGCCGAAGGGATTGCCGATGGCGAGCACGACGTCGCCGACCAGCAATTCGTCCGAATTGGTGAAGTCGAGGGTCGGGAATTTCTCCTTGGTGTCCTTCAGGCGGAGCACGGCGAGATCGGTGCGGGAATCCTTCAGCAGGATCTCGGCCTCGAACTCGCGCTTGTCCGACAATGACACTTTCACCTGGTCCGCGCCCTCGATCACATGGACGTTGGTGACGACGAGGCCGGAGGCATCGACGATGACGCCGGAGCCGAGCGAACGCTGCATCTGCTCGGGCTGCTGGCCCGGCACGCCGAAGAAGCGACGGAAAATGGGATCGTCGAGCAGCGGATTGCGGTTCTGCACCACCTTGGCGGCATAGACGTTGACGACGGCCGGCTGCACACGCTGCACGATCGGTGCATAGGACAGCCGCAACTCGGCCGGCGACGACGGGACCCGGCGGTCCTGCGCAGCAGTCGGATTGAAATGGGCTGAAAACGCTATGCACAAGGCCGTGGCGACGGCGGTCCAGGTCGATCGAAACATTCCTACCTCTTGGAAAAGACGCCGGAATATAGGCGCGTTCGCCCGCCAATAGAAGGGCGCCAGGCGGCAATATTCAGCCCCTTTCCAGTGTGTCCGAGATGCAAGCACAGCGTGCGAATCGGCAATTCGCCAGAGCGGTGGATTGGCATGATGCGCGTCATCCAGCATTGTGCTGTCGAGCGGATTCGGTTGCGGCGAATTGGCATCAGTGGGAACCGCGCAACCGGGCGCAGCGTCGCGGGGCAGTCATCGATCATACCTAGGCTCTCCCGTTGCGACTTGGGGAAGTTCGTCAAACGATGGAGTCATGACGTGAGCAGGACAAGAATTGCAGCCACGGCGATTGGACTCGCCGGCGCGCTGGCGGCCTCGCAGGCCCAGGCCCAATCGGCAAGCAGCAGCGAGCAGGAGATCGCGCTGCTGAAACAGCAATTGAAGATGCTGGAGCAGAAGCTCGACAAGCTCCAGAGTCAGACCGCAGCGAACACGGCGGCCACGGCGAAAGCCAGAGCCGAAGCGAAGGCTGAAGCCAAGGCCGAGGCGCGCTCGGAGGCAAAGGCCGCGGTTGCCAACGCCAATGCGGCGATCCCGGTCAAGGGAGCGGCGCCGGCCTCCGGCGTCGTCGTGACGATGCCGAACAACCGGCCAACCATCTGCACCGCCGACCAGGCGAACTGCGTTGCCATCACCAGCCGCCTGCATTGGGATGTCGGCGGCTATGACTATCGTCCCGACACCGCGGCGACCGTGCCGCAGAAGCTCGACAGCGGCCAGAACGTTCGCCGCGCGCGCATCGGCGTCACCGGCAAGTTCTTCAACGACTGGAACTTCGCGCTGGTCTACGACTTCGGCGGCTCATCCGACGGATTTGGCGGCGCCGCGCCGGGATCCCTTCCGGGCGGTGGCGTCTCCGGCGTCGAGAATGCCTATCTCAGCTATACCGGTCTAAAGCCGTTCGGCGGACGAATGGCGATCGAGGCCGGCATCATGGACCTGCCCTACACCATGGACGAAGCCACGAGCTCCAACGACATCATGTTCATGGAGCGCGCCTCGCCCGGCGTGATTGCAACCAATATCGCCGCCGGTGACTTCCGCTCCGCAGCTGGTGCGCGCTGGTTCAACGACCAGCTCTGGATCGGCAGCTATGTCACGGGACCGTCGACCGGTGCGATCCACTCCGCCTCGAGCGCGGCGCCAGCCGGCACCAGCGAGCAATATGGCGCCGTGGCGCGCGTGGCCGGCAATCCGATCAGCGGCAAGGACTACTCGGTGCATATCGGCGCCGACGCGCAATGGCTGATCCAGCCGCCGCGCAACTTGATCGCCAACACGCAGACGGTCACGCTCAGCGATCGCCCGGAATTGCGTCTCGACCCGACCACGCTGATTTCCACCGGCGCCATCGCCAATGCCTCGGGCGCGCAGGTCTACAGCGTCGAGGCAGCAGCGACCTACGGCCCCTTCATCGTCCAGGGCGAGTACTTCTGGTACAATGTCGATCGCACGGCCAATACCGGCGTGCCGCTGGTTGGCGCACCGAGCCTGAAATTCCAGGGCGGCTACGCCCAGGCCGGCTACGTGCTGACGGGCGAAGGCCGGACCTACAATGCTGCGAACGCCGCCTATAGCGGTGTCAAGCCGGCGCATCCGTTCTCGCTCGACGGTGGCGGCTGGGGCGCGTGGGAGATCGCGGGACGCTTCTCGACGATCGACCTCAACAATCAGTTGGGAGCAGCGACCGGCATCGCCGGCGGTCGGCAGACCGTCTATACGCTCGCACTGAACTGGTACGTCAACGGCAACGTCCGCTTCATGCTCGACTATCTGCACGGAACGGTGTCGCGGCAGGCCTCGCCGATCTCGACCGCCGATGTCGGCTCGAAGTTCGACGCAGTGGCGATGCGCACGCAGTTTGCATTCTAGGCTCTACACCTCTCCCATTGGGCCCATTGGGAGAGGTCGCGCCCAACGGATCGCGCCAAAGGCGCGCCCGATGACAGGCTCCGGCGCGGGTGAGGCGTTACGCTCGATCGAGGATGCGGCGCCCCCTCGCCCGAATTGCACTGGACGATGCTTGTGCATCGCCAGATGCAATTCGACCTCTCCCCGCTGGGGAGAGGAAAAAAGGCCGGCGTCTTTCATCCCATCACGCCGCGCGCTTGGGCTTCTTCGCGGCCACCGGCGCGGGCGCGCAGGACAGCCGCTGTTGGTGGTTCTCGCCCCAGGCCTTCAGGATATCGATCACGGGCCTGAGGCTCTCGCCGAGCTCGGAGAGGCAATACTCAACGCGCGGCGGCACCTCGGCATAGACCTTGCGGATGACGAGCTTGTCCTCCTCCAGCGCGCGCAGCTGCTTGGTCAGCATGCGTTGGGTGATGCCGGGCATCCGGCGGCGCAGTTCGCCGAAGCGCTGAGTGCCGCTCTGGAGGTGGTAGAGGATCACGCCCTTCCACTTGCCGTCGATCAGATCCAGCGTCGCCTCGACCGAGCAGCCCGGGCGCCGGGCAAAATTGCGCCGTTTCATGCGTGTTTTTCCAATAGTATCCAAACAGGGACTATATCCCCGAATTTACAGTACTTGCCAAATCGGGGCCAGAGCGACAGTTAGGATGGCGGGCGAACAAAGCCATCTGATGGAGACAAGCCATGAAGGCCGTCGGCTACAAGAAATCGCTTCCGATCGAGGACGCGGATTCACTGATCGATTTCGAGACCGCAAAACCCGAGCCCGGAGGGCGTGACATCCGCGTCGCCGTGAAAGCGATTTCGGCCAATCCGGTCGATTACAAGGTGCGCAAGCGCGCCGCCCCGCCCGAGGGCGAGATGAAGATCCTCGGCTATGACGCGGCCGGCGTGGTCGATGCCGTCGGCCCCGACGTCACGCTGTTCAAGCCGGGCGATGAGGTGTTTTACGCAGGCTCGATCCTGCGCCAGGGCACCAACTCGGAATACCACCTGGTCGACGAGCGCATCGTCGGCAACAAGCCGAAGCGCCTGTCGTTCGCGCAAGCGGCCGCCCTTCCCCTCACCTCCATCACCGCCTGGGAGCTGCTGTTCGACCGGCTGGGCGCGGTCCCCGGCAAGAGCGTCGATCCGCGCACGCTGCTGATCATCGGCGGCGCCGGCGGCGTCGGCTCGATCCTGATCCAGCTCGCGCGTCGTCTCACCGGGCTGACCGTGCTCGCGACCGCGACGCGGCCGGAGTCGCAAAAATGGTGCCTCGATCTCGGCGCGCATGCGGTGATCGACCACGGTAAGCCGATGAAGGAGCAGATCGAGAAGCTCAAGTTGCCCCCGGTCGCGCTGGTCGCGAGCCTCACCTTCACCGACCAGCACTACAAGGCGATCGCGGAGGTCATGGCACCGCAGGGCAAGTTCGGCCTGATCGACGATCCGCCGGAATTCGCCATGAGCACATTCAAGGGCAAGGCGATCTCGGTGCACTGGGAATCGATGTTCACGCGCTCGTCGTTCCAGACGCCTGATATGATCGCGCAGCATCGCCTGCTCAATGACGTCGCCGACCTCATCGACAAGGGCGTGTTGCGCACCACTCTCGACCAGACCTTTGGCACGATCAATGCGGCCAACCTCAAGCGCGCCCACGCGCTGCTCGAGAGCGGCAAGTCGCGCGGCAAGATCGTGCTGGAGGGGTGGTAGCAGCTACAATGTCGGTGCGTAGGGTGGGTTAGCCCTGCGACTGCGCGAAGCGCGGTTCGCAGGGCGTAACCCACCTCTTCTATCTCTGCGGAAACACACAGCAATGGGTTACGCCTTCGGCTAACCCACCCTACGTTTCCCTCGCCCCCTCGACGAACAGCAGCCGCCGCTCCAGCGCCGTCTGCCGCAGCTTCAGCGCCTCGGCATATTCCGGCGAGGCGTACCATTCCTTCAGCCTCGCCATCGAGGCGAATTCGACAATGATGATGGCCTTCGGCGGAAGATTGCCTTCGGCGAGTTCGGCCTTGCCGCCGCGGACGAGATAACGCCCGCCGTATTGCGCGATCGTTTTCGCGGCGAGCGTACGATAGGCTTCAAATCCATCGGGATCGCGCATCTCGACTTCGGAAATCACATAGGCTGTCATGCACGGCCTCAAGCGATGGTGTTGACGATACCACCTTCCGCGCGCAGCGCCGCACCGTTGGTCGCGGACGCCTCTTTCGACGCAATGTAGACCACCATGTTGGCGATCTCCTCCACGCTGGCAAAGCGCTGGATCAGCGAGCTCGGACGATGCTGCTTGACGAAATTGGCAGCGGCTTCGTCCACCGATTGGCCGTTCTGCTTCGCCAGATCCTTCACGAACGTCTCGACGCCCTCCGACATGGTCGGGCCCGGCAGCGCGGAATTGACGGTGACGCCGGTGCCGCGGGTGAGCTGCGCGAGCCCGCGCGCAACCGAGAGCTGGGCCGTCTTGGTCATGCCGTAATGAATCATCTCGACGGGAATGTTGAGTCCGGACTCCGAGGAGATGAAGACGATGCGGCCCCAGTTGCGCTTCAGCATGCCCTTCATGTACGCGCGCGACAGCCGCACGCCGCTCATTACGTTGACCTCGAAGAAGCGCGTCCAGTCCTCGTCGGGAATCTCGAAAAACTCCTTCGGTTCGAAGATGCCGGCATTGTTGATGAGGATGTCGATTTCGGGAAGCGCCGCCACGAGCGCCTTGCAGCCTTCCGCCGTCGAGACGTCGGCGGCGATGCCGCGGACCTTGGCGCCGGTCCCTTCCAGCTTGCGGACGGCCGCATCGACCTTGTCCCGGCCGCGACCGTTGATCACGACGCTGGCGCCGGAAGCGGCGAGGCCCTTGGCGATGGCGTGGCCGATGCCAGCGGTCGAGCCGGTCACCAGTGCAGTTTTTCCCGAAAGGTCGATGTTCATGTAGTATCTCCATCAGAACGATGACGGGGATATCGGACGTGGCGGATTGGGCCGCAATTGGCGCTCACCAATCAGTGACGATCACGAGCTGTTCCGGCAGCGACATGACGCCTCGTATGCCCCTGTCGCGGCTGGAACGATTATTGCTAAGCCTGACCGAGCTCTTCTGCTCATGTGAACACGGAAGGACCTTGCGATGAAAAGAACGGCCCTCACTGTTGCGCTCGGGTTGCTGGGTCTGATCAGCGGCAATTCTCTCGCGCAGGCCCAAGCGGTCTATCCGGAAAAACCATTGCAATTGATCGTCCCCTTCCCGCCCGGCGGCGCCTCCGACGTGGTCGCGCGCATCATTGGCGGCGAACTGGAGACGCGTCTCGGCAAGCCCGTGATCATCATGAACCGCCCCGGTGGCGGCACCACGATCGCGGCCAAGGAAGTCGCGCGCTCGGCGCCCGACGGATACACCCTGTTCTTCAGCTCGAATTCGAGCTTCACGCTGCCGGCGGCCGTCAAAGAAAGCGTGCCTTACGACGCGGCCAAGGATTTCGAGCCGCTCGGTCAGGTGGGCAAGATCACGCTGGCGCTGGTCACTTACAAGGACAACCCGATCAAGGACGTGGCTGCGCTCGTCACCGAGGCGAAGGCCAATCCCGACAAGCTGTCGCTGGCGTCGTTCGGCGTTGCGACCGTCTCGCATTTCGCCGGCGAGCTGTTCAAATCGGCCGCCGGAATCAAGATGGTCCACCTGCCCTACAAGGGCAGTGCGCCGGCGATGAACGACCTTATCGGCAAGCACATTCAGTACCACGTCGACACAGTGATCGCCGTGAAGCCGCAGATCGAGGCAGGCACCGTCAAAGTGCTCGCCGTGTTCTCGGCCAAGCGGACGCCGTTCCTGCCTGACGTGCCGACGCTCGCCGAGCTCGGCTATGGCAACATCGACTTCGCCTCATGGGGCGCGGTGGTCGCGCCCAAGGGGCTGCCGCCGGCCGTTCGTGACAAGCTGACGGCAACGCTGGAGGATACGATCAACAGCCCATCCGTGGCCGAACGCTTCGCCAAGGTCGGGTTCGAGCCCGGCTTTGCGCGCTACAGCGATTGGGCGGGAGCCATCGGCAAGGAGACCGCTGAAATGAAGGACATCGCGCAAAAGGCGGGGATCAAGGAGGAATAGTCCTTCCGACGCGCCCCATTCCTCGAAACAAAAACGGCGCCCAGAAGGGCGCCGTTTTCAATCCGTATCTGCCGATCCGGCTTACGCCGCCTCGGCTTCCTTCTCCTGCACCGGACCCGAATCCTGGCCCTTGGCGTCGACGTCGCGATCAACGAACTCGATCACGGCCATCGCGGCGTTGTCGCCGTAGCGGAAGCCGGCCTTGATGATGCGGGTGTAGCCGCCCTGGCGGTCCTTGTAGCGGGTCGCGAGCGTGTCGAACAGCTTCTTGACCATGTCGACGTCGCGCAGCTCCGCGATCGCCTGGCGGCGCAGCGACAGGCCGCCCTTCTTGCCGAGGGTGACGAGCTTCTCGACGATCGGGCGAAGCTCCTTGGCCTTGGGCAGCGTGGTGACGATCTGCTCGTGCTTGATCAGTGCGGCCGCCATGTTGGCGAACATCGCCTTGCGGTGCTCGGCGGTGCGGTTGAGCTTCCGATGAACCTTGCCGTGACGCATGTGTGTAGTCCTTACTTTAAAACTGCCGCGACGGTTCGTCGGACATGTTGCTCAGGTGGGCTGCCTGCGTTCGCCCATGAAAATAACGGCCGGAGAGCCCGGCCGTCACGGTGAAGTCGATCAGTAGTGATCTTCGAAGCGCTTGGCGAGCTCGTCGATGTTCTCCGGCGGCCAGCCCGGCACTTCCATGCCGAGATGCAGACCCATCTGGGCCAGCACTTCCTTGATCTCGTTCAGCGACTTGCGGCCGAAGTTCGGGGTGCGGAGCATTTCGGCTTCCGACTTCTGCACGAGGTCGCCGATATAGACGATGTTGTCGTTCTTCAAGCAGTTGGCCGAACGCACCGACAGCTCGAGCTCGTCCACCTTCTTGAGGAAGGCCGGGTTGAAGGCGAGGTCCGGGATGATCTCCTGGGCGACTTCCTTGCGCGGCTCTTCGAAATTGACGAACACGTTGAGCTGATCCTGCAGGATGCGCGCGGCGTAGGCCACCGAGTCATCCGGCGAGATCGCGCCGTTGGTCTCGATCGTCATGGTCAGCTTGTCGTAGTCGAGGATCTGGCCCTCGCGGGTGTTCTCGACCTTGTAGGAGACCTTGCGGACCGGCGAGTAGAGGCTGTCGACCGGAATCAGACCGATCGGCGCATCCTCGGGGCGGTTGCGCTCGGCGGGCACGTAGCCCTTGCCGGTCGAGACCGTGAACTCCATGCGGATCTCCGCGCCCTCGTCGAGGGTGCAGATCTGCAGGTCCGGGTTGAGCACGGTGACGTCGCCGACGGTCTGGATGTCGCCGGCGGTGACGACGCCCGGGCCCTGCTTCTTCACGACCATGCGCTTGGGGCCTTCGCCCTGCATCTTGATCGAGATGTCCTTGATGTTGAGCACGATGTCGGTGACGTCCTCACGGACGCCCGCAATCGAGGAGAACTCGTGCAGCACGCCGTCGATATGCACCGACTGCACTGCCGCGCCCTGAAGCGAGGAGAGCAGGATGCGGCGCAGGGCGTTGCCGAGGGTCTGGCCGAAGCCGCGCTCGAGCGGCTCGGCGACGATGGTCGCGAAACGCGAGGGATCGCTGCCGGGGGACACCTGGAGCTTGTTCGGCCGAATCAGTTCTTGCCAATTTTTCTGGATCGTCACTGTTTCACCCATACAGGCCAGCCAATTTGACAGTTCAAATACTGGCGTTGGAGAAAGGCCGCAGAGCATTCCCGCGGCTTCTTAGAAAAGTCGTCGCGGGCGCCGATGCGCCCGCAACCTCGTATCAAACGCGCCGACGCTTGCGGGGACGGCAACCGTTGTGCGGGATCGTGGTCACGTCGCGGATCGAGGTGACGGTGAAGCCCGCGGCCTGGAGTGCGCGGAGCGCCGACTCACGGCCCGAGCCGGGGCCGGCGACTTCGACTTCCAGCGTGCGCATGCCGTGCTCCTGCGCCTTCTTCGAGACGTCTTCCGCGGCAACCTGCGCGGCGTACGGGGTCGACTTGCGCGAGCCCTTGAAGCCCATCGTGCCGGCGGAGGACCAGGCAATGGTGTTGCCCTGCGCGTCGGTGATGGTGATGGTCGTGTTGTTGAACGACGAGTTCACGTGCGCGACGCCGGAGGCGATGTTCTTGCGCTCACGACGACGAACGCGGGTGGCTTCCTTGCCCATTGAGTACCTTTCCTGGAGATCTCAAACGCCGCCGTAATGCCAGCGGCTACACCTGTGGAACGAAAGGCGCGCGGCGAACGGGTCATCCCCTGTTCGCCGCACGCCGCGACTGAGTTCGAAAACTTACTTCTTCTTGCCGGCGATGGCCTTGGCCGGGCCCTTGCGCGTGCGCGCGTTGGTGTGGGTGCGCTGACCGCGCACCGGCAGACCGCGACGATGACGCAGGCCGCGATAGCAGCCGAGGTCCATCAGACGCTTGATGTTGATACCGACCTCACGACGCAGATCGCCCTCGACGAGATAGTCGCGGTCGATCACTTCGCGGATCTGGAGCACTTCGGCGTCGCTGAGCTGATTGACGCGACGATCTTCGGGGATCTTCACCTTCTCCATGATGTCACCGGCGATCTTCGGGCCGATGCCATGGATGTACTGGAGCGCGATCAGCACGCGCTTGTTGGTGGGAATGTTCACGCCGGCAATACGGGCCACGGCCTTCTCTCCTGTCGCCGATCCTCGTCAGGATCGGGCTTTAAGTGCTTGCTTTCTCGGGCAGGTGTTCACAAACGCGAACACGACGCCCACCCCCGGTCTTCCTGGGGCCCGGCATCGTCTGAAACTATCCGACTTGGATGCGGGGCTTATTAAGGGATTCCAGGGGCTTTCGTCAACCGCTGCTAGCGTTTGGCTCGCTTTTTCGTGACCTTTTTTGCGGCCTTTTTGGCACCCTTTTTGAGAGCCTTCTTGGCGGTCTTTTTGGCTGCCTTCTTTGCCGTCTTCTTGGTTGCCTTCCCTGTGCCCTTCACGGCTTTCTTGGCGGCCTTTTTAGGGGATTTGGCGGCCTTTTTGGTCGTTTTCGCCGGTTTTACGGCCGCCTTCCTCCCCGCCTTGGCCTTCTTGGCCGGGGCCGTCTTGGCCGCACTTCTGGCATGGGTCTTGGGCTCGACCGCCCCAAGCGCCAGGAGCAGGCGGTGGATGGCACGGGTGACCTCGTCGATGGCCATCATGCCGTCGATGGTCGAGAGCTTCCGCCGCTCGGAATAGTAGTGAATCAGCGGTTCCGTCTGGCTGCGGTAGCTGGCGAGGCGCTTGGTCAGGACCTCCGGGGTGTCGTCGACCCGGACCTCCTCGCCGCGCTCGCGCATCTGGGCGACGCGGGTCTCGACGCGGTTCAAGAGCGCGCTTTCATTGACACGCAGCTCGATCACCGCATCAAGCTTGAGACGCTTGTGCTTGAGCAGTTCGTCCAGCGCCACGGCCTGCGGCACTGTGCGCGGGAAACCATCGAGGATGAAACCGTTCTTGGCATCCGCTTGGTCGATTCGGTCGGAGATGATTCCGACCACGATCTCGTCGGGCACGAGGCCGCCGCTGGCCATGATCTCCTTGGCCTTCAGCCCGACCGGCGTTCCGGCTGCTACGGCCGCGCGCAGCATCTCGCCGGTCGAGAGCTGGACGATGCCATAGCGCTGCACCAAGAGCTGCGCCTGGGTCCCCTTGCCCGACCCCGGCGGTCCCAGAAGTATAATTCTCATCGGCGTACGCCCCCCGGATTGGTGAGCGATACGTCGCGCACCTGTGTTTGAAGATATCAAGGACAGTGCAAACCATAATCGGCGCTGCACCGCCACCCATATCATAGGGGAGCGGATGGGCAGACGCCAAGAAGGGCTTTGAAATCTGTGATTGAGCTGCAGTGAGTGAGAGCAGCTCTGCCGATGCGGCCGATGGCTGGCTGGTGCCGTGCAGGCGCCGCGCGTTGCTGGCACGGCGAATCGGCGGCGCAATCGCGCCGCCTTCAGGGGACGCCGCGCTTAGCGGCGGCGGCCGCGCAGTTTCGACTTGCGGATCAGGCCTTCGTACTGATGCGCCAGCAGATAGCCCTGCACCTGCGCCACCGTGTCCATGGTGACGCTGACGACGATCAGCAGCGAGGTGCCGCCGAAGTAGAACGGCACCGAGGCGTAGGAGATCAGGATCTCCGGGATCAAGCAGACGATCGCCAGATAAATCGCCCCTAACACGGTGATACGCGACAGTACGTAGTCGATGTATTCGGCGGTGCGCTCGCCGGGGCGAATGCCCGGAATGAAGCCGCCATGCTTCTTCAGATTGTCCGCGGTCTCGGTCGGGTTGAACACGATCGCGGTGTAGAAGAACGCGAAGAACACGATCAGCGCCAGATACATGATCAGGAACAGCGGACGGCCGTGGCCGAGCTGTGTGGTGATCCACTGGAACCATTCCGGCCCGCTGCCGGCGTTGAAGTTCGCAACGGTGGTCGGCAGCAGCAGCAGCGAGGATGCGAAGATCGGCGGGATCACGCCCGAGGTGTTGAGCTTGAGCGGCAGATGCGAGGACTGGCCCTCGAACATCTTGTTGCCGACCTGGCGCTTCGGATACTGGATCAGCAGGCGGCGCTGCGCGCGCTCCATGAACACGATGAAGGCAATCACGGCGACTGCCATGATGATGACGACCAGGATCAGACCGGTCGACATCGCACCCTGACGGCCGAGTTCGAGCATGTTGGCGAGCGCGGCGGGCAGCTCGGCGACGATGCCGGCGAGAATGATCAGCGAGATGCCGTTGCCGATGCCGCGCGAGGTGATCTGCTCGCCCAGCCACATCAGGAACATGGTGCCGCCGGTCAGCGTGATCGCCGTCGACAGGCGGAAGAACATGCCGGGATCACTGACGACGTTGCCGGCGCCCTCGAGGCCCACCGCGATACCGTAGGACTGGAACGCGGCCAGGATGACGGTGAGATAACGCGTGTACTGGTTCAGCGTCTTGCGGCCAGCCTCGCCTTCCTTCTTCAGCGCCTCGAGCTGCGGCGAGACGGTGGTCAGGAGCTGGATGATGATCGAAGCCGAGATGTACGGCATGATGTTCAGCGCGAAGATCGCCATGCGGTGGATGCCGCCGCCGGCGAACATGTTGAACATGCCGAGGATGCCGCCCGCCTGGGACCGGAACACCTGTTCCCAGATGTTGGGATCGATGCCGGGCAGCGGGATGTAGGTGCCGAGCCGATAAACGAGTAGCGCACCCAGGGTGAACCAGATGCGCTTCTTCAGTTCGTCGGCCTTGGCAAACGCGCCGAAATTGAGATTGGCTGCCAGTTGTTCCGCTGCAGAGACCATCTTGGACTTTCTCCCGCCGCCTGTTGCGCCGTCATGCCCGCGGCCGGGCTACTTTAGCGGACGCCGGACATTATCTGGGGCTCGGCTTCGATAAGTCCATCGTCCCGCATGCGCAAAGGCCCGCGAGGCGCGGGCCGATGACGCAGTTGTTACGCCGCCTCGCCTTCTTCCTTGGCAGGGGCGAGGATCTTCACCGAACCGCCGGCCTTCTCGACCGCCGCGATCGCGGTCTTGGAGGCGCCGTGCACTTCAATGTTGAGCTTGGACTTGAGCTCGCCGCGGCCGAGCAGCCGCAGACCGGCCTTGGCGCGGCGCAGCACGCCGCCCTTCACCAGGGCCTCGACGTTCACGACGCTGCCGGCGTCGATCTTCTTGGCATCGACCGCTTCCTGGAGCCGGTCGAGATTGATCTCGGCGAACTCGACGCGGAAGATGTTGTTGAAGCCGCGCTTGGGCAGACGGCGATGCATCGGCATCTGGCCGCCTTCGAAACCCTTGATGCGCACGCCCGAACGCGCGGTCTGGCCCTTGCCGCCGCGGCCGGACTGCTTGCCCTTGCCCGAACCGATGCCGCGGCCGACGCGCATACGCTTCTTGCGCGAGCCGGCGTTGTCGGCGATATCGCTGAGCTTCATCGCCCTTCTCCTTGTGTCTTGCGCACGATCTTCACCGAAACCGGGTGCCCGCTTTTCGGGATCCTGCGCCGCTTCTTACTTCTCGTCGACGATGCGGACGAGATGGTGAACCTTCTCGATCATGCCGCGGACCGCCGGGGTATCCGGCAGTTCGCTGGTGCGGCCGATCTTGTTGAGCTTGAGCCCGATCAGCGTCGAGCGCTGCGAGTGATGGCGGCGGATCGCGCTGCCAGTCTGCTCGAGCTTGATCGTCTTTGCGGCCTTGGCCATGGGAGTCTACTCCGAAAAGCTTCCGTTAGTCGGCAGCCGCCTCGGCGTCACCGCCGATACGACGGGACTGGAGGGTGGACACCTTGATGTTGCGGCGAGCAGCGACCGAGCGCGGCGAATCCTGATGCTTCAGCGCGTCGAAGGTCGCGCGAACCATGTTGTACGGGTTCGACGAGCCGATCGACTTCGCCACCACGTCCTGGACGCCGAGCGTCTCGAACACGGCGCGCATCGGGCCGCCGGCGATGATGCCGGTACCGGCCGGGGCGGCACGCAGGTAGACACGGCCCGCGCCATGACGGCCGGCGATGTCGTGATGGAGCGTGCGGCCCTCGCGCAGCGACACGCGGGTCAGGTTGCGCTTGGCGGATTCGGTCGCCTTGCGGATCGCCTCAGGCACTTCGCGCGCCTTGCCGTGACCGAAGCCGGCGCGGCCCTTCTGATCGCCGATCACGACCAGCGCTGCGAAACCGAAGCGCTTGCCGCCCTTGACGACCTTGGCCACGCGATTGATGTGGACGAGCTTGTCGACGAACTCGCTGTCGCGCTCCTCGCGCTCCCTGCGTTCACGTCCGCCGCCGCGTTGATCGCGTCCACCACGTTGTTCGCGTTCAGCTGCCATGGTTTTTCCAATCCTTCAGAGGCTTACGCCTCAATCCTCAAATTCTGTTAGAAGCTCAGCCCGCTCTCACGCGCGGCGTCGGCGAGAGCCTTGACGCGCCCGTGATAGAGATAGCCGCCGCGATCGAACACGACTTCCTTGACGCCCTTCTCCACCGCGCGCTCGGCGAGCAGCTTGCCGACCGCCTTCGCCGCATCGATGTCGGCGCCGGTCTTGCCGCCGTCACGCATCGACTTCTCGAGCGACGAGGCAGAGGCCAGCGTCTCGCCCTTGAGGTCGTCGATGACCTGGGCGTAGATGTGCTTGGACGAGCGGAACACCGACAGGCGCGGACGGCCGCCACCGGAGCGGCGCAGCTTCAGCCGCACACTCCGCTTGCGCCGGGCATTCGTAACCTTGGCTTTCGACATGACCGGCTCCGTTACTTCTTCTTGCCTTCCTTGCGGAAGATGAATTCGCCAACATACTTCACGCCCTTGCCCTTATAGGGCTCCGGCGGGCGATAGGCGCGGATCTCGGCCGCAACCTGGCCGACGCGCTGGATGTCGCTGCCCGACACGGTGATTTCGGTGGGCTTCGGCACGGCGATCGTGATGCCTTCCGGGATCGGATAGATCACGTCATGGCTGTAGCCGAGCGCCAGCTGGAGGTTCTTGCCCTGCATCGCAGCGCGGTAACCGACGCCGGTGATCTCGAGCTTCTTCTCGAAGCCCTTGGTGACACCTTCGACCAGATTAGCGACCTGGGCGCGAGCGGTGCCGTACAGGGCCCGCGCGCGGTTGGTCTCTGCCCGCGGCTTGACCTTGATCTGGCCGCTCTCGAGCTTCACCTCGACGTCGTCATGGACGACGAACTGAAGCTGGCCCTTCGGCCCCTTCATCTTGACGGTCTGCCCATCAACGGTCGCGGTAACACCCGACGGAACCGCCACAGGCTTTTTGCCAACACGTGACATGGATGAAAAATCCTTCTCAGAACACCGTGAAGAGGACTTCACCGCCCACATTCGCGTCGCGCGCGCTGTGGTCGGCCATGATCCCCTTCGGCGTCGACAACACCGAAATGCCGAGCCCGTTGTTGACCCGCGGCAGAGCTTTCACCGAGGCGTAGACGCGACGCCCGGGCTTGGAAACACGTTCGATCTCGCGGATGACGGGCTCGCCGTCGAAATACTTCAGCTCGATCTCGATCTCGCTGCGGCCCGAGGGATGCTCGAGCGTGGCGTAACCGCGAATGTAGCCCTCGGACTTCAGCACCTCGAGCACGTTCTCGCGCATCTTCGAGCCAGGCGTGGAGACCTTGGTCTTGGAGCGCATCTGCGCGTTGCGGATGCGGGTGATCAGATCGCTGATTGGATCGTGCGTAGACATCTAAACGACCCTCCTTACCAGCTCGACTTCACGAGGCCCGGGACCATGCCCCTGGAGCCAAGGTCGCGCAGCGCGATACGGGACAGCTTGTTCTTGCGATAGTTCGAACGCGGGCGGCCCGACAGCTCGCAACGCATGCGGATGCGGGTCGCCGACGAGTTGCGCGGCATTTCCGCCAGCTTCAACGTCGCAGCGAAGCGCTCTTCCATCGGCAGCTTCTTGTCGGCGATGATCGCCTTCAACCGCTCGCGCTTGGCGGCGGCGTTCTTCACCATCCGCTTGCGCCGGTTGTTCTTCTCGACTGAACTCTTCTTTGCCATGCTTGGCTCCTGGGTATCCGCGTTTGAGAGGCTCTAGGTCAGCGTCTCACTGCCGGAACGGGAAATTGAAAGCGGTCAACAAGGCCCTCGCCTCTTCGTCGGTCTTGGCCGTGGTGCAGACGGTGATGTCCATACCGCGGGCTTCCGCGACCTTGTCGAAGTCGATCTCGGGGAAAATGATGTGCTCCTTGATACCGAGCGAATAGTTGCCACGACCGTCGAAGCTCTTCGGGTTCAGGCCGCGGAAGTCGCGGACGCGCGGCAGCGCGACATTCACCAGGCGATCGATGAACTCGTACATGCGGGCCTTACGCAGCGTGACCTTGCAGCCGATCGGCTGGTTCTCACGCAGCTTGAAGGTCGCGATCGCGATGCGCGAATAGGTCACGATCGCCTTCTGGCCGGCGATCTGGGTCAATTCGGCAGCGGCGGTCTCGGCCTTCTTGCGGTCGTTGACGGAATCGCCAACGCCCATGTTCAGCACGACCTTGTCCAGACGCGGAACCTGCATGACGTTCTCGTAACCGAACTTCTCGGTCAGAGCCGTGCGGATCTTCGCATCATATTCCGCGCGCAGGCGCGGCGTGTAAGCGGCCTCAGCCATCGATCTCAGCTCCCGAGCTCTTGGCGATGCGGACCTTCTTGCCGTCCGCCAGAATCTTGAATCCGATGCGGGTCGGCTTTCCGTCCTTGCCGACATACGCGATATTGGACAGTTGGATCGGCGCCTCTTTCGAGATGATGCCGCCCTCCTGGGCCTGCGTCTGCTTCTGGTGACGCTTGACCATGTTGATGCCGCGCACGAGCGCGGTGCCGGCGTCGGGGCGCACCTCGAACACCTCGCCGGTGCGGCCCTTGTCGCGACCGGTCAGCACGACGACCTTGTCGCCCTTGCGGATCTTCGCAGCCATCACAGCACCTCCGGCGCGAGCGAAATGATCTTCATGTGGTTCTTGGCGCGCAGTTCGCGCGGCACGGGCCCGAAGATACGGGTGCCGACCGGCTCGGCCTGGTTGTTGATCAGGACGGCGGCGTTGCGGTCGAAGCGGATGACCGAACCGTCGGCGCGGCGGATGTCCTTGCGGACGCGCACCACGACGGCCTTCATCACGTCGCCCTTCTTCACCTTGCCACGCGGGATAGCTTCCTTGATCGAGACGACGATGATGTCGCCGATCGTCGCGTAGCGGCGCTTGGAGCCTCCCAGCACCTTGATACACATGACACGGCGTGCGCCAGAATTGTCGGCCACGTCGAGGTTGGTCTGCATCTGAATCATTGATGCACCTCGTCCTCTTTCTCTTTGCGCCAGCCCAGCCGGCGCTCAACATTTCCCTGAAATCAGTCGGCTAAAGCCAACAGATCAGGCGCTTTTCTTGTGCTCGCCCCGGATCACGACCCAGCGCTTCAACTTCGAAATCGGCTTCGATTCCTCGATCCACACCACGTCGCCCGGCTTGAACTGGTTGCTCTCGTCGTGCGCGTGATAATTCTTCGAACGGCGGATCGTCTTCTTGTAGATCGGGTGCGTGAAACGGCGATCGACGCGCACCACGATGGTCTTGGCTTGCTTGTCGCTGACGACCACGCCCTGCAAAGTACGTTTCGGCATCTTCGTAAGCCTCTTACTTCTTCTTGGCGCGCGTCTGCGCGGCGACGGTCTTGATCCGGGCGATGTCACGGCGGGCCTCGCGCAGGCGCGAGGTGTTCTCGAGCTGCCCGGTGGCGCGCTGGAAGCGCAGGTTGAAGCGCTCCTTCTTCAGGTTCAGGATGGCGTCATCCTGCTGGTCGGGGCTCATCGCGCGGATGTCTTCGATCTTCATCTGGGCCATGGCCATTACTCCGCAATGCGCTCGACGAAGCGCGTCTTGATCGGCAGCTTGGCGGCCGCCAGGGTCAACGCCTCACGCGCGGTCTGGGTGTTGACGCCGTCGATCTCGAACAGCACCCGGCCCGGCTTGACGCGCGCGACCCACAGTTCCGGCGAGCCCTTGCCGGAGCCCATGCGGACTTCGGCCGGCTTCTTCGACACCGGAACGTCGGGGAACACGCGGATCCAGACGCGGCCGGCGCGCTTCATGTGCCGGGTCAGCGCGCGGCGGGCGGCTTCGATCTGGCGCGCGGTGACGCGCTCAGGTTCGGTCGCCTTCAGGCCGAACTGGCCGAACGCCAACGTCGCGCCCGAAGACGCAACGCCGTGGATGCGGCCCTTATGCGCCTTCCGGAACTTCGTTTTCTTAGGTTGCATCATGGCTTTAAGCCCTCAAATTCTTGGTGCAGATCAGGCTGCAGCCGTATCGCGGCGCTGACGGCCACCACGATCACCACTGCCGCCCGTCTCGCCCTCGGCCATTCTCTTGTCCTGGGCCATCGGATCGTGCTCGAGGATCTCACCCTTGAAGATCCAGACCTTGACGCCGCAGGTGCCGAAGGTCGTGAACGCGGTCGCAACGCCGTAGTCGATGTCGGCGCGCAGCGTGTGCAGCGGCACGCGACCTTCGCGGTACCACTCCATGCGCGCGATTTCCGCGCCGCCCAGGCGTCCCGAGCAGTTGATGCGGATGCCTTCCGCGCCTAGACGCATCGCCGACTGCACGGCGCGCTTCATGGCACGGCGGAACGCCACGCGGCGCTCGAGCTGCTGCGCGATCGACTCGGCCACCAGCGTCGCGTCGAGCTCCGGCTTGCGGATCTCGACGATGTTGATGACGACGTCGGACGAGGTGATGTCCGCGACCTTCTTGCGCAGCTTGTCGATGTCGGCGCCCTTCTTGCCGATCACCACGCCCGGACGAGCCGAATGGATGGTGACGCGGCACTTCTTGTGCGGACGTTCGATCACGATGCGGGCGACGGCGGCCTGCTTGAGCTCCTTGTGCAGGATCTCGCGGATCTTGACGTCCTCGTGCAGCAGCTTGCCGTATTCCTGCTTGCCGGCGAACCAGCGAGAATCCCAGGTCCGGTTGATGCCGAGACGCAGACCGATCGGATTGATCTTTTGACCCATCGTGTTCTCCTGCGCCCTTAAGCGGCTGCTTCGGCTTCGACCTGACGAACGATGATCGTCAGCTGCGAAAATGGTTTGTAGACACGGCCCGAGCGGCCACGGCCGCGGGCGGCGAAGCGCTTCATCACGAGGCCGTTGCCGACGAAGGCCTGCGCCACGACGAGATCATCGACGTCGAGATCGTGGTTGTTCTCGGCATTGGCGATAGCCGATTCCAGGCACTTCTTCACGTCGACCGCGATCCGCTTGCGCGAAAACTGCAGGTCGGCGAGCGCGGCAGACGCCTTCCGGCCGCGAATGAGCTGGGCGACCAGGTTGAGCTTCTGCGGGCTCACCCGCAGCATCCGGGCGACCGCCTTGGCCTCATTGTCGGCGAGGCTCCGTTCGCGCTTAGGTTTGCTCATCGTTTAATCCTCAAGCCTTCTTGGCTTTCTTGTCGCCGGAGTGGCCATGGAAGGTCCGGGTCGGCGAGAACTCGCCGAACTTGTGACCGACCATTTCCTCGTTGACGGCCACCGGCACGTGCTTCTGACCGTTGTAGACGCCGAAGGTCAGGCCGACGAACTGCGGCAGGATCGTCGAGCGACGGCTCCAGATCTTGATGACGTCGTGACGGCCGGACGCGCGCGCGGCATCTGCCTTCTTGAGCAGAGAACCCTCGACGAACGGGCCTTTCCAGACTGAACGAACCATGTCCGGCGTTCCTTACTTCTTCCGCTTGTGGCGGCTTAGGAGAATGAATTTGTTGGTCGACTTGTTGGTGCGGGTCTTCTTGCCCTTGGTCGGCTTGCCCCACGGGGTGACCGGGTGGCGACCGCCCGAGGTACGACCTTCACCACCGCCGTGCGGATGGTCGATCGGGTTCATCGCGACACCGCGGTTGTGCGGGCGACGGCCCATCCAACGCTTGCGGCCGGCCTTGCCGATCGAGGTGTTCATGTGATCCGGGTTCGACACCGCGCCGATCGTGCCGCGGCACCGGCCGTGGACCAGACGCTGCTCGCCCGAGTTCAGGCGGATGATGACGTAGTCCTGGTCACGACCGACGAGCTGGGCGTAGGTGCCCGCGGAACGGGCGAGCTGGCCGCCCTTCCCGATCTTGACCTCGATGTTGTGGATGATCGTGCCGACCGGCATGTTGCCGAGCGGCATGACGTTGCCCGGCTTCACGTCGACATAGTTGCCGGCGATGATGGTGTCACCCACGGCCAGGCGCTGCGGCGCCAGGATGTAGGCCTGCTCGCCGTCCTGATACTTGATCAGGGCGATGAAGCCGGTGCGGTTGGGATCATACTCCAGCCGCTCGACGGTCGCGGGGACATCGACCTTCTCGCGCTTGAAGTCGACGGTGCGCAGCGTCTGCTTGTGACCGCCGCCGCGGAAGCGCACGGTGATGCGGCCGGTGTTGTTGCGACCGCCCGAGGACTTCTTGCCCTCGGTGAGCGCCTTCAGCGGCTTGCCCTTGTAGAGGGCCGAACGATCGACCATGACCAGCTGGCGCTGGCCCGGCGTCGTGGGATTGAATGTCTTCAGTGCCATCGTCGTACGACCTTACAGACCGGTGGTGACGTCGATCCGGTGGCCCTCTTCGAGGGTCACGATCGCGCGCTTGGTGTTCGACTGCGAACCGAGATTACCGCGGAAGGCCTTGACCTTGCCCTTGCGGACCAGCGTGTTGACGCTCTTGACCTTGACGTCGAACAGCTTCTCGATCGCTTCCTTGATCTGCGGCTTGGTTGCCTTCGCGGCCACCTTGAACAGCACCTTGTTGTGCTCCGAAGCGATCGTCGCCTTTTCGGTCACGACCGGCGACAGGATCACGTCGTAGTGGCGAGGCTCGATGTTCTTCGTCATTTGAAGCGCGCCTCCAGCGCATCGATGGCGGCCTTGGTCAGAACGAGCTTCTGACGGCGCAGGATGTCATAGACGTTGATGCCCTGGATCGGCAGCACGTCCATGTTCGGGATGTTGCGGGCCGCCGCGGCAAAGCCGTTGTTGAGCTCCGCGCCATCGATGATCAGCGCGTTGGTGAGCCCCAGGCCCGAGAAGTGACCGAGCAGCGCCTTGGTCTTGGCGGTTTCCAGCGCGGCCTTCTCGATCACGACGAGATCGCCGTCCTTGGCCTTGGCCGAGAGCGCATGCTTCAGCGCCAGCGCGCGGACCTTCTTCGGCAGGTCGGTGGCGTGCGAGCGCACCACCGGACCGAAGGCACGGCCACCGCCGCGGAACTGCGGCACGCGGGCCGAGCCGTGACGAGCACCGCCGGTGCCCTTCTGCTTGTACATCTTCTTGCCGGTGCGCCAGATCTCGGCGCGACCCTTGGCCTTGTGCGTGCCGGCCTGGCGCTTGTTGAGCTGCCACTGCACGCAGCGCGCGATGATGTCCTCGCGCGGCTCGAGGCCGAAAATGGCGTCGGACAGCTGGACCGAGCCGGCTTCCTTACCTTCGAGGGTGGTGACCTTCAATTCCATCTCACGCCTCCTGCGCAGCCGGAGCGGCTTCCGCGTCGCCAGCAACCTTGAACTTGCCGGGCTTCGGAGCTTCCTTCGGCAGCGGCTTCTTGACGGCGTCGCGCACGCGGATCCAGCCGCCCTTGGAGCCGGGAACGGCGCCTTCGACGAGGATCAGGCCGCGCTCGACATCGGTCTGGACGACACGAAGATTGAGCGTGGTGATGCGATCGACACCCATGTGGCCGGGCATCTTCTTGTTCTTCCAGGTCTTGCCGGGGTCCTGACGGCCACCGGTCGAACCGATCGAGCGGTGCGAGATCGACACACCGTGCGTGGCGCGCAGACCGCCGAAGTTCCAGCGCTTCATACCGCCGGCAAAACCCTTACCGACCGAGGTGCCGGTGACGTCGACGAACTGACCGACGACGAAGTGATCGGCCTGGATCTCGGCGCCAACCGGGATCATGGCATCCGCGGTGACGCGGAATTCCTCGACCCGGCGCTTCGGCTCGACCTTGGCGACGGCGAACTGGCCGCGCTCGGCCTTGGGCATGTAAACGGTCTTGCGGCTGCCAGAACCGAGCTGGAGCGCGACGTAACCGTTCTTCTCTTCGGTGCGGTGGCCTACGACCTGGCAATTGCCGAGCTTCAGCACGGTCACGGGGATATGTTCGCCGGCCTCCGTGAAGACCCGCGTCATCCCGACCTTTTGTGCGATCACTCCGGAGCGCATCGGCTTGCTTCCTGTTCTTTCTGTCCTTGCGGACTAGCTAATCTTCGTTGTGAGCAAGACCCGGTCCGAAAACCGGTGCCCACTTTTCGGGGTCTTGCTCAGAGCTTGATCTCGACGTCGACACCGGCAGCCAGATCGAGCTTCATCAAAGCATCGACGGTCTGCGGGGTCGGATCGACGATGTCGAGCAGGCGCTTGTGAGTGCGCATCTCGAACTGTTCGCGGCTCTTCTTGTCGACGTGGGGCGAACGGTTGACGGTGAACTTCTCGATGCGGGTGGGCAGCGGAATGGGTCCGCGGACCTGCGCGCCGGTGCGCTTCGCCGTGTTCACGATCTCACGGGTCGACGTATCGAGGATACGATGGTCGAACGCCTTGAGACGGATACGAATGTTTTGGCCGTTCATTGCCGTGCTTTCTTTAGTGGGTGGCGAGTAGCGAGTAGCGAATGTCACCATTCGCTACTCGCCGTCCCTATTCTCGTAATTACTCGATGATCGAGGCGACGACGCCGGCGCCGACAGTGCGGCCGCCTTCGCGGATCGCGAAGCGGAGCTTCTCTTCCATCGCGATCGGCACGATCAGGTGCACTTCCATCGCGATGTTGTCGCCCGGCATCACCATCTCGGTGCCTTCCGGCAGGTGCACGACACCGGTCACGTCGGTGGTGCGGAAGTAGAACTGCGGACGGTAGTTGGTGAAGAACGGGGTGTGGCGACCGCCCTCTTCCTTGGTGAGGATGTAGGCCTCGGCCTTGAACTTGGTGTGCGGCTTGACCGAACCCGGCTTGGCCAGAACCTGACCACGCTCGACGTCCTCACGCTTGGTACCGCGGAGCAGCGCGCCGATGTTGTCGCCGGCCTGGCCCTGATCGAGCAGCTTGCGGAACATTTCGACGCCGGTGACGGTGGTCTTCTGGGTCGCACGCAGACCGACGATCTCGATTTCCTCGCCGACCTTGACGACGCCGCGCTCGACACGGCCGGTCACGACGGTGCCGCGGCCCGAGATCGAGAACACGTCTTCAACCGGCATCAGGAACGGCTGGTCGATCGGACGCTCCGGCTGCGGGATGTACTCGTCGACGTTGCGCATCAGCTCGAGGATGGCATCGTGGCCGAGCTTCTTGTCCGAATCTTCGAGAGCGGCGAGCGCCGAACCCTTGATGATCGGGATCTTGTCGCCGGGGAATTCGTACTTTGAGAGCAGCTCGCGGACTTCGAGCTCGACGAGCTCGAGCAGCTCCGGATCGTCGACCATGTCGCACTTGTTGAGGAACACGACCAGCGCGGGCACGCCGACCTGGCGGGCGAGCAGGATGTGCTCGCGGGTCTGCGGCATCGGGCCGTCAGCGGCCGACACGACCAGGATCGCACCGTCCATCTGCGCGGCGCCGGTGATCATGTTCTTGACGTAGTCGGCGTGGCCGGGGCAGTCGACGTGGGCGTAGTGGCGGTTCGTGGTCTCGTACTCGACGTGCGCGGTCGAGATGGTGATGCCGCGAGCCTTCTCTTCCGGCGCCTTGTCGATCTGATCGTACGCGGTGAACGTCGCGCCGCCGGTCTCGGCGAGGATCTTGGTGATCGCCGCGGTCAGCGACGTCTTGCCATGGTCCACGTGACCGATGGTGCCGATGTTGCAGTGCGGCTTGGTACGTTCAAACTTTGCTTTGGCCATTTGACTCTCCGTTCAATCGTCAGCTTGAGACCGACGACAATCAGGCAAACTTCTTCTGGACTTCTGCCGACACGTTGGCCGGCGCTTCTGCGTAGTGATCGAACTGCATGGTGAAGGTCGCGCGACCCTGGCTCATCGAGCGCAGATTGTTCACGTAACCGAACATGTTCATGAGCGGCACCATCGCGTTGATGACGTTGGCGTTGCCGCGCATGTCCTGCCCCTGGATCTGACCGCGCCGGGAGTTCAGGTCGCCGATGACCGAGCCGGTGTAGTCTTCCGGGGTCACCACTTCGACCTTCATAATCGGCTCGAGCAGGACGGACTTGCCCATCTGCAGCGCTTCGCGGAAGCAGGCGCGCGAGGCGATTTCGAAGGCGAGCGCCGACGAGTCGACGTCGTGATACTTGCCGTCGACGAGCTGCACCTTGACGTCGACCACAGGGAAGCCCGCGACCACGCCGGACGACAGCACGCTCTCCAGGCCCTTCTCGACGCCGGGGATGTATTCCTTCGGCACCGCGCCGCCGACGATCTTCGATTCGAACTCGTAGCCCTTGCCGGGCTCGTTCGGCTCGACGATGAACGACACGGCCGCGAACTGGCCGGTACCGCCGGTCTGCTTCTTGTGGGTGTAGCTGTGCTCGACCCGCTTGGTGACGCGCTCACGGAAGGCGACCTGCGGCGCGCCGATGTTGGCGTCGACCTTGTAGGTGCGCTTGAGGATGTCGACCTTGATGTCGAGATGGAGTTCGCCCATGCCCTTGAGGATGGTCTGGCCGGACTCGTGGTCGGTCGACACGCGGAAGGACGGATCCTCCGCAGCGAGCTTGGCCAGCGCCACGCCCAGCTTCTCCTGGTCGGCCTTGGACTTCGGCTCGATCGCGATCTCGATGACCGGCTCGGGGAATTCCATCTTCTCCAGGATCACCTGCTTGTCCGGATCGCACAGCGTGTCGCCGGTGCGCGCTTCCTTCAGGCCGGCCAGCGCGACGATGTCGCCGGCATAAGCTTCCTTGATGTCTTCGCGGTTGTTCGCATGCATCAGCAGCATGCGCCCGATCCGCTCCTTCTTCTCGCGGGTCGAGTTCACGACGCCGGTGCCGCTCTGCAGAACGCCGGAGTAAATGCGGCAGAAGGTGATGGTGCCGACGAACGGGTCGTCCATGATCTTGAACGCGAGCAGCGCCAGCGGCTCTTTGTCGTCCGCCTTGCGCACGACTTCGTTGCCCTTGTCGTCGGTGCCCTTGATCGCGGGCACGTCGAGCGGCGACGGCAGGTAGTCGACGACGGCGTCGAGCAGCGGCTGCACGCCCTTGTTCTTGAAGGCCGAGCCGCACAGCACGGGATAGAACGCGCCGGTCAGCACCGCCTTGCGGATCAGGCGCTTGAGGGTCGCCTCGTCCGGCTCCTTGCCGTCGAGATAGGCGGCCATGGCGTCGTCGTCGAGCTCAACGGCGGCTTCCACCATCTTCTCGCGGTATTCCTTGGCCTGGTCGACCAGGTCTTCCGGAATGTCGACATAGTCGAACTTCGCGCCGAGCGCTTCATCGTTCCAGACGACGCCCTTCATCTTCACGAGGTCGACGAGACCCTTGAAGTTGTTCTCGGCACCGATCGGAAGCTGGATCGCGACGGGCTTGGCGCCCAGACGGTCAACGATGTCGGACAGGCACTTGAAGAAGTCCGCACCGATCTTGTCCATCTTGTTGGCGAAGACGATGCGCGGAACCTTGTACTTGTCACCCTGGCGCCAGACGGTCTCGGTCTGGGGCTCGACGCCCTGGTTCGAGTCGAGCACGCAGACGGCGCCGTCGAGCACGCGCAGCGAACGCTCGACTTCGATGGTGAAGTCGACGTGGCCGGGAGTGTCGATGATGTTCAGGCGCTTGCCGGCCCAGAAGGCGGTGGTCGCAGCCGAGGTGATCGTGATGCCACGCTCTTGCTCCTGCTCCATCCAGTCCATCGTCGCGGCACCTTCGTGCACTTCGCCGATCTTGTGGCTCTTGCCGGTGTAGTAGAGGATGCGCTCGGTCGTCGTCGTCTTGCCGGCGTCGATATGCGCCATGATACCGAAGTTACGGTAGTCCTCGATGGCATGTTGGCGGGGCATGGGGTGTTCCTTGCGAGTCCGTTTGTTTCGCCGTTACCAGCGATAGTGCGAGAAGGCGCGGTTGGCTTCCGCCATCCGGTGCACGTCTTCACGCTTCTTGACGGCGTTCCCACGGTTGTTCGACGCATCCAGCAGCTCAGCCGAGAGCCGCTCGGTCATGGTCTTCTCGTTGCGCTCGCGCGCGGCCGAGATCAGCCAGCGGATGCCCAGCGCCTGACGGCGGGTCGAGCGAACCTCGACCGGCACCTGGTAGGTCGCGCCGCCGACGCGGCGGGAGCGAACCTCGATCGTCGGCATAACGTTCTCGAGCGCCTGCTCGAACACGCCGAGCGGGTTCTGCTTGGTCTTGGATTCGATGATGCCGAACGCACCGTAGACGATACCTTCCGCGACCGACTTCTTGCCGGCGTACATCACCGAGTTCATGAACTTCGTGACGATGATGTTCCCGAACTTCGGATCGGGAAGAACTTCGCGCTTTTCCGCTGAGTGGCGACGAGACATTGAGCTGGTTCCCGCTTACTTCGGACGCTTCGCGCCGTACTTCGAACGACGCTGCTTACGGTTCTTGACGCCCTGGGTATCCAGAACGCCGCGGAGGATGTGGTAGCGCACGCCGGGCAAGTCCTTGACGCGGCCACCGCGGATCATGACCACCGAGTGCTCCTGGAGGTTATGACCCTCGCCGGGGATGTAGCCGATCACCTCGAAGCCGTTGGTCAAGCGCACCTTGGCGACCTTACGAAGCGCCGAGTTCGGCTTCTTCGGGGTCGTGGTGTAGACGCGAGTGCAAACACCACGCTTCTGCGGCGACTGCTGCAGCGCCGGCACCTTCTTGCGCGACTTCTGCACTTCCCGCGGTTGAGCGATCAGCTGGTTGATCGTCGGCATCCTGGCCTTACCCTTTGTTCTAGCGCAGACCCTTCCGGATCCGCTTTCTTGCCGCAGCCCGTTGCCGGGACCGCAAATTCTGCTCGAGCTACCCGCCCGACGAGGCCGCCCTGCGCAGATCAATCCGCGCAAAGCGAAATTGCGCCAACCGCTCCATCAACGAGCGGAAAGCGCTTCGACGCCACAGAGGACCGCAGTAGTTAGACCGGTCAGCACAATGCCGCGGCCCGCGCACTGAGGTCATGCATCCGAGTTCGATCTCATGAGAACGTGCTCAAGAGAACTAAAATCGCACTGGCATTGCCTAGCTATGATCGACAGCGTTTGAGCGGCATTCGTCGAGGTTGGTGCCCGCCTTTACGACCCCTTGTGGATCTAGTCCTTGGGGATCAAACGGGTGGCCCGTTCCGACGCTGGCGATGCTCACCGCCTGTCGTTAAGTGAGGCGCTTTCTATAAGTGAGAATCGCTCAAGTCAAGGTGAAACGACAGTCACAAAGCGCTTCAGGCGCCTGCAAAAATAGCCTCTTGGCCGCCTCCCCGCGCCTGCCTGGCATGGGAATGAAGCGCTTGGTTTGCCAGATCTGAAGGCAATTACACCCGGGCGAAATGTAGTTTTATTATCAAAACTGAGGCCTTTTTCCTGCCCATGCACAAATGAGCCGGCTGGCGGCGGCTTTCCAGCTTCCCTGGCGTGCCGCGATGCCCGGTCTCGCGGGGATTTCGGCAGTACTGGTCGACCCGCGACGGGCCGATGCGCGCAAGCCAAATATCGAAAAAGTCCGCGGCTTGGCGTCGGCCGAACCCTTGCGCCAGGGAATCACTGAGTCGGTGCTGGGCCGCGCATGCTTGGGCGACGAGACATGGATCGGACACGGCGCTCCCCCCGGAGCCGAACGCCCCCAGTCATTCCTCCTCGTCGTCCTCATCACCCTCGAGGTCTTCATCCTCGTCATCATCGTCGCTGTCGTCGTCGGCGTGAGCCGCCGCGCCATGGGGCTGGTGAATCTGATCGTTCCACAGCTTGCGATAGGTGCCGTTCCTGGCGAGCAGCTCCGCATGGGAGCCGCGCTCGATCGCCTTGCCACCTGAAATCACGATGATCTCGTCCATCTCGACCACCGAGGCCAGGCGGTGGGTCGACCAGATCATGGTGCGGCCCTTGGCGACCTTCAGCAGCGTGCGGTTGATCGCGGCTTCCGTGGTCTGGTCGAGCGCCGAGGTGGCTTCGTCCAGCAGCAGCACGGATGGGTTACGGATGATCGCGCGCGCGATTGCGATGCGCTGGCGCTGGCCGCCTGAGAGCGTTTCGCCACGCTCGCCGACCGGCGTGTCATATCGCTGCGGCAGGCCCATGATGTAGCGGTGGATCTCGGCCTTCTTGGCCGCCTCCTCCACCTCTTCGTCGGTCGCGCCCTCCTTGCCGAGCCGGATGTTCTCGCGGATCGACATGTTGAACAGCATGTTCTCCTGGAACACCACCGCCATGCTCCGGCGCAGCGAATCCAACGTCACCTTGCGGACGTCAACGCCGTCGATGGTGACGCGGCCTTCGTCGGGCACGTAGAGCCGCAGGATCAGATTGAGCAGTGTGCTCTTGCCGGAGCCCGAGGGACCGACGATGGCGATGCGCTTGCCGGCCTTGAGCTTGAGACTGAGATTGTCCAGCACCGGCGTCTGGCTACCTTCGTATTGGAACGTCACGTGGTCGAAGGTGATGTCGTTGGTGATGCGCGGCAGGTCGGGCGCGCCGGGGCGATCGGCACCGCGCGTCGGCTCGTCGAGCAGCTCCTGGATGTGCCGGATCGCAGCGGCCGAGGAGATCGACACCGGAATGAAATGCATCACATGGGCGATGTTGTAGGAGACCTCCCAGAACGCGCTCTCGAAGGTGACGAAGGTGCCGATGGTAATCTGGCCCTTGGTCGCCAGATATGCGCCGATCGCGAGCACGACCAGGTGCAGCAGCAGCACCGAGATGGTGACCGTCCGCTCCACCATGGTCGACAGGAATGCGGCCGAGGCGATCTTGTTGCGCGTCTCGTCGTTGCGGAAGGTGAAGAAGCCGAACATCTTGCGCTGCAGGCTGAACGCCTTGATCACGGCCTGGGCCGCCACGTTCTCCTGCACCATGCCGAGCAGCGCGCTCTCGTTGAGCTTCTGTTCGTAATTGGCCTGCACCGCCTTCGGGGTGAGGATGCGCGGGCCGATCAGCGTGATCGGGAACACCAGCAGCGCGACCACCGCAAGCTGCCAGTTCAGGAACACCATCAGGATGATGCCGGCGATCAGTTCCAGGAACGGCAGCGCTGCGCTGTTGGCAAAGCTCTTGACCGAGCCTTCGAAGGCCGAGAGATCGACGGAAAAGCGCGACAGGATCTCGCCGCGCTTGGTGCGGCCGAAATAGGCCGCCGGCAGATCCTGGACATGCTCGAACAGGCGTTTGCGCACGTCGGAAATGATGCAGGCAGCGAGCCGCGCGTCCCAGCGCTCGTACCAGACAGCGACAATCGAGGTGAAGATGCCGGCGGCCGCGAGCACGCCGAGGATCTTGTAGAGGGCCTGGAAGTCCTCCTCGCCGAGCGCGTCGTCGATCAGGTACTTCAGGCTGAGCGGCATGATGACGTTGAACAGCGTCTCGACGCAGACGCCGAACGCGACGAATGACAACATCCGCTTGTAGTTGGTCAGATAGGGCCTGATGAACGCGACGATGGTGGCGAGCGCGCCGGCGGCCTCGCGCGCGGTAAAGACGACGAGGTCCTCGTCCTCATCGTCGTCATCGAGCTCCAGCTCGTCCTCGCCCTCGTCTTCGAGTTCCGGCTTCGCGGCGGCGGCGAGCTTGTCGTCGAGCTCGGCCGCCTCTTCCGCGGCGAGCTTCTGTTTGTCGGGCGAGAGGGGCTTGGACGCCATAAAACCAACCGATGCTGACGGCCGGCATGACCGCAGAGAAAGCAGCAATAGCGGCAGCCGCTATTGCACCGATTCTATGCCATCAAGATGAATTCGGCAAAGCAATTGGCGAAGGCGCCCGACGTCTTGGGCTAGTCGTCGTCCTCGACCTTGTCGAAGAAGGAATAGCGCAAGCTGTCAGCGTCGGCGTACCACTGGCCCGGCCCCTTGCTCGCGGCGAGCGTCGCCTCCCAGAGCGCATCGGTGCAGTCCTTGCGGTGCATCGACAGATCGAAGCCGTTGCCGAAGAACAGTTCGGACCACTCCCACCAGGTACCGAGCTTCTTGACCCCGCGCAGCAGGTCGTAGCGGTCGATCAGTGCCGGCGCCATGTCCGACGTGATCGAGCCGAACACGAGGCCGGTCTTGACCACACGATTCAGCTCGCGAATCGCGCGGACCACCTGCTTCGGCGAAACGTGGCAAAGGCTGGTCTCGAACACGAAGTCGAACGCACCGTCCTTGAACGGCATGTCGGTGATCGAGCCGAGCTTGTTGTACTTCTTCAGCGCCTTCGGCGTTTTGGCGTGAATGGCGCGGTTGTTCTCGATTCCCCATGCATCGATGCCGCGATCGCGCAGCGCACCGACCAGCTCGCCGCTGGCAGAGCCCGCGACCAGCAGCTTGGCGCCCTTCGCCTCGCCCCAGACGATGCCGATCAGGCTCGTGAGATAATCGGGATCGGTGAAGTGGCGCCACGCCTCGTCATAGGGACCGAGGCCGCGATAGTTCTCGAAATAATCGCGGTCGATCTTGTCGGAGAGCGGCTTGTCCTCCTGCGCGCGCTCGCGTCGCAGGCGCATCATCTCGGTGAGGATGATGTCGGTCGCCGCGTCCGAGGAGTCGAGCAGACCGTTCAGCGTCGAGTCGAACAGGTAGTCGCCGACCACCACGATGCCGGGATGCTGCTTCGGCTCGGGCCGGTGATTGGTCATGACGTCGCGCACCGGCAGACCGCCCGGCAGCGCGTTCACCGACGACAGCCAGCGGTGGATCTTGCCTTCCATGAAATGCGAACGCGCATCGCCGAGCGATGCCGGCAGCGATTTCAACGCCGCGTCGATCAGCTCCTGGTCCGACAGGTTGGCGAAGGCCAGCGCGTCGGAGCCGGGAATGAGCCAGTTCAAGACGCCGTGCTTGCCGACGTCGTGGCGCGCGCCCTCGTTGTAGACGCAGCAGCCGCCGAAGGCCTCCGACATGAACCAGGCGCCGGGTATCCTCTCGCCCCAGAACGGCGTGTCGAACAGGATCGAGACGCGCAGGTAGTGCGCCGGGCGGTCGAAGTACGAGACGTGCTTGACCATCGACTTGCGCAGCTGCTCGCCTTCCCAGCCGACGGTCGCGAGCCAGGAATGCGGCAGGCACATCAGCACGAGATCGAAGTCGCGCGTTTCCGGCCCCTTGCCGTTCATCATCTTGAGCTGATAACGGCCGGTCGGGGCCTTGCCGACGGTGAGCACCCGGTGATTGAGCTGGATGTCGGCATTGACCTCCGACTGCAGGCACTCGATCAGCTGCTCGTTGCCGTTCTGGATGGAATAGAGGCCGATATAGCCGTCGACGTCCATCAGATAGTTCTTGAGCGCATTGAGGCCGTTGGTGTTGTGGCTCTCGGTCGCGATGTCCGAGCGGGCCATGACCTTGAAGAAACGCTTTGCCGTCTCGTCCTCGACCTCCTCGTCGAGCACCTGCTCGGCGGTCTTGTAGGCCCAGGGGTTCTCGTTGTCGTGCGCGCCGACGCCCTCGTAATACTCGATCGGCGACATCACCTCGGTGCAGCGCTTGCGGAACGCCTCGATCGCGGCCGCGGTCTTGGCGCCGTATTTGCGGCGCATGCCAGCGATGTCGTTGAGGAGCTCGCCGCCGAACTGCACCTGCTCGGCATCCATCGGAATGGTCTGAAGCCCGAAATGCTGGATCAGCTCGCGCAGCGGATCGGGCCCGGTCATCGAGTAGTCGTAGATCTCGGCAACGCCGGCCTCGTACATCGCGGGCGCGGAATCGAATTTGCGCGTGACGATCTTGCCGCCGAGCCGGTCGGACGCCTCGAAGATGGTGACGCGGCAGAGGTCGCCGAGCTTGCGCTTCAGATACCAAGCGCTCATCAGCCCGCCGGGGCCGCCGCCTACGATTGCGAGATCAAGCATGTGAGTTCCGTGGTCTCCGGCCCTGCCCCCGTCACGGGACCACCGGTCTAAGCTCTCCTAGCAGAAGCGCTTTTGCGGCTGAAGGAAAGATGAACAAAGGCTGATCCCGCATAGCAGCAAACACAGAAAGCAGCAAAAGGCCGGCAAAAGCCGGCCTTTTCGTTGTCCTCGGTATTCTTACGGATGAACCATCATTCAGCCGGCGGCAGCGCCATTGGCTCCGCTTCCGGCGCGGGCGACACGACGGCCGCCTGCTTCTCGCGCTCGTCCAGGATCAGCTTGTCGCGCTTCATGGCGACTTCGCGGATCTTGGCCATGGAGGCGCCGGTGCCCGCCGGGATCAGCCGGCCGACGATGACGTTCTCCTTGAGGCCTTCGAGCGGATCGATCTTGCCGTTGACCGCCGCTTCCGTGAGGACGCGGGTGGTCTCCTGGAACGAGGCCGCCGAGAAGAACGAGCGGGTCTGGAGGCTCGCCTTGGTGATGCCGAGCAGAACCGGCGTCCCCGTGGCGGGCTTCTTGCCCTCTTCCTTGGCCTTCTCGTTCAGCGCGTCGAACTCGATCTTGTCGACCTGCTCGCCGGAGATCATGTCCGTGTCGCCCTGGTCGGTGACTTCCACCTTCTGGAGCATCTGACGGACAATCACCTCGATGTGCTTGTCGTTGATGAGCACGCCCTGGAGCCGGTAGACCTCCTGGATTTCGTTGACCAGGTAAGCCGCAAGCTCCTCGATGCCCTTCACCGCAAGAATGTCGTGCGGCGCCGGGTTGCCTTCCACGATGAAGTCGCCCTTTTCGACGACGTCGCCGTCCTGAAGGTGGATGTGCTTGCCCTTCGGGATCAGGTACTCGCGCGGCTCCTCGGTCTTGTCCATCGGCTCGATCGAGATGCGACGCTTGTTCTTGTAGTCGCGTCCGAACCGGATGGTGCCCGCGATTTCGGCGATGATCGCCGCATCCTTCGGACGCCGTGCCTCGAACAGTTCTGCCACCCGCGGCAGACCGCCGGTGATGTCACGCGTCTTGGCGCTTTCGGTCGAGACACGGGCGAGGATGTCGCCCGGATTGACCTTGGCTCCGACGTCGACCGAGAGAATGGCGTCGACCGACAGCATGTAGCGGGCATCGCCGCCACGGGGGAGCTTGAGCACCTTGCCGTCCTTGCCCTTGACCACGATGGCCGGACGCAGGTCCGAGCCGCCGCGGGTCGAGCGCCAGTCGATAACCACGCGCTTGGCGATACCGGTGGCCTCGTCGAGCGTTTCCGAGATCGATTGCCCCTCGACCAGATCCTCGAAGCCGATCGTACCTTCGACTTCGGTGAGGAGCGGACGGGTATAGGGATCCCACTCGACGACGCGCTGGCCGCGCTTGACCATATCGCCTTCGTCCACGTGCAGGCGCGAGCCGTACTGGACACGGTGCGTCGCACGCTCGGTGCCGTCGGCATCGACGATCGCCACCACCATGTTGCGCACCATCGCGATCAGATGACCTTCGCTGTTGCGGGCGATGGCCTTGTTCCTGATCACGATCTTGCCGTCGAAGTTGGCTTCGACGAAGGACTGCTCGTTGAGCTGCGCCGCACCGCCGATGTGGAAGGTGCGCATGGTGAGCTGGGTGCCCGGCTCGCCGATCGACTGCGCCGCGATGACGCCGACCGCTTCGCCGTGGTTGACCGGCGTGCCGCGGGCGAGGTCGCGGCCGTAGCACTTGCCGCAGATGCCGTTGACGAGCTCGCAGGTCAGTGCCGAGCGGATCTTAACCTCCTGCACGCCACCCTGCTGGATGGCGTCCAGATGGCTCTCTTCCATCAGCGTGTCGCGCTTGATGATCACCTTGCCCGAACTGTCACGCACGTCTTCGCAGGCCGTGCGTCCGAGGATGCGCGAACCGAGCGAAGCAACGACGGTGCCGGCATCGACGATGGCGCGCATCTTGATGCCGAGCTTGGTGCCGCAGTCGCTCTGCGTGATGATGCAGTCCTGCGCCACGTCGACGAGACGACGGGTCAGGTAGCCGGAGTTCGCGGTCTTCAACGCGGTGTCCGCGAGGCCCTTGCGGGCGCCGTGGGTCGAGTTGAAGTACTCGAGCACCGAGAGGCCTTCCTTGAAGTTCGAGATGATCGGCGTCTCGATGATCTCACCCGACGGCTTGGCCATCAGGCCGCGCATGCCGGCGAGCTGGCGCATCTGGGCCGGCGAACCGCGGGCACCGGAGTGAGCCATCATGTAGATCGAGTTGATGTCGGCGTCGGCTCCGCTCGCCGTCTTCTTGGTGGCGGAGATCTCCTTCATCATCGCCTTGGCGATTTCTTCCGTGGCCTTCGACCAGGCGTCGACGACCTTGTTGTACTTCTCGCCATGCGTGATCAGACCGTCGTTGTACTGCTGCTCGAAATCCTTCGCCAGCGTACGGGTGGTATCGACGATCTTCCACTTGCCGTGCGGCACGACCATGTCGTCCTTGCCGAACGAGATGCCGGCCTTGAACGCGTTGTAGAAGCCGAGCGCCATGATGCGGTCGCAGAAGATCACCGTCTCCTTCTGGCCGCAATGACGGTAGACCTGGTCGATCACGCCCGAGATCTCGCGCTTGGTCATCAGCTTGTTGATGATCTCGTACGAGATCCGCGGGTTCTTCGGCAGCAGATTGCCCAGCATGACGCGGCCGGCGGTGGTCTCGATCCAGCGCTTGGAGACCTTGCCGGTCTCGTCCATGCCTTCCCATCGGTACTTGATCTTGGTGTGGAGGTGGATGACCTTCGCGTGCAGCGCGTGCTCGAGCTCGGCCATGTCGCCGAACACCTTGCCCTCACCGGGCAGGCCTTCACGCATGATCGAGACGTAGTACAGACCCAGCACGATGTCCTGCGACGGCACGATGATCGGCTGACCGTTCGCCGGATGCAGGATGTTGTTGGTCGACATCATCAGCACGCGCGCTTCCAGCTGCGCTTCAAGCGACAGCGGAACGTGCACGGCCATCTGGTCGCCGTCGAAGTCGGCGTTGAACGCGGAGCAGACCAGCGGGTGCAGCTGGATCGCCTTGCCCTCGATCAGCACGGGCTCGAACGCCTGGATGCCGAGCCGATGCAGCGTCGGCGCGCGGTTGAGCAGCACCGGATGCTCGCGGATCACCTCATCCAGGATGTCCCAGACCTCGGGACGCTCCTTCTCGACCAGCTTCTTGGCCTGCTTCACGGTGGTGGACAGGCCCTTGGCGTCAAGCCGCGAGTAGATAAACGGCTTGAACAGTTCGAGCGCCATCTTCTTCGGCAGGCCGCATTGATGCAGACGCAGCTCGGGACCGACCACGATCACCGAACGGCCCGAATAGTCGACGCGCTTGCCGAGCAGGTTCTGACGGAAGCGGCCTTGCTTGCCCTTGAGCATGTCGGCGAGCGACTTCAGCGGGCGCTTGTTGGCGCCGGTGATGACGCGGCCGCGGCGGCCGTTGTCGAACAGCGCATCGACCGCTTCCTGAAGCATGCGCTTCTCGTTGCGGATGATGATGTCCGGCGCGCGCAGCTCCATCAGCCGCTTCAAGCGGTTGTTGCGGTTGATGACGCGGCGGTAGAGGTCGTTGAGGTCCGAGGTCGCGAAGCGGCCGCCGTCCAGCGGCACCAGCGGACGCAGGTCCGGCGGGATCACCGGGACCACGGTCATGATCATCCATTCCGGCTTGTTGCCGGAGTGGCGGAACGCTTCCACGATCTTCAGGCGCTTGGCGAGCTTCTTGTGCTTGATGTCGGAGTCGGTCTCCTGCATCTCGACGCGCAAGGAGGCCTCGAGCTTCTCCAGGTCCATGCCCTTGAGCAGCTCGCGGATCGCTTCCGCGCCGATCATGGCGGTGAAGGAATCCTGGCCGTACTCGTCCTGCGCCTTCAGATACTCGTCTTCAGACAGGAGCTGACGGTCCTTCAGCGCGGTGAGGCCCGGCTCCAGCACGACGTAGTATTCGAAATAGAGGATCCGCTCGAGATCCTTCAGCGTCATGTCCAGCAGGAGGCCGATGCGCGAGGGCAGCGACTTCAGGAACCAGATGTGGGCGACGGGTGCTGCGAGCTCGATATGGCCCATGCGCTCGCGCCGGACGCGCGACAGCGTGACCTCGACCGAGCACTTCTCGCAGATGATGCCCTTGTACTTCATGCGCTTGTACTTGCCGCACAAGCACTCGTAGTCCTTGATCGGCCCGAAGATGCGGGCGCAGAACAGCCCGTCGCGCTCGGGCTTGAAGGTACGGTAGTTGATGGTCTCCGGCTTCTTGATCTCGCCGTAGGACCAGGACAGAATCTTTTCTGGAGACGCGATCGAGATCCGGATCTGGTCGAAGACCTGAGCCGGCGTCGTCGGATTGAAGAGATTCATAATTTCTTGGTTCATCGTCTTCTCCTCGCGTGCCGGTCGCCTCCGGCCGCAAATTCGAAAATCACTTAGCGGGGCGCCCTGCCCCTCAAGGCCTCAGGCCGGGCGCCAACGCCCGGCCGTGAAGGCCAGGCATGACAGGTCGAATTACTCGGCCGCTTCCGACGTCGGCGCCGGTCCCATCTTGGAGTTGTGCAGGTCGACGTTGAGGCCGAGCGAGCGCATTTCCTTGACCAGCACGTTGAAGGATTCCGGAATACCGGCCTCGAACGTGTCGTCGCCGCGCACGATCGCCTCGTACACCTTGGTGCGGCCGGCGACATCGTCCGACTTCACCGTCAGCATCTCCTGGAGAGTGTACGCCGCGCCGTAAGCCTCGAGCGCCCACACCTCCATTTCGCCGAAGCGCTGGCCGCCGAACTGCGCCTTGCCGCCCAGCGGCTGCTGGGTGACGAGCGAGTACGGACCGATCGAACGCGCGTGGATCTTGTCGTCGACGAGATGGTGCAGCTTGAGCATGTAGATGTAGCCCACCGTCACCTTGCGATCGAACGGATCGCCGGTGCGGCCGTCATAGACGGTCGACTGACCCGAAGCATCGAGACCGGCGAGCTTCAGCATCTCCTCGATGTCGGCTTCCTTGGCGCCATCGAACACCGGCGTCGCGATCGGCACGCCGCGGCTCAAGTTGTGGCCGAGCTCGATCAGTTCGTTGTCGTTGAGCGACTTGATCGTCTCGTCCTCGCCGTAGACCTTCTTCAAGGTTTCCTTCAGCGGCTTGATGTCCTGCTTCGACAGGTACGCATCGACCGTCCGGCCGATACGCTTGCCGAGGCCGGCGCAGGCCCAGCCGAGATGGGTCTCGAGGATCTGTCCGACGTTCATGCGCGAGGGCACGCCCAGCGGATTGAGCACGATGTCGGCATGCGTGCCGTCTTCGAGGAACGGCATGTCCTCGATCGGCACGATCTTCGACACCACGCCCTTGTTGCCGTGGCGGCCGGCCATCTTGTCGCCGGGCTGGATCTTGCGCTTCACCGCGACGAAGACCTTGACCATCTTCATCACGCCGGGCGGCAACTCGTCACCGCGCTGAAGCTTCTCGACCTTGTCGAGGAAGCGCTGTTCCAGCCCCTTCTTCGACTCGTCGTACTGCTTCCGCATGGCCTCGATCTCGGCCATCAGCTTGTCGTTCGGGGAGGCGAACAGCCACCACTGCGACTTCGGGTACTCCTCGAGCACCGCACGGGTGATCTTGGTGTCCTTCTTGAAGCCCTTCGGACCGGCGATGCCCTGCCGTCCCTCGAGCAGCTCGGCAAGACGGTTGTAGACGTTGCGGTCGAGGATCGCCTGCTCGTCGTCGCGGTCCTTGGCCAGACGCTCGATCTCTTCCCGCTCGATCGCCAGCGCGCGCTCGTCCTTGTCGACGCCGTGACGGTTGAACACGCGCACTTCGACGATGGTGCCCTGCACGCCCGGAGGAACGCGCAGCGAGGTGTCGCGAACGTCGGAAGCCTTCTCGCCGAAGATGGCGCGCAGGAGCTTCTCTTCCGGCGTCATCGGGCTTTCGCCCTTCGGCGTGATCTTGCCGACCAGGATGTCGCCGGCGCGCACTTCCGCACCGATGTAGACGATACCGGCTTCGTCGAGGTTCTTCAGCGCTTCTTCCGAGACGTTCGGAATGTCGCGGGTGATTTCCTCAGGTCCGAGCTTGGTGTCGCGGGCCATCACCTCGAACTCCTCGATGTGGATCGAGGTGAAGACGTCTTCCTTCACGATCCGCTCGGAGAGCAGGATCGAGTCTTCGAAGTTGTAGCCGTTCCACGGCATGAACGCGACCAGCACGTTGCGGCCGAGCGCGAGCTCGCCGAGATCGGTCGAGGGGCCGTCGGCGATGATGTCGCCCTTCTTCACGATGTCGCCGACCTTCACCAGCGGACGCTGGTTGATGCAGGTCGACTGGTTGGAGCGCTGGTACTTCATCAGCCGGTAGATATCGACGCCCGACTTGGTCGGATCGAGATCTTCCGTGGCGCGGATGACGACGCGGGTCGCATCGATCTGGTCGATCACGCCCGAACGGCGCGCCGCGATCGCAGCACCCGAGTCACGCGCAACCACGCCTTCCATGCCGGTGCCGACGAACGGCGCCTCGGCGCGAACCAGCGGCACCGCCTGGCGCTGCATGTTCGAGCCCATCAGCGCGCGGTTGGCGTCGTCGTTCTCGAGGAACGGGATCAGCGCCGCAGCGACCGAAACGAGCTGCTTCGGCGACACGTCCATGTAGTCGACCTTATCAGGCGTCACCGGCAAGACTTCGCCGGCGTGACGGCAGACCACGAGGTCTTCGGTGAAGCGGCCCTTCGGGTCGAGCGGCACGTTGGCCTGCGCGACCGTGTAGCGGCCCTCCTCCATCGCCGAGAGGTACACGACCTCGTCGGTGACGCGACCGTCCTTGACCTTGCGGTACGGCGTCTCGACGAAGCCGTACTTGTTCACGCGCGCGAAGGTCGCGAGCGAGTTGATCAGGCCGATGTTCGGACCTTCCGGCGTCTCGATCGGGCAGATGCGACCGTAATGCGTCGGATGCACGTCGCGCACCTCGAAGCCGGCGCGCTCGCGGGTCAGACCGCCCGGTCCGAGCGCCGACAGGCGCCGCTTGTGGGTGATCTCGCTGAGCGGGTTGGTCTGGTCCATGAACTGCGAGAGCTGCGAGGAACCGAAGAACTCGCGCACAGCCGCAGCCGCCGGCTTGGCGTTGATCAGGTCCTGCGGCATCACCGTGTCGATGTCGACCGAGGACATGCGCTCCTTGATCGCGCGCTCCATGCGCAGGAGGCCGATGCGGTACTGGTTCTCCATGAGCTCGCCGACCGAACGCACACGGCGGTTGCCGAGATGGTCGATGTCGTCGATCTCGCCCTTGCCGTCGCGCAGGTCCACCAGCGTCTTGATGACGGAGAGGATGTCTTCCTTGCGCAGCGTGCGCTGGGTATCGGGCGCATCGAGGTCGAGGCGCATGTTCATCTTGACGCGGCCGACCGCGGAAAGGTCGTAGCGCTCGGCGTCGAAGAACAGCGACTGGAACATGGCCTGCGCCGATTCCAGCGTCGGCGGCTCGCCCGGGCGCATCACGCGGTAGATGTCGAACAGCGCGTCCTCACGCGTCATGTTCTTGTCGGCCGAGAGCGTGTTGCGGATGTAGGGGCCGACATTGACGTGGTCGATGTCGAGCAGCGGCAGCTCCTTGTAGCCCTGCTCGTTGAGCGCCTTCATCAGCTTGTCGGTGATTTCCTCACCGGCTTCAGCATGGATCTCGCCGGTCTTCGGGTTGACGAGGTCCTCGGCGACGTAGTTGCCGACCAGTTCCTCATCGGCCATGCGCAGCGCCTTCAGCCCCTTCTCCTGGAGCTGGCGGGCGGCACGGACGGTCAGCTTCTTGCCGGCCTCGAGCACGACCTTGCCGGTATCGGCGTCGATCAAATCGTTGACGGTCGAGTAGCCGCGGAAGCGGTTGGCGTCGAACGGAACGCGCCAGCCTTCCTTGGTTCGCTTGTAGAGGATCTTCTTGTAGAACGTGGACAGGATCGCCTCGCCGTCGAGGCCGAGCGCGAACATCAGCGACGTCACCGGAATCTTGCGGCGACGGTCGATACGCGCATAGACGATGTCCTTGGCGTCGAACTCGATGTCGAGCCAGGAGCCGCGATAGGGAATCACGCGGGCGGCGAACAGCAGCTTGCCCGAGGAGTGGGTCTTGCCCTTGTCGTGGTCGAAGAACACGCCGGGCGAACGGTGCATCTGCGAGACGATGACGCGCTCGGTGCCGTTGACGATGAAGGTGCCGTTCATCGTCATGAGCGGGATGTCGCCCATGTAGACGTCCTGCTCCTTGATGTCCTTCACCGACTTGGCGCCGGTTTCCTCGTCGATATCGAACACGATGAGGCGCAGCGTCACCTTGAGGGGAGCCGCGAAGGTCATACCGCGCTGGCGGCACTCGTCGACGTCGTATTTCGGCTGCTCGAACTCGTAGCGGACGAATTCCAGCATCGAGGTGCCCGAGAAGTCGGAGATCGGAAACACCGAGCGGAACACCGCCTGCAGACCCTCGTCGAGACGGCCACCCTGGGGCTCGTCGACCATCAGGAACTGGTCATAGGACGCCTTCTGAACCTCGATGAGGTTCGGCATCTCGGCGACTTCCTTGATGTGTCCGAAAAACTTGCGAACGCGTTTGCGACCGGTGAATGTCTGCTGCGCCATCGTGGCCTCTCATTTCGTCGCCCGCTCTGGGCGCGCCGTCCGGAACGCGGCTGCCACCGCTCCCCGGGTTGAATTTTTCGAACCCGTCTTGGGGGCCGGAAGCTCAGTTTCAGGCGGGAATGTCCTGAATCTGTTCTTCAGACCTTCAAAACGCAAAACGACGCGCGGGGCGCAGAAGCGCGCCCGCCCGTCACAACGATCGTCTTCACGGACTGCAAAAGCCCGAAATAGCCTGCTCTCCCAACGGCTTACAGGGAAATCCGGCATCCCTGCCCACCGCGCTTTCGTGCTGCCGACCCGATATGGGGCGACAATAATGGAGATTCGAGGGGTAAACCCTCAAATCCCCACACTTTTTCGTGTTCGGCCTACGTCGGGACGTTCCGTCGCACGCCTTTTGCATCCGGCCCACCCCCTTCGATGAGGGGCGGACCAAGATCCCGGGCGCGCCAATGCTCGCCCGAGACCCGCCAGTAAGCTTCCGCTTACTTGAGCTCGACCTTGGCGCCAGCCTTCTCGATCTGCGCCTTGATCTTCTCGGCTTCTTCCTTGTTCACGCCTTCCTTCAGCGGCTTCGGAGCACCCTCGACGAGGTCCTTTGCTTCCTTCAGGCCGAGACCGGTGATGGCGCGGACTTCCTTGATGACCTCGATCTTCTTGTCGCCGGCGCTGGCGAGAACGACCGTGAACTCGGTCTTCTCTTCAGCCGGAGCGGCAGCGCCGCCGCCAGCAGCCGGGCCGGCCACGGCAACAGCCGCGGCAGCCGAAACGCCCCACTTCTCTTCGAGGAGCTTCGCGAGTTCGGCAGCTTCGAGCACGGTGAGGCTCGAGAGGTCGTCAACGATCTTCTGCAAGTCAGCCATTGTTCAGTTTCCTTAGGTGTAAGTCTGGTTCGGGTTTGAGTTTTGCGAAGGGCGTCAGGCCGCTTCGCCCTTTGAGGCATGAGCCTGGATGACGCGCGCGAGCTTGCCCGCGGGCGCGTTGGCGAGCTGAGCGAGCTTGGTCGCCGGGGCCACGATGAGGCCGACGATCTTGCCGCGCAGTTCGTCAAGCGACGGCAGTGAGGCAAGCGCCTTCACCCCGTCGACATTCAGGACGGTCTTGCCCATCGAGCCGCCGATGATGACGAACTTTTCGTTCGCCTTGGCGAATTCGATGGCGACCTTCGGCGCCGCTACCGGATCGTTGGAAGTCGCGATCACGGTCGGCCCCTTCAGCATGGGGCCAATGGCAACGACGTCAGTGCCTTCAAGAGCAATTTTGGCGAGACGGTTCTTCGAGACCTTCACCGAGGCGCCAGCCTGCTTCATCTGCGTGCGCAGCTTCTGCATCTGAGCAACGGTGAGGCCGGAATATTGAGCAACGATCGCGACGCCCGTGGTCTTGAAGACCTCATTGAGCTGTTCGACCGCTTCCTTTTTTGCCGCTCGTTCCACAGCAAGCTCTCTCCGGTTGGCGGTCATCGCGAGAAGCGGGACCGCCGGGTTGCACCCATCGTCCCGCCCAAACCTGAACCTCCGGGCCCAAACCCATCGGACACGCCGGGCAAGACGACAATTCAAGCCTGCCCTCCGGGAGCCCATGAGGCCCACGGCGTGTCGAGGTCCGAACCAGACCCGTTTCGCGAAGCCAGCCCCTAAAGCTGGGTGCGAAGTGAAATCCGGTCTTCACCCGTCTATGCAGGCCATGCGATTAAGCCGTTGAGAAATCGAAATTCCCCGCGGGCGCCTGCAGTCTTGGACAGGACAAGGTCAGCCGGCGAACCGCCCGACCTCTGCCCGCATTCCACCAAGTGACAAGGTCCCCTTCCCTTTTTCCGGGCAAATCCTTGCGGACGGCCTGGAAAGGAATGATCTCCTGTTGCGTCGGTTTTCGGAATGCGTGCACGAACGCGCCAGCCGAGGCCGGAACGTCCGGAAGCGGTTCTTTAGCCGCTCGGAGCCAGCTTGCCAAGAGCAAAATTCACACCAGTTCCAATCTCTTGCCGGCTGGGCCTGAGGCGAGCCGACAAGGGCCGATTCAGGCCTTTTTGACCTCATAAGGCAGCGGCTTGCCCTCGAAGAACGCGCTCAGGTTCGCCAGGACGCAATTTTGCATAGCGACGTGCGATTCGAGGGTGTGGCCACCAATATGCGGGGCAAGTACCACATTGGGGAGCGCGATCAGCGCATCGGGCGCGTGCGGTTCCCTTTCGTAGACGTCGAGGCCGGCGCCGGCGATGGTCTTGTCGGTAAGCGCGGCGACCAGGGCCTGCTCGTCGATCACCGAGCCGCGGGAGATGTTGACGACATAGCCGTCCGCGCCGAGACGCCTGAGAATATCGGCATTGACGACATGCTGGGTCTCGGCTCCCGCCCGAACCGCAATCATCAGGACGCCGCACCAGTCGGCCAGCGCCTCCAGCGACGGGAAATATTGATAGGGCAGATCGTATCTGGTGCGGCTGAAATAGCCGACCTCGCTCTCGAAGGCCGCGCAGCGCGCCGCGATCTTGCGGCCGATCTCGCCCATGCCGTAGACGCCGATGCGGCGGCCGGGCATGCCGGCCTGTGGCCGCATCATTGGCGAGGGTTTTGACGCCGCCCAATCGCCGCTACGGACATACTGGTCGGCAACCAGGATCCGCCGCGTCGTCGCCAGCATCAGGGTCATCGCGATGTCGGCGACGGAGGCCGCGTTGGCACCCGGACTGTGGCCGACCGCGATGTTGCGCACGGCGGCCGCCTTCAGGTCGACGCCGTCATAGCCGGTGCCGTAGCAGACGATGGCGCCAAGCTTCGGAAACAGGTCCATCGCGTCGGCCCCCAGCGGCGTGCCGCCTGCGGTGAGCATCGCGCGGATGCCGTCGAGTTCATCCGCCAAAAACACCTCATGCGCGGGCTTGCCACCGGTGTCGAGCAGCTCGAACCGTTCGGCGAAGCGCACCATCATCGTCTTGGGAAAGCGGGAGTAGATCAGGACCTTGTCAGCCATTGTTCTTGTTTCCGGTGAACGCGGTCACAAACGACGAGGGGCGGAATCGGTTGCCCAATTCCGCCCCTCGCCTCATGCAATTTGCAAACCTTAGCCGAGGATGGTGCCCGGCTCGACCTTCACGCCGGGGCCCATCGTCGAGGACACCGCAACGCGCTGGATGTAGGTGCCCTTGGAGCCGGCCGGCTTGGCCTTGGAGACGGCGTCTGCCAGGGCCTTGATGTTCTCGACCAGCTTCTCCTCGGAGAACGAGGCCTTGCCGACGCCGGCCTGCAGGATGCCGGCCTTCTCGACGCGGAACTCGACCGAGCCGCCCTTGGCACCCTTCACCGCGCCGGTGACGTCCATGGTCACGGTGCCGATCTTCGGGTTCGGCATCAGGCCGCGCGGGCCGAGCACCTTACCGAGACGGCCGACCAGGGGCATCATGTCGGGGGTGGCGATGCAGCGGTCGAAATCGATCGAGCCGTTCTGCACCTTCTCGACCAGGTCCTCGGCGCCGACGACGTCAGCACCCGCAGCCTTGGCCTCATCGGCCTTGGCGCCACGGGCGAACACGCCGACGCGGAGCGTACGGCCGGTGCCATTCGGCAGGGTCACGACGCCGCGGACCATCTGATCGGCGTGACGCGGATCGACGCCGAGATTGATCGCGACCTCGATGGTCTCGTCGAACTTCGCTTTCGCGCGCTCCTTGACCATCTTGATGGCGTCCGCGAGCGGGTAAAGCTTTTCGCGGTCAATGCCTTCGCGGGCTTTGTTCAAACGCTTTCCGATTGCCATGACCGCTTACCCCGCAACTTCCAGACCCATCGAACGGGCGGAGCCCTCGACCATCTTCATGGCCGATTCGATGCTGTCGCAATTCAAGTCCTTCATCTTCTTCTCGGCGATCTCGCGCACCTGCGCCTTGGTCACCTTGCCGGCCTTGTCGCGGCCCGGCGCCTTCGAGCCGGACTGGATCTTGGCAGCCTGCTTGAGGAAGTAGGACATCGGCGGCGTCTTCATCTCGAAGGTGAAGGAACGGTCCGCATAGATGGTGATGATCACCGGGATCGGGGTGTTCTTCTCTTCCTTCTGGGTCTGCGCGTTGAACGCCTTGCAGAACTCCATGATGTTGAGACCGCGCTGACCGAGCGCGGGACCGATCGGGGGCGAAGGATTCGCCGCGCCGGCCGGGACCTGAAGCTTCAGGTATCCGGTCACTTTCTTTGCCATGTATCACTCCTGTTGTGCCGGCATGGCCGGCGGTTTCAGGTTCGTGGTCTGGGTCGGATGCGGCTGGCAACCGCCCTCGCCCTCCCACGGCCTCTTGCTGCGCAAGACCGAAGTCTCACGCGTACCCGGTCAGACCTTCTCGACCTGACCGAATTCCAGTTCGACCGGCGTGGCGCGGCCGAAGATCGACACCGCGACCTTCACGCGCGAGCGCGCCTCGTCGATTTCCTCGACTACCCCCGAGAACGAGGCGAATGGGCCGTCGGCCACGCGCACGTTCTCGCCGATTTCGAACGAAACCGACGCCTTCGGCCGTTCCACGCCCTCCTGCACCTGATGCAGGATGCGCATGGCCTCGGCTTCCGAGATCGGCATCGGCTTGTTTTCAGCGCCGAGGAATCCCGTTACTTTCGGCGTGTTCTTGATCAGATGGAACGCCTCGTCGGTCAGCTTCATCTTCACCAGCACATAGCCGGGGAAAAACTTGCGTTCGGCGTCGATCTTGCGACCGCGGCGCACTTCCGTGACCTTCTCGGTCGGCACCAGCACCAGCTCGAACAGCTCCTCGAGCCCGCGTTGCTTGGCCTGCTCGCGGATCGATTCGGCGACCTTCTTCTCGAAGTTCGAATAGGCGTGGACGATGTACCAGCGCTTGTCAGACACTTGAGCGGTTGCTGTTGCCATCAGTGGATGCCCAGAAGGAAAGTGATGAGGTAACGGATGATCTGGTCGGATGCGAAAAAGAAGATCGAGGCCACGGCGACCATGACGAACACCATGATGGTGGTGATGGTGGTCTCACGACGGGTCGGCCAGGTGACCTTGGCGGTCTCCGAGCGCACTTCCTGCAAGAACTTGAACGGGCTGACTGCCATCGTTTGATGTCCAACGTCCGTCGCAAGACGGCTACTGATTTCGAAGGGATCCGAACAGGCGCCTTTGGCCCAGCCCTCGTCTGAAGGATGAGCCGGAAACCGGGCTCGATTGTTCGGGGATTTCAAAGCCGCGCCGGAAATCCGCGTCTAACGGGCCGGCTGCGAGTGCGGGGTAGATACTGCGGATGGGGCCAAAGGTCAAGATATTGGGAGCCCGGGATACGCGTGGCCGCCGCCTGCGGCCCTCATCGGGATCAATGGCTTACCCATGCCGTGATCGACGAAACCTCTTAGGGCCGGCGCCGTCCTGCCTGTAGACTAATTGTCTGGATTAGCTGGCAGGAGTGGCAGGGCTCGAACCTGCGACCCCCGGTTTTGGAGACCGGTGCTCTACCAATTGAGCTACACTCCTACAGACCCTGCGTCGCTTTAGGATCAGGGCCGCTTTCAAGCACAGGGGACGGCCGGTTTGCAAGGGTGAACCGCGCCAGCTTCGCTTGTTTGTGCCGGGGTTTTGGGGCCACAGTCCATTCCCGACAATCAAGAGCAACCGGGAGTGCCAATGACCGCCACAGCGACCGCTTCAGCCGCCCCACAGGCCACGATCGCGCCGCAGACCCCGCCTTTGCCGGAAGCCTGCCCCGAGACGCTCGGGCTGTCGCGTCCCCGCCTCCAGGCCATGTCGGACGCCTTCAAGCGCGAGATCGACAAGGGCACTGTTCCCGGCGTCACCGTGCTGGTGGCCCGCCGCGGCCAAATCGGCTGGTTCGAGGCGCTGGGCCGGCAGAGCCCGACGGGTGCCGCACCGATGGCGCGCGATTCGATCTTCCGGATCTTCTCGATGACCAAGCCGATTGTCTCGGTCGGCATCATGGCGCTGGTCGAGGACGGCCATCTCCTTCTCAGCGACGCGGTCGCCAAGTTCATTCCGGAGTTCGCCGACCAAAAGGTCGGCGTGGTCAGCGGCGGCAAGCTGGACCTGGTTCCGCCCAAGCGGCCGATGACGGTGCAGGACCTGCTCCGTCACACCTCGGGCCTGACCTACGAGCACCAGGGCGACGGCCCCGTGCACAAGCTCTATCAGGAGTCGCGCGTCCGCAGCCGCAAGATCACCAATGCCGAGCACGCCGCGCTGGTGGCGAGCTTCCCGCTGGTCTGCCATCCCGGCGACGAGTTCAATTACAGCCGCTCCACCGACATCCTCGGCCGCATCATCGAGGTCGTCACCGGCAAGCCGCTCGGCGCGTACCTCGCCGAGCGCATTCTCGCGCCGTTGCAGATGGCCGAGACCGGTTTTGCGACAGCCGCGGCCAATGCCGGCCGCCTCGCCGAACCGTTCGCGGCCGATCCCTGGACCGGTGACAAGGTCGCGCTCTTCAACATGCTGGAACAGCCGGTGATGGAGTCCGGCGGCGGCGGGTTGGCCTCGACCACGATGGATTATGCCCGCTTCTGCCTGATGCTGCGCAATGGCGGCACGCTCGACGGCAACAGGATCATCGGCCGCAAGACGCTGGAGCTGATGGCGTCCGATCATCTCGGCCCGCACGTTGTCACAAATGGCACGCTGCTGTCGCCCGGCCACGGTTTTGGCCTCGGCTTTGCCGTGCGGCGCAAGCCGGGCATCGCGCCCTTCCCCGGCAGCGTCGGCCAGTATTTCTGGAGCGGCATTGCGGGCACGTTCTTCTGGATCGATCCGAAGGAGGACCTATTCGCCGTGTTCATGAGCCAAGGTCCCGGCCAGCGCGACTACACGCGCACGCTGGTGCGGGATCTGGTTTACGCCGCGGTGGAGTGAGGCGAAGCTTGGTATCGCGGGTGCCGACGCTGCCTCCCCACACTCACTGTCATGCCCCGCGAAGGCGGGGCATCCAGTGCTCCGCGGCGGATGTGGTGAGAGCGAGCTCTTCGACGAAGGCCTCTGGAATACTGGATCGCCCGCCCCAGTGCGCAATTGCGCACAAGGCGGGCGATGACACCGATGGTGGGGCACGCGCTTGCCCCTTCCCCGAGCTGCGCGTCAGCTAATCGCCAGCACTCAACTGATCGTCGCGCCGCCGTCGATCACCATGGTCTGGCCGGTCATGAAGTCGCCGGCCTTCGACCCGAGGAACACGGCCGCGCCCGCGATCTCGTCGGGGATGCCGATGCGCAAGAGCGGCGAGCGCGAGGTCGAGGCCTTCAGGTTCTCCGGATTGTCCCACAGCGCCTTGGCGAAATCAGTCTTGATTAGGCCGGGCGCGATGCAGTTCACGCGGATATTGTCCTTGCCGTATTCGCAGGCGAGATTGCGCGCGAGCTGCATGTCGGCGGCTTTCGAGATCGCGTAAGCACCAAGGATGGTCGAGCCCTTGAGGCCGCCGATCGACGAGACGATGATGATCGAGCCGTCCTTGCGCTCGATCATCTGCGGCACCACCATCGAGATCAGCCAATTGTTGGCGACGATGTTGTTGTCGAGGATTTTTCTGAACTGATCGTCGGAGATGCCGGCGAGCGGACCATAGTACGGATTCGACGCGGCGTTGCAGACCAGCACGTCGATCTTGCCGAAGGCGCGGTTGCTCTCGTCGACGAGGTTTTGCAGATTCTCTTTCGACGAGATGTTCGCGGCAATCGCGACCGCGGTGCCCTTGCCGAATCTGTCGTTGATGCCCTTGGCCACCTGCTCGCAAACGTCGGCCTTGCGCGAGGAGATCACCACCTTGGCGCCGTGCTCGGCCATGCGCTCAGCGATCGCGAGCCCGATGCCGCGCGTCGAGCCGGTGATGACCGCAACTTTCCCCTTCATGTCGAACAAGGTCATGTTTCTCTCCCAGAGTATGATCGATTGGCTTGAACCTTACGCCGCAGGCGCGCGGCCGGACAATGGCTCAAGCGAGTTTCTTGACTTCCGGTCCCGCAGGCTGATGCATCGCTGCGTGCGCAGCGTCGGCGATCCACGGCTGCTGGTTCACCATCGGCAACCGCCAGACCGTACGCTCGGGGCTCGCGAAATAATCGAGCCGCGTCACCGACACATTGTCGATATCGAATGCGAGCCCCTGCTCCGGCAAGTCACCGAGCGCGAGGCCGACCGCCGCCTTGATGGTGCCGCCATGCGCGACCGCGATGATGTCCTGCCCGGCCGCTTCCACATTGATCCGTTCGATGGTGCGGCGCGTGCGGTTATAGAGGTCCATGAAGCTTTCACCGCCGGGCGCGGGCTCGTTGATATCGGCGAACCAGCTGGTGCCGACGGGGCGGCTCGCGATGAACTCGGCGCGGTTCATGCCCTGCCAGCGGCCGAGATTCTGCTCGGCGAGATCCGCTTCCCATTTCATCGCCGCAGGCCGCGGAAAGCCGGCCGCCCAGATCGCTTCGGCCGTCTGATGTGTGCGCATCAGATTGCTCGAATACCAGACCGCCTTGCGTGGCAGCACCTTGGCAACAGCGTTGAACACATAGGTGTCGCTGGTGTCGCAGGCGATGTCGGATTGTCCGTAGATGTTGCCGCCGTCATTGCGCACGGGCGCGTGCCGGACCCACCACCATCGTGTCATGACCACATTCGGCTTGTCTGCGCCTGCCATCGAAACCCTTCCATCCCGTGTGATGTCGCTGTACGTCAGTAGCGAACGTGTCTCAAGACACTTTACCGTTTGAAATCTTGTTTGAAATTCCGTCGCGCGGCAAGGGCCGCGTGCGAGCCAAAGGGAGAAGCGCATGGGCCGCCTGCAAGGCAAATCCGTCATCATCACCGGCGCCGGCAGCGGCATCGGCCGCGCCGCTGCGCTGCTGTTCACCAGGGAAGGCGCAAAGCTCATTGCCGTCGATCGCACCGAGGCGGTGAAGGAGACCGTCGAGGAGATCAGAGCGGCCGGCGGTGTCGCGGAAGCCATGGTGGCGGACGCCGGCTCCGAGAAGGACGTCATCGCTGTCATCGACAAGGCGGTGAAGACGCACGGCCGGCTCGATGTGATCTGGGCCAATGCCGGCGTCTCGGGCGGGCTCGTTCCGCTCGCCGAGCAGACGGTGGAGCACTGGCAGGAGATTCTGCGCGTCAATTTGATCGGACCGTTCCTCGCGGTGAAATACGCCATGCCGCACATGGTCAAGCAGCAGTCCGGCGCGATCGTGCTGACGGCGTCCGTCGCGGGTCTCAAGGCCGGCGCCAGCGGCCATCCCTATGCGGCGAGCAAGGCCGGCGTGATCAGCCTGGTGCAGACCACGGCCTATTCGCTCACCGGCACCGGCGTGCGCATCAACGCGGTATGCCCGGGCCTGATCGAAACAGGCATGACCAAACCGATCTTCGACCGCGCCAAGGAGCGTGGCACCCAAGACAAGATCGGCCAGCTCAACCCGCTGAAGCGCCCGGGCCAGCCGCACGAGCTCGCGGCGATGGGACTGTTTTTGGCCAGCGACGAGGCCTCGTATGTGAACGGCCAGGCTTTCCCGGTCGACGGCGGTCTCACGGCATCGATGCCGTATACGGGCAAGCCGGTGTAGCAAGGGGGTCTCGTGTCCCGGACGCGACGCAGCGCGCAGCGTTGCGGCGCAGAGCCGGGACCCCGCAGGCCGCGCGTTTCGCTGTTGCATGGGCCCCGGCTCTGCAGCGCACCGCTAAGAAGCGCTGCGCTGCGTCCGGGGCACGAGAGCGGAGTTTGTCGCGCAACTGCCTCAACATCGTCATTGCGAGCGCAGCGAAGCAATCCAGAGTCTTTCCGCAGAGGCAATCTGGATTGCTTCGTCGCAACAGCTCCTCGCAATGACGGAATATGTGGATGGCACCGTCGTTCCTCCAACGCACATCTCGATCGCAGACACACCTTCGCATCCTCGCGGCTTGTTCGCCCGAGCTTTGCTTCGGTGCCTTGCCCTTAATGAAAGAGGGCGCAGGGAAGACCGGGAGCCGGTTGGCTCCTATGGACAGCCATGCCAAGAGCAGATTGCGTGTGCTTCAATGCATAGCGGGAAACAGGGCAACGGGAGACATCCCGGCCTTCCCTGCGCAATGGTTTTACGGCTTATGTCGCGCTCTCCCCGGGGAGCGATGCACTATTGCCCCCGTCGCCTTGCGGATCGCTGATGCTGCGAACCCGGTCGGGCCGCCACATCACCGCCAGACTTGGCGCACAGAACCCCGGGCGCCAGGACCACACGATTTGGCCGTACGCGAACCGCACCTGTCGTTGGCGTGACGCTTTCGCTCACGGTTACCCGCCTTGCGAAGCCTTTCGCGCCGGTGTGGTCCATGTCCACCGCCGCCCGGCCCGCGTTCGTGACGATCGCGATACGCCCCTCTTCCTTGGGCCGGGTTGCGCGACACATACGCCGTTTCCGAATTTCGGTAAAGCGGAATATTTTGGATGGCGCGCGTTGACCCATGGCTTGCGTGTTTTGCCCGACAAGCAACGCAAGGTCTTGTAGCCCGGATGGAGCGCAGCGCAATCCGGGATTCCATCCGTGCGGACACAGCGGTCCCGGATTACGCTGCGCTCCATCCGGGCTACGGATCTGTGTTGATTTGCGCGACCGGCCACCACGTTGGTATGGTTCATGCAAGCCGCCTCACCTTCCGCAATCTCCTGACAAGATCCTAAAAATGCAGAGCTCAAGACCCGACCGTATCCGCAAGCTGCTTGCCGACCTCGTTGCTTTCGACACCGTCAGCGACCGCACCAACCTGCCCCTGATCGCCCATATCGAAAGCTATCTCGCCGCCTTCGGCATCAAGGGCGAGCGCATCATCGATGAGACCGGCAAGAAAGCTTCGCTGTGGGTCACCATTGGACTCGAGGACCGCCCGGGCCTGGTGCTATCGGGCCACACCGACGTCGTGCCCGTCGTCGGCCAGGACTGGAGCCACGATCCGTTCAAGCTCGTCGAGCGTGGCGGCAAGCTCTACGGCCGCGGCACCACCGACATGAAGGGCTTTGTCGCGGTGTGCCTCGCGATGGTGCCCGAGATGGTGGAGGCGAAGCTCAAGACGCCGATTCATCTCGCGATCTCCTATGACGAGGAGATCGGCTGTGTCGGCGTGCGGCCGATGCTGCGCGAAATCGCCAAGACGAAGGTCAAGCCGCTCGGCGCCTTCATCGGCGAGCCGACCGAGATGAAGGTCATCATCGGCCACAAGGGCAAGCACGGTGTCCGCGCCACGTTTCGCGGCCTCGCCCGCCACTCCTCGATCGCGCCCGACGGGGTCAACGCGATCGAATATGCGGCCGAGCTGATCACCGAGATCCGCCGTCGCGCTGTGAAGCTCGCGGCCGCGCGATCAACGGACAGCCTCTACGATGTTCCGCACTCGACGCTGCTCACCAGCATCGTGCATGGCGGCGCCGCGCTCAACATCGTGCCTGATGCCTGCACGGTCGAGTTCGAATGTCGCGGCATCGGCATCACGGAATCGCGTGAGGTCACCGATGCGATCGTCGCCTGGGCCAAGGCCGAGCTCGAGCCGGCGATGAAGGCAAAGAATGCGGATTGCGGCATCGATTTCGAGGAGATTCTCGACTATCCCGCGCTCGACACGGCCGCCGACGCCGCCATCGTCACGCTGGCCAAGAGCCTCGCGGGGCGCAACGACCACGCCAAGGTCGCCTTCGGCACCGAGGCGAGCCTGTTCGCCAGCATGGCGGATATCCCCTCGGTGGTCATCGGCCCGGGATCGATCGCACAGGCGCACACGCCGGATGAATTCGTCGCGATGGCCGAGTTGGAGAAATGCGCGGTGTTCGTGGAGAAGCTGATCGCGCATTGTGTGAAGGGGTAGCCCACCTCCTCGTCATTGCGAGGAGCTCTTGCGACGAAGCAATGAAGACTGTCTCTGCGGAGATATGCTGGATTGCTTCGCTTCGCTCGCAATGACGGTGGAACGAGCTCGCCTCATCACCCGGTGTCATGCCCCGGCTTGACCGGGGCATCCAGTACGCTGCGGCTTCTCGGCTCAAGCACTACGCCTCTGGAATACTGGATTGCCCACTTTCGCGGGCAATGACACCGAGTTTGTGGGGGGCAGCGAACCACAAATGAAAAAGGCGCGGCCACCGGCCGCGCCTTCGCTTTTCCTAAACCGCGCCCGCCTTCTGCGCGTATTCCCACGATGCCTTCGACAGCGGCACGGTGCGCTTGGCGGATTCGAGCGCTTTTGCATTCGCGGCGGTGCCGTCGCGGATGCGTCCCGCGATACCCTGCGTGATGCCGGCGAGGCGGAACAGATTGTAGGAGAAGTACCAGTTGAGGTCCGGCACGTTCATCTTGGTGACGCTGCAGTAGATCTGCGCGGCCTCTTCCAGGCTCGGGATGTTGAGCGCCTTGAGATCGACGCCGTGCAAGCCCGGCATGATCCACTGCATCAACAGATAGGTGAAGTCGGCCATGGGATCGCCGAGCGTCGACAGCTCCCAGTCGAGCACCGCTTGCACACGCGGTTCCGTCGCATGGAAAATCATGTTGTCGAGGCGATAGTCGCCGTGGACGATGGAGACGCGCGCCTGCTCCGGCACGGTCTTGGGCAGCCATTCGGCGACCTTCTCGAACTCCGGAATGTGCTGGGTCTCGGAGGCGCGGTACTGCTTGGTCCAGCGGTCGATCTGGCGCGCAAAGTAGTTGCCGGGCTTGCCGAAGTCGCCAAGGCCGATCGCAACGGGATCGAACATGTGGAGTTGCGCCAGCGTCTCGATCTTGCTGGTGAAGATCTTTCGCCGCGCATCGACATCCTGGCTCGGCAGCGTCGGATCCCAGAACACCCGGCCCTCCTCCATCGACATGATGTAGAAGGCAGCGCCAATGACGCTATCGTCCTGACACAGCGCGTAGGCGCGCGCGACCGGAAAGCCCTGCTTTCCAAGGGCTGCAATCACGCGGTATTCGCGATCGACGGCGTGCGCCGAAGGCAGCAGTTTGCCGAACGGCTTTCGGCGCATCACATAGGAACGGTTCGGCGTGTCGAGCCGATAGGTCGGGTTGGACTGGCCGCCCTTGAACTGGAGGACGACCAGCGGCCCCTCATAGCCTTCGACGTTGTCGCGCATCCAGGCCTCGAGCCGCAGCTCGTCGAAGCGATGCCGCTCCTCGACCGGCTTGGTGCCCGAAAACTCCTCGTCTTTCCTGACGCCGTCAGCCACGATGACGCTCCCTCTTCAGTCCTGACCTTTTCAGGTCGAGCATGATCCTAATCGGTAACCACTGACGCACTTGCGTCAAGCGGTCATCCGACACGGATCATGCCCTGTCGTGTCTTCAAGTCGGAAGCGCCGTCCGGCTCTCCCTCTCGATGACTTGTTTAGTGACTTGGAGAGTTTGCATACTTCCGAAGTTCAAGTCTGGCAATGGCGCGGTTGTGCACCTCGTCCGGACCGTCGGCGAGCCGCAGCGTGCGGATGTGGGCGTAGTCCTTGGCAAGGCCGGCTTCATCCGAGACGCCGCCGCCGCCAAAGGCCTGGATCGCCTCGTCGATGATCTTCAGCGCCATGTTGGGCGCCGCGACCTTGATCATGGCGATCTCGGCCTGCGCGGTCTTGTTGCCGACCTTGTCCATCATGTCGGCCGCCTTGAGGCACAAAAGACGCGTCATCTCGATGTTGGTGCGGGCTTCGCCAATGCGCTGTTCCCACACCGAATGCTCGACGATCTTCTTGCCGAAGGCGGTGCGCGAGGCGAGCCGCTTCACCATCTTCTCCAGCGCCTCCTCGGCCTTGCCGATGGTGCGCATGCAGTGATGAATGCGTCCCGGACCGAGACGGCCCTGCGCGATCTCGAAACCTCGGCCTTCCCCGAGCAGGATGTTCTCCTTCGGCACCCGCACGTTCTCGAGCAGCACCTGGGCGTGCCCGTGCGGCGCGTCGTCGAAGCCGAACACGGGCAGCATCTTCTCGACCTTGATGCCGGGGGTGTCGAGCGGAACCAGGATCTGCGACTGCTGCTGGTGCTTGGCCGCCTTGAAATCGGTCTTGCCCATCAGGATCGCGATCTTGCAGCGGGGATCGCCGACGCCGGACGACCACCATTTGCGACCGTTGATGACGTAGTGGTCACCGTCTTTCTCGATGCGGGTCTCGATGTTGGTGGCGTCGGACGAGGCCACCGCCGGTTCCGTCATCAGGAAGGCGGAACGGATCTCGCCGTCCATCAGTGGGCGCAGCCATTTGCGCTTCTGCTCCTTGGAGCCGTAACGGATGAACACTTCCATGTTGCCGGTGTCGGGCGCCGAGCAGTTGAACACCTCCGAGGCCCAGGTGATACGGCCCATCTCTTCCGACAGCAGCGCGTATTCGAGATTGGTCAGTCCCGCGCCGCGGAATTCGTCATCCTCGTGCTCGGACGGCGGCAGGAACATGTTCCAGAGGCCTTCGGCCTTGGCCTTTTTCTTGAGGTCTTCCAGGACCGGAATCACCTTCCAGCGGTCGCCGCTCTTGTCCTGCTGGTCGTAGACCGGCACCGCCGGGCGCACGTGCTTGGCCATGAAGGACTGCACGCGGTCGAGCCATTCCTTCTGCTTGGGGGACAGATCGAAATCCATGGGACGCTCCTCGTCTTGCTCTTTGAACAATCTCTTGCGCCGGACTGTCCCGCCGCCGCGTGCGACCCGCAAGCGCGAATGCGCGTGACTTTGCGGCCACTTCGGAACGAGATCGCGAGTTGCGAACGAGTCCCGATTGCGGATTGACATTTCCGGCCTTCAAACGATAGTTTCATACAATTGTTTGAATTGCAACTCCCCTCATCCAGGGCACTCATGGCCAGTGATCATACGAGGTCTGCCATTCTCGCCGCCGCCGAACGGCTCTACGCCGATCGAGGCTTCGGCGACGTGACGCTCCGCGACATCGTCGCGGAGGCCAATGTCAATCTCGCCGCGGTGAACTATCATTTCGGCTCGAAGGATGAATTGATCGCGGAACTGTTCGTCACGCGCTCGATCGCGACCAATCGCGAGCGCCTGCGCGAACTGAAGGCGGCGGAGGAGCAAGGCGGCGGGCGCGCGCCGATCGAGGTGATTTTGCGCGCGCTCGTCGGCCCGACCTTGCGCGGCTGCCTCGGCCCCGAGAACCAGCGCTCCACCGCGGCGCGCTTCATGATCCGCGCCTCGATCGAATCCGTGCCGCCGATCCGCCGCATCAAGAACCGCGAGATCGACCATTTGCGCAAATTCGCCGGCGCGATGCGGAGATCCCTGCCCGAGCGCAGCGACGTCGAGATCTATTGGGGCCTGAACTTCGCGCTCGCCATGGCGCACCACACCATCCGCGAGAGCGAGCGGCTGACGAAGCTGTCGGAAGGCAAATGCGATCTCGACGACGTCGAGGACGTGGTCGCCCGCGTCGTCAGCGTCGCGACGATGGCCCTGACGGCGGGAAAGGCCGAGACGAAGGTGTCGTCAAAGGTGGCGGCGCGTTAGTCGAAAAGGTAGCCACACCGACGCTGCGCTCCCTCGCCCTGTTTGCGGTAGGGCTATCGCATATGCATTTCGCGGGGACCACCCGCGAGTTTGCTCCGCCTCTCCCGCTTGCGGGAGAGGCCGACGCGTCCCGGGCGATGCGAAGCATCGTCCCGAGCGCGGCGGGTGAGGGCTCTCACCGCACTGGGATCGCCTCCGCAATTCTCGACAATCCCGACGCGGAGGCACCCCCACCCCAGCCCTCCCCCGCAAGCGGGAGAGGGAGCCCACTGCCGATGCCGAAGCATTATCCACGCCATATGCGATAGCCCTACCGCTTGCGGGGAGAAGCGAAAGGATCGCCACTCACATCATCGCGATGCAGTCGATCTCGACGTCGAAGGGACCGAACCATTCCGGCGTGCAGACGAAGATCCGCGCCGGCGGATCGAGCGGGAAGTAGCGCGCATAGACGGTGTTGAAGGCGGCGAAATGCTTCGTCGAGGTGCAGTAGACATTGCACTTCATGACGTTGTCGAGCGAGGCGCCGGCCGTCTGAAGGCACAGCTTCATCTGCTCCATGACGAGCTCGCTCTGCCGCTCGATCGAAACGGAGGCGATCTCGCCCGACACCGGATCGAACGGCGGCAGGCCGGCGACGAAGATCATGTTGCCGGCGCGCGTCAGTGGCGAGGTCGGCGCCTTCCAGCGGTCGAGAAACGTCGAGATCGGTTCGACGCGGAGCGCTTCGCGTTTCATCGGAGGCCACCTTCGGTTCGAGCGAGACGGCGCCGTGCTACACCATATTGCAGCCGGCATGATTCGCTTTCGATCGAAGTGTGGCGGCGGACTCTAGATCCGCTGCGGCATCTCCTCGGCCTCTTCCTTGGCGAGCAGCAGCAGCATCTCGATGCCCATCTCGCCTTCCTGCGGTGAACGGATGAACTTGATCTCATCGGAACTTTGCCGCAGCGCGGCAATGATGGCGACGGCCTGATTTGCGGTCGCCGCCTCGGTCGCCAGAATTCCCTTCTGGTTCTTGGCCTGGAACCCGATCGTGTAGGACATTCGCTTCCCTCCCGCTCAAGTGGAGAGATCGGATCAGAATCGGGCGCGCAGCGAAAGCCTGTGCGACTACGGACCGGGATTATCTGGGGATTGCGGGCAAGCTTCAGGCAAGCCCGAGCATCGCACCGGTCGCGACCGCCGCCCCCCGGAGGGTAAGCGCGCTAAATGATGCCTTGCTGCTTCAGCGTCTCGATCTTGCCGGCATCATAGCCGAGCTTGCGGGTGAGCACCTCCTGGGTGTGCTCGCCCAGAAGCGGCGGCGCGCGGTAGTCCTTGATCGGGGTCTCGGACAAAGTGAGCGCGTTGCGGACCAGCGACAGATCGGGCTCGAAGGGATGGTTGACCTTCACCCGCATGCCGCGCGACTGGACGTGCGGATCGGAAAACACCTGCTCGAAATTGTTGATCGGCCCTGAGGGCACGCCGGCTTCCTCGAGCTTTTCCAGCCAGTAGGCCACCGGCTTCTTCAGGAACAGGCCGGCGAAGATCGCCATGATCTCCTTGCCGTGCACGACGCGGTCGTTGTTCTTGATGAAGCGCTTGTCGCTGGCGAGCTCGGGCTCGCCGAGCACGGCGCAGGTGCGCTGGAACTGGCCGTCATTGCCGACCACCAGCATCAGCTCGCCGTCGGTACAGCGGAACACGCCGGCCGGCATGCCGCCATTGCCCCAGGTGCCGCGGCGCGGCGGTGTCTTGCCGTTGACGAGGTAGATCTGGAGCCAGTGCGACAATGACGCGATGACAGTATCGAACAGGCAGACGTCGATGTGCTGTCCCGCCCCGCCATTGGCGTCGCGATGGTAGAGCGCCGAGAGAATCCCAATCGATGAGTTCATGCCGGTCATGTAGTCGACAATCGAGGGACCGACCTTCATCGGGCCCTCGCCAGGCTCGCCGTCGATATGGCCGGTGACGCTCATCAGGCCGCCCATCGCCTGCAGGATCGCGTCATAGCCGGCGCGCGGCGCGTATGGGCCGGTCTGGCCGAAGCCGGTCACCGAGCAATAGATGACGCCGGGATTGATCGCCTTGATCGATTCATAGTCGAGGCCGTAGCGCTTGAGATCGCCGACCTTGTAGTTCTCCATGAAAACGTCGACGTCCTTGGCGAGCTCCCGGATGATCGCCTGCCCCTCCGGCTTGGCGATGTTGACCGTGACCGACTTCTTGTTGCGGTTGGCGCAGAGGTAGAACGAGTTGTTGTTGTTCGCCTTGCCTTCGGGATCGGCGAGGTAAGGTGGGCCGAAGGCGCGCGCGTCGTCGCCGGTGCCCGGCCGCTCGATCTTGATGACCTCCGCGCCCAGGTCCCCCAGCATCTGGGCCGACAGGGGTCCTGCGAGCACGCGGGTGAGGTCAAGGATCTTGATGCCTGAAAGCGGCAAGGCCGACATGACGATTTCCTCCGGGGAACTGGAATCTTGGCGCGGCGGCTCGAAGCCCTGGCCGCGCAGCTTGCCGATACACTATTTTCGGGCGTCGAGCACTGCACTGGCGGCATACGCCCATCCTCTGCCCGGTGACGGCATCGGCTCTGGACGTCGAATTCCGCGCGGTGAATATTTTTTCTTAGGTCAGGGCTGCAGCGACAGTTCGCGGCCGGCGGCGGCCGAGCAGGACCAGGATCAGCACGGTCGCGCAGGAGCAGACGAAGGTGAGACCGAGGGCGCTGCGGCTGCCGAACTCCGTGAGCAAGCCGACGAGGAGCGGCGGCGAGATTGCGGATGCAAGATTGAGCGGCAGCGCGATCATCGACATGGCCTTGGCGAACTCAGCCTGGTCATAGAACACCAGCGGGATGGTCGCCCGCGCCACCGCCATTGCGCCGCTGCCGGCGCCGTAGAGCAGGATGAAGACCGCGACTGCCCAGGTCGTGCTCTCGCTCATCATCAGCAGCAGCATCGCCAGCGGCAAGGCCGTGCCTGCGACGAGGCCGGTCGTGATGCCGTCCCATCGCCCGCCCCCGAGGAAATCCAGCCCGCGCGCGCTGACCTGGATCACACCGAGCATCGAGCCGAAGGCAATGGCCTGGGCCGGCGCCAGGCCCTCCGCCCGGAGCAGCTCGATGAGAATGGCGGAAAGGCCGAAATTGACGAAGGCATTGAGGGTGATCGCGGCCACGACGAGACGAAACGTGCTCCGCGCAATTGGCGGCGCATCCTCAGGCTTGGCCGGCGCACCGCCATCGCCTTCGGCGCCTCTCCGGCGCGGAGCCGCGAACGCATAGAGTGGAAGCGAAACGAGGATCAACGTGGCGGCATAGACGAGGCATGTTCCACGCCAGCCGAGGTGGCCGATCAGGAACGATGTGGCCGGCCAGAAGATGCTGTTGGACAAGCCCGTCACCAGCATGAGCGCGCCGATCGCGCTCTTGGCTTGCCGCCCGGCAACCTCGTTCAGCATGATATAGGCGCCGGTCGACAACGTGGCGCTGCCGGCGATGCCGAGCACGATCCAGGCGGCGAAATAGAGCATCGGCTCGCGCGCCAGCGACAGCAGCACGAAGCCCGGCACAGTGACGACCGTGCCGATCATCATAACCGTCCGCGCGCCATGCCGCGCAAACGACTTGGCGAGCCAGGGGGCGCACAGTCCCATCGCGACATAGAGAACGGACGTCCCCGCGAACACCGCCGGCAGGCTCATGCCGAGGTCCGCCGCAAGGTCGCGCCCGATGATGGCGGGAAGCCCGATCGTGCCCCATCCGACCAGCTGCGTGATCGCGAGCACCAGCAGGACCCCGATGAGCCTGCTGTCAGATTTCAAGTACCGCATTCCAACCGTCGCCTGCCCGGCAGGCGCCGATCACGCCTGTGCCCCCGTCATACCCGGAGACTCGGCGCACGGGAACGCCGGCGGCCGAATGGCTGGAGGCAGCCGGGAGCATGTCGAGCGGTGGACGGTCGCCCTACCCTGCGATCCCGAGCAAGGATCGCGCCTCGGTCGCGGTCGCGACGCGCCGGCCGTGCCGTGCGACAGCCTCGGCCGCGATGGCCACCAGCTCTGCGTTGCTGGCGGCCAGGCGCGTCTTGCCGATCCTGATATTGTCCTCGAGCCCGGTGCGAACCGCGTCGGCGTCCCGCGCGAGCGCCCAGCCCATGACCTCGGCTTGATGGCGCCCGATTCCGGCTGCCGTCCAGGTTGCTTTCGGGATCAGCCGCCTGAGCTCTCCCAACAGGATGTCGAGGACATGTTCGTCCGCCGGCATTGCGTTCTTGACGCCCATGACGAACTGCACGTGCGGACGCTGGTCGATCAGGCCCGCCTCGATCAGGCGGCGGGCGCCATGCAGATGCGACAAATCGAAGATCTCGATTTCCGGCCGGATGCCATTCGCCTTCATGCTGGTGGCGAGCGTTTCGACCAGCGCGGCGCTGTTCTCGTAAACTATCGTCGGAAAGTTCACTGATCCGGTGGAGAGCGAGGCCATGTCGGGCTTGAGATACAGCGCTGAGCCGCGCGCCGAGGGATCGCGGCCCCGCCCGCCGGTCGAGAACTGGACGATCATGCCGGGACAATGCTTCCTGATCCCCTCCTGCACCAGGGCAAAACGCTCGGGGTCGGAGGACGGCGTCTCGTCATCGTTTCGAACATGAATATGCGCAAGCGTGGCGCCGGCCTCGAAGGCTTGTTGCGTCGATTCGATCTGCTCGGACGGCAGGATGGGGACCGCCGGATTGTCCTTCTTGCGCGGAACGGATCCGGTGATCGCGACAGCAACGACAGCGGGGTTCATCCAACAACCTCATGATTCCAGCGCTCGCGCGCACAAAGTTCGAGTAGTTAGTCACGCTATGCGTGAAGCCCTGCCGCTGCAACCTTCGTCAATCGCAGCGGCAGGGCCTTGTTCTGTCCGGATCAGGTCGGAATTGCGGTCGCACCGCCCGCTGCTGCCGCACGCTGCCGCTCATAATCGGCCTGCGCCATCGGAACGGCCTGGGGATTACCGAGATCGTCGATGCTGATCCGATAGGTTTCGCGCGCCGTGACCGCCGCCAGTGCCGCGATGACAGTGATGCCGAAGGCGATCGCCCCCACCGTCAAGGGAATGTTGGTCGAGCCGGGAGGAGCCACAGTCGCAAACAGGGCGGGAAGCAATGCCGTGATGGTCGTGCCGATGTTCTGCGAGATCGCCATCGCCGACACACGGGTGCGCGTCGGAAACAGCTCCGGATAAAAGCTCGGGAAGATCGCGTTGTAGCCCTGATAGACCACGCCCCACATCAGGAGCGACAGGAGGATCGCGAGCGGCACGTTCCTAATGCTGATGGCATAGAGATAGCCGAAGGCGAGCAGGCCGGAGAGCAGCGCGCCCACGATGATCGGGGGCTTGCGGCCGACCTTGTCGGAGAGATGGCCGACGAAGGGAATGATGAACACGGCCAGCATGTTTCCGAGCACCGGAATCCACAGATAGACGTCCTTGGCAAAGCCGATGCCATAGGCCGGCTGGACCGCGTAGGCCGCCCCAAAGATGGTCGCAACGACCGGAATGACGTTCATGAGCGCCATGCAGATGACCCGCAGCATGTCGGGCCAGCTCAGCTTGATGGCGTGGACGATCGGAGCCCGTGGCGTTTCTCCCCGCTCGTCCTCTCGGGCAAAAGCAGGCGTTTCGTCGACTTCGCGGCGAATGATGTAGCCGGCGACGATGACGAAGAAGCTGAGCAGGAACGGAATCCGCCAGCCCCAGCTGTTGAAGGCCTCGGTCGGCATATAGGCCGCCAGCGGCAGGAAGACGGCTGCCGCGAGAATTTGTCCGGCCTGCACGCCCTGGAGCGCGAAGCTTGCATAAAAGCCACGCCGACCGAACGGCGCGTGCTCCAGGATCATCGAGCTCGCGCCGGAGATTTCACCGGCCACCGCAAATCCCTGCACAAGTCGCAGGATGACGAGCAGGACCGGCGCCATGATGCCGGCCTGTTGATACGTCGGCAGGATACCTACCGCCATCGTCGAGAGGCCCATCAGGAACATGCAAAGGATGAGAACGGTCTTGCGGCCATGCGTGTCGCCCCAATGTCCGAGGACGAAGGCACCGATCGGCCGCGCCACGTATCCGACGCCATAGGTCGCAAGCGATGCGACGATTGCGACTGTGGGATTGTCCGACGGGAAGAAGATCTGCGGGAAGATCAGCGAGGCGGCTGTCGCGTAGATGAAGAAGTCATAATATTCGAGAGCCGACCCGATCCAGCCGCTTGCGGCAGCCTTCCTGGACTGAGTCATGTCATGGATCGCGCGCGTCGTGACCATCTCAAAATCCTCCCAATCTCGTTTGCTGACGGCCCGTTGGCGGGCTTCGTTGAAAAATTGGGCAGCAATCTTCGGGCGCTCTGCGGAGTTTCGCGAGCGCTTGTCACTGCCGGTCGGTGTCTGATTGGGGGCAACAATAGGCTTTCGCCGGGCTAACACAATTACCCAGTTATGCGATAAACCTAACATGATGTTATGCCGGGCGAACGCCCGGGCGGCGGCTATGCGCGCGGACTGGCGGCCGGCACTCCCGATGGCATCGAAGCCGCCCGTCTCGATTTCAACGCCTGTGCCGAGGTTGCGGTTGGGATTGCCGCGCGGCGCGGGCGGTTGATCGTCTGATCATGAGCCGCCGCAGAGCCGCTTCACGCGGTGTGGCCGGGCTCGATGTGCTTCGGCGTCTTCTTGTCGCGCTGCGGGGTCATCCTGGCCGGGTCAGGCGCGCCGGGCACGCCGCGCGGGCCCAGCTGGTCGCGCTGGATGTCGTCTTCGGACAGCGGCGGCTCGACGCCATTCTGCTCACGAGGCTTGGTCATTCGGCTTCCTTCTCTCGAAAGCTATCCGCGTCGCGGCGCTCTAGACGCCGAGTGCAGTCTCGCCGGCTTCGCGGCCAGGGACGCTGACATGGACTTCATGTCCCTCGCGAAGGGCCAGGGATGCCGCAGCAACCGCCGATTCGAATGCGGCTTCCTTGGTGGCGTATCTGCTCTTGACGTCGCCGTCGTGCAGCACGCCCCATTCGTCCTGCACCGGCACGATGGCATATTGAGCAAGGCCCATGGTCCAACTCCTGGCTTGGCGTTCAGAGACCGTCTGCCCGATAACGCGCCGGCGCGCTTAACGTTGCGTCAGCTGCGGGCGCACCGCCGTCACCCGCCACACCGTGTTGCCACTGTCGTCGGCCGCCAGCAGCGCGCCGGTCTTGTCGATGGCGACGCCGACGGGACGTCCGCGCGCCTGATTGTCGCTGTTGAGGAAGCCGGTTACGACATCCTGCGCCGGCCCGCTCGGCTTGCCGTCCGCAAACGGCACGAACACGACCTTGTAGCCGTTCAGCACCTGCCGGTTCCAGCTGCCGTGCTCACCGACGAAGGCGCCATTGCGATAAGCGGCCGGCAGGCTCGTGCCGCTGGAGAAAGCCATCCCGAGTGGGGCGACATGTGAGCTCAGCGCGTAGTCCGGAACGATCGCCTTGGCGACGAGGTCCGGCTGCTCCGGCTTGACGCGGGGATCGACGTGCTGGCCCCAATAGCTGTAAGGCCAGCCGTAGAAGCCGCCGTCCTTCACCGACGTCATGTAGTCGGGCACGAGATCGGGACCGATCTCGTCGCGCTCGTTCACCACCGTCCACAGCGCACCGGTCTGCGGCTCGAAGCTGAGGCCGTTCGGATTGCGCAGGCCGCTTGCGAAGACGCGCCAGCGGCCGCTGGCACGATCGACCTCGAGGATGGCAGCACGATTGTGCTCGGCCTCCATGCCGTTCTCGGTGATGTTGCTGTTTGAGCCGACGCCGGCATAGAGCTTTGAGCCGTCGGGGCTCGCGACCAGGCTCTTGGTCCAATGATGATTGATCGGCCCGCCTGGCAGCGGCGTCAGCACCGTGCCGGGCGCGGTGATCTTGGTATCGCCCTCGGTGTAGGGATATTTCACGATCGCATCGGTGTTGGCGACATAGAGATCGTTGCCGACCAGCGCGACGCCGAACGGCGAGTTGAGATGGTCGAGGAAGACACTTTGCGTGTCAGGCACGCCGTCGCCGTTGCTGTCACGCAGCAGCGTGATGCGGTTACCCGGCCCGGTGTCGCCGCCGCCCGATGTCGCCCAGGACTCGATATATCCCATGACGATTTCCTTGGGCCGCTTGATCGCGGCCCCCTTCGGCGCCTTGGATTCCACCACCAGCACGTCGCCGTTGGGCAGCACGTAGAGGAAACGCGGATGCTGCAAGCCGGTCGCAAACGCCTTGGCCTGCAAGCCCTGCGCAACGGCCGGCGTCTCATCCTTCTTCCAGCCGACGATGCGGGCGATATGGACCGGCGGCAGCAGATATTGCTGGATCTCCGGCAGCGTCGGATTGGCACCGATTTGCGCCTTCGGATCGCCGCTGCCGTCATTGCAGCCGGCCAGACACAGCAACGAAGAGCACAAGAGCGCGCGGGCAATCGAGAACTTCATCTCGCAACTCCCACACCGTGGCGATAGACCATGGCCCAGCCGAGCCAGCCGGTGACAGGCAGGATCAGCACGGTCAGCGCCGAAAGCACGAGCCCGGTTGGCCACACCGAGGTCCAGGCATCGCGCATGTGAATCATCGTGTTGAAGATCGCAAGGATCAGCGCCACGGCGTTGCCGATCAGATGCGGCCATGCCGGCGCTTGCGTCCGCACCAGGCGGTTGCCGAGGAAATCGGTCAGGCCTGCGATGGCCGCGAGCACGCCGAAGATGATGCCGACGAGCAGGAGCCAGGCGGAAAAATCCGCCCACATGATCTCGGCGCTCGCGACATAGGCGATGTCAGTGAACAGCGCCCCGATGAAGCACACGATCGGGATCGGCACCAGCATCGGATGAATCGGATGCCCCGCGATCTGCGCCGTGGAACGGACGCGCATGTCGTCTTGCACGGTCGGCCTCGTGACTTTCGCCCTGCCCGACCGGCCAACTCATGCTTGCCGTGATGGTTCCTGGACGGATCGATCGTGCGGGCGCGCCTGCATGTCGGCAGCCGCCGCCGCGTGGAAGGCGGCGATCCGGGCCGGATCGTCGAGCGCTACCCGAAGCCGACGCTACGCGAGGTCAGATCAGCGGAGCTCCCTGCCGCAGATTCATGTGCCGGTTGACGTCCTTGTAGAGCAGATAGCGAAACCGACCGGGACCTCCTGCGTAGCAGGCCTGCGGGCAGAAGGCGCGCAGCCACATATAGTCTCCGGCCTCGACCTCGACCCAGTCCCGATTAAGACGATACACGGCCTTGCCCTCGAGGACATATAATCCGTGCTCCATGACGTGCGTCTCTGCAAAGGGGATCGTCGCACCCGGCTCGAACGTGACGATATTGATGTGCATGTCATGCCGCATGTCGGCCGGATCGATGAAGCGCGTGGTTGCCCACCTTCCCTCGGTGCCCGGCATCGCGACCGGTTCAACCGAGTCTGCATGGGTTACAATCGCCTCGGGCTCGGCCAATCCTGGCACGCGCTGATACAGCTTGCGGATCCAATGAAGCTGCGCCGGGCTCTGCCCCCGGTTGCGAATGCTCCAGGCGCAGCCGGGTGGCAGATAGGCGAAGCCGCCGGGCCTGAGCTCACGCTCCCTGTCCGCCAATGTGAGGACCAACTGGCCGCCCACGACGAACAACGCGCCCTCGGCATCCTTGTCCGGCTGGGGAACTTCACTTCCTCCACCCGGCGCGAGCTCCATGAGATAGTGGGAGAACGTCTCGGCGAATCCGGACAGCGGTCGCGCCAGGACCCAGACGCGCGTGTCGTCCCAGTGCGGCAGGTGGCTGACGACGATATCGCGCTGCACGCCGTTGGGAATGACGGCGTAGGCATTCGTAAAGACCGCCCGGCCACTCAGAAGATCCGTCTGGGGCGGAAGGCCCCCTTGCGGGATGTGATAGGTTTGCGATGACATCATCAAGCCTCGTGGACGTTACCGGGGTCAGCTTGCGGCTGTCCTGAGATCGAGTTGCATCGTCTCGTCCAGCCAATATTCTTCGAGATTGTCACCACCACCCTTTCGATCGACGACGAGGAACGAGCTTGCGTCCTTGAGGACCAGAAGCGGGTGGTGCCAGCAGTTTCGAGCATAGTTCACGCCTTGGTTGCCCTTGGCGGCGAACGCCCGATAGCTCGATCGTGTGTGCGGGTCCGTGCAGACGACGACCAGCCAGTCCCCTCCATTCAAGGGCATGAACAGCTGGCTTCCAAGTGGATGGCGCTCCATCAGGCGAATGGCAATCGGCGCGGGCCGCGCAGAGGCGACAAACCAGCTGATGTTGATTTGTCCGCCTTCGGCGCCGACATCGATAGTGGCGAGTTCGTTGTAGCGCTCGGCATAGCCCTGGTTGATCGACAGGGCCGTCAACCCTTCCGTTTCGACGACATCTCCGAACGGAGCGAACGCCTGCCTGGTCAAGGGCTCAATCGAGAGTGTCGCCATCGTCACGAAATGCCTCTGCGCTCAAAGCGTCTGCAGACCCGCGACGGGAGCGTTCGCGCCGGCCGGATCGATCTGCACGTCCTCGCTGGAAGGAACGACCTCACCATCGAGGATGCGATGCGCCTTCGCGCGATCGAGGTCCCCCTCCCACGAGGCGACGACGACCGTGGCAACGCAGTTTCCGACATAATTGCCGAGCGCACGGGCGATGCCGATGAACCAGTCCACCGACAGGATCAGCACCAGCCCGATCGCCGGGATGGCCGGAATGGCAGCCAGCGTCGCCGCGAGGACGACAATGGCCGAGCCCGGGACGCCATGAGCCCCCTTGGAGGTGAGCAGCGCGACGCCGAGGATCGCCAGGAGGTCGCCCGTGGCGAGCGGTGTGTTCGTCGCCTGGGCAATGAAGACCGCCGCCAAGGTCAGGTAGATCGAGAAGGCATCCAGATTGAATGAGTACCCCGTCGGGATGACCAAACCGACCGTCGACCGCTTGATCCCGAGCTGTTCGAGCTTGCGCATGGTCTGCGGAAGCACGCTGTCGCCTGCGGCCGTGCCAAGAACGATCATCAGCTCTTCACGCAGATAGACGAGCAGCTTGAACAGGCTGAAGCCCGACAGCCGCATGATCGCGCCGAGCACGAGGACCACGAAGAAGAACACCGCCAGATAGAACAGGGCAACGAGTCCCCCGAGCTGCTTGAGCGAACCGATGCCATACTTGCCGACAGTGAAGGCGATCGCACCGAAGACGCCGAGCGGGGCGAGCCGGACGACGAAGTTCATCATCTTGAAGATGATCTCATTCACCCGCTCGACGAAATCGACGACTGGCCTCGCGCGCTCGCCGCACAACGACATGGCACAGCCAAACATGATCGACACGATCAGGACCTGCAGAACATCGCCGGAGCTGAAGGCACCGACAATGGTCGACGGGATGAGCTTCATCAGGAATTCGGAGACGCCCCCGCCGGCGACCTGAGCCGCGGTCTGGCTGAATCCGCTGAGCGCCTTGGCGTCCAGCGTCCTCGGATCGATGTTCATTCCGGCGCCGGGCTGGAAATAATAAGCAAGCGCAATGCCAAACATCAGGGCGATGGTGGTGACGATCTCGAAATAGAGCAGCGAGCGAATACCGACCCTTCCTACCTTTGAAAGGTCGCAGGCCGCTGATATTCCCTGCACCACCACGCAGAACACGATGACGGGCACCAGCATCTTGATGAGCTTGATGAAGCCGTCGCCCAGGGGCTTCATCTGCAGCGCGGTGTCCGGATAGGCCATGCCGAGAGCGATACCGGCCGCGAGTGCAACGACCACCTGGAAGAAGAGTGACTTGAAAATCTTGGGCATGGCTTTCCTCGCTCGCTGGGCTTCCATTTGTCTGGCTTGGTCGGCCTTTAGCCTTCGCCACTCTTATCGTTGGCGGCGACGTGAAGTCGCCGCGGACGGAGCCATTCGGTCGCGGCAGCACGCGCGAGGTCTCCGCCGGTCATTCGTTGACCAGCCTCGCCGCCAAGTCCAATATATAGAACGACACGATTGATAGGGTTTCGCTATGGATCTGCGCCAGCTCCGGTACTTCATCGCGGTGGCCGAAGAGCGCAGCTTCACCCTCGCCGCCCGACGGCTGAACCTCTCGCAGCCGCCGCTCAGCCAACATATCCAGGCGCTCGAGGCCGAACTCGGGACCCAGCTCCTCTACAGGACCAGCCGCAGGGTTGAGTTGACGCAGGCCGGCGAAGCCATGCTGGTGCGTGGGCGCGCGATCCTGCAGCAGGTCAAAGCCACCGAAGATGAGGTCCGGTCGATAGGCGCCGGCTTGGTCGGAACGCTGGATGTCGGGGCGACCGGCTCGATCTTGCGCGGGCGTCTCGCCGAGCTGCTCGCGGCCTACCGGAAGGTCGCTCCGCAGGTCAAGATGACCGTGCATGAGCAGGCGCCGGCGCTGCAGATCGCCGCGCTCCTTGGCCGTACCACCAACATCTGTCTCATTCGCGGCATTCCCGCCGAACGCGACCTGACCAGCAAGCTGGCGTGGCGCGAAGAGGTCGTCCTGGCCGTGCCCCGCACCCATCGCTTGGCGCACCGCAAGCGCATCGCCCTCGGTGATCTCGCCTCCGAGGATCACGTCGTCCTGGATCCGGACAGCTCGGATTTCGCCCGCTACGTGCAGAAGTGCTGTGTCGACGCCGGTTTTCTCCCAAAGGTTTCCCAGCAAGTCGTCGACGCCCAGTCGATCCCAAGTCTGATTGCCGCAGGTTTTGGTGTGGCACTCGTGCCGCAGTCGATTGCGCGGTTCACAACGACCGACATCCTATTCCGCCCGATCAGGCCCTCGCCGCCCACGGCCGATGTGTTTCTGGTGTTCAGGGAGGACGAGACGTCGATGGTGGTGCACAATTTCATCAGGCTCGCTCTTCGATACCTCAACCACCGAAGAGCCTGAGCCAGGTCCACGTCATCGAACATGCCGGCAGAGGCGCCCCCTACTCAGACCATTGCAATAGTTTTCTTTGACCACGTGTGTGGCCGTCATACCGAACGCACAGGGGCAAATGCCGCTGGTCGTCGACGAGCGATGGCGGACGATCTGCGAGACGACGAGGGAGACGACACAAGACGCGCACATCGGCGAAGCGCGACGTGTCGGAATGAAACGTCCTTGGCAAGCTAAGCTGTTGAGAACATTGGAGCGGGTGAAGGGAATCGAACCCTCGTATTCAGCTTGGAAGGCTGCTGCTCTACCATTGAGCTACACCCGCGACAGGGGCTCCCTAACACGGCCGGACGGCGGTCTCAACTGCCGCGACGGTGACTTTTCGCAGCTTGCCGGCCTTACGAACAGGCCTCGGTTCCGGCCGATCGGCCTGCCCTTAACAGCTGCGGCCTTACAACCTATATTGGGATCTCCCGAAACCAACGAAAGGAGGTGATCCAGTGTCTTATCTCAAGCGCTGTCACCTCGCTGGGATCGCCCGCTAAGCTCTAGACAAAGCTTCGCATCGGGGCGCTCTCAGCCCTGGACCAGCGAGCGAGAAATCGGGCGCGACGGGGCCTCCCCGCCGCGCCTTTTCTTTTGCGAGTTGTCTTAATCGAGGGTCGAGACCGCCCGCCGGCTCAGCTCGCGCGAAGCCGCTCACGGAATGCCACGGAGGCAATCAGCATGCCGACGCACCAGGCCATGACGGCGCGGTGGGGCTCTCCGGAGAGGAGAACGGTGAAGATGCTCGCAAGCAGGCACGGCGCGATCGCCTTGCCGGTCCGGCTCGCCAGCGAGAGCAGGAACGGCATCGCCGCGATCGATATATGCAGGACGTCCATGTCGAGTCACGGTCTCGTCGACGCCTTCAAAAGCCGCAGATGTTGAGCGCACGCGGGCGTTTGCCGCGCCGGCTCTCCACGATCCGCTCGCCGCCGTTCTCGGCCGAGCTGCCGTAATAGCGGTGATGGCCGGCCTGGTCGTGCAGATCGGCTGGCTCCGATTGCCCCGCCCGACGCGCGTCGCAGATGATCTTGATGGTGTGACCCGACATAGCCGCCTCCAGCAAAAACCTTGTTGTTTGTGGTCATCAGTCGCGACCACTTCCGGCGGCGTTCACACGGCGCGGCCGCAATCGGGTTTCAGGACGGTTTCGTCGCTTGCTCGCCGCGCAATATTTTGCTTCGGGATTGTCGGCACGGGCTGCCGTGCTACGTCCTTGGGGCTTGCTTAGAAAAAAGAGGTGACGATGCTGTACGCCATCCTGGCCTATCACGTGGAAGACGAGGTCTTGTCCTGGACGCCGGAGGAGGACGCCGCGGTCGTCGCCAAAGTCATCGAGGTTCAGGCGCCCCTGAGAGCAAGCGGACAGTTTGGGCCGGCGGCCCGTCTGGATGAGACCCGAAAGGCCCGCACCTTGCGGGGCCCCGGCGCGGGCATGGTGCTGGACGGCCCGTTTGCCGAAACCAAGGAGCAGCTTCTGGGCTTCCACCTGATGGAATGCGCCACCGAGGATGAGGCGATCGCGGCGGCGCGGAAGCTGCGTGCGGTCAATCCGACCGCGGTCTACGAAATCCGCCCGGTCAAGCTTTATGTGCCGGCCGACGGGTTCGGCGCGACATCCCCGTGAGGTGCCGTCTACGGGTCTAACCTGGACCGCGCGATGGTGAAGCGCTGGATCACGAGCCCGCCAAAGGCGATGAACCAGACGAAGGGCGCGATATGCGGCGCGAACGCGGCAACGATCGTGCCCGGGATGAACACGAGCAGCGGAAACATCGAGGCCATGATCTCGTGGCGCCAGCCGCCCAGGATCGTCCACCACAGCCAGGCATTGAGGCCGGCGATCGCGGTCAGGTGCAGGCCGTAGAGCACCGCCACCGCGTTGCTCATGCCGTAATTGGTGTAGAGGCCGTTGGTCACCGGCAGCAGCACGATCGAGAGCAGGAAGAACAAATTCAGGATCACCGCGCCGCGGCTGCCGATGGGCTGGCGTGCCAGGCGCCGGTGATGGCTGATCCAGAACACGCCGGCGATGATGAAGCTGAGCGCGAAGCCGGCGAGCTTGCCGGAATAGACATGGGCAAGATCGCTCCAGCCGGGGGCGCTGGTGAACACCGCTGCCTTGGGCAGGTCGTAGGCGAGCAGCGTCATGGCGACACCAAAAATGGTGTTGCTGAGCGATTCCAGCCGCCGCATCTCGAACTGGTCGGGCTTGAGCTCGGTCATGCCAGGGACGCGTTTCTCGGGCTGGAACTTCGGGCCGTCTTTCCCCCTAAATCCTAAACCCGGTTTCGTCCAGCTGCATTGCGATTCGCGACGGGATCGCCGACTCTCCCCCTTTCACCGGGGCGATTCGTGGCGACATATCTGGACACGCTCAATGCGGAGCAGCGCCGCGCCGTCGAGCATGGCGTGGCCGAAGGCGCGACCGTGGGGGCTCCCCTGCTCGTCATTGCCGGTGCCGGCTCCGGCAAGACCAACACGCTCGCCCACCGCGTCGCGCATCTGATCGTCGCAGGCGCCGATCCGCGCCGCATCCTGTTGATGACGTTCTCCCGCCGCGCTGCGGCCGAGATGGCCGGCCGCGTGGAACGCATCGCCCGAAAAGTGCTGGGCGAGAACAACGCCGCCATCATGCGCGATGCGCTCACCTGGGCCGGCACCTTCCACGGCATCGGCGCGCGGCTCTTGCGCGAATATGCCGAGCGCATCGGCATCGATCCCGCCTTCACCATCCACGACCGCGAGGACTCCGCCGACCTGATGAACCTGGTCCGGCACGAGCGCGGCCTGTCGAAAACCGAGAGCCGCTTCCCCGCCAAGGGCACGTGTCTTTCGATCTACTCGCGCTGCGTCAATGCCGAGATGGAGATCGAGAAGGTGTTAGGGGTGCACTATCCCTGGTGCGCGGGCTGGGCCGCCGAGCTGAAGGGCCTGTTCGCGGCCTATGTCGAGGCCAAGCAGGCCCAGCACGTGCTCGATTACGACGATCTTCTGCTCTACTGGTCGCAGATGATGAGCGATGCGTTGATCGCGGAAGAGATCGGCGGCCGCTTCGATCATGTGCTGGTCGACGAATACCAGGACACCAACCGCCTGCAGTCCTCGATCCTGCTGGCGCTGAAACCTGATGGACGCGGGCTCACCGTGGTCGGCGACGACGCACAGTCGATCTATTCGTTCCGTGCCGCCACCGTGCGCAACATCCTGGAGTTTCCGCAGAGCTTCTCGCCCCGCGCCGAGATGATCACGCTCGACCGCAACTACCGCTCGACCCAAGCGGTGCTGGCGGCGGCCAACGGCGTCATCGGGCTTGCGCGCGAGCGCTTCACCAAGAATCTCTGGACCGACCGCGCCTCGTCGCACAAGCCGCAGCTCGTCACCGTGCACGACGAGGCCGACCAGGCCCGCTACATCGTCGAACAGGTGCTGGCCAATCGCGAGCAAGGCGCGCTCTTGAAGCACCAGGCGGTGCTGTTCCGGACCTCCTCGCATTCCGGCCCCCTGGAGATCGAGCTGACCCGCCGCAACATCCCCTTCGTCAAGTTCGGCGGACTGAAATTCCTCGATGCAGCGCACGTCAAGGACGTGCTGGCGCTGCTGCGTTTTGCGGAGAATCCGCGCGACCGCGTCGCAGGCTTCCGCATCCTGCATCTGTTGCCGGGCATCGGACCCGCCACGGCGCAGCGCGTGCTCGACCAGATGGCCGAAAGCACCGATCCGCTGGCCGCGCTCGGTCAGCTTCCGGCGCCTGCTCGCGCCGGCGCCGATTGGACCGACTTCGTCCGCACGACCCAGAATTTGCGCTACTCGGAATGGCCGGTCGATCTCGAGCGCGTACGGTTGTGGTACGAGCCGCATCTCGACCGCATTCATGAGGATGCCGAGACGCGGCGTGCCGATTTGATGCAGCTCGAGCAGATCGCGAGCGGCTACGCCTCGCGCGAGAAATTTTTGACCGAGCTCACGCTCGATCCACCCGATGCGACCAGCGACAAATCCGGGCCGCCCTTGCGCGACGAGGACTACCTGATCCTCTCCACCATCCATTCCGCCAAGGGCCAGGAATGGAAGTCGGTGTTCGTGCTCAACGTCGTCGACGGCTGCATGCCGTCCGACCTCGGCGCCGGCACCAGCGCCGAGCTCGAGGAGGAGCGCCGCCTGCTCTATGTCGCGATGACGCGCGCCAAGGACGATCTTCATCTTGTCGTGCCGCAGCGCTTCTTCGTCCACGGCCAGGCCGCCAAGGGCGACCGCCACGTCTACGCCTCGCGCACCCGCTTCATCCCGGAGCAGCTGGTCTACCTGTTCGAGCGCACCGCTTGGCCAAAGGCCGCTGCCGGCGCAGGCCGCACCGCGGCGCAGGGCCCGAAGATCGACATCGGCGCGAAGATGCGGGGGATGTGGCGGTAGAGCTAAAGCGCGATGAGGTTGGGATGAATCGTCATCGCGCTTTAGGTTTTGGTCTGAGCATGATCTTTTCGGAAAACCGCTTCACACTTTTCCGGATCATGCTCTAGGCGTTCAGCCTGTCGAACTGGACCTTGCCTGCCTTCATCACCAGCGGAATGTGCTCGCCCTGGCCGAGCAGGCAGGAAACGTCGCGCAGCGGATTGCCGTCGACTACCAGCAGGTCCGCGATGGCCTCGGGCGCGATCCGGCCTAGCTTGCCTTCCATGCCCAGCACCTCGGCGCCGATCAATGTCGCGCTGGCGATCACGGCGCGCGAGCCGAGAATTTCGGCGCGGATGCGGAATTCGTCGCTCTGCAGGCGCTGCGACGGTCCAAGCAGGTCGCTGCCGAACCCCATCTTCACGCCGGCGTCGCGGTAGATCGCGAGCGAACGCAGCCCGGCGTCGCGAACATCGGCGATCTTGGCCACGCTCTCGGGCGGCAGACCGTATTGGGCGCCCTCGTTCGCCAGCGCTTCATAGGTGACGAGCGTCGGCACCACATAGGCGCCCTTCTCGGCCATCAAGCGCGCGGTCGGAGCATCGACCAGATTGCCGTGCTCGATCGTGCGCACGCCGCAGCGAACGGCGCGCGCGATGGCGGCAGCGGTGTAGGCATGGGCCAGCACATAGGTCTGGCGCCCGTGCGCCTCCTCGACGATGGCGCGGATCTCGTCCTCGGAGTAGCCGAAGGCGCCGACCGGATCGGTTGGCGAGGCGACGCCGCCGGATGCCATGATCTTGATCTGGTCGGCACCCATCTGCAGCTCCTCGCGCGCCGCCTTGCGCACGCCGTCGACGCCGTCGGCAACGCGTGCCAGCGCGCCGACACGCACGCAGCAGGGACACGGCGCGTCGCTGGCGAGGTAATCCGAGCGCGCCCGCATGTCGCCATGCCCGCCGGTCTGGCTCAATGCGCGGCCGGAGACGAACAGTCGCGGGCCCTCGGTCAGGCCGGTCTCGATCGCCTGCTTCAGCGCATGGCCGGCCCCGCCGGCGTCGCGGACGGTGGTGAAGCCACGCCGGAGCATGCCGCGCAGCAGCAGCGTCGAGCGCAGCGTCACCAGCACGTTCGGCATGTGCACTTGCTGCGCCAGATTGAGCTCGACCGCCACCGCATGGACATGCAGGTCGATCAGGCCGGGCATCAACGTCTTGCCCTTCAGGTCGATCGTCCGATCGGCCGAGGCCTGGAGCGGCCGGTCGGAGACCTCCTTGATCAGATTGTCCTCGACCAGCACGTGATGTCCCTCCAGCAGGTCCGGCTGGAGCGGATCGAGCAGAGCGACGTTCTTGAAGAGGGTGCTGGGCATGGTCGTTTCCTGTCTGGTCAGGACTGTGTGAGCAGCGCGGGCAGCGCGAGCTGGGCAAAGGGAAGGCACGCCGCGATGTCGTCCGCGCCGTACCAGCCTAACTCGTGCAGCAGGTTGAGCGAGCCGAGCGTGCGCCCGCGCCAGCGCACGGGCATGTTGAGCACGCTCTCGCAGCCGAGCGACGCGATCAGCTCGTAGTCGGGAAAGACGTTGCGCAAATCATCCTGCGTGCGGCCGATATAGGCCTCGCCGCGATCGAGAACGGCCTCGGTCCACGGGCCCGGCGCCAGGCGCTTGCGTCCGCCGGTCGGATACGGGCCGGGGAGATTGGAATAGACCCGCGCTGCTTCGCCGCTGTCGCCGTCATAGGTCAGGATGGTGAACAGCTTGTGCCCAATCGCCGATTTCAACGCGTCGTCCAGCGCCGAGAACAGGGCATTCGGCTGCTCCACCCTGCCCTGCGCGGCCGCCACATTGCAGAGCAGCGGATCGGCCTGGCGTCTCGCCTTCCTCATGCGACTTCACCCGCCGCAATCTCTTCCAGTGAGCGGCCGCGCGTCCGCACGCCCATCAGGACGACGGTCAGCGCGCCGATCAGCAGAACGCTGGTGGTGATGCCGAACACGCCGGCAAAGCCGAAATTGGGATAGAGATAGCCGACCAGGATCGGCGAGACGATCGCGCCGATGCGGCCGATCGCGGAAGCGAGGCCGGCGCCGGTGGTCCTGACCGGCGTCGGAAACACTTCCGCCGTATAGGCATAGACGCCCGCATAGGTGCCGTTCATGAAGAACGACAGGCAGACGCCCGCGAGCATGATCTGCTGGTCGCTGTGCGCGAACGCGAGTCCGAGCGCGCTGGCGCCGCCGAGCACCATGTAGGACGCGATCGTCGCCTGCCGGCCAACGCGCTCGTTGAACCAGGCGGCGCTGAAATAGCCGGGTATCTGCGCGCAATAGATCGCGATCGAATAAGCGAAGCTCTTGGTGATGCTCATGCCGTTCTGGACCAGAAGGCCAGGAATCCAGACGAAGAAGGAATAATAGCTGAAGGTGATCGCCAGCCACATGATCCAGGTCATGATGGTGATGCGCGCCTGCCGGCCGGCGAGCAGCGCGGCGAAATTGGCCAGCAGCGTTCCCCCGGCGAAGGGCGGACTGACCGCATCGACAACTGGCTGCGACAGCGCGTGACCCTCACGGGCGAAGCCGGCTTCGATCCTGTCCAGCACGGCTTCGGCTTCCTTGCTCCTGCCCCGGCTTTCCAGCCAGCGTGGCGATTCCGGCAGCGCCCTGCGCCACCACAACAGCATGACGACCGGGACGGCGGTGATCACCAGCACGATGCGCCAGCCGTTCTCATAGGCGGGAACGATGAAGTAGCCGAGCAAGGCCGCCGCGACGAAACCGAAGGAGAAGAAGCCGGCCAGCGCGCCGGTGAAGCTGCCGCGGAAGCGCCGCGCGACGAACTCGGCGAGATAGGGCGCGATGATCGCGCTCTCGGCACCGGTGCCCATGCCGGCGACGACGCGGGCGGCGAAGAAGGATGGCCAGGTGTCGACTGCCGCGCTCACGATCGATGCCGCGCAATAGAGCGCCAGCGCCGACATCATCACCGCCCGGCGGCCGATCAGGTCGCCCAGCGTGCCCGCCAGCAACGCGCCAAACAGGAAGCCGATATAGGTGCTGCTGCCGAGCACGCCGATCTCGACGCTCGACAAATTCCAGGCCGTGCGCAGCACCGGCAGGATGAACGCCAGCACGGCCGCGTCCATCGCGTCGAACATGTAGCCGAGCCCGCCCATCAACAGCAGATGCGTGTGGAAGCGCGCGAATGGAAGGCGCTCGATGCGCGCCGATATCATCGACATGAAAGTCCCCCTCGATTGTCACGGGCCCGGCGCGCCGCTCGGGAGGGAACCATAGACAAAGTGACATTATCGTCATAATTTATAATTATGATCTGATATATCACCGTGGTGAATGTTCGTGTCGTTCCGCGCGCTCGACCTCAACCTCCTGAAAGTCTTCGAGGCGCTGATGACCGAGGGCAGCGTCACGCGCGCCGCGAATGCGTTGCGGATGACCCAGCCCGCGGTCAGCAACGCGCTCGCGCGGCTGCGCGACGCGCTCGGCGATCCCCTGTTCGTGCGAGCCGGCACCGGTATCCGCCCAACCCAGCGCGCCGTGGTACTGTGGGAGCCGATCGGCGAGGCCCTGGAAAGCGTGCGCGGTGCGCTCGACGAGCAGGTGTTCGATCCTGCACGTGCACAGACCGAATTCAGCCTGTCGATGTCGGACTACGTCTCCTCGCTGGTGATGCCGAACCTGCTCGGCCATCTCGGCAAGGTTGCGCCGAAGTCGCGCGTCCACACCGTGCCCAATACCGTCGTCGAGATCGCCGACCAGCTCGAGGACAACAGGGTGGATTGCGTGCTCAGCGTCTATGTCAACGAGGCGCAACAGCCGGCCGCCATCCGCTCGCGCTCGCTTTGGACCGTCGACTACGCCTGCTTCATGCGGCGCGGCCATCCGCTCGCGGCCCAGAAACGGCTGAGCACGCGGACCTTCCTCAACGCGGGGCACGTCGATGTGAGTCTCGCCGGCAAGACCTTGCCGTCCTACGATCTCTTCCTGGCCTCGCGCGGGCTATCGCGCAACCTGGTCGCGACCGTCAATCACTACAGCGCCGCCTACGAGGTCGTCCGGCAGTCCGACTTGATTGCCGTGCTGCCGAGCGACCTGCGCTCGCAATCCCGGCACGCGCCGTTCCTGCACGCCATGCCGCTTCCGCTTCGCGCGCCGCCGCGCATCGTCAGCCTGTTCTGGCACCAGCGCAACGACACCGTACCGGCGCAACGCTGGCTGCGCGAGACGCTGGTCGGGATGTTCGCCGAGGCCGACTGAACACGCACCTAACACCCTCCAAAAAGGAAACGGTGCGTTTCTCGAAGCAGCATTGTTGCGCTGGCATTAGCGGCCTAGCTCCACCGCAAACGATCCCTCCCTCAATGACAGGCGCCTGTTGCGCCCGCAGAGACCTCATCGATGACCGCACCGCTCGAATTCGGACTGGATACCTTTGGCGACGTCACCAAGGACACCGCCGGCGCGATGCTTTCGCATGCGCAGGTGATCCGCAACGTCGTCGATGAAGCCGTGCTGGCCGACGAGCTCGGTCTCGACTTCATCGGCCTCGGCGAACATCACCGCGCCGACTTCGCGATCTCCTCCCCCGAGACCGTGCTCGCGGCCATCGCGGCGCGCACCAAAAGCATCCATCTCGGCTCTGCGGTGACGGTACTGAGCTCGGACGATCCGATCCGCGTGTTCCAGCGCTTTGCGACAGTGGATGCGCTCTCGAACGGGCGCGCCGAGGTGATCCTCGGCCGCGGCTCGTTCACCGAATCCTTCCCGCTGTTCGGCTTCGACCTGCGCAAATACGAAGAGCTATTCGAGGAGAAGCTCGACCTGTTCGCCGCGCTCTTGCCGCAGCAGCCGGTGACCTGGGAGGGCAAGCTGCGTCCGCCGCTGCGGGATCAGTTGGTCTATCCGCCGGTCGAAAACGGCACGCTCAAGACCTGGATCGGCGTCGGCGGCAGCCCGCAATCGGTGGTGCGCGCCGCGCATTACGACCTGCCCCTGATGCTCGCGATCATTGGCGGCGATCCAGCGCGCTTTGCACCCTACGTCGAGCTCTATCACCGCGCGTCTAGGGAGTTCGGCCGCCCGGCACAGCCGATCGGTGTGCATTCCCCCGGCTATGTCGCCGAGACCGACGAACAGGCGCGTGAAGAGTTGTGGCCCGATTACAAGGCCATGCGCGATCGCATCGGCAAGGAACGCGGCTGGCCGCCGATGGGCCGCGACGAGTTCGTCAGCGAAGCCGAGCACGGCTCGCTCTATGTCGGCTCGCCCGAGACCGTTGCGCGCAAGATCGCCAAGACGGCGAAGGCCCTTGGCATCTCGCGCTTCCAGCTGAAGTATTCGGCGGGGCCATTGCCGCACGAGAAGCTGATGCGCAGCATCGAGCTCTATGGGCGCAAGGTGGTGCCGATGGTGCGGGAGATGATCGGGTAAGTCTGCCTTTGGTCTACGACGTCGCGCCCTGCTTCATCAGCCCGAGCCTGCTTGCGCCGACATAGAGCGAGAGCACAGCGGCGTTGGAGACGTTGAGGCTCTTGATCTCGCCGGGCATGTCGAGCCGCGCCACGACGCTACACGTCTTGCGGGTCAGCTGCCTGAGGCCCTTGCCTTCGGCCCCTAACACCAGCGCCAGCGGCTCACGCAGCGCGACGTCGCTGAGATCCTCGCTGCCCTCGCTGTCGAGCCCGACGGTCTGAAAGCCTCGCTCGTTCAGCGCGGTGAGCGCGCGGGCGAGGTTTTGTACGGTGATGAGCGGCACGAGCTCGAGCGCACCGGAGGCTGCCTTCGCGAGCACGCCGGTGGCTTCCGGACTGTGACGCGCGGTGGTGACGATCGCCTTCACCGCAAAGGCCGCGGCGGAGCGTAAGATCGCGCCGACATTGTGTGGATCGGTGATCTGGTCGAGCACCAGCACCATGCCTTCCTGCTTCAAGGTCTCGATATCAGGCGAAGGCAGCGGATCGGCTTCCGCAAGCAACCCCTGATGCACGGCGTCTGGCGACAGCAGACGGTCGATCTCCTGGGGCCGGACGATCTCGGGCGCGATGCGGGTTGCGATGTTTTCGTCCGCGAGCCGCCTTGCGGCGTTCTCGGTCAACGTCAGCTTGCGGATCCGCCGCCGGGGGTTGGCGAGCGCCATCGTGACGGTGTGCCAGCCATAGAGGATGACAGGCCCGTCGGGGTGCGAATCGCGGTCGCGCCAGGCCGGCCGGCCGGCCGATTTCCCGGGTCTGTTGAAGGGCTTAGCCCCGCCGCGAGCCCCCTTGGGGCCGAATTTTCGATCCTTCATGGGCTCGCTTGTGTCACGGGTCCCGGAATATGGCAATTTCGGTGCCGTCAGGGACGATTTTAGCTGTTCGCCTCGGTTGACTTTGCCCCACTGCTTCGCCCATAAACGCGCCCGGTCGCGCCCCGATCAGGGTTGTCGCGGTCTTCACGTTCCATGGCCGTCTTCGGTCCGCCGGCAAGGTCCGGCCCGATTGTGCTGCCGTCGAGCGGGGGAGTGTCCCGAGTGGCAAAGGGAGCTGACTGTAAATCAGCCGCCTCATGGCTTCGCAGGTTCGAGTCCTGCCTCCCCCACCAGCCTTCGCTCGCTTCGCGAGCTTCGGCTTGGCAAGCCAGGGCAGAACGTCATGGCGCGAAGCCAAGCCCGGACATGACGACTTTCTCATAACTGCATTCGTGTGATCGCCACCACGGCACGCTCACACCAAAAAGCAAAGCGCCCGTCCGCATCACGCGAACGGGCGCCTCGTCGGCTGAACCGATCAGAGATCAGTAATAGCGGCGCAGCACGCGATGGCCGCCGTAGTACGGTGCGTGGCGAGCGTAGCCGTAGCGCGGACCGTAGCCGTAGTGCACGCGCGGCAGATAGCCGTAGCGCGGGCCATAGCCGTAGCGATACGGACGATAGTACGGGCGGTGATAGCGATAAGCGGCACGATAGCCGTAACCATAGCCATAATTGGCGGGCGCGACGACCGCGTCTTCACGATACGTCGGATACGGCGCGAAGGCGCCCGGGCCTGTGTAGGTCGGCCCCTGGTTGACGTAATAATACTGCGTGGTCGGCTCGGCGAGGCGCTCATATGCTCCATAGCCATAGCCATAGCCATAGCCGTACCCAATACCATAGCCGCCGCAGCCGGTGTTGCAGCCGGAATAGACCGGCGCAACTGGCGCGCACGTGGTGAAGCCGCAGGCCGCGGCGGGCGCGGTAGCGACGAACATCACGGCAGCCGCCGCGACCAGTCCCGAAATCATTTGACGCATTACTCTCTCCTGTTGATTTCCGTTTTTTGGCTTTTCACGTTTGCTAACCCGGCGGCTTGCCGGGGATCTCTGTATGCGGCCGTGGCCGAGGGCGCCGCGGATGGTCGTTGATCTCGGGCGCGAGGATCACTGGCGGCGGATCGACGGGCACGTCCATCTGCGGCGGTAGCGGCGCGGACGACGCGCCCCAGCTCTGGTGATAGCTCTCGGCCGGCTTCGGCAATTTGCGGTTCGCGGGCGGCTCGACCTCGAGCCGGCCGTAGCCGGGCCGCAGGCCCAGCGTCGGATAATAATGGCCGACGTCGTCGGGCTGCCGCTCGGCGATATAGCGCCCGCCATAGATCGTGGGCTGCACCTGCTGGTTCTTGCCGAGGCCCCAGACGCCCTCGACGACGCTGTAGGACGCGTCGATATTGTTGATGATGATCGCTACGCCGGGACGGCCGGGAACGACGATATCGAAGCCGCCGTCGGCAAGCGCCGTCGCAGGCAGTCCGATCAGAAAGGTAGCGAGCGCCACAGCGCGCATGAGAAGGCCCCGGTTGTCCGGCCACAACCTATCCGATCGCGACGCAGAGAGGGTTAAGGCCCGCTCACCAATTTCCGGTAAGCCTAATGTGCAAGGATTGCGCGCTGCTCAAATGCTGCAAAGCGCACTAGCGAAGCGTTAACGGCATCGAGCGCACCGGCCGGAACCACCCATATGCTCACATCCGTTTGACCGTCCAGCTGCGAAAATCGACCGGTTTCACCGGAACGTCCGGCGCGCTCGGCATTTAGCCCTGTTCAACCACAACGGGAGCCAACAATCATGAATATCAAACTCCTCGGCGCCGTCGCGATCGCGACCACCACTCTCGCGGGCCCCGCGATGGCACAGGCGGTGGTCAACAATCCTGCCCGCTGCTCGGCCCAGTTCCCGAATGCCAACTGCCAGAACCTCGGACCGGGAAACCCGTACACCGACAGGGGTTATCGCCATCGCCGCATGTCCTATCGGCAGACCAACAGCGGCGACTGGAATAACGATTGGAACAGGAGCCGCACCGGCTTCTGGCCGACCGATGTCGCGGCGGGCGTAGCCGGTGCCGCGATCGGCACCGCGGGTGCGATCGCAACCGCTCCGTTCCGCGCCTGGGACAATTCCTACGCGTACGATCGTTCGTGGGACAATCGCGGCTGGGACACCCGCACCTATGCCCAGCGTAACGGCTTCGTCTGCACGCCCGGCACCTGGTTCAAGGGCGACGACGGCCGCCGGCACATCTGCCAGTAAGCGGCTCACATTGAACGCGACCCATCAGGCGGCCGTAAGGCCGCCTGATTCATGTCTTGCGACGATGATCGCGGTTCTGGCACTTTCCAACCAAGTCTGATATTGCGGCGCGCAAGGGTGGACGGCCCCGGCATGTGCCGGCCGTGCCCGCTTTCTCAGGCGTCGCCGGCTTAGCTCAGCGGTAGAGCAGCGGTTTTGTAAACCGAAGGTCGGGGGTTCAATCCCCTCAGCCGGCACCATTGGTTTAGCCGACACCGCGTCGTGGCCTGACGTGCTATGTCGAACCTGCAATCGAACCGGGCGGCAAAGCTTCCACCGCCCTCCGCGACCGCAGATCGAAGCCTGTCAATTGCCACGGCTCCTTATTCATCGGCGACCACCGCAAGAACTAAATCATCGGTTTGCCGTTATCCTCGTGCTATAGAGCCGTCTCGCGGAGGTCTAGCGATGGACCCGAATGATCGGGTAGCCTTAGCCCTATCCGCTGTCGCCTTGGCCATCGCCATTGTGGTTGCATCGACAGTCACGTTAGAGCGCGTCAATACCCGTACCGCCAGCAACGACGCACCTCCCGGAACGGTAGGACTCGCCAGGCCTCACCCGCCACTGGACCGTGCTCCCGGTGAACCGATACAGACGTCAGGAGCGCCGTCCGACGCAAGTCATCGGCAGCGTCCTTGACCGAACACCGGCCGCGCCGGCACCAGGACTCGATGCCTGTGCCTCAGCTTGAACTCTTGCGCGCTGCGCCCTGTTCGAAGTGCGCGACGCCGGCGCCGGCGATCTCGACCCAGGCATGTTTCGATTGCTCGAACACCGATCTGACGGGCGCGGGAAAATCCGGATCCGCGATGGCGCCGACGGCAACGCCGATCATGTCAGGCAGATTGTCAGCCTTCCAGCAGACCGTCGAGCCGCAGTCGGCGCAGAAATAGAAGCGGACCTCGCCGCCGCTTGCGGCGGCGCGAGCGTACTGCTTCGGCGCGCCGGAGATCGTGACGTCCTCGACAGGATAGAACGCACCGACGCCGAACGGCGCTCCGGTTCGCCGCTGACAGTCGATGCAATGACAGGCCGCGACCAGCCTGGTCGGTCCCGGAAGCGAAAGTGAAACAGCACCGCAACTGCATCTGGCATCAATCATCGGACATCCTCCAGCTGCCAGAGCCCGAGGCTCTTGTCGCGCCAGCCGCCGCCCTCCTCGCAACGCTCGTTGATCACTGCGTGCGGCGCCGGCCAGTCGAACGGCGGCTTCTCCATGTTCAGCGCCCGCCAGTCGCCGTCCTCGCAATCGCGATTTGCATCCCATTCCGGAAAGGTGGTGGCCAGCAGGAAGCGCGCGCCGCTCTCTCGAAATCGCGCGAGGGCGCGATCGATATTCGCAAAGCTCAAATGCACCAGACAGTCCCGGCAGAGAATGACATCCGCACGCGGCAGCGCATCGCACGTGATGTCGGCAACGAGAAACCGGCCCGGCGACCCGCCCACACGCCGGCGGTTGGCCTCGATCAGCGACGGCACGACGTCGATGCCGGTGTAATCGACGCCGAGCTTCAGGCGGCCGATCCATCCGGCATCGCCGCAGGGCGCATCGAGCAGCGAGCGCGCGCCGAGCCGTTGCAGCAATGGAGCAAGCGCCTCCCGGATCGCGGCGGTCGCGGGGTCCTCCGAGCCGAGGCCCGACACCGAGGTCGCCGCGCCCCACAGGTTGGTCCGCTCGATCCGCTCGAACCGGGCAGCGAGATCGAGGCCCGCGAAATTCTCGTGGTCGGCGAGGAAACGTTCGTGAGCGAGCACGGGAGGACGATTGGAGATCATCGGACTAGGCTCAAATCAAGTCGCGAGGCCAGTGTATAGGCGATCCGTCGCCTCTGGAATCGCCTGTCTTTTCGCTCAGGCCGGCTTCTGCCACTCCATGACGTGGAAGAAGGGCACGCGGCGATGACGGGCAACCTGCTCGGGACTGCCGCCCGTTGGCTGCGGCTCGACGAACAGGCGCAACTGGAGACCGTGATCGAGCAACAGCGTCATGTAGGTGCTGAGCGGACGGTGCCAGTTCCGGATCCGGATGCCGTGCCAAGCGGCCCAGATCGGCCGCTCCTGCATATAGTGGTCGATCGCGAAGCGCCACGGGCCCTCGCCATCACGCGTCCAGCCGTCCGGCTGGCCAGCGGTGCTGAAGCTCGTCAGGTTGGCGATCAGTAGCGTGCCGCCCGGGCGCAGCACCGCCACCATCCTGGCGATCGCCGCACCGAGATCGGGCATGTCGATCAGACTAAGATAGCTGACGACCAGGTCAAAGCTCGCATCGAGCTCCATCGTCTCGGCGCGGCCGAGCCGATAGTCGCCATCCGGGTCCAGCTCGCGGGCGCGCGCGAGCAGCGCCTCGGTCGGATCGATGCCGGTGGTACGGATGCCGGCGCGCTGCATGATGCGGCAAAAGCGCCCTTCCCCACAGCCGACATCGAGCGCATTGCGAAAGCCGCGCCCTTCGATGCGCTCTCTCATCGGCGCGTCCAGCACGAAGCGGCGACCATAGTCGCCATCTTGCCCCTGCTCGACAATCCAGGCAGCCGCGGACGCGGCCCAGCCGTCGCTGACGTCCTCGTTCATAGGCAGACCTGCAGGAATGGAGGTTGGCCGCGCGCAGCGCGGGCGCAGTTACTGAGCACAGATTGGATCAGAGTTCAACATGAGGTAGCATGCGCATACGATGCGTTCCACCACGCTCAAAGAGAAGGCCAGGATCGCCGCCGGTGCGGTTACGGCCATCGTGATGACGGCCGTGCTGTTTGCAATCGCAATGGGGTTTCTGCTCGCGCTATAGATGGCATCGGCACCGCGGGCATGCGCCGCTGCCCAAGCTCACCAGGCGCACACGGCCCGCCGGAATTTTCGGACTTCACCATTCAGCTAGTCGCCATCGCTTGGCAGCGTTGGGCGGACTTGTAGGCGGCCGCTCCGATAGGGTCTGACCGGAACCAAAGCCCTGCGTCATGGGTTCTCGATCCATGTGGATCAGGGAAGAAAACCGAAACATGTTTCTGCTGGCGACGGTGACGGTGTGCTGTGGCGCCGTCGCCGGCACAGTTGCGCTGTTCGAACCGGCGCCAGCACCTGATCCGGCACAGCAGGTGGCCCAGCGGATGGCGGCCGACGTCAGCGCTCAGACGCCGGTTCGGGTGGTCGGCGCGCCGTTCGAGCCCAACGTCAATCCGCGCCAGCGCTAGCCATCACTGCGGCGATACCTCCTTGCCCTTTTCGGGCCGGCCATGGGCACGCACCAATTCCTCGACGAACGCGATCACCTCCGCCCGCTTGTCGGGCGGCAGCGACAGGAATGCGCGGACGAGCCTCAAGCCCTCCGCTTCGTCCATCCGCTTGTCTTCGGCATTCATCTGACCAATGTCGGGCGATCGGGAAAAATATGCAATCCCCTTTACAAACGGACCCTTGATTCGGCGCGGCCGCTTTGTTGGAATGGGGCGCGACTGAGGTGGATTATGAAGTGGATCAGGGAACGCGACGCACTGATCGCGCAGACACTGGCCTTCGTCCAATCGGTGACCGGCAAGAAGGATGACATCCTTCAGCCGGGCGCGCCGTCGGATTCGCCCGCGGCGACCGTCGAGATCGTCGCCGTCGAGGCCGTCACGGCCGAGATCGACCCGCCCCACCCCACTCCGCAGCCTCAGCCCGTCAAGCTCCCGCCGGCGCGGGCAAGCGGCGATTTCCGCAGCGAGATGCAGGCCCGGATCGCCAATTTCCGCAAGCATCAGGAGCGGTTCGAGCGCGAGCGCGAGGAATATTGCGCGGCCACCCTGACCAAATTGCGCGCCGCCATCTGTGACCCCTCCCCCCGCCCACCGGCCGAAAAGTAGGGCCGGCTCTCCAGTCGGGGGCTACAGCCAGGACCACACCAGCCAGAGATTGGCCGCGCAGGCGCCAAACAGCGCCAGCGTCAGGGGCAGGAGCATGTGCCCGCAAGAGGTTTTCAGGTCGCTCGTCATGGCCGAAAACATCCGCTGATTCCGGCCGGAGAGTCCCAGGGATTCTTTTTTTGGGGATTCAGGACTCATTAAGGACTCAGGGCAAGGACTCAGGGCCCTACCGCCCCTGATCACGGCGCCGTGATCGGACCGCTGGCCGGAACCCCTCACCCGCAAAGTCGTTAACGGGCTTTCCTGGAGTGGGAAGAATGCCCTACGCCCTGTTCTGCAACGAGGCCCAGATCAGCAAGGCCTATCCGAGCGAGTCCGACGTCTGGAAGCTCGCGCAGCGAAGTGGCCTTGTCGTCGACGTGATCGCGGACGACGAGCAGCGGGGACCGCGCCGGGTGCTCGACAACGACTACGAGATTGCGCCCTGCCAGGCAGCCCAGGGCGAGGACCCCGCCAAGAACAAGGCCGAGGCCGACCAGCAGTCGAGGATGGAGCTTGAGCTGAATTATTGAGGTCCGACGCCAAACCGGCGTTTCTCAGGGGGTCGCGGTCGCGAGAGACGCCTGCTCGCCTGCCAGGGCCACGCAGGCCTTCCGGCGATGCAGCCCGCGGATCGCGCCGGTGACCTTCAGCACCTTGCCCGACGGGCAAGAGGCGTCCTTGACGAAGGCGACCTCATAGGGCGCCAGCATCAGGGGTTCGGATTTGAGGATTGTCTGTGCAGAGCACGGCAGGCAGGTGAAGCACGAGAGCACCACTGCCGACACCAAGATACGCATGTCCGTCGTCCCACCAGCCCGATAATTCTCATATAACGCGTTCCGGAGCGCGAGTTCCGTAAATCGCAAAAATTATTTTTGCTTTACCCCGGCCCCATGACGCGCGTGAGAAGGCGCGCCCGCACTGCTTGCAAGCAAATGACGCGCCAGATGGTTCACGCAAAGCAAACGGAAGGCCGGCGAACAGATGCTGACAAACGAAAGGCCGGCGGGAGCCGGCCTTTGTCAGATCCTGGTCGTGGGCGGTAGGTCAGTAGCGCGCGGCCGCCGGCCCGCCCCAGCCGAACCGGTAGTTCACACCGACCTTGACGGTATGCTCGTCCTCCCGGCCACGAACGCCGACGATGTCGGCCGGGCCGGAGGTGAAGGTTGTGCTGCCAAAGTTGTAATACTGGTACTCGGCCTTGGCCGACCAGCTCGGCGCGAACATGTATTCGAGGCCGGCGCCGACGGTGTAGCCGTCCTTGCTGTTGCCGGTGGTGGTGAAGGTCTGTGGCACCCCCGCGATGTTCACGCCAAGACCGTTATTGCGCCAGGCATAACCGCCCTTGGCGTAGAGCAGCGTTGGTCCCCAGGTGTAGCCAATGCGACCGGTCACCGACCCGAGCTGGTCGGTGTTGGACGTCACCTGCGTGCCCAGCGGGAACGTGACGCCGTTGTTGTTGGTCGGCAGCCAGGAATACTGGGCCTCGATACCTACCACCCAATTGGGCGCGAACTGGTAGTCGAAGCCGCCCTGCACGCCGCCAAGGAAGCGGGCGTCGCTCGACTGGAAGCTGTTGTCGCCGGCGAAGGCGCCGCCGACATGGCCGCCGATGTAGAAACCGGTCCAATTGTAGATCACCTGCGGCGGCGTATAGGCCGGCGCCTTGGTGTAGGTGCGCGGCTGCATGTCGGCAGCAGCGGCCGGCGCGGCCAGCGCCAGCAGCGCGACTGCTCCGAGCAAAAGCCTCTTCATGATCATCCCCGTGCTTTCAAATTCGACCCTCAGCAAACAACGTGGCGTGAATTTGGTTGCTTCGCGACGATGCCGGAACGTTGATCGTTCGTTAGTGTGACGGGGTGGCAACAGCGCGATTTTGTTCCGTCACGTCGCCTTGCGCTGGCTGCTCTCGTCGCCTGTGCAGGGCCTGCCGTAAAGGATTTGTCGCGAGACGAAACCGCCCCGTTCAAAGCTCGCCAAAATGTGATCCAGCGGCTCCGGCGCGGACTGTCCTATCACGAGGCGATGAAGGCGGGCTTTGCGCTACCGCGTCATCTTTTCCAGTTCCGGAAAGGGTGCGTAAACCGCACCCGCACAAAGCTCGCTCGTCCGATCGACGACGCGGTCGCTCCGCCCGTTGACGAAAATCACGGCGCGCTCGCGCATGCCCTTATAGCTGCCATCAGTCTCGCGCGGAGTGAAGTGCAGGCAGCTCACATAGAATTGGCGCCCGCCAACCTCGCGCAGCACCGGATCAGCCATGCTGGCGTCGCGCACTCCGACCGGATTGTTCAGATAGCTGCGCATCAAGGCCAGCGTGTCGCCGCGGAAATTGTCGGGAAACGGCTGCGGCCCTCCGGCCTGGGTCCCACCCAACAGCGTTGGACGGTCACCCTCGCTGCCGAAACATGCCGCAAGCGCCAACGGCAACGCCAGGATCACCGCACATCTCGCCAATCGCCCCACAGGCCCCGCTCTCCGCTCGATCAGATTCGGAGATGTTCTAGCCCCAAGCTTCTACGAACCCAAGCCCGCACGATCCCAACCCTGCATGAAGGGAATTCGCCTGCAGCGGCGCAACGACGCACCGGCCCGCCGCCGATACCTCGAGCTTTCGCACGAGGCACGGCGAACGGACCGGGCCTGAATTCCGCACTCGGCGGCGGGGCAATGCCAGGGATGCCGCCGCGCGGGATCAGTCGTCAGTTGCGCTTGTCCGATGCCGCCGGCTTGGTCACGTCCGGCTGCGCCTTCAGCGACTCCTTGGCCGTGACCTGCTTGTGGTGATGGCGATGCTTGTGCACGGACTTGTGCTCGGCGGGGGTGACGGCAGCGTTGGCGTTCATCGCCTTCGACTTGGTGTCCACCTTGGCGTCCGCCTTGACGTCGGAAGCCTTCGTGTCGGCCTTGGCGTCCGCATCCGGTTTGACGGCAGTGTTCGCCGCCTTGGTCTGACTCTGATCCGCCTTGATCACCGGCGCGGTCGTGGTGGTCTTGCCGGCTTCAGCGGCGAAGGCCGGGGCTGCGATCACGGAAGCGGCGAGCAAGGCTGCGGAAATGGTCTTCAACATGGTGGTCTCCTTTTGGAAGGATCTTGAGGCGGCGCCCTCTCGTCACCTCTTCGATCGTAGGTGGGAGCCTAGGGGCTGCGCACTGAACCCGGTCTGAAGGCCGCTGCAGGCTTCCGTTCATCTCGATGACAAGTTTGTCATCTGCGGCAGGGGGAATAGATCGTGCGAAGCGGGAATGTTTTCGCCCCATGGGTGTTCCGGTCTTCGGGCAATCGTGTAGGATCGCCACGTTCCATACCGGAGAACTTAGATGCGCAAACTCTCAATGCTTGTTGTGCCGGGACTTGTCGCCATGACGCTGGCGGCTGCGCCGGTGCTGTCCAGCGCCTATGCCGCGGGCAGCGACGAGCCCTCCTCGCCGCCAAAGTCGGACAGCTCGTCCAAAAAGGGCAAGAAGAAGAGCTCCTCCGTCAGCGATCCCAAATTCCTGGCCGCCTATCGCACCGCTTATACTGCGATCTACGACCGCCACGACTACACGGGCGCGATCGACCAGCTGAAATCGCTCAAGCGCGACGACGTCGCCGATGTCGCAAACCTGATCGGCTACTCCTATCGCAAGCTCGGTGATTACCAGTCGTCGAAGGCCTATTACGAGCTGGCGCTGAAGGACGATCCGAACCACGTCCGCACCTGGCAGTATTACGGCCTCTGGCAGCTCGAGCAGGGCAACCGCGAAGAGGCGCAGTATCACCTCAACAAGATCGCCTCGCTCGCCGGCACCGACAGCTCCGAATATCGCTCGCTCGCCGCCGCGCTCGATAAGCCGACCGGTGCGACGCTGGTCTACTGAGCCATCGGTCTACTGAGACCTCGCATCTTTGAATGAATTGAGCGGGCACAACCTTGGGGTTGTGCCCGTTCCACTTTCTCGGCTAGCTTCCCGCACCAAATCTTTCCCTCGCAAATTGGTGCGCAATGGACCCGTGGCTGCGATCCGCGATCGACTACATTAGCTCCTGGATCGAATTCCAGCTGAGGACAATCCAACAGCCCGGCGTCATCGTCGCGTTCGCCCATCGCGGCGAGGTCGTCGCCGAGCACGCATTCGGCCTTGCCAATCTCGACACCGGCGAGAAGCTCACGCCCCGCCACCGTTTCCGCATCGCCTCGCACTCGAAGAGCTTCACCTCCGCCGGCATCATGAAGCTGCGCGAGCAGCGCAAGCTCCGGCTCGACGATCCCGTGGGCCAATATGTCGGCGGCCTGCATGCGCGCGTCGCCGAGACGACGATCGCGCAACTGCTCTCGCACAGCGCGGGACTGACGCGCGACGGCGCCGATTCCGGCCAGTTCATCGACACCCGCCCCTATCTCAACGCGAACGAGCTGCTCGCGGAATTGAAGCTGCCGACCGCGGTCGAACCCGGCACGCGCTTCAAATATTCCAACCATGGTTTTGGCCTGCTCGGTCTCGTCATCGAAGCGGTGACGACGGAGGCTTACCCGGTCTGGATCAGGCGCGAGATCATCGAGCCGGCCGGCTTACGTGAGACCGAACCGAATGCCCCCCTTGCCAAAGGCAAGCCATTCGCGTGCGGCCACACGCGAAAAGTGCCGTTCGGCGAGCGCTGCGTGATCCCCGGCAACAATCCCGCGCACGCGATGGCCTCCGCCGCAGGCTTCGTCGCGACTGCCGGCGACACCGCCCGCTTCTTCGCGCAGCTCGCACCCAATGCGAAAAAGAGCGTGCTGTCGGCCGCGAGCCGCCGCGAGATGACGCGCCACCATTGGCGCATCCCGCAGAGCTTCGAGGGCTATTACGGCCTCGGCATCAACGCCGGAAAGACCGACGGCTGGGACTGGTTCGGCCATGGCGGCGGTTTCCAGGGCTACATCTCCCGGACCTGCTCCATTCCTGATTGCGAGCTCGCGATCAGCATCCTCAGCAACTCCATCGACGGCGCCGCGCCGTTCTGGATGGACGGCGCGCTGCAGATCCTGCGCGTGTTCAAGACGCGCGGCGCGCCGGACCGGCGCGTGCGCGACTGGACCGGCCGCTGGTGGACGATCTGGGGAGCCACTGATCTCGTGCCCGCGGGCAACCGCGTGCTCGTCGCCAATCCGCAATTCAATAACCCATTCATGGATGCCGCCGAGATCGAGGTCACCGGCCGCGACACCGGCAAGCTCGCCTGGGCCGCCGGTTACTCCAGCCATGGCGAGCCTGTCCGCCGCGTCCGCGACAAGCGCGGGAAGGTGGGCGACATCTGGATCGCCGGTGCCAACGTCAAGCCGGAAAAAGTCGTCGCCCGCGAGATCGGCCGTCGATATCAGCCGCGCAAACGCCGACCTATTCCCTGATCAACGTCTCGACCTCACTGCGCATTGCCTGCCGCGAGCCGTCGCGCGAATAGAACATGTGGCCGCCGGGATAGACGACGAATTTCACGCGTTGCGTGACGAAGGCCGGCAACTGGTCGAGCACACGCTTCGATCCGAAATAGGGCGTGGCGAGATCGAACAGGCCGTGCGCGACCAACACGTTCAGCTTCGCGTCGGTGGCGAGAATCTGGCGCAGCTCCGACACCGATTGCGGCGGGTTGAGGCCGCGGCCGAAATCCCAATGCCCCTCGACGCTGCCGTTCAGGACTTCGTAGGACCCGTCCGGCCGCCAGTTGAGCTTGCGTGTCAGCACGTCGACCGCGGCACTCGTGAGCGGCGCCTGCAGTGCATCGCCGGAGGGGTCGCCAAAGCGCGAGCTGCCGGAATCCGGATAGGGATCGAAGCCGCGCACGGAGCCGTCGTAGCGTCCCGTCACCTTGCCGTTCTTGCGATCGAACTCGCGGCGGAATTCACCGACGTCGAACCGACCTGCGAGCCTGCGGCTCACCGCCTGGTCGATACCGGTGAACTCGGCGACCTTGTCGGCGAGCCGGTTGGTCGCATCCCTGTCCGCCTCGCCCTTGACGAGATCGGCCAGGAATTCGCCGCGCGCATAGGCCTCGACGTCGGCGAGATCGGCGCGCGTGACCGATCCCTTGGCCTCGCGCGCGACCGCGACATAGCTCGGCAGTGTCGCGACATATTGCAGCAGGCTCGTGCCGGCGAACTCGCGGAAGTCGAACAGCGGCGAGACCAGGATCAATCCCCTGACGCCGACCCCATGCTGGAGCTGCAACTGACGCACCACCTTCGGTCCGCGAATCCCGCCATAGCTCTCGCCGGCGACGTATTTCGGCGAGGTCAGCCGGTCGTGCTTCTCGAGCCAGCGACGGATCACGAGCGCGATCGAATTGACGTCGCCGTCGACGGAATAGAAGGACTTGCGCGCGTCCTCGCCGCTCGCAACGAAGCGGCTGTAGCCGGTGCTAACAGGGTCGATGAAGACGAGATCGGTGAAGTCGAGCCAGGTCTCCGCGTTGGGCTTCACCTCGGGCGACGCCGACGGCGACAGCCCTTCGCCGTCGAGCGGCAGCCGCCACGGCCCCGCGGCGCCGAACTGAAGCCACGCCGAAGACGCGCCGGGCCCGCCGTTGAACAGGAAGGTCACGGGGCGCGTCGCGCGGTCGGCACCGTCGAGCTCGTAGGACGTGTAAGCGATGTCAGCCAGCGGCTCGCCCTTGCCGTCGAACACGCGGATCGAGCCGGCGGTCGCGGCGAAGTTGAGCGTCCGGCCAGGCAGTTCGAGCGTCTGCCCCGTGGTCGAATCCGGCGGCAGACGGTGCAGCTCGGCCGCCGACGGCGAAGCCGGCGTAGTGCTTTGCGCGCCACCGCCACGCCCGCCCTTCTGTCCGGCTGGCGACGCCGCCTCGGAGCGGGGCTGCGGCGGATCATCCGCACGCGCCAATCCTGCGAACCCGAAAGCCGAGACCGCCAGCACCAGCATCACGTGGCGGAGCACCGGCAAACTCAAAACCATGATCGTTCTCCGTGCCCGGCTCTGAAAGCCGGTGCCAACGGAAAGACTAGCGCGAAATTACGACGGTTTGGGGGATCATCGGTCCGGCGCCCCTCGAAGAGGCCGACCGGGCTTGAAACACCCCTGTTTTGTCCTGAACCCGGCGGTCGCTCGTTTGCCTTGAAAGGCGGTCCTCCTCGACAATCGAGGCCCAGGTCGTATAGACGAGCCGGGCGGAACTTACTCGAGCCAGCGGCACCTGCCCGGGAAGCCATGACCAAGACCTCGCGATACGACCGGATCGCCTTCGTCGCCAGCCCGAGCAGCGAGGCGCAGTCCGCCTTCGCCCAGCTCACCCGGGACTATGGCAATTGCGACCCCAGGGAAGCCGATGTCGTCGTCGCGCTCGGCGGCGACGGCTTGATGCTCCAGACTCTGCACCAGAACATGCACACGGGAAAGCCGATCTACGGCATGCACCGCGGCACGGTCGGCTTCCTGATGAACGAATACTCGACGCACGATCTGCGCAGGCGGCTCGAGGCGGCGCACGAATCCGAGATCAATCCGCTCCTGATGCGGGCGACCGACGTCAACGACCGCGTCCACCTGCATCACGCCATCAACGAGGTCGCCCTGTTCCGGCAGACTTATCAGGCGGCACGCTTGAGGATCCTGATCGACGAGCGAGAGCGCATGTCCGAGCTGATCGCTGACGGCATCTTGGTGGCGACGCCGGCGGGATCGACTGCCTACAACCTGTCCGCCCAGGGGCCGATCCTGCCGATCAACGCCGCGATGCTGGCGCTGACGCCGATCAGCGCCTTCCGCCCGCGCCGCTGGCGCGGCGCGCTGCTGCCCAACACCGCCTATGTCGTGATCGAGGTGCTCGAGGGCGACAAGCGCCCCGTCGCGGCGGTCGCCGACCACGACGAGGTGCGCGACGTCCTCCGGGTCGAGGTCCTCTCCGACAAGACCATCTCGATGCGGATGCTGTTCGATCCCGGTCACAGCCTTGAAGAGCGGATTCTGCGCGAACAGTTCGGCTATTGAGCCGCCGGTCAGCCCCGTCCGGAGAGCCGATCGCAACCCTTCATTAACCCCCGCCACGATATGGTTAACGAAGGTTGACCGCTTTGGCCCGGGCGTCATGTTCCGCATCGACTTCAACAAGCTGCGCTTCCTCGTCTGCGACGACAATCCGCATATGCGCCGCATCCTGCGGACGCTGCTGCATTCGTTCGGCGCACGCGAAGTCTACGAGGCCGAGGACGGCGCCACGGCGCTGGAAATGTACAGCCATTACGTGCCCGACATCGTCATCACCGACTGGGCGATGCCGATCTTCGACGGGCTCGAGCTCGCGCAGATGATCCGCCAGCCGGAGTCGAAGGGAAATCCCTACGCGCCGATCATCATGCTGACCGGCCATTCCGAGAAGCGCCGTGTCACGGTCGCGCGCGATGCCGGCGTCACCGAATTCCTGGCCAAGCCGATCTCGGCCAAGGGGCTCTATCAGCGCATCCTCAACGTGGTCGCCAATCCCCGCCCCTTCATCAAGACCAAGACCTATTTCGGCCCGGACCGGCGCCGCAACACCAACTCCGCCTATATGGGCCCGGAACGCCGCGTCGGCGAAAAGCACGAGGTGCTCCAGCAGCCCTCGTTGCTCGACAAGGCCCGCTCCTCCATCTAGCGCACACGAGGCAGGTATCATGGCGAAGAACAGCGCAAAGGACATCGAGGTCACGGCCTTCGCCACGCATCACGTCATCAGACAGCCCAATCCCTTGCGAAAGGTGCTACGCCGGGTCGAAGACAAGGACATGGACGATCCGGTCGCCCGCGCCGAGCAGGCGCTGGCGGGCCTGTCCGGCGAATTCAGGAACTGGATGACGATCGAGGCCCAGAGACTGTCCGCCGCCTGGACCGCCGTGCAGCGGGATGGCTTCACCAAGAAGCTGCGCGACGAGCTGTTCCACGCCGCGCACGACATCAAGGGCGATGCGGCGACGTTCGGCTTTCCTTCGGCAGCGGGAATCGCCGAGAGCCTGTGCCGCGTCATCGAGCATGCGCCGGATCTTTCGAAGGTGCCGGCCGAGCTGTTCACGCACCACATCAACGCGATCCTCGCCATCGTGCACGAGAACACCAGGCTCGACAGCATCAGCGTCTCCGCCGAGCTCAGCCGGCGCCTGCGCAAGGTCGCCGACGAATATCTCGCCCACGTCAACCGCGACCGCCCCGAGCATCTCGAGGTGATCCTGGCACCAAGCATTGCGCCGACGGAGTAAGGGCTCAGCTCTTTCCTCTGGCAATGATGGAGTTTGGGGCTTCGACTCCGCTCTATCGACACGATCAGAATCGTAGGGTGGGCAAAGCGGAGCGTGCCCACCAATCAACGTGACCTGTGCGAAGAAGCGGTGGGCACGGCGCGATGCGCCTTTGCCGACCCTACGGCGTCTCGTCAGGCCGCAATCAGATCATCATAGACCGGATCGACCGCATCCTCGGCGACGAGCTCGTCGCAGAACAGTCGAGCCTCTTCGCGCGCGGACTCGGTGGCGAAGCGGCGGAGCAGGACCATCAGCGGTTCGGTCGCGCCGCGGCTGGTCTCGCAATGGGTAAGCACGCGCTCGACCATGCGCCGGCGCAGCCGCGCCGCACCATCATCACTGTCGACGAAGCCCTGCTCGTGGCAGGCATCGAGTGCGACCTGGAATGCCGCGAATGTCGCCTCGGGCAGCCCCGCGCGGCGGAGCAGCGCGTGCAGGCTGTTGCCGCCGCGGTCGTGCAGCAGCGCCGAGACGCGCGCCAGCGGCAGATCGGCGAGTTCAGCGAGCGCCGCATCGAACAGGTCGAGATTGCCCGACAGCAGCGCCCGCAGGATCAGACCCGCGGTGAGCTGGCCGGTGATGCGCAGATGACGCACCAGGCCCTGCATGTCCTCGCCACGCGAGCGCGCTGCGATGTTCATGGTGGAGCGATCGCGCGCCTCGATCGTGATGCGCTCGGCACGGTCGGCACTCAGCCAGTTTCGGGCCACGACGAATTGCGCAAGGGTCTCGGAAAGCTTGGTCACCAGCGCCGCGCGCGTTGCGGCCGGCAGATCCTCCAGCACCAGCATCGCCTCGCGGATCGCGGCGAGATGGCCGTGGCGCTCGACGATGCGGTTCCAGGAGAACGGCGCGAGCTCGGCATGGGGATTTTCGATGAGCTCCAGCGCCGCAGCCGCGCAGCCGACCTCGGCGATGGCGGCACAGACCGATACCGGCAGCGCGATACGGCGGGCGACCGCGCACTGCACCTCGTCATTGCCGGTGGCGACGATGTCGACGAGATCGGCATCGATCAGCAGCGGAGAATGTTCGAGCACGGGCAGCGCAACCGTCGGCTGATCTGCCGACAGTGCCCGCACGATTGCAGCCGGCGCCTCGGTGCTGCGCGCAAAGGCTTCGGCCATCGCCTGCCGCACCAGCGGCGAGGGATCGTCGAGCAACATCAAGAGCGCGCCTTCGGCGGCGACGCGATCGTCATGAGAAAGATCCGAGATCAGCCAGGCCCGGGCCAACGCCCGCGTCGCCTCGGCCCGCTCCCCGGCGGACGCCGTCCTGATCCAATTAATGAACTGCCGAACAATCATGGTGCTTCCGGCTTACGCAACGAAAACGAAAAATGGTGACGGCTTGTCACCTGCAACACAAAATAAACCACGACGCTTAACAAAGCGTTCACCATAACTGACTGGTTTTATTGACGTTTTGTTAAGGGAACAAAGGCCGCGGCGTCCGGGACACGAGAGAGCGCGAGCCCTCGCCCACGCTCTGTCATTGCGAGCGCAGCGAAGCAATCCAGAAATGTATCCACGGTGAGATTCTGGATTGCTTCGCTGCGCTCGCAATGACGGTGTTGACGCAGTTGCGCACAAAGATCTGGATTTCGTGCACGGACGCAGCGCGGCGCGTCCGGGACGCGAGCGATTTATTCTTCGATCAGTGAGTTAGCTCGAGAACGTGCCGCTGCGATCGCTGAAGAGATCGAACGGCTGCGGCGGCCGCACGTCCGGCGTCACGGATGCGACCGAAGTGAGTGAGGCGTTGTTGCCCCACAATTTCTGCACGGTGGTCGAGACCGGCTGCGTGACGTCGCCGGGCTGATAGATCGAACGAAACACCGGCGTGCTCGGCGCATTGTCCGCGAGCGTCGCTGGCGACGTCGCACCGACGGGCGTCACGGCGCGAGTATTCGGGAAGGTCTGGAGATAAGCGGCGTTGTCGATGACCGGCGCAGCGGGCTGCACGCCATTCGCGCTCGCGACCTGCGTCGTCGTGGGCATATCGCCATACATCGCCATCGCGCTGCGCGTCACTTTCGAATTGGCCGCGCTGGCATAGCGCGCGTCGAGCACCGAATAGACTTCGGAGACGCTGCGGGCGCGGCCGTCTTTGGCGTAGAAAATCGAGCGGTTGGCGGCGGCCGCGTTGGGAAACAGCCGCGCACCGACGGCTTGCGGATTGTCCTCGGCATTGGCGATCAGTTTCGCGGCGCCGCCGACGCCCATGAAATGGGCCATGTAGAGTTCGCTGTCGCTCGGCCTGCGCCCGAGCAGGCCGGTGAGCTTGAAACCGTTCGACTGCGTCAGCGCCGCAGCCATGTTGGATGCAGCCTCCGGATCGTCGCGCAGCTTCATGATCGACCGCTTCACCAGGGGATCATCGACGGTGTAGGTGCCCGACGAGGTCCTGGTGATGGCGTCGGCATAGCTGCCATAGCCGAGTTGGGTGCCGGCCTCCTTCACGGTGCCAAGCCAGGTCTGGTCGATGAACTGGTAGAGCCCGTGCGCGGACGAGGTGGTGGCACCGGCCGTCGGATCGAAATCCGATTCCATCTTGGCAGTGGTCAACATGTACTGGAAGCTGACGCCGGAGATATTGGAGGCCTGCTTGATCGCGCCGGCAATGCGCGCCCGCGACGGATCGAGACCGGCCGTCTGCGTCGCACTGAAATTGTCGACCGACATGATGAAGTGCCCGCCCCGCGCGGCGTTGAGCGACGCCGGCAATTCGGCGCCCTGTCGTCTCACCGTGGGACAGGTATGGTTAATGCCGGGTTAATTTAGCTCTCACGGTCATTCCGGGGCGCACCGTAGGTGCGAGCCCGGAATCCATTGAGCCGCGCGCGATGCCCTGCAATGGATTCCGGGCTCGCGCTACGCGCGCGCCCCGGAATGACAGCTTGCTATTTCTTATAGACCGCGTCCGGATCGAACAGCCGCTCCGCATTGACGAACACGAGCTTAGCTTCCCCGCCCTCTCCCTCCACCTTGCGGTAGAAGCAGGACCTGCGCCCGGTGTGGCACGCCGCGCCGATCTGCTCGATGCGGATCCAAATCGCGTCCTGGTCGCAATCGGTGCGCATCTCGACGACGCGCTGGGTCTGACCCGATGTCTCACCTTTTCGCCACAAGGCATTGCGAGAGCGGCTGAAGTACCAAGCCTCGCCGGTCGCGATCGTCTTGCGCAGCGCCTCCGCGTTCATGTGCGCGACCATGAGCACATCGCCCGTGGCGACATCGGTCGCGACGCAGGTCACGAGACCGCTCGCGTCGAACTTGGGCAGGAAGGCGAGACCTTCCTCGATCTCATGGGAGTGAGCGGACACGGGACCCTCGCTCGAGCATGATCCGGAAAAGTGTGAAGCGGTTTTCCGAAAAGATCATGCTCAAAAAAATAAGGCCTTGCGAGGTCAGCGCGTCGTGCCTCGCACCAGGGACAGGAAGCGGGCCTGCTCCGCGGGATTGTCGCGGAACATGCCGGTGAAGCGGCTGGTGAAGGTGGAAGCACCATGCTTGGCGACGCCACGCACCGACATACAGGTATGCTCGGCCTCGATCAGCACCGCCACGCCGCGCGGCTTGAGGATCTCGTCGATGGCGGCCGCGATCTGGGCCGTCAGATGCTCCTGGGTCTGCAGCCGGCGGGCGAAGATATCCGTCAGGCGCGCGAGCTTGGACAGGCCAACCACGCGCTCCACCGGCGTATAGGCGATGTGCGCCTTGCCGTAGAACGGCATCATGTGATGCTCGCATTGCGAGGTGAATTCGATGTCGCGGACCAGGACGAAATCATCATAGCCCGCCGTCTCACCAAAGGTGCGGTCGAGCACCTCGGCCGGGCACTGATGATAGCCCTGATAGAGCTCGTCGAAGGCCTCGACCACGCGGCGCGGGGTGTCGAGCAGGCCTTCGCGCTCGGTGTTCTCGCCGATATAGGCGAGCAGCGTCTTCACCGCCGCTTCCGCCTCGGCGCGCGCCGGGCGCGGCTGGTCGGCCCGGACGGCGACCGCGAGGAATTCGGCAGGATCAAGCTCGGCGGGGCGGCTCTCGGGCTGCCGGTCGGAAGGCTTGTTGGGGCGGATGGATTTGATCGTGGCGTCCATATCGACTCCGTTCGACGGCCTTGCGGCCGGAGTGTCACCGGCAGACGGGGCGGCAAGCCGCCGGACGCCTGAACAGAATAATTGAACCTGGTGGAAAAGAACCTCTCCACCAACGTCGGCCGCATGGTCTGGGCCACCCCCGCTGGACTATTTTTCCGTCGGTTCCGCCCCTATATAGGACCGTGGTCGGCGCGCGCCAAGGCCGATCCGGTGCGGAAGTGTTGGACTCCATCACATGCTGAACGACATCTACAACAAGCGGATCATCGAACTGGCCGGGAATATTCCGCGCCTCGGGCGGCTATCGGACCCCGATGCCTCTGCCACTGCCCACTCCAAGCTGTGCGGCTCGACCGTGAAGGTCGACCTCAAGATGAATGGGGACACCGTCACCGACTTCGCCCATGACGTGAAGGCCTGTGCCCTCGGACAGGCCTCTTCATCCATCATGGCAAGTCACGTGGTCGGCTCGACTGCGAGCGAACTCCGTGAGTTACGCGAAACCGTTCGCAAGATGCTGAAGGAGAACGGAGCGCCTCCTCAAGGCAAGTGGGAAGAGATCAAGTTCCTCGAGCCGGTCCGCGATTACAAGGCGCGGCATGCCTCGACGCTCCTGACCTTCGATGCGGTGGTGGATGCCATCGGCCAGATCGAGGCCAAGGCGAAGCAGCCGGCGGCGGCGCAGGGCTAGTTTCATCAGTGTCATTCCGGGGCGTGTGTCTGCGCGAACCCGGAATCTCGTGCCGTAATCTCTAGATTCCGGGTTCGTCGTTTCGACGGTAGAAGAAACTTACTTCTGCGTCGCCGCGGCTGGTGTGGCTGGTGTGGCCACGCCGCCGGCGGTCGGTGCCAAGGCTTCCGCGGTCTTGGTCGACTTGGCAGGCTGCTCCGGTCCCGTGCCGAACCTGGCCTGCGTCTTCGGTGCAAGCTCCGCCATCGCCGGCGCGGAGATGTCCACATGCGGCAGCACGTCGGCCACGAGGTCCGTCGTCACGAGATTGGTGAGCTTGAGCTCACCGGCGTCGAGCTCGTGCAAATCTTCCCACGGCGGCACACTGAGCGCGAGCGACAGCAGATCGCCGGCGCCGCCCATGTCGAAGGTGTATTTGGCGAGACGGCCGATGTCGCGTTCCACGATCATCAGGTCCTGCGCGCTGTAGCTGGCAGCCTTCGCATCGTCGGCGCGATCGCCCATCCAGATCTGATGAACGCGGACATGGGCGGCTTCCGGCACGTAGCGCTTCTTGCCGGCCAGCAGCAGGAACACGCACATGGATTCGCAATAGGCCCCGGACGCGACCGCCGGACGGGCGCCTTGTCCGCCGCGGTTCTGGAGGCTGATGCCGACCGTGGTCAGGAGTCCGAGATTGCGGAAGCGCCGGCCGAGCGTGATGGCATCGTTGACCGAACCGCCGCTGGAGTCGAGCACCACGGTGGCGCCGCCGAGCTGGCGTCCGCGAGAAAACTCCTCGAAAGCCTTTGGCGTATCGGCGGTGATGATGCCGACTGCACTGACCCAGCCGCGGCAGTTCGGCTCACAGGCCACCCAGCTGAACTTCATCGGCAGCTTGCGCTCTTCGAGGGCAGCACCGGCTCGCGCTGACGACCCGAATGTCGCGACGGCTCCAGCCAGCGCGACTCCACAGACGGCGGTTCCCACTAGCAACCAGCCGCGAAGATTAAGGGAGTTCAGAAGTTTCAATCTGGTTCCTTCCCCAAGCCCCAAAGGTCCCCAAACAATCCCCGGTAGCGCCCTCTGAGTCCATCATACAGGCGTATGTTTCTACACACGGGCGTCATAAAAATGGTATCCGGGCGAATACAGCTCGTCCACAGATACTTGCTGCACTGCTCCCAGAAAGCAGGCAAAATATGGCGCGCAAACAACAGCTTACGGTTCCCTGCATTGGAACCGAGCAGTCCATCGCTTAACGTTGCAGCAAAGCGCACATGAAGCATTCAGCCTGCGAGCATTGTTCCAATCCCGTTGCGGGCGCGCTCCGGCTCCCGCGCAGATTCGGCCGCGCTCTGATCTGGCTTTACCGCCATACGCTCTCGCCGCTGGTCGGTTACAATTGCCGGCACCTGCCGACCTGCTCCGTCTATGGTGACGAAGCGATCGAACGGTTCGGACTCTGGGCCGGCGGCTGGATGACGCTTGCGCGCCTATTGCGCTGCAATCCCTTCGGCACCTCAGGCATCGACAACGTACCGCTCACCGCACCGCAAAGCGCGCGCTGGTACCTGCCTTGGCGCTACGGCCGTTGGCGCGGGGTCAACGCGTCCTAAGCTGCTGCGGTGCGTCGCGCATCGCTGTCTTGACTGGAACCGGAACTCTCAGCTCGCGTTGATGTGATGCTCCCATAGGGGAGGAAACAACAATGCGCTGGAAAATCAGCCCTCATTTTCCCTTCAGGATTAAGCCAAATCCTGGCTCCAGGCGGCACCACGACCCCAGAACCATGGATCTGCTCGCAATCGTCGCCCTGCTGGCGCTCGTGCTCGGCTCCGGCTGGTATCTAGCGACGAGCCTCGCAACGCCGCCAAGCACGACGGCGTTCATCGTGCCGAGCCAGAGCGTGCACTGGTAGCTAACGGAACCAGAAGAAACGTCCGGACTGCGGCGGGATCGACTCGGGCGGACGTAGCCGCTTCGGCTGTAGCGGCTTTGGCGACGGCTCGGCGGACGAAGTGGTCTCCGCCGGCGCGGCCTCGCTCCCCGGCACCTTCACCGACAGCAGCAGGTTCGATTCGTGCGTCCGCCAGCGGTAGCCCATGCCGAAATCGATCGGTTGGGCGCGCGTGAACAGTTCGGCGTAGCGCTCCTGGTAGCGACCCGGGAATTCATCGATCGGACCGAGATAACGGCCGAACGGGAAGAACCGCCATTGCCGCGCGCTGTAGCTCGCGAGCGGAATGCCGGAATCGTCCTGGATGACGGTGGCGCTGTTGGCGAGGAGCCAATCGCGCACGACGGTGAAATTGCCGGAATGCAGCAGATACGACGCGCTCTTGAGCAGGCTGTTGCCGGGGCCGAGCGTCTCGCAGAATTTCAGGAAGCCGGTCGCGCGTGCACCCGAATTGGAAAGATCAGTCGAGAAATAATACAGCGTGCGCGCTTCCCCATCGCTGCCGGCGAAGGTGATGCGGACGCCGCGCGTCGCGTTGGGGCCCGGATTGTCGCCGGCCGTATGCACGCCGCCCTTGTCGTCGAGCGCGATCATCTCGACGTTGCGGATGGTCTTGCCGGAGCGCGCGAGGAAGACATAGAGGATCGGCAGCGTGCCGTTGACCTGATTGGCGTGCAGGTCGACCTTCATCTGCTTGGTGATGAAGAACGAAAAGCTCAGGATCGAGGCGAGCGAGCGCTCGACGTTGTAGAGCGCAGCGCCGACCGATCCACGCGGCAGCCGCGTCAGGTCGGGCACCGCCCCCACCGGTTCGAGCGCGCCGAGCACATAGGTGCTGGCCTTGGCATAGAAGGCGTTGGCGTAGAGGAAATCCGGACCACTGAACATGTAGAACATGGTTGGCCGGGGCGCGGCGAGATTGACGTCGGCCCAGCTGCGGATCTTGGAGAGCTGCCGTTGCTCGAGCTGGGCGAAGGCGCCATCGAAGAATTTCGCATGACGCTGCCAGCCCGGATCCTTCGTGAGCGGCACCAGCGGCGAGTCCGCCGAAGGCTGCATGCCTGCAAGGAAGCGCGCGGTGTCGTCGTAGGTGACCTCGGCGGCACGTGCGGACGAGACGGCCGCAGCCAGCAGGGCAAGGGCTATGGCTGCAATTCTCAGGGGTCGAAACATGTCTATTCGCGATGTGATGAATTGCCAGCGGCAACCGGCCGCCTGCGGAATGCAACATAAATCAGCAGGCCCGAGAGCATGACGAGCATCCCCGACAGCGACTGCACCGGCCGCTCGGTCAACAGGTAGTACATCATGAACGCGGTCACGAGCAGGAAAACCAGCGGCGTGAACGGGTATCCCCAGGCGCGATAGGGCCGCGGCAAATCGGGATCGGTGATGCGAAGCTTGATGACGCCGGCGACGGTGAAAAACGAGCAGAACAGCAGTGCGAACTGGATGAAGTCGAGCACCGCCTCGAAGCTGCGCGTGAACAGCAGCAGGGTCGCGACGGCGAGCTGAAACAGGATCGCATAGGCCGGCGCACCGTTCGCCGACCTCTGCGAGAACACGCGCAGCGCCGGAATGTCCTCGCCCATCGTCATCATCACGCGCGGGCCGATCCACATCATCGCGCTGATCGAGGAGATCAGACCGACACAGATCATCGCGCCGACGATCCGGCCGCCGAGGCCGCCGAAGATAGCGCTGCCGGCGACACTGGCGACGTCGAGCTGGCCGGCCAGCGCGCTGACAGGCGTCGAGTAGAGGAACACCACGTTCAGCGCGACGTAGAGGACGAGCACGATCAGCGTGCCCGCGAGCAACGCGCGCGGCAGGCTCCGCTGCGGCGTGCTCATCTCGCCGATGATGTAGGTCGCGGCATTCCAGCCCGAGAACGAGTACATCACGAAGACGAGCCCGATCGCGAACGGCGCGCTGACGATGTGGGCGAGATCGCCCGACTGCGGCATGAAGGTGATCTGCTGTGGCACGCCTATGACGAAGCCCGCCACCAGGAAGGCGACGATCAGCACGACCTTGATAATCGTCGAGATCAGCTGGAAGGTCGAGGAGTGTCTGACGCCGGTCAGTTGCACGAGCGAAACCAGCCACACCACGCCGATGGCGAGCGGGATCGGCGGCAGTTCGGGCACGACCGATTTGGCGTATTCGCCGAACGCCATCGCGGCGAGCGCGACCGGCGCCGCAAACCCCACCGTCGCCGAGACCCAGCCGGCGAGAAAGCCGAAGGCGGGATGATAGGCGCGGCCGAGGAAATTGTATTCCCCGCTCGAGCGCGGAAACATCGCGCCCAATTCGCTGTAGGAGAACACCCCGCACAGCGCGACGATACCGCCGACTGTCCAGAGCAGAAGGATCGAAAAGCCCGATGGGATGTCCTTGACCTGGAAGCCGAGGCTGGTGAAGACGCCGACCCCGATCATGTCGGCGACGACAATGGCGGTTGCGACCAGAACGGAGACCCCCGACCCGTTTCCGGTCAGCCGGCCAGTCCAGGGCGCGGTACCCGCATCTGATGCTGTCATCGGGTCCTCAAGCCTCAGGCGTCTCGCCCCATGGGGAGCATCATGCAGATTGGTCAGTCAATTCAAGCAGGGTTAACAAGGGTTAAATGAGGCGGGCGAACCGGGTATTCTGACACCTCTTATGCACGGTCTTGGGCAATAAACCTGCGCAAAGCCCGGACAATCCCGTTCTCATCCCCCACAATCAGGACACGATTGCATGGTCCCTTTGAGCCTTCCGGATGTGGGGAAGTTTCACCGGACGCTTAACGTCGCCTAAACGCCAGTCGGCGCAATTTTCTCAAGATTGCCGATGGACGCGATTTGATGGACGTGACTTGGGGTCATGGGTGGATGGTCGGGGCCGTTCCGAAATTGAGAGCTGACACTCGTGCAGACCGGACGATGTCCGGCGCGCGCGGTCGCGTGCTCCGGGTCGGCCTGATCTCAGCCTTGGTACCGATGTCGCTGACGCTGGTTCAATGCGGCAAGGCGCCCAATCCGGCGGCGCTCGCGGCGAACTCGCAGGCCAACGTGCAGGTGGTCGCCAAGACAAATACGCAGGTGGCAAGCGGCGACACGTTCGAGGATCGCTTCCCTGCCCCGCAGTTCAGGGAGCGTTTCCCCTCGGCGAGCGAGAGCTTCCTGCAACGGCAGATGTCGGACTTCTCGCCCAAGCGCGCCGTCCAGCAGCCGCAACCTGAGCAGGCGCCCTACAAGGTCGCTTCGCTCGAGCCGCAGCTCCCCTACAAGCGTCCGCCGCGCGAAGACCTGACGACGCTCGTCAGCATGAAGTCGTCGGCCTTTCCCTATTTCGGCAACAACCCCGCCTCCGACGCGCCCTTCCTCAACATCTCCAAGGGCGACCGCCGCGGCCACCGCAGCTATTCGGGGCGCGTCTACTGGCAGGACGAAACCTACAGCGACAGCCGCGTGCTGGTGCACGTCCCCGAGCATTTCGACGTCCGCAAGCCGGGCGTGATCGTGGTGTTCTTCCATGGCAATGGCGCGACGCTCGAGCGCGACGTGCGCGACCGCCAGCTGGTGCCGAAACAGATCACCGATTCCGGCGCCAACGCCATCCTGCTTGCGCCGCAGATGGCGGTCGATGCCGCCGATTCCAGCGCCGGCAAGTTCTGGCAGCCGGGCGGCCTCAAGCGCTTCATGGAGGAATCGGCCAACCACCTCGCCCGCCTGACCGGCGATCCCAACAGCGCGCGGGCCTTCGCCAACATGCCAATCGTGATCGTCGGCTACAGCGGCGGCTTCCTGCCGACGGCCTGGAGCCTGGAGGTCGGCGGCATCAGCGACCGCGTCCGCGGCGTGGTGCTGCTCGACGCGGTCTACGGCGAAATGGACAAGTTCGCCTCCTGGATCGAGAGCCACCGTTCCGGCTTCTTCGTCAGCGCCTACACCCGCTACACCGCGCGGCGCGACCGCGAACTGATGAGCATGCTGAGGCAGAAGGGCATCAGCGTCTCGGAAGACATGGACGGGCCATTGCGGCCCGGCAGCGTGGTGTTCGTCGAGACTGGCGAGGGCATCACTCATCGCGATTACGTGACGAGGGCCTGGACGCGGGATCCGCTCAAGGACGTCCTGGTGAAGATGTCGGCGACGCCCGCGCTTGCGCTCACGCGCGTCGCCTCCACCAATCCATCCGCATCGGGCCGTTAAACGGACGTGACCGTGGCGCGCTGAGGGCCCGGTCTATCGCTTAGGTTTTCGGCAGCTTCGGAATGCTCTCGGCAAAGCCGTTGAAGCAGGCCAGCCGCTCGTCCTCTTCCTTGAAGAAACGGCAATCGGCGTAGCCCTTGGCCTTCGCTGGCTTCGGCTTCGGCGCCGGCGGGATCACGGCGTCGTAGCAGTTGAGACGGTCCTTGGTGCCGTCATCGATCTCGAGGCAGGCCTGGAGCCGCGCCGCGATCGATTGCGGCTTGCCCTTCGCCGCCGCGGCGGGCTTGGCCGCAGCCTCCTTAGTCCCCTTGGGCTTGACCTGCACCAGCGGCTTGTCCCCCACCATCGGTGGCTTGTCGGCTTGCGCGAACGCGGAGGCTGAATAGAGCACCGCGGCAACCGCCAAAATCATCCTCATCTCAGTCAACTCTCTCTGGTCCCCATGATGGGCGTTCTAGCGCTCTCCCGCGCGGTTTGCCAAGCATCTTGCACGCGGAAGCCGCGGGATTCAGGCCATCACGGCGGCAGCCGACCGGGGCCGGGTCAACAGCACCAGGAGCAGCGCCAACACGACGAAACCGACCGCGACGAAGCCGAGCGTGTGCAGGAGCTCGCGGGCGAACAGCAATCCGCCGATGGCCGAGCCGACCGCCTGACCGATATAGAGAACGGACGTGTTGAGCGCGACGGTCGCCGAAGCCAGCGACGGCGCGGCCGCGACCAGCCGCACCTGCTGCATCGAATTGGTCGAGGCAAAGCCAAGGCCCCAGACCGCGACCGCGCCCGCCATCAATGCGAACGTGCCGGCGCCAAGCGCCCAGCCGGTGATCCCCGCAAGCAGCAGGCAGGTGAACAGCAGCGAGGTGCGATAAGGGCCCGAGGTGTCGACAACGCGGGTCGCGATGGCGACGCCGAGAAAGCCGCAGACGCCGTAAATCGCGAACACCATGCCGATGGCATCGGGTCCGGCGCCGGTGAGCTTGTTGAACAGCGGGCCCATGAAGGTGAACACCACGAACTGCCCGGACATTTGCAGCATGGTGATCGCAAGCAGGAGCAGAATTGTCTTGCTGCGGCCGACCTCGGTCCAGGTCTTGATATCCACTGGCGCGCCCTTCAGGCCCGATGGCAGGCGCAGCAGCAGCAACAGGAAGCTGATGCAAGCGAGCGCGCCGATCTCGCCATAGGCGGCGCGCCAGCCGTAGCGGCTGGCGACGAAGGTGATCAGCGGCAGGCCGACGGCGGCAGCGAGCGACCAGCCGAGGAAGATGTAGGCGATGGTGCTGCCGCGCCGCTCCACCGGCACGATCAGCGCCGCCGTGCCGGCGGCCTGCGGCGTATAGAGCGCGCCGACCGCGAGCATCACCAGACGGATGGCAAGGAGGCTCGCATAGTCGGGCACAAAGGCCGAGGCGAGATTGCCGACGGCGAGCACGGCCAGCGTGGTCGTGAGCAGCGTGCGCCGTTCGATGCGGCTGGTCAGCCAGGCCGTCAGCGGCGAGCCGATGCACAGCGTGATCGCGCCAAAGGTGATCAGGAGGCCGGCCGCATGGATGCTGACGTCGAGCCCAGTTGCCAATTCCGGCAGCATGCCCGCCGGCGCCAGTACCGAGCAGCCGGTGACGATATTGCCGAGCATCAGGGCGGTTGGCGCGAAGCGGCGGGCAGCAGGCGATCTTTCCATGCAAGTGCATGTAGAGCAGAGCTGCGGTCGATTAAAGGGCGCGCTCTGAAATAGTTGGTGCACGGTCCCAGCTTTTGCGCGCCACTTTCTTGGAATTGCCGGATTGCGCAGGCCGAATCGCCTGATATATCGCTCGTTCCCGCTTACCTGCGCTCGTTCGCAGGAGTGAGCCTCAGGAGAAAAGCATGACCGACCAGCCAAAATCCGAGTCCGGATTCCAGTACAGCCTCTCCAATCTGAAGCCCGTGTCCCCCGCCCCCAAGGTCACCCTCACCTTCCCCGACGGCGCCCAGCGCCAGTTTGACAAGGGCATCACCGGCCTCGATATCGCCAAGGGCATCTCGCCGTCGCTGGCCAAGCGCACGGTCGCGATGGCGCTCGATGGCGCGCTCGCCGATCTCAATGACCCGATCGAGGCCGATGCGAAGATCAAGCTCGTCACCCGCGACGAGCCGGAGGCGCTCGAATTGATCCGCCACGACTGCGCGCACGTGCTGGCGGAAGCCGTGCAGACGCTGTGGCCGGGCACCCAGGTCACCATCGGTCCGGTGATCGAGAACGGCTTCTACTACGACTTCTTCCGCAACGAGCCGTTCACGCCGGAAGACTTTGCCGCGATCGAGAAGAAGATGCGCGAGATCATCGCGCGCGACAAACCCTTCACCAAAGAGGTTTGGGATCGCGAAAAGACCAAGCAGGTGTTCCGCGACAAGGGCGAGGCATTCAAGGTCGAGCTGGTCGACGCCATTCCCGGCAACGAGCCGATCAAGATCTACTACCAGGGCGACTGGTTCGATCTCTGCCGCGGCCCGCACATGACCTCGACCGGCAAGGTCGGCAATGCCTTCAAGCTGATGAAGGTGGCCGGCGCCTATTGGCGCGGTGACAGCAACAACCCGATGCTGACCCGCATCTACGGCACCGCCTTCGCCAAGCAGGAGGACCTCGACGCCTACCTCAAGCAGATCGAGGAAGCCGAGAAGCGCGACCATCGCAAGCTCGGACGCGAGCTCGACCTCTTCCACTTCCAGGAGGAAGGTCCAGGCGTCGTGTTCTGGCATCCGAAGGGTTGGACCATCTTCCAGCAGCTGATTGCCTATATGCGGCGGCGCCTGACCGGCGACTACAGCGAGGTCAACGCGCCGCAGATCCTCGACAAGGTGCTGTGGGAAACTTCGGGCCATTGGGGCTGGTATCGCGAGAACATGTTCGCGGCGCAGTCGGCCGGCGACGAGGCCGAGGACAAGCGCTGGTTTGCGCTCAAGCCCATGAACTGCCCCGGTCACGTGCAGATCTTCAAGCACGGCCTGAAGAGCTATCGCGACCTGCCGTTGCGCCTCGCCGAGTTCGGCGTGGTGCATCGCTATGAGCCCTCCGGCGCCATGCACGGGCTGATGCGCGTGCGCGGCTTCACCCAGGACGACGCGCACATCTTCTGCACCGAGGATCAGCTCGCCGAGGAATGCCTGAAGATCAACGACCTGATCCTGTCGACTTACGCCGACTTCGGCTTCACCGGCGATCTCACCGTGAAGCTGTCGACCCGGCCGGAGAAACGCGTCGGCACCGACGCGATGTGGGATCATGCCGAGCGGGTGATGGCGACTGTGCTGCGCGAGATCCAGTCGCAGAACAATCACATCAAGACCGAGATCAATCCGGGCGAAGGCGCCTTCTACGGCCCGAAGTTCGAATATGTGCTGCGCGACGCCATCGGCCGCGACTGGCAGTGCGGCACCACGCAGGTCGACTTCAATCTGCCGGAGCGTTTCGGCGCGTTCTACATCGACCATGACGGCGGCAAGAAGCCGCCGGTGATGGTGCACCGCGCGATCTGTGGCTCGATGGAGCGCTACATCGGCATCCTGATCGAGCACTATGCCGGCAGCTTCCCGCTCTGGCTCTCGCCGGTGCAGGTCGTGGTCACCACCATCACCTCGGAGGCCGACGAATATGCCAAGCAGGTCGTCGAGCAGGCGCGGCGCGCGGGCCTTCGGGTCGAAATCGACCTGCGGAACGAAAAGATCAACTACAAGGTCCGCGAGCACTCGCTGGCCAAGATCCCGGCGCTGCTCGTGGTCGGCAAGAAGGAAGCCGAGACGCATTCGGTCTCGGTCCGCCGGCTCGGCAGCGACGGCCAGAAGGTGATGACGACGCAGGAGGCGATCGCCGCCCTCCTCGACGAGGCGACCCCGCCGGACGTGCAGCGGGCGCGTGGCGCCGTCTGAGCCCTGAAATCGATCTAAATTCGCTTCCGGTTGCGGGCGTGCATACCTATTTCGGGTCTGTACGTCCGCCGACCAGTTGAAGAGGATATCGCAGTGCGAGATGCCATCGAACTCCTGAAGACCCGCCGCTCGGTCAAGCCGCGCGAGATGACCGGGCCCGGCCCCTCCGCAGCCGAGCTCGAGACCATCCTCACCATCGGCGCGCGCGTGCCCGACCATGGCAAGCTGACGCCCTGGCGTTTCATCATTTTCGAGGGCGATGCCCGCCAGCGCGCCGGCGAGGTGATCGCAAAAGTCTTCGCCCGGAAGAACCCAGGCGCACCTGCCGCCGACGTCGAGACCGAGCGCAAGCGCCTCACCGACGCGCCGCTCGTGATCGGCATCGTCAGCTTCACCAAGCCACATCCGAAGGTGCCGGCCTTCGAGCAGGAATTGTCGGCCGGCGCCAGCGCCATGAACATCGTCACGGCGGCCACCGCCCTCGGCTACGGCGCATGCTGGCTGACCGGCTGGTTCGCCTTCGATCGCGACGTGCTTGACGGCCTCGGCCTCAAGCCGGACGAAAAGCTCGCCGGCTTCGTCCACATCGGCACGCCGACCAAGCCGAGCGAAGACCGTCCGCGACCGTTCCTTTCGGAAATCGTGACGCGTTTTTAAGCGATGTTTTGTTGACGCCTTTGGCGTCTTCCGGCTTTCATCCCGGCCAGGGAGGAAGCCCGGATGAGACGCCGTGAATTTCTGGTCGGGGCTACGCTGCTGGCCAGCACCATGGCGCGAGGCCGCGCCGCCGAGATTCCCGTTCCAACGCCCGATGGCCTCGATCGCATCACGGCATTCTTCGACAACGAGGTGACGAGCGGCCGGCTGCCGGGCGCCGTCATCCTGGTCCAGCAGCACGGCAAGCCGGCCTACCTCAAGACGTTCGGCGTGCGCGACGTCACGACCGGCCTTGCCATGACGCCGGACACGATCTTTGCCATCCACTCGATGACCAAGCCGATCACGTGCCTCGGCGCGATGATGCTGATCGACGAGGGTAAGCTCGCGCTCACCGATCCCGTGTCGAAATACGTCCCGCTCTTTGCCGACACCAAGGTGGGCCTCGAGATCACTAAGCCGGACGGCAAGCTGGAGCTCGATCTCGTGCCGCCGGTCCGTCCCGTCAACATCGAGGATCTGCTGCGGCACACCTCGGGCATCAGCTACGATTATATCGGCGGCAAATGGGTCGAGCAGGCCTACAAGGCTGCCGATATCTTCGAAGGTCAGTTCAACAACAGGGAATTCGCCGACCGCATCGCGAAGCTGCCGCTGGCGCGGCAGCCGGGAACGTTGTGGCGCTACGGTCATTCCACCGACGTGCTCGGCAGCGTCATCGAAATCATCTCGGGCCAGACGCTGTACCAATTCCTGAAAGCACGCATCTTGGATCCGCTCGGCATGAGCAGCACCAAATTCGCGCTGGCGACGGAGGACGAACTGGCGCGGATGGCGCGGCCGCTGCCGAACGATTTCATCCTGCTCGCCGCCGAGCGCGAGCGCCTCGACCATCCCGAATGGCAGTCGGGCGGCGGCGGGCTGCTCTCGACCATCACCGACTATCAGCGCTTCGCGCAGATGTTGCTCAACGGCGGCGAGTTCGAGGGCAAGCGTTATCTGAGCCCTGCTGCGTTCAAGGCCATGACGACCGATCACATCGGGCCCGGATCCGGCGTCGGACGCGACTATTTCTATTTCCCCGGCGACGGTTTTGGCTATGGCTACGGCCTTGCGGTGCGCACCGATCCCGGCAACGCGAAACCGCCGCCGCCTGGTTCGATCGGCGAGTTGAAATGGGACAGCGGCAGCGGCACCTATTTCGGCGTCGATCCCAAGCTCGACATGGTCTACCTCATGATGCAACAGACTCAGAGCGAGCGCGGCCGCATCACGCCGGCATTCAAAGCGCTGGTCTACGATTGCTACCCGCCTCCGCTACGCCGCCCGTGAGGCGCGCTGGCCGAAATCGGCGAGCAGCGTTGCGATCTCGGCGGCGGGCCGCGCCGCGCTGAAAAGGAAGCCTTGCACCTCGTTGCAGCCTTCGGCGCGCAGCCAGTCGAGCTGATCCTCGGTCTCGACGCCTTCCGCCGTGGTGGTGATGTTGAGGCTGCGGCCGAGACCGGAGATCGCGCGCACGATCGCGCTGCAATCGGGCCGCTGCGCCAGATCCTTGACGAAGGACCGGTCGATCTTGATCTTGTCGAAGGGGAAGCTGCGCAAGTAGCTCAGGCTGGAATAGCCGGTGCCGAAATCATCCATGGAGATGCCGACGCCGAGCTCGCGCAACTGATGCAGCGTGGCGAGGTTGGCTTCGGTCTCCGCCAGGAAGATCGACTCGGTGATCTCGAGTTCGAGCCGCCTCGGCGACAGGCCGGACTGCGCCAGGGCCGAGATCACGACCTGAACCAGGTTGCGGCTGCGGAATTGCGCCGGCGACAAGTTGACCGCGACCTTGATGTCGACAGGCCATTTCACGGCTTCGGCGCAGGCCTCGCGCAGCACCCATTCGCCGAGCTGCGAGATCAGGCCGATGTCCTCGGCGACCGGAATGAACTCGGCGGGCGAGATCATGCCCTTGTCTGGGTGCCGCCAGCGCAAGAGCGATTCGAAGCCGGAGATGCGGTCGGAGGCGATCGACACCAGCGGCTGGTAGTGCAGCTCGAACTCGCCATTGGCAAAGGCGCGGCGCAGGTCGAGCTCCATGTCGCGGCGCCTCTGCGCCAGGAGGTCCATCTCGCGCTCGAAGAAATGGTGCACACCGCCGCCGTCGGACTTGGCCCGGTACAGCGCCATGTCGGCGTTGCGCATCAACTCCTCGGACGTCGTGCCATCACCCGGTGACAGCGCGATGCCGATGCTGGCGCCGATCACCATCTCCTGGCCGTCGCTCTCATAGGGCGCCTTCAACATGTCGATCAGCAAGGTCGCGCAGGCGCTGGCCTCGTTCGGCGAGACGTCGGCCGCCAGGATGACGGCGAACTCGTCGCCACCGAGGCGGGCCGCGAGATTGGCACCGCGGACCGCGGTGGTCAGACGTTCGGCGACTTGCTTGAGCAGGCGGTCGCCCGATGGATGCCCGAAGGAATCATTGATGTTCTTGAACAAGTCGAGATCGATGTAGAGCACGCCGACCCGCTTTCCGCCGGCCTGGTCGAGCGCCTGCTTCAGCCGCTGCTGGAAATATTCGCGGTTCGGCAGGTCGGTGAGCCCGTCATGATGGGCCATGTGGGCGATCCGCGCCTCGGCCTTGCGTCGCTCGGTGATGTCGACCACCGCGACCAGATAACCGTCGCGATCATCGAAGGCGACGCGGCGGCCGAAGGTGAGCACCTCGATTTCGCTGCCGTCGGCGCGCAGGTGCCGCCAGTTGCGCGAGGAATGATAGGCATCGCCGACGCGTTCGAGCGCCTCGGCGTGGCTCTCCCACTCGTCCTCGGGCCAGATCTCGTGCAGCTTCATGCGCAGGAAGGTGGCGCGGCTGTAACCGTAATGCTGGACCGCGGCGTCGTTGACGCTGAGGAACTGCTTGGTCTCGGCGTCGAACACCCACATCGGCATCGGGTTGTTGTCGAACAGCAAACGGAACGAGGCGTCGCGTCGCTTCAACGCGGTGACGTCAGAGATCGTGAGCGAGACCACGTCGGCGAAGGCGGTGGCGCCGAGGCGGAGGTGTCGTCCGTCGCTCTCGATCTCGAGCTGCTCGCCGCGGCCGCCCGAGACGGCCTTGAGCAGGAAGTCCATGATCTCGGGTGCGGCCAGCAGCGTGCTCCCCTCACCGACCCGCCGCCACAGCAGGCTTCCGGTCGCGGCCTTCAGCAGCGCGCCCGCGCTCTTGTTGTGGTGCACGATCTGGAGATCGAACGCCTTGCCGCTTGCGTCGCGCAGCGTCGCCAGTGAGACCACCGCGTCGTCGGTCGCGGAGAAAATCGCATCCAGGAGATTGTATTGCGTGCCGCGCTCGTTGATGTAGGCGCCGACCAGCGTCGCGCCCCAGCGCGAGGCGGTCGGCAGCGCCAGCACATCGTAGGTCCTGACCATGCCGTCGCGCACGCAATGCGCGCTGGCATGATGTGGCTGTCCCGTTGCGAGCGCGATCGCCGCCGCTTCCGTCAGCGCCGTGGCGCAATCGGGCGACAGCTCTGCGACGGCAATGTCCCAGCGCTCCTCGCCGAGCCATTTCTGCACATAACGTCCGCTGCGCGACAGTTCGAGCGCGCCGTCACCCCTGAGCAGCGCGATGTGATCGGCGAGCCGTCCGAGACTGCCGAGCATCACGTCCTCGTAGCGCGGCAGCCGTTCGCCCGGCTTCAACGCGGCACGCCATTTGCGCTGAAGCACCGGGATGTCATCGAACATTTCGGCGGCCGGTTTTCCCGACACTTTCTTCGCGGCACTCATGGCAGTCCCCAACGCACTATCCCGGCGCATCCAATGCAGCTGCGCTTAACGGCGTGTAAAGAGCACACGGACGCGGGGTCCGTTCGGTGATTATGACAGTTTTAAGTCAGGTGTTGGTTAGTCGGCGTTAGAGACTATGACGGTTGTGTTTTCGAAACGTGCTGAGACATTGGCGTCGCCGTCCCCGGTGTCGTCCTGGCGAAAGCCAGGACCCATAACCACCGCAGATCGTTGTTGCGATCGCTTTGGCCGTATCGTGCTTCGACAATGCTGACCGGGGTAATGGGTCCTGGCTTTCGCCAGGACGACGTGGGGAGGTAGCGTGCGCGACTGCATCAACATCGTCATTGCGAGCGGAGCAAAGCAATCCAGAATCCCTCGGAGAAGGCCGTCTGGATTGCTTCGTCGCATCAGCGCAAAATTGCATTGCAATTTTGTCGCGAGCTCCTCGCAATGATGGAATATGTGGATGGCAAACGTCGCTCGTCTAACGCACATCTTCATCGCAGGCACACCCGCGTATCCTCGCCCGACGGGCAGCGCAAGGTCTTGTAGCCCGTACTCGCTCAAAGCAAGGCGAGGCGCTCGCCCGCCGCTACTCCTCGCTCGAGGCGGCGGAGCGGTCGTTCAGATGGGCCTGTGACAGCAGGAAGAACAGCGCGCGCTCGCCGTGATATTTGGCGGACGGACGCGTGCGCTCGAACCCGTCCGCAAATATCTTGCCGGACTGGTCGCACACCTGCCATCGCCAGCCAAACCGCTTGCGCCTCGTTAGGATCACTTCGAACATCCCGACCGGCTGGGCCCCCTGCTCATTGCCGCTGGCGCAGCCGTCGATGGTCTGCGCATCCGGCTCCCCTGGACCGATGCGAGATATAACCCAGCGGGATAGAAAGAGAATAAAATTGATGATCGGAATCGGGCATCGTCCACCGGCGTGGTGAACTCACGTGGTTTTCCGGAATAAGGCGCGGATGGCGGGTTTCTTCGCGCCTTGAGACGCGGCCTGGGCGCTAGCGCAGAGGTAACAGGAGATGGTGTGCTTGTGCGCCATGTGAGAAGCGGAGGATTTTCCGAGGCGCGAAGCCCAGCATCCGGACCAGACCACCACTGGCGGCATCGCCGCCGAGGCATCACCGCGCGACGACCTCGACTTCGCCGTCGACGCCGTTCACGACGTTGAAGCCGCGCTCGTAGACCTTGCCCTCGTTCTTGGCGATGGCGCGGTATTCGCCTTCAGAGAGCACGACGCGCGGAAAGGCGCCGATCGATTCCTTGATGACGTCGCCGCCCGGGGTCAGCACCGACCAGGCGGTGTTGGCGAGCGCCTCTCCGCCCCTGTCGCTGACGAGCTTGAGTGTGATGACGGCAGCGCGGTGGGTGATGGTGACGTCGGTGAGCTTGCCGGCCTGGACGCGGATGTCCGAGCGCACCACCGAATTGGCATCGCCATAGTTGGAGACGATGTAGTAGGTGCCCTCCGGTATCAGCACGACGTCGCCGGCGGCGACGTTCGGTACCAGGGAGGCGCGCTCGCCGGATTCGAACTGGCTGCCCTTGTAGATCGCGAACGAGATCTGGTTCTGCGGGATGCGGCTGGTGCCGACCCGGCCTTCGATGCGCAGGCCGCCGGCCGGCAGCACAAAGGATTCGCGGTCGGTCTCGGCCTTCAGGCTGACGGTGCGCACTGCACTGACGAGGCCGAAGGCGACGTGCACGACGTACGTGCCCGGCGGCAGCACGATGTTGGGCGTGGCGTTGCGGTCCTCGCGGATCAGCTTGAAGGTGCCGTTCTCGTCGGGACGGTCGGCGAATACGCGCCAGACCAGGCCGCTGGTGATCGCGGGAGAATCCTTGCCGTATTTCGCGGTCAGCGACAGCACGCCCTGACCGGGCGCGGCCGCATTGAGCGGCGCGGCCGGCGGCACGGAGGTGACTGCGGGCGGCGGCATGCTGGGCGTAACCGGCTGCGCCAGGGTCGGCGGCAAGCTCGGGGGGCCGGCGCCCGGCCCGGAGGGCGGCGCCAGATTGATGGCGCCGCCGGGATCCGGCACCGATGCAGGGGGCACTGGCGGCGGCCGATCGGAGAAAAGCTGCGCGCGCGCGGCGTTTTGGCCAAGGAAAACCGGGCCAAGGGACACGAGGCACGCGGCAAGGATTAGCGCCGGCAGCAGCCGAACGCTGCGCCGCCATCCGATGATGCCGTCACCCCCGCGTGTCATGCCCCTGCTTTTCACCGAAAACGCGGCAAATTCAAGCCTCAGGAACCCGATCGAATACGGTCATTGGAACCCGGTTGACGCCTGCGTGATTAGTCCCGAAGCAACCGTCCATCGCCATACTCCTGCCCTGTGCGCTTCCCAAAGCGGCATAAACCATGCTTCGCCGCGGTTCTGGCGGAGCGCCAGTGTGACGCCTAGTCTGGTGATACGGGCCTGGCCCCGGCGTAGGGGAGTTTTTCAGTGCTGGACATCTTGAAGGGTCGGGGCGCGAACGGCTCAAACGGCGAGAAAGTTGGCGAGAAAGTTGGCTTGGGCAGCATCCGCCGGCCGGTCATCGGCCTTGCCCTCGGGGGCGGCGCGGCGCGCGGCTTCGCCCATATCGGCATCATCAGGACCCTGCTCGCCAACGGCATCGTGCCTGACGTCGTGGTCGGCACCTCGATCGGCGCCGTGGTCGGCGGCGCCTATGCGGCCGGCCAGCTCGATACGCTGGAAGAATGGGGGCGCAGCCTGCAAGGCATGCGCAACATCCTCGGCTATCTCGACATCCGCCTCAATGGCTCCGGCCTGATCGGCGGCGAGAAGCTCGCGACCCGGCTCGAGGAAGCCGTCGGCCAGACCCTGATCGAGGATCTCCCGGCCAAATTCGCCAGCGTGGCGACCGAGGTGCGCACCGGCCACGAGATCTGGCTGACGCGCGGCCGCGTGGTCGATGCGATGCGCGCCTCCTATGCGCTGCCGGGCATCTTCTCTCCCGTGCTGATCGGCGACCGCTGGCTGGTCGATGGCGCGCTGGTCAATCCGGTGCCGGTCTCGGCCGCCCGCGCGCTCGGCGCCGAAATCGTCATCGCCGCAAATCTTTCCAGCGACATCTTCACCCATTCCACGACGATCTATTCGCACGGCGCGATGCCCACTCCGGTGGCGCCGGTGGCCGAGGAGACGACGACCAAACGGCGCTTCCCGCGGCTGTTCTCGCCCGAGAAGACCATGAAGCGCGAGTTCTTCGGCGGTGGCGGACGCCCCGGCATCTCCTCGGTGATGGTGGATGCGTTCAACATCATGCAGGACCGCATCACCCGCGCCCGCCTCGCCGGCGATCCGCCCGATATGCTGATCACGCCACGGGTCGGCCAGTTCGGCTGGTTCGACTTCCACCGCGCCGAGGATTTGATCGCGCACGGCGTGCGTGCCGCAGAGCGTGCATTGGATTCGATCCAGGAAGCGATCCACGTGCTGGCGCCGCCGCCTGAAGGCGCAGCGCCGACAGTACACGAGTGAAGTCCGCTCAGGCGGTCTTGATGTAGTCGCGCAGGGCTTCCTGCTCGGCCTCGTATTCCTGGACGCGGCGCTTGACGATGTCGCCGATCGAGATCAGGCCAACCACCTTGCCATTCTCAATCACGGGCAGATGGCGGAACTTGCCTGTCGTCATCATCTCCATGAGCTCGGCGACCGTATCGGTCTCCTTGCAGGCGACGACCTTGCGGGTCATGACCTCTGCGACCGGCTCCTCCAGGACGCCGGCGCCGCGCTCGCCGAGCACGCGCACGATGTCTCGCTCGGACAGGATGCCTTCGAGCCGGCTCTGGTTCATCACCAGCACCGCACCGATCTTCTTCTCAACGAGCAGCTTGATCGCGGCCGACAGCTTGACGTCGGGCTCGACGCTCATGATCTGATGGCCCTTGGTGTTGAGAATGGAACGTACCGTCATTGTCGTCTCCCTGAATCGGAGCCGTCCGCCATTTGGCGGTTCGGAACTTGTTCGCGAGTCTTCAACTAACAGTTTCAGCGCCGGTTCACGCTCGTGCGCTTTGCGAAGCATTGCTTCGCTTTCGGAACATTCTTCTCGGGAATGATGGATGAATTCGGGCCGCGCCGCAAGCGCCGCTTCAAATTCGGTCTGAAACGTCCTGTGATGACGCATCCGCAGCATCGCTTCGCACGCGCGGCACGGGATCGAACAGCGCGAACAGCAGGAGCCCTGCGAAGAAGCCGCCGATATGCGCCTGCCAGGCCACGCTCGTGGTTTCGGCATCGACGCCGATCGCACCGACACCGAAGATGATGTTGAGGCCGAACCAAACGCTGAGGAAGCCGACCACCCGTCCGTCGCGCAACGCGCGCGACAGCGGCAGCGCCGGAACCTTTGCGGCGGTATCGGCGTCCGAACGGCTGAACGACAGGAAGCTGCCGCGAGCGAACGCGAAGCGGATCGCCGCCGCCATCGCCCCCGACACCGAGGCCGAGGCGCCGATCATCGGCGCCACCGCATGCTCATGGGTGACGAGATGGGCGAGCGCGCCGGCCGCCGCCGTCACCGCCATGAACACGAAGAACCTGATGGCGCCGAAGCGCCGCGCCAGCGCACTGCCGAACGGCAGCAGCCACAGCACGTTGAAGCCGAGATGGGTGAGGTTGGCGTGCAACAGCGAATAGGTGACGAAGGTCCAGACCTTCGCACCCGCCCCGCCCGGGATCTGCAAATTGAGCAGCGAGGAATCGTAGCGCTTCGGGATGAAGCCGAAGACGTCGATGGTCCAGTTCTCGATCTCCGGCGGCAGCAGCACCCGCAGATGGATCAGCGCCAGCAGGGCGATATAGGCGGTCAGCGCCACGGGCAGCGTCAGGATCGGCTCGCGCGGCGCCTCCTGGACGGCCGGCAGATCCGGAGAATCCTGCGGCGGAGAATTTTGCGGGGAATCCAAGGCAGCTTCGCTTTCAGGCGCGATCGGAGCGATCCACTTGGAGATAGTCGCCTTTGCCGGCGTTGCGCAAGTGCACAAAAGGAAAAGGCAGGGCCCTGGGAAAGCCCTGCCTGTCCGTGTCGGACTTCCGGTACCCCTGGGAATAAGGTGTATCCCCACCCCTCCCCGCGGTCCCGTGACCAAACTGTTTGACGCCCAAAGTACAGGCCTCGCCGAGAACCTGGAAAAACCGGCGCGACTTGCGACCGCGATCACCATAGCAGGCGGGCCGCCGGCGCAAAGCGCATAGTTAATTTAACGTTAACGACGCAAAAGCAGCGCCCAGGGGTGCGAAAACGCCCTCGCGGCATGGACGCTGCAGATCCCCTCCTGCACAACAACGAAAGGGATCGCGGGTGCACTGAAGCGGGACAGGTTTGTGCCGTGAGGATGCGCCCCGGGGTAAGCGTTCAGTCATGAAACATCCGTCAAGCCGCGAGTTCTTCGCGTATTGGGACGACAAGCGCGGCACGGCGCGGGCCCCTGACCGCGCCGACATCGATCCGGCCGCGGTCCGTGACCTGCTCGGCGACATCTTCGTGCTGTCCTGCGAGCAGCACCTCGGCTTCCCGTTCCGCGTCGCCGGCACGCGCGTCTGCGCGCTCGCCGGAGGTGATCTCAAGGACCGGAGCTTTACGGCGCTGTTCACACAAGCCAGCCGCGGCGAGATCGAGGAGATCACCACGATTGTCGCCGACGAGACGTTGGGTGCGATCGCCGGCGTCACGGCCACACGCGAGAACGGCAGCAAGGCGCATCTCGAGCTGCTGCTGCTCCCCTTCAATGCTCGTCCGCATACGCCCGTCAGCGTGACCGGCGTGCTCGCGCCGTTCGACGACGAATGCGGCACACTCGGCCCCTTCACCCTCACCTCCTGGCGCTATTTGCATCAGCCGGAGAAACTGCTGCCGCGCGCGATCCGCAAATTGCAGATCGCACGCGGGCTGATGGTGTATGAGGGGCTGCGGTAGATTTCGAAAGCTCCTGCGCAGGCGGTGATCGTGCGATGGATCGTCGCGCGCCATGACCGATTTTGCCGGATTTGCGTCATTCCTGAAATCGTTGCGACCGGATAGCTTCCGCGCCGCGTGAGACGACGAGCGGGTGACATCATGAGCTGGCGCATTCTGGCGTGGACCGCCCTCGGCGGCATGGCACTGCTGGTGGCGATCGGCGGAACCTGGCTGCTCCTGCTGCCGGGTACGCCGGCATCGGGAACCGCGCCTGCGATCTCCAGAGACGAGGCCGAGGCGACGCTGGCGGCGCTGAAACCGCCGAAACGAAAGCGACCCCTGATCGCCATCGTCGGCATCAACGACATGAGCGAGACCACCGACTATCTGATGCCCTACGGCATCCTCGCGCGGGCGAACGTCGCCGACGTCCTCACCCTGGCGACGCAGCCGGGACCCGTCACGCTCTATCCCGCACTGAGGGTGCAGCCGCATGCGACCATCGCCGAGTTCGACGCCGCGCACCCCGACGGCGCCGATTACGTCATCGTGCCCGCGATGAGCCGCGACGACGACGCAGTCGCCCTGCAGTGGATCAGGAGCCAGGCCGGCAAGGGCGCGATCGTGATCGGCGTCTGCGTCGGCGCCACGGTCGTTGCCAACACCGGGCTGCTCAACGGCAAGCGGGCCACGACGCATTGGTATTCCGTACGAGATCTGCAGAAGCATTCGACGATCCGCTATACGGCCGACCGCAGACTGGTCGTCGACCAGGGCGTCGCGACGACCACCGGAATCAGCGCATCCATGCCGATGGCCCTCACCCTGATCGAGGCCATCGCCGGACGGGCCAAGGCCGAGGCGGTCGCCAGCGACATCGGCCTTGCGGCGTGGGATGCGCGCCACCGCAGCGACGCGTTCCGCTTCACGCGCCCCTTCGCGCTGACGGCGATCGCGAACACGCTCGCCTTCTGGAACCGCGAGCAGCTCGGAATCGCACTGACCTCTGATGTCGACGAGGTCTCGCTCGCACTGATCGCCGATGCATGGTCGCGGACCTATCGCTCACGCGCCCTCACCTTCGCCGCCACGGCGCAGGCGCGCACGAGCCGCGGAGGCCTCGGCATCCTGCCGGATCGGATCGCTGACGATTGGCCGGCGCAGCAGGCGCTGCCGGGAGCCGGCACCTCCCCGCCGGCACAGGCGCTGGATGAAACGCTGGGTGCGATCGAGGCGCGCTACGGATCGCGCACGGCCGACTTCGTGGCGATGCAGCTCGAATATCCGAAGCTGGATTGATCTCACTCTTAGCGGCGGAATAGATTGGAACGGATCCACATGAGCAAGCCGCGTTGGCGTCGCGCGCGCACGGCCGACCTTGCTGCGATCGGCGCGATCGCGGCGCGCATCCATCCTGATCTTTCCGAGCGCCCTGATGTGTTCGCGGAGAAGATGCGGCTTTGTCCCGATGGCTGCCGCGTGCTCGCGGCGGACGAAGGGATCGTCGGCTACGGGCTCGCCCATCCCTGGAAGCAGCATCAGATCCCGCCGCTCGACGGCTTCCTCGCAAGCTTGCCCGATGATGCTGACTGCCTCTACGTGCACGACGTCGCCGTGCTGCCCGATGCCCGGGGTGGTGTCGCGCGCGCCTATATCGCGACGATCGAGCAACTCGCACGCTCAATGGGCATTGCGGCTCTCGCGCTGGTCTCGGTCTATGCCACGCGGCCGCTATGGGAACGTTTCGGCTTTCGGCCCGTCACGACGGATGCGGAGTTGCGCGCAAAGCTCGCATGTTACGGTGAAGGCGCGACCTACATGCTGCGCGATCTCGCTGCGACGTGAGCCCCCTCCCCGGTCGCGGCTCACGCGGGCGTGAAGCCACCAGTTCGAACCGGGTTCAGCCAGCCTCCGTCGAAGAACCGTGCGGGCCGTTCTGGTCTCGCCGAACCGAGACTGGAGAATGTCCATGAAACTCACGTTGCCGAAAGTTGCCTTGATTGCCTTCGTTGCGGCGACCGCATTCACCGCGACCAGTGCCAACGCCGCGCAGTACCGGACCTACGGCTGCGAGTTCGCCTTCTTCGAGGGCTGCAGCGGCCTGATCGAGACGCCGAGCCAGGGCGGACGACGCACGGTCACCCATCGCGACACCTCGCCGACTTACATGAAGCAGAGCGATCCTCGCTACAGCTCCGCGATGCGTGATGCCGGCGGCGGTGGCGGCGGAGGCGGCGGTGGCGGTGGCGGTGGCGGTGGCGGTGGTGGCCGCTGAAACTCACGCCTCTCTCTTCGGATGATGTCGCCGGTGCAATCCGGCGGTATCATTGCCGTCTGAGCTGAACGGCGGACGCTCAGCCTCGCCGTTTCTTCTTCGCCTTCTTTCCCGGCGCGCCCTTCACCGGCCACGGCGTGACCGAAGGCTCCGCGTGGCCCTGCTTGTTCTTATGCTTCTTTTTCTTCCCGAAGGAAGGAGCGTCGCCAAATTTCGGGCCACGCTCGCCGTGAGACTTGCTGCGCGGCTTGAACACACCTGCCTCGCGCGCGCGATCGCTCTGACGCTCACGGTGATCATCGTCAGCGGCCTCGCGCCGAGGCGCATATGACCGCTGCTCCGAAGCCGCCTGCCGCGGCAGTGCGTCCGCCATCGGCTCGATGCGGATGCTGTCTTCCTTGTCCGGGCGCTTGATCTTGGCGGCGAAGGAATCCGCGACCCGCTCGGAAATCTCGAACTCGGTGGTGGTGTCCATGATCTTGATGGCGCCGATGTCGCGCTTGTCGATGCCGCCGCGGCGGCAGATCATTGGCAGCAGCCAGCGCGCCTCCGCATTCTTGCGCCGGCCGATGGCGGCACGGAACCAAACGCTGGCCTCCGCCATGCCATGTTTCGACGATGACTTGCCAGATTTCGATCGCGGCTTGCCGGGGCGATCGCCGCCGCCTTCACCTTCAAACCTGTCACGACCGCGATCGTCGCGCGGCTTGCCGCTGCGGTCGCCGGGATCGATGATGTCCTCGGGCGACGGCAGCCGGGCCCGATAGAGCCGCGCGAGCGCAGCGGCGATATCTTCGGGCGAGCGCTCCGCCAGCAATGCCTGCGCCAGCACCAGATCGTCGGCGGTGGTGTCCTCGGTGAACAGCACGTCCTTCATGCGCGCGTGATCGAGCTTGCGGATGTCCTCCGCCTGCGGCGCCGTACCCCAGGCCGCCTCGATGCCGGAGAGATTGAGCAGCAATTCCGCGCGCCGGCGTCGTGCCGGTGGCACCAGGAGGACGCTCGTGCCCTTTCGTCCCGCACGCCCGGTGCGGCCCGAGCGATGCTGCATGACCTCGGCGTCATTGGGCAGATCGGCATGGATGACGAGGTCGAGGCTCGGCAAATCGATGCCGCGGGCGGCGACGTCGGTCGCGACGCAGACGCGGGAGCGTCCGTCCCGGAGCGACTGCAGCGCCATGGTGCGTTCGTTCTGCGTCAATTCGCCTGACAGAGCGACCACGGAGAAGCCGCGCTCCAGCAGCGCTGCCTGCAAATGCCTGACGGCATCGCGCGTGCTGCAAAACACCAGCGCGCTCGGTGCCTCGTAGAAGCGCAGCACGTTGACGACCGCGTGCTCGACGTCGGCAGACGCGATCCGGATCGCGCGGTACTCGATGTCGGCGTGACCGCCTTCGTCACCCGCGACCTCGATGCGGAATGCGTCGCGCTGATATTGCCTGGCGAGCGCGACGATGCCGCGCGGAAACGTCGCCGAGAACAGCAGGGTGCGGCGCGCCTCAGGCGTGGTCTCGAGGATGAATTCCATGTCCTCGCGAAAGCCGAGATTGAGCATCTCGTCGGCCTCGTCGAGCACGACCACCTTCAATTCGGAGATGTCGAGGCGGCCGCGACGCAAATGATCGCACAGCCGGCCGGGCGTGCCGACGACGATATGCGCGCCGGCCGCAAGCTCGCGCTGCTCGCGCCGCGGATCCATGCCGCCGACACAGGAGACGACGCGCCCGCCGGCATGCCCATACAGCCAGGCCAGCTCGCGCTGAACCTGCAACGCGAGTTCACGGGTCGGCGCCACGATCAGGGCAAGCGGCGCGCCGGCCTGGTCGAACCGCTCGGCCTCGCCCAGCAAGCCCTTCGCCATGGCAAGGCCATAAGCCAGGGTCTTGCCGGAGCCGGTCTGGGCCGAAACCAGGAGGTCGCGGCTGGAGGTTTCGTCCGTGAGCACGGCGAGCTGAACGGGAGTCGGGGAATCATAGTTCCGCTCGGCCAAAGCTCGGGCGAGCGGCGGGGTCAAGGCCGGAAAAGACACGAGATGGAGAACCTTGGTTGATTCAGGCGCGCAAACGGTGGACCGGCGGACCTGAGCTGCATGCGCGGCAAACGGCCCGACCGCACGCGGGATTTGATCTGGGCGCTCTTTACGCCAAGCGCGCAGAAATCACCATGCCTGTGATGCATGGCTTTGCAATGAGAACCGCGCCTGAAGGTTGCAGCGGATTTTTGCGGCCACCTCGACTAAGCTGAAACACAACCGGATCCCAAGGGAATGACCGCGTGACGACCTCCGCCAAACGCAGCTGCGGCGATTGCACGCTTTGCTGCAAGGTGATGGCCATCGAGGCGCTGGCCAAGCCGGTTAATGCCTGGTGCTCGCATTGTCAGCCCGGCCGCGGCTGCGCGATCTACGCTGCGCGGCCCACCGAATGCGAGGACTTCGCCTGCCTGTGGCTCGTCAATGATCTCCTCGACGAGTGCTGGAAGCCGAGCCGCTCGAAGCTCGTCGTGACGACGTCGGAGGACGGCGTCGAAATCCGATGCGACCCAGGCTCGCCCAACGCCTGGCGCAAGGAGCCCTATGCCGGAGATATCCATGCATGGGCGGTCGAAGGCGAAACCAACGACATGACGGTTGTCGTGATCATCGGCCGGCGCATGATCCTGGTCACGCCGGACCGCGAGTTCGATCTTGGAATTGTCGGCCCCGACGAACGAATCGTGCGCGAGCTGGAGGGCACGAAGGTGGTGGGTGCGACGGTGGTGAAGGAGAACGAGCTCGGCCGCGGCTAGCGAGTGCACAAGCACGACGACACCGACGATTTCCCTGTCGTTGCGAAGGGGCGCCTGGCTCGGATCTAATCCCTGGAGGTCGCCAGCTTGCTAAAGCTCCCGACCAACTTCGCAACACTGTCTCTCGCTGCAAAGCTCAAGGCGCGGATGGCGCGCCAAGCTTCGGTTGCCTGCAGCCACGCCTTCATTTCGGTGAACTTCCCGTATGTCCAAGCGAATGCCGGAATCCGCATCAGCTTGTCCCGCGTGAGATGGAACAGGCGCTCGACCAGCACGAGCTTGAGCAGTTCACCTACGATCAACGTCGCCGCGCCGCTCAGGACCTGGCCAGTTGCGGCAAGGTAAGCCGCCAGGGGCTTGATCGGCTCCAGAATGATGACTGGCACGGAAAACAAGGCCAGCGAAGGATAAGGCGGCAGCGACCTGATCCAGGCCCGCAATCGCTCGAATTGGAAGTGCCGCCCAAGCCAGAGCGCGATGGGCCGCGCAACGGCCATGAAGACCGCGTCCACCAGGAAGTAGATGACGGCCAGGACGTAAGTGACGGGTTTCAGAATTCGCTTCACGGCACCTCTCCCGTGAACTGAAATCCGGAACTAGGGCCTAAGTTTCACCGCGGCGTGAAGAGTTCGCGGATTCCCGATGGAACTTTTTGGGCTGTTCAGATCTCCGCATAGACCTCCAGCAGATTTCCGTCGGGGTCGCGGAAGAACAGCGTGCGATGACCGAACGCCTGGTTCGTCGGCGGCGACAGCAGCGCCACCCCCTGCCGCACGAGTTCGTCGGCGCACGCATCAACTTCAGTTGCCGACACCTTGAAGGCCAGTTGCAGCGAAGCGCTCCCCGTCGGCGTCGGCGCATCGGCCGCGGTCCGGCTCGGCCTTGCCAGCGCCAGCGTGTTGCAGCCTATGCCGTACTCGATCCAGTTCGGCGAGAGCTCGCGCAGCAGCGGAAAGGCGAGAACGTCTTCGTAGAAGCGCCGCATCGCCGCCATGTCGCGCACGATGATGACGGTGTAGTCTATCGCGCAGATGGCGGTGAAGGGAGAGCGACGGCGCGGGGTTGGTTCGGTTGTTTGTTCGCTTGACATCTCGTCCTTCATTCCAGCCCGACTCGTAGCCCGCATGGAGCGAAGCGGAATGCGGGGCAACTCCATCCACAAGCACCCCGGATATCGCTTCGCTCATCCGGGCTACAATATCTTGCGAAGTTTGCGAGACTTTATCTCAGCAGCCCACCACCATAGCGCAGCTCATAGAGCGGCGCGCCGTCATCCCGCGCAATCGTCTCGGCACCTTGGAAGCGATCCAGTGCGCCTTCGACCTCGTTGCGGTAGACCATGCCGCTCTGTTCGAACCGGCGCGGTCCCCGATAGGGCTCGCCCGCGTTTACGGCGAGCAGCGCCTGGCGCAGGAATTTGTAGATCGCGAGGAAAGTGTCCCGATCTCTGATCTCCGCACGTGCGCCGCCGCTGTAGCTCATCGACCAGATGATGCGATCATCGCGCGACACGGTCTCCTGCCCGACGAAAAACCCCATGCCGAAATAGATATCGCGATAGGCATAAGGCGGCGCGCGGTGCTCGAGCTGTTTGGAGCCCGCGGGCAGCGGGACGGCGATAGTCGCATCGTCATCCAGCCCGGCATAGGTGCGCCGCTTGGCTTCGCCAGGAACGCGGCGAGATCGTGGGGGACGGAGGACATGACCTACTCCACCAGCTCCGGCCACGGCACGATGGTCGACTTCACCGTCTTCATCGCCATCGCGTCCTTGACCGCCTGCGCGACGCCCGCTTCCGTGAACGGATAGATGGTCTGCATATTCAGCCACGGATACTTGTTGCGCGTGCGGTAAAGCATGTCGACGCCGAGCGGCAGATCGTTGCCGGTAAACCCCCAGGAGCCGAGCACGTTGAGGTCCTTGGTGCAGATGCGGTGCCAGGAGGTCTCGATCGAGCCGGCGTCGGTGAACTGACCCATCTCGACATAGGTGCCGCCGTCGCGCAGCATCTCGATGCCTTCGGGGCCGGCCGAAGGGTGTCCCGAACAATCCATCACCAGGTCGGCGCCAAAGCCGCCGACGATCTCGCGCACGCGCGCGATGCGATCCTGCGGTGATTTGATCTCCTCGATGTTGACAGTCGCCCCCGCGCCGAATTCGCGCGCGAGGCGAAGCCGCGGCTCCTCCGGCGCGCCGATGCAGATTACCCGCCCTGCCCCCATCTCCTGCGCGGCCGCGATCGCCAGAATGCCGATCGGCCCCGAGCCCTGGATCACGACCGTGTCGCCCCAGCTGAAACCGCCGGCGCGGCTGGCGCGGTTGAAGGCGCGGATGCAGGACGTCAGCGGCTCGGACAGCGCACCCAGCCGCAGCGACATGTCGTCGGGCAGCTTGTAGATTTTGGTGCCCGGCAGCATGTCGAGATCGACATAGACATATTCGGCCCAGCCGCCCCACATGTGAGGTGGCTTCTCGAAGCCGAGATAGCGGCCGTAATAGACCGGCGTCAGGCACTTGTTGGCTGTCTGCGGATAGTGGATGCAGTAATAGCAGCGTCCGCAAGGCATCAGCGGCGGGATCATCACCTTCGAGCCGACTGTAAGCGGCTTGCTCATGAAGTCCTCCGTGAACTCGTCGCCGCATTCGACGATGATGCCGCCGAGCTCATGGCCGAGCGTGAACGGCCAGGGCAGCGGCTTCGGCCAATGTCCTTTGAGAATATGCAAATCGGTACCGCAGACCCCGCAGGCGCCGACCTTGATCAGCGCCGCCTTGCGGCCGACCTTCGGCCACGGCACGGTGCGGATGACGGGCTCCGAGCCCGGCCCTGCATGGGTGCAGACGCGGATGGATTCCATGGCTGTTTCCTCGATGCCCGTCTGTTATGATTGATTGGTGCGGGCTGAAGCGAAGCGTATGTGAGATGCGGGCTGGTGCCAAGGTGCGGTCTCGTAGCCCGCATGGAGCAAAGCGGAATGCGGGACCGGCGGCCCCGGATTACGCGTCGGCTCCATCCGGGCTACGGGCTCCTAACTCACACACCCAAGTGTCTTGAGCCATTGACGCCGAACGTGTAAGGCGGCCCAAGTCCTACCTTGGTGCCCACTTGAACCCCCTCCCTCAAAATCCCATGGTCGCGTCCGGCTCGTTCGCGGCCATGAAGTCGGTGCCCTACCGACTCCAGTTCGTCGCCTACGTGCTGGCGATGATGGCCGACAATGTCGAGCATGTGATCAGCTATTGGGTGGTGTTCCAGAAATTCCATTCGCCGGCGCTGGCGGGCTTTGCGGTGCTGTCGCACTGGCTGCCATTCCTATTGTTCTCGGTCGCGGTCGGCGGGCTCGCCGACCGGTTCGATCCGCGCCGCATCATCCAGTGCGGCATGGTGCTGTTCATCGTCGCCTCCACCGGCTGGGGCTTCTTCTTCCTCACCGATACGATCCAGATGTGGCACGCCATGCTGCTGCTGGTGATCCACGGCTGCGCCGGCGTGTTGTGGCAGACGCCGAACCAGCTGCTGCTCTACGACCTCGTCGGCCCCGCCGATCTTCCGAGCGCGGTGCGGATGAACGCGATGGCGCGCTATCTCGGCATCCTGGTCGGGCCCGCGGTCGGCGGAATCATCATGCTCACGCTCGGCACTTCGCACGGCATCATCTTCAACACGCTGTTCTATCTGCCGATGCTGCTCTGGCTGTTCTGGGCGCCGCTGCGCGACAAGAGCGTCGCCGTGCGGCGTTTCGCGGTGCGCGGCCTTGCCGACATCGTGCTGACCATCCGCGCCATCGGCACCCAGCCGGTGCTGTTAGCGATGACTTGGCTCGCAGGCCTCACCTCCTTCATGATCGGCAACGCCTATCACGCCCAGATGCCGGGCTTTGCCGGCGATCTCGGCCATGGCGACCCCGGCGTCTCCTACAGCGTGCTGCTCGCGGCTGACGCGGCTGGTGCGCTGCTCGCCGGCATCGCGCTGGAGTCCTGGGGACGCCTCAAGGGCACGCCGCGCACCGCGATCATGCTGGCGATGCTGTGGAGCGTGGCGCTCTTCGGCTTCGCCTCCGTGCGGATCTATCCGGTCGCGATCGTGCTGTTGTTCTGCGCGGGCTTCTTCGAGCTCTCGTTCAACACCATGGCGCAGGCGCTGGTGCAGCTGAACGCACCATCCGACATCCGCGGCCGCGTCGTCGGTCTCTACAACATGGCCGGACTCGGCATGCGGGCCTTCAGCGGCATCACCGTCGGGCTATCAGGCGCCGCGATCGGCATTCACTGGTCGCTCGGGCTCTCGGCGGTGGTGCTGCTGGCGCTGCTGGGTCTTCTATATCGGCGGCGCCTGCGAGCGGCTTGACCGGTCCCGCCCGTGGGCCTCGCCTGCCCGCCCTTGATGTGGCTTTTCGAGCGCATTGTGTCTGTCCGTTACCGGCGCGCCCGATCCTAACGCGACATTAACCCTATGCACCTTAGGGTCGTGCCGGACTCCGCCCGGGCGGGGGTCGGGTGTTGGAAATGGCGTTAGCGAACAGAAAATTTCTTCCGGCCGCCGAAGAGCGTCGGCGTTTCCAGCGGGTGAAAGTGCACCTGCTCGGCCGTTACATGCTGCCGGACCGCCGTGAATTCCCCTGCCAGGTGATCAACATGTCGCCGGGCGGCCTCGCGCTGCTGGCCCCCGGCATCGGCAATGTCGGCGACCGCGTCGTCGCCTATCTCGACCATATCGGCCGGGTCGAGGGCAAGATCACCCGGATCATCGACAATGGCTTTGCCATGACGATCGGGGCAACGCCGAGGAAGCGCGACAAGCTCGCGGCCCAGCTGACCTGGCTCGCCAACCGCGACATCCTCAACCTGCCGGAGGACCGCCGTCACGATCGTATCGTGCCGCGCAATCCGATCGCGGTGCTGACGCTCGAGGACGGCACCAAGATGACCTGCCGCATCATCGACCTGTCGCTGTCAGGCGCCGCGATTGCCGCGGAGAACCGCCCGCCGCTGAAATCGACGGTTCTGCTCGGCCGGGTCCAGGGCCGCGTGGTCCGAAACCTCGAAGACGGCTTCGCCCTCGAATTCATGCACGAGCAGCCGGCCGAGACACTCGAAGAGAGCGTTACCGCGCGGTAAAGCGCGACGACATCAAAACCACTGCATTTCCAGACTCGAAGGCGGCCTCCGCGATGCGGACGCCGCCTTTTTCGTGCGTTGCGACCCGCTCTACGCGAGTTAACGCGAGGGGTGCACGTGCGCGCAAACAACGGCTCCGCCAGCGTTTGCGCGTTAATAGATAAAATTTGAATCAATTGCAGTCATTTCAAATTTTACGAGAATTCGAGTCAAGTATAGATCGAATTCGCCGCGCCTTTTACTTGCATTCGTCTCGACTTGACTTGGCTGACTTAGCGGCAACTCAAAAGCTCCGTGCGAAATGTGGTCCCAACAAGAAACGGGGGCCGCAATGTTTGACTTCAGGGGACAGGGGAAAGGGCTGGCGCTGGCCGCCATGCTCTTCGGGATCAGCGCGACAGCGCAGGCCGGCGAAGGCCGTCTGCTCTACGCGAGCCTCGGCGACACCACGCGTGCGCCGATCGGCTGGGTCGAGTTCTGTGCGGACAACGCCGCTCAGTGCAAGGGCGGGCCGACGCAGGCACGCGACATCGTGATGTCGCAGGCTGCATGGCGCGACCTCGTCAAGGTCAATCGCTGGGTCAACGAGACCGTGAAGCCTTTGACCGACCAGGAGCACTGGGGCGTGATCGAGAAGTGGTCGCTGCCGACGGACGGTTACGGCGACTGTGAAGACTACGTGCTGTTGAAGCGCAAGATGCTGATCGATGCCGGATGGCCGCGCGAGGCCCTGCTCATCACCGTCGTGCGCGACAAGAAGGGCGAAGGCCACGCGGTGCTGACGGTGAAGACCGACAAGGGCGAGTTCGTTCTCGACAATCAGAACGAGAGCGTCGTTGCCTGGACCGAGACCGGCTACCGCTTCGTCAAGCGCCAGTCGCAGAGCGATCCCAACGTCTGGGTCTCGCTCGGCGATACCAAGCCGGCGGTCTCCACCGCCAGCGCCAGAGATTAGGAACGAGACAACAGGTTACGCGACCCGGTCACATCCCCACCCCTCCCCGTCCCAGACCGGTTCGCGCGCGGCCAGGCTTCCCCCAAAGCCTGGCCGCAACTTTTTGAGGAATACGATCAGTCTTGTGCGGTCCGGCGAGACCAGGGCACGCGCGCCGCGGTGAAATCGCGCCACGTACTTTGCAAGGCGGGCTGCACGCCAACCGACGCGCGCGCCTGCCAGCCGGCGATCGCCGCCGCGGCGATGGCGCTGTCGGGCTCGGCATCGAGCCGATCCAGCAACGATGCCGTGACGACCATGTCGTTGAATGCGCCGAGTTCCTCCTGCAAACCGGCGAGCCTGCGGGCAAATTTTCTCGCAGACTTCCGATCGGCAAACAGCGGCAGCAGGAACTCGCTGAGATAGCGCAGCCGCTTCGTCGCGAGCCGCACCCGGTGCAGCTGTTCGATCGTGAGCGACTTGAAGCGGCGCCCGCGCTTGAGCACCTTGGCGTATCGCTCCGACAAGATGCGCTGCGCGAAGTTGACGGCGGGCTCGGCGAGCTGGCCGAGATCTTCGGCGGCGACGTCGTTGCGCCAGCCGCGTGTCTCGATCCAGCCGCCGAGGCCGATCAGGAACACGGCGCAGCGGCGGTCGGCGAGCGCATCATGCGCCTTGCGATAAGCGTCAGCCTGACGCCCGGCCGCGGCGCGGCCGAGCGCATCGAAGCCGGCGATCGAAGGACAGGCTTTTGCGATTGTCGGCAAGGTCTCGAGCTGGAACACATCCCAGTCTCGCGCGGCGGAGAGATCCTGCGCCAGCCAGCGCGCCTCCGACCGCAACGCATCGAGATTGCTGAGCGCGCCGACCGATCGCATCAGGCCCAGCGCCGAGCGCAACCGGCGCAGCGCAACGCGAAGCTGATGGACGCCTTCCGGATTGCGGCCGTCCTCGGCGGCGGGCAGCGACTGAAGCAGATGATGGAAGCAGGAGCGCAGGATCGTCGCGAAGGCCTCGTCAAGGGTCACCGACGGATCGAGGCGAAGTTTTCGCGGGCGCCGTGCCGAGGGCGGCTTGCCGGCGGCAAGGTCGAAGCCACGCTCCGACTTGGTGCGGATGGACGGCTTCACCGCCCCGTGTTCCGCAAGCCGCAGCGCGACCTCATAGATTGCGCTTGCGCTGCCGCTCTTGAGCTCCAGCTCGATCTCGCTCACCGGCAGCGAACCGTCGCCGGCCGTCAGCTCGCCCTGGTCGAAGGCGACTTCGACCGTGCCGGACGGCAGATCGAGCATCCGTGCATGACGATGGACGTCGGCGGTGAAGACGGCTTCGAGCGGCCGCGCTTCGAGGTGGCAGCGAAGCTTCTCCGGAATGAAAAGCATCGCCAGAGCGAGATCGGGCGCCAGCGACGGCACGCTCGCCTCCCACTCGCCGCGGCGCAGCGGATCGTCCGCGGCGTCGGTCTTCACGGTCTGCACGAAGCGCGCGCCGCTCTGGCGTACGCGCAAGCTCAGGCCGCTACGCCGAAGCGTGCGCTCGGGCGTGTCATAATAGACGGACTTGAGATGCTTGCGCGTGCCCTTATTGCGCGCGTTCGTCGTGATGACCGGCGCAGCGTTGAAATGCGCCATGCGATCGGCATCGACGAGAAGCTTGAGTTCGATTGCACCGGCCGGACGCGCGCCAACGCTTGACGGAACTGGTTTCGGATCAGGCGTCGTCTCTTGCGATGACGTCTGATCACTCACGGCGTCCTCGATCCGAGGTTCTGCGCCTGGCCCGGCGGGTTCAATCTGCCTGAGGAAGCCGGCGACGACTTGCGTTCTCTTGTTGTCCTTTGGAGCAGGATTCCCATCCGGCGCGCCCGGAGTCTTGCGGGCCGGTGTTGAGTCTGACTTCAGCATTTTGGGGTACATGACAGTTCGATGACAGAGCGCGAGCATATAGCCGGCAAGCCCCGCGAGGAATAGTCAGGTTACGTCGCAATGCATCATCGTCCACATGCGACGCACATCCGCGAACCACAGCTCAGCGGCGGCGGCGGTCCTTAAAGGCCTGCCCGCAGCTTTTCGAGGGATTGCCGCTCACTCCGCGGCTTCGAGATTGACCGGCCTCTCCGCGCTCGCGAGCGGCGACACCGCCGGGCCATTGAGTGCGGTGCCGTCGGGCGCGAATTGCGAGCCGTGACAGGGGCAATCCCAGCACTGCTCCAGCGCATTCCAGTGCACGACGCAGCCGAGATGGGTGCAGCTTGCCGAGTGCAGATGCAGACGTCCGTTACGGTCCCGGCAAGCGGCAATCTTCTTCAGGCCGCTGCGGACCAGACGCCCCTCGCCCGGCCGCAGCCGTTCGACGCTCGCCATCTCGCTCGCCGCAAGATATTCCGCAAAATTCTTCAGCGGCGTGATGTTCTCGCTGATGAACTCGCCGATGTTCTTCTGAATCTTCCGTGACGGAGCGTAGACTTCTTCCCAAGGGCTCGCGCCCGTCGTGATCAGATCCGTCACCAACAGGCCGGCGACGAGCCCGTTCGTGATCCCCTGCCCGGAATCGCCGCTGACGATGAAGAGATGCTCCTCGCCGGGGCTGCGGCCAATGAAGCCGGTGAAATCGACCGGCTCCAGCACCTGGCCGGACCAGCGATGAGTGACCTCGCGCAAACCCGTCAAGCGATCGCGTGCCCAGCGCTCGAGCGCGTCAAGGCGTTGTGCGCCATCGTTCGCTTCGCCCGATTTATGGTCTTCGCCGCCGATGATCACGATATCCTCGTCGGCAGAGAACGGCTGGAGACGGACATAATGATAGGGATCGAGCGTATCCCAATAGAGCGCATCCTCCAGCGCGCCGGCCGCAATCTTCGCGGCGAGCGCATAGGTGCGATAAGGCGCCTGTTTGGTGTGGATCGCCACCTGCACATTAACGGGCGAGTTCGTCGCGACCACCACGTCGGCGGCGTGGACCTCGTGGCCTGAGGCGGTCGTCACGACCATGTCGCCATGCTGCTGACGGATGCTCTCAACACAGGTGTCGGCGTAGAGCCGCGCCCCCCGGCGCTCGAGTGCGCTCGCCAGACCCGCGAGGTATTTGGTCGGGTGCAGGCGCGCCTGCCGGGCAAAGCGCAGCGAACGCACCTGGCCCTCGGCATGGAACGGAGTTGGCTCGATGCGGTTTTCGACAGGAATTCCGAGCTTGCGACAGCAAACCAATTCCTCGTCAAGTTCGGACGCGGGCGTTTCGGGCGACAGCACCCAGTAACCGTCGACGCGTTGAAAATCGCAATCGATATGCTCGGCAAGCTGGATGACCTCGGCGCGATCGATCGCGGCAGCGACGCTCTGATAGTAGTGCCGCGCACGCTCAGAGCCGCGCACCCTCACCAACTCGTCGTAGCCGTCGTCGAGCGCCGTCGCCAGATGAGCGGTGGTGCGCGCCGTCATCCCACTGCCGATGCCGCCGCGGTCCAGCACCACGACCGAGCGTCCGTGGCTGGCAAGCTCATAGGCGACCGACATCCCGGCAATTCCAGAACCGACAACGACGACGTCCGTACCCACCGTACCGGATAGCGCCGGCGCGTCGGCAACCGAAACATCCATCCAGAGCGATCGGGTGTGCTCGTCCCGTACATTCATGACAGTACTCCTCGCAAGAAAAAACGAGGCGGCAGGAACGGGGTTCCTCCCCGGCGGCCGGCGAGCGGAAATCGCATTGAGACACCGCGTTCATTAGGAACCTTCATCGCGCTCGCGCTTGAAACGACATGAAAAATCCATCACCCGGAATGCGCAGGGCGTTACGTCAGGCTCAATTGTACGGACATTTGCTCGTCCGGAATGACAGGCTGTATTACCCAGGAGGCAATCATCCGATCTGCTCGATACAGCTTGCACGAGAGATGGTCAGGTCAGGATGGATGACCAAGCACGACGGCGAATACGAGATCACGCCTGACGGGCAGCTTGCCGCCGAGAGCGAGCTCAGCCGCTGATGCGGTCGCGCAGGTCCGGCCGCAACTTCTCCTACAGACTTTGCGATCCGTGCCGGTCAGGCGCCGAGCACGTCGACCAGCCGAAGCTCGTCGGCGGCGGGATCCTTCAAGAACAGCTCGGCCTCGATCTCGGTCAGATGCGACAGCATCTGCGCACGTGCCGCCTCTCTGTCACGCTTGCGGATGGCGGCGACGATGCCTGCGTGGTGATCGGTGCCGCAGGCCGGCGTGTCATGGCGGCGGTAGAGCAGGATGATGAGCGAGGAGCGCGCGATCAGCTCCTTGAGGAAGCCGAGATAGATGCTGTGGCCGCTCATCTCGGCGACGAGGCGGTGAAACTCGCCGGAGAGGCGGACCGAGGCGCGCGCATCGCCACGCAGCTCGGCCTCGCGCTCTTCAGCGAGATGGCGCTGGAGGCGATCGAGCCAGGCCGGCGATGCCGCATCGATGGCGTGATCGACGATGGTGGGCTCGATCAGGCGGCGCGCCTCGAACACTTCGCGGGCATCGGCGGGTGTCGGGCGCGCGACGAAGGCGCCGCGGTTCTTCTCGATATTGACGATGCCCTCATGCGCGAGCTGCTGGAGCGCGGTGCGGACCAGCGTTCGGCTGGCGCCGTAGATGTCGCCGATCTCGTCCTCGCCGAGCTTCGTGCCGGGCAACAGGCGGTGCTCGAGGATCGCCGCGGTCACGCCCTCCCGGATACGGCTGACGCGATCGCTCGCGTCCGGCGCGTCGGATTTCGGGCGGGTCTTGGCGGCCATGGTTGTAAGGCTCGATCGACAACGTTCCGCTGCGAATGTTAGTCGACGAGCTGTATCCAATCACAGGCGAAAGTTTATACAATCTTCGCCCGTTTTGTGTGCAGATGACTGCGCATGCGGCAGGCAGCCTGGCTGCGCCAGATTCGATCTAACGATCTGACTCCGCTGCACAGTTTCGAAAAATTGACCGGCCGAGAGCCGTTGGCACGGACCTTGCGGAGAGAGGCGGGAAGCATCGCCCTCCTGTCGGACACGCCATGGCCACTCCCGCCGCTCTCGAACTGGTTGCCGTCACCAAGCGCTACGACACGACGCTGGCGGTCGACAATGTCAACCTGAAGATCCCGGCCGGCACCTATTGCTGCCTGCTCGGCCCCTCCGGCTGCGGCAAGACTTCGACATTGCGCATGATCGCGGGTCATGAGGCGGTCAGCGAGGGCGATATCATCCTCGGCGCGCAGAACGTCACCGACCTCGAGCCCGCCAAGCGCGGCACGGCGATGATGTTTCAGTCCTATGCGCTGTTTCCGCATCTCAGCGTCATCGACAACGTCGCTTTCGCACTGAAGATGCGCGGCATCGACAAGCCGACACGCCACAAGCGCGCCGGCGAATTGCTCGAACTGGTGGCGATGAGCCCCTATGCGGGGCGCCTGCCGGCGCAACTCTCCGGCGGCCAGCAGCAGCGCGTCGCGCTTGCCCGCGCGCTGATCACCGAGCCGCAGATCCTGCTGCTTGACGAGCCGCTCTCCGCGCTCGATCCCTTCCTGCGGGTGAAGATGCGGGGCGAACTGAAGCGGCTGCAGCGCGAGCTCGGCATCAGCTTCATCCAGGTCACCCATGGCCAGGAAGAGGCAATGGCGCTCGCCGACCACATCGTGGTGATGAACCACGGCCGGATCGAGCAGCAGGGCACGGCGCGCGACATCTTCCACCATCCCCGCACCGAATTCGTGGCGCGCTTCATCGGCGGCCACAACGTGCTCAGCGACGCCGGCAAGCTCATCGCCGTGCGCGCCGATCAACTCGGCATCGTCCCGTTCACCGACGGCGCCTTCGGCGCGCCGGCGCTGCTGACCCAGACCGAGTACCAGGGCTCCTACGTCGCCGTCTCGCTCACGCTCGACGACGGCACCGCCCTGTTCTCCCACGTTCCCGAAGCCAGCTTCGACGTCCACCCGTTCCGTCCGGGCGATCGCGTGCTGGCCACCTGGGATCCCGCCAAGGCGCAACGCCTGCAATAGCGCCGATCGATCACTGGAATGCGCAACAGAGGAGTGACTGATATGACCGAGACCACCAGGACGAAGGGCGTCAGCCGCCGCACGCTGCTCAAGGGCACCGCGGGTCTCGCCGGCCTTGCCGCCGGCTCCGGCGCCATCACCGGCTTTCCCTATGTGAAGTCGGCTGATGCGAAGGTGCTGCGCTATCTCGGCACTGCCGTGAACGAGGGCGATGACATCTCCAAGCAGTGCCTGAAGGATACCGGCATCAAGATCGAATACATCACCGCGACCACCGACGACGTCACCAAGCGCGTGATGACCCAGCCGAACTCCTTCGACGTGCTGGACACCGAATATTTCTCACTGAAGAAGATCGTGCCGTCGGGCAACATCCTTGCCCTCGACGCCAAGAAGATCAAGGAGTTCGACAACATCACGCCGGTCTTCACCAAGGGCGAGACGCCCGGCGGCAAGAAGATTGGAGGCCAGGGCACCGCGCCCTGGAAGGTGCTCTATCTCGAAGGCAAGGACTCCAAGAAGTTTGCGACGTCGGCGACCGAATTCGTGACGCTGATCCCGACCGTCTACAACGCCGACACGCTCGGCATCCGTCCCGACCTGATCAAGCGGCCGATCAGCTCGTGGTCCGAGCTGCTCAATCCCGAATTCAAGGGCAAGGCCTCGATCCTCAACATCCCCTCGATCGGCATCATGGATGCCGCCATGGTCGTGGAAGCCACCGGCAAATACAAATATGCCGACAAGGGCAACATGACCAAGGAGGAGATCGACCTCACCATGAAGGTGATGACCGAGGCCAAGAAGGCCGGCCAGTTCCGCGCCTTCTGGAAAGACTTCAACGAGAGCGTCAACCTGATGGCTTCAGGGGAAACCGTGATCCAGTCGATGTGGTCGCCAGCGGTGACCAAGGTGCGCTCGATGGGGATTGCCTGCACTTTCCAGCCGCTCAAGGAAGGCTACCGCTCCTGGGCCTCGGGCTTCTGCGTCTCCAAGGGCGTCTCGGGTCCCAAGCTCGACTGGGCCTATGAGTTCGTGAACTGGTTCCTGTCCGGCTATGCCGGCGCCTATCTCAACCGCCAGGGCTACTACTCGGCCGTGCTCTCCACCGCGAAGGCCCACATGGAGCCCTACGAGTGGGCGTACTGGATGGAGGGCAAGCCGGCCGAGAAGGACATCAAGGCGCCCGACGGCTCGCTGCTCGAGAAGGCCGGCGCCGTGCGCGACGGCGGCTCCTATGAGGACCGCATGGGCGGCGTCGCCTGCTGGAACGCCGTGATGGACGAGAACGACTACATGGTCCGCAAGTGGAATGAGTTCATCGCGGCGTAATGGATATGTCGGAAGAAGTCCTGCAACAGGCATCCCCGGGCTTGATCCCGGGGTCGGGCACAGCGCGCGCCGCGAAAGCGACGCGCCTGTCGCCGTCCTTCATCTCCTGGCTGCAGGCCGGGCCGATGATGCTGGTGTTTCTCGCCTTCTTCCTGATTCCGCTGGTGTTCGTCGTCATCGTCTCGTTCCGGGATTACAACGAATACCAGCTGCTGCCGGCCTTCTCCGGCCGCGGCTATACCGATACGTTCGAAGGCTGCGTCGCGCAGCTCCCCGATCTCTGCACCATCGGCAAGACCTATGTGAAGACGCTGAAGCTCTGCTTCATGGTCTGGGCCATCACGCTCTTCATCGGTTTCTGGGTCGCCTATTTCCTCGCCTTCCACGTCAAGTCCAAGACCTGGCAGATGGGATTGTCGCTGCTCTGCACGATCCCGTTCTGGACCTCCAACGTGATCCGCATGATCGCCTGGATCCCGTTGCTCGGGCGCAACGGCCTCGTGAACTCCGGCCTGATGAAGACGGGACTGATCAACCATCCCTTGGAATGGCTCCTGTTCTCCGAATTCTCCGTGGTGCTGGCGCTGGTGCACCTCTTCACCTTCTTCATGGTGGTGCCGATCTTCAACTCGATGGTGCGCATCGACAAGTCGCTGATCGAGGCGGCCTATGATGCCGGCGCCACCGGCTTCCAGACCCTCGTCAACGTGATCATCCCGCTGGCGAAACCCGGCATCGTGATCGGCTCGATCTTCGTCATCACCATCGTGATGGGCGACTTCATCACCATCGGCGTGATGGGCGGCCAGCAGATCGCCGCCGCCGGCAAGATCATCGAGACGCGGGTGAATGCGCTGCAATTTCCCGCCGCCGCGGCCAACGCCGTGATCCTGCTCGCGATCACCTTCCTGATCATCACCATGATGTCGCGCATCGTCGACATCAAGAAGGAGCTCTAGAGCATGAAGGAAGGACGTCCGCGCTCTTTCTACGTGCTCGCGATCTTCTTCGCGGCCTATGTGCTGTTTCTCTATGGGCCGATGATCGCGATCTACGTGCTGTCGTTCCAGGGTCCGCAAGGCGGCCTCACCTTCCCGATGAACGGTGTATCGACGTTCTGGATCGCAAAACTGTTCCAGGGCACCGGCATCGTCGATCTCGGCGCAGCCTTCCGCCGCTCGCTGCTGCTTGGGGTGATCGTGATGATCGTCACCGTCGTCCTGTCCGTCGCCGCCGGCATGGCTTTCCGCAGAAAATTCAAGGCACAGAGCATCCTGTTCTATTCGGCGATTGCGAGCCTCATCGTGCCCTCGATCATCACCTCGCTCGGCATCTCGCTCGAATTCCGCATCATCGACGATCTGATCAAGGCGCATTGGAACGAGAATTTCGAGACCTCGATGGGTCTGCTCACCTCCGGGCTGGGCGCGCACCTGACCTGGACGCTGCCGTTCGGCCTGCTCATCATGTTTGCGATCTTCAACCGATTCGACCCCAGGCTCGAAGAAGCCGCGCGCGATCTCGGGGCGACGCCGTGGCAGACCTTCCGTCACGTCGTGCTGCCGATCATCCTGCCCTCGGTGATCGGCATCGGCCTGTTCGGCTTCACGCTGTCCTGGGACGAGCTCGCGCGCTCCAGCCAGGCGATCGGCGCGGTCAATACATTGCCGCTGGATCTGCAGGGCCTCACCACCACGGTGACCAACCCCGACATCTACGCGCTCGGCACCGTGATCTCGGCAGTGTCGTTCGCGGTGATCACGCTTGCGCTCGGCACCATCCACATGCTCAACAAGCGGCAGGCGGCCAAGGGCTCGGACGCCGGCAAGGGACTCCTCTGAGAAGGGACTTGTCTGATCTGATGCGGCTGCACGTCGTCAATCCCAACACCACCGCGTCGATGACGGCAAAGATCGCCGCTGCGGCGCGCAGCGTTGCCTTGCCCGGCACCGTGATCGACGCGCGTCAGCCGACGATGGGCCCAGTCTCGATCGAGGGGTTTTACGACGAAGCCTTCGCCGTTCCCGGCATGCTCGGCTGCATCCGCGAGGCCGACCGCAATGGTGCGGATGCGCACATCATCGCCTGCTTCGACGACACCGGCCTCGACGCAGCGCGTGCCGCCGCCAAGGCACCGGTGGTCGGCATCGGCGAAGCCGGCTTCCACATGGCGAGCCTGATCGCGGCGCGTTTTGCCGTGGTGACGACCCTCGGTGTCTCCATCGTGCCGATCGAACACAACTTGCGGAAATACGGCCTCGCCGAGCGCTGCGCCGGCGTCCGCGCCGCCGAGGTCCCCGTGCTCGCACTGGAGGAGCGCAACGCCGATGCCATCGGCAAGATCTCCGCCGAGATCTCGGCCGCGATCCGCGACGACCGCGCGGAGGCGATCGTGCTCGGCTGCGCCGGCATGGCCGATCTCGCCAGCGAGCTCGCCGCCACGCACGGCCTGCCCGTCGTCGACGGCGTCGCCGCCGCCGTGACGCTGGCGGAATCAGTGGTGCGGCTGGGACTGACGACGTCCCGGCTCGGCCCCTATGCGAGGCCTCGATCGAAGACCTATTCCGGGACGTTTTCGCCGTTTCAGCCCTGATCCGTGCCCCTGAGAGGCCTTCGGAGGCCCTAAGGTCCCCTGATTGCTGGTTTTTTTGCCCTTAGCCTCTTTTTGGTCCCATTCCTTGCCGAAACGTAAGGCTTTCGGGACGCCCCGGCGACCTCTGGTTGCCAGCCTTCGCCACGCACCAAGTTTCAATTTGGGCTTTGTTCGCGATGATCGATCTCGCACAGGACACACCGTCCACCCCCCTGCTTCGCCTCGGCGGCCAACCGATCGCGCTGACCGCCGCCGCCCTTCTCCTGCTCATCGCCGGCGTGACCTCGATTGCGGTCTGGCGCGCCTATACCGGCGCGGCACCGGAAACTGATCGGGTGGTGGCATCGCGGCTGCTCCAGGCCCGCACGGCACAGGTGTCCGAGCAGTTGGTCGAGAAGACCAAGGGGCTGGAGGCGACTCAGCAGGAATCGATCGACCAGCTCCAGGTCGTGCAGGATCAGCTCCAGACCATGAAGCGGCTGATGGCGGGGCAGCAGGCCGACACCAAGCGCCTGTCCGAGCAGGTCGCGACGCTGAACGAGTCCATCGATAGCTTGCGGCAGTCCTTTGCCAGCGCCCGGGCCACCGAGGCTGAAACACCCTCGGTTACCCGCAGGAAACCGGCGCGGCAACGCGTCCACGCCAGCGCGCGCAAGCGTTCGCGCGGCTGAGCCGATCCCAGCGCGATTGGAACTTTATTTTCGCCACTTGTGAACTGGATCACATTCGCCCGTGTGATTCCGCGCCATCCTCGCGGTTACCGGATGGCGTAAGCCGATTTCAATGTCCGGGGCTGGCAAGGTCGTTGACGGTATACTGCGTCAACGGCCTTGTTCTTTGATGGGCCCAGCTATTCGCCAAGGATGCTATTCGCAGACATCCACGCGGCGGTATCGCCATCCAGCTGGCGTCATGATCCGCTTCCGAACGACGTAGCAGCCGCCATAACCGTCGTCGTAGCCGGCACCATAATAATAATAGGGGCTGCCGTAATAGGGATAGCCATAACCATAATAAGTGCCGTAGTAGCCGGCGCCGGCAAGGCCCGCCCCGATCGCAACGACCGGCCAGAAGCCGCCCCCATGCCAATGGCCGTGCCCGCCATGGCCCCAGCCGCCGCCCCAGCCACCATGGCCGAAACCGCGCGCCTGGGCCACTTGCGGCGCCGACAGCCCGACCGCCGCGATGGCCAGCGTCGTCATGATCATCTTGCGTAACATCACTCGATCCTCCGCGTGGACACGCTCCACGCTTCGAAGCAGGATCAAGCTAATGTCACTTGGGCATTCCTGACAGCCACACTGTCTCAAATCCGCGCGAGCGTCAGCAGCCGCGGCAGATGCTCTTCATCTTCTTGTCGAGCAGCCGGTTCTCGGCATTGACGGTGGCGTCCGCGGCGCCCGAGCCGGTGCCGATGGTGGCACCGGAGCCCGGACCGGATGATTGAGCCGTCCCCAGGCTGTTGGTCCCGGGCGGCGGAGCTGGCGAGTTGGTGACGCCCCCCGTCGGTCCCGCAGAGCTTCCGGTCGAACCCGCAGAGCCTCCGGTTGATCCGGCAGAGCCGCCGTTCGCCTGCGCGAACGAGGTGGCCGGCATCGCCGTGAGCGCGAGGATCACCATCATGGTCTTGATTGCGGACGATCTGGCAGACATCGGAAATTCTCCCTTTGCCGGTCAACCGCTGCGGCGAGCACCTGTTCCGGAACAAATGCCGTCACGTCAGCTTGAAGGCGAGGAGGCCAAATCACGATGACCGATCGCGATCCTTTTGCTGAAGGCGAGCGCGCCGCGCGCGAAAGCATCCCCGCCGAGGCCAATCCTTACCTGGACGGTAGCGACGAGCACGCACTATGGGCCGCCGGCCACGAGAAGGTGGCAGGCGCGACCGAAGCGCGCGGATCCGAGGGACCGCGCGGATCGTAGGGACCGCGCGGATCCGAGGGACGCTGAGCCCCCTCCGGATGGCGCGAGCCGGTCACTATGCGGCCGCCACCATGCTCTCGGTCCGGTCCTCGACCATGGTCACGAACATGTGGGACTCTTCGTCGGCGCCGCCGATCTGAACGCGGCGGGCGGAGATCACACGGCGGCCGCGCGCGGGATTGTCGATGGTATCGACGATCGGCTCGAGCTGCTGCTTCTGCGCCAGCAGCTGCTGGTCGCGCCGCTCGATCAGTTCGGCCGCCTCCACGGAGAACAATTCCCGCGCCGTCTTGCCGATGATCTCGCCACGCGACCATCCTCTCGGCGGCCTTGTTGACGAAGACGTAGCGCAGATTGCGCGCGTCCTTGGCGATGATGCCCTCGGCCACGTTCTCGATGATGGTCGCGAGGAAGCGCTCCATCCGCTCCAGGATACGCTGGCGCTGGCGCTGCTCGGTGACGTCCTCCTGCACCGACACCCAACCGCCGCCGTCCATCGGCCGCTCGTAGATCTTGATGATGCGGCCGTCGTTGAGGGAGATCTCGTAGGCCGTCGGCTCCCGCCTCGCGATCCGGTCGCGCACCGCCCCGACATATTTCGTGACGTCGCCGGTGAACAGTCCGCTCTTGACTCGGTGCTGGAGGATTTCCTCGAGCGTCGATCCGGGCTGGATCGTCTCAGGCAGATTGTAGATCCGCCGGTAGTTGGCGTTCATCGCCACCACGTTGGCCTTGCCGTCCAGCATGATCAGGCCCTGCGGCATGCTGTTGATCGCGGCGGAGAGCTGCCACTTCTTGGCCTGGTACTTGTCGTTGAACTTGTCGCGCTCGGTCATGGCCGCGTCGCGCGCCTGGGCGGTGCCGAGCTCGAGCTCCTCGAGCTCGAAGATGCGCGCCACCGCGTCGCGGAAATTCTGCACCGCGCGCGCAAGATGCCCGATCTCGTCGTGACGGCGCAGATGCGGCACTTCGCTCTTGACGTCGCCCTGCGCGATCCGGTCAGTCGCCTGCGTGATCTCGGCCAGCGCGCCGACCACTGATCGCCGTACGACGATGACGTTTAGTCCCGCAAGGATGAGCGCCGCCAGCCCGAGCGCGAACAGATAGGCGGCAGCATAGCGGTTCTCGTTGGCGAGGTCGTCCGCCTCGCGAGCGCGCTGATGGTAGATGCGCTCGAGCGCCTCGATATCGCTGTTGAGCTTACTGCGCACTGTCCGGTTGGCGTCGTTGTCGCCCCATTCGCGCGCCGCGGCCGAGCTGATCTCCACTCCGCGCCGCACCAGCTCCTGACGGAAGTCGATGAACTGCGTGATCCGCTGCCGGAAGCTCGCGAACAGTTCGGCGTCGTCGTCGCCGACGTCCTTCTCCATGCTCTTCACGGCCTCGGCAAGCTCACGGTTGCGACGCAAGAGGCCGTCCGCGAACTGCTTCATCTTGCCGTGATCGGCCGTCATGTAGATGCCGCGCGACTCCATGACGATCGCATAGATCAGCGCATTGATGCGACCGACGTTGATCGCCGCCGCAGCCGAGGACGCATGCATGTGACGATAGGTCGTCTGCAAGCGCACCGACTGGATCGACATCACGAGCAGGAAGGTGGTGACGATCGCCAGGAAGCCGGCGATGCTATAAACCTTCTCCGCGACCGTCAGCGTGTCGGCGCCGCGAACAAAACGAACGACTTTCTTCAGAAATTTGGTTCCGGCTCCGAAGCCGGATCCCAGCGCCGTCGCGTCCATGGCGCCGCTCCTCCTGGTTGAAAACGCTCAACGATAAGCGTGATCGCGCTAGCGGAGGATTAAAGGGCCCGCCTGTATTTTTACGGTACGGAACCATTGCCGTGGGGCTAGGCACAGCCGGCGGGCATCTCAGCCGATCCGCTTCAAGCCCTTCTTGAACCGCGGACCGTTGGCCACGTAGAACCTCGCCGCACTCCCCATCTTCTGGACCTGGGCGTCATCGAGCGTGCGGATCACGCGTGCCGGCGAGCCTATGATCAGCGAGCGCTCGGGGAACTCCTTGCCCTCGGTGATGACGGAGCCGGCGCCGACGATGCTGTTGCGGCCGATCTTCGCGCCGTTCATCACGATCGCGCCCATGCCGACGAGCGCGCCCTCCTCGATGGTGCAGCCGTGCAAGATGACGTTGTGGCCGACCGTGCAGTTCCTGCCGATGACAAGCGGAAACCCGAGATCGGTGTGGCAGGTCGAGCCGTCCTGCACGTTGGCGCCCTCGCCGATCTCGATCCACTCATTGTCGCCGCGCAGCACCGCGCCGAACCAGACGCTCGCGCCCGGCTTCAGGCGCACCCGGCCGATCACGGTGGCGGTCTCCGCGATGAAATAATTGCCGTCGGCGGGAAGGTCGGGCGCCTGCCCGTCGAGTTCGTAGATCGCCATGGAGGTCTCCTGTCAGGACGATCCTGGCATAGCGAAACGGCGGCCTGGACGCAAAGGGTCGCCCGGCCGGGCAGCACTGAACGCGCCGGAGGCGTCAGCCCAGCACGCCGGCCGCGCGCAGCGTCATCAGGAAGAAGGTGCCGCTCATCATGCTCCAGAAGCCGGCGATGAGGGTCGCCATCATCACGAATTCGGCGCGGCGGCTTTCCACGCGCATGCCGCGCAGCGTGTTGCGCATGATGATGAAGGGCGCCGCGAAGACCAAGAACGGCACCGCCGCGAAGGTCTTCGGCGCGACGCCGTCCTGCAACAGGCCGAAGCCGGCGGGACGCTGCGCGACCGCCTGGTATCCGTTCACGAGCGCGCCCGCGAGCGCGAAACCGATGCAGATCGAGAAGAGGGTATTGAGAGCTTCAGGTGTCATCGGAACGGTCCGCCCTTACGCAACGCTGGCACCTTCCTGTGACAAATAGTGCCGGTTAACGCTACATTATCCTTAAGAGAAGGTTAACGCCGCCCGCCGTCCGGCGCAGGGCTCTCCCCCTTTCCCGCAGCCGGGAACGCTGCGCGAAATCGCCGCCACATGGCATATTCGCCGCTGATTCGTCGGCCAGCGGCCGACTTCGGCTTACCTTGCATTAGCTCATGACGGTGTTTTCAGCAGCCTCCCCTCGCTCTCCCCGCACGCACACCCGCGCGCACGTCGTCCCGATCGTGCTCAGCGGCGCGGCTGCGGCATGCGCGGTGGCGCTCGTCGCCTATTTGCTGTGGCCGACCTGGGGCACGCGCGGTGCGAACGCCCCGGACAAGCTGCCGGTGAGCGTCGGCGGCACGCTGTTCAACCTGCCGACCGCGGCGATCCGCATGAAGATCCAGCGCCACACCGGGCCGCAGGAGCGCATCGATCTCGACTTCCTCTATCCCTCGCTGGAGCCGCCCGGCGCACCGAAGCACGTCACCGCCGACACGGTGGAGGCGACGGTGCAATCGATCGACCGCATCTTCCTGTCGATCGCGGCCCATCACGATGCGCTCGCGCCGGAGCAGAGAACAGCCACGATCTATCCGCGCTATCTCGACCAGGCCGCAACCCAGCCCGAGGAAGGCCTGACGATGCGGATGTTCCGCGCCGACACCCCTTACGGCAGCGAGGACCTCTATTCCGCCGCAAGCCCCGCGCTGAGCGCGCGCTGCACCCGCGATGCGGCGACGCCCGGCATGTGCCTCTCCGAGCGCCGCGTCGGCGGCGCCGACCTCACCTTCCGCTTTCCCCGGAGCTGGCTGTCGCAGTGGCGTGACGTGGCGGAGGCAATGGAGAAGCTGACGGCGCAGCTGCGCGGGCCGCGGAGCTGACAGTCATCGCAGCTTGCGGGCTGGAGCCTCCCGACAAAAAATTTCGAAAACAACCCCATGCACAGTAGCCAAGCATCTGCCGCATGAGCATTTTCGTATTTTACGAAATCCACCTTGACCCGTCGGGCAAAACAGGGGCATGATGGCATCATGGCGGTGGCGGATTTGAATGACGCGGCAACACCTCTCCCTCCCGGCGCCCAATTGCTTTGGCGCGAGCGGTTGGGGTTTGACGAGACCGGCCAGATCGCTCTGATCCGGTTGCCCCTGACGCCGTCCTCTGACGGAAGCCTCAGTCCCGGCCCTTCTGCGCCCGATACAGGCTCGGCGTGGTCCCGACCGCCTTGCGGAAGGCGCGGTTGAAATTGGCCTGCGATGAAAATCCTGCGGCATAGGCGATGTCGACCAGCGGGCGATCGCTGGTGGACAGCAGCCGCTTGGCCAGATCGAGACGCTGCCGGCTGACATATTCATGCGGCGCGCTACCCGTCGCCGCCTTGAAGCTGCGGGAGAAATGCGCCGGGCTCATACACGCTACCGACGCCAAATCCTTGACCGTGAACTCGCGCTCGACGGACGCCTCGATGAACTCCGTCACGCGCGACAGCCGTTTGGCGTCGAGTGGCCGCTGACCGGCGTTGATTTGCCGGAGCCTGACTGCAGTTGCCGAGTAAGTATGCACGAGATGGGCTGACAACGCGCGCCCGAGACTTTCGATCAGGAGCCGGCCGGTGGAAGTCTCCTGTTCGAGCTCCTTCAGGATCCGGTCAGCAACGTGCTCGATGAACATGTCCTGATCGATGGTCTCGTAGCGGATCGAGATACCCGAAGGATCGATGTCCAGATCCCGGAGCATGGTGTCGTCGAACGGCTTGCCGGGAAGAAAGAGATGCAGGCATTCCTGCATCTGGTTCTCGACACGGATGAAATCTTCGCGGATGCCGGCCGGGCAGAGCCAGACGGTGCCCTTTCGGCCGAAGGTGCGCTGCCGCATGCCTGCGCCTTCGCGATCGACGACCGAGCTGCCTCGCAGCAGGATTGCGATCTCAGTGTCGCGCGGCAATTGCGGCGGAAGATCGCCTGGCTCATGGCTCCATCGCTCGGCCAAAAGGTGTCCCCACCGCCGGTCGTTGGACGTCTGAAGCATTCTGCCGGTAACATATTTATCGACAGAATTGCCAAGCATACCCATCGGAAATCTCCGCCAGATCACGCGATGTGTGGGTAGAAAGGTATTGCCGGGTCCAGCAATTAGCATGCCAGACCTCCGGCCGACCGTCCACGGGCCGAGAGCAGTCCGGGACAACAAGACCGCACATTTTGAAAAGCCAGGCCGCGCCCGCCGGCCGCATCCTTGACCGACTTGAATCGGGAAGCGGAGAGACCCATGGCCCGGACCACGGTAATAGGCGCGTGCCCCCACGACTGCCCGGACACCTGCTCCATCCTGACCACGGTCGAGGATGGCAAGGCCATCGCCGTCCGGGGCAATCCCGATCACCCCTTCACGCGCGGACGGCTCTGCGTGAAGGTCAACAACTACGAGGAGCGCGTCTACAGTGACAAGCGCGTCCTGTATCCGCTCAAACGCGTCGGACCGAAGGGCACCAAGCAGTTCCAGCGGATCTCCTGGGAGGAAGCGCTCGCGACCATCGCCTCGCGCTGGACATCCGTCATTGCCGAGCACGGTGCGCAGGCGATCCTGCCCTACAGTTATCTGGGCACGCAGGGCATCATCAATGGGCTGAACGTCGGCGATCCCCTCTTCAACAAGCTCGGCGCGACGGTTCTGGAGCGCACCTTCTGCGATTCCGCCTCATGCACAGCGTACATGATGACGATCGGGCACACGCCGGGCGTCGACCCCGAAAGCTTCGTGCACTCGAAATACATCATCCTGTGGGCCTGCAACACACTGAGCACGAACTCGCATCACTGGCCGTTCATCGAGCAGGCGAAGAAGGCCGGTGCCAAGCTCGTGGTGATCGATCCCGTCCGCACCCGCACAGCACGCCTCGCCGACTGGCATATTCCGATCCGTCCCGGCACCGATGCTGCGCTGGCGCTCGCGATGATCCACGTCATCATCAAGGAGAATCTGATCGATCGCGACTATGTCGACAAATACACCGTGGGCTACGACGAGCTGGCCGCGCGGGCGTCCAGCTACACACCCGAATTCGCCTCGCAGGAAACCGGCATTCCCGTCGACGACATCGTGAAGCTGGCGCGGGAATATGCGACGACACCACCGGCCGTCGTGCGCATTGGCGTCGCCGTCGAACGGCATGCAGGCGGCGGTCAGACCGTGCGCGCGATCGCCTGTCTTCCGGGACTGATCGGTGCCTGGAAGCACGTCGGCGGCGGGCTGCTCCAGCTCCCGATCTGGGCGTTCCCAGTCAGATGGGACGTGCTGATGCGTCCCGATCTCCAGCCGGAGAAGATGCGCGTGCTCAATTCCTGGCGCCTTGGAGCGGCGCTGACGGGCGAGCTCGGCTTCGATCCGCCGATCAAGGCACTTTTCGTCTACAACGCCAATCCAATGGCGATGGTGACCGAACAGGGCAAGCTCGAAAAGGGATTAGAACGCGAGGATCTCTTCACCGTCGTCAGCGAGCACTTCCTGACCGACACCGCCAAATACGCCGACATCGTTCTGCCCGCGACTACGCAGCTCGAGCAGAAGGACATCATGTTCTCCTGGGGGCATCTCTATCTGTCCTACAACAACCAGGCGATCGCGCCGCTCGGCGAAGCCGTGTCCAACATCGAGCTGTTCCGCCGGCTCGCGCGCGCGATGGGCATCACCGACCCGGCCTTCTTGCGGAGCGACGACGAGATCATCGAAGCCTCCCTCGACTGGAGCAGCCCGGTGCTCGCCGGGATCACGCTCGACGGCATCAAGGCCAAGGGCTATGCGCGCCTCAACATGCCCGCGCCGGCCGACTGGGTGCCGCACCGCGAGGGCAATTTTCCGACCGCATCGGGGAAGTGCGAGTTCAGCTCGACCATCGCCGGCGGCGGCAACTTCGTGGTGCCGCTGTTCCGCCAGGGCTACAATGGCGATCAGGACGCCGCGCCGGTCGATCCCCTGCCCCACTACATCCCGCCGAACGAGAACCCGCGCACGGCGCCCATGCTCGCAACGCGCTATCCGCTCAGCCTGATCTCGCCGAAGAGCCACGCCTTCCTGAATTCGAACTACGGCAACCTGCCGGCACAGACCGCGCAGGCGGGCGAGGAACAGGCGGTGCTCCTCAATCCGGACGATGCGGCACAGCGTGGCATCGTCGCGGGCGCGCCCATTCGCGTGTTCAACGACCGTGGCGCGTTCGAGGCCTTCGCGACCGTTTCGGCCGACGTCATGCCGGGTGTGGTGGTGGCGCCATCCGGCTACTGGCAGCGGTCCAATCGCAAGGGCGCGACGGTTCACGTGCTGACGCCTCCCGCCTTCGCCGACCTCGGCCGCGCCCCGACATTCTCGGACATCCTCGTTCAGGTCAGCGGGGCCTGACGATGACATATGTGGTCACCGACAATTGCCGCGGCTGCCGATACACCGAATGCGTTACCGTCTGTCCCGTGGAGTGTTTCCACGTCGACGACACCATGACCTACATCGATCCGGAAAACTGCATCGATTGCGGTGGCTGCGCGCCGGCATGCCCGGTCGGCGCGATCGAGCCCGACTATCGCCTCGCCGCGGACAAGAAGTACTGGATCGACGTCAACCGCAAGCGCGCGACTGAAACTCCCGTCATCAGTGCGCGCCTGCCGGCTCTGCCGGGGGCCGATGAACGCAGGCAGGCGCTGGGCCGATGACGGGGTCTGCTGCAAACGAAGTTCGCATCGCCGTCGTCGGCAGCGGACCGAGCGGCTTCTACACCACCGAGGCCCTGTTGCGCTCGGGCGCGCCCGTGACTGTCGACATGTTCGAACGGCTCCCCGTGCCGTACGGGCTGGTGCGGTTCGGCGTTGCCCCCGACCATCCGAAGCTCAAGCAGGTCACAGCGGCCTTCGACCGCATCGCCGCCATGCCCGGGTTTCGCTTCATCGGCGGCGTCACGATCGGAGACGACCTCACGATCGACGAGCTGCGCGAGGCCTATGACGCCGTTGTGCTCGCGACAGGCGCGGAACTGAGCCGGGCGCTCGACATCCCCGGCGAAGCACTGCCGGGCAGCCACACGGCGGGCGATTTCGTCGCGTGGTACAACGGGCATCCGCAGTTTGTGGATCTGCGGTTCGATCTTCGGCATGAGACCGCGATCGTCATCGGCCATGGCAACGTCGCTCTCGACGTGGCGCGCATCCTCGCCAAGACCGCGGACGAGCTGCGCCGGACCGACATCGCGCGCCACGCGCTCGACGTCCTGGCAGAGAGCCGGATCCGCGAAATCCACGTCGTCGGCCGCGGCGGACCGGCGCAGGCCAGGTTCACCGCAAAGGAATTACGTGACTTTCTCGAACTGGGCGCATGCGACACATGCGTCGACCTGCGCAACGTCACCTCCGATGAATTCGAGCCGCGGCGTCCCGACGATCCGGAGCTGACCGAAAAATTGTCGTTGCTGCGCGCGTTCTCGCGGACGGCCGTGACGAAGCCACGGCGCTGCGTTTTTCGCTTTGGTCTGTCTCCCGTCGCGCTCCGAGGACGGGGCCGCCTGGAGGCCATCGCGTTCAAGCAAGGATCGGGCGCTATCGAGGACATCGCATGCGGCCTCTCGCTCAGCAGCGTCGGCCGGAAGACCACGCCTGTGGCCGGGGTTCCCTATGACGCGCATCGCGGCGTGCATGCGAACGTCGACGGACGTGTCGCAGGCGATGGTTCGGTGATCGAGGGCCTCTATGTCTGCGGATGGAGCAAGCGCGGACCGAACGGCACGATCGGCACCAATCGCGGCTGCGGGATTGCCACCGCAGAGGCCGTCCTGGCGGATATCGCCCATCGACGGCCGCGCTCGGATACGCCTGACGCACTGCTTGCGCGCCTGACCGGCCGCGTCGCACGCATCGTGAGCTATCCGGATTGGGGCACGATCGACGCGGCCGAGAAACGCCGGGGGGCCGCGCTCGGCAAGCCCCGGGAGAAGTTTGTCACGATCCCCGAGATGCTCGCCGCGGTGGATGCGTGACTCCGAGGCGCTACGCCTACTCCTGGTCGACGAGGTCGTCCTCGAGGATCGCCATCTGGAACTGGAACGAGCGGTCGTCGTCCTCGTCGTCGACGAAGAGCACGCCGATGAACTCCTCGCCGATATAGACCTCGGCGGAATCGTCCTTCTTCGGCCGCGGTACGACGCGAATCTTGGGATTGCCGAATACGCGCTTCAGATACGCGTCGAGCTTTCTCACTTCCTTGACGTCCACGGCAAGTCTCCAATCGAAATCTGGTTGGCGGGGTTTACGACGAGACGCGACGAACCGCCAGCATGAATTGCCAAAGAATTTTGGGACGGAAAGGGCCGGAAAATCCGGCCCCGTTCCGATCAAACGGAGATCAAAGCCCCATCGCGTTGATCATCTGATCCATGGTGCGCGACGGCTCGGCGCAGCCGGCTTCGCCGACGATCTTGGCGGGCACGCCCGCAACCGTGACGTTGTGCGGCACCGGCTTGACCACGACCGAGCCGGCGGCAATGCGCGCGCAATGGCCGATCTCGATGTTGCCGAGGATCTTTGCGCCGGCACCGATCAGCACGCCATGGCGGATCTTCGGATGACGGTCCTCGTTCTCCTTGCCGGTGCCGCCGAGCGTGACGCCGTGCAGGATCGAGACGTCGTCCTCGATCACCGCCGTCTCACCGCAGACGAAACCGGTGGCGTGGTCGAGGAAGATGCCGCGGCCGATGCGCGCGGCGGGGTTGATGTCGGTCTGGAACACCGCGGACGACCGGCTCTGGAGGTAATACGCGAAATCCTTGCGGCCCTTCAGATAGAGCCAGTGTGCCAAGCGATGGGTCTGGATCGCATGAAAGCCCTTGAAGTAGAGCAAGGGATCGATGAAGCGCGAGGTCGCGGGATCGCGGTCGTAGACGGCGACGAGATCGGCGCGGAAGGCGTTGCCGAGATCGGGATCGTCGCGCAGCGCCTCGTCATAGGTCTGGCGTACGAGATCGCCCGACAGCGCGGAGTGATCGAGCCGGTCGGCGAGACGGTGAATCACGGAATTTTCGAGGCGGCTGTGATGCAGCACCGTCGAATAAATGAAGGTCGCAAGCTCGGGCTCGCGATGGACGATGTCCTCCGCCTCGCTCCGGATCCGGTCCCAGATCGGATCGAGCGATGCGAGCTTTCCTCCCGGATTGACCTGATGCACTGCCATGGGAATTGCTCTTTCGAATGGGCTGGTTTTGTTGGCTCTATAGCACAGTCTAGGCGACAAAGTCCTGGCCGGCTTGCCTGAGAGTGAACAGTGCCTTGCCTTGCGAAGGCGCGCCAAGACATTGAAATACAAGACCTTCTTCTGACGCCCCCAAGCGGCAAGGTCGGCTCAAAGTGGTCAGAGTTTTGCCAAATTCAAGCCGGGCCGAATCAAACTATTGGTGAATTCTCCCCCAACCGTTATTGCGGGCATGGTCCGAGCGAGGACGGAACAGTTTTGAGCATCACCACCGACCAATTGCGCGCGCGCGCCGCGGGCTCGTTATGGCTGCGGCTGGCCGCAATGGCCCTGCCTCTGCTGATGATCGCGCCGGCGTTCTGGAACGGCTATCCATTGTTGCAATGGGATACCGGCGGCTATCTGGCGCGCTGGTACGAGGGCTATCTCGTCCCGAGCCGCTCCACCGTGTTCGGCCTCTATCTGCACTATGGCGAGAGCTTTGGTTTCTGGATCAATCTCGCGGTCCAGTCGCTGGCGACGCTGTGGCTGTTGCAGCTCAGCTTGCGCGTGCTCGGGCTGATGCAGACCTTCCGCTTCGTCGCGATCAGCCTGCTCCTGATCCTGTCGACCGCCCTGCCCTGGCTGGCCAGCATGCTGCTCACCGACATCTTTGCAGGGCTGTCGGTGCTGTCACTGTTCCTGCTGGTGATCGGAGCACACCGCACCTCGCGGCTCGAAAAAATCGCACTGTTCATCTTCACCGCCTTTGCCGCAGCGACCCACAGCGCAACGCTCGGCGTGCTGCTCGGTCTGTGCGCCGCCGGCTGGATGGCGCGGCCGCTCCTCAGACCCCGCCTTCCGCTCGCGGGACTGGCGCTGGCGAGCCTCACCATCGTCGCGGGCGGCCTGATGCTGATGTCGGCGAATTATGCGCTGTCGGCAAATGGACCTGGACGCCCGGCGGCTATGGCGTCGCCTTCGGCCGCATGATGCAGGACGGCATCGTTGCGCGCTATCTCAACGATCATTGCCCGCGCGAACGCTACAAGCTCTGCCCCTATCGCAACGAGCTGCCGGCGACCGCCGACGAGTTTCTGTGGGGCAAGAGCATGTTCAACACGCTCGGCCGGTTCGAAGGCCTGAACGAGGAGATGGGCTACATCGTCGTGCATTCGCTCGCGGACTATCCGGCCTGGCAGGCCGGCGCGGCGCTGCGGGCGATGAGCCAGCAATTGCTGCATGTCGCAACCGGCGAAGGCACCAACGGCTGGATTCCGCACACCTACGGCATCATCGAGCGCTACATACCCGCGCAAGTCGCGCCGATGCGCGCGGCGCGGCAGCAGCACTGGGCCGTCAATTTCGACGACGTCAACTGGCTGCACATCCCCGTCGCGCTGGCCTCGATGGCAGCGCTCGTCGGGCTGCTGGTGCATGCGCTCGCGAGGCGCCGGCTCGACGATCTGACGCTGCTGGCAGCGACTGTGACACTGGCGCTGCTCGGCAACGCCTTCATCTGCGGCGTGATCTCCGGTCCGCACGACCGCTATGGCGCGCGGATGGTGTGGGTTGCGACCTTCGTGGTGCTGACGGCGCTGTTTCGCGCGTTCGGCGACGAGGCGCCGACGGACGAGCCTCAGCTACGGCGTGAGAGGAAATCGAGCACGCCGGTCTTGTAGACCTTGTCGCCGACTGCCCGCATGTGATCGCGGCCCGGGATATCGAGCACTTGCGCGCCCGGGATGATCGCGCCGAGCGCGCCGGCAGAGCCCGCGACGTCGTCGGCGGTGCCGACCGCAATCAGCACGGGCACCTCGATGCGCGCGGCTTGCGCTCTCGTCATGAGCTCGCGCGTGCCGCGCAGGCAGGCGGCGAGCGCCCGGCGGTCCGAGCGGGTCTGATCGGCAAAGGCGCGGAATGTGCGACCCACGGGATCGGTGACGTCGTCGAACGAGGGCGCCTCCAGCGCCTTCGCGACGTTCTCGCCGGGACCGGTGCCCTCGATCAGGCCGCCGATGCCGATGCCGCCGAGGATCGCCGAGCGCAGGCGCTGCGGCTCGTTGAGCGCGAGCCACGCCGCCATCCGTCCGCCCATCGAATAGCCCATGAGGTCGGCCTGCGGGATGGCGAGATGATCCATCAGCGCCAGCACGTCGCCGGCCATGACCGGAATCGAGTACTGCGCGGGTTCGTAGAGCTTCGCACTCTCGCCGTGGCCGCGATTGTCCAGCGCGACGACACGGCGGCCGTTCTTGCGCAGTTCCGAGACCCAGGTCGGATAGACCCAGTTCACGTTCTTGCTCGAGGCAAAGCCGTGCAGGAGAATGATCGGGTCGCCCTCGCCTTCGTCGAGATAGGCAATTTCAACGGCGCCGTTGTGGAAGCTCGGCATCATCAGTTCCGCGGGTCTTGAGGGGGAAAAGTCGATCTTAGAGCACGATCCGGACAAGTGTGCAGCGGTTTTTCCGCTCCGCAAACGCGGAACGCATTTGCGCGGAGATCATGCTCAAACAATAGCCTCAAGCGCGGCTACGAATTACCTCAATCTCATCGCGCTTTAGGCCCTGAGGGCTGCATCCGCCAGAGCGGCCTCGGCGGCCATCTGCGCCCGGCGGAGCCGCCGCGCGCGCTTGCGATCACACCAGGCCTGGGTCAGGCGCTCCGTGGTAGCCTTGATCGAGGACAGCAGCCCAAACAGCGTCAGTGCCGCGCCGAACAGCCAGAGCGTCAGATCGAACGCACCGCCAATGAGGAGCAGCGCGCCGCGGCCAAGCAGTTTCATGATGGCGCGGGCCTTGCCGCCCTGCGATTCCGCAAGCCGGGCCGCGCGCGCAACATCCTTCGGGCCCTCGGCGATCCGCAACGTGTCCATCGCCCCGCGCGTGCCGGTCTTTTCGGCGACGCGCGTTACGTCTTTGCCGAGCCGAACCAGCGCGCCGGCCTTTTCGGCGCGGAACGCAGCCTTGATCGCGCTCACGGTCTCACCCGGCCGCAGCACCGACCCCTTGGCGACCGCGTTCTGAAGCATCGGCGTGTCGACGATCTCGCGCGCCGACCGGCCGGCCCATGCCGCAAGCCCCTCACCGAGCCGCCCCACCTTGCGCGCGTCCTTCACCAGCGTCAGCCCGGCGCGCACCGGCGCGGCACCACCGACCGAGACGTAGGTTGCCGCCGTCACCACAAGGCCCGCCGCCGCAAGCCCCAGCACGAGCCGGTCCGTGTCCTCGCCCATGGCGAGATGCTTGCCTTCCCGGACAACGTCCCTGATGTCGCCGATCACGAAGAGATCGCCGGCCACCGTTCCCGACAGGCTCGCGACATCGTCGGCATTGCCGGTGACGAGACCGGTGGCAAATCGTTTGGCGAAATGGGAGGTGGAATTCTCGGCTTTGACCGCGTCGCTGACGCGGCTCAGGAGGTCGTCCGGGAGCGCGATGTTACGGTCACGCGCGAGCGCGACGAAACTGTCGGCGAGATCGGCGTCGCCCGCGGCGAGCGCAGCCTCGATGTTGTCCTGAACCAGGCGCTCGTTCTGCCGCAGCAGCGCATCGAGCTTGAGCTCGGAGAGCACGGCGGGATCGTCCTGGGCGGCGAGGATCGCGCCGGCCTCGCGGGCCTGCGGTGCTACCTGCGCGAGCATGAAGCTGCATGCCGCGACACCGGCCAACGCTGTGCTGATTCGCAGCCATTTCATGCGGAAAGCCTGGACGGTCCTAAAATTGCTGACGCCTGACGATTCGTCTTTCGTCGCAATTATGCTCGTCGACAGACATAGTATGCCAAAATTGCGACACAACGCCACCGACGAAAGAAGGGCTTCTCTCAGGCCTCAAGATTGTGTCGAATTTGCATGAGCAAATGAGCATGGGGCAATTGCGAACCTTTCGGTTCCGCCGGACTAGCAATCATCTGAACCCACCAGTATGGTCCGCGGCGCCTTAAAGATGCCGCGCCAGTTTCCGATTGTACCTGTCGCCATTGCCACTCCAGGATGAACTACGATGTCCGACCATGTCGTCCCGCACTTCCACAACGATGCCGGAGTTCCCGTCATCGAGATCGGCTCGCAAGAGTTCATGTGCGTGGGCGCCAACCCTCCGTTCGATCATCCGCACGTCTTCCTCGACCTCGGCAACGACAACGAGATCATCTGCCCCTATTGCTCGACGCTGTACCGCTTCGCGGCCGACCTGAAGGCGGGCGAAGCCCGTCCGCCGGAATGCGTGCTGAAGGACAAGGTGGCCTGACCGGTCTCATCGGTCAGGGGTGGCGCTCTCCCGAACGATTGTCATTGCCGGTGCCGGCATCGGTGGACTGACGGCCGCGCTTGCGCTCGCGGCCCGCGGCTTCCGCATCGTCGTGCTGGAGAAGGCCGAGCGCCTCGAGGAAGTCGGCGCCGGCCTGCAACTCTCCCCCAATGCCAGCCGCGTGCTGGTCGAGCTCGGTCTCACCGAACGCCTCAAGCTGCGCGCCGTGATCCCGGAAGCCGTCTCGATCATGAGCGCGCGGGCCGGCGGCGAGCTGCTGCGCATGCCGCTCGGCGAAGCAGCCTCCGCGCGCGCCGGCGCCCCCTATTGGGTGGTGCACCGCGCCGATCTGCAATCGGCGCTGGCGGGCGCGGTGTCCGACCATCCTGACATTGACCTGAAGCTGGGCGCGACGTTCGAGGACGTCGCGCCTCACGCCAAGGGGCTGACGGTGGTCCATCGTAGCGGCACGATCCGCCGCAGCGATCTCGCCAGCGCATTGATCGGCGCCGATGGCATCTGGTCGACGGTCCGCCAACACCTGTTCCCCGAAGTGCAGCCGCGCTTTTCCGGCCTGATCGCCTGGCGCGGCACGCTCGATGCGACGCAACTGCCGAAGGACTACACCGCGCGCCGGGTGCAGCTCTGGATGGGCCCGAACGCGCATCTCGTGGCCTATCCGATCGCGGGCGGACGCCAGATCAACGTGGTCGCGGTGCTGCCGGGCACCTGGAACAGGCCGGGCTGGAGCACGCCCGGCGATCCTCTCGAGGTGATGGAGGCTTTCGCCGCGCCGCGCTGGCCGCCGTCGGCGCGGATGATGCTCGCTCCGGTCGACGCTTGGCGGAAATGGGCGCTGTTCGGGGTGCCTGACGGCTGCCCCTGGAGCAAGGGCCCAGTCGGGCTGCTCGGCGATGCCGTGCATGCGATGCTGCCGTTCGCAGCCCAAGGCGCCGGCATGGCGATCGAGGATGCCGCCGTGCTCGCCCGGCATTTGAGCGTCGAGGCAGCCGAGAGCACCGCGGGCATCACGGCTGCGCTGACGCAATATGGCCGCGCGCGCCAGGCACGCGTACGGCGGGTGCAGCGGACGGCGCGGCAGCAGGGCCGCATCTATCATTTCAGCGGGCCGCTCGCGATCGCGCGCGATCTTGCGATCCGCGCGCTCGGCCCGGACCGCATGCTGGCGCGGCAGGACTGGATCTACAACTGGCGGCCTTGAGGCCAGGCGCCGCCGGCGCGGTGCCTCAGCGGATCGCTTTTCCGGATTTCGACGCCGGCTTGGCAGCGGCCGCGGATGACGGCGGCGCGGCGGGCGGTGTCGGCTCGGGCGGTGTTTCCCGGCACCTGTTGCGGCGCCAGGCCTCATCGGCAAGTTGCGCCTGGCCCCGCGCCGCGATGTAATCGTTGCGATAGGCAAGCTCGGACACCACCGCGCCACCAGCGCCGGTCTGGGCCTTGTCCATCAGCTTCTGCAAATCGGCAGTGCGGTTCGCGAGCGCCTTGCGCTCGGTCTCGAGCTGTTTGCAGTCGTACAGTTCGTATTTGCCGGGATCGGCGAAGGCCGGCGCGACCATCTCACTCATGCCGGCGCAGCCCGACAACGCGACGCCCGCCGCGAGCAGCGCGAGAAGCCCGCTGCAGGAGCGCAGGGAAGAGGAAAACGAAGCAGCCATGCCGGATGAATAGTCCCCGTGGATTGAGAATGCCTAAAGCAACAACAAATGTCCGCATTGAGGCTTTGCCTCGTGCAGCCGGCCCGCTTGAGCCAGGACCACCTGTAGAGCCAACAAAGCAGCAATGCCAGAGGACCGAGGACGTGACGGAATCCGAGCTGAAGCCCCTGAGGTAAGCGGCTCAAATCGTGCGCGGAATCGGCTGTATTCTCTTTGCCCGTCGGGCAATTGCGCCGTATAGATGGGCCGATGCGGGCGTGGCGGAATTGGTAGACGCATCGGACTTAAGCCATTGAGTGCCCTGGAGGAAACTTCAGGAGCAGAACTGCTCAAAGTCGGGGAAACCTTCACTGGCAATCCCGAGCCAAGCCCCCGCCAGGGGGAAGGTGTAGAGACTAGACGGGCAGCACCTACAGCGGACAAGCGCCAGGGTGAAGGGATAGTCCAGACCACGAACGCCGAAAGGGCGGCGGCGAAAGCCGAAGTGGTATGAAAATCCGTGGGGCCGCAAGGCCTGTGCCGGTTCGAGTCCGGCCGCCCGCACCAGGTGAGAGCATCGTGCGAAGCGTCTGTGACATCTCACACGGACGAATGGCTAAAGAGCCATTTGGACTGGTCACGCGTTGACCGCATCCACCAGATCGCAGATGGCGTTGATCGAATCCAGCTGCGTCAGATCGAAATTGATCCGCGCAAAATCGATCCCATAGTCCATCTCCAGCGACATGATGATTTCGACTGCATCCAGCGAGTCGAGCCGGCCGCTGGTGAACAAGAGCTCATCGTCCTCGACCGGAGAATGATCTCCGCGCAGGCTGAGCCGCTGGATGACGTAGTCGCGCATTTTCGAGCGGACATTCAGATCCATGTGTCAACTCCCAAGAGGTATGCGAGAAAATCAGCGCGCTGCCAGATCGTGTGGACACGGTCGAGCGGAGCGTCGAAGACATGCAGAAGACAGAAGAAGAGGATGACCCAAATCATTCCCAATGCGCGGGCTGACCGTCCGTGGTCGGCTCGCGCGCGTCCCTGGGTTTGCATCTGCGACACACCGACGCCCACGGCGAGAAGAAGGGTATAAAACGCATGTGACGCTTCGCCGGTCAGGGCCTTCCACCAGCCGAGCTCCACGACGAACCTGATATCCCGTATGAAATGAAACAGCAAGTTGCCCAGACATGCCGCCATGAAGGTCGCAAAGAACATCCGCAGCTTTCGGTTCGTGCGAAAGTACCGCAGAAAAACCGGATAGAAGAAATGATCGACCAGCAATTCCTTGTAATAGAAATAGTACCTGTTCCAGAACTCGACGAGCGTCGTCGCCTCTAGCGGCCGGCAGGTGTTGCGCAACAGGCGAAAGCCCGCCATCCGCGCGCAAGCGATGATGGCCCCTCCCCATGTCGTCATCACGAGCACGTCCTCGAAGAAGTATGTCACGAGGCTTGCCCAGCAGAGATATCGCGGATAGTTCGCCCCGCCGACATGTGCAAGAAAGGTCTCGTCGAACGATGGCAGCCCGAGCTGGCCATGAACCAGCGTCCGCAGACCATTCAAGCAGACGGCGAGCAGCAGCGTCCAAACCGCGAGCTTCAGCCCCTTGAGCTGGGTTACGGCGAGCTCCTCGGATGTCTTCGCTTCGAATTTCGCGAGATAGGACAGACCCTTGCCGAACGGCGTGAGAGTGGATCCCCAAAACGGATGGAAGACGCCGAGATATTGCCAGAACGGCGCCCGACCCGGCGCGGCTGCATCGGCAAGGGCATACGCCAGAAACCAGAGATACGGATGCAAGGCCACGAGGAACGACCAGAGCAGGATCCGCGGCATGCCTGCGATCATGGAGGACTCCGCCACGACCACGAGGCCAATGAAGCCCGAGATCAGGCACAGCGTTGAACGGCGAAACAGCTGAATGGCGACAACTCTTTGCCAAAGCGCCAGCAGGCAGGAGCACAGGATGATAACCAGCACCAGTGACGCCAAGCACAACAGCCACCCGGTGACGTGATCGCCAAGTCCTTCCTGCTCTGCCACACGCTGCACGAGATCACGGTCGATCCAAAAGCCGTTCCAGCAGAGCACCAGCAGCGTCGCCAATGGAATGAGATAGCGGCGAAGCTTTTGCGCGTAACCGCAGGCCATCGCCAGCGGCGCGACCGTAAGGTCAATCCCGACCAGGCCGGCTGGCGCGGCAAGTGCTGCAATGACGGCAAGCAGAACGAGGCGCCCTCGTAAGCCCTGCACGTAGGCGACCAGCCCTGGATGCTTATCAATCTGCGGAATGAGCCGCCATGCGCTCTTCGCGGACGGCGCGTACAGCAAAGCAAGATGACGATCGACGGCGGTCGTGTATCCCTGCGTCATACCGAGCGAAGCGCCACTGTCGGTCTTTATCATCCGCGTCGTCCAATCAACGATTCAATGCGTCTAGGCCGCCGCAGGCTTACCCGCGGACCGAGGCGAGCGGGCCATTGTCTGGAACTGTTCGACCAAGGCCGCAACCGCGCGCCGGTCTGCCTTGCCGTTAGCGTTCGTGGGGATGTTGTCCAGCCACACGAACCGGCCTGGCACCATGTAGGCTGGAAGATGCTTGTTGCAGTGCGCGAGCAAATCGACGTCTTCAAGTCTGCTGCCCGCGTATGCTGCCAGCAGGCGGCTCGAGCCGTTGGCATCATGAATCACGACGGCCAGTGCACGCACCACGCCCGACATCGACTCCAAGGCGTGATCGATCTCCTCGAGCTCGACGCGATATCCGCGCAGCTTGACCTGATTGTCGGCCCTGCCGCGAAATCGAAACTGACCAGTGCGCGGATCCTGCACCACGAGGTCGCCGGTGCGATAAAGCGTAGATCGGTAGCCTTTGACGAGCGGATCCTGGCGGAACCGCCGTGTCGTTTCTTCGGGGTTGTTGAGATACCCAAGCCCGACACATGGCCCGCCGAGCCACAACTCGCCGACGTCGCCGCTCGCGACGGGTTGCAGATCTTCGTTCAGAACCCGGTGACTGAATCCGGGATTGAGCCGCCCGAGCGAAACGAAGCCTTCGGCGGTCTCCAGCGTCGAGCCGGTGATCACCAGGCTGCTGCAAATGCAACTCGTCTCGGTCGGACCATAGCAGTTGATGAGCTCCGCTCTTCCCGAAAAGGCCTCGTGAAAACGGCGAAGCCTGGCGAGCGGAAAGCCCTCACCGCCGAACATGAACCGGCGCACGCTTGGCAGCTTGTCGGGCCGCAGCAAGTTCATGGAATCAAGGAACATGAAGAGTGTCGGCACGGCGAAGAAGAACGTGCACTCGTTTGCCGTGATTTCGGCGATCAGCTCGGCTGGCGGGCGTCCTTTCAGAGCGTCGAGCGCAACCACCGAGCCACCATTGAGCAGCGACGCATAGATATCGAACACCGAATTGTCGAAGAAAATCGGATTGACGTTGGTCAGGCGATCACCAGGACCGATGCCCAGATCGTCGGCCGCCCATTCGACCAGATGAAGTACGCCTTGATGGGGGATCACCGCGCCCTTGGGCTCTCCGGTCGATCCGGACGTGAACATGACATAGGCGGGATCGGCTCCGGTGATCTGCTCGGTTTCCCGCAAGTTGGCGTCATCGAACGCTTCGATTGCCTCCAGGAGATTTTGGCGATCAGCGTCGCTGGCGAGGACGACGCGATTTCCCGCACCATCACGCGAGCTGATGATGATCGTGGGTTGGCACCGGTCGATCATCAACCGTGCCCGGTCGATCGGCGCCGCCGGATCGAGGAAGCTGTAGGGTGCGCCGATCTTCAGACAGGCCACCGCCAGCGCATAAGTTTCGACCAGCTTCGGCAGCTCGAGGCATACGATGTTGCCCTGGGTCACCCCTTGTGCTGCAAGCCACCGGGCGAAACGGTTCGCCAACGCATTCAGCGTCCGAAAATCATAACACTGACCTTGGCAAAGCAGGGCTGCGGCCGCTGGCGAAGAATCAACAACCTGCTGAAACTTCAGAGCGAGGTTGTGGGATCCAGGCTTCGGCATCCGAACTCCTTCCATCGCCGGCTATCACCGCATGCGAAGTCAACTGTCCAAGTTAACCTGCGGCAAATGTCATGCTGATCATCTCTGCACCGGCTGCAAAGCCCGGTAGGAGCCTGCCGTCGAGCGGCAGAAGCGGCACGATCAGGACATTCATTTCTACGCGGCGGCAATTAACGCCGCATAAAAATGAAGGCAGCAACCAGATGGATTTCGGCTTGGCCGACACCCGGTCATGCGCGCCTTCAATCATATTTCCACCGCAGCACTACGACGATTGCGGGCTCAGATCTCCGTCGGGCTCGACCATCGCCAATGGGTCGACGGTGGAGATCTGTGAGATGAATCTCTCCCGATCCTGCTCAGGCGCAAGAAGTGCGCCGATGCGTTTGATGACCCAGATCGATGCGATGGCGAGGACCACCCCGGCGAACACGTCGACAAAATAGTGTCCCCCTCCGATCGGGGTCGCGGCCATCATGACCCCGTTCCATAGCACGCCGATGCCCCGGACCCAGCGGATCGGCCAGAGCACCCACATGTACAAGACTGCCGAGATCGCGTGAAAGCTTGGAAAGGTCAGAAGCGGCCCCAGTTGAAACGCATCGAGCAGCTTCACTGTGCCGTCGCGCACCAGGGGGAGCTCGCGCAGCGTCGCGTTGTAGACGGAGGGCTCGAAATTGGGATGGTCCGCTGAGTGTAGTCCTACGGTTTCATAGACGCCGGTCGCTGGGAACAGCGTGGAGATGAGGGTCGTGATAGCCAACGTCAGGCCAAATCCGAGCGAGAACTCCGCAGCGCGCCTGTAGTGACCGAGCAGTGGAACGACAACCACGATCAGAACCAGTTGCCATCGAATGGAGTCGTAGGTCACTGCAAGAGCATCGATCAGACCCGGCCGGTTGACTAACGCCAGATAAGCACGAAAATCCAGGCCGAGCGCCCGATCCATGGCCAGCAGATTCGTGTCCTGCATTGGAAAGTTGGCTGTCGCCGCGAGATAGCCGATCGACACCAGAAGAAGAATCTGAAGAACGATTTGAGCAATGAAGAACAGGAGCGTGTAGACGCGGGGGCTTCGTCTGAGTTTCGATTTCAGATTTAGATAACCGACCACTCCGTACACGCCGGCAATTCCGAAATAGAGCAGATAGCTGCTTACCCGCAATTGAAAACCGGCTAGACGCAGCCCAACGACGAAGACGGCCAGCGTGGCTGCGATGAAAGCCCAGTTGAGCTGAAAAAGATTAAGGCAAACCGCGAGTTCCGCCCTTGCCCCTGGGGTTGATAGAGTACCTGTCGAACGAGGAAGACCACCGACCGAGCATGCCTGAACCGCCATTTGTCATTCCCAGCAATTCCAGAGACATGTATGGCAATACAACCTTTAATAGTTTGACAACGAGCGCGTGTAGATTTAATCAGGACAACCTAAGCCGGGTGGGCGGTGATCCTTTGCGCCTTGGCAAAGCTCCGTCCTCGCCCCCGCTTGGACGAATAATTGCGGTCATGGCGGCATTCGGAACGCGACCAAGCATCCACGAGATCGTTAACGCCGACGCGGATGCCGCGGGGTTGATCTCGCACACGGAACTTCGTTAGGCGCCGTTATCTGCTCAACCACACCAGCATTGGTCGAGATCGATGGCCGACCTTTGGGCCCGATCCGGTTCCTACAATGCCTTCATGGATGTGAGATCGAGGTCGGATCTCCGGAATGCGCGCAGAAGCGATTCAGCGCGATCGTGAGCCCTTCAACGTGATTCCACTATGCGCGCCTCGGGGAGTTTCGGCTCGGCACGGAAGTCGAGCAGCAGGATCCAGAAGCACATCAGCGCGACCGTGAGGAGAATGAAGCTGCCCTCGAATGCTGCTCCCAGAAGCGAGATCAGTGCGGGAAGGAGCAGACCGACCGAGAGACATGCGGCGAGCGCCATGGCCGGAAGATCGACGATAAGGATGGCGGCGTAGAGCGCGAGCTCGAAGAAGGCATATTCCTTGAGCCGCGGCGAGCTGAGATAGAGTGCAAACATGACGAGCACCGTGACGCGCATGGCCGTGCGGGGATGATCCATCAGCCAGCGATCCAGCTGCGTCAGAAGCGATCCCCCTTCCCGTACCGGGTGGCTCGCGGCCACGCGCAGGACGGACAGGGCGAACGGCACCAGCACGAGCGCGAGTGCTGCGAGCGCATAGGTCGCGAACATCACCGGCTTGCTGTCACCGAGGCCGGCATGGTCCATCAGGTCCCGCGCCAGCAGCAGCAGCGACGGATTGATCTCCACGAGATCGACGGCATGCTGGTTCGGGATCTGACCCGCAATTGCAAGCAGCCAACTCGCGAACAGATCAGGATACAGTAGCCTCGACATCAGGACCGGCAATGCGAAGCCGAACGCCGCCATCGCGATCAGCGCCAGCTTGCGACTGCGCGGCAGCGGCAGGAAATAGAGCGCAGCCAGCACGGGACAGAACACCAGCTTGAACGAGGTCACGAGGCCGAGCAGTGCAGCGCCGGCAAGGCGCAAGCGAAAGCTCGTGTTTTCTCTAGAGGGAAGCGGACGAAGCAGGAGCGACAGCGCGATCGCGGTCAGCAGGCCGCTTAGAAGCGCGAAATTCCCCGACGCCTGCACCCATTCGAAACCGACGAACGCGCCGAGCGCGCACAGCACCTTGAGCGCGGCATCGCGCGCGATCGTGCCCGTTCGGCCGAGCCCGGGCAAGAGCAGGCCGCAGAGCACGGCGAGGACGAGAAAGATTCCTCTGTAGTGATCGACCAGAAAGCCGCCCGCGCACAGCGGGCGGAAGACGTCCAGCGTCACCGGCAGATAGGGATAAGAGAGCTTGGTGCCCTTCAGGTTCTTGACGAAGTAAGGATCGAGCCCGTCGGCATGCGCATCGACTGCCGCGCAATTGACCCGGACGTCCCAGCCATATTTCACATCGAGCCTGGCGTCGTTGGCGAGATTGCCGAGCACCAGCAGCGCAGTCAGCGCGATCAGGCAGGCGAGCCAGACGTTCCGCCTCGCAGCCATGTCGGCTGCGGGCTCCAACCATCGTGCTGCACCGGACATCTCGGACACAGGCGGATACCTTTGTTTGGCTTGTTTCTCTGGGCGCCGCTGCGGCGCCTCCTCATCTCGGCCGCACTGTGGGCAGAATGCGTTTCGGTTTCATCCTGCCGGACCGGCGGGCCGCGCCGGACGCCGATCTTTAGGAAGGGATGGTGAATCAGTGGTTTCCGGCCACCGGGGGTTGCGCGATCTGGAGAATCCGGCAGGAAAGGAAAGGCGGCCATCTCACCAATTCTTGTCCGCTCCGGCCCTGCCTGACAGCCATCCCGAAACGGGGGTTGTGCAACGCAACATCGGAATGGATAACGCCCTCAGTTTCAGAGGTGAGCTTCCTTGTCCGACGTCAATGCCGACGATTGGGTGTCCTCCGGACACCGTCCCATGGGTTTTCCCGAATTCGTCATCGTGATCGCGTCCATCATGGCGCTGAATCCGCTTGCGATGGACATGATGCTGCCGGCCCTGCCCAACATCGGCACCGCCTTCAAGATTCCCGTCGCCAACCATCTTCAACTGGTGCTGTCGACGTTCCTGGTCGGCTTCGGCGCCGGCCAGTTCGTCATGGGCCCGTTGTCGGACCGCTTCGGCCGCCGCCCGGTGCTGCTCGGCGGCATGGCGGTCTATGCGGTGGCGAGCGTGCTGGCGGTCGCGGCGCCCTCGTTCGAGACGCTGCTGCTGGCGCGCGCACTCCAAGGGCTCGGCACTTCGGCGACGCGCGTGATCGCGACCTCGATCGTGCGCGACTGCTATGTCGGCCGCCGCATGGCGAGCGTGATGTCGCTCGCGATGATGGTGTTCATCGCGGTGCCCGTGATTGCCCCCTCGTTCGGACAGGCGGTGCTGCTGGTGACGGCATGGCGCGGCATCTTCGTGGTGCTGATGCTATACGGCCTGCTCGCGCTCGCATGGTGCGTGCTGCGACTGCCCGAAACCCTTCCCGAGTCTGAGCGCAGGTCGCTGGCACCCGCCGACGTGCTCTCGGCCTTCCGGCAGACCGTGACCCATCGCCAGACCATCGGCTACGCCACGGCCGCCGGCAGCGTCATCGGCGCGTTGTTTGCCTACGTCTTCTGCGCCCAGCAGGTCTTCACCGGCATCTATCACCTCGGCCATTACTTCCCGCTCGCCTTCGCGGCGATCGCGGCCGGCACCGCCATCGCCGGCTTCCTCAACGCGAGGCTGGTCGGTCGGCTCGGCATGCGCGTGATCTCGCACGGGGCACTGACGCTCTACACCGCGGTGGCCGGCGTGATGCTGCTGACCGAAAGCCTCGGCGTGCTGCCGCTATCCTTGTTCATGGTGCTCTCCGCCCTGATGATGTTCTCGTTCGGCATGATGGTCGCCAATTTCACCGCGCTCGCGATGGAGCCGCAGGGCCACATCGCCGGCACCGCCTCCTCGCTCTACGGCTCGATCACGACATTGATCGGAATCGTGGTCGGCATGGCGATCGGCCAAAGCTTCGACGGCACGCTGCTGCCGTTCTCGATCGGCTTCTTCCTGTCGACGCTCGCAGCGCTCGCGATCGTGCTGGTGGTGGAAAAGGGACGGCTGTTCAAGCCGCATCATCGCCCCACTGCGTGAGGAAGCTCGGACGTTCGGGGCGGGCGCGCCCTGCTGAGCGCGTTATACACTTTAACGTAACGGTCGGTGCCACAAGAGCGCCCTGACGCCTTCCTAGTAGAAGTCGTCACTTGTGCAGACATCTCTAATCTTGAGATTATGCAATGTCTTTATTTCAATTTTGCCGGAATGGATCCTGCTGTCGTAGAGATTCGATTGGGAATGAGGGTTGTTCCATCGCCTAACGACGTCGGCAGGTTGTTGGTATATTAAAGGTTGTGTTGCCATATATTTCCCGGAGATGCAGGAAATGGCGGCGCATGACCGTTCGTGCTTACGTGAGAAACAGTCCCGCCCAATCCGCGGGAGCGCAAACGAGTTCAGAAGCAGTGGAAGCCTATGGTCTCTACCTGCTGAACTGGATCACTATTACAATTCTGGCGCTATTCGTCGGTGTATCCCTTGCCTTGTTGAAACTCTCGATGGCCCTCGAAGGCGAGTTGTTGGGGGGCATGGCGACGGTTGCAGGTCTCACGGCGGCAGGTCACGTCTTGTTGTCACGAGTACGCGCCGTGCGCATTGCGTACGTTCTTATTTCCATCGCCCAGTTAGGCCTTGTGTCCATGCTCGGGGCCGTCCTGACCTACGTCGCAGCATCTGCAAATTTGCCATTGCAGGATGCCATGCTCAGTGCGTTGCAATGCTGGCAGCAACGCCCTTGTGGGGTGGACACTACTTTGTGGACATCTTCGCTGGTGTAGCCGTTGCAGCTCTTGCGATTGCCTTCGCGAAAGCAATTGAAGGTCAATCGTCGGTCATTCCCCACGGCGCAAAAAGCACCTCGCTTGCATGCGTGAGTCCCTGATCGGGCGAAGCTTCGACGGCACGCTGCTGCCGTTCTCGGTCGGCTTCTTCCTGTCGATGCTCGCAGCGCTCGCGATCGTGCTGGCGGTGGAAAAGGGACGGCTGTTCAAGCCGCATCATCGCCCGATCGCGTGAGGAACTTCCCGTCCCTCTCGATGTTGTCCTGCAGCAATTCGAGAGGCCACGTTAATGGAACTGGAACACCGCGAAAACCGCGAGGCGAAACCGCAGAAACAGGAGCGTTCGGAGCCGGACGCTGAGCAGACCACGTTCACGACGCCTTTGGCGAGCGAGGGGCTCGAGCAGGTACGCGACAGCCATTGCTGATCACGAAATCTATTCGGCCGCCCGCCTGCGGGCGCTGAAATCCTCAGCAGCGCTCTCGGGCGCCGCCCCGCTTCCTCGCGGCGGCACCATCAGCACGACCACCTTCCGCGACAGGCCGGGCCGCCCCCACAGAGTTGCCTGCACGGTGAACTCGCGCCTGACGACGTGTCCGGCTTTCGAGGACACCCATTCCATCCACCTGCCACAATAGTCCTGGCCGCGAAAACAGAGCGCGGCCCAGCCGCGGTCCAGCGTCGCCTTGCGCGGCAAGCCCCAGGAGTTTTGATGCTCGAACGGCCGTGCACAATGCGGATGGTCGGGGCTGTAGAACGCCGTCGCGAAGGCCAGCGAATCATCACCGCTCACGGCGCTGAGCGGCGTGCCGGCCAGCTCGCGCCATTCGCGCGTCAATTCGCCGGCCACCTGCGCGTAGAAATTCCGGCCTTCTTCGTAACCGTGATCGTTGCGATAGACGGCATGGATCGGCGCTACGACCATGACCGCAACGAGCGCGACGCCAGCCACGGTCACGGTGAGGTTGACGGTGTAGAAGCGCTCGATCGGATAGCGCGCGCCGCAAACCACGAGAACGGCGAACAGGAACAGCCCCTGCAATGCCCACAGCGACGGCAGATCAGTGCCCATCACGAGCGATGTCAGCACCGGCAACGTGATCGTGCCCATGGCGACGTAGAACAGAAGCCGCAGACCCGGGCTCATTGCAGCGAAGTCGGCCGGAAATTGCTTCAGCCGCGTGCCGGCGATCAAGACCCATAGCACGGCCGACACGCTCATGGCCGCCGCCAGCCCGAGCAGGAAGTTCCTGGCCTCGCCGAGCGAGCTTAAGGCATTGCCGTTGGCATGGGCCAGCGCATAGGTGAAAGTCGACGCCCCCGTGGCCGCGAGCCACACGACGTGCGGCGACAGCGCCGCGAGCCCGACCACCGCCGAGATCCAGGGCGAAGCGGAGGTGAAATAGGCGCGCCGCGCCGGGTGCGCCAGCGCGGCCAACGCGAAGCTCGCGACGAGAAAGATCGAATAATATTTGCCGAGCATTGCCAGCGCCGTCGTGCACCCCACCGCGACCGCCCACGACGCGGCGCGCGTCTCGAACGCGCGCAGGAAGCACCAGGTCGCCAGCGGCCAGACCGCGAGCAGCACGGCATTGGCATTGAAGCGCTGGGCATGGAATTGATAGGCCGGCGTCAGCATCAGGAGCAGCAGCACCAGGACGCGCTTGTGCCCGCTCACGAATTGCCGCGCGATCCGGTCGACGAAATACAGCGCAAGCCCGGCGTTGGCCATCGCCATCAATTGCAGCGACCAGTCGCTGAGCGGGAAGACGAAGGTCCAGCTAGCGGCAACCCAGCCGGTCAATGGCGGATGCTTGTGATAACCCCAGGCGAAATGCCGACCCAGGGTCCACGCTTCGAGCGTATCGGGATGCAGGCCGCCGCCGGCGTACGCGATCACGAGATAAAGCGTCCAGATCGCGACAAAGCAGGCGATGAGAAGCGGCACGGCCCAGCCTGTCTCGACCGCGTCCAGCCAGTGCAAGAAAGGCCGGCGCCATCGCGCCGGCGCACGATCGGACCGTTCGGCCATCGCCTGGAATGCAAAATCGAGCGGCACGGGAATCAAATGAAAGAAGGAAAAGCGATGCGCGAGGACGACACATCTATTTCAGGACAGAAACAAATAGCAACAATTGAAAACTGGAACGGTTAAAAACGCTCCGGCCTCTCAGCCAACGCAAGGTCGACAAAAGGCAACGGCGCCGCTGATGACAGCGGCGCCGCGTGGTGAGGGAGACGAAAGACGCGTGGTCTGGCCTGCCCCTACTCCGACTTGTCAATGTTCCAGAACAGCGGAGTCGCGGGACCGTCGAGCACGCCGCTGAGCGATTTGCGCCAGCCGCTCGGCAGCAGATACTGCCCCAGCGGAATGTAGATCACCTGCTCATACGCTTCCTTCTGGATGTCGGCTGCGATCTTCTTCTGCTCGTCGAGCGAGGACGCGCGGACGAAGGCGTCCTTGAGCTGCTCGATCTTGGCGTGTTCCGCCCAGCCGAACCAGCCGCCCTTCTTGCCCTGGCCGCCGATCGAGAGATTGGTGATCGGGTTGGAGACGTCGGCCGCGACCCAGTTGGTGAAGAACATGTTCCACCCGCCCTCCTTCGGCGGCTTCTGGCTGGCGCGGCGGCTCACCACGGTCTGCCAGTCGGTCGCTTGCAAATCGACCTTGAAGCCGGCCTCGCGCAGCAGCTGGGCCGCAACGATCGGCTGCGCCTTCAGCGTCGTGACATCGCCAGGGGCCATGATCACGACCGGGGTACCGTCATAGCCGGACTCGGCGAGCGCCTTCTTGGCTTCCGCCATGCCGTTGCCCTTCACCAGGGTTTCCCCGCCGACCTCGGTCGCGAGCGGCGTATCGCACACGAAGAACGCGCCACAGATCTTCTGGTACTTCGGGTTTCCGACCAGCGCGTCGAGCACGTCCTTCTGGTTTATCGCCAGCAAGGCAGCCCGGCGCACCTTCACGTTATCGAACGGCGGATGAAGGAAGTTCATCCGGCCGAGCGTCTGAAAGCCGAACTTGTTCGAGACCTCGAGCGTGAGCTCCTTGTTCGCCTCCAGTATCGGCAGCATGTCGTAGGGCAGATTTTCCATGAAATCGATGTCGCCCGACTGCAGCGCGTTCACCGCGGTCTGGGAGTCCGGCATGGTGATCCATTCGACGCGGTCGACCTTCACCACCTTGCCGCCGGAGGTCCAACTCGCCGGCTCCTTGCGCGGCACGTAATCGGTGTTCTTGACGTAGACCGCCTTCACGCCCGGCTGGAATTCCGACTGCACGAACTTGAAGGGACCCGAGCCGATCTGCTCCGGGATCTGCTTGTCCGGCGGCGTCTCGGCGAGGCGCTTCGGCATCATGAAGGCGACGCGCGAGGACGGCTTGCCGATCGAATCGAGCACGAGGCCGTAGGGCTCCTTGAGCTTCAACGTGATGGTCTTGGCGTCCGTCGCCTCGATGCTCGCGGTGAAATCCATGAGCTTCTGGCCCATGCCGTCGACCGCGGCCCAACGCTTCAGCGAGGCGACGCAGTCTTCCGCCGTGACCGGTGCACCGTCATGCCACTTCAGGCCGTCGCGCAGCGTGAAGGTGTAGGTGAGCTTGTCGTCGGAGATCTTCCAGTCCGCCATCTGCGGCTGGATCTTGAAGTTCGAATCGGTGGCCACCAGCGTGTCGTAAACCATGTAGCCATGGTCACGCGTGATGTAGGCCGTGGTGAAGATCGGATCGATGATGCGCAGATCCGAATGCATCACCGCCGTGATGGTCTTGCCGGCGGCAAACACCGGCGAGGCCATCGCCGTGGACAGCGCGACGACCGATAGCGCAAGTTTGGAGGCAAACGCGCGAGACCCCCGGCGCATGAAGTTGAACATGGAAAGTTTCTCCTGACGTGAAACTGTTCAAAGGCAGATTATTGGTTGAGCATCCGGTTCGTTCTTTGGGCGAACTAACCTCATGCAATGCCTTTATCTTTTCGAGACTTGCAGACAGTGCCGAGCGCGTCAATCCGGTTTCGCTGCAAGCCCTCGCGGCGTGTGCACGGGCTCCACAAGGATCGGTTTGGCTCTACAACACTCTCTGCCTGTCCTGCCCCGCGCCGATGCAATGCGCGTTCCATTTTCGAAGCTTGAGAGACATTGAGATGAATCCAGCCAATCTTCCCTTCGATTCCGAGGCGATGCTCCAGGGCCTGCGCGGCTGGGTGGAATGCGAGAGCCCGACCTGGGACGCGGGCGCCGTGAATCGCATGCTCGATTTCGCAGCGCGGGATATGGCCATCATGGGTGCGACCATCGAACGAATCGCCGGCCGCCGGGGCTTTGGCGACGTGATCCGCGCGCGCTTTCCCCATCCGAAGCAGGGCGAGCCCGGCATCCTGATCGCCGGGCACATGGATACCGTCCACCCGGTCGGCACCATCGAGAAGCTGAAATGGCGGCGTGAGGGCAACAAGTGCTACGGCCCCGGCATCTACGACATGAAGGGCGGCAACTATCTCTCGCTGGAAGCGATCCGGCAGCTGGCGCGCGCCGCCTTCACCACGCCGCTGCCGATCACGGTGCTCTTCACGCCCGACGAGGAAGTCGGCACGCCCTCGACCCGCGACATCATCGAGGCGGAGGCCGCGCGCAACAAATACGTGCTGGTGCCCGAGCCTGGCCGCGCCGACAATGGCGTCACCACCGGACGTTACGCCATCGCGCGTTTCAATCTCGAGGCGACGGGACGGCCGAGCCACGCCGGCGCGACGCTGTCGGCGGGACGCTCGGCGATCCGCGAGATGGCCCGGCAGATCCTCGCGATCGACGCGATGACCACGGACGATTGCACCTTCTCGGTCGGCGTCGTGCATGGCGGACAATGGGTCAATTGCGTTGCCACGACCGCCACAGGCGAGGCGCTGTCGATGGCCAAGCGCCAGGCCGACCTCGATCGCGGCGTCGAGAGGATGCTGGCGCTGTCAGGCACAACCAATGATGTCACCTTCAAGGTTACCCGCGGCGTGACGCGCCCGGTGTGGGAACCGGATGCCGGGACCATGGCGTTGTATGAAAAGGCCCGCGGCATCGCCAAGTCGCTCGGCGCCGAACTGCCGCATGCGAGTGCCGGCGGCGGCTCCGACGGCAACTTCACCGGCGCAATGGGGATCCCGACTCTCGACGGCCTAGGCGTGCGTGGTGGCAACGGACACACGCTCGAAGAGTATATCGAGGTCGAAAGCCTGGTCGAACGCGGCCGGCTGATGGCGGGGCTGCTGGCAACGCTGGAGTAATGGTGAAGCTATTCCGTGGCGTGGGCAAAGGCGCGAAGCGCCATGCCACCATTTTGGCGCGAAGCGCCATGCCACCATTTTGCTGAACGTGGTGGGCACGCTCCGCTTAGCCCACCCTACAACGACTGGCCGCACTGCAAAAGCTGTGGCCCGGATGGCACGGGAATTGCTGAAATGTTAGGCTGATGGCAGGCTTGCCGAACGCCCTGCCACGATTTGACTCTAATCTGACGGATCCAACTTGCTCGGATATCTCGTTCGCCGAATTTTCGCCGCCGTGCCCGTGATGGGCGTCGTCGCGCTGTTCGTCTTCCTGCTGCTCCGCCTCACCCCCGGCGATCCCGCCGCCATTCTCGCCGGCGACAACGCGACGCCGGAGCGGCTGGAGCGCATCCGCACCTCGCTCGGCCTCAACGAGCCCCTGATCGTGCAGTTCGTCACCTGGGTGAACAAGCTGCTGCACGGCGACCTCGGGACCTCGCTGATCTCCAACCTGCCGGTGATGAAGATGATCGGCCAGCGTGTCGAGCCGTCGATCTCGATCGCGCTGTCGACGATCATTCTCGCCGTCATCGTCGCCGTGCCCTTGGGCGTGATCGCGGCGTGGAAGCACGGGACCTGGATCGACCGCTTCGTGATGGGCCTGTCGGTGCTCGGCTTCTCCGTGCCGGTGTTCGTGGTCGGCTATGTCCTGATCGAAATCTTCGCGATCGATTTGCGCTGGGTGCCGGTGCAAGGCTTCAAGAGCATCTCGAATGGTTTCGGGCCGTTCTTCGAACGCATCATCCTGCCGACCTGCGCGCTCTCCTTCATCTACATCGCGCTGATCGCGCGCATGACCCGCGCAGCAATGCTCGACGTGCTCGGCGAAGATTACGTCCGCACCGCACGCGCCAAGGGCATCAACGAAGTCGCCGTGATGATGCGGCATGCGCTGCGCAACGCGGCGGTGCCCGTCATCACCGTCATCGGCACCGGATTTGCGCTGCTGATCTCCGGCGTCGTCGTCACCGAGAGCGTGTTCAACATTCCCGGCATCGGCCGCCTCACCGTGGACGCGGTGCTGGCGCGGGACTATCCGGTGATCCAGGCGATGATCCTGCTGACGTCGCTGATCTATGTCGTCGTCAATCTCCTGATCGACGTCGCCTATACGCTGCTCGATCCCCGGATCCGGTACTGAGGCAAGGGTAAGAACAAGAATGTCGGTTGATAGCCTCCCCCAGTCGTCCATTCCGATCACGTCGCCGCTGCGGCCGCGGTTCGGATTTCTTACCTCGACGCCGATCATCGCGACGGCCACGGTCTGCCTCGCGCTGGTCGTGGTGATCTCGATCGTGGCGCCGCTGATCGCGCCGCATGATCCGATCCAGCTCGCGCCGTCGCAGCGGCTCAAACCGTCGTCGGCGCAGTTCCTGCTCGGCACCGACGCCTACGGACGCGACCTGCTGTCGCGTGTCATCTATGGCGGCCGCATCTCGCTCCTGATCGGCATCGGTTCGGCGATTCTCTCCGTCGCCATTGGCCTTGCGATCGGTCTCGTCTCCGGCTTCTTCAAGCTGGTCGATGCCGTGATGATGCGGATCATGGACGGCCTGATGGCGATGCCGAGCATCCTGCTCGCGATCGCCGTGGTGTCGCTCTCCGGCGCCAGCCTCTGGACCGTGCTGATCGCGATCACCATTCCGGAGATCCCGCGCGTGGCGCGCCTGGTGCGCTCGGTGGTGCTGTCGGCGCGCGAGGAGCCTTACGTCGAGGCGGCGATCTCGGTCGGCTCCAGCCTGCCGAAGATCATGTGGCGGCATTTGATGCCGAACACGATCGCGCCGCTGATCGTCCAGGGCACGTATGTCTGCGCCTCCGCGATCCTGACCGAGGCCATTCTCTCCTTCCTCGGCGCCGGCATCTCACCGGAGACGCCGACATGGGGCAATATCATGGCCGAGGGCCGCCAGTACTTCCAGCTCAAGCCGTCGCTGATCTTCTGGCCGGGCCTGCTGCTCTCGATCGCCATCCTCAGCATCAATTTGATCGGCGATGCCGCCCGCGACGCCCTCGATCCGCGCATGAAGCAGCGGGAGGGGAAGTGATTTGTTTCGCCGGCCCATCCCCTTGTTCCGTCATTGCGAGCGAAGCGAGGCAATCCGGTCTGCCTCCGCGGAAAGATTCTGGATTGCTTCGTCGCCAGCGCAAAATTGCTTTGCAATTTTGTCGCGGGCTCCTCGCAATGACGATGGAGTGACCTGATGACCAACACCATCCTCGACATCAACAATCTCGTCGTCTCCGTCGGCAAGAAGCCGGGCGGGCCGAAGATCATCGACGGCATCTCGATCCAGGTGCGCGAGCGCGAGACGCTGTGCCTCGTCGGCGAAAGCGGCTCGGGCAAGTCGGTGACCTCCCTCACCACGATGGGCCTGTTGCCCAAGGGCACGCTGGTGCCGACCGGCGGCAGCGTCAAGCTGGTCGGCGAGGAGCTGCTCACCGCGACCGACCGCCGCCTGCGCCAGCTCCGCGCCACGCAGATGGCGATGATTTTTCAGGAGCCGATGACCGCGCTCAATCCGGTCGTGCCGGTCGGCCGCCAGATCGACGAAGTCCTGCGCGCCCATACCGATCTCGACGCCAAAACACGGAAGAAGCGCATCCTCGATATGATGGAGCAGGTGCGCCTGCCGCAGGTCGAGCGCATCTTCGCCTCCTACCCGCACCGCCTCTCCGGCGGCCAGCGCCAGCGCATCATGATCGCAATGGCCCTGGTGCTCGAACCAAAGCTCCTGATCGCGGACGAGCCGACCACTGCGCTCGACGTCACCACGCAGAAGCAGATTTTGACCCTGATCCGCGATCTCCAGCGCGATCACGGCACGGCGGTGCTGTTCATCACCCACGACATGGGCGTGGTCGCGGAGATCGCCGACCGCGTCGCGGTGATGCGGCAAGGCCGCCTGGTCGAGACCGGTCCGCTCGAGACCGTGCTGCGCAATCCAACCATGGAGTACACCCGGAACCTGCTCGCCTCGGTGCCGAGCCTGGTGCCGCGGTCGCCGCGCGAGGAGACCCGTGAGCCGGTGGTGCTGGAGGCCAACGACCTCAGCAAGGTCTACAAGGAGCGCGCCTTCTTCGGCAAAGGCCGCGAGGTCGTCGCCGCCGACAAGGTGACGCTGACGCTGCGCAAGGGCCGCACGCTCGGCATCGTCGGCGAGAGCGGCTCGGGCAAGTCGACGGTCGCGCGCTGCATCGTCCGCCTGATCGATCCGACCTCCGGCGGCGTGCGCCTCGCCGGCCGCGAGATCGCCGACATCTCGCGCCGCCTGCTCCAGCCGCACCGGCAGAAGATCCAGATCGTGTTCCAGGATCCCTACCGCTCGCTCAATCCGCGCGTCACCGTCGGCGAGAGCATCGCGGAAGGCCCGATCAATTACGGCGTGGCACACACTGACGCGATGAAGCGGGCGCGCGAGCTGCTGGAGCTGGTCGGCCTGCCCGCCGATGCGGTGTCGCGCTATCCGCATCAGTTCTCCGGCGGGCAGCGCCAGCGCATCGCCATTGCCCGTGCGCTCGCGCTCGATCCCGACGTGCTGGTCGCGGACGAAGCGGTCTCCGCGCTGGACGTCTCCGTGCAGGCGCAGGTGCTGGAACTGCTGGACGAGATCCAGAAGCGGCTCGGCATTGCCATCCTGTTCATCACCCACGATCTGCGCGTCGCCGCACAAATCTGCGACGAGGTCGTGGTGATGCAGCACGGCCGCGTCGTCGAACAGGGTCCCGCCGCCGAAGTGCTGACGCACCCGAAGGAGGCCTACACCAAGGCGCTGCTAGATGCGGCTCCGGGGCGCGACTGGGACTTTGCGAACTTCCGGCCGGTGGCAGAGGGCGTGGGGGCGAGCGCGTAAAAATCTCTCCGCTGTCGTCCTGGCGAAAGCCAGGAGCCATTACCCCGCGAGAAGTTTGGCGAAGACTCATCGCTCGGGACTAGCAGCGCACACCATAGATAGACCTCGCGGTATGGGTCCCGGCCTTCGCCAGGACGACACCGGAGGTATGGCAGATGGCTCCTCTCACAACACCCCACCGCATCCGCAGCATTCCCAAAACGATCTGACCCTATGCATGGCGCGATTGCTTCCCACCTTGCTCTCGCAGCAAAGCAGAGGCTAACGTCGCGCACTTTCAATGGCCTGGACTGAGTAATGACACGCATCGCCGTCGGCGGCTTCCTGCACGAGACTAACACCTTCGCTCCGACCAAGGCGACGTTCGCCGACTTCCAGCATGGCGGCGGCTGGCCGGCGATGACTGAAGGCGCCGACGTGCTGAAGGTGATGCGGCGCATCAATGTCGGTCTCGCCGGCTTCGTCGACAGCGCTGAAGTACACGATTGGGAACTCATTCCAACGATCGCCTGCGGTGCGAGCCCGTCGGCGCATGTCACCAAGGATGCTTTCGAGCGCATCGTGAAGGTGATGGTCGACGGCATCGCAGCCGCCGGTCCGCTCGATGCCGTCTATCTCGACCTGCACGGGGCGATGGTAACCGAACATCTCGACGATGGCGAAGGCGAGATCTTGGCGCGCGTGCGCCGCGTCATCGGCAAGGATGTTCCGCTGGTCGCTAGCCTCGACCTGCACGCCAACGTCACGCCCGAGATGATCGAGCACGCCGACGCGCTGATCGCCTACCGCACCTATCCGCATGTCGACATGGCTGCGACCGGCCGCGCCTGCGCAAAACATCTGGCGCTGCTGCTGAAGACCAAGCAGCGCTTCGCAAAGGCGTTCCGGCAGTTGCCGTTCTTGATCCCGATCAGCTGGCAGTGTACCAACGACCAGCCCACCCAAGGCATCTACGAGAGGCTCGCCGCGCTGGAGAGCGATGCGGTTCCGACGTTGTCCTTCGCACCGGGCTTCCCCGCAGCCGATTTCCGCAATTGCGGACCGAGCGTGTTCGCCTATGGCAAGACGCAAGCCGACGCCGATCGCGCGGCGGATGCGCTTCTCAAGCTGATCGAGAGCCACGAGGACGATTTCGACGGCAAGATCTGGTCACCCGACGAATGCGTGCGCCACGCGATGGAGCTTTCCAAGAGCGCGAGCAAGCCGATCATCATCGCCGACACCCAGGACAATCCCGGCGCGGGCGGGGATTCCGACACCACAGGCATGCTGCGCGCGCTGGTGCGCAACAACGCGAGCGCCGCGACGGGGGCGATCTACGATCCGGTCTCGGCCAAGGCGGCGCATGAAGCCGGCGTCGGCGCCACCGTGACGCTGTCGCTCGGCGGCAAATCCGGCATCCCCGGCGACGAGCCCTATCGCGAGACCTTCGTCGTCGAAAAGCTCTCCGACGGCCGCTTCATCGCGCCCGGTCCTTATTATGGCGGCCGCGAGATGGAGATGGGCCCCTCCGCAGCCTTGCGCATCGGTGACGTCCGCGTCGTCGTCTCCTCGCACAAGGCGCAACTCGCCGACCAGGCGATGTACCGCTATGTCGGCATCGAGCCGACCGCGCAGAAGATCCTGGTCAACAAGAGCTCGGTGCACTTCCGCGCCGATTTCGAGCCGATCGCGGAGAAGCTGCTGATCTGCGCCGCCCCCGGCGCGATGCCGGCCGACACCGCCTCCCTGCCCTGGACGCGCCTGCGGCCGGGCATCCGCATCAAGCCGAACGGCCCCGCCTTCCATCCCCCATCACGCTAACCGGACAGGACACATGCCCACGATCGACCGCATCGACGGCTATGCCGACGAACTCACTGCTATCAGGCGCGACCTCCACGCCCATCCCGAGATCGGGTTCGAGGAAGTGCGCACCTCCGGTATTGTCGCCGACAAGCTGAAGAGCTGGGGCATCGAGGTGCATCGCGGTCTCGGCGGCACCGGCGTGATCGGCGTCATCAAGGGCAAGGGGACGAGCGGCAAGCGCATCGGCCTGCGCGCCGACATGGACGCGCTGCCGATGGAGGAGAACACCAATCTGAAATGGAGCTCGAAGATCCCCGGCCGCTTCCACGGCTGCGGTCATGACGGCCACACCACCATGCTGCTCGGCACCGCGCGCTACCTCGCCGAGACCAGGAATTTCGACGGCACTGTGCACCTGATCTTCCAGCCGGCCGAGGAAGGCCTCGGCGGCGCCCGCGCGATGATCAAGGACGGCCTGTTCGAGAAATTCCCCTGCGACGAGCTCTACGGCCTGCACAACGCGCCCGATCTCAACCATGGCGAGATCGCGATCCTGCCGGGTCCGGCGATGGCCAGCGCCGACTTCTTCGACCTCCGCATCACCGGCTATGGCGCGCATGGCGCGATGCCCGAGCGGTCCAAGGACGCGGTGATCATCGCGACCACGCTGGCGCAGGCGATCCAAACCATCGTCAGCCGCAACGTCGAGCCGCTGCAGTCCGCCGTCATTTCGATCACCCAGATCCATGCCGGCTCCGCCTACAACGTCATCCCCGGCGAAGCGCATCTCTGCGGCACCATCCGCACCTTCTCGGATGAAGTTCGCGCCCTGATCAGCGAGCGCATCCGCACGATCTGTGCCGGCATAGCAGCTGCGTTCCAGTGCACGATCGAAGCCGACATCCGCGACACTTTTGGCGTCCTGATCAACCAGGTCGAGCAGTCCAAGGTGGTCGAGGAGGTCGCGCGCACGGTGGTCGATCCCGCCAACGTGATCACCCGCGCCCAGCCGAAGATGGGCAGCGAGGATTTTGCCGACATGCTGCAGACCATTCCCGGCGCCTATTTCTGGGTTGGCCACGACGGCTCGGTGCCCGTGCACAATCCCGGCTTCGTGCTCGACGACAAGATCCTGCCGATCGGCGCCAGCATGTTCGCCCGCATCATCGAGACCCGCATGCCGGTGGGTAGCCATGCATAAAAAGAGCGCCGAAGAGACGGTCACCTCGCTGCATGATCTGTCCGCGGTCGATCTGATCGCGGGCTATCGCGCCAAGCAGTTCTCGCCGAGCGAGGTGCTGGAGGACGTGCTTGCGCACGTCGCGGCGTGGGAACCGCATCTGAAAGCGCTCTATGCATTCGACCCCGAGGCCGCGCGCGAGGCCGCGAAGGCCTCGACCGCGCGCTGGACCGGCGGCGAGCCGTCCGGCGCGCTCGACGGCGTGCCTGTCACGGTGAAGGACAATATCGCGACCAAGGGCGTGCCGGTGCCGCTGGGCGCTGCCAGCGTCAAGCTGGTGCCGGCCGAGAAGGACGCGCCTCCCGCCGCGCGGCTGCGCGAGGCCGGTGCGATCATCTTCGCCAAGACCACCATGCCCGATTACGGCATGCTGTCCTCCGGTCTCTCCAGCTTCCACGCGCTCGCGCGCAATCCCTGGGACCTCTCCAAGAACCCCGGCGGCTCCAGCGCGGGCGCCGGTGCTGCCGCGGCAGCCGGCTATGGTCCGTTGCATCTCGGCACCGATATCGGCGGCTCGGTGCGCCTGCCCGCGGGTTGGTGCGGCCTCGTCGGCCTGAAGCCGAGCTTTGGCCGCGTGCCGATCGATCCCACCTACGTCGGCCGCGTCGCCGGACCCATGACCCGCACGGTCGATGATTGCGCGCTGATGATGAGCGCGATTGCAAAACCCGACCGGCGCGACGGCATGAGCCTGCCGGCCGAGCCCCTCAACTGGAAGGGGCTGGAGAAGTCTCCGCGCAAACTGCGCATCGGCTTGATGCTCGATCCCGGCGTCGGCATGCCGCTGGACAAGCCGGTGCGCGAGGTCGCCGTGAAGGCGGCCAAGGCGTTCGAATCCGCCGGCGCCGTCGTCACCGAGGTCGACGGCATCCTCACCCGCGAGATGCTCGACGGCCTCGACAATTTCTGGCGTGCACGGATGTGGGACGATCTGTCCAAGCTGACGCCGGCCGAGCAGGCCAAGGTGCTGCCCTACATCTTCAAGTGGGGCGAGTCCGGCGCCAAGCTGTCCGGCGTCGACGTCATCCGCGGCTTCAACCAGACCATGGCGATCCGCGCGGCCGCAGGAAAACTGTTCTGCGAGCTCGATTATGTGATCTCGCCGACCGCCCCGAACGTGAACTATCCGGTGGAATGGGCCTCGCCGACCAACGATCCGATGAAGCCGTTCGAGCACATCGCCTATACCGTGCCGTGGAATATGTCGGAGAACCCTGCGATCTCCGTCAACGGCGGCTTCGACGCCAAGGGTTTTCCCATCGGCGTGCAGATCGTCGGCCGCCGCTTCGACGATATCGGCGTGCTCGGCATTGCCAAGGTGTTTGAGGGTCTGCGCGGGGCGCAGCGGCCCTGGCCCAAGCCGCCGGGGCGGTAAGACGCTCTCCTCATCCCGGGAAGCGCGCCCTTTAGGCGCAAGCCCGAATGACTTGGGACGGGCAGCATGCGGAGCCTCTCTTGCTTACCCTCCCCTGGAGGGGCCCTGGAGGGGGAGGGTCGGCTCACATTGAGCGAAGCGAGATGTGAGACGGGGTGGGGTGACGGTCTCTCCGCGTCCGACCGTGCCCGAGAGGAGAGATCACCCCACCCCGCTCGCGCTACGCGCGATCGACCCTCCCCCTACAGGGGAGGATAAGCCTCTGCCGCTCACGCAGTGAAAAGAACAACGGAAGGAAACCACCATGGCGTATGAGACGATCAAATACGAGGTTGCCGAGCAGATCCTCACCATTACGCTGAACCGGCCCGACAAGCTCAACGCCTTCAACGCGCAGATGCAAGCAGAGTTGATCGGCGCGTTCGACGCCGCCGACAAGGACGACAATGTTCGCGCCATCATCGTCACCGGGGCCGGCCGCGGTTTTTGCGCGGGCGCCGATCTCTCCTCCGGCGCCGACACGTTCGACCGCGACGCGCGCCGCGGGCCGGTGAAGCGCTTCGCCGACGGCAAGGTCGATTATAGCGATTCGCAGGTGCGCGATGGCGGCGGTCAGGTCACGCTACGCATCTTCAAATGCCTGAAGCCGGTGATTGCCGCGGTGAACGGCCCCGCGGTCGGCATCGGCGTCACCATGCAGCTCGCCATGGACATCCGCATCGCCTCGGACGCCGCGCGCTTCGGCTTCGTGTTCTCCCAGCGCGGCATCGTGCCGGAGGCCGCCTCGAGCTGGTTCCTGCCGCGCATCGTCGGCATCTCGCAGGCCTTGGAATGGTGCTATTCGGGCCGCGTCTTCCCGGCACAAGAGGCGCTTGCGGGGCGTCTCGTCAGCAAGGTCGTCGCGCCGGATGATCTCCTGCCAAGCGCGCGCGCACTTGCCAAGGAATTTGCCGCCAAGACCGCGCCGGTATCGATCGCCCTGATCCGCCAGATGATGTGGCGCATGATGGGCGCAGACGATCCGATGGAGGCCCACAAGGTCGACAGCCGCGGCATCTATGCCCGCGGCCGTTCGGAGGACGTGAAGGAAGGCGTGGTGTCGTTCCTGGAGAAGCGTCCGGCGCAGTTCAAGAACAAGGTGTCCAGCGATATGCCGGATTATTTCCCGTGGTGGACCGAGCGGGAGTACAAGTGAGGCTCTCGTAGCAACCATTAAACGCCGAGGAGTTTTTCAGTCCACGGCGTTCCGCGTTGCACGACGGTGTTGGCATAGATGAGCAGCTTGCGCGCGCATGCGATGAGAGCGGCATTGTGAGCCTTTCCGGCCG